>Ga0315339_1000010_pt1 | contig 638721 bp, 578 predicted proteins | sample ASW17metaG_FD_204514 | JGI IMG/M metagenome (GOLD analysis project Ga0315339, IMG submission 204514) | Ammonia-oxidizing marine archaeal communities from Pacific Ocean, United States - ASW #17 | ecosystem: Environmental > Aquatic > Marine > Oceanic | place: USA: California | collected 2016-12-05
AATCTCCCTGGGCGACACCATCGGCGTGGGCACCCCGTTGAAAGCCAAGCGCATGCTCGAAGCCGTTGCCGCCGAAGTGCCCATCGAAAAGCTGGCCGCCCACTTCCACGACACCTACGGCCAGGCATTGGCCAATCTGTACGCAGTGCTGGAAGAAGGCATCTCGGTGATTGATGCCTCTGTTGCCGGCCTCGGCGGCTGCCCTTACGCCAAGGGCGCCTCCGGCAACGTCGCCACGGAAGACGTGCTATACCTTCTGAACGGATTGGGCATCAAGACCGGCGTCGACCTGGACAAACTGGTCACCACTGGTGAGTGGATCAGCGAACAGTTAAACCGCAACAACGGCTCTAAAGTAGGCCAAGCATCCAGGTGCTAAATTGGCTGAGAATGATAGGAATCAACTAATGGAAAACCAAACCAACTCCAGCCCTGATATCTTCTGGTCTCCCCAAAACCATGACGCTCACCAAACTCGCATGAGCCAATTCAAAACCTGGCTGGAGCAGCAAGGTTTCGGGCCCTTTGCCGACTACCACGAGCTGCACAAGTGGTCGATTGATGAACTTGAGACTTTTTGGCAAAAAGTCTGGGACTATTGCGGCCTGGTATGCGACACACCGGCTGACAAAGTTCTTGGCAAACGTAACATGCCCGGCGCAGAGTGGTTTCCGGGTATGAAACTGAATTTTGCTGCCAACCTTCTCAGGCTGGCAGATGGCGACCTAGCCAACAAAGAGGCGGTGGTCGCCTATTGCGAGACCCGACCCGTGCTGCGACGGACCTACGCAGAATTGACAGCCGACGTCGGCGCCCTGGAAGCATTCCTCCACAGCCAGGGTATCGAATCCGGTGACCGGGTGGCTGGTGTCGTCACCAATGGTTACGAAGCCCTCACCGGAATGCTGGCAGCCACCAGCCTTGGAGCAATCTGGAGCTCAGCTTCTCCGGATTTCGGAGTGGGTGCTATTCTGGACAGGTTTAGCCAGATCGAACCGGCTGCCTTGATTGCAGTGAACGGATATGGGTATGGCGGTAAGGTATTTGCCCGCCAGGACGATTTTGCCGAACTGATCCAGGGACTCCCCACCCTGAAATGCGTTGTCAGCGTTCAGCAATTACCAGATGCATCACCGCTCGAGGGGAACAAAGTGACCAGTTGGGAGGAGGCACTCGCCTACGGTGTGGGCAAAGCTCCATCATTCACACCCTTAGCACCCGATCATCCCGTTTACATCCTCTATTCCTCGGGTACCACTGGCAAGCCGAAATGTATCGTTCACGGTAATGCAGGCCTGCTGGTCAATCACGCCAAGGAACTGATGCTCCATGGTGATGTAGGCCCGGAAGACCGTTTCCTCTATTTCACCACTTGTGGCTGGATGATGTGGAACTGGCAGGCCTCCGCTCTGATGACCGGCGCCGCTGTCATCGCCGTAGACGGCTCCCCCGGATACCCAAGCCTGAGTTATTTGTGGGATATTGTTGCAGATGAAAGAGTCACCCACTTTGGTACCAGCGCGCGCTTTATTGCAGGTTGCCGAAAGGCCAAACTGCAGCCTGCAACATCCTATGACCAGAACAAACTCCGGGTGGTATTCTCAACTGGTTCGCCTCTGCTGCCGGAAGACTACGATTGGGTCTACAGTGACGGTGCGCCAAATGCCCTGCTCGGTTCCATCGCAGGCGGTACCGATATCTGCGGCTGCTTCGTCGGCTCCACGCCGTTACTGCCGGTGCGCCGCGGCGAAATCCAATGCCGTTTCCTCGGGGTGGATGCCGTTGCTTATGGCGACGACGGCCAGCCTGTCACAGAAGGCCGGGGAGAACTGGTCTGCCGCCAACCCCTACCGTCTATGCCCGTGAGCTTCTGGCAGGATCCTGACGGCGAACGCTACCACGAGGCGTACTTTAATACCTTTCCGGGTGTCTGGGCTCACGGTGACTTCATCGAATTTACCGAACAGGGGGGCGCCATCATTTACGGCCGCTCCGACGCCACTCTCAACCCAGGAGGCGTGCGCATCGGCACCGCAGAGATCTATCGCCAGGTGGAAACCGTGGCAGAAGTCCGAGACAGCCTAGTGGTCGGCCGCCAGATTGACGGCGATGTGGAAGTAGTTCTGTTGGTAGTACCTGCCGAGGGCAAAGACATCACCCACGATTTGCAGAAACGCCTCAAGTTCCGAATACGCGAAGGCGCCAGCCCACGCCATGTACCCAAACATATTGTGCAGGTGACGGACATTCCCTATACCCGTAGCGGAAAGAAAGTGGAACTGGCCGTGGCCCGCCTGATTAACGGCTCTAAAAAATCCGACAACCGCGATGCACTGAGCAACCCGGAAGCGTTAGATGATATCGCAAGAGCCTTGAGAGATGTCGAACTGATTACGTGAACGATTTTGAATTAGGAGGGTACAAAGTGGAACGCGAATCGATGGAATTTGATGTTCTGATCGTCGGCGGTGGGCCGGCTGGCCTATCGGCAGCCTGTCGTGTCATGCAGATGGCCCAGGAAGCCGAACAGGAACTGACCGTCTGCGTCGTTGAGAAAGGGTCCGAGATCGGCGCCCACATCATGGCTGGCACAGTATTTGAGCCCACAGCCCTCAACGAGCTGTTCCCGGACTGGAAAGAGAAAGGCGCACCGCTAAACACGCCGGTCACACGTGATGACATTTTCCTGCTGAAGAACCAGGAAGGCGCCACCAAGATTCCCAATGCCTTTGTGCCCAAGAACATGCACAACCATGGCAACTACATTATCAGCCTGGGCAACCTGTGCCGCTGGCTGGCCGAGCAGGCCGAAGGCCTGGGCGTTGAGGTGTACCCAGGCTTTGCCGCTTCCGAAACCATCGTTGAAGATGGCCAGGTCAAAGGCATCATCACTGGCGACATGGGCGTAGCCCGCGACGGTTCCGAGAAAGACGGCTACATGCCGGGCATGGAACTGCGCGCCAGGTACACCCTGTTTACCGAAGGCTGCCGTGGTCACCTGGGCAAACGCCTGATCAACGATTTCAAACTCGACGAAGGCAAAGATCCTCAGCACTACGGCATCGGTATCAAGGAGCTGTGGGACATCGACCCGGCCAAGCATGAGCCAGGCCTGGTCATCCACACGACTGGCTGGCCGCTGAACGAATCCGGCTCAACGGGGGGCTCCTTCCTTTATCACCTTGAGAACGGTCAGGTTTATGTAGGCTTGATCTCTGACCTGTCTTACAACAACCCGCACATGAGCCCGTTCGACGAGTTCCAGCGCCTGAAGCTGCATCCGGAGATCAAGCAGCACCTGGAAGGCGGCAAGCGAGTGGCCTATGGCGCCCGTGCCATTACCAAGGGTGGCTTCAACTCCCTGCCGAAGATGAGCTTCCCGGGCGGCCTGTTGCTGGGCTGTGACGCCGGCACGCTGAACAGCTCCAAGATCAAAGGCTCCCACACCGCCATGAAGTCCGGCCTGTTGGGCGCAGAGGCAGTGTTTGAGGCGTTGAAGGACGGCAAGAGCGGTGAAGAAATCACCAGTTTCGAAGAGCGCTTCAAGGACAGCTGGCTCTATAAGGAGCTGTATGCCGAGCGCAACTTCAGCCCGGGCATGCACAAGTTCGGTAACTTCGTGGGCGGCGCGATTGCCTACTTTGAGCAGAACATTCTTAGGAGCAGTCTGCCGTTTACGTTCCACGACACGACTCCGGACTATGCCACGCTGAAATCAGCGGATCAGGCGAAAAAAATCGATTATCCGAGGCCGGATAACAAGCTGACCTTCGACAAGCTGTCCTCGGTGTTTATCTCAAACACCAACCATGAGGAAGACCAGCCGGTTCACCTGAAGCTGTCCAACCCGGACATTCCCATCCAGGAGAACCTGCCGAAGTACAACGAGCCCGCGCAGCGTTACTGCCCTGCCGGCGTGTACGAAGTGGTTGAGGCGGATGACGGCAGTGGCAAGAAATTCCAGATCAACGCGCAGAACTGCGTTCACTGCAAAACCTGCGACATCAAGGACCCGGCCCAGAACATTACCTGGGTGACGCCGGAAGGCGGCGGTGGTCCGAACTACCCGAACATGTAGCAGAAGCTAAAACAAGGACGTTTTCGGCTATGCATCCCTCTGAAAAACTGTACTGCCTGACCGATTGCAGACACCCTAAACCGGACAAAATTTGATATGTTGTCTACCACTGAATAGCTGCGTAGAGTGAATAAACGTGGACGCAGAGCAGCGGTCAAATTGGTAGATTTGGGACAACGGCAACCGGACAAACCTGTGCCCATAATCGACTTAAATCGTACAACTGACGGTTTAAAAAGGGATTTCAAGAAATCCGTTTGCAACACTTAACTGCCTGAACCACATCAATTTAGCCTGTTTATCCCCCTACGAAAGCACTTTGGTACAGTGCCCTCTGGAGGCAAAGGTCTCAGGTTCGAATCCTGACTTCCCCAATGAAGACATGCAGAAACAAGATTGAGGGCTAGCTATCCTGCCAAGCTAAATGAAATCGCTGGCGCACTCAGTTTAAGACGAAGCCAACGTTAAGAAACTCCACCGCTATCTCAAAAATGGGATAGCGGTGGAGCAATAAAGCGACAGCATCCTGCCGTCGCATTGACGCCGAAATTCGCCCACGATCAGAAAACGCGCGGACAAATTTCTGCGGACACGATTAGAACTCTGTTATTACAGCCGTGACCAAAACCGGAGCCAACCGGTTGCGCCAAACCACAATCTGGTATCACCCAGATGTGATTACCTTTTTGCCAGGAGCCGCCTCCGGGCACCATTAAGAATTCTGACAAAGCCCGCCATTGTGCGGGCTTTGTTGTTTCTGTCGCCCTACTTTTGCTCCACCGGCTTAAACGAGACCGGTGCCTTTTTCTCGCCGAACCCGAATGCGTGTTGCCACACACGGGAAAATACCTGCTTTTATCCTCTACCGCTCCATCCGCATAACTGCTGAGATAACAACGCTCATATTTGCGTCTAACATTCTCTGAAACCAGAATGACTTACATCATTAACACCACTGCCAACAGCGCCATTTTTCAGGGAACCATCCATGCTTCTTTCTTTTCTGGCTATCGCCATCGGCCTCACCGTTCTGGTGTGGAGCGCCGGCAAGTTTGTTGAAGGTTCCGCGGCCACGGCCGGATACTTTGGCATGCCGCCGCTGCTGATCGGCATGGTGGTGGTTGGTTTTGGCACATCCGCGCCCGAGATGATGGTGTCTGCCCTTTCCGCCACTCAGGGGAATCCGGGATTGGCACTGGGTAACGCCTATGGCTCAAACATCACCAACATCGCCCTGATCCTGGGTATTACGGCGTTGATCAGCCCGATTGCGGTTCACTCGCAGGTGATGCGCAAGGAGCTGCCTATACTCACCGCTGTGACGGCACTGGCAGCCTGGCAGGTGTGGGACCGCGAGCTGACGTTTGTGGATGCGCTGGTGCTACTGGGTGTGTTTTTCCTGTTGCTGGCCTGGTCCATCCGCCAGGGTATGACTCAGAAAAACGATGCCCTGGGCACGGAGGTTGCGGAAGAAATGAGCCATCGCTCCATGCCACTTCGCAACGCGGTGCTGTGGCTGATTGCGGGCCTGTTGCTGCTGATCGTGAGCTCGCGGATTCTGGTCTGGGGCGCCGTTGAGTTGGCGCTTGGCTTTGGCGTAAGCGACCTGATCATCGGGCTGACCATTGTGGCGGTGGGAACTTCCCTGCCTGAACTGGCGTCGTCGGTTATCGCGGCGCGCAAGGGTGAGCATGACATTGCCCTTGGCAACATTCTCGGCTCGAACCTGTTCAACACCCTGGCGGTTGTGGGCATTGCCGGCACCATCAGCCCGATGGCGGTGGCACCAGAGGTGTTCTACCGGGATATCGCGGTGATGTCAGCGCTGACTCTGTCGCTGTTTATACTGGGCTATGGCTTTCGCGGGCCGGGACGGATTAACCGGTTGGAGGGCGGGCTTCTGCTCGCCTGTTTCGTAGGCTACACCGTCTACCTGATCTCAACCACGTTCACGTCCTGACCGGGCCTAGCCAAGCAGGCACTCCCGCGAGAGTTTCTGGCTGACTTCCCGGCGCTGTCGCCGCAGGCGGTTGCCCTGGTCGTTGGAGTACCCGGCCCGCAGTTGCTTCTGGATGCGGTCCAGCTTTTCCCGATACTCCTTACAGCGGGCGTTCTTACGCTCACGCTCGCGGGCTTCCTGTTTGTCGGATAACGTTCGCCCGCCACCGCTGCCCGCTTCCAGGCTACGATTCACCTGCTGGTTGATGGTGCTAACCCGCTTGCCCCGGGTGATGTTCTCCCGCATGGGAATCAGCGAGGGCGTCCTCAGCTCAACGCGTTTGTGTTCGCGTACACCGGGCTTTATGTCGGTAAAGTGAGCAACCCCCTGTTCATCAACCCAGGTGTACATTTTTTGGGCTGATGAGATGGCGGGGATAACGAGCAATACAAAGACTGCGACCTGCCTCCATGGCATTGGTTTCCACTCCCTGTGGTTTGTGTGTCGGCGCGGGCATTATAAACAAAACCGCGTGCGAGTGAGAGGGCCAGTATGACGGCTGGCCCACAGATCACGCATCCAGTAGTTCGATCCAGTGCTGAACCGGCACCTGGGCCTTGGTTTCCAGATGCATCTGACAACCAATGTTGGCGGTGACGATGCGGTCAGGATTGTCTACAGTCAGCGCCTTGAGCTTGTTGTTCAGCAAGCGCTGGCTTAACTTGGGCTGGAGAATGGAGTAGGTGCCGGCGGAACCGCAGCACAGATGCTTCTCCTTGGTTTCAGCCAGATCAATGCCCGCCCTGCGCAATACCTGGTCCACCACGCCGTTCTGCTGCATGGCGTGTTGCAGAGTGCAGGGGCAATGGAAAGCGACCTTGCCGGCACCCTGGGGCACCTTCAGTTTTTCCAGGTCCTGTGTAAGCAGGAAAGCGCCCAAGTCGACAGTCATGTCGCTGACTTTCTGCGCCTTGGCGGCGTACATCGGATCATCCTTTAACAGGTGGCCGTACTCCTGAACCATCGCCCCGCAACCGGAAGCGGTCATGATGATGGCCTCGGCGCCAGCTTCGATGGCGGGCCACCAAGCGTCGATGTTGCGGCGCATGGCGTTGAGGGCTTGATCATGTTCCGAGAGGTGATGGTTCACTGCACCGCAGCATCCGGCTTCCGGAGCTTCCACCATGGTGACACCCAGTTTGTAGAGCACCCGGGCGGCAGCGGCGTTGGTGTTCGGCGTGGCGGAGGGCTGAACACAACCGGCAAGGGCCAGCACAATGCGGTCGTGGCTGGCAGCCGGCCAGGGGCTGGCCTTTTTTCTGGGCGGTACTTTGGTGCGCAATACGGATGGCAGTACCGGGCGGAACAGTTGGCCCATGCGTAGCAGGAAGCCGAACAGTCGACGGTTGGGAAGTACCCGGGCCAGCGACCAGCGTATCCAGCGCTCTTTGGGTGGCCGTGGCATTTCCTGTTCCATCAGGCCTCGGCTGATGTCGACCAGGCGGCCGTATTTCACACCGGAAGGACAGGTGGTTTCACAGCTGCGGCAGGTGAGGCAGCGGTCGAGGTGTTCACGGGATTTTTCGGTGACTTCTTCGCCTTCCAGGAACATTTTCATCAGGTAGATGCGGCCCCGGGGGCCGTCGCGTTCGTCGTTCAGCTCCTGGTACGTTGGGCAGGTGGCGGTGCAGAAGCCGCAGTGTACGCAGGCACGCAGGATGGATTCGGCTTCCTGGCCTTCTGGGGTGTTGGCGAATTGTTGGACTAAATTGGTTTGCATTGTTTACCTGCTTTTTTGATTTGGAGCACAAGTGAGCGGTAACCCCTTTTCTGAAACACGCTCCTTCGGCACATCCATGTGACGCTTGGACTCCGCCATCCATGGCTCCGTACAGTTTCAGAAAAGGGGCCACCACTCACTTCCCCGGCATCTCAGAAGGCCCGCTCAGTTTCCTGTGAGATACCGGAGCTGATTGTTACAACCAGCTATAAAGTCGCCCGGGGTTAAAAATACCGTCGGGATCAAACGACTTTTTCAGCCGTTGCTGAATTTCTTTTAGCGCCCTCAGCTGGTGGTGCATTACCTCATCGGTGCGATCCCCGCCGCGGAACAGGCTTACCTGGCCGCCGGCGCGTTGCGCCATGGTTTCCAGTTTGGCGATGTCGGCTTCGCCCCGATACCAGCGCTGGGAGCCAGCCCAGTCGATCAGCCAGGGGCCGTCGAGGTCCGGGTTTTTGGCGGTGGAGCCGACGGAGAAGCGCCAAAGCGGTTCATCACCGGCAAAGAAGTCATGCTGCATGTGTTGTAGCTGCTGCCAGAACTGGTCGCCCTGCTCCACGACTTCACCGGACCACTTTCCGGCGGTGGCCTCCACGGCGGATTTGGCACCAGCGAGGCGCAGATACACTTTGCCGTCCACCCAGGCAGCACCGGTGATGGGCTTGGGTTCTTTGGCGCGACTGTTCATGTAGTGGATGACTTCGTCCATCGCCATGTCCTGCACCAGGGTGACGGACATCGCCGGTTTGGGCATGACTTTGAGGCTGATTTCGGTGATCGCGCCCAGTGTGCCCATGGCACCGGCCTGTAGCCGGGAGGTGTCGTAGCCGGCCACGTTTTTCATTACCTGGCCGCCAAAGCGCAGGTGTTCACCTTTGCCGTTGAGCAGGCGGATGCCCAGCACCTGGTCCCGTACCGAGCCGGACCAGGGCCGTGCGGGGCCGGAGAGGTTGCACGCGAGCGTGCCACCGAGCGTGGAACCATCACCAAACCTGGGCGGTTCGAAGTGCAGGCACTGGCCTTCTTCGGCCAGGGTGGCTTCGATTTCCGCAAGGGTGGTGCCGGCACGTGCGGTCAATATCAGTTCCACAGGATGGTATTCAACGATGCCTGTGTGCTCGCCCATGTTCAGAGAGCCTGCATCGGCGTCGGCGGCCCGCCCCATGAAGGCCTTGGTGCCACCGCCTTCGATATTCAGTTTCTGGCCCGTCTTGCGGGCCTGGAGAACCTGCTCCTGCAGCTTTTGAGACAGATCAGCCATGCGCCGCGTCCACCGTGTCGTGCTTGTGTTGTTTGTGCTCGAGTGAGCGGTATTCCTGACAGAAACGCAGGGCCGGGACGCCCTTGCCAGGGTTGAGAATGCCAGCCGGATCGAACGCCGATTTGACGTCGTGGAACTGCTGCAGTTCCTCGTCGTTGAACTGTATGGCCATCTGGCGGATTTTTTCCACACCCACGCCGTGTTCACCGGTGATGCAGCCCCCCACTTCCACGCAAAGGTTGAGAATGCTGCTGCCAAAGGCTTCGGTGCGCTCAAACTCGCCGGGCACGTTGGCATCAAACAGGATCAGCGGGTGCAGGTTGCCGTCGCCAGCGTGGAATACGTTGGCTACCCGCAGGCCGAATTCTTCGGACATTCTCTCCATTTCCAGCAACACGTGCGCCAGATGCCGACGCGGAATGGTGCCGTCCATGCAGTAGTAATCCGGCGAGATACGGCCTACTGCCGGAAAGGCCGATTTTCGGCCTTTCCAGAGCAGCGCCCTCTCCTCTTCGCTCTGGGAGGTTTTGACCGAGGTAGCACCCAGTTTTCGGAACACATTCTCGGCCTGTTCGATGTGTTCATGGACTTCTTCCTCGGTGCCGTCCACCTCGCACAGAAGCAATGCTTTCGCCTCGCGCGGGTAACCTGCCTGGGCAAAATCGTCAGCCGCGATAATCGCATGACCATCCATCATTTCCAGGCCGCCGGGGATGATGCCATGGGAGATAATTCCGCCGACGGCATCGCCGGCTTTCTGCACACTGTCGAAGCCGGCCATCACCACCTGGGCTATCTCCGGTTTCGGCAGCAGTTTTACTTTCACTTTGGTGACGATGCCCAGCAACCCTTCAGAGCCGGTCATTAACGCCAGCAGATCCATTCCACAGGCGTCCAGAGCGTCGTTGCCGACGGTCACCCGGTCTCCCTCGGCGGTGATCATTTCCACGCTGAGAATGTTGTGAACGGTCAAACCGTATTTCAGGCAATGCACGCCGCCGGAGTTTTCCGCCACGTTGCCGCCAATGGTACAGGCAATCTGGGAGGAAGGATCCGGCCCGTAATAGAGACCGTACTGGGCAACCTCCTCGCTGATCGCCAGGTTACGCACACCCGGTTGCAGTAAGGCCGTTCGCGCCAGCGGATCGATGTCCAGGATGCGGTTGAACTTGGCCAGCGACAACACCACGCCTTCCTTGTGCGGCATGGCACCGGCACTCAGGCCGGTTCCGGCACCACGGGCCACAACGGGCACTTCGTGCTCGTTGCAGATGCGCATCACCCGTTGCACCTGTTCGGCGGTCTCCGGTAGCACCACGAGCATCGGCATCTCGCAGTACATCGACATACCGTCGCATTCATAGGGCTTCATGGTTTCGTCATCGGTAATGACGAAGTCCGGGTCTATGAACGCACGGAACTGTTCTGCCAGCTCCGCTGCGCTGATTTTCGGTTTGCTGTTCATATCATTCTCTGGGAGTCATGGCTTTCAGTGAGACAGCCATCAACCGCGTTTGGTTTCAAAGTGATCAATCCCTGCCTGGGCACAGTCCATATCCTGTTGGGGGGTGCCAGAGCTGATACCGATACCGCCAACAACCTCGCCATCGACCATCACCGGCAGGCCACCACCGACAGAACTGATACGCCCACCCACTTCGGTATGAATGCCGAAAGCCAGCTTGCCGGGTACGTTCACGGCGTTGTAATCGTGTGTCGCCTTTTTCGCCGCTGATGCGGTGAAGGACTTGTCCTGGGCAATGGTCACGCTGGTGATCTTGCCGCCGTCCATGCGTTCGAACGCGATCAAATTGCCGGACTCGTCGGTGATGGCGATGCACATGGGTACGCCAATCTCGCGCGCCTTCTCCGCCGCGCCTTCGATGAGTATTCTGGCATCCGCCAGATCAAGTCGTTTAACCGTCAACATGAGCAATTACTCCTCTTTATTAGCCATAAACCAGATTGGGCAGCCAGGTAACGACGCCCGGAATGAGCACACAGATAAACAAACCGAATGCCTGAATAGCAAGAAATACCAGTGACGACTTGAAGATTGTGCCCATGGTGATGTCCGGCGGACACACGCCCCGAATGTAGAAGAGTGCGTAGCCGAACGGCGGGCTCAGGAACGACATCTGCATGTTCACCAGATAGAGCACACCAAACCACAGCACCACGTCTTCACCGGGCACGGCCGGGAAACCCAGCAGGCCAGGGAATTCCAGCGCCTCGACAATCGGAATGAAAATGGGCACAGCCAGCAGCAGAATACCCACCCAGTCGAGGAACATGCCCAGCACCACCAGCAACACCATCAACAACAGCAGAACGGCGTAGGGCGACAGACCAATACCGAGGATGGTTTCGGTAATGAAGTCCTGACCACCCTGCAGGATGTAGAACCCGACAAACACCGATGCACCAAACATGATCCACAGCACCATCGCCGAAGCCTTGGCGGTGGTGACCGACGCATCACGCAGCGTGGCGACAGAGAATACCTTGTGTTTCATGGCCACCAGGATCGCCCCGAAAGAACCGATACCGGCCGCCTCAACGGGAGTCGCAACACCGCCAAACAGCAAGCCCAGCACCAGGAATACCAGTACCAGTGGGGCGATCAGGTCTTTCAGCAGCAGGAGTTTTTCCTTGAGGCCAATCCGCTCTTCCTCCGGCACTGGCGGCCCGAGTTCCGGATTGAGCCACGCGCGGGTACCCACATAAATCACGTACAGGCCAGCCAGAATCAGCCCCGGAATCACTGAGCCCAGGTACAACTCACCTACTGACTGCTGCGCCACAACCGCATAAAGGATCGCCAGGATGGAAGGCGGGATCAGGATGCCCAGTGTGCCCCCGGCCATGATCGAGCCCAACGCGATCTTCTGGTCGTACCCGCGTTTGAGCATCGCCGGTAGCGCAATAATGCCCATGGTCACCACGGCCGCACCAATAACCCCGACCATGGCGGCCAGAATCGTGGAGGCCAGTATGGTGGCAATGGCCAGGCCGCCACCCAGGCCGCCCATCCACTTGTAGACCACGTTGAACATCTCTTCGATCAGGCCGGCCCGTTCCAGCATGGAGGCCATGAAGATGAACAGGGGGATCGCTGCAAGGTCCGAGTTGGTCATCATCGGGAAGATTCGACTGGGGATGATGTTCAGCATCATCGAGTCGCCCACCAGATAGATAAACGCCACGCCCAGGCCACCGGTCACAAAGGCCAGCGGCAGCCCCATCATCAACAGCACCGCCAGGGAGCCAAACATGATGTAGGTCAGCGGACCAATCTTCACATCCGACAGCAGGCCGGAGAGCTTGAACAGGAATTTTTCGTCGCTCCAGGGGTCATAAAACAGGATATTGATGACTTCCACCAACACGACAAAAGCAAGGGCAATCGTGGCGATGATCATCAGCCAGGTGCCGAGCTTGCCGATCAGCGAACCCGTGCCCTGGTTGGTCATGGTTTCTGTGCTCATGCGTGTTGCTCCCGGCCGAGTTTAATGAAGATAGTGATGTCCTTGAGCAGTTTGGACAGGCCCGCCAGGAACAGCAGCGTCGACCCGAGGAGCATAACGCCCTTCACCGGCCAGTACTGAATGCCCCATGTCTCAACGGTTCGTTCGTCCATGGAATAAGAGTTCTCAAGGAAGGTCCAGGAGGTAATCATCAACGCAATCGCGAACATGAAGAAGAACATGGACGTGAAAATATCCATGCCCACGCGGCCCCGAAGTGGCAGGAAGTTGTAAACCACGTCAACCCGCACATGGGCACCGTGAAGCAATGCAAACGCACCCGCCATCAGATACTGCATGCCGAACAGTAGAAAACTGGCCTCGTGTACCCAGATGGTGGGCTGGTTGAACAGATAGCGCATCACCACTTCGAAGAAATAGAACACCACCGCGTTCACGGTCCAGAAGGAAATAAAGACACCGGATTTCTCGCTGATCCAGTCCACCGCCTTGGTGAACCAGTTACTCGCATCACTGTAATCAACGCTTTTTTTCAGTTCCGCTTCAATCTGTTGAAGCTTCTGGTTGGCCTCGGCATTTTTGTCGATGGCTTTCACACCCCGTTGGGACAACCAACGGTCCAGCGCCATCATGATCAGCGGCATGACCGCCAGCCAGCCCCAGTAGAACCAGTGAGGCAATACAAAGCCGAACGCACTCAGGTCAGACATGTTTTATCACCTTTAATCACAGAGCGGGGAAGGCAGCGAGCGTGCCGTCGGCGCACTCCCTGCCTTCCCCGTGATCGGTTTATTATGGTTATGCCGGCTTACATGCCTTTGATGTCTTCCTCGTTGAGGTAGCCAACGGTCTCGTTCATCATGTACTCAAGCTGGATATCCAGAATCGCCCTGGCATCCTCGTTCTTTCCGGCCCAGTTGAACCAGATCGGGATCGCAGCCTTCCGGAACTTTTCCAGGTCTTCCTGGCTCAGACGTGTCACCTTCGAGCCATCCTCTTTGAACTTCTCCATCGCTTCAATGTTGCGCTTCTGAATGGTCAGGTAGTGCTTCTGTGAGTAGATACGAACCTCGTCCTCAACCAATTGCTGAAGCTCTGGGTCCAGCGCATTCCACGCACGCAGGTTGACGGTCAGGTCCATCAGGTCCACCGGCTGGTAGATGGACATAACACCAGGAGGCCCGAACATGATGTAGTCTGTCACCTGGGAGAAACCCAGCTCGTAGTTCACGGCAGGGCCGACGTAGTCAGCTGCGTCGATGGTGCCCTTCTCCAAAGCCGGGAAGATATCCGACCCCGGGAGGCTCACCGTGGACACACCAAACTGCTGGAACACCTCAGCGACCATGCCACCGGGCACACGCATCTTCATGCCTTCCATATCCGCCAGGCTGTTAACCGGCTTCTTGGAGTGAATGATGTTGGCGTCGTGTTGGATTGGGCCCACGTAAAACAGACCGAATTTCTTGTAGATCTCACGGGTCTTTTCCAGCATGCCCATGGAATAGAACATGATGTCCCACTGGTGCGGCTGATCGGGACCGGCTGGGTAGGACGACAGGAAAACGGAGGCCGGAATCTTTCCGGACCAGTACAGAGTGAAGGGATTCATGCCCTGCAGAACGCCGTTGCGCACCGCCTCGAAAAGGGCGTTGTTATCCGCGGCAACCGACTTGGCCGGGTACGGCTTGATGATTAGCTCGCCACCGGATTTCTCCTCCATGCTGTTGGCCCATTCCTCGAACAGGTCATAGCCTACAGTGCCAGCATCCCATACTGACTGAATCTTCCAGGTGGTTGCAGCCTGGGCCTGGCCAGCGCCTGCAATGGCCACACCGCAGAAGGCAGCGGCAAGTGCGAATGACTTCAGGAAACCTCGCCGCGGGGCAACGTTTCCAGCCTGAGTATCCGGAGCGCTTAATTGCTCGCTGTTCTTGTTGGTATTCATCGCCACATCTCCGTTGACATTGTTTTTATCGGGGGTCACGTCAACACCAGCAACAGCTGGCATTAAATCGATATTCGTAGTCCTGCCGGGTTTAGTCCAGAAGATTGCCAACTGGTCAGACCAGTTTTGTAAATGTCAGATAGACGAAAACGCTGTAATGAGCCATATTTACTGGTCCCGAAAGGGTTTCTTTAATTCAAGGCACGATAAAAACAACTGGTCCGACCAGTGGCTCCTGGCAGGAAACATCATGGCAATCGCACAGGAAATTTCCTATCGACTCGAACGGCTCATTCTCGACGGCGGGCTGGCGCCGGAACAGAAAATGCCGTCGGAACGACAACTGGCTACCCGGCTTGGCGTGTCCCGCGCCATCATCCGCGAGGCCCTGCACGAGTTGCAGGGGCGGGGCGTGATTGAGACCCGGCATGGCAAGGGCTCCTTCGTAGCTCGAATTGTGCCCGGCGGTGAAGAGGACGGCGAGGACAGCCCGCTGCTGCAGATGTTTACCGGCCACCCGCGAACCCTGTATGACCTGCTGGAAGTAAGAGAACAGCTGGAGGGCCAGGCCGCCTACCTGGCCGCACAACGGGCGACCGCATTGGACCTTCATCGCATCACCAAGGCCTACTCCGCACTCGAACAGACCGACCCACTCACCAACGCCCGGCCGGATCACAGTTTCCATCAGGCTATCGTGGAAGCGTCCCACAATCCGGTCCTGGTGCATGTTCTGAATGGCTTGAAGAACCTCATGCTGTTGACGGTGGAAGCCTCCGTGGCCAACCTGAACCCGCGTGAAGAAATGCGCAACAAGATTTCCCGGCAGCACAAGAGAATCTATCAGGCAGTGATGGCGGGAAAGCCCGAGGCGGCAAAGCGCATCGCCATGGCCCATGTGCGTTTTGTCAGTGACGCCATGCGCATGATCGAGCAACAGGGAACGGCCATCATCCGGGTTTCCCTGCACGCATCGGCAACACCGGAAAAACCCTCACAACGGGCGTAAACGGCAAAAAGCTTGCATCAAACGTTCAATAATCCACAATTAACACGCGGTATGTGTGGTAAAAAACGGCAAAACCCCGCTTTAGGGGGATTGATTTCCGCATCCACAGCCCGTAAAACTTGCGCCTTTGTTATATAGCCTCGGGAGCCACCTATGGCGGATTCAGCGCCTCTGATCTGCAAGGACATCCACAAGACCTTTGATCAACTGGAAGTCCTCAAGGGCATTTCACTGGAAACAAAGAAAGGGGATGTCGTTTCCCTGATCGGCAGCTCCGGCTCCGGTAAGAGTACGTTTCTGCGCTGTATCAACATGCTCGAAACGCCCACCTCCGGCGACATTATCGTGCATGGCGACCCGATTCGGTTCACCACCAATCGCAAAGGCGAGCGCATTCCGGCGGACAACAAGCAGGTGGAACTGATTCGCGCTCGGCTCTCCATGGTCTTCCAAAGCTTCAATCTCTGGTCCCACATGACCGTTCTGGAAAACATCATTGAAGCTCCTATTCACGTGCTCAAGGTGCCCAAGAAAGAAGCCATCGAAAGGGCCGAAGCCTATCTTGAGAAGGTGGGCATCTATGAGCGCAAGGATTACTACCCGGCCCAGATGTCAGGCGGGCAGCAGCAGCGGGCGGCCATTGCCCGGGCCCTGGCCATGGAACCGGAAGTGATGCTGTTCGACGAACCCACCTCCGCCCTTGATCCCGAACTCGTTGGCGAAGTGCTGAAGGTTATGCAGAACCTCGCGGAAGAAGGCAGAACCATGATCGTGGTGACCCATGAGATGTCGTTTGCGCGGGACGTGTCATCCCAGGTCCTGTTTTTGCATCAGGGCGTGATCGAGGAGCAAGGCACACCGGACAAAGTCTTCGACAATCCGGACTCGGAACGGATGAAGCAGTTTCTGGCTCCCAAGTTCTGACGTGCAGTGCTATCTTGAAACCATGTTTCCTTATCGGGGCATATATCCGCCCCGGAAGAAAACGCCAAAACCAGCAAAATAAGGCAAATCATTGCCGATAATAATGCCCACAAGGCTGACTACTGGAGAAGTGACTCATGAGAAAACTGATTGTTGCAGCAAGCGTCGCCCTGGCCATGATGGCCGGTGTCGCCCACGCCCAGGAACGTAACCTTCGCATCGCCTTCGACGTGCCCTACGAGCCGTTCGAATACAAGGATGAAAACGGCGAACTGACCGGTTTCGAAGTGGAACTGGCCGAAGCCATGTGTGAAGAGATGAACGCCAACTGCGAATTCGTCATCCAGGCATGGGACGGTATGATTCCGGGCCTGCTGGCGCGCAAGTTCGACCTGATCATGTCCTCCATGTCCATTACGCCCGAACGTGCTGAGCGTGTGCTGTTCTCCGAGCCGTACTACAACACTCCGGGTGGCTGGTTCGGCCCCGAAAGCTTCAACACCGACGTCACCGACATGGCCGCCATGGAAGGGATGACCGTTGGCGTACAGCGCGGCACCACCATGGACACCTTTGTGACCGAAAAAATGGGTGGCGTTGTGACCATCAAGCGCTACACCACCGCTGACGACATGGTCCTTGACCTGGAAGGCCAGCGCCTGGACGTGGTCTTTGTGGACTACCCGGTTGGTGAGCAGACCGTCCTGAGCAAGGATGGCTTCAAGGAAGTTGGCGAGCCGGTCAAACTCGGCCAGGGTGTGGGCGTTGCCATGCGCAAGCGTGACGAGGATCTGGCGCAGGAAGTCAACGAGGCGCTTGCCACCCTGAAGGAAGATGGTACCTACAACACCATCATGGACAAGTACTTCGCTTACGACATCAAGATGTAAAAATGGCCGGGGGGCAGCGGTTTTTGCTGCCCCCGCTTACCGGATGTACCCATGATTGACTTGAAAGGCTACGGCCCGGCCCTGCTGGAAGGGGCTGTGGTCACCATTGAACTGGCCTTCTTTTCCCTTGCTCTCGCGCTGGTTCTGGGGCTGATTGGCGCTTCCGCCAAGCTGTCCAAAAGCCGGGTAGCCATTGGGATTGCGACCACGTATACCACCCTGATCCGTGGCGTACCGGATCTGGTCATGATGTTGCTGTTTTACTATGGCGGCCAGGTCGCGGTTAATAACCTGTCGGATTACCTCTACGACGCCTACGACATAGACTTCTTCTTCCAGTTTGACCCTTTTATCTCCGGTGTCATCACCATTGGCCTGATCTTCGGTGCCTACATGGCGGAGACGTTCCGTGGTGCCTTTCTCGCCGTGGAGAGCGGTCAGATTGAAGCGGCCCGTGCCTACGGTTTCAGCCGCTGGCGCACGTTTCACCGAATCATATTACCGCAGATGCTACGCCATGCCCTTCCTGGCATCGGCAATAACTGGCAGGTACTGCTCAAAACCACCGCACTGGTCTCCATCATCGGCCTGACCGATATGGTGCGGGTCGCCGAAGAAGCCGCCAAGGCCGAGCGCATGCCATTCCATTTCTTTATTCCGGTGGCGTTTGTTTACCTCAGCCTGACAGCCGGTTCCGAGCTGTTTATCAAGTGGCTCAACAAGCGCGCCAATATTGGCGTGGTACAGGGGAGCTGAACCATGCCTGAATTTCTTGCTGAACTGCTGAACCAGAACGATATCTTCACGGCCCCCACCATCATGGAATACTGGGGCGGGCTGGTCACTACCGTTCAACTGGTATTTCTGTCACTGATCCTGGGCCTGCTGGTTGCCGTTCCCCTGGCGATCATGCGCACCTCGAAGAACCCACTGATCAACGGCCCGGTCTGGTTCTATACCTATATTTTCCGGGGCACACCGTTGTTGATCCAGCTGTACATCATTTACTACGGCCTGGCCCAGATAGAGGGTATCCAGCAAACCTTCTGGTGGGACATCTTCCGTGAAGCTTTCTACCCGGCCCTGCTGGCGTTCACACTGAATACCGCCGCCTACACCACGGAGATTATCCGGGGTGCCATTGTAGCCACACCCAGTGGGGAGATTGAGGCGGCAAAGGCCTATGGCATGAGCTGGGCACTGCGGATGCGCCGGATTATCCTGCCGAGCGCGGCGAGGCGGGGTGTGCAGGCATACTCCAACGAAGTCATTTTCATGCTTCACGCCAGTGCCATTGCCAGCGTGGTGACCCTGGTGGACCTGACCGGGGCGGCGCGGAACATTTATTCCCGATTCTACGCCCCCTTTGATGCGTTTATCTTTGTGGCGCTGCTCTACATGGTTTTGACGTTCATGTTGGTGTTCGCCTTCCGCAAGCTGGAAAACTATCTGTTGCAACATCAACGGCCGGTGAGTGGCTGACAAATCCATAGTGCAGGGAAGTCCGGAGTGTAGCTGAAATGATTTTTGGTCCTGGCCTTGATTGGCTTTCTCACACGCTCACGCGAACAGAGCACGCAACATCGGAAAAGATTGTTGTTCTGGACGACGGCACGGGGTTGCAGTTGCAGGACTCCGGGCTCCTCTATCTGGAACCCCCTACTGGGCGCCCCAACCCCAACAATGAGTCGCTGATTGTTTCCGCTGGCATCCATGGGAATGAAACCGCGCCCATTGAGGTTCTGAACCATCTGTTGAATGAGCTGATCGACGGTCAATGGCAACTGGCCTGCCCGGCGCTGTTGATACTTGGCAACCCAATGGCGATGGATGCTGGCCAGCGCTTTATTGACGTGAACCTCAACCGCCTGTTCGGTGGCGCCCACCGTAAACCGGAATACCGGAACTTTCCCGAGGCGGAACGAGCCCGGTTGCTGGAGGACGCCTGCAGGGCCTTCGCCACCAAGCACTCTGCCAATGTGTGCCACTACGACCTGCACACCGCCATTCGCCCGTCATTGCGGGAGAAGTTCGCCCTCTATCCGTTTGTGGAGGGACGGGATATCCCGGATGGGCAGATTGATTTCCTGCTGGAGGCAGAGGTGGAAACCCTGCTATTGCAGCATCGTGAAGGCACTACCTTCGCCTCGTTTTCCTCGTCCGAACTGGGAGCAGAAAGCTTCACCGTGGAACTTGGCAAGGTACGGCCTTTCGGGCAGAACGACCTCAGCCGCTTCACGGGTATTGCCAATGCCTTGCGGCGCCGACTGAAAGGCGAGGAACCGCCGAAAAGGGACAAGGAGGCAGCACCGACAACAGTGTTTGAAGTGGTGCATGAAATTCTGAACACCGGTGACAGCTTCCAGTTCCACGTGCCAGACGACGTCGCCAACTTCACCATGTACGACCCGGGCACGGTCATCTGGGAAGACAATAACACCCGCTACACGGTAGGCGACACACCCGAAGGCATTGTGTTCCCGAACCGCGACGTACCCGTTGGCCAGCGGGTGGGCCTGATGATCAGACCCACCCGCTAGCGTCAGGCCGGGGCGTTCTCTGGCTCTGCCACCTTGCAGCTGATCACGTGGGTACAGACCGACGGTACCACCAGCAACGTCAGTACCGTAGAGGCCAGCAGGCCCGAGATAATGGCCCAGGCCATTGGCGGCCACAGGGTGGAGCTGGAGAACGCCAACGGCAACAAACCCGCAACGGTGGTCGCAGTGGTCAGCAGGATGGGCCGTGTGCGCTGCTCCACCGCCTTACGAACCGCATCCCGAATGTCATCCCCCTTCTCCAACTGTCGATCCATCACATCCAGCAGTACGATCGCATTGTTCACCACTATTCCCACCAGGGCGATGACGCCCAGCAGCGACTGGAAACCAAACGGCGAGCCGGAGAACACCAACCCCGGGAAGATACCCACGGTGGCCAGTGGCACGGTCAGCAGGATAATGCCGACACGCCGGAAGGAATTGAACTGAATAAGCAGGAAGAACAGCAGCAACAGCACACCAATAGGCGCCGTGGTCAGCAAGGCGTTGTTGGCATCGCCGGAACCCTCGGCGTCACCGCCCATGTCCAGCCGGGTACCCGGGGGCAAGGGATTTTCTGCAAGCCTTGTTTCCAACCCTTCCAGGACCTGACTGAAGCTGTAACCTGCCATCAGGTTCGACCAGACGGTGTTCATTCGGGTGCCATTGCGCTGGAACAGGGCCGCCGATTGCCAGGACGTTTCCACCGAGGCAATAGCGGAGAGAGGCACAGCGTCACCCCGATCGTTGTAGATATTCACCGACAACAAGCGTGGCAATGACAGGCTGGTGCCCTCCCGGGAGCGCAACACCAGGGGAATCGGGTCCTCCTCCTGGCGATACTGTTCAGCCACCACACCAAAGCTCTGACCATAGAGGCTCTGGGCCACATCGGCACGGTTCAGGCCGTAGCGGGCCGCGCTGGCATCGTCCACATTGATGGCAATGCTCGGCACGCCGATATCCAGGTTGTGACGCACATCTACTGTGCCCTTAACACTGCGTAGCGCCGAGAACACCTGATCCACGGCACGCGCGCGGGTGTCGTCGCTGGCATGATAAACCCGCACTTCCACCGGCGCTGCCCGTGGCGGCCCCTGCCCCAGTATTCCCGCCGTTAGCTGCAACTCCGGCATTTCGTGCCCGGCGTAGTCTCGAATCCACTGTACCAGGCCGGTGGTGTCTTCCAGGGTGGGCGTTGATATCACGATTCGCCCACGGTTCGGCGCCTGGGGCTCGCGCTGCAGATTGTAATAGAAACTGGGCCCGGTAAAACCAACAAACCGATGCACCTCCAGGGCCTCCGGTCGGGTGCGGATCGCACGCTCAAGGTCGGCCGCCACACTGGACGTGCGCTCCTGGTCCGTGCCTTCGGGCATGTAAAGCTCAACCACCACCTGGGGACGATCCGCGTTGGGGAAAAACTGCTGTTTCATGAATGGCGTGAGTGACAGGCTGAACACCACCAGCGCCGTACCCGCAAGGATCAAAGTGCCCGGGCGCCTCGCCACCAGGGCGCCGAGAAAACGGGAAAGCCCAACCAGCTTGTCTTCGCGCGCGTCTGTCTTGCGGGGTTTCAGGAAGCGGGCCGCCAGCAGTGGTACGGCAGACACCGCGAGCAGGTAACTGACGGAGAGGGTGAGCATGATCATCACTGGCACACCACGGGTGAAATCCGCCGTCCCACCCTTGGACAGCAACAACGGCATGAACGCCGCAATGGTAGTACCTGTGGAGGCTCCCAACGGCCCCGCCAGCTCTTTCACAGATTGCTTCAGGGCGTCCAACCGTCGCATGCCGTCATCCAGGTATCCCTGAATGCTCTCGACAATCACAATGGCATTGTCGATCAGGATACCGAGGGAAATCACCATGCCGATGACAGCAATCTGGTGCAGTACACCACCACCCAAGTCATAAAGGCCGATACTGATCAGCGCCACCATCGGCAGGATCGACGCCACCAGCAGCCCCATGCGGATGCCCATACCGGTGAACACCACGGCCACAATGATGATAACGGACATCACCAGGCTCCAGGCCAGGTTGTCGAGCCGCTCTTCCACCTTATCGGGCTGGAAGAACATCTCGCGGATTTCGTAGGGAGCGAACTCGTCACGGATCGTCGATAGCCGTTCCCGCACACGTTCGCCAAACCGAATGGCGTCGGTACTGCCCTCCTCCATGATCATGGAAACCAGCACCACCCGTTCACCGTCGTACCAGGCTTCCGGTTGCCGGGGCTCCGCTGGGCCACGCCAGACTTCAGCAGCCGCGGCGAGGGGCACCTGGGAGCCGTCCGGCAGTTCAATGGGCGTCGCGCGAATGGCATCCACACTGGTGAATTCGCTGTTTGGCAACACCGACAGACGACGACCGTCGGCGATAACAAAACCGCCCGGCGTGGTCTGGTTGCGGCGCGCCAACGTGTCCAGCACGCGCGCGGGGGAAATGCCCAGCCGGTACATAGCTGCGTCGTCCAGCGCCAGGGTGATCTGTTCGTCCGCGTCACCCTCCAGTTCAATACGGGACACGCCGGAAATGTCCGCCAGATTCTGTTTCAGGCGCTCTGCCACGTCGCTCAGTTCGGTAACCGAACCAGAACCGCTGACCGCAAGAATAATGGCAGGAATATCAATCAGGCGGTCGTCCAGCACCATCTGGCCGACGTCATCGGGAAAATCCAGGCGCGCCCGGTCCATGGCCTGGCGGACACGATCCCAGGCGGAATCGGTATCGTAGATGGTGTCATTCAGGCGCACGTTGAAAATCGCCACACCGGTGCGGGCAGTGGCCTGGGTGTAATCGACCTCCTCCACCTGGCGCAACTCGTCCGACAATGGCTGCAGCACCAACCGCTCAACGGCTTCGGCGCTGGCGCCTGGGTAGTTGATGCTAATCAGACCGGCGCGATAGGGAAATGAAGGATCTTCCTGGCGCGGCATGGTGCTGTAGGCCGCAATCCCCAGGAGGCACAGCATGGTCACCACCATGCCCAGCAAGCGTTGAAAGTTCAGCAGGCGCAGTGACATCAGCGCACCTCCACGGCATCACCGTCGGAAATACGGGTCATGCCGGCAAAGACCACCTGATCACCAGCACTAAGATTGGTGGCATCCACCACCACACGCTCTCCGATAATCCGCTGCACCGTCACCGGCACACGGCGGGCAACGCCATCGGAAATGCGGAACACGCTGGCGCCTCCGTTGGATTTCATCACCGACAACAACGGCACCGTCGTGGCCACGGTTTCACGGGGCGTAATACCCACTTCCACCGGCTCCCCGGGTTCGAGGGTATCTGCCGGCAGGCTGACCAATACCGGATGGAGCTCGCCGCGAACACCTCCGGGCTGGGCAATTTCCACAATGGAGCCGGTGACTGGCGCACGGTTGCGATCCTGCACCGACCAGACCGGCAGCAGTTGCGACAGCGACACATGGTTGAGCATGTACGCCGGTACCCGCACTTCCACTTCGCGCCCCTCTGGGGACGACAGACGCATCACCGGCTGGCCGGAGGCCACAAACTCATCCCGTTCCACCAGCAAGGCTTCAACCCGGCCGTCGAACGGCGCCCTCAGTTCACTCTCTCGCAGTAAGCGTGTGGCCTCGGCAAGAGATGCTTCGGCCGTTGCCATACTGGCTTTCAGGCTGTCCCGCCGGGAAGCCAGTTGCTCAAGCCCCTGCTCCGAAACGACCCCGCGCTCGTGCAGTTGGCGGGAGCGTTCCCACTCCCGTTTGGCCTGATCATATTGGGTTCTCAGTTCGTCCAGCCGGGCGGCTGCGGAATCCCGCGCCGGTTCCAGTGCAGGGTTATATACCCGCGCCAGCAGGTCACCGGTCTTGACGGTCTGCCCCAGTTCAACCGCGCGTTCTCGAAGGGTACCACTCACCTGGAACGTCAGCGTTGCCCGCTGGGCCGCCCGAACGATACCAGAAAAGCGCAGCGAAACGCCCTCCGTCTGGCCGCCCGTCACCTCGGCAGCACGCACTGTTACCGGGGCAGCGCCCTGCTCAGGCGCCGGTTCACTGGATTTACAGGCGCTGACAAGGAGGCTTGCAGCGACCAAGAGGGAAACGATGGCGGAGCGCCGGGCGATGTTCATTGAGAAGTCCTCTCTTCCATGGTCACGGTGTTTTTCATCACCCATCCGGTGGACAAAAGTTCATTATCAGACATAATGTCATTCTTTGACAATTTGTCAATAATCGGATTTCATCCCTAACCATGTATCATGAGATGGCAGTCTCCATTACCCGGAACCCCCTATGAGTGAGCCGTTAAAAACCCGTAGAGAGAAAGAGAAGCAGGCCAGGTACGAAAGCATTCTGGATGCTGCGGAACTGGTGTTTTCGGAGAAGGGCTACGAGCGCACATCCATGGACGACATCGCGCGCACGGCCGCGCTCAGCCGTGCATTGCTGTACGTGTACTTCAAGGACAAGGCGGCGATCCAGCGCGGCATCGTGCTTCGTGCCGGCCACAGCCTGTGCCGCCGCTTCGAGGAGGCTCGCCAGACGGCGGATACCGGGCTGGCTCAGATATCCGCCATGGGAGTGGCCTATTACAACTTCTACCGCGAGCAGCCGGATTACTTCTCCGCACTGACAACAGCCTCCACGACGATGGCAGACGCAGATGATGAGCTGGCAGGCGAGATGTTTGGCTGCAAGGCAGAAACCATGGAGCTGATGGTCGGTGCGATACACCTGGGGCTGGAAGACGGCACCATGAACCGCGAGCGTATCCACAATCCAGTTGAAACCGCGCTCTACCTCCGTGGCGCCCTCCATGGCGTCATCATGCTATGCCAGAGCGAAATAACTGAGAGCGACCTTGAGGACAACTTTTCTGAGGAATCACTGATCCGTCATACTATGGAGATGCTGACGTCCTCTATCTCGTCCTGAGAAAAGAGGACGATAACCGGATTAGAGCTGAAAATCGTAGATAGACCCAAGCCCAAGAATCCCGGTCAGCTCATCCAGAGCCTTACGGACTTCGTCAAGCAGCATCGGGTCGCCCAGATCCTCCTGCGACAACTCCTCCCGGTAATGCGCCTCGACCCAGGTAGTCAGGCGTTCATACAGGGAGTCGGTTAGCAATACGCCGTGGTGCATGGCCTTGAGTTCGTCGTCGTTCAGTACCACCCGCAAACGCAAACATGCCGGCCCGCCACCGTTGCGCATGGACTGTTTGACGTCAAAGACCTCCACCGACGTAATCGGCCCCGAGTCGTTCACCAACTCGTCCAGATAGCGGCTGACCGACGCAATTTCACGGCATTCACCCGGCACCGCCAGCATCATGCCATCAGGCGTATTCAGCAACTGACTGTTGAACAGGTAGGAGGCCACAGCATCCTCCAGTGGCACCTGCTCACTGGTGACACGAACAGCTTCCAGTTCCGCACCTGTCAGGCGCGAGCGGATATCAGCCAGCACGGTTTCTTCATCCAGAAACGCCAGCTCGTGGTAGAACAGGGCGTTGCCATTACCGACGGCGATAACGTCGTTGTGGAACACCCCGGCATCAATCGCGGCCGGGTTTTGCTGGGCGAACACCACATGGCTGTCTTTCAGGCCATGCAGGCGGGCGATGGCCTGGGAGGCCTCCATTGTCTGGCGTGCAGGATACAGCTTCGGGGCCGGGGCCTGTTCGTTGAAGGCGATCTGGCCGTAAACGAACAGTTCAACGCCCGGCTCACCATACCCGCCGCACAGACGGGTGTGGTTGGCGGCGCCTTCGTCACCAAACTGGCTGACCGACGGCAGCGCCGGATGGTGTGCAAACCAGGCGTCGTCCGCGAAGATGGATTTCAGTGCCCGGCCGGTGACCACATGCTCAATAGAGCGATGGAACTTGGCGCTTAGGTTCGCCGGCGTAAAATGTACGCGGTGATCGGAGGTATCCGCACTCGGCGAAACCGTAGCGGCATTGGCCGTCCACATGGTAGACGCCGACGAGGCAGCAGCCAGGATAGACGGGCTCTGTTTGGCGGCCGCGCTGAGAACGTCGCGGTCCGAACCGGTAAACCCCAATGCCCGCAAGGTCGGAATATGCGGGCGTTCATGGGGCGGCAGAACACCCTGGACAAAACCGCGATCCGCCAGACGCTTCATTTTCGCCAGTCCCTGCAGGGCGGCTTCCTTCGGATTGGACACCGAGCGAACGTTGGACTTGGACGCCACATTGCCCCACGAAAGCCCGGCGTAGTTATGGGTAGGCCCTACCAGGCCATCAAAATTGGCTTCTACTGCGTGCTTGGCCATGACTCGTCTTCCGTCAGTCGAAATTTAACCCGGGTGCCAGGCTGTCCGGCACTTCGCTCTTCTTCGCCTCCAGTGAGGCCATCGGCCAGGCACAGTAATCGGCGGCGTAGTAGGCACTGGGGCGATGGTTGCCACTGGCCCCGACACCACCGAACGGCGCGGCACTGCTGGCGCCCGTCAACGGCCGGTTCCAGTTGACGATGCCCGCGCGCACTTCGTCCGTCAGTCGCTCGTAGAGTTTGTGGTCATCGGTCAGGATGCCCGCTGAGAGTCCATAGCGGGTGTTGTTCGCAATCTCCAGGGCCTCGTCAAAGCTCTTGTAGCGGTATACCGTCAGCAACGGTCCGAAGAACTCCTCATCCACCAGGTCCAGGCCGGTTGCGTCCACAATGCCCGGTGACAACAGGCCGGTGCCTTCCCGCAGACTCTGCATCTCCAGTAGCAGTTGCCCACCCTTCGTCACCAGGCTGTTCTGGGCCGCCAACAGCTTGTCGGCCGCTTCTTTCGAAATTACCGACCCCATGAACGGTTGCGGCTCCGCATCGAAATCGCCCACGGTGATGCGGCTGACCACTTCAACAAAGCGCTCCAGGAACTGGTCGCCCTTGGTACCCTTTGGTACCAGTAAACGACGTGCGCAGGTGCAACGCTGACCCGCCGACAGGAAGGCGGACTGGAGGGCGTGATGCACCGCGCCATCCAGGTCATGCACATTCTGGACGATCAGTGGATTGTTGCCGCCCATCTCCAGCGCCAGGATCTTCTCGGGCTGACCACCAAACTGCTTGTGCAGCAGGTGCCCTACCGTGGAACTGCCGGTGAAGAACAACCCATCAACGCCCGGATGCGACGACAGGGATTTACCGGTCGGCATTGCCCCCTGCACAAGATTGATGACGCCGGAAGGAAGGCCGGCCTTTTCCCAAAGTTTCACGGTCAGCTCGGCGACACCGGGGGTCAGTTCACTGGGTTTGAACACCACGGTGTTGCCCGCCAGCAACGCCGGCACGATATGCCCGTTGGGCAGATGCCCGGGAAAATTATAGGGGCCGAACACCGCCACCACGCCATGGGGGCGATGCCGTAATACAGCATGGCCGCCAGCAACGTCGGATTCGGAGTGACCGGTGCGGTCGTGATAGGCGGCAACGGAGATTCCGATCTTGCCTATCATCGCTGCCACTTCGGTGCGGGATTCCCACAGGGGCTTTCCGGTTTCCGAGCCGATCTGGTGCGCCAGTTCTTCCTTGTGTTCCTCCAGCAGAGTGCCAAATTTTTCCACCAGGGCCTGGCGCTCACTGAACGGGCGCTTGCGCCAGTGGACAAACGCTGAGCGGGCTTCGCGCACGGCGGCGTCCACGTCTTCGATGCTGGCGCTGACGCCATCCCAGACCGTCTCTCCGGTGACCGGCTGGAGGGATTCGAAAAAGTCGCCATGGCCTTCCAGCCAGAGTCCATCAATAAAGAGTTGACCTGTCAGGTTTGCCATTGTCATTACCTCCTTCCGGTATCTTTCAAAGGGGCCAGCCGCACGAGGTCTCCGGATTCAACTTCCAGCGCCTCGGCCACATCGGCCGGAATACTGACAGTATCGAGTCCTATGCACTCGGCCGGTATGGTGGTTACCCGAAAGTCCCGGAACGAGCGGTTGGATATCATTACCTGTTGCTCCGCCGGGACATCCGTCACCAGCGGTTTCTTGCGGATCATAACGTGGCGGTTTATACCTTCGCGCACGGTACGAATACTGTGAATAAAAGCCTCAACCGCCGGGCCACCATCGAAGATGTCCACCATGCCATTGAAGTTGAAGCCTTCCGCCTGCAGCATTTTCAGCGCCGGCGCGGTGTTTTCATGCACGCGACCAATCACGGCCCGTGCAGCGTCCGGTAACATCGGCAGGTAGATGGGGTATTTGGGCATCAGTTCAGCAATGAACGATTTATTGCCAAGGCCCGACAACATGTCCGCCTCACTAAATTCCATGTCAAAAAACTTGCTCCCAAGAGCATCCCATAGCGGGCTCTGGCCGTTGCTGTCGGACACTCCCCGCATTTCAGCGAAGACTTTCTCGGAGAAATGCGAACGGAAGTCGTCCAGGAACATGAACCGGCAACGGGACAACAACAGGCCTGTGCCACCGCCCCGATGGGAGCTCGAAAGCAGCAGAGAGCACACCTCTGTGGTACCGGTCATGTCATTGGACAAGTGCAGCGTCGGGGTGCGCACATGCACGTCCAACTCGCGGGAAGCATTCACCGTCACGCTCAGTCGGTAATTGTAGAACACCTCATCCAGGCCCACTCGCGCCTGTATGCCGCTGATGCCCACACACTGTTTGAGCTCGGTATCCTCGAGAGCGAACAGGTACAAGCCAGCCTCTGGTGCGCAGCGCTGGTTGAAGGTTTCCTGCGCATGCTGGATCTTCCTTGCCAGCAGTGCCCTATCCGCGGGCAATGTCGTCAGTCCCTTTCCGGCGCCCTGAGCCATGGCGTACAGGGCGTCAAGGTCGTTCTCCTGCAAGGGTCGGATTACCAGCATTCCGGCCTCCTGTCTGTGCTTGCTGTGCTTGCCCTGTTCATAATGGTGTCACCCGTACCGTGTCACCGGAGCTCAGGCCCAGGTATTCCCAGGTTTTCGGCGGCACTTTCACTTGGTCCTGCAGGCTCTCCGAGAGCGGGGTCAGCGTGCTGCGAAAATCCCCGCCCTCACCACCACAAATCAGGCAGGTTTCGCCATCGTCAGTATGGGCGGCATGCAGGGTTTTCGGATGACTGGTCACAACAGACCTGAGCGCATCGGTGCGAGCTTCCAGTACCGGCCCGGCATCGAAGATATCGAGATAGCATCCAGCCCGGAACCCTTCACACTGAAGTAACTCGTACGTCGCCTGGGTTTGTGAGTGAGGTTGCCCAAGCGCATCCTGAGCGGCTTGGCTGAGCAGCGTGACGTAGATCGGGTTGGGCGGCATCAGTTCTGCAATAAAGGTTTTGCTCAACAACCCGGAATATTGGTCCGCGGTTTCAAAATCCATATTAAAGAAATGCCGCCCCAGACTGTCCCAGAACGGCACCTCCCCGTCTTCCGCCTGCACACCCTGTATCTCCACAACCACCTTATCCGTGAACAGCGAGCGATGGCTGGCGATAAACAGCATCCTGGCACGGGACAGCAGCTCGAAGGCGTCAGTACCACGCAGCTCCGGCCTGATGGCGAAGGAGCACAACAGCGTGTGGTCGGTCAGCGCATGGGATGGGTACAGAACCTCCACCCGGCGCGAAACGCCCAGCTCATGGGAGGCATGGATAAGTGCGTCCTGACGGTAATTGTAGAACGGCTGCCCATTACCCGCCCGGGCATCGATACCCGATACGCCCTGCACCTTGCCTGTACGGGTGTCTTCCAGTACGAACAGGAACCGCTTGGGTTCGTCGGGTTTGTTTGTGCCGGCAAAGGAGCGGGTGGATTGATCAATCTTGGTGGACAGTGCGTCCTGTTTTTTGGGCAGGGTGGATGACATCCGGGGGCCCTGGCCCCCGGCGATGTCGAGTATGTCGTTCAGGTCACCCGGCTGAGCCGGACGTACCAGCCACATAGGCGGCTCCTGTCATCATGCTTGTGGTTACTGTCGCGGATTAACGTCTGCTACTGACCACAAACCTTTTTCACACCAGCTTCAAACCGCGCCAGCGCTTCATCAATATCAGGCTCTGGAATAATCAGTGACGGCGCCAGACGCACGACATTCGGGCCGGCAATCAACACCATCACGCCTTCGCTCAGGCCGGCATTGAGAAACTCCTTCGCTTTGCCTTTCCACTCTTCCGTCAGTACACAGCCGAGCAGCAAGCCAGAACCACGAACCTCGCTGAAGATGCCGTAGCGCTCACCAATGTCCATCATCCCCTTCCGCAGGCGCTCCGAACGCGCCGCAACGCCCTTGAGGATATCCGGCTGGCTCACCGTATCAATTACCCGCTGGGCAACTGCACACGCCAGGGCGTTGCCGCCATAAGTACTGCCATGGGTACCGATACCCAGGCTTTTCGCTACCTTCTCCGTGGTCAACATGGCCGCCACCGGGAAGCCACCGCCAAGCCCCTTGGCCGTGGACAGGATATCCGGCGTTACGCCATACATCTGGTAGGCATAGAGGTGCCCGGTACGGCCCACGCCGGACTGAACTTCATCGAACACCAACAAGGCATCGTTTTCGTCACAGAGCTGGCGCAGGCCTTTGAGGAATTCCGGATCGCCGGGCATGACGCCACCTTCGCCCTGAATAGGCTCTACCACCACCGCACAGGTCTTGTCCTTGGAGATCAGCTTCCGGACCGACTCAAGATCGTTGAAATCGGCGTGATGAATGCCTCCTGGCGCAGGCTCAAAACCTTCAAGGTACTTGGGCTGACCACCGACGCTGACCGTAAACAGGGTGCGGCCGTGGAACGAGCTCTTGAAGGAGATGATTTCATTTTTTTCCGCGCCGAAATGTTCCCAGGCATAGCGACGGGCCAGCTTGAACGCGGCTTCGTTAGCCTCGCCACCGGAATTGGCAAAGAACACACGCTCGGCAAAGGTCAGATCACACAGGGTCTTGGCCAACCGCAGGGCGGGCTCGTTGGTCATGACATTGGACAGGTGCCAGATTTTCTCGGCCTGCTCCATCAGCGCGCCCACAAGGCCGGGGTGATTATGACCGAGGCAGGTCACCGCAATACCACCCGCCAGGTCGATGTACTCCTTACCCTCCTGATCCCAAACGTGGGAGCCTTCACCCTTGACGGGAATCACAGACCCGGGTGCATAGTTGGGGACCATTACCTCATCGAATAACTCACGGCTGACAGGTTCTCTGTTCATCGGTGTCTCTCAAACAAAACGTGAAAAGATACAGTTAATCATACGCCACTCAGGGCATGAGCACATCCGGCGCGCCCACCGCATCCAGCTCTATCACTTTCAGCGAGCGCCCATCCTGCCCCATCAGGGCTTTGACCACCAGCTTGTAGGAATCCAGGTCGAAATTGACGGCCTGGTCGCGCAAAGAAAGTCCGTCAATCTCGTCCATCCCCCGCAGCGTGGCCACGTGCATCCAGTTGTAAACCACCAGGATATCGGTCCTGCCGGTTCTGACATTGTGCTCCACAACTCCGACCGGCCCTTTCCAGGGCCAGGTTTTCAGCCGTAGTCCGTGGAAGGCAATCTGCGCTCTCAGGTTGTAGCGGGCAACATCCTCACCGCCGTCGCAGGCGCCCCTACAGCGGCCCAGGCTACGCTGAAAACAGGGGCCATCGCTATCGGGCTCCAACCCCAGCAACTTGTTGCAGAGGTCGTTCTTCGCGGCGATGCCACTGAGTGCCTTTTCGGCGTCTTTCTTGCTTCGAAACAAACCAAAATAGTCGCCCAGCCGATGCGGTTCAATCTCCCACACCAGGCGCGCCTGCAGATAACCCGACGAATTCTCCGCCAGCTCAATACTCACCAGATTCTTAGCGGCCCGGGAACGCCGGTTAAACAGTGGCTTCAACTGCTTTATCTGCTTCAATTCAAGCAGTAACGCGCCCAGCTCGCCAGCGGTTTCTGTCCAGTCCACCCGCCGCAGGCTCTCAGACATGCGTATACCGCGGCTGGAATTGTGGTCACCAGAGAAGTGAGAGGCCACACGCTGGGCAATGTTAGTACTTTTACCTACGTACAGAAGAACGTCGTTTTCGCCGTAGAATCGATACACTCCCGGCCCACGCGGAAGATCCTGAAGCACATCGGTAGGCAGGTTGGACGGAATGCTGGGCCTCTGGAGCAAATTGCGGATGGCCGCTTCCATGGCATCACTTCCTTTCTCAACCAAGGCATGCTCGAAAAACGCCATCATCGCGGAGACATCCCCCAGCGCGCGATGTCGCTGCACCTGTTCCAGATGATGACGCTCAATCAACGCGTCCATATTGTGGCGTCGAAAATCAGGGTACAGCGTGCGAGACAACTTAACGGTACAGAGCACTTTCGCTGCGAACAGCAAGCCCAGCCGCCGGAACTCGGCCTTGATAAATCCGTAATCAAACCGCGCATTATGGGCCACGAAAATGGTGTCTTTCAGCTGCTCTTCTAACACCCCGGTAATGTCTTCAAACACTGGCGCATCCGCCACCATGGCGTCGGAAATACCGGTCAGGCTCTCTATAAAGGGGGAAATTCGGGTTTCCGGATTGATCAGGGTTTGCCACTCGCCAACCACCTCCCCCGCGCGCCAGAAACGGATACCGATTTCCGTGATCCGATCGTGGGAGGAGTTGCCGCCCGTGGTTTCAATATCAAGAAAGGCAAACGTGGCCGAGCCGAGAATCTGAGTATTTTTCGTCATAGCACCAGGTACGCACCGCTGGAAATAACCGATGTTCTGCCTTACTGGAAGAAGGAAATAAACACAACCCTCAAAAAGTTCCCCTAAACCGGCGATTTCGTTGCATAGACATTCGTCTAATTAATGCAAGAATTTATTTGAAATGTCACGAATTCGTAACTACTTTGAAGTGGGTCCAACAAAAATAATGTGTGGAGACAACAAAGATGCAAAGCAACAAATTAAGAATGGCAATTCGTTCAACGGCTGCGGTAGCAATTTTGGGGGTAGCTGCGCAGGCACAAGCGGTCAGCTTTGAAACAGGTGGTTACCAGACCGATATCTATGGCTATGCTCGCCTAAACGCTTCCTACGACATTGACAGCAACCAGGCTCTGAGCACGCGGTCAGGCTCCTACAGCGGGCTTGTCAACAATGACGACGCGCCAGATGGCCACTTCGGCGCTGACGCTTTTCAGAGCCGGATCGGCGTGAAAACCGTATCACCCGAGGGCGTAAAAATTAACGTTGAAGGTGACTTCCGCGGCGGCGGCGGCGGTTCACTGCGCCTGCGCCATGCCTATGGTGAATACAATGGCGTACTGATGGGACAAACCTGGTCGAACTTCACCAGTTTTGTCGGCAACACCTCAACTCTGGACTTCGACTCTCTCCCGGGCGTTGCAGGCTATCAGTCACGTACTACACAAGCGCGTTACACCACGGGCCCTCTCTCCCTCTCTCTGGAAGATCCACAGAGCTCTTTCGTAACAGCGCCAGCTAATGCTGCGCAGAAAGATTCGTTGCCAGCACTCACAGCTCGCCTGCAAGACTCTGCTGGCGGCCTGTCATACTCAGCCGCTGTTCTGGCTCACCAAGTTGGCTATGACACCGGAACTGAAGACGAAAGCGCAATGGGCTTTGCTACCTTTGTCGCTGCCAAGATGGCACTCAGTGACATGATCACTGTTCAGGGCTCCCTGAGCTACACGAACGGTGCTAACAGCTACCTCTATCGTTCCGGCGATAACTTCGGTGCCGCAAGCGCCTACGTTGATCCCGCGTCTGGTGACGTAGAAACCATTTCTGGTTACGGTGGAACTGTTGGCGCAGGCTTCAATCTGGGCGGCGGACGTAGCATCAACGTTGGCTATGGTATTGTCGAAGTAGATTGGGACGATGCCGAAGATGATGGCGTTGCAGTTGCAGGCCAGAGCGAATCCAACTCAGCTGTAATGGCTAACTACCAGTGGACTCCGGTCAATAACGTGATGATGGGCGTTGAATACGCGTTCCTGAAGCGTGAAAACGTTAGCGGCGACGACGGCGACGCAAGCCGCATCCTGTTCGCAGCACAGTACAACTTCTAATCGAATTAGAAGTCAGCAACACGAAAACCCCGGCCACGTGCCGGGGTTTTTTTATGCCTTTCGTATCCTGAACTAAACTTCAGCTAGCAGCCCCACTCAACGTCGAAAGGTATTCCGCTATCCAACACAAAGGGCGCCCATGAACTTTAAACGTCTGGAAACTTTTATCTGGGTAGCCACCCTCGGAAGTTTTCGCAAGGCGGCAGAGCGGCAAAACACCACGCAACCCGCGATATCCAATCGAATAGCAGCGCTTGAAGAAGAACTGGGCGTTCAGCTCTTTGAGCGGGATTCCGGCCGCACCATGTTGACGACCAGGGGGCAGGAGCTGTTGCCCTACGCCGAAAAAATCGTCTCCATGTCGCAGCAGCTGCGCAAACGAGCCGACAGGGTCGCGTTGCTGTCCGGCATCTTGAGGCTTGGCGTTTCCGAGACCATCGTTCACTCCTGGCTGCCATACTTTTTCCGCAAGCTGAACGAAAACACGCCAAACCTGGACGTGGAGATCACGGTCGACGTCACCGGGAACCTCCGCACCGGCCTGATGGACCGCACCTTCGATCTCGCTTTCCTGATGGGTCCGGTTTCCGAACCCAAAATTGAAAACCTGGACCTGTGCAGCTTCCCCCTGATCTGGGTCGCAAGTCCCTCGCTGAAACTGCCAGACCGAAAACTGGAGCTCGAGGAACTGGCCCAGTGGCCCATCATTACCTACGCCAGAAACACCAAGCCGTTTGCCGAAATCAGCCAGAAATTCAGCGAACTGGACGAACTGCCCGCACGCTTCTATTCATCCAGTTCACTGGCAGCATGTCGCCGGCTGACGCTGGATGGCATTGGTGTGTCGGCACTACCGATGAGCGTGATATCTGACGGCCTGAAAAGCGGGCGCCTGATCACTCTGGATGCCGCCTGGACACCATCACAACTGGCATTCACAGCCTCGTACCCCAGCGTGCCGTTTAACCCGATAGCCGAACTGGCCGCCAACCTGGCGGTCAACGTTTCGAAACAGTACGTGGAACCTGACATCACCGAAACTTATCATCAAACGTAAAAAACCATAATTAGACTTTTTCGCCAATAGGAATAACCTGATCCATAACCACATAACAAATTCAATCAGGGGTAGCCGAGATGCAGACCGGCGATTATTCAGACTTCAAAACAGGCCTGCTTGACCAGGTATCTGAACTACGCGCACACATACGTTCCGGTACCCATACCGGAACCACCAGCGGCAAGGCACAGAGCCTGGTTCAGGGCAATGTCGTCATCCTGCCGGCCGACTGGGCGAACGATTTTCTTCTGTTTTGCCAGAACAATCCTGTCGCCTGCCCCCTGATTGGCGTCTCCCAGACCGGTGACCCCATGCTGCCGGGCCTTGGGCGTGATCTGGACATCCGAACCGACATCCCCGAGTACCAGATCTTCCGCAATGGTGAACGGGCTGAGACTGCCACTGACATTCGCGATGTGTGGCGCAACGATTTTGTGACGTTTGTACTCGGCTGCTCCTTCTCGTTCGAAGATGCGCTGGTCCGTGCCGGCCTGTCCATCAGGAACGTCGAGCAGGGGCAGAACGTATCCATGTATCGCTCGAACATTGCCACCCAATCGGCCGGCCGGTTCCACGGCGACATGGTGGTCTCCATGAGGCCGTTCAAAGCTGCCGATGCTATCCGGGCGATTCAGATCACCACCCGGCTACCCAAAGCGCACGGGGCGCCGGTGCACATCGGGGATCCGGCCCTGATCGGAATCAACGATATCCACGCTCCGGATTTTGGCGACGCCGTCACCATCGGCCGTGACGAGATACCCGTCTTCTGGGCCTGTGGCGTGACGCCGCAGGTTGCCCTGGAGAACGCACGCCCCCCGATCGCGATCACTCACGTACCGGGAAAAATGCTGCTCACCGAGCGGCTTAACGAAGAACTGGCGGTGCTGTAGCAACTGCCAATTGATGACCAAAGCAACAACAACAAAAGAACGGGAGAATCGATATGTTCAAACAACTTGCGACAGCCACCCTGATAGCAGGTTTTTTCTTCACCACCGCAGTCAACGCTGCCCAATGGCACATGCCAACGCCCTACGGCGATGCGAACCTGCCAACCAAAATCGCCTATGAGTTTGCTGAAGACATCAAGGCAGGCACCGACGGCAACATAGCCATCACCGTCCACTCCGGCGCCTCACTGGTCAAACATCCGGAAATCCCGAGGGCCGTCCGCACAGGACAGGTTCAGCTGGGGGAGATCTTCATCGGCATCATGGGCAACACCCATCCGGTGTTCAAACACGACAACATTCCGTTTCTGGCAACCAGCTTTGAGGATGCAAAACGGCTCTGGGAAGCCGCAAAACCCGAGGTGGAAAAACAACTCGATAAAGAGGGCATGAAGCTGCTTTACACGGTGCCATGGCCCGCCCAGAGCCTGTATACAAAGGCTCCGGTCAACACCATGAGCGACCTGGAAGGTCTGAAGATGCGCGCTTACAGCCCGTCCACGTCACGGCTGGCTGATCTCATGAACACCACCCCGACCACCGTTCAGGTACCTGAGATCCCCCAGGCATTCAGTACCGGCATCATTGACGCGATGATTACCTCGCCATCCACCGGCGCCAACGGCCAGGCCTGGGATTACCTCTCTCACTACACTGACATCAAAGCCTGGATTCCCAAGAACGTTGTCGTCGTCAACAAGCGCGCCTTTCGCCGCCTGAGCGAAGAACAACAGCAGGTCATTCTCGACGCCGCCGCGGCAGCCGAAATGAAGGGCTGGGAGGGCGTTCGTGTAACCGCCGCCGAAGACACGGCGACGCTGGCAGAGAATGGTATCGAAGTATCCGAGCCATCCGAACAGCTGATGCAGGAATTCCAGAAGATCGGCGACATCATGATCCAGGAATGGGAAGAAGAAGCTCCGAAGGAAGTCGGCACTATTCTGCAAAACTACCGTTAACGGTCCATTCACAAGACGCTTTCCCCTGGCATTCCAGCGGGAAAGCCGCCTTGGGAGGCATCTTCCATGAGTACCCTTCGAGACAAGTTTTACCTGGCGTCTGGTTACGCAGCGGGGTTCTGCATTGCGTTGATCATGGTCGTGATCCTGGTGCAGATTGTCGGCCGGCTGTTCGGCTTTATCATCCCTTCTGCTGAAAACGTGTCCGGGTATGCTCTCGCTGCCTCCACGTTTTTCGGGCTTGCCTACACCTTTCACGAAGGTGGCCACATCAGGGTGACCCTGGTCATCCAGAAATGGTCCCCCCGGGCGCGGTTCGTTCAGGAACTGGCGGTACTCATCCTTGGCCTCGGCCTTGCGTGCTTCATGACCTTCTACTGCTGGCACATGGTGTGGGAGTCCTACGTTTTCGAGGAGGTCTCACACGGCTACATCCCCATTCCGATCTGGATCCCTCAGATCCCGGTTGGGCTGGGCACGTTAGCACTTACTATCGCGATCCTGGACGACCTGATCGCGGTGCTGCGAAAACGTGTGCCTTCTTACCAACAACACGAAAGTGACGTCAATCTGGAGGAAATCTGATGGATACCACGCTGCTTTCCATCGCCCTCGCTGCCTCCATGATATTGATGCTCGCGCTTGGCGTTTGGGTATCACTGACCTTGGTTGGCATTGGCGTCCTCGGGCTACTGTTGTCCGGCAACGACCAGATCGGCCTTCTGTTCGCAACCTCCAGCTGGGGCGCAAGCACCGGCTGGTCTCTGACCGCACTGCCTATGTTCATCTGGATGGGCGAGGTTCTGTTCCGTACTCGCTTGTCCGAGGACCTGTTTAAGGGACTGTCACCCTGGATGGGTGGTTTACCGGGCAAACTGCTGCACGTAAACATTCTCAGCTGCGGTATATTCGCCGCAGTGTCCGGTTCGTCGGCCGCCACGGCGGCCACCATTGGCCGCATGACCCTGCCCGAGCTCAAGGCTCAGGGTTACAGCGACCGCATGGCTGTCGGCACCCTTGCCGGTTCCGGCACCCTTGGGCTGCTGATACCGCCGTCCATCATTCTGATTGTTTACGGCGTGGCGGCTGAAGTGTCCATCGGCCGACTGTTTATCGCCGGCGCCCTGCCCGGCCTCATGCTGGTGGCCATGTTCATGGGTTACACCATGGTGTGGGCGGCATTGAACAAGGATGAGATGCCCAAGCATAAGAAAGAGCACATCTCGTTCTCAGCCAAGATCAAGGCGCTGCGAATGCTGCTGCCGATTGTGGGCCTGATTGTATTTGTGCTTGGTTCGATTTATGCCGGCTTTACCACACCCACCGAGGCTGCCGCACTCGGCGTTTTTGGCGCCCTGCTGCTGGCGGCTGTCACCGGATCCCTGAACGCCGACAGTTTCAAGGCAAGCCTGCTGGGCGCGGTCAAAAGCTCCTGCATGATTGGCCTGATTCTGGTGGGCGCGCACTTTCTCACCTTATCCATGGGCTTTCTCGGCATTCCAAGAGAGCTGGCGGAATGGATTGGCAGCATGTCGCTCTCTTCTTTCGAACTGCTTGTCTGCCTGACTGCCCTCTTCGTTCTACTGGGCTGTTTCCTGGATGGCATTTCCGTGGTGGTTCTTACCGTCGCCGTGGTCATGCCCATGGTCCAGCAGGCCGGCATCGACATGCTCTGGTTTGGCATCTTTATTGTTCTGGTGGTTGAGATGGCACAAATCACACCGCCGGTGGGTTTCAACCTGTTCGTGATCCAGGCATTGACCGGGAAAGACATCCTCTACGTTGCCCGGGCCGCGCTACCCTTTTTCCTGCTGATCATGGCAGCACTGTTTCTGATCGGCTGGTTCCCGGAAATTGTCACCTACCTCCCTCAGACCATGAGCCGAGGCTAGCGCACGTTCACTTGTTTCTGGAGACAACCAATGAAACTCAACTGCGATATGGGCGAGAGCTTCGGTAGCTGGACCAAAGGCATGGATGCCGAGGTCATGCCCTACATTGATATGGCCAATATAGCCTGCGGCTTCCATGCCTCAGACCCGCTGACCATGGACCGCACCGTTAGAACCGCGATTGCCGAGAAGGTCACCATCGGCGCGCACCCGGGTTATCCGGACCTGCTGGGTTTCGGCCGGCGTGATATGGAGTTTGCGCCAGAGGAGCTCCAGGCCCTGCTGGTGTATCAGATCGCTGCGCTGGATGGCATCTGCCGCACCCACGGCACAGCCATCGAATACATCAAACCCCACGGCGCGCTGTACAACAAAATGGCAGTAGACCGCACAACCCTGGCAGCGGTGATGACTGCGGTACGCAACTATGCGCCCCACTGCCCCCTGGTGGTCATGGCAACACCCGATGCCGACGAGGTTCTGGCGCTGGCCGCTGACGCTGGCATCAACGTGTGGTTCGAGGCGTTTTCCGACCGTGCGTATAGTGACGAAGGTCGACTGGTTAAACGCTCGGTGAAGAACGCGGTTCACGACACGCCGGAAGCCATAGAAAGGCAGGTAACACAGATCATCACCGAAGGCAGCGTCACGTCGATTTCCGGCAAACGTATCCCGATAAAGGCCGACACCCTCTGCATTCATGGCGACAGCCAGCATGCTGTAGAGGCGGCCAGGCACATGCGGCAGGTAGTTGAGTCACTATGATCATTGAAGCCGTCAACGAAAGTACGTGCATCGTCTATTTTGGTGACCGTATCAGCGATGACATCGCCGGCCACGTCAAGTGGGCCACGGAGGCGATTCGCCAGAGCCTGTCGGACCTGGTGATTGACCTGGTGCCGTCGTATACCTCCGTGCTGGTTTGCTATGACGCCGACAGGACCGACCGCTTCGGCATTGCGTCCCGGCTGCGCAAGGCACTGAGCGAGGGCGAACAGGAGGCGCCGGATGAAAGCGCTTCCAGCACCATTGAGTTGCCGGTCTACTACGGCGACGAAGTAGGCCTGGACCTGGACGAGGTGTGTGACTATTCCGGCCTGAGCCGGGACGAAGTGGTGCGCATCCACAGTGAGCAGACCTACCGCGTTTACGCCATTGGATTCAGCCCGGGGTTTGCTTACCTTGGCATTACCGACCAACGAATTGCCCTGCCCCGCAAAGCCACGCCCCGACAGAAAATACCCACCGGGAGCGTTGGCATTGCCGGCTCGCAGACCGCCATCTATCCCAGCGCCACGCCGGGCGGGTGGCAGATAGTCGGTCGCACACCTCAAAGAATGATCGATTGGGACAGCGATTCCCTGGCGCTGGTATCAGTAGGGGATAGGGTGCGGTTCCGGTCGATTGACCGCCAGGAGTATCTGGACCTGGGAGGTAGCCTCGATGAGTTTTGAAGTTCTGGATGGCGGTATGCTGGCCTTATTGCAGGACCCTGGCCGGTACGGCTATCAGCACATTGGCGTGACCACCGGCGGCCCCATGGACGAGCATGCCTTTCGTTGGGCCAATCGCCTGCTCGACAATCCACCGGAGGCAGCGCAGATCGAGATCAATATTGGAAAACTGAGCCTGCTGGCCCATGAGGATACCTGCATCGCGCTCACGGGTGCGGACCTCGGAGCGCAGATCAATGGAGAGGCGGCAGCACCCTGGCATACCTATCAAATCCACCGGGGAGACCGTATCGAATTCGGCATGCCGGTGGCCGGACTAAGGGCCTACCTTGCCGTCGCCGGGGGACTGAAGCCCACCGTGAAACTGGGTAGCTGCGCCACCGTCGTGCGCGAAGGCCTTGGAGGACTGGATGGACGCGGGCAAAAGCTGGCCAAAGGCGACTGCATCGGGTTTGACCGCAGCCATCCAAAGACCATGGCAAGCCTGCCAGCCGGGGAAATTCCGGACTACAACCAGGACCTCCACATCGGTGTGATCCCCAGCTACCAATACCCGCACTTTTCTCCGGGTGAGCGTATGAAATTTTTCACGGGCTCTTACGAGGTCAGCCAGCGAATCGATCGCATGGGCTACCGGTTAACCGGCGACCCTATACACTCTGAGCTGGACGGCATCATCTCCGAAGGCATCGCCTATGGTGCCATTCAGGTTCCCAGTGACGGCCAGCCGATCGTCCTGATGAAAGACCGGCAAACCATCGGTGGCTACCCAAAAATAGGCTGCCTGAGCGCCCTGGATGCTGGCCAACTGGCGCAACGTGGACCCGGGACACGGATCCGTTTTTACCTTGCGGACGTCGCAGAGGCCGAAGCCCAACGCGCGATTTTCAACCACAAGCTGGAAACCTTCAAACCATCACTCGCCGGCCCGTAGCCGGGTACGCACGCCCCGCGACGTCATCACCGCCAGCACCTCCATCAAAGACAGCACACCCCGGTCGTGCTTCTTTGGTGGCTTCCCCTTACCCATGCGCCCGAGTTGCCGGGTGTACCAGCTCACTTCCATCAGCGCCATCTCATCAATCAAGCGAATGCCAGTGCGAATGGGTTTCACGGAACTGGTAAATGCCTGCCCTGCCATAATGCGTCTCGGGAAGTCCGGCTCAACCGCCAGTGGCCGCGCCAGGCCCACCAGATCCGTAGCCCGCGATGCCACAGCTTCCGCCATGCCTGACTCGGTGCGGAAACCACCGGTTACCATCAACGGCACGTCCACCCGCTTGCGCACCTTCTCCGCAAATTCCAGGAAATACGCCTCCCGGGCGACGGTGCTGGCCTTCGCGCCATTCACACCCTTGGCACCTTTCGCCATCGCCGGGTTTTCGTAATTGCCACCGGAAATCTCCACCAGATCAATGCCGAGCTCCGCCAGGGTCTCGATAACCTTTAACGACTCTTCCTCGGTAAAACCGCCCCGCTGGAAATCCGCCGAATTCAGCTTGATGCCCACACTGAACTGCTCGCCGGTCGCCGCGCGGATGGCTTTGTACACCTCCACCACAAACCGCATCCGATTCTCGGGACTACCACCCCACTCATCCTCCCGAACGTTATGGTGGGGCGACAAAAACTGACTCACCAGATAGCCGTGCGCGCCGTGAATCTGCACTCCGGAAAAGCCCGCCTTCTCTGCAATCGCTGCACTGCTGGCGAACCGCTGGATAATGTCTTCAATCTCCGACACTTCCAGCGCCCGGGGCGTCGCAAACATGGCCTGCAACTCCTTGCGGAACGGAACCGCACTGGGCGACACCGGCGCCTTGTTCAGCATTTTCGGGCTCTGCTTACCGGGATGGTTGAGCTGCATCCACAGCTGGCACCCATTGCGTGAACCAGCCCTCGCCCATTCCCGCAACAGGTCCAGATCCCGCTCATCCTCCAGCACCACATTCCCTGGTTCACCAATATGTCGCCGATCAATCATCACATTCCCGGTGATCGACAACCCGATCCCGCCATCCGCCCAAGTGCCATAAAGCCGTGGCAGATCCCGCGTCACACGGTTATCCATGGTTCCAAGAGTTTCGCTCATGGCCGATTTGGCAAATCGATTGGGTATCACCGCCCCGTTTTTCAGGGCTAGAGGCTGGGAAAGCAGTTCGGCAGGATTCATTGATCGGTCTCCGTAGGATGCCTGGAATTTTCCAAGGACGAGATCCGATCATGGCGAGTAAACAGAATGGCTGCATTGGCCGGAATGCCGCACCAGTTGCGGTGACATACAAGTCAGTAAGAAAACAGAAGATGTCTACAAAGCGAAAACAAGCGAGGCCGGTCAGGTTATTCAGAACCGTGGAGCGCCAGGGATGGCGCGACCGAGCCCTACAGGGACGTATCCACGGGCGTGTTCTGAATAACCTGACCGGCCTCGCGACCGCTCCGCAGCCCGAAGGCCACGGAACAGAACTGCCAGCCTTAAAGAAGCAGGGACCGAATATCCCCCAACAACTGACTCAACACCGAGGTAAACCGGGCCGCATCGGCCCCATTCACCGCGCGGTGGTCGTAGGACAGCGACAACGGCAGCATCAGCCGCGGCTGAAAATCCTTGCCATCCCAGACCGGCTTCATCGCCGCCTTTGAGACACCAAGAATCGCCACCTCCGGCGTATTCACGATCGGTGTGAACGCCGTGCCGCCAATACCACCCAGGCTGGTGATGGTAAAGCAGGCACCCTGCATCTCGGTCGGCTTAAGCTGCTTGTCCCGCGCCTTCTGGGCCAGGTCCGCGCTTTCCTCCGCGAGCTCCCAGAGCCCCTTCTTGTCGACATCCTTGATCACCGGCACCATCAGCCCGTGAGGCGTGTCCACCGCAATCCCAATGTGAATGTACTGCTTGCGGATCACTTCCTTGCGGTCCATATCCAGCGACACATTGAACTGCGGCAACTCCGCCAGCGCCGTGGCGCAGGCTTTTAGCAGGAACGGAAGCGGTGTCATCTTCACACCTTTCTTCTCGCCGGCCGCCTTCTGGGCCTTGCGGAAGTCTTCCATGTCGGTGATATCCGCGTCCTCGAACTGGGTGACGTGGGGCACGTTCAGCCAGCTACGCTGCATATTGTTCGCCGTAGCAAACATCATGCGTGACATGGATTCGCGCTCAATCTCACCAAACTGACTGAAGTCCGGCAGTTTCACGCCAGGAATGCCGGCGCCACCGCCGCCAGCCACGGTGCTGCCTTGCTGCGTCTGCTGCAATTGGCTTTTCACGTAGGCCTGGACATCGTCTTTCAGGATGCGACTCTTCGGGCCGGAACCCTTGATGCGAGTCAGATCCGCGCCGAATTCACGGGCCAGCTTGCGCACCGCCGGTCCAGCATGAACCTTGGCACCCGGCGCCGGTGGCTCGTAGGTTGCCGAGGGCTGCTCCGGCTTGGGATCGGAAGGCTTGCTTTTCGATTCAGGCTCACCTTCCTGCTTTTCCTTGCTGGAAGACTCAGACGCCTCGGACGACGCGTCCTCTTCGCCTTCGTCGCCACCCTCTTCCACGATGGTCATTTCAACCAGATCGAGACCTTCGGAGATCTTGTCGCCCTCGGACACCAGAATCTTGCCGATCTTGCCGGCATAGGGAGACGGAATCTCCATGGTGGCCTTGTCGGACTCCACGGTCACCAGTGCATCGTCCGCCTCAACCTCATCACCTTCGCTGACGTTGATCTCGATCACCGGCACATTGTCGAAGCCGTCCAGCGCGGGCACCTTCACGGTTTCCTTTCGGGAACCGCCGGATTTCTTCGGTGCCGGCTTTTTCTCTTCAGACTTGGCTTCTTTGTCGTCCGACTTGGCTTCCGCCTCGTCTTTCTCATCGGACTTGGCGTCTTCGCCAGAATCCTTGTCGTCATCCGAGCCACCAGTGTCGCCACTGACTTCCATCATGCCAACGACATCGCCTTCCTTGACCTTGTCACCCACTTTGACGGTGATCTTGGTAATTTTTCCGGCACCCGGTGACGGCAGTTCTACCGATGCTTTATCGGACTCCACCGTCAGTATCGGATCTTCTTCCTCAACCGAATCTCCCTTACTGACGAGCACTTCGATAACCTCGACCTCGTCTGCACCGCCGAGATCCGGAACCTTGATTTCCTGTTCACTCATGGCGGTCTCCTTAGCTCAGCACCGGGTTCGTTTTGTTGCGATCGATTCCGTACTTGCGCATAGCCTCGAGAACCACGTCGTTTTTGACTTCGCCATCCCTTGCCAGGGCTGCCAGCGCGGTCACCGCCACATAGTAACGATCCACCTCGAAGTGACTCCGCAATTTCTCGCGGGTATCACTGCGGCCGAAACCATCGGTGCCCAGGGTCAGGTAGGTTTTCGGAATGTACGCCCGCACCTGTTCAGACAACAGCTTGATGTAGTCGGTGGACGACACCACCGGCCCCTGCTGCTTCTCCAGGCATTGGGTGATGTACGACTTCTTGGGCGTATCGTCCGGGTGCAGGCGATTCCAGCGCTCGATGTGCAGGCCGTCACGGGCCAGTTCGTTGAAGCTGGTCACGCTCCAGATATCAGAGGCAACACCAAAGTCTTCTTTCAGCAGTTCCGCAGCCGCACGCACCTCGTTAAGGATGGCACCGGAGCCCATCAGCTGAACCCGTGGGGTTTTCTTACGACCTTTGGTTTCAACGGAATCCAGCAGGTACATACCCTTGATGATGCCCTCTTCCACTTTCTTGCCGTCCTTGCCTTCCGGCATGGCGGGCTGCTCGTAGTTTTCGTTTTCAATGGTCAGGTAGTAGAAGACGTTCTGATTGTCTTCAAACATCTCCTTGATGCCATGCTGGACCACCACGGCCATTTCGTAACCGTAAGCCGGGTCATAGGCCTTACAGCTGGGAATGGTCTGGGCCAGGATGTGGCTGTGGCCGTCCTGGTGCTGCAGGCCTTCACCGTTCAGCGTTGTTCGCCCGGCGGTGCCACCCACCAGGAAACCGCGGGCCTGAATGTCACCCGACGCCCAGGCCAGGTCGCCCACGCGCTGGAAACCGAACATGGAGTAGAAGATGTAGAACGGTATCAGCGGGAAGTTGTTGGTGCTGTAGGAGGTCGCTGCTGCCATCCAGGCCGCCATGGAACCGTCTTCGTTGATCCCTTCCTCAAGCACCTGACCTTTCTTGTCTTCCTTGTAGTACATGATCTGGTCACGGTCTTCCGGCACATACTTCTGGCCTTCAGAGGTGTAGATACCCAACTGACGGAACATACCCTCCATACCAAAGGTACGGGCCTCGTCCGGTACGATCGGAACCACCCGTTTACCGATGCGCTTATCCTTGGTCAGAGCCGTCAGCAGTCGCACGAATGCCATGGTCGTAGAGATTTCACGACCATTGGAGCCTTCCAGCAAGTTCTTGAAGGTGTCCAGCGGCGGCGTCTGCAGTGGCTGACAGTCCTTACGGCGCTTGGGATAGAAACCGCCCAGTTCCTGCCGGCGCTTGTTCATGTAAACGATTTCCGGGCTGTCCGGCGCCGGCCGGTAATAGGGCACGTCCTTGAGCTCTTCGTCCTTCAGCGGCACCGCAAAGCGGTCACGGAAGGCTTTCAGTTGCTCGATATCGAGTTTTTTGAGCGAGTGCGCTGTGTTCTGCGCTTCGCCGGCGTTACCAAAGCCATAACCTTTGATGGTATGGGCCAGAATCACCGTCGGCCGTCCACCGTTGTTATGGATAGCGTGATGATAGGCCGCATAGACCTTGTAAGGATCATGGCCGCCGCGGTTAAGCTTGTTGATGTCCTCGTCGGTGAGGTTATCCACCATCTTGGACAACTCCGGGTATTTGCCGAAGAAGTGCTTACGGGTATAGGCCGGGCCGTTGCTCTTGAAGTTCTGCAGGTCGCCGTCAACGGCTTCGTCCATGACGCGCTGCATCAGGCCGTCCTGATCCTTCTCGAACAGCGGATCCCACATGCGGCCCCAGACCACTTTCAGTACGTTCCAGCCAGCTCCCCGGAATACGCCTTCCAGTTCCTGGATAATCTTGCCGTTACCACGCACAGGGCCGTCGAGGCGCTGCAGGTTACAGTTAACGACAAAGATCAGGTTGCTCAGGTTTTCGCGGCCAGCCACAGAGATGGAACCCAGGGTTTCGGGCTCGTCGCACTCGCCATCCCCGACAAAGCACCAGACCTTGCGGTCGCCCATGTCGATTAGCTCACGACTGTGCAGATACTTCATCACGTGAGCCTGATAGATGGCCTGGATCGGCCCAAGGCCCATGGACACCGTTGGGAACTGCCAGTAATCCGGCATCAGCCAGGGGTGGGGGTAGGAAGACAGGCCTTCACCGTCCACCTCTTCCCGGTATTTGTCCAACTGATCTTCGTTAAAACGCCCTTCCAGGTAGGAGCGGGCGTAAATACCTGGTGAGGAGTGACCCTGGAAATACACCAGATCCGATTCGCGCTTCTCATCCCCACCGTGGAAGAAGTAGTTGAAGCCAACATCGTACAATGTCGCCGCCGAGGAGAAGGATGACACGTGCCCGCCCAGATCACCCGGGCGCTGATTGGCCCGCAGTACCATGGCCATGGCGTTCCAGCGGATCAACGAACGAATACGGCGCTCCATGAACAAGTCGCCCGGCATCCGGGCTTCCTGGGTCACCGGAATGGAATTGCGGAAGGGCGTCGTGATGGAATAAGGCAACTCAGTGCCGTCGCGGCTGGCTCGTTCGGAGAGCCTTTCGAGAATGTACTTGGCGCGATCAACGCCCTCCTGTTCGATCAGAGACTCCAGCGCATCCAGCCATTCACTGGTCTCTATGGGATCATCGTCCTGGTACATCAAACCTCCCCTTGGCATTAAAAAGTGCAGAGCGCGCCACGATCAGCGGCTGAGCGCCTTGCAATATCGATAAGCTGCGATGGAATGCAGAGCGTTTTATTATGGGTATCTGCCTGCCCGTTACTTTGAACAAGCATAGAACACGATCGCCAGTTTTACTGCGTGAAGCGCCCTTGAGTCACTTGGCTTTTGGTCAGCGAATTCAGGTATCACTCACACACCGGCACAAACCACACCGACGATTAAGTAGTATTTTTACTACATTTCGGTATGAAAATTCAATTTTTGAGGAAAATTCACCATTGCCTGTCGGACTATTTCGGTTACTTACGTAAGAATGGCGCCTTTTTCTCTCCCAAACAAGCATATTCAGACCAAGGTCGTAGGTTTCCTACCAATTTGATTAGACCTGAAAATACTTTTAGATTTATGTATACTCGCCTGCCCGTTTTTTGACCAGCGGAGTGGTGGCAATCTCCACCCCTCCAGAATATGGCTCACAACCAAAGAGGGCGATCTATGAACTCCATCGTCACGTTCCCGAACCGGATTCCAACCGCCGAGTTCGAAGAGCGGCGCTTCAAGGTCTACACAGACCGCCAGCTCGATAAAATTGACGTTATCCAGAATCTCCCTGAAGAGACCCTGTTTGAAATGAAGGTGGTAGCCAGCGTACTCCCCTTCCGCGTTAACGAATACGTGATCAATGAGCTGATTGACTGGAACAAGGTGCCGAACGACCCACTTTACCAGTTGGTGTTTCCCCAGAAGGGCATGCTGAAGGACGAGCATTACGAGCGCATGGCAAAGATGCATCGTGAAGGCGCGGAGAAGAAAGAAATCCAGGCAGTGGCGAAAGAAATTCGCGACGAGCTGAACCCGCACCCGGCCGGCCAGATGGAAATGAACATGCCGGAACTGAACGGCGAAGTCCTGGACGGCGTTCAGCACAAATACCGTGAAACCGTTCTGTTCTTCCCGGCTCAGGGCCAGACCTGCCACTCCTACTGTACCTTCTGCTTCCGCTGGGCTCAGTTCGTGGGCGACAAGGACCTGAAGATGGCCAGCACCGAAGCAGAAAAGCTTCACGGCTACTTGCAGGAGCATACCGAAGTCAGTGACCTGCTGGTCACCGGTGGCGACCCCATGGTGATGAAGACCAAGAATCTGGTCCAGTACCTGGAGCCTCTTCTGCAGCCGGAGTTTGATCACATCCAGACCATTCGCATCGGCACCAAGGCCCTGACCTTCTGGCCATACCGCTTTGTGACCGACAAGGATGCAGACGAACTGATTGATCTGTTTGCCCGCCTTGTGGATGCCGGCAAGCACGTGGCCATCATGGCGCACTACAACCATTGGCAGGAAATCACCACCGATATCGCGGAAGAAGCCATCCGCCGCCTGCGTGCCACCGGTGCTGAAATCCGCGCCCAGGGCCCACTGATCAAGCATGTGAACGACAATGCCGACGACTGGGCAAAACTGTGGGACAAGGAAGTACAGCTGGGCATCATCCCTTACTACATGTTTGTGGAGCGGGACACCGGCGCCAAGAACTACTTCGAAGTGCCTTTGGTAGAAGCGTTCAATATCTACCGCGAAGCCATCAAGCAGGTTTCAGGCCTGGCTCGCACCGCCCGCGGCCCGTCAATGAGCGCTGGCCCCGGCAAGGTTGAGGTACAGGGCATCACCGAGATCAACGGCGAGAAAGTGTTCGTGCTCCGGTTCATCCAGGCCCGCAACCCGGACTGGGTGCAGCGCCCGTTCTTTGCCAAGTACAGCGAAACCGCCACCTGGCTGCATGAGTTGGAACCAGCCCTTGGGGAAGATAAGTTCTTCTTTGAGGATGAGTATGAAGAAATGAAGAAGGGAAACGGTTAACATCTTTCTCTCACCGAGCCAAGGCGTCGCCGTGCCGGCGCCTTGGACATAAACCATTAGCCCTCCCCGCACCTCCATAACTCTGCACTACCTTCGAACACCGAATTACCCCCATATGAGGGCGTTTTCCTGACAAGCCTAATGCTAGTCTCAAGCCTCACCAAACTGGCTGTTTGTTTAGGAGTCTTCAGTGAAAAAAATAAACCACATTGCATTTGCAAGCGCTCTTTCCTCCTCACTCCTGCTCGCCGGTTGTGGCGGGTCATCAAGTGACAGCGATGCATCAGAGAATAGCAACACTTCCGACGTTTCAATTTCTGGCACTGCCTCGGCACCCGCCGCAACAGTTGCATTCGAGAGCCCACCCGGTGCCATCGAATTCGCCCTGAGTTTCTTTATTTCACCGGCCGCAGCCGCCGTCACAGGCCTGGACCCGATTGAAGGTGCGACGGTTGAACTTATTCGTGTGGATAACGAAGGAAACCAGGTTGGAGAAGTGCTGGCAACATCCGTGACCTCAATCACCGGCGACTACGAACTTACGTTACCTCAAAACGTCAACCTGGCCGGAAACCTGATTGTTCGGATCACCGGGCAGAACGACACCGCCCTTCGAGCACAGGTAGTGGATCAGGACGTTGATATTTCTCCAGTTTCCGAATTTGTACTCCGAAAGTTCATCAGCCAGGGCGCTGAGCTGGATCAACTGGTGGTGACCGACGTTGTAAAACTTGAAGGCAGTGTCGAAGAATTTGATCTCTCACTGTCTGACTCGGCAAACCTTGAACAGGCTTTTGCTGCACTGGAAGACGTTATCGGTGACTTCGTCGAGAACGAAGTGGCGGTTGCCAAATCCGACAAAGGCGATGGCTCTGCTATCACCGGCAATTATCGTAGTGCCGCCTTCTCCTTCGCGCTCCACGACAGCGAGAACAATGAGATTGGCACCTACGCCAACGACTTGTGGACCAGCACTTTCAGCTTCACCAACAACGGGAACGGAAGCATTTCGGTGACCCACATCGCCGAGGATAGCTCCTATGGCAGCCTGTCTGGTTCGGCACTGAACCAGAGCAGCGTCTATTACGAAGTTGGCTCGGAAGACATTGACGAAAGCTTTCCTGCGACCCTCACCGACAGCGGCATTCTGTCGATCTCCGGCGAATTCGAGGAGGAAATCAGTGGCGACCATGGTTGGCGCTATCCCGCCCATACCTATAACCTGCAGCAAGTGACAGATACCGGCCTCTTCTTCGTACTATCCAATGAAGCGGCTGTGCGCTACGCAACTGTCGACTCAAACAGTGATGGCGAAAAGGATGCCGTCGAGCCCCAACAAAAAACGGGTGACGAAGTATTCCGTTCACTTGAGGTATTCAGCCGTCAGCCCGAGGCTTTCCAGAACTCGGATCTGACCGGAAACTTTGGTCGGGTATTTGTGGAATCCTGGTTGGCCGGAGGGGTCACGGAACTGGCAACGGAGACCAACATCCTCAGTTTCGGCGGCGACGGTACGTACGACTATGGCCAGGTCAGCGGCCACCAGATCGGCCTGGAGGCTACTGGCCCGACATACAGCTCCCTGTCTGAAGCTGCGGAGGTTGACCAACCCTTGGCAATTACCGCAAATGGAGACATTACATCAGCAGGTGGCGAGCCCGCAGACGGCTTCATCAACGACGCGTTTAACTTCATGGCCTTCGCCGAGGCCGAAGGCGACCAATACAACGCGGAGGCCAGCCAAACCCTCCTGGTCAAGCTGCCAGAAACAGCACCGACGGTTACCGGCAACCAGTACCGCATGCTTCTGACGTCCATGAAACTGGGCAGTGGTGAAGACTTTCTGATGTCCTCCAGTAAGTTCAACACCTACCTCACAATGACATCAGAAACGGCCGGCACCATCGGCGGTGCGTTCTTCGAAGTTAGAAAATCCGGCCTGGCCGGCGACATCAACGTCACCACAGATACCGTCGAAACGCAGGCAGTCGTGTCTCTCGGCGGCGCCGGAAAAACCTCAATAACGATTGCCGGCGCTGATGGAACCACCGTTCTGGACGGCTTCTTCAACGAAGACGCCAGCCTCGGTATCTTCACCCTGAAGTGGCAGGAAACCAACGAAGACCCAGATGAACTTGGCCTGGTTGTTCTGATCAAAACCAGCGAATGATCAAGTGCTGGTGTAGGGCGGGGCCTTCCTGCCCTCACCAGCGACTACAACCGACTCCCCCGCCTACCTTACCGCAGCAGCGATGACAGAATAGTGCTGATGAGCTGGCCCTGCCGACTCTGCCCAGTTTTCAGGAAAACCTGCTTCAGATAGCTTCGGACCGTTGCCTCACTTTTGTGGCGCCGGTGCGCAATATCCTTCAAGCTCATGCCTGTAATCAAATCCTTGCACAACTGCGCTTCCGCTCCGGTCAGAGAGAAGTACTGCCGAATCGTCGCCTCATCAGGAAACGCTCTCGACTCTGAATCAATCACGGATACCAGCACACCGCCTGTCAGGAACTCGCTGTGCTCAAGAGGACGCAGAGTCATCAGCAAAGGCGCTCTCTCCAAACGAGGGACAACGAGTGTTTCCGGCTCGTAGGTATTGCCATCCAGGTCCGCTCGGGCGACCCGTGTAATGGTTCGGAAAAAGGTTTTCTGGGCAATCTCGTCGTCGAACGTAAAGCGCTGCTGCCGCAACATGATGGTTCGGTCCGTAGCCAGAAATTCCTCCCCCCGTTGATTCGACACCATCAGGCGCCCACGACTGTTCAGAACAAACGCAGCGCCCGACACTAGCTCAATAAACGTCGACAGCGCCTTTTCGGAATGTACATTCTGATGAAAGGTCTCAGCCAGGCTGACGGACTGACGGATAAAGGGAATCAGACGATCCATCGCCTCAAGCTCGGACGGAAGATAAGCCCCCTGAGCGATTGTGCGCTGCACAGTCAGCATCACGATGTGTGTATCTGAGGCATCGACAACCAGCCATGCAGAATCGAGCATGCTGTGATCGGACTCCCAGCGGTCGTACTGATCGCCCGGCGGGCCGTCTTCAATAAGGGGCAGGGCCGAGTGGAAAGTGCCGGGTGCCTGAGTAATGGCAAAGTTGGTCACGGCATCGTGGGCAATCATATTGTTATCCAGATACCATCCGATGAACTCATCGGACAATCCAGCATACCAGATATGCTCAATTGCTCGGGGCGACCTGCGTACAAACGAGAGTTGGGCTGCACAACCATTCACAGAGACCATCAGCATCGCCAGGAAATCATGAAATCCGGTCTGATTCTGCAGTGATTGATAAAGGCAGTGAATCAGAGCAGCTTCATTTGCTAGAAACGTGTCTGCCGCTGACGTTCTTTCTTGCTGTTGAAGGGACATCAAGCTTTCCTGCTTTCTCCGTTGGTAGGATTGTTCTGGTCAATCCAGCAACAATCACTATAGGAAGATCGCAGGAAAATGTGTAGTGAAAACGGGCACTCAGCCATGAGAAGGAGGCCATTTTCGTGCGAATGCCCGATTCAGCAAAGACCGTAATCAATGCATCAACGTATATAGCTTGCGCCGATAGGTACGCACATCCGGGTTATTATTTCCCAGCTTGTCGAACAGCTCAATCAACGTAGTCTTCGCCACTTCATCCTTGTACTTACTGTCCACCCGCATCAGGCGAATCAGCAATTCCATCGCTTCGGCGTTGTTTTCCTGAAGGATGTGATGCAACGCCAGCAAGTGCAGGGCATTAGGATCTTTCGGGTCTTTGTCCAGTGCATCTTCCAGTTCGTGGATGGGGGGCAGTTCTGCTGACGCTCTGAGGAATTTCAGCCGGGCCGCAAGCTGCTTGGCCTGGTGCTGCATCTTTTCTTCCGGCGGCAGGCTTTCCAGTACCTGCTCGGCGGTTTCCAGATCACCCAGCTCCGCCTTCAGTTGCGCGAGGTCGATCAGTACCTTCAGATCATCCGGGTCGCTCCGATTCATCTCGGTTAACACGGCCAGTGCAGCTTCCACATCACCTTCTTCCCATAGTCGGTGAGCCTTATCGTAAGGGGCCTCTTCGTCTTCCGGCATTTCAATGTGCTTGTCGAGGACCTTGCGGATCTCGCTCTCCTGCAAGGCACCATTAAAGCCGTCCACTGCCTGACCATCCTTCACAAGGATCACGGTGGGTAGGCTGCGCACACCCAGGCTGCCGGTCAGTTGCTGCTGCTCGTCGGCGTTCACCTTGGCCAGCATGAAGCCGCCCTTATACTCATCCGCCAGCTTTTCCAGCAACGGCATCAACTGCTTACAGGGGGCGCACCACTCCGCCCAAACGTCAATCAATATGGGCGTTTTGGAGGACGCTTCCATCACATCCTGCTGGAAGTTGTCCATGGTGGCTTCGAAAACGTACGGCGAGTTGCTCATGGATGGCACCTGAAAGTGATTTCCTGAAATGTCATTAACGGATTGTTGTTGGTGATGGGGACTAAGAGCCGAAATTCAAGGTTTTGCCGCAGGCTCTGCACGATAACGGCAATTACCGCCACCTGCCTTGAAATAATCCCCTTTGCCGTTACATAGGCAATAGGGCCGGGGCGACAGCCCGGATCAAATTTCCTGGAGGATGCGTGTACGGCATGAACGACGACAACCGCAACGACTCTTTTGATGCTCCCGAAGAAGATCTGACCGAGTACATCGGCAAGGACGAGAACAGCAAAAGCCTGGTGCTGCCGAAACAGCAGATGCCCCGCCGCATGTACGTGTTACCGGTGTCGAACAGGCCGTTCTTCCCCGCCCAGGTGCAGCCGATTGTGGTTAACCAGAACCCCTGGCAGGAAACCCTCAAGCGTGTAGGCGAAACCGACCACAAGGTACTGGGTATATGCTTTGTGGAAGACAGCGATCCTGAACAGGGCATTCCCGGCAGCGAGGAACTGGAAACCGTAGGCTGCGCTGTGCGCGTCCATCACGCCCAGGGCGAAAGCGGCAAAGTCCAGTTCATTGCCCAGGGCCTGCAGCGTTTTCGCATTACCCAATGGCTTCGGCGCCGGCCGCCCTACCTGGTAGAAGTGGAATACCCGGACGAGCCGGAAGAAGCCGCCGACGAGTTGAAAGCCTATACCCTCGCGATCATCAGCTCCATCAAGGAGCTTCTGCGCACAAACCCGCTTTACGGAGAGGAAGTGAAGCAATACCTGTCCCGATTCGGGCCGGATGACAGCTCTCCCCTGGCGGACTTTGGTGCCTCGATGACCAGCGCCCCGGGCCAGGAACTGCAGGAAGTACTCAACACCGTGCCTCTGCTCAGGCGCATGGAGAAAGTACTTCTGCTGATGGCGAAAGAACAGGAAGTCGCCCGCCTGCAGAGCGAAATCAGCGAAGAAGTGAACGAGAAGGTGCAAAAGCACCAGCGTGAGTTCTTCCTGAAAGAACAGCTCAAGGTCATCCAGCGCGAACTGGGCATGGCCAAGGACGATAAAACCGCCGACGCCGAGCGTTTTCGCGAGCGCATGGAAAGCCTTAACCCACCGGAACAGGTTCAGGAACGCTTTGACGACGAGCTTCAGAAACTGCAGGTACTCGAGCAGGGCTCACCGGAGTACGGCGTTACCCGCAACTACCTGGACTGGCTGACCCAGGTGCCTTGGGGCCTGACTTCGGAGGATCATTTCGATCTGACCGGAGCCCGCCGCATCCTGGACCGTGACCACGATGGCCTGGACGACGTGAAAGACCGTATCGTCGAGTTCCTTGCCGAAGGCACCTTCAAGGGCGAAGTCAGCGGCTCCATCCTCCTGCTGGTGGGCCCGCCTGGCGTGGGTAAAACCTCCATCGGCCATTCCGTCGCCGACGCCCTCGGACGTGAGTTCTATCGATTCAGCGTGGGCGGGATGCGTGACGAAGCTGAAATCAAGGGCCACCGCCGCACCTATATCGGCGCCATGCCTGGCAAATTCGTGCAGGCATTGAAAGACTCGAAGGTGTCCAACCCGGTGATCATGCTGGACGAAATCGACAAGATCGGTGCCTCCTTCCAGGGCGACCCAGCCTCCGCCCTGCTGGAAACACTGGACCCGGAACAGAACCGGGAATTCCTGGATCATTACCTGGACGTGCGCATGGACCTGTCCAAGGTCCTGTTTATCTGTACCGCCAACCAGCTTGACACGATCCCAAGGCCATTACTGGATCGCATGGACGTCATCCGGCTGTCCGGCTACATCACCGAAGAAAAGCTTGCCATCGCCAAGCATCACCTGATGCCCCGGTTACTGAAACGAGCCGGCCTGCTGAAAAAGCAGATGAACATCACTGATGCCGCCATTAAACAGATCATCGAAGGCTACGCCCGTGAAGCGGGCGTCCGCAGCCTGGAAAAATTGCTGCACAAAGTCATCCGTAAGGGCATTGTGAGGTTGCTGGAAGAGCCGAACGAGCCCGTGAAGGTCGGCGTCTCCGACCTGCAAACCTACCTGGGACAGCCAGCCTTCCGCAAAGAGAAATCCCTGAAAGGCACCGGTGTAGTCACCGGCCTGGCCTGGACCGCCATGGGCGGCGCCACCCTGAGCATCGAAGCCTCACGCATCCACAGCAGTCAGCGTGGCTTCAAACTCACCGGGCAACTGGGTGACGTGATGAAAGAGTCCGCCGAAATCGCCTACAGTTTTGTCTCTTCAAACCTCAAGCGATTCAAGGGTGACCCCACCTTCTTCGACAAATCCTTCGTGCACCTGCACGTCCCCGAAGGCGCCACCCCCAAGGACGGCCCCAGCGCCGGCGTCACCATGGCCACCGCCCTGCTGTCCATCGCCCGCCGCGAATCACCACAGCAGAATCTCGCCATGACCGGCGAACTGACCCTCACCGGCCAGGTGCTTCCGGTTGGCGGCATCCGTGAAAAAGTCATCGCGGCCAGACGCCAGAAAATCAGCAACCTGATCCTGCCAGAGGCGAATCGGGGGGATTACGAGGAACTGCCTGAATACCTGAAGGAAGGACTGACAGTAAACTTCGCCAAGCACTACAGCGATGTATTCCAGGTGTGTTTCGGGAACAAGCCGAACAAGGGCTCGTCCGTACACTAAATTCGGCGGTATTCAAAAGGTAAGATCGGTTTGGGGGTGGTGATACGTTTTCTGCCAGAAAAAGGTGTCCGAGCGCAGCGAGTTCTTTTTCCAAAGAAAATGTATCACCACCCCCAAACCAGGCACCCCAGAGGCCAGCGCCAAACTCAGGCCTTGGCCTTCCACCCATCCTCACGCAACACCGGCCCCACATCCAGAACCGGCGACGCATCAATATCATCAGCGTCCATCATATTGGCCACCCGCTGAAGCGACGCCAGAATCATCGTCTGCTCCCACTCAGCCAGACTCTGAAACTTCTTGATGAAATCCTCCTGCAGCGGCTGCGGCGCGCGGGCCAGAATATCCGCGCCCTCCTCCGTCAAGTGGGCGTGAACCTTACGCTTGTCCTGAGTGCTGCGAACACGGTAGACCAGCTTACGATGCTCCAGCCGGTCAAGAATCGTGGTCACGGTTGCCTGGCTCAGGCTCACCTTGTCGGCAATGGTTCCGATGGTGACCTCGCCCAGGTCACGGATGCTGCGCATAATCAGCAATTGTGGCCCCGTCAGCCCCGCATGCTTGCTAAGGCGTTTGGAATGCAGGTCTGTCGCTCGAATCACCCGACGCAACGCCACCAAAACCTCTTCGTAATTGTTCAACGCACCACTCCGCTTCGATTTGCCAAATTATTTATAACACTAAGCATTAGAGGTCTTTGTTCAGAATATTGCAAGCAGTAGTACCCACGTCCCTCAGCATGTATAGATCTGACCTGCCAGTGCTTTTACGAATTTCAGCATTTTTTCCGCCAACCACTATGCTAAGGTCACCCCCTTGTTGAATTTCCGCAAAACGGACACGGCCCAATGAACACCCGAGCACACAGTTTTCTTCCGCAAAGCTCTTTCAGGAAGCGCCTGACAACCGCCCTCGCTTCATGCCTGATCGCACTGCTATTCAGTTCTGCCACCATGGCTCAGGAGCCCGGCGATAACCTTACCGCCGAGGATGTCCAGCAGCGAATCGACACTGCGGAAGAACCCATGTACACGCCGTTTGTTGAGCTGTATCTATTGGAGGAAACCAAAGCACTGCGCAAGGAAATGATGAACACCCGCGCCGAGCTGATCGAGAAGGTTGTCGACAAAGAACTCTCGGTGGCCGACAAAACCATGTCGTACGCCACCGACACCGTTACCTACTTCTTCTACCTGATCGCTGGCGCCACCTCCATTCTCGTGGTCATTGGCTGGAATTCGATTCGCGACATGCGCAACCAGCTCACCAGCCTTGCTGAGAAGCGGGTCAATGAACTCGTCGTTGAATATGAAAAGCGCCTGGAATTCATCGAGGACCAGTTAAGGCAGAAATCCGACATCATTCATCAGAACCAGGCCGAGATCGAACGCACCAACGAAGTGCACTCCCTTTGGCTAAAGGCCAGCCAGGAAACCTCCCAGCAGAATAAGATTTCTGCCTACGATACGATCCTGGATCTTCGGCCTGACGACGTGGAAGCGCTGAGCTACAAGGCCGATGCTGTGCTGGAAATGCAGGAGCCACTATGGGCCATCAGTCTTTGCCAGCGCGCCCTGAAACTGGCCCCTGAAAACGGCCATGCGCACTATCAGCTGGCCTGCGCCTACGCCGAGATCGGTCGTTGGGACGATGCCGTGACGACGCTGCAAAAGGCGATTAATATCTCTGAAGCGTACAAGGACGACGCCTCCGTTGACCCCAGCTTTGAACAGTTAAGGGATCACGACAGTTTCCGGAAACTGATTTTCCCGGACGACGGGGAGCAGTCTGACGTCTGACACGACAGGCCGGCACGCTCTTTGCTCGCCTATGATTGGAAAAACAACTGTCGGCGTTCCGTCACATTCACTGGCACTGCCTGCTTGACAAGGCGGCAGGTGTGGTGTTTGTTTACATCGCTGAGACCATAAGAAAAACCCTGACACAAAACAGGACAGACCCAATGAGAACACCAGTCAAGAAACTCGTATCCGCTGTTGCAACATCCATTGCCGTAATGGGCGCCGGCCAAGCCGCTGCCGAAATCAAAATCGGCATCGCGGGGCCTATGACCGGCCCTGTCGCCCAGTACGGTGATATGCAATTCTCCGGCGCCCGCATGGCGATCGAACAGATCAATGCCAATGGCGGTGTTATGGGAGAGAAACTTGTAGCCGTCGAACAGGACGACGTGTGTGATCCCAAGCAGGCCGTCTCAGTTGCCAACAACATGGTCAACGAAGGCGTGCGCTTCGTGGTCGGGCACCTCTGCTCCAGCTCCACCCAGCCCGCTTCCGACATCTACGAGGACGAAGGCATCCTGATGGTGACGCCAGCCTCAACCAGCCCGGACATTACCGAGCGTGGCTATGAGCTGGTGTTCCGCACTATCGGCCTGGACAGCATGCAGGGCCCGGTTGCCGCCAATTACCTGATCAGCCAGAAGCCCGAGCGTGTTGCCGTTGTTCACGACAAGCAACAGTACGGTGAAGGCATTGCGACCGCCGTTCGTGACACCCTCGAAGAAGCCGGTGTTGAAGTGGCCATGTTTGAGGGCATTACCGCTGGTGCCAAGGACTTTTCATCGCTGGTGACCAAGCTCAGGCAGGCTGATGTGGACTACGTCTATTATGGCGGCTACCATCCGGAACTCGGTTTGATCCTGCGCCAGGCGCAACAGGCTGACCTGGACGCCACGTTCATGGGCCCGGAAGGCGTGGGCAACAAAGACATCAACACCATCGCCGGCGAGGCAGCCGAAGGGCTGCTGGTTACCTTGCCGCCGAGCTTCGATGAAAAAGACGAAAACCAGGAACTGGTTCAGGCCTTTGAAGATAAAGGCGAAGATCCGTCCGGTCCTTTCGTACTGACCTCCTACACCGCTGTACAGCTGATTGCCGATGGCATTGAAGCCGCCGAATCAACGGACCCGTTCGATGTGGCCGAAGCGCTGCGCGCAGGCACATTCCAGACGCCAATCGGTACCGTTGAGTACGACAACAAAGGCGATATGGAATCGTTTGAGTTTGTTGTTTACGAATGGCATTCAGATGGCAGCAAAACTCCGGTAAACTAAGCCGCAATCGTTAACAAACGGTAATTATGAGAGCACCTTCTCACCGCGATCCGGGAGAAGGTGTTTTTCTAGGCCCCTGTTGATCCTGTATTCGGTCCCCCCGGTACCCCGGGCTGTGCCTGTGTGCAGAGGAAGGAGCAGGCTATCGGAGTCCCACACAGATGCAAGACCTCCTGTATTTTATTCAGCAGCTCATTAACGGGCTGACGATCGGGAGCACCTACGCCCTGATCGCCATCGGTTACACGATGGTTTACGGCATCATCGGCATGATCAACTTTGCCCATGGTGAAATTTACATGATCGGCGCCTACACGGCCCTGATCGCCATTACCGGCCTTGCCGCACTGGGTATCGCCTGGCTGCCACTGATACTGATCGTGGCGCTGGTCTGCGCAATGATCGTTTCCAGCTCCATGGGCTGGGCCGTGGAACGGGTGGCCTACCGCCCTGTGAGAGGAAAGCACCGCCTGATTCCGCTGATCTCCGCCATCGGCATGTCCATATTCCTCCAAAACTACGTCCACCTGGCCCAGGGATCACGCAACATCGGTTTCCCTGCGCTGATTGAAGGCGGATTCCGGTTCGGTGCCGAAGATTCGTTCCAGACCTCGATTTCCTACATGCAAGTCACCATCTTCATCACCACACTGATCTGCATGACAATACTCTCCCTGTTCATATCCCGCTCCCGCATCGGCCGCGCCTGCCGGGCCGTTTCCCAAGACCTTGGAATGGCCAACCTGCTGGGCATAGACACCAACCGCATCATTTCAGCCACATTCGTCATTGGTGCTGCATTGGCCGCGGTCGCAGGCCTTCTGCTGGGAATGTACTACGGCTCCATCGATCCGCTGTTTGGCTTCATTGCGGGACTGAAGGCGTTTACGGCCGCCGTCTTGGGGGGCATCGGAAGCATTCCGGGTGCCATGCTTGGGGGGCTTATTCTCGGGGTTGCCGAGAGCATGACCTCCGGCTACCTCAGTGGCGAATACAAGGACGTTGTCTCCTTCGGACTGCTGATCCTGATCCTGCTGTTCAAACCCACCGGCCTGCTTGGCAAACCGGAGGTTGAAAAGATCTGATGGCTGCTCATAACCTGAAACACGCGCTGTTTTGCGCCATTGTCACCCTGATCATTTCGTACCCCATTCTGGGATTCAACCTGGCCAGCGAAGGCACTACGGTTACCCTTGAAGGGGCCAAAACGTCTACCGTCATCGGCGTACTGCTGGCAGCGGTTATTGTCTTCCTGTTCCAGCTGTTCCGGGACAATCTGATGGGCTCACTGCGGCAGCTGCCCGCAGCAAACCCGCTGGCCAACCGCAAGCCCATGGAGCAGAGCAAGCGGCTGAAACTGGAATCGGCCCTGCTCACGCTGATGATCATAGGCGCCCTTATCTGGCCCTTTATCGCCTCCCGTGGCGCGGTGGATCTGGCTACCCTGGTGCTCATCTACGTCATGCTGGCCCTGGGCCTGAATGTGGTTGTCGGCCTCGCCGGCCTGCTGGACCTGGGCTACGTCGCTTTCTACGCCGTGGGTGCATACACCTTTGCCCTGCTGTCTCAGTATTACGGCGTTTCATTCTGGTTTGCCCTGCCGATCGGTGCCCTGCTTGCGGCCCTGTTCGGGTTGGTACTTGGCTTTCCGGTGTTGCGACTGCGAGGGGATTACCTGGCCATCGTCACACTCGGTTTTGGCGAAATCATCCGCATCCTGCTGAACAACATGACCAACCTGACGGGCGGCCCCAATGGCATCGGCGGCATTCCCGACCCTACTCTGTTTGGCATGGAATTCGGCCGCCGGGTGAAGGAGGAAGGCAATACGTCGTTCCATGAAACCTTCGGCATCGCCTACAGCGGTGAGCACAAGGTGATCTTCCTGTACCTGATCGCTTTGGTACTGGCCGTCATTACCGCTATCGCTATTCGCCGCTTGATGCGGATGCCGGTAGGCCGCGCCTGGGAAGCCCTCCGCGAAGACGAGATTGCAGCCAAATCCCTGGGGTTGAACCGAACTGCGGTGAAGCTTTCCGCCTTTACCATCGGTGCTTTCTTCGCCGGTTTTGCCGGTACGGTGTTCGCCTCCAAGCAGGGCTTTATCAGCCCGGAATCCTTTGTGTTCCTGGAATCGGCCATCATTCTGGCGATTGTGGTACTGGGCGGCATGGGCTCCCAGATGGGAGTCATCCTCGCTGCGATCGCGGTCACCATACTGCCGGAACTGGCACGGGAGTTCTCCGAGTACCGGATGTTGATCTTCGGCGCGGCCATGGTGTTGATGATGGTCTGGCGCCCGCAGGGCCTGCTGCCCATGCGACGCATCCACATTGAACTGAAAAAGCAGGAGTGACGGATAATGCTTGAAGTACAGAATCTGTCGATGCGCTTTGGCGGGCTCCTGGCGGTGGATCAGGTGTCGCTGGACGTACAGGAACATGAGATTGTGGCTATCATCGGCCCCAACGGAGCCGGCAAAACCACCGTGTTTAACTGCATGAGCGGTTTCTACAAGCCCACTGGTGGCAAGATCCTGTTCCAGGGAGGTGAAATCCAGGGTAAGCCGGACTTCAAGATTTCCCGCCTTGGCCTGGTCAGAACCTTTCAGCACGTGCGTCTGTTCAGCCGTATGACGGTGGTGGAGAACCTGCTGGTGGCGCAACATCGCCATCTCAACACCAATCTGCTCTCCGGCATACTGAATACCCCGAACTATCGGGAGAAAGAGCAAAAGTCGCTGGACCGCGCCGCCTATTGGCTGGACCGGGTGGGACTGACGGATATGGCGAACCGGGAAGCCGGCAACCTGGCCTACGGCCAGCAGCGCCGTCTTGAGATCGCCCGCTGCATGGTGACCGAACCCAAGCTACTGATGCTGGATGAACCCGCTGCAGGCCTGAACCCGGCCGAAACCAAAGACCTGAACCAGCTGATTATCAGTCTGAAGGAAGACTACAACGTGTCTGTGGTGCTGATTGAGCACGACATGAGCCTGGTGATGGATATCTCTGACCGTATCAATGTGATCAACCAGGGGCGCCCCCTGGCCAGCGGCACACCGGATGAGATTCGCCGCAACGATGATGTCATTAAAGCCTATCTGGGTGAGGCCTGAGGAATAACCATGCTTGTACTAGAAGACGTCCATACCCATTACGGCAAGATCGAGGCACTTCACGGTGTCTCTGTTGAAGTAAAGAAAGGTGAGATCGTGTCGCTGATCGGTGCCAATGGCGCCGGCAAGACCACGCTGCTGATGACCGTCTGCGGGAATCCCCAGGCCACCTCTGGCCGGGTGATTCTCCAGGGTCGGGACATCACCCGTGATCTCACATCGAACATCATGCGCTCGGGCATTGCTATCGTGCCCGAAGGCCGGCGCGTGTTTTCCGGCCTGACCGTTGAAGAGAACCTCCACATGGGCGGTTTTTTCAACACCAAGTCGGAAATCCGCAAAAGCCAGGACCACGTCTACGAACTGTTCCCGCGCCTGAAGGAGCGGGAACATCAGCGTGCCGGCACCATGTCGGGCGGCGAGCAGCAGATGCTGGCCATCGGGCGGGCGCTGATGAGCAAACCGAACATGATCATCCTGGACGAGCCCTCCCTCGGGCTGGCTCCACTGGTGATCAAACAGATCTTCGAGATCATCGGAAAGCTGCGCGAGGAAGGGATTACCGTGTTCCTGGTGGAACAGAATGCGCATCAGGCCCTGAACCTGGCGGACCGAGGCTACGTGCTGGAAACCGGACGTATCCGCCTGCACGATACCGGGAAAAACCTGCTGGCCAACCCGGACGTTCAGAATGCCTACCTCGGTGGTTGATGAGATAGCCACCCACCGCTAGAACGGCGTACCTAAACGCAAAAAAGCCGGAACATGGTGTCATGTTCCGGCTTTTTTGTAACACCTGGCATCAAGCAATCGCTTACTTAACGCTCTTGATGGTGCCCTTGTAACCTTCAACGGATACGTTGATGGTTCCAAATACCACGTAATCGTCTTTCTTGACGGTGTAACGCGGAGCGACAATCACGTCAGCACCGGATTCCTGAATGGCGTTGTAGGCAGCAGCCGCCTTAACAGCTTCAACCGGGTTCGGCAGAGCGAAAGGCAGTGCACTTCCACCGTTACCACCGGCAGAGTAGGCAACGCCATCAGCGTATTCAGTTTCAGCGCCCAGGGTAAAGAACAGAACCTTGGTTGCAGAGGATTGACCGGTGATCTTCTCGCCTACTTCGATGTCAGCCTTAACGTCGGTAGCAACGGAGCCAGACAGCGGCAGGGAGGGAGCGCTGGTGTTCAGTGAGGAACAGCCAGTCAGTGCGCCAGCAAGAATCAGTGATGATGCGACAAGAACTTTTTTCAAAACTCAATCTCCATGTGTTGTGTACAAGCCTTCATGGCCGCGCGCACTATACCCAAACAAGTTCTATATAACAAGATCATTACAAAAGAACATTTTTTAGCCGATTTAGAAATATGAACACATGATCACATTTTTGACTTTGCGGGCCAAATCAATCAGCGCCTTTGTAATTTGCCTTCCTGATATTTCAACTATACTCAGAGTCAACGGTCGACCTGTCTCCACGGGAAATCAGTCAGGGCCGTTAGCGCGCCGGCTCCGGGACCCTTTCAGGTGGGCATGGCGCGTTTGCGACGACAGCTAAATTAAACAAGGAGTGGATAATGAAAAAACTCATCGCAGGTGCACTGCTCATGGGTGCTTCTACCCTAGCCTTCGCTCAGCCTGGTTGCGGCGTTGGTGCAATGATCTGGAAAGGACAGTCAGGCATCGCCCCCCACGTTCTGGCGGCAACCACCAACGGTACTTTCGGTAACCAGACGTTTGGTATGACCACCGGTACCCTGGGTTGTCAGACCAACCAGTCCGTGCAATCCATGGCCATGTACATGGACAGCAACATCGATAAAGTTGCCCGCGACATGTCCCGTGGCTCCGGCGAAAACCTGGACACCCTGGCCGTACTGCTGGGTGTGGACGAAGCGGATCGCGACTCTTTCCGCAAAGTTCTGCAGGATAATTTCGCAACCATCTTCCCATCGTCCGACACCACCTCTGGCGAGGCTGTCGATGCCATCGTAGCCCTGCTGGAGCAGAACGATACGCTGAGCAAGTACGTAGCCGCCTGATCTTCGGGCGCGAAGAAAAAGGAGTTTGCGCGCCATGGACGGCGCAACGAATTTCTCACCATCCACCCGTCGCCTAACCCGGAATTGACTGACCATCCATGCGCACTTTGCTTCGGTTCGCGCTGGCCCCTATATGGCTGGCATCCTGTTTCAATGCATTTGCAACATCGCTCCCCGACACCGGAAACCTACATCAGAATCCTGCGTGGTTGACCCTGCTCCATTACCAACCCGACCGCTTCGGCGACGGCTACACCGGTCAGGCGGACGACGATGCCTTCTACCTCAGCGATAACGGCAAAACCTCACCAAAGGCGGAACTGGAAGCCACACTCGCGGCCATCACCCAGCCCGGAGGCGGGAATAAACACGCGCGCTGCCGCTTCCCGGCACGGGACCGCTGGCTAAGGGCGCAACTGGACCTGCCTGGGCAACCCGTAAACTGCCCCGATTACGAGGAATGGATTGATGAGTTGAATACTGAAACCGTGACACTGGTGTTTGCCGCGTCATACCTGAACAGTCCGTCGTCCATGTTTGGCCATACGTTCCTGCGACTGGACCCGCCCAGGGAAGACGAGGAAACGAACCTGATCCTGGCCAACACCATCTCTTACGCCGCCGATGCGGCCGCCCACGATAGCGAAATCCTGTTCGCCTATAAGGGCATTTTTGGTGGCTACCCGGGCATTACCTCCATCCAGCCCTACTACGAAAAAATTCGCCTCTATTCCGACATTGAGCACCGGGACCTGTGGGAGTACACACTCAACCTCACCCAGGCGGAAGTGGACATGATGCTCGCCCATACCTGGGAGATACGCGAGCGCAATTTCGATTACTACTTTTTTGACGAGAACTGCGCCTACCGCCTGCTGGCCCTGATCGACGTCGCCCGACCCGGCACCGACCTGCTGGGGGAAGTCGGCACCCATGCCATTCCCTCAGACACGGTGCGATGGGTTGTCGACAAGGGACTCGTCGACTCCGTCTACTACCGACCTTCTGCGGCGACCAACGTCAGCCACCGCATCGACGCCCTGCCCGACGACCATCAGACACTCGCCGCCGCCATCGCCAACGGCTATGTGGATGCCGATGCACCCGAGGTACAGGCATTGAGTGATGAACCGCGTGCGCGGGTGCTGGACGCCACCTACGACTATGTTCGTTACCAAAGCGAAGCCGAGGGCTGGCCCAGGGAACATGCAGCCCCACTCTCTCATGACCTGCTAAGGGAACGCAGCAAGATCCGCGGAGTCGCGATAAAGGACAGCCCCCCTGAGCCTGCCATCCGGGACGACCAGGGCCATGACACCTTTCGCGCCAGCGTCAGCGGCGGGCGCATGGGTGACCGCAACTTCAGCGAACTCACGTTACGCCCCGCCTATCACGATATACTTGACCCACCCGCCGGCTACCGCGGTGGAGCACAGCTCCAGTTCCTACGACTGGATGCCCGCCTGTACACAGACAACAACGAAGTACAGATTGAACAGCTGACCGGCGTGGAAATCCGCTCACTCTCGCCGCGCAACCAGTTCTTCTCGCCATTATCCTGGCAAGTCGGCTTCGGCGGCCGCCGCACTGACACCGAAATCAACCGCGTATTCACCCCCTACCTGGAGGGCGGCGCCGGTGGCAGTTGGCAGCTGGCACCCGGCACCCAAGCCTTCGCCATTGCCACTGCCGACCTGGAAATCGACGACGACCTGCGACGCGGCTACGACGCCGCCCCCGGCGCCGACCTGGGTATACTGCATCAGAACAACCAGTTCAGCCTTCTGGGCGGCGTGAAAACCAAAGCCTGGATCGTCAGCAGCCAACACCGACAGGATCAGGCCTACCTGGAAGGCAACTGGCACCTCGAACGGGACTTCAGCCTGTTCGGAAAATTCAGCCGTGAAGACCACTACGACAGGTACCGCAGCACATGGCAACTCGGACTCCACGCCTACTTCTGACAACTCTGAGAACACTGGCCGGCCTCACCGCCGCGTTTACCCTGCTGCTGCAGACCGGCTGCAGCAGCGTGTTCTTCTATCCGGACCAGGTCACCTACATCACTCCCGACCGCCTGAACCTGGAATTCGAAGATGTGTTCGTGGATACCCCCGACGGAGAAACCCTCCACGGCTGGTGGCTCCCCGCCAGCTCCGAACCAAAAGGTACCGTTTACTTTCTTCACGGCAACGCCCAGAACATCAGCAGCCACATCATGAACGTCGCCTGGCTGCCTGAGAAACGCTACAACGTCTTCCTGATCGACTACCGGGGATATGGGCGCTCCACCGGCGCACCGGACATAGAAGGCACCCTGCACGACGCAGAGACCGGCCTGCGATGGCTGGTTGACCAGCCGGACGTACAGAGCCAGCCCCTGTTCCTTCTGGGCCAGAGTCTGGGTGGCGCACTGGGAACCGCCCTGGCCAGTGAATGGGTAAAGCGGGACGAACAACCACCCCTGGACGGCGTGATCCTCGACGGCACCTTCTCCGGCTTCCGCGCCATTGCCCGTGAAAAACTCGGCGACTTCTGGCTCACCTGGCCAGTGCAGGTTCCATTGAGCTGGACGATCACTGACGAATACGAGGCTTACGAACGCATCGGTGATATCAGCCCGGTTCCAGTGATGGTGATTCACAGTGTTCGGGACGGGATTATCCCGTTTCATCATGGGAAGCGATTGTACGAGGCAGCAGAAGAACCCAAAACGTTCTTGCAGACGGATACGCCCCACGCCTCAACATTTGTGATTCCGGGTTATCAGGATGAAGTTCTGGAATTTATGGAAGGCGAGTAAATAGCCTGGGCGTCCGTCGCAGATAGGCTTGCAAAACCGTGGAGCGCCAGGGATGGCGCGACCGAGCCCTACAGGGACGTATTTACGTGGCGTGTTTTGAAAGCCTGTCTGCGACGGGCGCTTCACAAGAGTTGAAGGCCTGAAAACAAAAAAACCCGCCAGACTCCGGAGAGCGGCGGGCTTTTGTCGAAGGCAGAGCCTTACAGCGCGGACAGATCCGTCGGCTGCTCACCTTCCTTCACTTCCTTCATGGACAGCTTCACGCGTCCACGGTTATCCACATCCAGAACCTTCACCAGAACTTCCTGACCTTCGCTCAGCTCGTCAGTCACGTTCTCGATGCGACGCTCGGAGATCTGGGAAATGTGCACCAGACCATCCTTGCCAGGCAGGATGTTAACAAAGGCACCGAAGTCCACGATGCGCTCAACGCGACCGCTGTAGATAGCGCCTACTTCGATTTCCGCAGTGATTTCCATCACCCGCTTCATCGCAGCATTGGCCGCATCCTGATTGTCGGCATAGATCTTCACGTTGCCATCGTCATCCAGATCGATGGAAGCACCGGTCTCGTCACAGATGGAGCGGATAGTGGAACCGCCCTTGCCGATAACGTCGCGGATCTTCTCCGGGTTGATCTTGATGGTCGTAATGCTCGGCGCGCGGCTGGAAAGCTCTTTGCGCGGCGCAGAGATAACCTTGGCCATCTCACCCAGGATGTGCAGACGTGCTGCATTGGCCTGATCCAGCGCAATTTCCATGATCTCGTCGGTAATGCCCTGAATCTTGATGTCCATCTGCAGAGCAGTGATACCGTCAGAGGTACCCGCAACTTTAAAGTCCATATCGCCGAGGTGATCCTCATCACCCAGGATATCGGTCAGAACCGCGAACTGGTCGCCTTCCTTGACCAGACCCATGGCGATACCGGCCACCGGCGCCTTGATGGGCACGCCCGCGTCCATCAGCGCCAGGCTGGAACCACAGACAGACGCCATAGAGCTGGAACCGTTGGATTCAGTGATCTCAGATACCGCACGGATGGTGTACGGGAATTCTTCCATGGTGGGCATAACCGCTGCCACACCACGCTTGGCCAAACGGCCGTGGCCAACTTCACGACGACCCGGCGTACCCACACGGCCAGCTTCGCCAACGGAGTAGGGAGGGAAGTTGTAGTGGAACAGGAACGGGTCTTTACGCTCACCTTCCAGGGCATCGATGATCTGCATATCACGCGCGGTACCGAGCGTGGTGGTTACGATGGCCTGGGTCTCGCCACGGGTGAACAGGGCAGAGCCGTGGGTGCTGGGCAGAACGCCAACTTCCACTTCGATCGGCCGAACGGTCTTGTTGTCGCGGCCGTCAATACGAGGCTTGCCGTCGATAACCTGCTGGCGAACGATGGTCTTCTCAACCTTGGCGAAATACTTCTTCACTTCGTCTTCCGCCGGCTGACCTTCTTCTTCTCCGGCCAGTTTTTCAACGGCAGCGGACTTGATCTCGCTCAAGCGGGCATAGCGCTCCATCTTGTCACGGATGCCATAGGCCTGCTCGATATCGGCCGAAAAGTCAGCCTTTACAGCGTTCAGAAGCTCAGTGTTCTCTGCTTCTGGCTGCCACTCCCAACGAGGCTTGCCAACTTCAGCGGCAAATTCCTTGATCGCGGTAACCGCTGTCTGCATTTCCTGGTGCCCGAAGAGCACGGCGCCCAGCATCTGGTCTTCTGTCAGGCCCTTGGCTTCGGATTCAACCATCAGAACCGCGTCTTCAGTACCGGCAACCACCATGTCCAGCAGGGAGGTTTCCAATTCTTCAAAGGTCGGGTTCAGGAAGTAGCCACGCTCATTGGTGTATGCGACGCGGGATGCACCGATAGGACCATCGAACGGGATACCAGAGATGGACAGGGCGGCGGAAGCGGCCAGCATGGCGGCAATATCCGGATCCTGGTTCTTGCTGGAGGACATGACCGTCGTGATGACCTGGGTTTCGTTCATGAATCCCTTGGGAAACAGCGGACGAATCGGACGGTCAATCAGGCGAGACGTCAGGGTTTCTTTCTCGGACGGACGGCCTTCACGCTTGAAGAAACCACCCGGAATTTTGCCCACAGCGTAGGTTTTCTCGAAGTAGTTGACGGTCAGCGGGAAAAACGGCTGGCCCGGCTTGGCTTCCTTGGCCGCAACCACGGTACCCAGTACCGAAATGTCGTCTACGGTGACCAGCACAGAGCCGGTGGCCTGGCGGGCGATGCGACCGGTTTCAATGGTGACGGTCTTGCCGCCGAGTTCGAACGATTTTTTAACGGGATTAAGATCCACGGTAACTCCTGAATTCATCATTTCAATTGGTTGACCCGGATAACTCGCCCCTGCGAATTATCCGCTATAACTGCAACATCGCCTGAAGTGATGAACTGAAGGGTAGCCCGTCTGAAAGCTAACAGGCTGTTGCAAAACCCCGGGGCGTAAGCCACCTGGCTAAACCGGGCTTTTCAACAACCTGCTATCAATTTCAGCTTTCCGTTACGACAGGGAGTTCCTTCAGGGTTCACAGACAGACACGATGCAGGAGAGAGGCACAACCAGCGGGACTATCAAAGCCCCGCCGGCCGTTAAGTACAACCGGATTAGCGACGCAGGCTCAGACGCTGGATCAGGTCCAGGTAGCGGTCTGCGTTCTTACGCTTCAGGTAATCCAGCAGCTTACGACGCTGGTTAACCATCCGGATCAGACCACGGCGGGAATGGTGATCCTGCTTGTTGGTCTTGAAGTGATCCTGCAGCTTGTTGATGTTGTGGCTCAACAGTGCAACCTGAACTTCAGGAGAACCGGTATCGCCATCACCCTGCTGAAAATCCTTAACGATCTGTGCTTTCTCGTCGGCAGAAAGTGCCATAAAACTCACCTCATTGTCGCGATGCTATCGAATTCGGCCGAACCACGCATCTCTACAGCCCGGCTAACTGGCAATAACCCTCAAAGGGCTATCAGCCACTCTTCACCAGACGACGAGGCACCAGTTTGGTCACCTCCCCCTCCGGGAATCCTTCCGCCAGCCCGACAAAACGCCCGTTGCCATAAAGGCGAACGAACCCTTCCGCGGGCTGACCCGATATTCTAACTGGTTGTCCGTTCAATATCGACACCAGCGAACTGCCTTCCAGATCCCGCTCCGGGAACATGGACAGAGCAGCATCCGGGGCCACCAGCAGGCCATCCAGACTTTCACCTTCTTCGCGCATGGACTCCAGCATTGAAACCTCACGGGCATCCGCCAGCGTGAAACCGGAGGCCATGGTGCGGCGCAGTGCCGTGACATGGGCACCGCAGCCCAATGCCTCGCCAATGTCCTCCACCAGCGAGCGAATATAGGTGCCTTTCGTGCAACTTACCGCGATATCAATCTCGGTCTCGCGCACCTCCAGCAGCGTCAGCTCGTATATGGTCACCGGGCGCGACGGACGCTCCACCTCAATACCTTCGCGCGCGTATTCATAGAGCGGTTTGCCCTTGTGCTTTAGCGCGGAGTACATGGAGGGAACCTGCTGGATATCGCCACGAAAGCGCTCCAACACCGGTTCCAGTGCATCGGCATCGAGCCCAGGGGGCACAGGTTTCTCAGCAACCAAGGCACCTTCGCTGTCCCCGGTTTCGGTGCGGACACCCAGGCAAGCGGTGGCGATGTAGGCTTTGTCGCTGTCCAGCATCATCTGAGAAAACTTGGTGGCTTCACCAAAGCACAACGGCAACACGCCGGTGGCCAGCGGGTCCAACGCACCGGTGTGGCCGGCCTTGGCCGCCCCGAACAGGCGTTTTACCTGCTGCAGGATGCCGTTGGACGTAATGTCCATCGGCTTGTCGATCACCAGTATGCCGTTTACATCGCGACCTTTACGACGTCGACTCAAGCCTTTTGCTCCGGATCATCAGACGCCCCGTCGTTGCGGGCGTCGTCGTCACGGTCAACCACTGGCTTGTCGCCAACCGCTTCCCGAATCAGGTTGTCCATGTGACGGCTGTGCCCAAGCAACGTATCGAAATGAAAACGCAACTGGGGCGTCACCCGCAATTTCATGGCACGGCCGACCTGCCCTTTCAGGAAGCCAGCCGCTTTATTCAGCACTGTCAGGGAATCCCGCACCTGCGGCGACTCCTCGGTCAGCTCTTCGGTGGTCAGCAGCGATACGTAAACGTCTGCATAACCCAGGTCACGGCTCACCTTGACGGCATTCACCGTGACCATGCCCACCCGCGGGTCTTTGACCTCCCGCTGGATGAGCTGGGCCAGCTCCCGCTGCATCTGATCGCCGATGCGATCAATCCGGCTGAACTCTCTTGGCATCAGGTTTCCTTTAATCTCAGGCGCATCACGCGCCGGTGGACTCAAGCTTACGCTCAACCCGAACGCGATCGAATACCTCGATCTGGTCGCCGACCTTCACGTCGTAGCCCTTAACGCCGATACCACACTCCATACCGTTGCGGACTTCGGGTACGTCATCCTTGAAGCGGCGCAGCGATTCCAGCTCGCCTTCAAAGATAACCACGTTGTCACGCAGGACACGGATCGGCTTGTTGCGGTAAACGTTACCCTCGGTGACCATACAGCCAGCCACCTGGCCAAACTTCGGCGAACGGAACACGTCACGCACATCGGCAATGCCCACGATATCCTCGCGGAATTCCGGCGCCAGCATGCCGGTCAGAGCTGCTTTCACATCATCAATCAGGTTGTAGATGATGCTGTAGTAGCGCAGATCCAGACCTTCCTGCTCCACCAGACGCTTGGACGCGGTGTCCGCACGCACGTTGAAGCCGAAGATAACCGCGTTGGTCGCCATGGCCAGACTGATGTCCGTCTCTGCGATACCACCAACGCCCGACGACACGATCTTGACCTGTACTTCGTCGTTACCAAGATCCTGCAGCGACTTGGTGATGGCTTCCAGGGAACCACGAACGTCGGTCTTGAGCACTACGTTGAGGGTTTTGACCTCGTCCTTGCCCATATTCTCGAACAGGTTCTCGAGCTTCGCAGCCTGCTGCCTGTGCAGACGCTGCTCCCGCTCGCGGGACTGACGGAATTCCGCCAGTTCCTTGGCCTTCTTCTCGTCAGCCACAGCAAAGAACTCATCACCAGCGTTCGGCGTGCCATTCAGGCCCAGGATTTCCACCGGAATGGAAGGCCCGGCTTCTTTGACCTGCTTGCCGGCCTCGTCGGTCATGGCGCGAACCTTACCGAAGAAGGAACCAGCCACCACCATCTCGCCCTGACGGAGCGTGCCGTTCTGCACCAGTACGGTAGCCACGGAACCGCGACCACGCTCAAGGCTGGATTCGACCACTACACCCTTCGCAGGCGCATCCGGAGAGGCCTCGAGCTCAAGGATTTCAGCCTGCAGCAGCAGTGCCTCAAGCAGATCTTCAATGCCGTCACCGGTATGGGCGGATACAGGGATAAACTGAACGTCACCGCCCCAGTCTTCCGGAATAACTTCCATACCCGCCAATTCGGTCTTGATACGATCCGGGTCGGCCTCTTCCTTGTCCATCTTGTTGATGGCAACGACGATGGGAACGCCGGCGGAACGTGCGTGATCCACGGCTTCCTTGGTTTGCGGCATAACGCCGTCATCGGCGGCCACCACCAGGATAACGATATCGGTGCACTGGGCACCCCGCGCACGCATCGCCGTGAAGGCGGCGTGGCCCGGAGTATCCAGGAAGGACACCATGCCATGGTCGGTTTCAACGTGGTACGCACCGATGTGCTGGGTGATACCCCCAGACTCGCCGGACGCCACCTTGGTGCGGCGAATGTAATCCAGCAGTGAGGTCTTACCGTGGTCAACGTGACCCATCACACTGACAACCGGCGCACGCTTGGTCTTTTCCTTGCCTTCAAAGGAGAATTCGCTCAGAACCTCTTCCTCAAACGCATCTTCACTCACTGTGTTGGCTTTGTGACCGAGTTCCTCAGTCACCAGCACAGCGGTTTCCTGATCGAGAGCCTGGTTGATCGTCGCCATTACCCCCATGCCCATCAGTTTCTTGATGACGTCCGCTGACTTGACCGCCATCCGCTGGGCAAGATCACCCACTGTGATCGTCTCGGGAATATCGACTTCTCGTACCATTGGCTTGGTCGGCCTCTCGAAAGCATGACGCTTTTCTTTGGGTTTCTTTTTCGCACGGAGCGGCTTGCGCAGCGTGGTGTCTTCTTCCTCTTCATTGATAATCAGAGGCTCTTCCACCGGACGGCTGCGCGGCCCACGATGCCCTGCGGACTTCTTCTTGGGCTTGCCCTCTTCGGGCTCATCACCGCGCTCGCGGGCCTTTTCCTTCTTCTTCTTCGGCTTTCGATCCTTGCCTTCGCCTTCTTCAGGCGGCGGAATCGGCATGTCTTCCGGCGCGGGAACCGGTGACGGTTCCGGCTCAGCAGCCACTTCCGGCTGAGCTTTTTCAGCCGGTTTTTCGTCAGCAGCCGGCTCTTCAGCCGGAGAATCTGACACCGGCGCTTCCGGCTTCGGCGCATCCGCAGGCTGTGCCTGCTCAGCCGCGACTGGCGCTGGGGCCTCTTCCGGGGACGCAGCCGCCTGCTCGGCAGCTTCTTCCTGCTTCGCCGCTTCCGGCTCGAGCTCGGCGCGCTTGATATACGTACGGCGCTTGCGAACCTCAACATTGACCGTTTTGGTACGGCCCGCTTTCAGCGTGGTTGTTGTCTTGCGCTTAAGAGTGATTTTCTTGGGCTCAGCCTCACTCTCACCGTGATTCTTTTTCAGATAGGTCAGCAACTGCTGCTTCTCATCACTGGTAACAGAATCCCCTTCGGAGCGGGCTTTCAGGCCAGCCTCCACGATCTGTCGCAGCAAACGATCCACGGGAGCGCCTACATCTGCGGCCAGTTGTTTTACCGTTACATCAGCCATACTGGTCCTCCTCCCGATTAAGCCTGGTCTTCAAACCAGGGGGCGCGTGCTGCCATAATCAACTGGCCGGCACGCTCTTCTTCCATTCCTTCAATGTCGAGCAAGTCGTCAACCGACTGCTCTGCAAGATCTTCCATGGTACGAATCCCCATACCGGCCAGCTTGAAAGCCAGGCCACGATCCATACCGTCCATTGCGAGAAGATCTTCTGCGGGCTCAGCGCCCTCTAGCGCCTCTTCACTGGCCAGGGCCTGATTCAACAGGGCATCCTTGGCACGGCGACGCAATTCGGTCACGGTTTCTTCATCAAAACCGTCAATGGCAAGCATCTCTTCCATGGGGATGTACGCTACCTCCTCAATGGAGGTAAACCCTTCCTCAATGAGGACACCTGCAAATTCTTCGTCCACATCCAGATTGCCGGTGAAGTGCTCGAGCAGAGAATTATACTCCTGCTCCTGACGCTCACCTGCTTCCTCTTCTGTCATGACGTTCAGCGTCCAGCTGGTAAGGTCCGTCGCCAACCGAACATTCTGACCATTCCGGCCAATCGCCTGGGCCAGATTGTCCTCAGCTACTGCCACTTCCATGGTATGGCGGTCCTCGTCCATGACGATGGACGCCACTTCCGCCGGTGCCATGGCATTGATGACCAGTTGCGCGGGATTGTCGTCCCACAGCACGATATCCACACGCTCGCCACCCAACTCGTTGGAAACTGCCTGTACTCGTGAACCACGCATGCCCACGCAGGCACCCACCGGATCAATCCGGCGGTCGTTGGTCTTGACCGCAATCTTGGCGCGGGAGCCTGGATCCCGGGCTGCGCCACGAATCTCAATCAGCTCCTCCGCGATTTCCGGCACCTCAATGCGGAACAGTTCGATCAGCATCTGCGGATCGGTACGGCTCAGAATCAGCTGCGGGCCGCGATGATCGGTACGGATTTCCTGCAGCAGAGAGCGCACACGATCGCCCATACGGAACGTTTCACGGGGAATCAGGTGTTCACGGGGCAGCAAGGCTTCGGCATTGGCACCCAGATCCACGATGACGTTGTCACGTGTCACTTTCTTTACGGTGCCAGAGACGAGCTCACCCACGCGATCCCGGTAGCTGTCGACAATCTTGGTGCGCTCGGCTTCCCGCACTTTCTGGAATATGATCTGCTTCGCTGCCTGGGCACCAATACGGCCGAAGGCAACGGATTCCACTTTCTCTTCGTGGATATCGCCGGGCTGCAGACTCTTGTCGATTTCTTCCGCTTCCTGCATGGTCAGCTCGGTGCCCAAAGCAGGAACCGCATCGTTATCAACCACCAGCCAGCGACGGAACGTTTCATATTCGCCGGTGCGGCGATCGATGGAAACGCGAATGTCCGCTTCCTCGTCGTCGTAGCGTTTTTTGGCAGCGGTGGCGAGTGCCAGCTCGATTGCTTCGAAGATCACGTCCTTCTCGACACCTTTCTCGTTCGAGACGGATTCAACCACCAGCAAGATCTCTTTACTCATTGGATTGCCCTGCCCTTAAAAATAAACTTTGCGTCCACTGACTTACTCAAATACCGGAACGATGTTGGCTTTCTCGATGCTATCGAATGGCAACAGGTATTCGTGATCATCAACAACCACGACAACGTCTTCACCTTCAATGCCCTTAATCAGGCCCTGAAACTTGCGACGCCCCTCAAATGCCATTCGTAATTTGATCTGGACCTGGTGGCCTGCGAATGCCTCATATTGCTCCAGACGGAACAACGGCCGGTCCATGCCCGGAGAAGATACCTCCAGGGTATACTCCGTCTGAATGGGGTCTTCCACATCCATTACGCCGCTGGCCTGGCGACTGACTTTCTCACAGTCTTCAATGCCGATGCCGTTTTCAGCATCGTCAATAAAAATTCTCAACAGGGAATGGTGTCCCTGGGAGCGAAATTCAATGCCCCAAAACTCGTAACCCAGGCCTTCCACAATGGGCCTGAGCAATTCTTCCAGCTGCTTCAACTTGGCTGACAAGGTTATCCCGTCTCCGTTACTCGATTTTTCCGACCCCAAAAACAAAAAAAGGGCTGTTGATCAGCCCTTTTTATGCACCAGGGCCTGATGCGCCAGGCCCCTTAATCAAAAAGCCCCTAAAAAGTGGGGCCCTTTGTTGCAAGAACTCACAGGGGAAAAGCAATCTAAACACCCCCTGCTGACAGACACCTGGCCTGCCTGGAACCGGCAGGGCAAACTGAGCCCGGAGCCCGCTCCAATATCCGCCGGAGTATAGAGACGCCGGCCTTACTGGTCAAGGACTGACCAAAAAAAACGGCCTGGTAAATCCAAGCCGTTTTTCTTCTTATATGGTGCCCAGGGCCGGACTCGAACCGGCACGGCTTTCGCCACTACCCCCTCAAGATAGCGTGTCTACCAGTTCCACCACCTGGGCAGCACCTTTACTCGAGCTCGGGGAGTTTATTTTCATCCCCGCGCCCGTCTTCGCCTTCTGTCGCTGATTCACCCTCAGCCTGCCCGGCATCCGATTCGGCCGGTGACTCCTGGACTACAGGAATACCCGCCTCACCTGCCACCTCGGCACGCTGCTTGGCAAATACAGCCAGCGAAAAACTCGTTACAAAAAATACGATAGCCAGCAAAGTTGTGGCACGGGTCAGAAAGCTACTGCTGCCCTCGCTGCCAAACACGGTCTGGGAGGCACCGCCACCAAATGCAGCACCGGCATTGGCACCCTTACCCTGCTGGAGCAGGACCAGCGTCACCAGCGCCACCGCAATGAGCACGTGCAGAACGACAACCAGTGTTTCGACCCAATCCATAATGACTCTCTAATGACTCTTGCTAATGGCTTTCGCGAACCTTTAACGCTCAGGACTTGCCTGGAACCGCCCGGCAAATACTTACAAAATCGTTTGCATCCAATGACGCGCCACCAATCAACCCGCCATCGATGTCCGGCTGAGCAAAAAGCGCCGCGGCATTATCCGCTTTTACACTGCCGCCGTAAAGCAGCGATATCTCATCCGCCGGAGCCCCAAGGGACTTCAACACATCGCGGATAGCGGCATGCATGGCCTGAGCATCATCAGCGGTTGCGGTTTTACCCGTTCCTATGGCCCAAACTGGCTCATAGGCAATCACAACCTGCTGCCATGACTCACTGCCAACGTCGACGAGGGCTTTGCGAACCTGTCGCGACACGACACTTTCAGCCTTGCCCGTATCACGTTCTTCGAGGGTCTCGCCAACGCAAACAACAGCGACCAACCCTGACGTCAGGGCCTGCCCGACCTTGGTGGCAACCTGCTCATCGGTTTCGCCGAAGAGCTGCCTGCGCTCCGAATGCCCGACCAAGGTAAAACCACAGCCGCAATCTTTTGCCATCGCCGCGGAGATTTCCCCGGTGTAGGCGCCTGAATCCCAGCACGCTACATTCTGAACACCAACAGCCAGCTTATCGCCAGCCTGCTCAGCAACATCGCCAACATACAGGGCGGGAGGAATAATAACAGCCTCCACACCATTATCAAACGATGCTAATTCGGACCGGACTTGACCAACCAGATTGCTTACCAAGTCTTTCGACCCGTTCATTTTCCAGTTGCCGGCGACAATCTTACGGCGCATAAAAAATCCCTGATTCAAGGGAGGGCGAACTATACAGCAGTCTTTTACAGCAGACAACTGCCCCTAAGCACAAAATCATGCCCGGGAATTCTCAACCACAACAGCCAGTTCCTCAGCAATTTTCACGATTTGTGCCTCATCCTGCCCTTCCGTCATTACCCGGATCAGAGGCTCTGTGCCCGACGCCCTCAGCAACACGCGACCACCGCCACCCAGCCTGGCCTCCGCCGACTCCACGGCCCTGACAATATCGTCACGCCCGAGAGGATCAAAACGCTGGTCGACCCGCACATTGATCATCTTCTGAGGCAACTTGCTCATACCCTGGCGAAGGTCTGCCAGGGAGCTACCTGCGCGACGAATGGCCAACAATACCTGGAGCGCAGACACAATACCGTCACCAGTGCTGGTGCAATCCCGGATGACCATATGGCCGGAACCTTCACCGCCGAGCAGCCAGCCCCTGTCGATAAGCCGCTCCATGACGTAACGGTCGCCGACTTTGGCACGCTCGAAATCAATACCCTGCTCCCTGAGCGCCAACTCAACGCCCAGATTGGTCATCAGGGTACCCACAACGCCCCCTTTCAAGGTTCCGGCGGCATGACGTTGCGCGGCAATCACGTAGAGCAACTCGTCGCCATCGACTTCCGAGCCGTCACGATCCACCATGAGTACCCGGTCACCGTCGCCATCAAAGGCGATCCCGAGATCGGCCTGCTTCTCCAGAACGGCCTTGCTCAATGATCCCATGTGAGTGGAACCGACATTAAGATTGATATTCAGACCATCAGGCTCGCCCCCTACCACAGAAATCTTCGCTCCCAACTCACGGAACACTTTCGGGGCAACGTGGTAGGTAGCACCGTGCGCGCAATCCAGGACAATATGAAGTCCTTCGAGTGAAAACTCGTTGGGTACCGTACTCTTACAGAACTCAACGTATCGGCCTGGCGCGTCATCAACTCGGAACGCCTTGCCTAACTCTTTCGAGCCGCAGACCTCAATGGGCTTATCCAGCCATTTCTCGATCTCTGTTTCCAGAGCATCATCCAGCTTGGTCCCAGCGGGGGAGAAAAACTTGATACCGTTGTCGTGGTGCGGATTATGGGACGCACTGATGACAATACCCGCCGAGGCGCGAAAGGTTCGGGTCAAGTAGGCGATCGCAGGGGTGGGCATGGGCCCGAGCAACTTCACGTCCACTCCGGCCGCGGACAAACCCGCCTCAAGGGCGGATTCGAACATATAGCCCGAAAGACGGGTGTCTTTACCAATTAGCACACTGTTACGCTGCCCATCCCGCTTGAAGGCCTGCCCCGCAGCCCAACCCAGGCGCAGCATAAATTCGGGGGTTATTGGAAATTCGCCCACCCGGCCCCGGATACCGTCCGTGCCGAAATATTTTCTGTCGCTCATCGTCCAGCTTCCTCCATTGCCGTCACCACTTTAACGGCATCGACTGTTTCCCTGACATCGTGGACGCGAATGATGGATGCGCCCTTCATGGCGGATATTGTCGCGGCAGCGAGGCTTGCGGGCAAGCGTTCACTGACATCACGACCGGTGATATGGCCCAGCATGCTCTTGCGGGACATGCCCACCAGAATCGGGTGCCCTAGCAACTGCAGCTGTTCCAGCGAGGCCAAGAGCTGCAGGTTGTGCTGAGGAGACTTGCCAAAACCAAAGCCGGGATCAAGGATGATGTTGTCTGGCCGCACACCGGCTTTCTCTATCACCCGCATTCGCTCGGTAAGAAACGAACTCACCTCCCGCCGCACATTCCGGTAGCGAGGATCATCCTGCATGGTATCCGGCTCACCCTGAATGTGCATGACACACACCGGCACTCCAGCGTTTGCCACCACTTCGGGCGCACCATCCCGCTGCAACGCCCTGACGTCGTTGATCATCCCGGCACCGAGCTTCACCACCTCCGCCATAACCTGCGGAGAACTGGTATCAACCGAAACGACAACGCCCAAATCACGGGCAATCGCCTCCACCACCGGACACACTCGTTCAAGTTCTTCCTCGACAGACACCGGCGTGGCACCTGGCCGCGTGGACTCACCACCCACATCAATAAAAGCCGCACCGTCCGCCACCATCTCGCGGGCCCTTGCCAGGGCAACCTCAACGGTATTGTACCGACCTCCATCCGAAAAGGAGTCCGGCGTCACGTTCAGAATCCCCATGACGTGGCAGCCAGACATATCCAGAACCCTGCCCGCGAAATTTATCTGCATAAATAACCTTTTCTGCAACCCGCAAAAACAAACGCCGCCCCGTCAGGGGCGGCGTTCAGTCTTCAACTACATCGGATCAGTATCCAGCCTGGCTCAGTGCTCACCGGCCGGTCGACCAACACCTGGTTGGCGACCGTCGTCGGAACCCTTCGGAGCAGGCGCCTGCTCAGGCTCATCAGCCGGAACACCACCGGACGGACCGCTATCACCCCAACCTTTCGGCGGACGGGGTTCACGACCTTCCATGATGTCATCAATCTGGTGACGGTCGATGGTCTCGTATTTCATCAGGGCGTCCGCCATCAGGTCGAGCTTGTCACGGTTATCGACGAGCAACTGCTTCGCCTTTTCATAACAGCTGTCAATGATGTTGCGAACTTCCTCATCGATACGCTGCGCCGTTTCCGGAGAATAGACCGTCTGCGCCTGGCCGGCAGACCGGCCGAGGAAAGGCTCTTCGCTGTCTGTATCGTACTGCAGCGGGCCGAGCTTCTCCGACAGCCCCCAACGCGTGACCATATTACGCGCCAGGCTGGTTGCCCGCTCGATATCGTTGGAAGCACCGGTGGTGACACCATCGAAACCAAGGGTCAGTTCTTCGGCAATACGGCCACCAAACAGACTGCAGATGGAACTGATCAGGAAGCGCTTGCTGTGGCTGTACTTGTCTTCCTCTGGCAGGAACATAGTGACACCCAATGCGCGGCCGCGAGGAATAATACTGACCTTGTAGACCGGATCATGCTCAGGCATCAGACGCCCGACAATGGCGTGACCGGACTCGTGGTAAGCCGTATTACGCTTCTCTTTCTCGCTCATGACCATGGATTTGCGCTCGGCGCCCATCATGATCTTGTCTTTCGCGAGCTCAAACTCTTCCATGGAAACCAGACGCTGGTTACGACGGGCCGCAAACAACGCAGCTTCGTTCACCAGGTTCGCCAGGTCAGCACCCGAGAAACCGGGCGTGCCACGGGCAATCAACACAGGCTCCACGCCATCGGCCAGAGGCACTTTCTTCATGTGAACCTTGAGAATCTGCTCACGACCGATGATGTCCGGCAGCCCGACAACGACCTGGCGGTCAAAGCGACCCGGGCGGAGCAACGCCGGATCCAGTACGTCCGGACGGTTGGTGGCGGCAATCACGATAACGCCTTCGTTACCTTCGAAGCCATCCATCTCTACCAGCAACTGGTTCAGTGTCTGCTCACGCTCGTCGTGACCGCCACCCATGCCAGCGCCACGATGGCGGCCAACGGCATCGATCTCGTCGATGAAGATGATACAGGGGCTCTGCTTCTTGGCCTGCTCGAACATGTCACGGACACGGGAGGCACCCACGCCCACGAACATTTCCACGAAGTCCGAACCGGAGATTGAGAAGAATGGCACCTTGGCCTCGCCGGCAATCGCCTTGGCGAGCAGGGTCTTACCAGTACCCGGCTGACCCACCATCAGTACGCCCTTGGGAATACTGCCACCAAGACGCTGGAACTTGCTGGGATCCCGCAGGAAATCCACCAACTCCTTGACGTCTTCCTTGGCCTCGTCGACACCGGCAACGTCACCAAAGGTGGTTTTGATCTGATCCTCACTCATCAGGCGGGCTTTACTCTTGCCAAAGGACATAGGCCCTTTGCCACCGCCACCGCCCTGCATCTGTCGCATGAAAAATACGAACAGCGCGATAATGATAAGGATGGGGAAGGCAGCCACCAAAAGCTGGGTCCAGAGACTTTGACGCTCCGGCTCCTTACCGATGACTTCCACGTTGTTGGCCAGCAGATCATCCATCAGCTTGTTGTCGGACACCTGGGGGCGGACAGTCTGGAACTGGGAGCCGTCACCACGGGTACCCTGAACCTGCAGACCGTCAATGGTGACCTGACGGACCTGTCCGTCCTGCACCATTTCCACAAACTGCGAATAATTGACCTGTTGTCCGCTGGTGGTGGGCGTGAAATTCTGAAACACCATCAGCAGTACGGCGGCTATAATCAGCCAGAGAACCAGATTTTTTGCCATATCGTTCAAGGATCGTCACCTGTGAATTGAAGGATCGCCCCGTCAGGAGAAAGCCTTTTCTGACACCTTACACCAATTGTACGTCCGTCCACCAGAATCGGCCTATCCGTATCGACCACTGCGGGGGTGTCAATCCCACGGTCATTCCGTTCCGGGGCGGGTCAGCCCTTAAATCCCTTGCACACCTGATAAATCTCCCTGGATCTTGCACGGGAGGAGTCAGGCTTCCTGCTGACAACGGTGCCAAAACTTTTACGCATTTCAGCCAGCAGGGCATCAAATCCCTCTCCCTGAAATACCTTGGCGACAAACACGCCACCGGGCTTCAGGACTTGCTGCGCCATATCCAGCGCCAGCTCCACCAAACCCATGGCGTTAGGAATATCCACTGCCGCCATACCACTCATATTGGGTGCCATATCCGAAATTACAACGTCAGCGCGGCGATCACCCAGTAAATCCAGCAATTCGTCCAGCACTGACTGCTCGGTGAAATCGCCCTGAACGAACGCCACACCCGCAATCGGGCTCATCTCGAGAATATCGCTGGCGACCACCGTGCCGTTGTCACCAACCCGCTCTACCGCCACCTGGGACCAACCACCAGGCGCGGCCCCCAAATCCACAACGGTCTGCCCGGGCCGAAACAGGCGGTCTTTGTTGTCGAGCTCAATCAGCTTGTAGCTGGCCCGCGAACGATAGCCGTCTTCCCGGGACTTTTTGACCCAGACATCATCAAAATGTTCCTTCAGCCAGCGGTCACTGGTTTTCGAGCGAGCCAAGACCTACCTCCATAAAGCGCTCCAATTGGACCTCCAATCATCTGGGTACGTGGTAACGGCGATTTCACCGGCCGATTGATCTGATACAATCCCGCGATTATACGGAACTGGCGAGCATTTCGCCGCTGACGTTTTATTAATCGCACCCATAAAGAGATCACATAATGAGTCTTTCGCCGGAACAGCGCCGGGAATACCGGGGCATCGCCCACAACCTGAAGCCCGTTATCATAGTCGGCGACAAGGGCCTGACCGAAGGGCTTCAGGAGGAACTCGAGCGGGCCCTGAACGACCACGAGCTGATCAAAATCAAAGTTGCCAGCCAGGACCGCGAAACCCGCCAGGAAGCCGTTGCCGCCCTGTGTGAAGCCTCCGGTGCCGAGCTGGTGCAGACCATCGGCAAGATCGCCGTGATCCTGCGCCGGGCGAAAAAGCCCAACCCCAAGCTGTCCAACCTGCTGCGCCAGAAACACTGACGCTGTCAGCACGCTAAAGCTGCACAATGTAAAAAGCCGGCTGCTATTCGCAGCCGGCTTTTTGTTTGCAGAATCCGCATCCGACGAATGTCAGATGTGCTCTACCTGCTCGATTTCATACTCAACGGTCCCCGAAGGCACTCGCACGGCAACCACGTCGCCCTCGCTTTTACCCACCAGCGCCCGCGCGATCGGCGAGGAAATGGACAGCTTTCCGGCCTTGATATCTGCCTCATCCTCACCAACGATCTGGTAGCTGACCTGCTCATCGGTATCGACATTGAGCAGTCGCACCGTGGTGCCGAAGATCACCTTGCCGGTGTTTTCGATGGTGTTAACGTCGATCACCTGGGCTGCGGACAGCTTGCCCTCGATCTCCTGGATACGCCCTTCGATAAAGCTCTGCTGCTCCCGAGCGGCGTGGTATTCCGCGTTCTCTTTCAGGTCGCCGTGTTCGCGGGCATCGGAAATAGCCGCGATCACCCGGGGACGATCTTCGGACTTCAGTTTCTGAAGCTCCTCACGTAGGCGGATTTCCCCCGCCTTTGTCATGGGTACTCTGTCAGCCATAGTCTTACTTTCCTGCGTGTAGATCCTGGAGGCGGCGCACAGTGCGCTCGGGGCCGAATTTAATGGCCCTGCAGAAGGCTTCGCCGCCCGCCAGTGTCGTTGTATAGGTTACCTTGGTCTGCAGGGCCGACTGGCGAATCTGTGCCGAGTCGGAAATCGCCTTGCGACCTTCGGTGGTGTTAATAATCAGCTGCACCTGACCATTCTTAATGGCATCCACGATATGCGGACGCCCTTCACGAACCTTGTTCACCCGATCAACAGTGAGCCCGGCCTGTTTCAACGCCTTGGCGGTACCGGTGGTAGCAATCACCTTGAAGCCAGCGTCAATCAGGTCCTGCGCCACTTTCGCGGCCCCGGGCTTGTCGACGTCCCGCACGGACATGAAGGCCGTACCCTTGGCCGGCAGGCGCTCACCGGAGGCCAGGGCCGCCTTGGCGAAAGCTTCGTCGAAGCTGTCACCAATCCCCATCACCTCACCGGTGGACTTCATTTCCGGCCCCAGGATGGGATCCACCGCCGGGAACTTGTTGAACGGGAACACCGATTCCTTGACGGAATAGTAAGTCGGCACGATCTCCTGGGTGAAGCCCTGCTCTGCCAGTGACTTGCCAGCCATGCAACGGGCCGCCACCTTGGCCAGGGACACCCCGATGGCCTTGGACACAAACGGCACGGTACGGGACGCCCGCGGGTTCACCTCGATCACGTAGATCTCGCCACCCTGCCAGGCCAGCTGCACGTTCATCAGGCCGATAACATCCAGTTCAATGGCCATCTTCCGCACCGCTTCGCGCATTTCATCCTGCACGTCTTTCGGCAGGGTGTAGGGCGGCAGGGAACAGGCGGAATCACCGGAGTGCACGCCCGCTTGCTCAATGTGCTGCATGATGCCACCGATGACCACGTCCTTGCCGTCGCTGATGGCGTCAATGTCCACTTCGATCGCGGCGTTGAGGAAGTGATCCAGCAGCACCGGGCTGTCGTTGGAGACCAGCACGGCATTGCGCATGTAGCGAACCAGCTCCTCCTCGTCATAGACGATTTCCATGGCCCGACCACCCAGCACGTAGGAGGGGCGCACCACCAGCGGATAACCAATCTCGCGAGCCGCCAGGATGCCTTCTTCGTGGCTGCGCACGGTGGCATTTTCCGGCTGAATCAGGCCGAGGCGGCCGATCATCTGCTGGAAACGCTCCCGGTCTTCGGCGCGGTCGATGGCATCCGGGCTGGTACCGATAATCGGCACACCCGCCGCTTCCAGGCCACGGGCCAGCTTCAGCGGGGTTTGGCCGCCGTACTGGACAATCACGCCCTTGGGTTTTTCGACGTGGATGATTTCCAGCACGTCTTCCAGGGTAATGGGCTCGAAGTAGAGCCGATCCGAGGTGTCGTAGTCGGTGGAAACGGTTTCCGGGTTGCAGTTGATCATGATAGTTTCATAACCATCGTCGCGCATAGCGAGGGCGGCGTGAACACAGCAGTAATCAAACTCAATACCCTGACCGATGCGGTTGGGGCCACCGCCAATGACAACGATTTTCTCGCGATCAGAGGCACCCGCCTCACACTCTTCCTCATAGGACGAATACATGTAGGCGGTTGATGAGGCAAATTCAGCCGCGCAGGTATCCACCCGCTTGTAGACCGGGCGAATGTCCAGGTCATGGCGCAGCTTGCGCAAGCTGACTTCAGAAATGCTGAGCAGCTTGGCCAAGCGCGCATCGGAGAACCCTTTGCGCTTGAGGCGGAACAGCGTATCGCGATCAATATCCGCCTTGCCGGCGGATTTGAGGGCAGCCTCTTCTTTGATCAGGTCTTCGATCTGTACCAGATACCATGGATCTACATGCGTGTTGTTGAACACTTCTTCCACGGTCATCCCGGCTCGGAAGGCATCGCCGATGTACCAAAGGCGCTCGGCTCCAGGCACATTCAGTTCCTGGGTGAGGGTTTCCTGGCCGTCGGTGGTGCTTAGGTCGACCTTCTCTTCAAAACCGTCGGAGCCCACTTCCAGACCACGCATGGCCTTCTGCAGCGACTCCTGGAAGGTACGACCGATGGCCATCACCTCACCCACGGATTTCATCTGGGTGGTCAGGCGCGCATCAGCCTGGGGGAACTTCTCGAAGGTGAAGCGCGGAATCTTGGTGACCACATAGTCGATGCTGGGCTCGAACGAGGCCGGAGTAACACCACCGGTGATTTCATTGCGCAGTTCATCAAGGGTGTAACCCACCGCCAGCTTGGCCGCCACCTTGGCAATCGGAAAACCCGTTGCCTTGGACGCCAGCGCCGAAGAACGCGACACCCGGGGATTCATTTCGATGACGACGACACGGCCGTTGTCCGGGTTTACGCCAAACTGCACGTTGGAACCGCCAGTTTCCACACCGATCTCACGCAGTACCGCCAGAGAGGCGTTCCGCATGATCTGATATTCCTTGTCGGTGAGCGTCTGGGCCGGCGCGACGGTGATGGAGTCACCGGTGTGCACGCCCATCGCGTCAAAGTTTTCAATGGCGCAGACGATGATGCAGTTGTCGTTTTTGTCGCGGACAACTTCCATCTCGTACTCTTTCCAGCCGATCAGGGACTCATCGATCAGCAACTCGTTGGTCGGCGACAGGTCCAGACCACGGGTGCAGATTTCCTCGAATTCGTCGCGGTTGTAGGCAATACCGCCGCCGGAACCACCCATGGTGAAGGACGGGCGGATGATGCAGGGAAATCCGATGTCGTTGGCCACTTCCCAGGCTTCCGCCATGGAATGGGCGATCGTGGCGCGAGGGCACTCCAGGCCAATTTTCTTCATGGCCTTGTCAAAACGATCACGGTCTTCAGCTTTGTCGATGGTGTCGGCGTTGGCGCCGATCATTTCCACACCATGCTCAGCCAGAACGCCGTGCTTTTCGAGGTCCAAAGCACAGTTCAGGGCTGTCTGACCACCCATGGTAGGCAGCAATGCATCCGGCTGTTCTTTCTCGATGATCTTGGCAACGGTCTTCCAGGTGATGGGCTCGATGTAGGTGGCATCGGCCATTACCGGGTCGGTCATGATCGTGGCCGGGTTGGAGTTCACCAGGATAACCCGGTACCCCTCTTCACGCAGGGCTTTACAGGCCTGGGCTCCAGAGTAGTCAAACTCGCACGCCTGCCCGATCACGATGGGGCCCGCGCCCAGGATCAGAATGCTTTTAATGTCGGTACGCTTTGGCATCAACGTGCCTCCATCAGGCGGATAAATTCATCAAACAACGGCGCTACGTCGTGCGGGCCGGGGCTCGCCTCCGGGTGACCCTGAAAACTGTAGGCTGGCTTGTCGGTACGGCGGATTCCCTGCAGAGAACCGTCGAACAGGGATTTATGGGTCGCCTCCAGATTGTCCGGCAGGCTGGTTTCGTCCACCGCAAATCCGTGGTTCTGACTGGTAATCATCACGGTACCATCGGCGATGTTCTGTACCGGATGGTTGGCGCCATGGTGGCCATGCCCCATCTTGATGGACTTGGCCCCGCTGGCCAGGGCCAGCAACTGGTGGCCAAGACAGATGCCGAAAACCGGAATGTCGGTCTCCAACACATCGCGAATGGCGCTGATGGCGTAGTCACATGGCTCGGGGTCGCCGGGGCCGTTGGACAGGAAAATACCATCGGGATTCATCGCCAGCACATCGGCAGCGGGGGTCTGGGCTGGCACAACAGTGATATCACAGCCGCGACTGGCCAACATGCGCAGGATGTTGAGCTTCACACCGTAGTCCCAGGCGACGACCTTGAATTTTGATTCGGTGCGCTCGCCATAGCCACTTTCGATATCCCACTCACTCTGGCTCCAGGTCCAGGTTTTTTCCGAGGTGACTTCCTTCGCCAGATCCATGCCTTTCAGGCCCGGAAAAGCGTTGGCCAGCTCCAGAGCACGCTCGGCCGTGGCGTCTGCGCCGGCGACCACGGCGCCATTCTGGGACCCTTTATCCCGCAGGATTCGGGTCAGGCGACGGGTATCGATATCGGCAATGCCGACGATATTGTTGTCGCGCAGGTAGTCCTGTAGCGAGCCGGTGCTGCGCCAGTTGCTCACCAGCAGGGGCAGATCACGGATTATCAGGCCGGCGGCCTGGACGCGATCAGATTCGATGTCTTCTTCATTCACACCGGTGCTGCCGATGTGAGGGTATGTGAGGGTGACAATCTGGCGGGAGTAGGACGGGTCGGTCAGGATCTCCTGATAACCGGTCATGGCGGTGTTGAACACCACCTCTCCGCTGGTTTCCCCTTCAGCGCCAATGGCGGTGCCGTAAAACAGGCTTCCGTCTGCGAGTGCAAGGATGGCAGGTGTACTCAAGGCTTGTATCCTCATCGAGTGGCGTACAGGTTCGTCACGAACAGGAACGCAAGCGCAAATTCAGGTCGCAAAAAAGCGAGAGGGAGTTGAACTCCGTCCCGCTTTTTCTGTTGAGCGTTGTCAAAGCTACGCTTGGTGCAGTTAAACCGCCTTATTGTACGAAATATGGCAGTTTGTGTCCACGCGAAATCTTACTCGTCGCTACTTCAGCCCCAACACATCCTGCATGTCGTACAACCCGGCCGGCTTACCTTCCAACCACAAGGCCGCACGCATCGCACCTTTGGCAAACGTCATCCGGCTGCTGGCTTTGTGGGTAATTTCAATGCGCTCGCCCTCAGTGGCGAACAGAACGGTATGATCGCCAACCACATCGCCAGCCCGAATGGTTTCGAAGCCGATCTCCTTGCGGGTACGCTCCCCGGTGAACCCCTCGCGGCCATAGACGGCACACCCTTTAAGGTCACGCCCGAGGGCATCGGCGACAACTTCGCCCATTCGCAAAGCCGTGCCCGAAGGCGCGTCTTTCTTGTGGCGGTGATGGGCTTCAATGATTTCCACGTCGTAGTCGTCACCCAGGGCTGCAGCGGCGGTGCGCAACAGGTTGAGGGTGACGTTGACGCCCACACTCATGTTGGGGGCGAACACCACCGGAGCCTTTTCAGCGGCGACGGCGAGCTGCTCTTTCTCGGCGTCGGTCAGGCCGGTGGTACCGATCACAATCATCTTGCCGTTGGCTTTACAGAATTCCGCGTTTTCCAGGGTCAGGTCCGGGAAGGTGAAGTCGATAAGTACATCGAAGTCGTCCTTCACTTCGGCGAGGCTGCCAGCCATCTTGACGCCAGTCTTACCAATGCTGGTCATTTCACCGGCGTCGGCGCCGATAAGACTACTGCCTGGTTCGACGACTGCCGCGCCAAGTTCCAGGCCTTCAGTTCCGTCAACGGCTTCGATCAACACTTTGCCCATGCGCCCTGCGGCGCCGATGACTGCTACCCTCATCACGTCTGCCCTCAGAATTTCATTTCGTCGAAGAAGCTTTTCACACCTTCAAACCAGGAGGTTTTTCGCGGACCGTGCTGGTTGCCATCGCCACCGTCCAGGGTCTTCTGGAATTCTTCCAACAACTCTTTCTGACGCTTGGTGAGGTTAACCGGAGTTTCCACAACCACGCGACACAGCAAATCACCGGACGGACCACCACGAACCGGGCTAACGCCCTTGTTCCGCAAACGGAACAGCTTGCCGGTCTGAGTCTCCGGTGGAATCTTCAGCTTAACGCGACCATCGAGCGTCGGCACTTCAAGTTCGCCACCGAGACTGGCATCCACGATGCTGATAGGCACTTCGCAGTAGAGGTTGCGACCATCACGGGTAAAGATGGAATGCTCCCGAACCGCGACCTGCACGTAGAGATCACCGGAAGGGCCACCTTCAACACCCATCTCGCCTTCACCGGAGAGACGAATACGATCACCGGTATCCACGCCCGGCGGCACCTTGACGGACAGCGTTTTCTCTTCCTGGATGCGACCGGCACCGTGACACTTCTTGCACGGGTTCTTGATAATCTTGCCGGAACCGCGACAAGTAGGACACGCCTGCTGCACAGTGAAGAAGCCCTGCTGCATCCGTACCTGACCCATGCCATTACAGGTACCACAAGCCTCCGGCCGTGAGCCCTTCTCGGCCCCGGAACCGTCACAGGTGTTGCACTCGGTGTGGCCAGGAATCCGGATCTGGACGGTCTTGCCTTTTACCGCCTCTTCCAGGTCCAACTCCAGGGTGTAACGCAGGTCAGCCCCGCGCGTATTGCGGCCACCGCGACCGCCACCAAAGATATCACCAAACACATCGCCAAAGATGTCGGAGAAGCTGGCACCACCGCCGCCTCCTCCGAATCCGCCGCCGGCAGAGCCATCAACACCGGCGTGGCCAAACTGGTCGTAGGCTGCGCGCTTGGAGGAATCGGAGAGTATTTCATAAGCTTCACTGGCTTCCTTGAACTTATGATCGGCGTCCTCATCATCCGGATTCCGGTCAGGATGATACTTCATCGCAAGCTTGCGGTAGGCTCGCTTGATCTCTTTTTCATCCGCTTCCCGGGACACCCCGAGAATCTCGTAATAGTCGCGCTTGGCCATGCTCTAAAACCCTGTTGGTAAAACGAGGAAAACGCGGAAGAGCTCCCGCGTTTTCCAACTGCCTGATGATCTTAAGTTTTATCGCTTGTCGTCGTCTTTGACTTCTTCAAACTCGGCATCAACGGCGTCGTCGCTGGAACCGGACTGGGCAGACTCTTCGCCCCCGGCCTGCTGCGCCTGCTCTGCCTGATCCGCGTACATCTTCTGGGCCATTTCAGAAGACGCTTCCGTCAGCTTCTGAGTCTTGGCCTCGATGTCGTCCTTGTCAGAACCAGCCAGAGCTTCTTCCAGCTCCTTGATCGCAGCTTCGATAGACTCTTTCTCGCTGTCGGACACTTTGTCACCAGCATCGGCCAGGGTCTTGCGCACGGTATGGACCATCGCGTCACCCTGGTTGCGGGCCTGGACCAGCTCTTCGAACTTGCGATCCTCGTCGGCGTTGGCTTCCGCGTCCTGAACCATCTTCTCGATTTCGTCGTCGTTCAGACCTGAAGACGCCTTGATGACGATGGACTGCTCTTTACCGGTCGCCTTGTCTTTGGCCGACACGTTCAGGATACCGTTGGCATCGATATCGAAGGTGACTTCGATCTGCGGCGTACCACGGGGCGCCGGCGGAATGTCCGCCAGGTCGAAGCGACCCAGTGACTTGTTCTGTGTCGCCTGCTTCCGCTCACCCTGGACCACGTGAATGGTCACTGCAGTCTGGTTGTCATCCGCAGTGGAGAAAGTCTGCGACTTCTTGGTCGGGATCGTGGTGTTCTTGTCGATCAGCGGTGTCGCCACGCCACCCATGGTTTCGATACCCAGGGTCAGCGGGGTAACGTCCAGCAGCAGAACGTCTTTCACATCACCGGAGAGCACGGCCGCCTGGATGGCAGCACCCATGGCTACAGCTTCATCCGGGTTCACGTCCTTACGCGCTTCCTTACCGAAGAAGTTCTTCACTTTTTCCTGAACCATCGGCATGCGGGTCTGACCGCCGACCAGGATGACTTCGTCGATTTCACCGATCTTGGCACCGGAATCTTCCAGCGCGGTGCGGCACGGCGCGAGACTGCGCTCGACCAGCTCTTCAACCAGTGACTCCAGCTTGGCACGAGTCACTTTCACGTTCATGTGCTTGGGACCACTGGCGTCTGCCGTCACGTAAGGCAGGTTCACATCGGTCTGCTGGCTGCTGGAAAGCTCAATCTTCGCCTTCTCAGCCGCTTCCTTCAGTCGCTGCATCGCCAACGAGTCGCCACGCAGGTCAATGCCACTGTCTTTCTTGAACTGATCGGCAAGATACTCGATCAGCTTCATGTCAAAGTCTTCACCACCCAGGAAGGTGTCGCCGTTGGTGGCCAACACTTCGAACTGGTGCTCACCGTCCACATCGGCGATCTCGATGATGGAGATGTCGAAGGTGCCACCACCCAGGTCATAAACAGCAACAGTACGGTCACCGCTCTTCTTGTCGAGACCATAGGCCAACGCAGCAGCAGTTGGCTCGTTGATAATCCGCTTCACGTCCAGACCAGCGATCTTGCCGGCGTCTTTGGTGGCCTGACGCTGGCTGTCGTTGAAGTAGGCCGGCACGGTGATAACCGCTTCGGTCACTTTCTCGCCCAGATAGTCTTCTGCGGTTTTCTTCATCTTCTTGATGATTTCCGCAGACACCTGCGGCGGCGCCATCTTCTCGCCTTTCACTTCGACCCAGGCATCACCGTTGTCTGCCTTGGCGATCTTGTACGGCACCATCTTGATGTCTTTCTGGACCACGTCGTCTTCAAAGCGACGACCGATCAGACGCTTGATGGCGTAGAGGGTGTTGTTCGGGTTGGTGACCGCCTGGCGCTTGGCAGATTGACCTACCAGCGTTTCACCGTCTTCGGTATACGCCACGATGGACGGGGTAGTGCGATCACCCTCGGCGTTTTCGATAACCTTGACCTTGTCGCCATCCATAATGGCTACACAGGAGTTTGTGGTTCCCAGGTCGATACCAATGATCTTACTCATGCAATTACTCCAATTCGGTTGTTCAATTCAGTTCCGGCTGCCTTGAAAGTTGCCCCGGAGTCCCGGTGCGCCGCCTGTTTACTGGCTATATTGGCGCTTTAATCTGCTTTTCAAGCCTGCTCGTCGATTTTTGGCGCGTCTTCAGCCTTGGCGACCACCACCATCGCGGGACGAACAAGGCGATCGTTCAGGGTGTAGCCCTTCTGGACCACAGCCACCACACTGTTGGGCTCGGCATCAGGTGCCGGCACCATGGACATGGCCTCGTGCTGCTGGGGATCAAACGGCTCACCCACGGGGTTAAGCTGAACCACATTGAACTTGCCTAGACTCCCCATGAACAGATTAAGAGTCATCTCGACCCCTTCACGAATAGAGGCCACCAGTTCGCCGGCACTTTCATGCCCCTCTGTGCTTTCAACCGCCTTTTCCAGACTGTCAGCGACCGGCAGAAGCTCCTTCACAAACTTCTCCAGCGCGAATTTGTGGGCTTTCTCCACATCGATCTCAGCGCGACGGCGAACATTCTGCATCTCCGCCTGGGAACGCAACATCTGCTCCTGAAACTCCTGCGCCTGGGCCTTCAGGGCCTCAACTTCGCTTTCCGGAGCGGCTTCGGCACTGTCTTCCGTCGCCGTTTCTTCCTCGGGAGCGGCTTCCGCAGTGTCTTTCAACTCTTCTTCCACCTGTTCGTTACGATTCTCGTCAGCGCTCATGACTACTCCTGCTTGATCGTCGGCGGCCAGACGACCGGCCGGTTAACGTTTGGTTTCCGACCGCCATGGGCCGAAAAAAACATGTTTGCGAACGGATATGGGGCCCGTATCGGATGTTTCAACCGTTGCGCACCTCATTCATTCACAAATTCGCCAGCCGATGTTTGCAAACAGCAAAAACCCTGTATATATTCACAGTCACTGTATGTAATCACAGTATTCAGGAATTGAGCGGAGGACCTCTGCATGCTCACACAGCTCACTGTTTCCAATTACGCCATTGCCGAGCGGGTCGAACTTCAGTTTGGAAAGGGTATGACGGCGCTGACCGGAGAGACCGGTGCCGGCAAATCCATTGTCCTGGACGCCCTCGGCCTTGCCATGGGCGGGCGCGCCGACGCTGGCGCCGTACGCCATGGCGCCAAACGCGCCGATATTACCGCTACTTTCGACGTGTCCCGCATTGCCGAGGCCCGGCAATGGCTGGAAAACCATGAGCTCGACGATGACAACGAATGCATCCTGCGCCGAGTGATCAGCAAGGATGGCCGCTCTCGCGCCTACATCAACGGCCAGCCCTGCCCCCTTGCCCACCTGAAAGATCTGGGCAGCGCCTTGATGGACATCCACAGCCAGCACCAGCACCAGTCCCTGCTGCGCAAGGAGACCCACCGCAAACTGCTGGACGAGTTCGCTGGCGCAGAAGCGTTGGGAGAGCAAACCAGGGATGCATGGAAAGCCTGGCACAAAACCCGCCAGCGGCTGACCGAACGCCAGCAGAATGCCGATGAGACAGAAGCCCGCCTGCAGCTACTGCGCTACCAGGTAGAAGAACTGGATCGCCTGGCGCTGGAAGACGGAGAGCAGGCAGAGCTGGAGAAAGAACAGGAACGGCTCAGCCATGCCGACACGGTGCTACACAACAGCCATCAGGCTACCCTGCTATGCACGGAAGATGAGAATAGCGCAGCGGATCTGGTGCGCCAGGCTTTACAGCAACTGGAGCAGTTGCCGGTGGAGGTACCGGCACTGACGGAAACCATCCAGATGCTGAATGAAGCCCAGATTCAGATCACCGAGGCTGGCGACAACCTGCGCCACTTTGTGGAAGATTACGACGCCGACCCAGCCCGACTGGCCGAAGTGGAAGAGCGTCTGAGTGCCATTTACCAGATGGCCCGCAAGCACCGCATCACACCGGAGACACTCCCGGAATTCCACCAGAGCCTGAGTGCCGAACTGGCATCGCTGGACGACGGCGAGGGCAGCGTTGAGAAGCTGGAGGCGGAACTGGAAGAACAGCGAAGCCACTTCAATACCCTGGCCACCGAGTTGTCGAACGCACGCCAACAGGCTGCTGCCAACCTCGATCAGCGCATCGCGGAGGAGCTCGCCCAACTGAGCATGCCAGCGGTCCAGTTCGTAACCCACCTGAGCCGCAACAAAGGCGACGAGCCTGCGCCCCACGGCCTGGAAGACATTGAATTCCTGGTCAGCGCCAACCCGGGCCAGCCCGCACGTCCGCTAGCCAAGGTAGCCTCGGGTGGCGAACTCTCACGCATCAGCCTGGCCATTCAGGTGGTGGTTGCGCAAACTTCCACCACACCAACACTGGTCTTTGACGAGGTGGATGTAGGCATTGGTGGCGGCACCGCCGAAGTGGTTGGTCGCTTGCTTCGCAGCCTGGGCAGTAATGGACAGGTGTTGTGCGTCACGCATCTTGCCCAGGTAGCGGCCCAGTGCCATCAGCACCTGTTCGTCAGCAAGTTTACGGAATCAGACGCCACTTACTCGAAGATCGAGTCATTGGACGACAATGGCAGGGTCAGCGAAGTGGCAAGAATGCTCGGTGGTGTGGATATGACCGAACACACCATTGCCCATGCCCACGAAATGTTCACGAAAGGCCAGGCTACGCATCACTGAACAGTTTGAAAGGTAAGCGTATTCCCCTCTCGATCCTGAGAGTTGTTGGGGCGGGCTAAAACCCCGCCCCCTTTTTTCTTTTTCCGGAACAAATCCTGAATGATCAGGATTTGAGGGGTTTGACGTAAAGAATCAGGCTGTGATCGACAATCTCATAGCCTCGTTCTTTGGCAATTTTTTGCTGCCGCTCTTCGATCACCTCATCGACGAACTCAATGACCTCGCCGGTCTGAGTGCAGACCATGTGATCATGATGATCGTCGCCGGCCATCTCAAATACGGCGTGCCCACCTTCAAAGTTGTGGCGCAGAACCAGGCCAGCTGCCTCAAACTGAGTCAGCACCCGGTAGACGGTTGCCAGGCCCACGTCATCACCCTGTTCGAGGAGCTTTTTGTACACATCCTCGGCGCTGAGGTGATGCTCCTCGGAGTTCTCCAGAATATTGAAGATCTTCACTCTTGGCAGAGTGACTTTAAGACCGACTTTTCGTAATTCGGTGTTTTCGGATGACATGTTACGATTCACTCTTTGGTGTGCCTCACGGCTTCCGGTATGATGAAGCCGCATGTTAACGGTCAGACCGTGTCACACCTGCCCCTGGCAGGCGATTTCAAGATAGAGGATTTCCCCCGGCGATGCAAAAGCTCACAGCTCTCATTCTAACTCTCATCATGGCTGGCTGTGTTTTCCCAGGCGTATACAAGATCAATGTACAACAGGGGAACATACTGACCGACGAAGAGCTGACATCACTGGCCGAGGGCATGTCCCGCAGCCAGGTCCACTCCTTGCTGGGCACCCCGCTGATGACCAACCCCGCCGATCCGTCCCGGGAGTACTATGTGTATACCTTCCAGCGCAGTGGTGGCGATATCAAGGAACAACGGGTCATCGTCTACTACGATAACGACCAGTATTCCCATTACGAAGCCCAGCTGCTGGAAGAAACGCCCGCCTACTGAGCCAGCCTCAAGCCTTAACCCTTCTTCTTTGCCCGGTTAAGCCGGGCCTGCTTGGGGTCGATCTGCAGCGGCCGGTAAACTTCAACCCGGTCGCCGTCCCGCAACTCGTGGGCGGACGGATTCTTGATCACCTTACCGAAGATTCCCATATCGCCATTTTCCGGATCGACCTCAGGAAATATGGCAACAATGCCGGAACGCTTCACAGCCTCCACAGCCGTGGTGCCCTCTTCGACACTCAAGCTGATGATTTCCTGCCTGTCTGGCCTGGCAAAGGCCACCTCAACTCGAATCATTGTTATCCCCCGAGATACACCTGGTCTGCGCGACGGCAGAACGCGTCCACCATGGTATTCGCAGCCTGATTGAAGACCGGCCCGAACGTCATCCTCGACAAGGATCCGGAAAACTCAAATTCCAGCGTGAGAATCACCTTGCAGGCGTTATTCTGCAGGGGCTTGAACTGCCAACGACCGCTAAGGTTACGGAAAGGACCATCCACCAGGCTCATTTCAATGGTATGCGGCAGGTACAGCTGGTTGCGCGTGGTCAGCCGGTGACGGATACCACCTTTGGCGATATCCATGGATGCCATGATTTCGTGGTCTGTCTGCTCGTGCACCTGGCTGGCTGAACACCAGGGAAGAAAGTCGGGGTAGCTGGCAACATCGTTGACCAGGTGGAACATGCGTTCCGCCGAGTGCATAACCAGCGCGGTCTTGTCGATCTGATGGGGCATTGGAACCGGACGTCCTGCTTGCGAATACTCTTGAGTTGAAGACCCTGCAAAGGGGGAGCCCCTTTAATCGGGACGCCAATATCAGACGCTATGATAAAGGATATCACCGTTGTTGGGGTCACTTTCCTGCCCAGCCGGGCCATTCTTACCGCTCTTCTCTCCTGGCTCGCCCGGATTGGTCTCTGGCTCGCCACCCCCACCGGCATCACCGGCTTCATTGTTGGAATCACCCGCATCGGGGGCAGCTGGCGTCATTGAGCTTGGTGCCAACTCTACGGTAGGTTTGCACCACAATCCGTTGCTACCGCTGTCGCACAACGCCACCAGCGACGTGGCGGTGTACTGCAGACCGATATACGCCACCACCAGCGGCAAGATCAAGCGCATCACCCAGAACCATATACGGCCAATCAGGCGTGGTGCCTTTCCCAATATGGTGAAGGTCAGATTTCGGGTCAGGTACCAGCCCGCGAAGACGGATATCAGGATACTCACCAGTGGAATCAGCAGGCCACCCGTGATCAGCTCAAGCCAGCGGAACAAGGTGCCCCCGGCGAAACGCTCGTCAGACCATAGATTGAAGGACAGCAACGACCCAAGCCCCGCCAGCCAGACTGAGCTGCCCATCAGAAAGGCGGACAAGCCCCTTGGTGCGCCTGTCCACTCCTGAAACCAACCGACCACCGGCTCAAGCAATGAAAGAGACGTCGTCCACACAATCATCACGATGACCAGGAACACGGCTGCCACCAGAAACTGACTGCCCGGCAGATCCGCCAGGGCCACCGGCAGCGACAGGAAAAGCAGCCCGAACCCGCGCTCACCTTCCATGGAATGGCCATCGGGCGCCAACGAATAAATCGCCAACCCGGCCCCGATGGCGATCAGGGTGTCCATCAACACCACAGCCAGCACGGAACGCTTAAGGCGAGTGTCCGCGGGTGTATAGGCACCGAACAGGGTCCACACGCCCATTCCGAGCCCAAGAGTGAAAAACGCGTGAAACAACGCCGCCCGCAAACTGTCCAGGGTCACGTCGGCGGGGCGGAAATCCAGCATGAAGTCCGACGCACTGCGGAAATCCCCACTCCAGGCGGCCAGACCGCAGAGCGCCAGCAGAATCAGCATCATCGCCGGTGCCACCACCCGTACTGCACGCTCGACACCGTCCACCACGCCCTGCATCGACACCCACACCACCAGCAACAGGAAAAATCCGTGCCAGCCCATGAACACGCGATAGTCCCGCGAGTCCGACACCAACGCGGAGAGGATACCTGCGGCTTCAGCCTCGCCGGCGCCAATAAACCGGCCCATGGCTCCGTAGAATACGTAGGCCAGAGCGATGGCACCGAAAACAGCCGTAAAGGAAAGCACCAGAAAAGCCGCCAACACCCCCAGACGACCAGTCCACATCCACGCCCGGGACCGTCGCGCGCTGCGAACGAAACCATCCATCGCCAGAACCAATCCATGGCGGGCGTATCTTCCCATCGCGGATTCGGTGACCATCAACGGCAGCGTGACCAGCAACAGGCACGCCAGGTACAGCAATATGAACAACCCGCCGCCATGCTGGCCGGCCAGGTAGGGAAACTGCCACACGTTCGCGAGGCCAAAGGTTGCCCCGGTCGCGGCCCAGAAAAAAGTGGTTGGCCGGGTCCACGACCCGATTGGTGTTTCGTATGGAGTAGGCATTCCATTCCCTGACGACATCTCAGCGCACATTGTAGCGGAGGAATCACAGCCCATACGACCATCGACTCAGTCAATCGCGCCGATTTCGTGACCAGTCTGGTACTACTGGGCTACAATGCGCGCTTTTCCGGCACGATTACGCACGGTAAATTTTCTGTCCGACTCCGGATCAACGATTCATGAGCAAGAAGAAACCCGGCGCTCCGAGCGCCACCATTGCCTTGAACAAAAAGGCAAAACACGAGTACCACATCGAGGAACGCTTTGAGGCGGGCCTGGCCCTGCTCGGATGGGAAGTAAAATCCATCCGTGCCGGCAAAGCGCAGCTCACCGATGCCTACGTGCTGCTTAAGGACGGAGAGGCCTGGCTGCTGGGATCCCACATCATCCCGCTCACCGCCGCCTCAACCCACGTTATCGCGGACCCGACCCGGACCCGCAAACTGCTGCTGCACGCCAAGGAAATTGCCAAGATCGTCGGCAAGGTTAACCAGGCAGGCCATACCTGCATTCCGCTGGCCATGTACTGGAAGAAGAACAAGGTGAAATGCGAAATTGCCCTGGTGAAAGGCAAGAAGCTCTTCGACAAGCGTGCCACCGAGAAAGAACGGGACTGGAACCGCCAGAAACAACGCATCCTCCGCGAAACCAACGTCTGATCCGCTGGCCGGGCCCCAGGCCCGGCGTCTTCTCCCCGCATTTTATGTCGCATCTGCATCCTCTTTTAGCCCCTCTCTGATCAGCCTATACTCGATCCCTTACCCCAATCCGCATACGGACAGCGGCCACCCAGGGACAGACGGGAACCAAAGGGAGCAAGTGATGACACGCCGACAAACACCCATGTCTGCAGTAGATCGCTCGTGGCTACGCATGGAATGCCCCGAGAACCCCATGATGATTTCAGCGGTGCTGGTGTTTGATCAGCCCATTGCCCTCAAGCGCCTCAAGCGAACGCTCGACGAACGCTTTCTCACCTTCCGGCGCTTTCGACAGCGCGTCGTCACCGAAGGCGACCGCACGTACTGGCAGGACGACCCACTCTTTCATATCGACAACCATATTCACGTTCTTGCCCTTCCCGGCGATGGAGGCAAACAGGAGCTGCAAACACTGACCAGCGACCTGACCAGCACCTCGCTGGATTTCCGGCGCCCGCTCTGGCAAATCCACTATATCGAGAACTATCAGGGTGGCTGTGCCCTGCTGGTTCGCATCCATCACTGCATTGCTGACGGCATTTCACTGGTGCGTGTGCTGCTTTCGCTGACCGACAACTCCCCGGAACCGAGACTCAGCCGGGTATCGACATCCAGCCAATCCAAGACCCATGCACCTCAAGGTCTACGACAGCTCGCCAGCCGGGCTTTGCATAATGGACAAACCGCCATCGACCAGGCAGGCCTGTTTCTGAAGTCCATCCGCAACGAGCCGGGCTACCCGTTCAAACTGGCCACTACCGCGGGCAACATCGCCGTCGACCTGCTCAAGCTGGGCCTCTCCCCGGCGGAACCAGACACCTGCCTGAAAACACCCCTGAGCGGTCGCAAGCATGTCGCCTGGGCCGACCCGCTGAGTCTCGCCGAAGTGAAGGTGTGCGCCAGAGCCCTGCGCGGCACCGCCAACGATGTGCTGCTGTGTGCCGCCGCCGGCGCGTTGCAACGGCATTTTTTAGCCACCGGCGAGGCCACGCCGGAATGCGGCGTTCGCGTTGCCGTACCGTTTAACCTGCGCCCGATGCGACAGCCGATCGAAACCCTGGGCAACCAGTTCGGGCTGGTGCTGGTCACCCTGCCCGTGGAGGAGACCGATCCGATCATGCGGTTCCGCCAGGTTCAGGAAAACATGAACCGCCTCAAACGCTCCTACCAGGCTCAGGTAACCTACAGCCTGCTGGACCTGTTCGGGCGCGGCCCGGATGTCCTTGAGCGGCGGGCGCTCTCCATGCTCAGCAATAAGGCCTCTGCGATACTCACTAACGTGCCGGGCCCAAAAGAACCTGTATATTTGGCGGGAGCAAAGCTCATCCAACCCATGTTCTGGGTGCCCCAAAGCGGCAATATCGGCATCGGTTTGAGCATATTCAGCTATGCCGGCACGGTGCAATTCGGCATCACCATCGACAAGAACATCAAGGCCGACCCGGCTAGTGTGATGGGGCATTTCCGCGACAGCTTTGCCGGACTCCTGGACGCCGCGCTGCACAACAGCGAACAGAACACCGCCCGGGCTGCCAGTTGATAGGTACAACTGACCACCCGACACCACAAAACAAAACCAGGAAAACCTTGAAGTTGGCGGAAGCAGCCACATATACTGTCGGTAAGGGGACGACATGGCTTCGACGCCGGTGGCGAACCCTTGGGTGCATGTCGAGATGGCAGCCAATCTCGTTAATCCAAAGCTGCAACGCAATAGTCGCAAACGACGAAAACTACGCACTAGCAGCGTAAGCTGCTAGTCGTCCTGACCGGGTCGCCCGTAGCCCGGAAGCAACATCTCAGGACGTCATCGCTTACGGGATGCTCCGTTTTCCAGAGTTCACTGGCTAACGGCTAAGATCTAAAGAACTCGGTTCTTGCACCCTGGCTCTCGGGTCGCTTGAACTTAAATCAATAGAGAGACGCTAAACATGTAGACCTCAAGGCTGAGTACTGGCGGACGCGGGTTCAATTCCCGCCGTCTCCACCAACCAACCGCAAGAAAGCCCCTGATTTCAGGGGCTTTTTTCGTTATCAGACTCCCGAACTTCCACAGGCTTGGTTGTCTGCCCATCTTCAACCACAGGCTCACCGGTCACCGACCGCACCAGCCTTCCCATGTAGCGCAGCGTGAAGAAGTTCAGGGCGCTCAGGGCTATGGCAATCTCAAGGTGGTGGTACGCAACAGCCACACCGATCGCGCCACAGTTCCAGATACTCGCGGCGGTGGCGGTGCCGATTACGCGGCTGTCGTCCTTGAGGATGGCGCCGCCGCCAATGAAACCGATGCCGGTGACAATGCCTTGCAGTACGCGGCCCTGTTCGCCCGGGGAGTCGATGACGGCTCGACCAACGAGCATGAAGCCACATGAAACCACGGCCACCAGCGGGAAGGTTCTCAGGCCGATCCTGGGCCCCTGCTCTTCCCGGTCGAAACCGATGGGGAACGCCAGCAGGTAGGCAATGGCCATCAACAGCAGGTGGTTGAGGGTGAGCATCCAGTCAACGTTGAGCAAGTCTGCCATGGGGATTTCCGGGTTCTGAAGTTTTTGTTATCGCTGGATCGAGATTAGTCCTGGTCTGCAAAGGCTTCAATCATTTCCGCTGCGGTTCGGTCGCAATCGCTGTTTTCCGATTATCGAGAATGGTAGGTTTTAAAGGCCGGATTTGGCAGACGTTACCCTGATTCGAGGAAGAGCCCTATCTATGCGCAATAATGGCGATCCTACCAACATGCAACAACTGCTGGAGCAGATTCGCGAGTCGGCGGCCGGAGCCGGGCGAGTGTCGGTGAACGATATCATGAATGGCGTGGGGGAACGTTCGTTCGGGCCCGTGGTGCTCGTAGCAGGGCTGATCACCCTGGCGCCGTTGATCGGTGACATTCCCGGCGTTCCAACCATTCTGGGGCTGGTGGTTCTGCTGACGCTGGGGCAACTGTTGTTCCACAGACGCACCATCTGGATGCCGTCCTGGATTTCCCAGCGTTCCGTGCCCCAGGACAAGCTCTTGAAGGGACTGGACTGGCTGCAAAAACCGGCTCGTTTTCTGGATCGTTGGACAGGGCCGCGCCTGGTGTTTCTGGCGGACGGGCCAGGGCTCTATGTGATGGCCATTATCTGCATGCTGGTGGCTCTGGCCATGCCGGCGATGGAGGTGGTGCCCTTCAGCGCCAATGGTGGCGGCGCTGCGTTGACGGCCTTCGGGCTGGCAATCGTAGCGAGGGACGGGTTGTTGGCAATTGTAGCAACGTCGCTCACGCTGGTGACCGGCTGGTTTGTGGTTACCGGGCTGGCGGGGTAATACTAGAGGCGTAAAAAGGAGCCGTCCGTTGGCCCAAAGATGCAGTGGAGCAGGAGCTCCTTTAGTCGCTTTCAGAGACTAACACATCTTCAGTACACCAGATCAATATGACAGTTCTATGACGCCGGGTTATCACCCACGCCCATGAAGCTCTTCAAAAAATACGCGGGTACGCTCAGTGATTTCGTCCAGTTTGGCGTCCCACGTGCGCTTGTAGCTTTTGAAGGTATCGTCACTCAGGCGCGAGATACGCGCTCCCGCCTCAGCTAACGCACGAGAACTGTCGGCAAAGGCGTCGAAATCCGGCTCATCCAGCCTGTCGCTGCTTCGATTGAGGTCCGCCGCGGTTCGCTGTAAGACACTTCGATCTCTCTCAGGCGCCCGCTGGTTGTCTTCCAACGCCTCTTCGATGGATTCCTCCAACTCTTCCATCAGCCCCTGCAGGGCTTGGCCGTACTCTTCCATGGCCTGCTCTGCCCGGCGCTGGGCCTGATCGGAATACGCCTCGAATTCGCGGGCAATGGCGTCCATCTGGCGAGAGAGATCGTCGGAGGACTGTCCGAAACTGGCCGTCAAGCGCTCGCCCAGCCGGTTCATTTCTCCGATCAAACCTGCAAACGGAGACGGATTCATGATCGCCTCGCCGGTGCGGTCGTAATCCACCAGCCAGTCGCCACTCTGTTCCACAAGGTAGGTATTCACTTCCCGGCGCTCGCCGGGGACGCCGTTCTCAGCGGGCAGGCGGGTTACGATCGTAGCTTCGCGATCGTCGATGACCACCCGACCGAAATCAGGCACGGTGCCAGACCAGTCCCGGGCGTAGCCATCGAAGGCAGAGGGGGCGGCAAGCGTCGATAGATCGGCAACGGTATCCGCGTCTTTCTCGGACAGGGCCTGCCAGAATTCAGCGGCCACTTCCTGGGGCGTTTCCGGCTTGCTGCATCCAGCGACCACCACGGCCGCCAGCGCTAGTGCCACCACTCTGAACCACGAGTAACTCATTCGCCCATCCTCAATCAATGTTCAATACTGGGCGAATAATACTACAGGCATTAGAGGTTACAGGTCAGATTTACCAATTCTTCATCAAACACACGGCGGTTTTCGCTGTAGTCCACGGGCACATCGATCAGGTGCACACCCCCCGAGGTCAGTGCGTTTTTCAGCGTCGGCCGCAGGTCTTCGGTACGGGTGATTCTATGGCCAGTGGCACCATAGGCATCGGCGTATTTGACGAAGTCCGGGTTGTTGTAATCCAGCCCGAAGTTCTGAAAGCCTTCCTGGGCCTGCTTCCATTTGATCATGCCGTAGGCATTGTCGTTGATGATCAGTATCACCAGGTTCAGCTTCAGCCGCACAGCGGTTTCCAGCTCCTGGCTATTCATCATGAAGCCACCGTCGCCGCACACCGCCATCACCTTGAGGTGTGGATAGAGCATGGCCGCCATCATGGCACTGGGCAGGCCGGCGCCCATGGAAGCCAGGGCATTGTCGAGCAGCACAGTGTTGTTATCGTAGGCCGGATAATTGCGGGCAAACCAGAGTTTGTACATGCCATTGTCCAGCGCGATGATGCCGTCGTCGGGCATGACCTGGCGTACGTCGTTGACGATTCGCTGGGGAATAACCGGGAAACGGCCATCGTCCGCCTTGTCGGCCATATGGCTGTCCACGGAAGCTTTCACTTCCATAAACCGGCTGAAGTCGTGTGAAGAGCACTGGCCGCATTTCTCGGCCAGGTACTCCACGCTGTTGGCAATGTCGCCCACCACCTCGTGCTGGGGGAAGTAAACCGGGTCCACGTCAGCAGCGCTGAAGTTCACATGGATAACCTGTTTGCCGCCGGGATGCATGAAAAACGGCGGTTTCTCAACCACATCGTGCCCGACGTTGATCACCAGGTCAGCGTGATCAATGGCGCAGTGCACAAAATCGCCGGCCGAGAGCGCCGCATTACCCAGGTAACGGGGGTGGCGCTCATCCACCACGCCCTTGCCCATCTGGGTGGTGAAGAAGGGAATGCCAGTCACGTTCACCAGGTGGATCAGGGCCTGGGAAACCCGTTTGCGATTAGCACCGGCGCCAATCATGATCAGCGGATACCTGGCTTTGCTGATCATGTCACAGGCAGTGTCCAGGCTCTTGGTACTGGCAGTGGGCCGACGGGCATCACTGGGCTGGAAGATATGGGTATCGCTCTCTGCCACCTCGGAGGCGATGTCTTCCGGTAATTCGAGATGAACCGCACCGGGGCGCTCTTCCGAAGCCAACCGGAAGGCTTCTCTCACCTTGGCGGGGATGGTGTTGGCGTTGCTGATCTGGCGGGTGTACTTGGTAAGTGGCCGCATCAGGTCCACCACATCCAGGATCTGGAACAGCCCCTGTTTGGACGATTTAATGGGCTTCTGCCCGGAAATCATCATCATTGGCATGCCGCCGAGCTGGGCATAGGCAGCGGCGGTTACCAGGTTGGTGGCCCCAGGGCCGAGGGTCGACAGGCAAACGCCCACACGGCCTGTCAGGCGCCCGTAGGTCGCGGCCATAAAGCCGGCTGCCTGCTCGTGACGATTGAGCACCAGCTCAATGCTGGATTCGCGCAGGGCCTCAAGGAGATCCAGGTTTTCTTCACCCGGTACCGCGAAGATGTACCGAACACCTTCGTTTTCCAGGGCACGAACAAACAGCTCGGCGCCGTTGCGGCGGGTAGTGGCCTCAGCGGTCATCATCTCTCCCGTTCTGGCTTGGTTGGGTCTACTTTTCCTGCGGAGGTTCGGCCTGCAATGCCTCAGCCGGCAACCGGTCTCGGCCCCAACTGCGGTGAACGCGGCTGATCACCCGCTCCAATTCCTCCTCGCCCACGTCTGCGGGTTCACCGCGTTCAAGGGGGTCGAAGTGAAAAATGTACAGCCGCGAGGCGAACTGTTCAAAGGGCAAGGATGCCTCACCGAACCGCTCCCCTTTCCTGGAGGTACTGACCACCACATCGTCGCCCCAATTCTGACCACTGTCGTTGTTGGGGTTGAAGAAATACACCCGCATGACCTCTTCCGGGTCCAGAGTCACACGGAGGATGGTAATCGCGTGCCAGCCGATGAATCTTGCGGCACTGTCGGTAACCGCTACGCCAGCCGGTTGCGGATGGATCAGCGGCTGGTTGCCATTATAGTAAGGGTGGTAGCTGGCATAGAAATGTCGCAGGAAGGTGTCCAGGTCTTCCAGGTGACCGGTTGCAACATCCACGTTTATGCGGAATCCACGGCCGGCGGACCAACCATGGAACTCGGGGTTAACCCACTGGTGGGGGTCGCCCTGGCGGTCCGTACACAGGCGCCCCATTTCCGCATAAATCCGGTCAAGGTGCGGTACTACCACCAGCGAAACCGGATCCAGGTCGAGCGTTACTTCGGAGGCCACGCCACCCTGGCTGCCGGAGGAAGATACCGGGCGACCCTCGAAATGCATGATGATTTCGTTGTCGCGGGCGGCCCAGGCCACCATCTGCAACAGATAGTCCGGATCGTTGTAGGCCCACATGGACAGCGCCCGTGCAGATTGGCAGGTAGGGTTGTTTCCCTGCCCCACGCCAAGGGGCTGGCCCAGCATGTTGAGCACACCCTGCAACAGCCATGCCTTCGGCTGTGGCTGGTAACCATATGCCAATCGGATACGCTCCCGGGCGTGCGGGCAGATGGAGAGCCTGGCCTGGCGCCACAGCGCGGGTGCAAGTGGCGGTTGATAGAGAATGCCTCGCTCCAGCATCAACGCAAGGCCATAAAGACCTTGGGCTGTTTCCGGATAGACGCCTTCATTGATCAACTCATGCACCAGATCCTTGTAGCAGAGCAGGCAATCGCGGCCGGTACTGGACAGGCCCAGGGCTTCAGTCAATAGCGCATCCTGACTCTCCAGGATGTGGCGGACAAACGTGGCGTGATACGGCGACACCAATCCGGTGTCGTGCATGGAACGGGCAAAACCGGTCGCCTCACTTTGCAGGGCCACGGCGTCCATGGACTGCAGCCGTTCCTGGTAAACAGGAATGCCAGGATCTTCGCGGCACGCCTGTGTTGGCCCGTAAAGGCTCGAAATCAGACGCTCCGCACCCTGACCCGCACCACCGAGATCCACATTGGGATCAATGCGGCACAGTGCAATCTGGGTAATCATCTGCCGTACGCTGCTGACCTGGATCGGTCGTTGCTGCAATATGCGCCAGATCTCTTCAATCAGTTGATCGATGACATGCTCATAGCCGATCTGGGTGGCAACATGCTGTACCACCGCGCGGCTGACCAGTGCCAGCTTGCCCTGCTCCCGCTCGGCTTCGCCTGCTTCACCAAACAGCATGTTCAGGTTGATGGCCAATACCTGGGTCAGGTAGTGATGCGCCTGTTCCGCCGACATCGACTCATGCAGGTATTCACCGCGCGCGACCGCCAGCAAACGCAGTTCGCTGAGCCCTTCGATGATGACCGTATCGGCCTGTGGGCTTTGCAAGGAAAAGGTGGTCAACGATGGCAATAGAATGGAGGGGTCTGCCCAGTCTGTTCCCAGGAACACGCCGGCTTTCTCAAGCCGTTCGGCTCGCTGTTCAATTGCAAGGCAGCCCTCCGGCTGCAGAAGCACCCGTCGCACGATGTCGAACAACCGGGGTAACTTGCCAAGTTTGGCAAAATCGCGGCTCTCATCGAGAGCCGCGATGGCATCGTCCAGTCGCTGAACCAGCTTATCGAAATTGACGACAGGTGCCGGGTTTCCAGCGTCGGAGTTGCTCAAACTGTGTTCCTCAGAGTCTGAATCAGACCCATTGTTGTTAATTCCTTACGGAATTATACATAGAAATCCAGTTCTTCCTGATGTTTCAGTAAATCCCGCATTACATAAGGGTCTTCACCGAAGAAGTAAACCAGGCCCCAATGTGTGCCAAAGGCAGTACGCTTGGTAACTGTTTCTTCCAACGGCGGCGTGAGCTCGTGGGACTCGAAGTAATCGTGGTTCTCGGTCTCTTCCGGCATTTCCAATTGGCTGACCACCCGGCGGCGCGGATAAACGCCGAAACAGCCGGCATAGCCCTTGGCATCCACCACCTCTTTGGGGAAGAACGCCTTTACCTCTTCTGCCGTGGTTTTCGGGTCAAAGGTCATGATCAGTGCCTGATAGGCGTTAAAGCCGTAGGCACGCTCAAGCAGCTCGAACACCTTGAAGCCTGGCGGCCGATACGCCACCTCTCCGAAGTACATGGTACTGTCGCTGGTCACGAAGTACTCTGGGTGAATAAACCCGAACTCGATATCGAACGTTTTGATCAGCTTTTCGATCTCGCGGGTGATCTGTTCCCGGTACTTCTCCAGGTCCGGCGTGGCCGGCACAAACACCGAGTAACCCAGGGTCACATACTCCGAGATGTTCAGGAATGCGATCTTGCCGTTGTGAATCCAGGCTTCGACGGCAAATTCCCAACCGTCCAGATGGGATTCCATCAGCACCGGGAATTCTTCCTCGGGAATGGTGTCCACTTCGTCCGGGGTACGAATCACCCGGTGGCCCAGACAACCGGCTTTGTCGAATGCTTTGAGGTGAATCGGATCGTTGGGGTCACCGTCCAACTTCAAGAGGGTCTGGTTGACGCGCTTGAGGAAACGGATAACGTCGTCTCGGTCATGGGCTTCCTCGAAGATCCCAACGCGAATGCCGCCCAGCTGCGCGCGGCGCTTCATCAGGGCCTTGTCCCGTAACAACATGGACTGGCCGAACAGCTTTGGCTGATCCATCAGAACCGAGTTGATAGCGCCGGCCCATTCCACGGTTTCCTCAAACAATGGGATAGCCACATTAACGCCCATCTCTTTGAGTGTCTGAGCAATCTCAACTGACCGGTCGTTCAGGCGCTCGAAGTTCCAAGGTACATAGGGAATATCATGTTCCTTGCAGTAAGCCTCCGCCCAATCCGGCGCAACCACCACATATCGTCGATCAAATTTATCGGCAGCTTCCACCGCGTTCAGGCTCCATCCCAGGAGTGCGATATAGCCTTTATTCGGATCGAATTCTTGCTCGCTCATGTTCGTTCTCCTTGGTGGTGTTTCCTTATAACCTAACGTTTCAGGCGCAAATCGCAACCGAGCCCGGCGCCCAGAAAACAAAAAGCGCCGGCAGCCCCAGCTTTTAAGCCAGGACTACCAGCGCTTCCGCCAGTGTTAGATCGTTTGGGAATATCAGCTCAATTTCAGGGTTGAGAGCGTTCGTTCCCGCACTCTATTGAGTAATTGCTCATCGTCTACCAGCGACTGACCGTAGGAAGGCACCATCACTTTCATGCGTTCCTGCCATTCCGAAGACTCCATACGTTCCGGGAAACAACGTTGGATCACATCGATCATGGCCTGGACAGCCGTCGAAGCCCCCGGCGATGCACCCAGCAAAGCGGCCAGGGTGCCGTCCTTCGCCGCCACAATTTCGGTACCGAATTCCAGCTTACCGCCACCTTCCGGCGACTTCTTGATGATCTGCACGCGCTGGCCGGCGTCCTGCAGGCGCCAGTCCTCTTCGCGGGCATCCGGGAAGTAATTGCGCAGGGAAGCCACACGGTCGCTGTGAGACTGGAATACCTCACCAATCAGGTAGCGGGTCAGGTCCATGTTGGTGCGGCTCACCGACAACATGGGACGAAGATTCGCTGAGCGGACCGATCCGAACAGATCGAATACCGAACCCTGCTTGAGGAACCGTGTGGTGAAGCCAGCAAACGGGCCGAATAGAAGCGCGGGTTCACCGTTGATAATACGGGTATCCAGATGCGGAACCGACATCGGCGGTGCGCCGATTGGCGCCTTTCCGTACACCTTGGAGTGATGTTGCTGGACGATTTCCGGCTTCTGGCAAACCAGCCACTGACCGCTGACCGGGAAACCACCGTAGCCTTTGGATTCGTCGATGTTGGACTTCTGCAACATCGGCAAGGCGCCGCCACCGGCGCCCAGGAAGACAAACCCAGCCTCAAGCTTCGTCAGCTCTCCGGTTTTCTGGTTCTTCACCCGTACCTTCCAGCGACCATTGTCGCGCTTGGCCAGGTAATGCACGGGGCTGCTTAACATCAGTTCAAAGTTCGGCGTGGTTTCTAGGAACTCCACCATGCTGCGGGTGAGAGAGCCAAAGTCCACGTCTGAACCGTGCTTGATACGCGTGGCGGCCACTCTCTGCATCGGGTCGCGGTTGTTCACCACCAGCGGCATCCACTCTTCCAGATCCCGCGGGGATTCGGTGTACTCCATTTCCCGGAACAAATGGTGGGCGCTGAGCTTTTCGTGGCGACGCTTGAGGAACTTCACACCATCCTCGCCCCATACAAAGCTCTGGTGAGGAGTTCGGTTGATGAAGCTTTTGGGTTCCGGCAGCATCCCCTGCTCAACCAGATGAGACCAGAACTGCAACGATACTTCGAACGAGGCATTGATCTTCAACGCCCGCTCGATAGCAACATCGCCATCGTCGGTTTCGGGGGTGTAATTGAGTTCGCAGTAGCCGGCATGCCCGGTCCCTGCATTGTTCCATCCATCGGTGCTTTCATGGGCGACGTGATCAAGACGTTCAACCATGACGATGTCCAGGGAAGGATCAAGCTGCCTGAGCATCATGCCGAGGGTGGCGCTCATGACGCCCCCGCCGACCAGCACCACATCTGCCTGTCTAACGGCCATTGGTTATCACCCTAGCTAGTTTAAAGCCTGTTGCCCGCCCACGATCAGCAGAGGGGCTTGGAAATTGTGGCGCGATTATCCCGTTTTTTGATCGGATAATAAATTGCGAATATCAACTGACTCGTGGTCGGGCCCGCCTGGGGCTGGTTGCGCCAACATATCTGACAAGGGCCAACGTCCTGATTTATTTACCAACGGTGGCCGTGTGTAGGTCAAACGTTTAAAATGCGCTCGCCGGGCGCTCTTTGTTACATTCTCGCGTCTGTGCTCAACGATATCACCGCCACTTTAGTCTCATACCGTGCGGCTTACACCAACAGGGCATCCTTTATGCTATTGGCAATCGCAGCAATCATCGCTGGCCTGGTTTTACTGGTCTGGAGCGCAGACCGCTTCATTGAAGGCGCGGCAGCCACCGCCAAACACCTCGGTATGCCATCGCTGCTGATTGGTATGGTGATTATCGGATTCGGCACCTCTGCGCCTGAACTGGCAGTGTCAGCCATGGCCGCACTCGATGGCAATCCCGGGTTGGCCCTGGGCAACGCTTACGGTTCGAACATCACCAACATCGCCGTGATCGTTGGTGTGACTGCGGTGATTGCACCAATTGCCGTGCACTCCCAGGTAATACGCAAGGAACTCCCGCTACTACTGGTACTGACGGCCATCGCCGGTTACCAGTTGATTGATGGCAACCTGACCCGGCTCGATGGCTGGGTACTGCTTGGTGTGTTCGCAGCCGTCATGGGCTGGTCCATCTATCAAGGCATCCAGGGCAAGGGGGACTCACTGATCGGCGAGACCGACTCCGAGCTAGTTGCCCACCCGATGCCGCTGAGAATAGCCGTGATGTGGCTGGTTGTAGGCTTGGTACTTTTGCTGGTGAGCTCGCGCATGCTGGTCTGGGGCGCGGTGTTTATTGCCCAGAGCCTCGGCGTCAGTGACCTGATCATCGGGCTGACAATCGTTGCCATCGGCACCTCTCTGCCGGAACTGGCTTCTGCGTTGGCGGCCGTCAAGAAAAACGAACACGACCTGATACTCGGCAACATCGTGGGGTCTGGTATTTTCAACACTCTGGCCGTGGTTGGCCTGGCTGCGACCATTGAGCCCCTGGCCGTGGATATGGAAGTGCTTTACCGCGACTGGACCCTGATGACAGCCCTCACCATCGGGCTTCTGCTGATGAGCTTTGGGCTGACGGGTAAGTCCCGGACCATCGGGCGACCGGACGGCGTGCTGTTGTTGCTGGTGTACGTTTGCTACACCAGCTATCTGGTGTCGACAGTCATCCGCTAACCAGGCCGGTCAGGCCTGGTTCTCCCTGAACACCATCGCCACTGAATTCAGGCAGTAACGCTGGCCGGTTGGCGGCGGGCCATCCGGAAACACGTGCCCAAGGTGGCTGTCACAACGCGGGCAACGGATCTCCGTGCGAGCCATGCCCATGCTGTTGTCTTCAATGTAACGGATGTGGTCGGTGTCAAAAGGCTGGAAAAAGCTCGGCCAACCGGTACCGGAATCGAACTTGGAATCGGAACTGAACAGCGGCAACTCGCACAACCGGCAGTAATAGGCACCTGCGTTCTTGTTGTCCAGCAAGGTGCCGCAAAATGGCCGCTCGGTGCCATGATCCAGCAACACGCGGCGCTCCTCGTCCGTCAGGCCCGCGGCCTTTTCGTCCACTTGTTGTGGTGTCAGCGGGGTCAGGTCATAACCTGCAGCAGAAACGCTCATAGCAGCCTCCTCAGGCAATGTTGTTGTCGGTGTAACCGGGCTTGAGCTGGTCACCGAACGTGTCCACAAGCTTTTCAATCTTTGGTGCCGCAACAGCCGTGATGTAGGGCTGGTATGGATTCCGTGCGGCAAAATTCTGGTGATAGTCTTCCGCCGGATAAAAAGCCTCCAACGGCTCCAGGGTTGTCACCAGAGGATTATCATAAACGCCCGCCGAGTTCAGTTGGCGAATGTAGGCTTCCGCCACCTGTTTCTGTTCGTCATTCTCGTAAAAAACGGCGGAACGGTACTGGGTACCACGGTCGTTTCCCTGCCGGTTAAGCTGGGTTGGGTCGTGGGCCACCGAGAAAAACACCTTCAGGATATCCCCGAAGCTGACGGTCTGCGGGTCGTAATGAACATCGACCACTTCGGCGTGGCCGGTCTGGCCGCCGCACACCGCCTCATAGTTGGCGGTTTCCGCTGTGCCCCCGGCATAGCCGGATTCCACCCGGCTGACACCGTTCACCGCCAGAAAAACGGCTTCCACACACCAGAAACAGCCACCCCCAAGCACAACCCTTTGCTCGCGGTTATCGCCGGTTGGCAAATCGCTTTCAGGCTCCGGAAAGCGGCTTTTCGGTACGTTCAAGCCCGGAATCGTGCAGGATGTGGACATAATCAGCCTCTGCTTCTGGATTATTACCGTTCATTTAGTTTCCCAATGTCCAAGTGTGGCCTCCCTGGTTGGTTTTAGCTACCCCCACTTTGGGGGCATCAGAAAACCAGCAAGCCCACCAGCGCACTGCCGGGTGCCAGTATCCAGACCGGTACTTTCCATATGGACAGGGAAACCCAGGCCAGCAGGACAAACGCAACGCTCCCTGCATTGTGTACGGCAGAGGTCCACACCGGATCATACAGCGCCGCCAACAGAAGCCCGACAACGCCGGCATTCACCCCGGCCAGGGCCGCCCGTGCAACCGAATGGCTGCGAATGTATGACCACAGGGGTAGACCGGCAAATACCAGCAGGGTTCCCGGCAGAAAAACAGCGACCACAGCCACGGCGGCACCGGTCCACCCACTCTCGACACCGCCCAAAAACGCTGAGAAAGTGAAGAGTGGTCCGGGCATGGCCTGTGCGACGCCGTAACCGGCCAGGAAGGCATCCGCCGACAGGTGTCCGGGCGCCACAAACCCCTCCTGCAGCCAGGGCAACACCACATGACCACCCCCGAACACCAGGGCCCCCGCGCGATAGAGCTCAGACCAGATCCAGGCCAGGGAGCCGGATGCCAGGGGAACGAATGCCATCAACAGCAGCACTGAAAATGCCACCAGGAACATCATAGGCCGCCGGGTCTGAACCGGTATGGTCAATGACTCTTCCACGCGCTTTTGCGGCAGTTGCATTGCAGCACCGACAGCGCCGGCTGCGAGCAGGACAAGTATCTGCATCCAGGCTGCGCCCGCCATCAGCAGAACAACCGCGACCACCACGGCAATCGAAAGGCGCGGAGCATCCGGGCACAGGGTTTTGCCCATCTGCCAAACCGCCTGGGCAACCACGGCGACCACAAATAACTTAAGGCCGGTTATCCAGCCACCCTGCCCGGCATCCGGCCAGAGGCCAAGGCCGAGTGCAAACAGCATCATCAACAATGCCGACGGCAGGGTAAAGCCAAGCCAGGCCGCTGCTGCGCCTCGATAGCCGCGCTGAAGGAACCCCAGGGTCAATCCCACCTGGCTGGAAGCAGGGCCGGGTAACAGCTGGCACAGTGCCACCACCTCGCCATAGGCCGCGTCCGACAACCAACGCCTGCGCTTTACGAATTCGTCATGGAAGAATCCCAGATGGGCCGCCGGACCACCGAAAGACGTCAGGCCCAAACGCAGAAATAATAGAAAAATGTGCCAGGCTGGCAGGGCCCCGGCATACGTCTCCCTGGTGAAGCTATCCTTGGTCATGGAACACTCTGATCGTGGCAACGTGTGTTAAGAAAGATGAACATTATGACGCTTCGGTTGCATCACTCCCAGTCCAGACCATAATGAAGGGACGGGTTGACCGGATCGTGACAGGTAACGTTTCCAACAACCAACAGGACCAGCAATGACCGCCCGGGCCCATACACCAGACAATCAGGATGACCTCCTGGAGTATCGCCTGAGCCTCCGCCTTGGCCCGGTACACGCGCGCCAGCGCCTGGGCATTGAGCGGGAAGCGGAAGCTCGTGTATTCGGCCCGGACCGCCATTCGTTCCACCTGGAAAACATCACCTCCGCTCCACGCTTCATCAGTGTTTGCCTGAAACTGGCCGGTTTGTTCCGGCGGGGACAGCACAACAGCCGCCGGCTGGACACCGCCCACAACCAGTTCCACATCCCTGGCCTGCCCCAGGCCTTCGAAGGCTTCCGCATACTGCACCTTACCGACCTTCACGTGGATATGGATGAAGCCAACCTGCAGGCCGTCATCCGTCAAATCGAGCCCCTCGAGTACGATGTGTGTGTGCTCACCGGGGACTACCGGCGCCTCACCTGGGGCCCGATTGATGGTGCCATGGATGGCATGGCCAGGCTGCGGGACGCTATTCGCGGCAAAGCCTACGCTGTACTGGGCAATCACGACAGCGTACGCATGGTTCCTGGCCTTGAGGACATGGGCTATCACCTGCTGATGAATGAACATGCCGTACTGCAGCGTGGCGAGGACAAACTCTATGTGGCAGGAGTGGACGATGCCCATTTCTACAAGGTACACAACCTACACCGGGCAGGAGACGAGATCCCCCCGGGTGGCATCAGCGTATTACTGAGCCACACGCCGGAGATCTGGCGCGAGGCTGCCCATGCGGGCTACGACATCTTCCTGTGCGGCCATACCCACGGTGGCCAAATCTGCCTGCCCGGTGGCATCCCCGTGACCCTGGATTCCGATTGCCCCAGAGAACTCGGCCGCGGCTACTGGCGCCGCAACGGCATGCAGGGGTATACCTCACCAGGCGCGGGCACATCGGTGGTCAACGTACGGCTGAATTGCCCACCAGAGGTAACAATACACACCCTGACAAGGGGCCCCGGCTAAAGCTTGAGCTCAGTGCGGCTGATGGCGTATACCCAGGCGGTACAGTACGGGCGACAGCAGGATATTCGACAGCGTAAACAGCACCACGACAACCGCCACAATAAACCAGCCCAGGTCCAGCCAAAGCCATGCCAGAAGCATCGGCAGCAAGGCTTCGGGGATCTGGTCGAGCCCTGAGGCCCGGGCACTGGAGGCGAGCCCGGCACGACGCTTGATGAAACTGCTGATGATATCGCCAGCCAACCCCAGTAACCCGAACGCCAGGCCGAATATGACACCTATCCCGGTGATCCACGCAAACAGGCAACACGCCAGCGCACCGGATACGATACCGCGCCAGGTTTTGCTGCGTCCCAACACCGGCCGCCCGTCCCGCCATAGCCTGTCACCATCAACAGGCGCCGACCAGCGCCGGCCAAACAGCCGGGCGGCCAGAACCGGTACGCCATTTGCGAGCACCAGCATCACGAAGAGCTCGATAGAAATCAGCAATCGGCTCAGTCTCCGTCAGGGCCGCCCTTTCGGCGGTTACTTACTATCAGGCAAGCCCGCCTTTGGTCAGCTTCAGCGGGTCCATCAGTTCCTCCAGCCGGTTGCGATCCAGGCCACTGCGCTCTTCCGCCACGTCAATCACCGGTCGTCCGGTCTGGTAGGCTTCCTTGGCAATATCAGACGCCAGGCTATAACCAATTTCGGGGTTGAGTGCGGTAACCAGTACCGGGTTCTTGCCGACTGCGGCGTCCAGATGATCGGTATTCACCGTGAAATCCCGAATCGCCTTATCTCCGAGCATGGTTGAGGTGTTGGTCAGCAGTTCGATCATGTCCAATAGATTGGCACCAACCAGCGGTAACATCACATTCAACTGGAAGTTACCCGACTGCCCTGCCATGGCAACGGTGCTGTCCAGCCCCATGACCTGGGCCCCGACCATGGCCACCGACTCGGGAATCACCGGGTTGACCTTACCTGGCATGATGCTGCTGCCCGGCTGCAACGCCGGCAGGCTGATTTCCGCCAGACCGTGAATCGGCCCACTGTTCATCCAGCGCAGGTCGTTGGCGATCTTGGTCAGTACGATGGCCAGCCCCCGCAACTGGGACGACAGAGCTACGGGCGCATCGATAGCACTCTGCCCCACGAATTTATGCTCCAGGGAGCGGAAGTGGTAACCCGTATTGGAGGTGAGGAACTTAACGAACTGCCCAGGAAACTCTTCCAGCGCATTCACCCCGGTTCCCACGGCCGTGCCACCCTGGGGCACCGCCAGAAGATCATCGGCGGCCGCCTCAAGCCGTCTTTCCGCGGCGAGCAATTGCTCCCGCCAGGTTCTCAGCTCCTGGCCCAGGGTGACCGGCATGGCGTCCATCAGGTGAGTACGGCCGGTCTTGACCTGATTCGCGAACAACGCCTCACGCTCATAGATCACCCCACACAGGTGGGTCAACGCGGGAATCAGGCGCTCGTATATACCCGCCACGGCACTGACATGGATGGCGGTCGGGATCACGTCGTTGGAGCTCTGGCTCATGTTGACATGATCGTTGGGGTGAATCTCAACATCCTCCTGCGCCGCCAGGGCGGCGATGACCTCGTTCACATTCATGTTAGTGCTGGTGCCAGACCCGGTCTGATAACGATCAATGGGGAACTGGTCAGCGAATTCACCGTTTACCAGGCGGTCACCGGCCGCAACAATCGCGTCCCGCAGATCGTTATCCAGTAAACCGAGACTGGCGTTGGCATCGGCGGCGGCCTGCTTCACTCTTACCACTGCCGCGATGAACGCCGGCGGCATTGGCTGACCGCTTACCGGAAAATTTTCGATAGCCCTCTGGGTCTGTGCGCCCCAAAGAGCCTCTTCAGGAACGCGTACTTCGCCCAGGCTGTCTTTTTCAGTCCTGAAATTCGTCATGACATCCTCCTCTGTTCACAGGCATTGGGGCTCACCCGTTTGGCGGTGACTTCAGTCTGACATGGTCGCAAATGCCGGTAACCTGATCAAAATTCAGGATCAGGGTATGAACCGTGTTGGTGTAGGTGTCGTGAAGGTGAAACTTGAAGCGGCGCTGCTTCTCCCCTTGCAGAAAACCATCATACTCCCGCACCAGTTCCCTTACGTCACCGCCTTCGTCCTTCGACCAGGTGGCGTTGAAGGGTCCCAGGACGGCACCGCCAGACAGGCATACAGTCACTTCGTGATTGGTAAGGGCGTTTTCGGGAACGGACATGGCACACTCTCCTGACAAAACAATGATTGACAGAATAAAGTGTAGACCGTCATTGCGACTCTGAGTTCAGGGATGCGGCAAGACTGGAGACAAGCGCCCGAAGACGGTTAGGCTTTACTGGCTTGTTCAGAATGGGCAGATACTGGGTACTGATTAGCCTTCGCGTTTCATCGCTGCGGTCCGCAGTAATGATGGCCGCCGGGATGTCACGACCGAAGTGTCTGCGTACGGCATACACCGCCTGACAGCCGGTCAGGTTCTCATCCAGGTGAAAGTCCGCGAGGATGATGTCTGCGCCGCCGCAATGCGCCACAGCCTCAACCGCACTACCCGCCGTGGTGACCATGCAACCCCAACGCTCTAGCAGGGCCTGCATGCTTTCCTGTACCGGCTCTTCATTGTCGATCACCAGAACACGAAGCCCATCGAAGGACACAGGTGCAATTGGTGGCGGCTCCGCATTTTGACTACTGACAGTCGCCTCAGTGAACCGGGCCAGAGGAACAAGAATACTGAAACAGGAGCCTTTGCCGTGATGTGAACCCACGTGGATTTCGCAGGCCAGTATCCTTGCCATGCGTTCGACAATTGCCAGCCCCAGGCCCACACCCTGGCGACCGCCACCCTTGGGCAGTATCTGGTGAAATTCCCGGAAGATGTCCTCGAGCTTTTCCTGCTCAATGCCCACACCGGTGTCCCACACCCCAATTTCCAGATTGGGACCACGCTTGCGGGCCGCAAACAGCACACCGCCTTCACGGGTATAGCGAAACGCGTTGCTCAACAGGTTGCGGAGTATCCGGGTTAGCATTCGCGGGTCAGTGCTTACGTAGCCTGTCCCCAAGCGCACCCGAAAGTGCAGCTCTGCGTTCTCAGCCACCGGTTCAAATTCCTGCGCCAGCCCTCTCATCAGTTCGCCAACATCGGTATTGACGATATCTGGCCGCATGGCTTTCTGATCCAGCCTGGATATATCCAGGAGATCCGCCAACAGGTCCTCAGCGCTCTCCAGGGACCTCCACACACGCTGGACAAGTCGGTTTTCATCCGCTGGCAGATCACTGTCTATCAGGGCGGACACCAGTAACCTGGCCGCATTCAGGGGTTGCAGCAAATCATGACTGGCCGCCGCAAGGTATTTGTCCTTACTCTCATTGGCCTCCTTGGCGGCCTCTACAGCCACCACCAACTCCCGCTCCACCCGTTCGCGCTGCTCGATCTGGTAACGTAGCACCACGTTGGCGTTCTGCAGCTCTTCGGTGCGCTCCTCCACACGGCGTTCCAGATCCGCGTTGAGCTGGCGCAACTTTTCTCGCGCCTGGTGGCGCTCGGTGATATCGGCGACAAAAGCTTCAACCACTTCCGGGCCGAGGTCTGGCCGCCGCAACAACGTGATTGCCACTTGCACTGGCGTATTGTCCGCGCGTCTGAGCCGGGTTTCCCTTGCACTGAGACTGCCGTTATCCAGTAACTCCTGGCGGATGGCGTCAAACTCACCAGAACTGCAAAACAGCTGCTCACGAAGGCGGATAACCCCCGTGATCAGGGCTTCAGAGCTTTCATAGCCGCAGATCCGGGCCATGGCCGGGTTGGCGGCCACAAAGCCGCCCCGGAGGTTACCCTGAAAGATGCCGTGAAGGGCATTCTCGAACAGCCACTTGTAGCGATTACGCTCCTTCTCCAGTTCGTCGATCCGCTCCTGCAGCGCCGGGTAGTAGTTCTTTCTTACCGACTGGCTGCCAAGGCCAAGCAGGTCACCGATGTCGTAGTCGGCGTTGCTGGAATCAGAGGGCTTCTTCATAAACCACTTCGACGTCACGTCGGGAAGACTTGCGAGGATTGGTCAGGATGCATGGATCCTGTAATGCAAAGCCGGACAGGTAGGGTATGTCAGACGTGGTCACGCCCAGTTTGCCAAGCTTGGCCTCCAACCCTACAGCTTGTTTCAACGTGATAATTCGCGCCATCAGGCGCTGTTTGATGACCGGTTTTGACATACCGCGGGTGTCGATATCCATGGCCTCCGCCACGCGCCGGAACCGGTCCTCTGCCGAGGTGTAGTTGTACGCTACAACGTGTTCCAGCAGCAGGGCGTTGCAAAGGCCATGGGGCAAATCAAGGTAGCCACCGAGACTATGGGACATGGCATGCACCGCCCCCAGGATGGCATTGGAAAACGCCAGGCCGGCCTGCATGGACGCCAGCATGATCTGCTCCCGAAGGTGCACATTGGCGGTGTTCAGTACCAGCGGCTCCAGATGGCGGTTGATCAGCCGGATGGCTTCCAGGGCGTTGGTGTCCGTCAGCGGCCCGCTACCAGTGGAGACATAGGCTTCAATGGCGTGCACCATGGCGTCCACCCCGGTACAGGCCGTCAGGTAGGCGTCCATGGTTTCCGTCACTTCCGGGTCGATCAGCGACACATCCGGCACCACCGCCTTGCTAATGATGGAGAACTTGAAGCGCCGGCTGGGGTCGGAAATGATCGCGAACTGGGAGACATCGGCGGATGTCCCCGCCGTGGTGGGAATCAGGATCATCGGAGGCGAGGGCGAAGTAATGGTGTCCACACCCTCAAAATCAAGAATGTTCCGGCCATGGGCACTGACAATGCCGATACCCTTGGCGCAGTCCATGGGGCTGCCGCCGCCGATGGCGACAATCACGTCACATTGGCTGGACTTATACAATTCAGCCCCGGCCATGACTTCGTCCACTTTCGGATTGGCTGAGACGCCGGTAAATACCGTGACACGGAGACCCGCCGCCACCAGGATATCCATGATTTCCGCAACCCAGCCGGCTTTCTCCACGCCAGGGTCAGATACCAGGAACACATGTCGAGCACCAAAGTTACTGGCGAAGTTGGCTACTGCCTTGCGTGAGCCGGCACCAAAGATGATCTCGGGGGACACAAACTTGCGCAGGGAGGAAATGTCGTAGCTCATGTAAGGTCTCGCCATTATGTCGTTGTTATTATGTCTCACCCGGAGTTTAACCCAACCCGAGTGCCTTCTCATCTGGTTCCTCATCCTGAGACCTGTGCCGGGATTTTCGGCACCCAAACAGCGTAGGATGTTCCTACATTCGGGTCGATACCCGATTGGTATTATCGCTCGGCCAACCTGTCTCCAAGGATCCAGCTCACATGTCCGCTGATCAACCACATCGGGTACTTCTCAGGTACGACCGGGAAGACGATCGGGATGCTTTTCTCCAGGATTTTGCCGGGGCATTTTCAATTGACAGCTACTCCTCTGACCAAGAAGCCCTGGCCGCCATTGCACGGGGCCGATCCCTGCCCGACGCGCTCGTATTCATCACCACCGACACCGATCAGTTGCTGGCGTCTTCTCTACTTCAGCAGGTCAGCAATGGTGGCTGCTGCTTGCGAATCGTCATTGGCGGCCAGTTTTCCCTCGATCAGATCATTCACTTGCTGGAGAATAGGGTTGTCGACCGCTGCTACGCCAAGCCTTGGGACATCAACCTCGTACGCACCGACCTGTTTGCAGCCACCATGTCGGTACAGGATAACGCCGGGCCCACTCCCGTCGAGAGCGAACACCCCAAGCCGCTGGTACTGATCGTTGACGACGAACAATCGGCGACCAAGTACCTGAGCAAACAGCTGATGCGGATGCAGGACCGCTTTGAAACCCGCTGCGCCGCCAGCGCTCAGCAGGCTTTGGAGACTCTCCATCAGGAAGGTCACCGGACTGCAGTCCTGATGACAGATCAGCGCATGCCAGGCATGAAAGGACTGCAGTTGATCAACGAGATGCGACAGTCCTATCCCCATATTACTCGCATCCTCACATCGGCCTACGGGGAACTGGACGTTGCGCTGGGCGCGGTTAACCAGGGGCGAATCTTCCGTTATCAGAAGAAGCCGTGGCATGCCGCATCCCTGCTCCCGGTGCTGGACGACGCTATTGCTCAGCACCACGCATCGCGCCAGAAATCGGAGCAGTGGCAATTTGCACTTGCTGAGCGTTTCGAGGGCGTTCGCGAACGGCGAAAAGCCGCTCTTCTCAGGGCTCTGACCGAATCGCCATCAGTTCCCTTGGCGTCACGGGACGTGATACAGAATTTCCTGAGGGATATGGACGCCATCAGCACCTTGCCTCCCGGCGCCTCCCACTTTCGTGACCATAGCCCTGAGGCTCTGGATAATGCTCTGGTCCGCGGGCTACGCGCCGAACTGACTCGGTATTTGGAGATACCGTTAACCGACGCCGTTCCCAACAACGGTACCCTGCCCGACGCCATTCAGTCAGCGCTGGATGTGCTGTTGAGCGCGTCCGGAATGAGCCGTGACCACCTCATAAGTGAGCAGGATGAGGACGTCACGACCCTTCGGCTGGAAGCCGGCAAGAACCTCCACCTATACAGTCATGTCCTTTCGCCAATGGCACGTGTTTCCAGCCAATTACTGAAGCAACAGGGCGCCTTGCTTGCGCTCTACATCATGGCCCAACAACAGGGCGGCCAAGTTCTCCTTCAGGGAGGCCAACAACGCTTCACCCTTGAGCTGTCATTGCCTCTGCGCGCGCCCTCGGGCGGGATCCGGCAGCCGTGACAAAGGATGATATCCGGCTGTACGTCACCATCGACAAGCGCCTGTACCGGGACGCCATCCTCTATCAGCTGCTTCTTGAAGAGAACATTGATCTGGTGGGCGAGTCCGCAACCGGTGTCGATACATTGGAGCAGTTGCCGACCGTCAGGCCTACCGTGCTGATCATTGAGGAAGCCCTGCAGGACAACGATGGCCTGACCATCGCCGAAGTGGCCCTTTCCAATCACCCCGCGCTGTCTGTGCTACTGCTGGTCGAGCGACCGGTCTCTCCAGCCCGCCTGGCGATCTATCTGGAGTCAGGTATCAAAACGGTTGTGGCCAAGACTCAGTCAGTACAGGAACTCATTCGATCCCTGCACTACATTCGCAACGGGCAAGTGTATGTGGACGCGGACTCGTGCCAGGCACCCGCTACCACAACATCACCAGATCTGGAGGCGTTTAACGCGCTATCTGCCCGTGAACGGGAAGTGGCACGCCTCATGGCGGATCGGGTCGCGTTCAAGACCATTGCGGATCGACTCGGGGTTTCCTATAAAACAGTGCACTCCTACAAGGACCGAATATTCATCAAGATGGGCTTTGAACGGCAACCGGATCTGATGCTGTTCATGAAACGCTTCAGGAACAATCTCGACTCATGAAAATACTCGACGGCCTGCAACAGGTTCAGCAACTTACTCCGCGCAAGCAACGACAGTTCGAGCGTTTCTACAGCGCCCAATCCCGGTTCCGTTTCCTGCCGGTCTTTGCGGACGTCTCGCTGCTAATCACACTGATCGGAACCCTTGCGCACATGATGACGCTGGCCACACAGCTTGGCCCTGCCAACGTTCCGAGCGGACTGTTTGTCTACACCACGATTCTCTCCTGTCTCATTGTGGCCCACCGATTCAAGGCCGTGCGTTTTCGCACGCCACTGATCATGTATCTGGTTTTCCTGAACATGGCCCTGTTCAGCTATCTTGCCTTTATCAAAACCGGTGGAGATCTCACACCGACGATCGGGCTCTACTTCTTCATCAGTTTCCTCGGCATCGTGACACTGTCGCCGCTGCATACCCTGGTTATGATCGCCATCAATCTGGCCTTTCTCTACGCCGCTACCTGGGCCGCGGTACCCGCAGCGGATGTGGCAATCAAGTTGCAGGAAGTGCTGTTGAACTGGCTGGTTCTGATGTGCCTGGTCATCTCACCGTTGTTAGCCGTTTTCTTTCGTCGCTTTGTGCGCAACATCCTGGCTCTGCAGTTCCTGTTGCGGGACAGAAACCGGATGCTGAGCCGCACTCTGCAAACTCTGCAAGTGACCGAGGAAAACCTGATCCAGCAACAGAAGCACCAGGCTTTGAGCCATATGGCAAAAGGGCTGCTCCACGAAATCATGAACCCCGTCAACTGCTCGGTTCAGGCGCTGCAGTACGCAAAAGATATCAACGAAGACCCCGAACTGAGCGAAGCGATCGACGATGCCGCGGCGCATCAAAACCGGATTGCCGACATCGTCTCCGACCTTATCGACTTTTCTGTTCCTCACCCTGAGCACGCCAAGGAACAGGCGAACCTCATGGGAATTCTCAACACCGCTGCGCGCTTTACCAAAAACAAGCTGCGGGGCATTGACCTGGAATTAGCGGTACCGGAATCCCTGACGGTGCCCTGCTACCCGTCGGCACTGACCCAGGTGTTTGTGAATCTGTTTCTCAATGCAGCCTCGGCGCTTCAGAGCCGGCTGGATCATCAGTCCGCCATCCTTAATGTGTCGACAACTCGCGACCCTCGTACCCTCAACATTACAGTGGCAGACAACGGCTGCGGCATTCCCGAGGAAGAAATACGGCGCCTGACAGATCCCTTTTATTCCACCAGTGACACACCGGAAAACCTCGGGCTGGGCCTCAGCATTTGCCAGACCATTCTGCGCCACCACGGTGGGACACTGTCGATTAGCAGTGCGCTGGGGCAATGGACCCGGGTGACACTGGCGCTGCCCCTGGAGGCCGTTGGCGTCAGAACCTGAGCTGGGCGCGCACGGTGACCGCATCCCCATCGGGGCCTGCCATCAGCGCGTTGCCACTGATATCCGGAACCAGGTAATTCACCCTTAGCAGGAACGATTTACGCCAGTAATAGTTGATCCCCAGTAACGCTATCGATGCTTCGGCACCCACATCCCGCTGCCTGAGATCCACCCCGCTCCAGCGCGCCACCAGTTCGACGGCACCCAGATGGCTGAGCGGGTCAATGCGGTCAAACTCGCCTCGGCTATACCCCCGGTGTTCGCCCGTGAGCAGGTAGCCCAGTTGGGCATAACCGCCAGTGAATTGCCATTCGTCGCCCCCAACCTGCCTGACACGCTGGGTCATCGCCTCCGATGTGACGGTGACTGAATCGCGACTCCAGGCAAACTCGCCACCCAACAGTGCCAGGTCATCCGCGTCAAAACGCGGGCTTCGGATCACATTGTCGGCGCTGTAGACCTCCCCATGATCGCGTATCTGGAACCGTTCGCCGCGCATGTCACGCCAGGATCCGGCCAGGCCCAGATGGATTGTCTGATGTTCAGTGTTAAGCGGGGCAAAGGTCACGCGGCCCGTTACCGCCCTGGGCGACTTGGCATCGGCATCTTCACGGAACACGCCCAGTGCCCAGGTGGCCTTTTTACCGGCCCGGTTTACCATCACGCCTTCGGAGCGCCCCGGCGCGAAGGCGCTGGTCGCCAGGGAGCGTTCGTTGGTCATCAGGCTGGAATAGCCACTGGTACGTTCAAAACCAAAAGGCTCTTTCATCCGACCCACCTGAACGCCACCCCAGCCAAAGCCATCGTATCGCAACCACACATCATCGAATTCCAGTACCTGCTCATCACCGTCGTACTGATAGTCACCATCAAGCTCGAAGGACCAGTGTTTGCCATAGGCCAGCTCGAGTCCGAGCCTGAGTTTCCGCAGAACCGTGTTGGTGGTCGAGTCAACGCCCTCCTCATCATAGAAGGCGCCGTAATGGTCCACACCAGCCACTACATAGCCTCCAATGTCGGCTTCAAAACCTTTGGTGTCTGCCTCTACCTGCAGGGAAAAGCTGATCATCAGCCACAAAACCAACAGGGCCCAGCGAAGATCGTCCATCATGATCCGTGCTCCATTAGGTAATGCATCCTTAGCTGCGCCGTATCCCGTAGAAAGCTCACGGAGACCACATCCACCCGATTCACGTCCAGGCCAGTCCGCGATCGCAAGTCGGCAATCAATTCCTCTCGGCGGTCCGTGTGAATCAGGTCAATTTTTTCGTATTCGATGTCCTTCTCACCGCACAGTGGCAGCATCATCCGGGTTTCCAGCAACAAGGCGATGGCGATCACCAGGCCGTTCAGACACGCCAACACCCAGTGCGCCACGTTCCCGACGGCCGCCAGCAGCGCCATGGCGATCACCAGAAACAGATAGGTCATTTCCTTGATGCCCAACGCTTCGGTGCGGTATCGCAACATGGAGAACACCGCGAACAACCCGAAGGCGAAGCCCATGGATACAGTCACCGAATTCAGTAAGGCCGTGACCAGAAACACACCCACGCCGAAGAGGATGAACGAGGCGGCGTTTTCACGATGGTGGGAAAATGCGTAGTAACAACGGATCAGGATGAAAACCGAGATCAGGTTAATGATCAGGCGGATAAAGAAATGGACATCAACTGCAGATTCCATGATGACTCCTTGAAGTAGCGGTATTCTCTCGGGGCCCTGAGCGCATCAAGCTTCGACAACACTGGCTTGAAGCGGTTGGCCTTGATCCGGCCCCGGCACAGCAGCGCCGTGCCGATGCAGTATTTGCTGAAGCTGACGGGCCTGTGGCCCATCCTTTTCAGGATGTCCAGAACGGGTGAACGCCGCTGATGGCGCAACGATTTGACCTCCACCAACACAACGCCCGGCAACCCGATCCGCTGGTGTTCCCCGCTATGCTCGAAGTAGATATCCGTATCCACGGTAACCCGCTCGTGACCGGTTCTGCTGAGCAGCGTGATGCGATGGTAGTGAACAAAAAGAGCCGGCAGCATCCGTGTCGCCGGCAGGCCCAATTGCTCTTGAAGGAAGTGACGCAGAGTTCGTGCGTCTGGCTCCGCCCCGGTCAATACCATTCTCTGTTTGGAGGTGCGCAGTTTGTTGGTCTTGACCTTGACCTCCAGAAAACGCTCACCGGTGGCCCGGTAGTGGCGAGTGCGGACCTTTACGCGGTTCAGTTTGCCATTGTGGTGATCGAGGTAGAGCTGCCGGCCGGGCGTATCGAAATAGAGCGTGTCGTATGCCATTCCCCGACACCCGTTCATCTCCAGCACCGTGTACTCTGCCGTCAGCTCTGCCAGACACTGGTTCAGTTCGGCAGCGTCGATCAGATACTTGGTATCCACCCGATCCATCAACGCTGACGAGCTCTGATCCGCCAGTGAGTGGGATTCAAATGCGTTCAGGCTGAAACAACTGACCATTATTCAGTACCCGGCAGGTATTCCATGGTCATGTCGATGTCCATATCCACATCGCCGGCGTTTGCGCCGCTGCCTACGCTGTTGAGGGTGATGGTGCCGGTCGCCCCCAGCGCCAGCGACACCACGTCGCCGGGTACGGATTCGTCCACCTCAAAGAGCAACGCATTGGTGGCAAAGCCATGGAGCTTATGGGTTCCGGGTATGTAATCGGTGTCTTCGATAAATACCTGCAACACATAAGGCTTGAAGCCCTGGGCGGCGTCGACACCAATCAGCAGCAAACTGTGCACGGCGGGAGCCAGCTCGGTGTCAACGGAGTACACCAGGCTGTCTACTTCAAAGGCAGCGAACGTCAGGCTCGCGCTGACCTGTCGACCATCCGGCAAGGTGAAACTGAATACTCCGGAGTCTGTGCCGGATACCGCTGAAACACTGGCGGTCAGATTGGTGGTGGCTGGCTCGGAGCAGTCCGGCTGGGTATCCTCCAGCAAGGTCACCGCCTCTTCCGGCTCGTTTCCGGCGATGGCGCTGAGCAACACCTCCCGTTGCGATCGCTCATACCCGTCGTCTCCGGGCATGCCGGTGCCAAGCAGGAAGCTTTCAACACTTTCAACGTCGGCCTCCGTGGTCCCAGTCAACGCCATCACCCGCTCGATCTCCAGCTGCATCGCTTCTTCGTCCCAGTGGTTGGCCAACAGGTCTTCCAGCGCGTCCAGGTATTGCTGGCGGTATTCCGGCATCCCATAAAGCCGCTCCGCCAGACGGAAGTTACGGTACAGAGGCGCGGAGCCAGGCTTCAGGGGATGGGTTCCACGAAAGGCGGTATCGGCACCCCAGGGGATGAAGTGGAACAGCCCATCGTCCGGAGAATGGTAGAGGTAAAAGTTATTGGCGTTGCCGCTCGCCGAATCCCACGCTCCCAGCAAGGTTTCCATGGCCCAGAAACGGATGAACTCATCCACATCCAGCAATTGGGGCAACACGTCCATCATCGCCTCATCATCCAGCGCCATGGCGTCCGCAACGGCTTGCAGATCAGAGCGGTTGTTGGCGTCTTCGTTGGTCTTGGTCTCGAACCGGCGGATCAGATAGTTGCCGAAATCGGCCTGCTGCGCCTCATACAGATTGCCCGAGTCATCGCCAAACGTGCGCCGCAAAAAGGGCTTCCGTATAGGTTCAACATGGGCAAAAACCCCCAAATCCTCGCCATTGACGGTCACCTGGGCGTAGTTGCATAACGGCGCTGCGATACCGATATCCCGGAACCGGTCGTAAGCCAGGCATTGACGAACATTGGAGGGATCCTGACGATTGTTGTTCAGGGTCATACGGGACACGTTCTGGTAAGTACGCCCTTCCTGCAGGTCGTTAAAATCCAGTTTCAGGGAAGGCAGGTCCGGGCTGAGTGAACCGATAAAGCCTTTTTTCCGCACGTTCACGTTGCCCATGGTATCGCCGTCGATGGTGACGGTGGCGGGCAACTCGGTGTACTCGAACTCGGGCAGGCATTCGCGGGAGGTGTCAGCCAACGTTCGCGCCTCGGCTTTCAATGTTCGCCAGTTGCTGGCGGACATGGTGATTTCCACGTCGAGCAGGCGCTCCGGGTCAAAAATATCGCCATCACCGCCAATGTTGACCGGCTCTACCGGTGCGTCAAAATCCGAAGGGCTGGATTCGCTGCTGCTCCCGCCGCCACCGCAGCCGGTCAATACCGCCAGAGCGCCCAGCAGAACGATTGCCTTTCCCGAAAATCCATCAGTCCTTATTTTCATTGTTTTGTCCCCACATCAGGCCGAATTGGCCGGTTTCTTGTCTGATGGAAGAGTATTGTCGGGGGGACTGAAAACTGTATGTAAGACTGTCTTACAGCGAAACGGGAAAGCGGACAGGCGTCACATTACTGATCGGTCGACTGCCTGCGATAGAACCGAAGCAATCGTTCCAGCATATCGGCAACGTTGCTCTGCTTGCGAAATCCGTGACCCTCGTCAGGGTACACATACACCTCCGGAGAGCCACCATTGCGACGCAGCGCATTGACGATGGCAGTGGTCTGCTGCGGGACCACCACCCGATCCTGCGCACCCTGGAAAAAGATCATCGGTCGACAGAGGCGATCTGCCTGAGCCAGTGGCGACCTCTGCTGCCAGTTGTCGGGACAGTCGTCGGGAGATCCCAACAACCAGTCCAGATAACCGGATTCAAATCGATGCGTCATCGCTCTCAGCCGCCGGGGATCACTGACACCGAACTGGCTGGCGCCCGCCGCAAACACGTCGGTTTGGACCATGGCCAGCAATGCGGTATAACCGCCCGAACTGCGGCCCTGGATGAAAAGCCTGGCGGGATCAACGGCTTTGTTGTCGACCAGCCAGCGAGCAGCACGTTCCATATCCGCCACGTCCACACGTCCCCAGTTCCCCGCCAACGCCATGCGAAAGGCCCGGCCGAAGCCAGAACTGCCGCGGTAGTTCACGTCAGCCACGGCAAACCCCTGACGGCACCAGAACTGGGTCTGGAGGTTGAGCACCGGATAGGTCGTGGAGGTCGGGCCGCCATGGGCAATCAGGATGATTGGTACCGACTTACCATCAGACGCGGATGGCACTGGCGGGTAGAAAAAACCGCTGATGGCATCGACACCACCGGCTGATGGCGGAACGCTGAAGAGTTCCGGCTGAGACAATGTCATTCCAGGGAAAGGCTCTTCGCCACCGGAGAGTGGCTCGGCATGTCCGGTGCCCCAATCGACCGACAACACCGTGTCGAGCCGGGTGGACGAGCGGGCAATACACAGCACCCTCTGGCCTTGCACAACCAGGCATCGAAAGTCGACGTACTCCCTTGCGATCCGCACGCCTGTTTCTTCATTCTCTGAACATAACCACAACTGCCCGACTCCGGCCTGGTACCGCACACGTACCCAGCCACCGTCGGGAAGGCATTGGTGGTGACGCTCGCCCAGTTGCCAGGGGGCGCTGGCATGATCCTCCCGCGTGCCATCCAGCAAGTGCCATTGCCCACTGGACGCCAGTCGCCACGGTTGCCACCACCCCTCATGATCCGACAACACAATCACGTCGTCGCCATCAAATATCGGCTGCTGCACACTGCCTTTTGAAGGCGAGGGCCAGCGTCGCGCCTGGGTCAGTGAGCCGTCCTGCTGAATCGATGCTGTCCAGAGTACGGAGGCAACCCACGGCATATCCGGTAACGACCAGCTCACCCAGGCCAGGTGCCGCCCGTCGGCCGATACCGCCGGGGCGCTGTAAAAGTCTTCCGACTCGTGGAGTATGCAGTTCGCTGATTCACTGTCCGTTAGGGCAATACCCATCAGTTGCTGGCGGCCGTTCGCCTCACGCACTGCCAACACCCGGTGATGCGCCGCGTCCCAGGAGAGTCCGCCATAGCAGGCATCGTCGTCAGTGAGTGGAGAGCACGCCCCTGTGGCCGTATCAATGTGATAAACCTGCTGCCCGGACGCCTCGACGGCGAATACGCTTTCGGGCCCGGCACACAGCGCACCACCTCCATAACCGTTAACCTGGCTGCGAGCGCTGAAGCTGCGAGAGAGCAAAGGAATCCCGACACCCGCCTCCAAGGTCATTATCACATTGCCACCACTGACCGGGTCGGACTCCAGCCAGAATACACCGGTCGCAGATGCCGCTAGCTCTGTACGCTGCAAAAGCGCCGACGAGGCCTGTTCTGACGTCAGCTTTGTCGTTGCATCTGGCTCACGGGGCGCATCAGCCCCTGAAGAACAACCGGGAGTTGTTGGCGTTGCGATAGGTCAGCTCCTCCAGCCCGGCGGTGGCATGGTCCGCCGCCTGGCGGGCGGCGAGGATGCGGTCATGATGGGGTGATTTACTGCAAACCGGGTCGGCATTGTCGGCATTACCGGTCAGCAGGTAGGCCTGGCATCGGCAGCCGCCGAAATCCTTTCCTTTTTCGTCGCAGGACCGGCACGGCTCCGGCATCCAGCTGTCACCCCGGTAATGGTTGAAACCCGGGCTGTCATACCAGATGGAGTGTAGCGAGGAATCCCGTACATTGGGAAACTCAATGGGTAACAGGCGGGCGCTGTGGCAGGGCAAGGCGGTGCCGTCCGGCGCCACGGTGAGGAACAGGCTGCCCCACCCGTTCATGCAGGCCTTTGGCCGCTCCTCGTAATAGTCCGGGGTGACAAAGATCAACCTCATCGCCGAGCCGTCATCTGCCAGACGTTTGCGATAGATGTTTACTTCGGCCTCAGCCTTTTCCAGCTGTGCCTTGGAGGGCATCAACCCCTCACGGTTTTCGAACGCCCAGCCGTAGTATTGGCAGGTGGCCAACTCCACGTAATCCGCACCCAATCGCTCACACAAACTGATGATATCGTTCATCTGGTGGATATTGTGCCGATGGATCACAAAGTTGAGCACCATGGGGTAACCCGCTTCTTTTACCGCACGGGCCATCGCCAGCTTCTGCTCGAAAGCCTTGCGTGAGCCGGCCACGGCGTTGTTCAGTTCCGGGTCTGAGGCCTGGAAACTGACCTGGATATGGTCCAGCCCGGCGTCGCGGAAGGCGTTCACCTTGGCCTCGGTGAGCCCCAGGCCGGAGGTTATCAAATTGGTGTAATAGCCCAGCTGCCTGGCTTCTGCAATCAGCTCCGGAAGGTCCTGACGCACCAGCGGTTCGCCGCCGGAAAAGCCCAGTTGGGCTGCTCCCATCTCACGGCCCTGGCGCAGCACCCTGACCCACTCTTCGGTGCTTAATTCCTGCTGGGTCTGCGCGAAATCCAGTGGGTTGGAACAGTAAGGGCACTGCAGTGGACAGCGGTAGGTCAATTCCGCCAGCAGCCATAGGGGCGGACCAATACCAGGGCGATCGCCCGCCGGCATGGTGTCGTGCTGACTCATGGAAACAGTATCCAATGCTGCTGTTCGGCGTCCTTGAGGAAATCACTGACATCGTTTGCCAGGGATCCCGCATCGGGGAACTGCTGTTCCAGGATAGCGACAATATCGGCCACCGTGCGCTGGCCATCCACTTCCTTCAGCACCGCCCCGGCGCTGTCGTTCAACCGCACCATACCTTCGGGATACAACAGCACATGGGCGTTCTGGGCCGGCTCCCACTGGAAGCGGAAACCCGGGCGAAGTCGCGGTGTGCGCTCCATGGGCGTGGCCACTACACCCCCCGGTGCCAGACTGGCTGGTTGGTTACGGTGTGGTACGGCGGCGTGCGGTGCTGATAAGCCATAGTCAGGGCATCCAACATAGACCATAAGATATCCAGTTTGAATTGAAGGATTTCCAGGGCACGGGCCTGCTGTGCCGCGGTGGTAAAGTGATCCAGGGTAATCGTCAAACCATGCTCCACGTCACGGCGCGCTTCCGACAGCCGCTTGCGAAAATAGGCATAACCATCGGTCTGGATCCAGGGATAATGCAGGGGCCAGCTATCGAGCCGGGACTGGTGAATCTCGGGTGCAAACAGCTCCGTCAGGGAGGAACAGGCCGCTTCCTGCCAGGTCGCCCGTCGGGCAAAGTTCAGGTACGCGTCTACCGCAAACCGCACACCCGGCAGCACGTGGCGCTGGTCGAGGACCTCGTCCCGGGTTAGCCCTACGGCTTCCGCCAGGCTCAGCCAGGCCTCGATACCGCCTTCGTCGTCACTGTGCCCATCATGATCCAGTACTCTTTGGAGCCACAACCGGCGCACTGAGGCATCCGGGCAGTTGGCCATGATCGCTGCGTCCTTGCGGGGAATGTTGATCTGATAGTAGTACCGGTTAGCGACCCAGCCACGAATCTGCTCAGGAGTACAATCACCGCCATACATGGCTTTGTGGTACGGATGGTGGATGTGGTAGTACTGGCCCTTTGCCCGCAGGGCCTGCTCGAAATCCCCGCGATTCATGACAGGTGTAGCGAGTGCGTTCACGAGGGCACCTCCATATCCAGATGCATGCCGTCAAACGACACCTCAATGCCGTGCCTGGCCAGCACGGCCCGTTCCGGAGAGTCTTCGTTGAGAATGGGGTTGGTGTTATTGATATGAATAAGGATTTTCCGGCGTGCTGGCATGGTATCCAGCACATCGATCATGCCCCCGGGGCCGCTCTGGGCAAGATGCCCCATTTCCTGACCGGTACGGGTACCCACCTCGCAGCGCAACATTTCATCGTCGTGCCAAACGGTACCATCCACCAGCAGCGTGTCGGCTTTGCGCATCCACTGCAGAATCTGCTCATCGGGCTGCCCGAGCCCCGGGGCGTACATGACGGTTTCACCACTGCGGGTGTCTTCTATGAAAAGCCCAATGTTGTCTCCCGGGTGGGGATTATTCCTGCGCGGCGAATACGGCGGCGCATTACTGAGTAACGGAATGGCCGTCAACCGCAACGCCGGGGCGCAGGGAATGGAAAAAGACTGTTGATCGGTACAGGGTACTTCATGCCACTGGGGGCCACCGCTCCAGTGGGTGAGCATGCGAAACAGTGGAAAGCCGCTGCTCAGATCTTCATGCACCTGGGCGGTACACCACACGTCCAGGGGCAACCCCTCGCGCAACATCAGCAAACCGGTGGTGTGATCCACCTGGCTGTCGCACAGCAACACCGCGTTAATTCCGGTATCCCGAAGCGCACGCGCCGGCTGCATGGCATCAAAGCTTGCCAGTTGAGCACGAATGTCAGGAGAGGCGTTACAGAGAATCCAGTGCACGCCGTCTTCGCTTATGGCGATGGATGACTGGGTACGTGCGCTGGCGTTCAGGGTCCCTTTGCGGAAGCCATCACAGTTGGCGCAATTGCAGTTCCACTGGGGAAACCCTCCGCCGGCGGCGGAACCGAGGATACGAATCTGCATAACGAAAACTCCAGAAGCAAAATGGCCAGCGCACGAGGCTGGCCATCACTTCTCAGCGGTTGGCGAAGTACATGGTGACTTCGAAGCCGATCCGCAGGTCTTCATAGGCTGGTTTGGTCCACATAACGCTTACCTCTTGTGATCATTGTTGTGGCATTGAGGATCCGTTAACCGGTCATCCGGTAACTCACCTTCAATCCTACCCAGTCCACGAAAAGGCAAATATGGTACTTTGGCACTGATTTCCAGCCGATCCGGGCCCTGAAATTCATCCTTTCGACCCATTCCGGTGAACGCCGGCGCAGACACAAAAAAAGGCCCTGGGAAGGACCTAAAAATGGCAGGAAGACCCATCCACCCCCACCAGTCAACTACAACCCGGTAGAGATGCACCCCGGCCAGACACCGGGGAGGAATGTGCACATCCATGTGCTGACTCGCCACCGGGCCTGTGTGGGAGGGCCCGGGCACAACAGTCATTGGCGGACTTAGAAGAAGCCCAGCGGGTTGATGTCGTAACTGACCAGCAGGTTCTTGGTCTGCTGGTAATGGTCCAGCGCCATCTTGTGGTTCTCGCGGCCAACGCCGGACTTCTTGTAACCACCGAAGGCAGCGTGCGCCGGGTACTGGTGGTAACAATTGGTCCATACGCGGCCCGCCTGGATGGCGCGGCCCATGCGATAGGCACGGTTGATGTCGCGGGTCCAGAGGCCGGCACCCAGACCGAACTCAGTGTCGTTGGCGATGGCCAGGGCTTCTTCTTCGTCCTTGAAGGTGGTTACACCCACCACCGGACCAAAGATTTCCTCCTGGAACACACGCATGTTGTTCTTGCCTTTGAACAGCGTGGGCTGAACGTAGAAGCCATTGTTATAGGCATCGTCCATTTCCTCACGGCCACCGCCGGTCAGCACTTCCGCGCCTTCCTGCTTGCCGATGTCGAGGTAGGACATAATCTTGTCGAACTGCTCCTTGCTGGCCTGAGCGCCGACCTGCACATCGGTGTCGAGCGGGTTACCACGTTTGATGGACTTGGTGCGCTCAACAACCTTGGCCATGAACTCCTCGTACATGTCTTCCTGCACCAGCGCACGGGACGGACAGGTACAGACTTCACCCTGGTTGAAGAACGCCAGCACCAGGCCTTCCACACACTTGTCAATAAACTCCGGCTCAGCCTGCATTACGTCTGAGAAGTAGATGTTCGGAGACTTGCCGCCCAACTCTACAGTAGAGGGGATGATGTTCTCGGCCGCGCATTTGAGAATGTGGGAGCCCACCGGTGTGGAGCCGGTGAAGGCAATCTTGGCAATACGCTTGCTGGTGGCCAGGGCCTGGCCCGCTTCAATGCCGTAGCCGTTGACGATGTTAACCACGCCCGGGGGTAACAGATCGCCAATCAGGTCCATCAGGATCAGGATGCTGGCTGGCGTCTGCTCGGCAGGCTTCATCACCGTACAGTTGCCGGCTGCCAGACAAGGCGCCAGTTTCCACACAGCCATCAGCAGTGGGAAGTTCCAGGGAATGATCTGGCCAACCACACCCAGTGGCTCATGGTAATGATAGGCCACAGTGTTGTTGTCGATGGCGCTGGACGTGTCTTCCTGGGCGCGGATACAACCGGCAAAGTAACGGAAGTGGTCAACCGCCAAAGGAATGTCGGCGTTCAGTGTCTCGCGAACGGCTTTGCCGTTATCCCATGTTTCGGCGACCGACAGCATTTCAACATTCTGCTCGATACGGTCGGCAATTCTCAGCAGGATATTGGAACGCTCAGTGGTCGAAGTTTTTCCCCACGCTGGCGCGGCCTTGTGGGCGGCATCCAGAGCCAGGTCAATATCTTCGGCCGAGGAGCGGGGGATCTCACAGATGACATCGCCGGTCACCGGCGTGATGTTTTCAAAGTACTGACCCTTGACCGGGGCGACCCACTCGCCGCCGATGTAGTTCTCGTAACGGGGTTTGAAGGAGACGACGGAGCCTTCCTTACCAGGTTGTGCGTAGATCATGGTCTCGACCTCTTGTTGTGTTTGTCGCAGGACAACGCGGCCTTGCGCGTTTACCTATTCAATGTAGACCCCGGCACTGGATAGTTGAATGATTCGATGGAGGTGAAAAACTCATCCCTTGGTAGTAAACGCCAGGGCATGGAGGTGGGAAATCACCACCTGTTCGGCAGTGTCCACGACGTCAGAAGGGAATTCGCCCTCTATCCCAAGCCTTCGTAGTAATGGGAAGCGGCCTACAAGGAAAAAGACAATCTGCCCCATGACGGTATGGGCCTCGATGATGACCCGGCGCTCATCGGGTGACCGGTCCATCACGACCGCAATCAGGCGGGTCAGGTGCACATGGACACGTTCGAAGGTTTCCTCGTAGAGGATATCAAACGCCTCAGTGGGACTGGCCTGTTCGCGCATCACCAACATGAGCCAGCGGCGAGCCTCCGGGGCCTGGGCGAACTGGCGAACCATGCGTTTCACGATGAGTTCGAGTTGGGCCAGGGCCTGATCGCAATCACTGGCGCTTGCAGCCGATTGCTCGCCAGTAAAACCGAAAACTTCTCTCATGCGCCGGGCAATATGCCGGGCAATGGCGTGGTACAAGCCAGTCTTATTATCGAAGTAATAGGCAATGGAGCCGATATTGGAATCGGCGGCTTCGGCAATCATGCGGGTCGTGGTGCCTTTGAAACCATATTGACCAAACAACTCCATGCCCGCCAGGATCAGTTTTTGGGCGGTTTCGTCTTCGGCTTTGCCCGGCTCGTTTGCCACTGCTTTCTCTCCAAATGCACTATGTTGTCTCGGTTGCATGAGGCATCTTCCCTGATTCGCGGGCAAAAAAGTAGGTGTACAGCACCGGCACCACGCCCAGACTCATCAGGGTTCCCAGGCCCAAACCAAAGGCCATGGCGCTGGCCATGGCATAGAATAGCGGATCTTTACCCACAATCAGCGGCAACAGTCCGAGGATGGTCGTGGCAGCCGACATGACAATGGGCCTGAGCCGTCGAACGGAGGCGCGGACAACGGCCTCCTGCAGGGAATACCCCTCGTCACGACGTTCCCGGTCGATTCGTTCGATCAGCACGATGGCATTATTGATGATAATGCCGGCCAGGCTGTAGATCCCCAAAAGTACCATGAACCCGAAATCCGCCCGCAATGCCAATAGGCCCATTGATACGCCCAGTATCACCAGGGGAATGGTGACCACGATCAACAGCGGGCGCTTGAAGGAATTGAACTGGGCTACCAGCAGGATCAGGATCAACCCCAGGCACAATGGCAGGTTGGCTTGCATCGAGGCCTGCCCTTCGGCGGACTGCACCACCACGCCGTCAAACTCAACCCAATGGCCCGGCGGCAAAGATGCCTCCAGGGATCTCAGTGTTGGGGTAATGCGAGGCACCATGTCCTCGGCAGTCAAAGCATCGTTTCGTCCTTCGATGGTAATGGCGCGGACCAGATTGTGCCGGTCGATCCGGTAGTAGCCATCGTCCAGCCCGATTGTCGCCACCTGGTTCAGGGGAACACCCTCACCAGGGTCGTTCAGCGGGTAGACCACCAGCGATTTCAGGCGCTCCAATCGGGACCTCACTTCAGGCGGGTAACGCAACACAATGGGCACCAGGGTGTCGCCCTGGCGTAACTGGCTCAGTTGATAACCATCAATGGCTCCTTTCAGCGAACTGGCAATATCGGCAGAGGTGACACCGGCGCGATCCGCCTGTGCCTGGTTAACCTCGATACGCAATGACGGTATGCGTGCTTCCCAGCTCTGACGCACGTCCCTGCCCCCCGGCATAGCGCGGAGTTCTGCCTCCACCTTTGCCGCAGTATCGTAGAGCACCTCTCGGTCTGGCCCCTTGACCAGAATCTCCAGCAGGTTGGAATCTGAAGGCCCGAGGAACATCCGGGTGACCTGGGAGGACAGTTGCGGGAACTCCTTAGCCAGCAGTTGCCGCGCCGCTGTCATCACCGATGCCATCTGGTCTCTCTTTGCCACGTTCAACACCAGGAAGCCTCTATTCGGCGCCGGATCGATGGGGGTGAGTGACAACACGAACCTGGGACCACCAAATCCGGCGTAGGCCGCCACACCCGTCAGTTTGTCGCCCAGAGATTCGGTGAGCGACCGGCTGACCGCCTGAACCTGCTGGTCCGTTGCAGAGGACGCACTGTCAGATGGCAGATCCAGGTAGACCAATACCTGATGCCGGTCTGAATCGGGAAAGAACTTCTTGGGCACCACCTGCATCAATCCAATACCCAGCAACAGCAAAGCCACCACCGCTATCAGGAATAACGGCCGATGCCGCAGGCAGCGTCTGAGCACTACCTCATACCCACTGGACATAGCCCGGAACAGGCGCTCGGATAATGCCGCCGGCCCGGTTTGTTGCTGAGGTGCACTGCTATCGGAATCATCAGCGGGGCGTTGCATGAAGCGATGACACCATATCGGCACCACTGTCATCGACAGCAGCCAGGACGTCAGCAACGACAGGGCAATCACTATTGATATCGACCGGGTATATTCTCCCGAGACATGTTCCGCCAACATCAGTGGCAGGAAGACCAGAATGGTGGTCAGCGTGGACGACAGAAGGGGCATAGCCAGTTCACCCCCGGTCTGTTTCAGCGCCAAGTCACGAGACTTACCCTCCGCCAGGCGGACTTTGAAGTCCTCCGCAACGACGATCGCGTTGTCCACCAACAGCCCCAGGGCAATGACGAGGGTTGCGAGGCTCATGCGCTGCAACGTCATGTCGAAGAGCCCCATCAATGCCAGGGTTACGAGCATGACTGCCGGTACCGTTGAACCGACTATCAGGCCGGTGCGAATGCCCAGAAACAGAACCACAACCGCCAGAACAATAGCCAGGGTCTGTATCACACTGAGGCTGACGCCATAGACCGCATTGGCCACCTGGTCCGCCTGGAACGTCATGATGTCCAGATTATAGCCCGCCGGCAGGCTGGCCCCGATGTTGTCCAGGCGAGCCCTTACGGCTTCGCCGTAATCAAGGACGCTATAGCCATCAGCCATGGAGATGGCAAATACAATTGCACGCTTGCCATTGTGGTAAGCGGTGTTAGCGGGAGGATCCAGGTATCCCCGATTGACCGCTCCAAGGTCCGCCAGGCGAAGGGAGCCACCATCGGGCAACCGAATGTCCGATGCCCGCAGGGCTTCCAAGTCCGGAAACGCACCCGACACCTGCAGTGCCAGCCGCTGCTCTCCGGATTCCAGAACGCCCGCCGGTGAGATAACGTTTCGATCACTAAGCTGTGAGGCCAACTGAACCGGCGTCAGCCCAAGATTGGCAAGGCGGGATTCACTGACATCGATGTAGATGCGTTCCGGCTGCACACCGTGCAACTCCACCTTACGGCTTCCCTCCACATCATACAGACGGGCGCGCACATGTTCGGCAATCTGCAGTTGTTCAGCCTGGCTGAACTGATCTGAGGTGAGCGCAGCAGTGACCACGGCCACATTACCGAAATCGTCATTGACGACTGGCGCCTCCGTCCCCTCCGGTAATTGACTGCGGGCACTCTCCACCTTCTGGCGCACGTCATCCCAGATCTGAGCCAGATCGAAGTAGCGATCCTGAATCTCAACATGAATCAGTGACTGCCCCCGCATCGAGGTGGACCGGATATGCTCCACCTCGGCAACCTGTCGAACCCGGGTTTCCAGCGGCTTGGTGATCCATTCCTCGACCTGCTCGGCGGGTAAGCCAGCAAAACGGGTACTGACCACCGCCTCGCGGACGGTAATACTGGGATCTTCCCTGGTGGGAAGCGAGAGGTAGCTGAACGCGCCAAAGAACATGGCGGCCACGGTGGCCAACAGGACAACCGGACGGAAACGGAACGCGAGCTGGGAGAGGTTCATGACCACCTCAATGGAACTGTTGTGGGCCCTGGCCCAGAATGCTGACGCGGTCACCTATCGAGACAAACTCGACACCGCGCGCGACAACTTTCTGCCCCACTTGCAGGCCCCCGGTGACCACCGCCTCGCCGTCTGCTACCGAGAGTACTTTCACCGGCACGGAGACCAGTTGGTTAGCGTCATCAAGCCGCAGAACCCGGGGCTCACCCAGGACTGGGTATAACAGGGAAGTCAGTGGCACACGAAATGAGTCAACCGACGTGGTCATGCTATCGGCCGCTATCTTGAAAGAAACTTCAGCGGTCATACCAGAGCGAAGCCCCGCCATGGACCCAGTCATACGGAGGATAACCGGGTAATCATTCCCGTCAGCGGCGTGACTGCCAATGTGTGTTACCCGCGCAGTCGTCTGTGCGCCGTCCAGTGCGGGCACTGACACTGACTGGAGGCTTTCTTCCTGAACCTGCCCGATGACGTTCTCCGGCACCCGGGTCAACACGTCAAAACCGTCGCCACTTGAAACAAGGTTGAAGATGACCTCGTTGGCCGCCACTCGTTGCCCGGGTTCAGCGTGCCTGCGTGCCACAGTGCCATCGAACGGTGCCTGCAGGCTTGTCTGTTCCAGATCCCGCGCTGCCAGTTTCCGGGACGCGACGGCGGAGTCCACCCTGGCCCTGGCACCAGCCACGGCTGCCTCTGCGTTTTCCAGGGTAGCTTCACTGGTATGCCCGCCCTGGCGCAACCTTGTCAGCCGCCGTAGCTCGCGTTGAACGTCAGCAAGGCCTGTCCTGGCCTCCACCTCTGCCGCCTGACTGCGTTCATACGTCAGTTGGTAGCGCTCGCCATTCAACCTTGCGAGGGTATCGCCACGCTGAAAGGCATCGCCAACATCCAGGGCCAGATACTCCACCTGGCCAGTTACTTCAAAGCTCAGCGTGGTTCTTCGGCTTGATTCCACCCGGCCCGGCAAGTTCATCCAGGACATCGATTCAGCCGGCTCAACATTTGCCACGTCCACTAGCCGTGGCGAAGACGAGGTATCCAGTGGTTCAGAAGCCGGCGAGCAGCCGGCCAGTATCAGCACCGCAAGAATGATTACCAGCACCACAAGCCACCCCTGTTTAATCATCTGATTAAGGCATCATATAATCATTTGATTAAAACTGAAAGGATGTACCATAAAAAAAGGGCTGCCTTTCGGCAGCCCCTTCTAGACCCGATACCGAGTCGGTAAACTCCAGGGATCAGTTGCTCGCAACACGATCCTTCGGCAGCTTGAACGTCCAGACCATACCGCCCTGGTTGAAGTCCTTTACCACCTTGGCGACTTCACCACCCCAGAGCGGAACCGCCCCACCCCAGCCAGAGGCAACCGAGACGTACTGCTCGCCGTCCATGGTCCAAGTAACCGGGGTGCCGACAACGCCGGAACCGGTGTTGAACTTGTACAGCTCTTCGCCGGTCTTGGCGTCAAAAGCCTTCAGGTAACCTTCTGGCGTACCAGTGAAGACAAGGTTGCCCGCGGTTGTCATCACACCACCCCACAGCGGCGCGGTGTTTTCATAACGCCAGACTTCCTTGCCGGTCTTCGGGTCCATGGCGCGGAGTACGCCGATGTACTCGTCATTAGCTGGCTTGATGGTAAAGCCCGCACCCAAGAAAGCCGCGCCTTTCTTGTAGGAAACTGGCTCGTTCCAGATATCCATGGACCATTCATTGGACGGCACATAAAAAAGGCCGGTGTCTTGGCTGTAGGCCATCGGCATCCAGTTCTTGCCGCCAAGGAACGCCGGCTGGGCAACAACCACTTCACCCTTGCTTCCTTCCATGGCGGAAGGGTCACCCGGGCGACCACCATCTTTAAAGATCGGGCGGCCGGTTTTCGGATCAAGTCCTTCAGCCCAGGTGATCTTGTCCACGAACGGGAAGCCGCGAATAAAGTCGCCGTTCTCACGGTTCAGAACGTAGAAGAAGCCGTTGCGGTCAGCGGTTGCCGCCGCTTTCACGGTTTTGCCCTTTTCTTTGTAATCGAACGAAATCAGCTCGTTGACACCATCGTAGTCCCAGCCATCATGAGGTGTGGTCTGGAAGTGCCATTTGATACTGCCATCGTCCGGATCGATAGCCACCCGTGAAGAAGAGAACAGGTTATCGCCGGGGCGCAGGTGTGAATTCCAGGGTGCCGGGTTACCGGTTCCGAAGAACAGGGAGTCGGTGTCCTGATCATAGGTGCCACCCAACCAGGTCGCAGCACCGCCGTTCTTCCACATATCACCCGGCCAGGTCTGTCCAGCCTTGCCGCCGGAAATGCCGTTTTCAACCGCCTTTCCATCTTTGTAGACATAGCCCATATGGCCTTCAACGGTCGGGCGCATCCACACCAACTCACCGGTATTGGCGTCGTAGGCTTCCACCTTGCCGACAATACCGAACTCACCACCGGAAACGCCGGTAATCACTTTGCCTTTGACGACGATAGGTGCGGCAGTAATGGCATAACCCGCCTGGTAGTCGGCAACCTTCTTGATCCACATGGGCTTGCCGGTGTCTTTGTTCAAAGCGACGAGTTTGGCATCGAGAGTGCCGAAAATAACCTTGTCGTCGTACAGGGCAACGCCGCGGTTAACAACGTCACAACAGGGCATGATGCCGTCAGGCAGACGCGCGTCGTACTGCCAGATTTCCTCTCCGGTTCTGGCGTCAATGGCGTAAACACGGGAATAGGAGGCAGTCACATACATCACGCCATCCTTGATCAGCGGCTGCGACTCCTGGCCGCGCATTTTCTCGCTACCAAACGAGAAGGCCCAAGCTGGCTGAAGGTATTGAATATTACCGGTGTTCAGGTCTTCCAGGATACTGAACCGCTGGCCCTGGGTACCCATGCCGTAGCTGACGATATCGTCCGGCGTTTTGTGATCGTTCATGATGTCTTCGTCGGTGACCGCCTGGGCCCCGTACGATACGGCCAGCGCCAAGGCACTGGCTGCAATGCGAATCCCGAACTTGTTCGATGTCATGGTTGCGCTCTCCAAGTCTCTTGTTTTCGGTGCTATCGTTTTTGTTTCAGGATGAACCGGGAACTTTTCCCGCCTCTGAAGTGATTCTTCGCTTTGGGACGAAAACCGACAATTACCCCCCGGCACTGGTTTTCTCATCACTTGGTATTACTACCTCCAAAAACAAAGCCCGCGTGGGTGTCGCGGGCTTGATGTGTCGCTCTGAGTCAAACGGTTTTTCATCAACGCTGACCTTCGGCCCTAGCCAACGCCTCCTCACTGAGAAATTCCCGGTAATACTGGGGAACGCTATATCGTAGGCCCAGCTCCGCAAACAGTGCCTGCATATCGCCGGACTTCACCAGGTCACCGATAATGGCTTCGATCGCATAACCGAGTTGGCGATGGGTATGCTTGATCGCCATACCCACGTCCCAAACCTGCTTGCCAATGCCGGGAAAGCCATTACCGGCCAACTGGAATTCATTGTTTTCAGGGCGGCCCAGCTCATCGTCGATCTCGGCGCGCATTCCCATAACAGCGCTTACTGAACCGTCGTGCATGGCGTCGAAAGCCTTCCGTACGTTGGCATAGTGCCTGACCTGATCCCTCATCCGCCCTCGTAGTCCGGAGCTAAGGTAGAAATCCGGAAGGGTATCGATTTCCACACCGATGGGGTGGTACTGGAACTTGGCGACGGTATCGACACCGTCAATCTTCTCCGGATTGAAGGCAATCTGCCAGGTTTCCTGCTGGTAGGGGCCGAACAGCACCACCTGTTCGTTGATGTATTCCCCGGTGGAATCCTGCATGTAGGCATATTGCTTGTCATAAGGCACCCGCATCATCACATCTGCCAGCCGCCGCTTGGCTAGGTAGTGCCCTTTCCAGACGTTGTTTCTGAGGTCATCTCCGAGGTTTTCGTCGGGCACGATCCAGTGCACCCGGAATTCAACGCCCATGGCTTCGGCAATCTGTTTGCCCACTTCCACGTCAATGCCACGGGGTTCTCCGTTCACCTCGTAGGAGTACGGCGGGAAGTTTTCATAAACACCAACTTTCAGATAACCGGATTCGAGAATGATGTCGTAGGTTCGCTCCGCAGGCCTGTTCAGTAACGGATCGCCATCGTCCACTTCCTGCGCCGGGACCACCTGGAAAAACAGCATCAGTACAATAATACGGGACAGTGTTTTCATTGTTTTCTCCCCAACGACGTCAGGCCGGCACAGGGCCGGCCTGAGTACAGGCTTTGTGTGAGAATCCGTGAGGCGATCATTCCGGCTTCGGCAGAGACTCCACATAAGTCCGAATGGCCCATATGGCGTTTTGGTCCAGTGTCTTTTTCCAAGCAGGCATGCCCCGGTCAGTACCGTTGAGCACTCGGGTAACGTAATACTCGTCATCCCACTCGGTCAGCTCACGCAAGTCGGGCGTCAGGCCGCCGGACATAGCGCGGATACCATGGCAGCCAGCGCAGTTGCCGGCGTAGGCGCTCTCTCCGACGGTCACGGCCTGGGCATTGTGATTGCCATACTCATTGCCTTCCCGAAACGGGTTCTGCGATCGCACTTCGTCACCGAGTTCAGGCAGGTCACCAGTGTCCACCTCCTGTGGAGTCACGTTGCCGTGAGCCAATACCAGACCAGCAGCTCCCAAAAGAGCGGCTGCCAGCAGCGTGTGAAGTGAAAAAGACGTGGTCATTGTTGCTACCTCTGCTATTTGATTCCTCATCCATTGGCTGTTGGTTTTGTCAGACGCCAATGTGCTTGCTCCCAGTCTAGGAATCGCACCGCTCAATCCGAATGCCACTTTGGAGGTTTTGGCGTAGTTCCTTGGTAGTAGACGCAGAGAGCGAAGGCCAAAGCATGAGATGGAAAGGCAATGTCTGAAAACTGCCCGTTTCTCAGCTACAAGCGCACTTATCGGGATATTTTCCCGGGTTTTTCTGGTTTTTTCCCGGATCCAGCATGGGCATTTCCGTCGCCTGGCGTTGGCTACGCAGCTAATACTCAGTGCGTCGACGTCGAAGCAGGGCGTTAGTCACAACAAAAACCAAGGGGAACATGTATGAAAACCACCAAAGAAAAGCATCCGCTTATACGCGGGATCAGCCTGGCACTGATGCTGGGTTCATCAGCCGCTCTGTCACTTCAGGTGCACGCCAAAGACGTGACGTGGGACGACATCGCCAACGATGCACAAACCACGGAAAACGTACTTGGCTACGGCATCGGCCCCAAGGCACAACGTTACAGCCCGATGACCACTATTAATCGCGAGAACGTTGAGCGCCTGGTTCCGGCCTGGTCTTTCTCATTCGGCGACGAGAAGCAGCGGGGGCAGGAATCCCAGGCGCTAATTCACGACGGCGTCATCTATATCACCGGTTCCTATTCCAGGATCTACGCCCTGGACGCCAAAACCGGAGACAAACTCTGGGAATACAATCACCGCCTGCCCGAGGGCATCCGCCCGTGCTGCGACGTTGTGAACCGGGGCGCAGCCATCTTCGGTGACAAAGTCTTCTTTGGCACCCTTGACGCCGGCATCGTTGCCCTGAATAAAGACACAGGCAAGGTAGCCTGGCGTGAAAAGTTTGCCGACCACGAAGCAGGCTACACCATGACCGGGGCTCCAACCCTGGTAAAAGACCAAAAGTCCGGCAAGGTACTGCTGATTCACGGGTCGTCCGGGGATGAGTTCGGCGTTGTGGGCAAACTGTTTGCGCGTGACCCCGATACCGGTGAAGAAATCTGGATGCGCCCGTTCGTAGAAGGACACTATGGCCGCCTGGACGGCGAGAAAAGCACACCGACCGGTGACCCTCGTGCACCGAGCTGGCCCGACGATCCCAACACCGAAACCGGAAAAGTCGAAGCCTGGAGCCACGGTGGCGGCGCCCCCTGGCAAAGTGCCAGTTTCGATGCCGCCACTAATACCATCATCATTGGTGCCGGCAACCCAGCGCCCTGGAATACCTGGAAGCGCACGTCACCCGGTGGCGACCCCGCCGACTACGACAACCTCTACACGTCCGGGCAGGTGGGTGTAGACCCGTCCACTGGCGAAGTAAAATGGTTCTACCAGCACACACCCAACGATGCCTGGGACTTCTCCGGCAACAACGAGCTGGTACTTTTTGAATACGATGAGGACGGGGAGACCGTAAAAGCGACAGCGCACGCTGATCGCAATGGGTTCTTCTATGTTGTTGACCGCACCAACGGCGATTTCAAAAAAGGTTTCCCGTTCGTAGACAATATTACCTGGGCTAAAGGGATTGGCGAGGACGGTCGTCCGATCGAAGCCGAGGGACAGCGCCCGCCACCCGTAGCCGAGGGCGAAACCCGAGGTAAGGCCGTAGAGGTCTCCCCGCCCTTCCTGGGCGGCAAAAACTGGAATCCTATGGCCTATAGCCAGGATACAGGTCTGTTCTACGTGCCAGCCAACCACTGGAAAGAGGATTACTGGACCGAGGAGGTCACTTACAAAAAAGGCGCGGCCTACCTGGGTCAGGGATTCCGCATCAAACGTATGTACGACGACCATGTGGGTATCCTCCGTGCCATGAACCCCATCACCGGCGACATTGAATGGGAGCACAAGGAAAATATGCCCCTGTGGGCAGGTGTTCTTGCCACTAAGGGCGGCCTGGTATTCACAGGCACGGGAGACGGGTTCCTCAAGGCCTTTGACGCCGAAACCGGCGAAGAACTCTGGAGGTTCCAGACCGGCTCCGGAATCATTTCGTCTCCGATCACCTGGGAGATGGACGGTGAGCAGTATATCGGCGTTGCCTCTGGCTACGGCGGTGCAGTCCCACTGTGGGGCGGCGACATGGCTGAGCTGACCAAGCCCATTTCTCAAGGCGGGTCATTCTGGGTCTTCAAGATGCCCTCCTGGGCACAGGCTTCCCGCTAACCAACCTCCGACCTGGGCCTGGCTTCACGCCAGGCCCCTTTTTCCAGCATCTGTTCGGGAGTGACTACCATGAAACTCGCTATTACGGTGTCCATGATTGCGTTGTGCTCACAGGCAATTGCCGATGACTACTTGGCGGGCCAGAACCAGGCCCCCACGATCAACGGCTGCGTTCTTGAGCGGCAGGCCCAGTGCCCTGGAGCGGATCTTCAGGACGCCGATCTGTCCAACATGGATCTACGATCCGCAGACTTCAAAGGCGCCAACCTGTCAGGAGCCAACCTGAGCCATACCAGCCTCAGAGGTGCCAATCTGGATGGAGCAAGTCTGGACAACGCCATTGGCTATCGCTTGCAGGCCTACCGCGCAAGCATGCGGGGAGCATCGCTGAAAAATGCAGATCTTCAGGGCATGCAGGGGCAATACCTTTTTGCCCAGGGGGCTGACTTTAGCGGCTCGAATCTAACGGGGGCCAATTTCGATTTTTCGAGATTCTCAGGCGCTTCATTGCAGAACACCAATCTCGCCTTCAGCAGTTTCGAAATTTCCTGGCTGCCAAAAGCTGACCTGAAGGGTGCCAATCTGCGGGGAGCCAACCTCCAGGAGGCCAAGCTCGGACTGGCCAATCTGTCTGACGCCAATCTCACCGGAACCCGGATACATTACGCAACGTTCGAAGGTACCTACATGGAAGGCTGCACGGCCTGCCCTTTCGATTGGTAATGGTGGGCGGGCTCACACCCGCTGGCCTTCTCCCAATTGACCGTACCGAATCAGACCAGCATCCACAGCCAAGTGAATCAACTCCACTGACGAAGCCACCTGCAGTTTGCTTTTCAATACCGCCAGGTGGTTGGATACCGTTTTATTGCTAACACACAGGCGCCCGGCAATCCCCGGAACGCTCTCACCCCGGGCATACATCAGCAAAACTTCCATCTCCCGCTGTGTTATATCGCGCAGACGGTGATCCACTGGCCTTTCCTGATTCATAGCCAGCCGGGTCGCAATCGGGTGCTCGATGTAGGGTTGGCCCGCCGCTACCCGTTTGACCGCTTCCGCCAATTCTTCGGGGGCGCAACTCTTGGATACAAATCCCAGCCCACCAACATCCAGGGCCTGGCGCACCATTGGCAGTTCATCGTGCATGGTAAAGAACAGAATGGCGGCGCTGCGCCAGCGCTGACGAAGTCGGCGCCCCACTTCCAGGCCAGAGATATCCGGCAACCCCATATCCAGCAGCACGACATTCGGCTGGTGGTCCGCGTAACGGGCAACCGCATCCTGTCCTGTTTCCACTTCGACAATGGCGACAGCGGGTATCATCGACCTCAGCAGGTTGGCAATCCCCTGACGCACAACCTGATGGTCATCAACGATCATCAGTTTCACACGGCACCTCCTGGCGCTGTAATGGATTCAGACAAAGGCACCGCAAGGCGTATTCGGGTGCCTTCACCCACCTTGCTGGAAAACTGCACCTCTCCGCCGAGGCATCGCGCCCGCTCACACATGGAGCGAATGCCCAGGCCCGCCTTCGCGGGAAAGTTCTCTGCACCGGCGCCGTCGTCCCGAATGTCAATCCGCAGTCCATCGGAATGTTGAGCAACCGCCAGTATTGCGCAACGGGCTCTGGCGTGTCGGGATATGTTGTTCAGCGCCTCCTGAAGGAAACGATAGAGATGTGTCTGCTGCTCATCGGTAAGTTGCGGCAGTTGCGTATCCATATCAAGCCGACAGTCCAGCCCGCTCAACTGCTGCCACTGTTCCGCCAGGTGTCGAATGGCGCTGTCCAGGCCAAGTTGCTCCATCACCAATGGGTGCAGATCCTGCAACAAATGACGGAAATGCTGTTGCACGGTTTCACAGTGTCCCGCTAGATCTTTTGCCTGTTGCTTCTGTCGTTCGTTCAATTCGGGGTCGTACACCCAGCTTCGCGCCTGCGCACGAATACCGGTGAGATACTGGCCAAGATCATCGTGCAAGACACGGGCAATATGTGATCGCTCCCGGTCCTGTAACTGCAGCAGTTCGTTCAGCAGGTGGCTGACGGTTTTCTGTTCCTTTTCCAGCGCGGTGGCCATTGCATTGAACCGACCGGCCAGGGTATCCAGTTCTCGGATACTCTGCCTTGGCAGCCTGGACGTCAGCTCCCCCCCGGCCACAGCCTCCAGAGCGCTTGCCAATGAAACCAGGGGCCGAAGCCCCTGCCTGACCATTCCGTAGAGTGCCATGAAGCACAAAACCATACCCACTGCGTAGGAAAAGGAAACCAACAGGAACCCTTCCCAGATTTCCTCTACCTCATCAGCGGGGTCAATACTCCAGCCATTGACCGAAGGAAAAGACATCTGTCCCGACACCATGGACGAAAACCAGGAAGGCACATGCCCATGATCGCCTGTCTTGCCGGCCACTGGCTTTATGTGCCGCATATTCTCAACCACATTAGCCGGCAGACCTTGAGGATCGCCCAAACTTTTCGCCAGACCTGACACGCCAGTGAGCTCACGCTGAACGTCGTGCTGCGCCTGCCCAATGTACAACGCTGCACCCAGCAGATACACGACAACAAATACCGCCAGCATGGTCAGGGAAACTTTCCGGTAAGCCGTCATTATTTTTGTCCAGTCAAAGGCTTTGGCACCTATACCAATCATGCTAAACGCCCTATTTCTGACCGGAATAGTTCTTTAGTACCGGCACTTTCCTACTTTCTGAATATTTCCGGGACTTTTTCCCTTCTCTAAGCTGGAAGCACAACAATAAACCGGAGAACTTCATGTCTCTTTTGTTCAGGACTGCAACCGCAATACTGGCAGCCATCCTCAGCACCGCCCCGCTGAAAGCAGATTCTCTTGAGGTACGTGTAGGGTATGTGCAATGGCATCCGGACCAGGGCCCGGTCTTGTCCAATGTCCTTCCCGAACCGGAAGACGCCGGCCTGAAAGGCGCGGAGCTGGGCATGCAGGACAACAGCACCACCGGGAAGTTTCTCGGGCAGACCTACACCCTGGAAAGCAGGGTTGCCGACTCGGAAGCCGAGGCGATGGCCGCCTTCGACCAACTCCGTGAGTCCGGTATCGAACTCGTCGTGGTGAACGCTCCGGCACAGACATTGAAGAGAATGACCGCAACGTCGGGCGCGGACACACTTCTGTTCAACGCCGGTTCAAAAGCGGACGAGCTTCGAACCATCGAATGCAACGCCAACCTGCTCCATACCATGCCCAGCTACGCCATGCTGACGGACGCACTGGCACAGTGGCTGAACCAACGGCGCTGGAACGAGATTCTCTTGATTACCGGGCCCACTGACGACGACAAAGGCTGGGCCAATGCCTTTCGCAGATCTGCCAAGCGCTTCGGTTTGGAAGTTATTGAAGACAAACCATGGACCTTTGACGCCGACCTTCGCCGCACCGCCTCCAGGGAACTGCCGTTGTTTACCCAGGCCAGCGACTACGATGCCGTTGTGGTGGCCGATGTTCGCGGCGATTTTGGCGAGTACGTGCCGTTCAACACCTGGCTGCCGCGCCCTGTCGTCGGCACTCAGGGGATGTCCCCCGTTACTTGGCACCGGGTAGTGGAAAGCTGGGGCGCCGCTCAACTGCAAAACCGCTTCCGTGATCTGGCTGGCCGCGACATGAACGGCGAGGACTATGCCACTTGGGCAGCCATTCGCTCCATCGGTACAGCCGTCACTGACTTGGGTGACGCAAGCCCCAACGCAATCCGACATTTTCTGTTCAGCGACAAATTCCAGCTTGCCGCCTTCAAGGGCCGCAAGCTGACTTATCGCGATTGGAACGGCCAACTTCGACAACCAATTCCCCTGGTTCATCCACGGGGACTGGTTGCCAGGGCACCGTTCGAAGGGTTTCTGCATCCCAACACGAACATGGACACGCTCGGTTTCGACAAACCCGAGAGCAACTGTCGCATTAACGGCTGACCGCTCTGGCGGAAGCTTTCTAAAACAAAAAGGAGTTACATCATGAAGTCTCTGCTCAAGCACACCGCTCTAGCCGCTATAGTCGGCCTGTCGACACCGGCCATGGCCAGCCTTGCCTACGTGTCCAACGAAAAAGACAACACCCTTTCCATCATCGACACCGAGACCCGGGAAGTTGTTGAGACCATTGATGTGGGCCAGCGGCCACGGGGCATCCTGTTGTCCAAGGACCACACCAAGCTTTATATCTGCGCCAGTGACGACGACACTGTGCAGGTGCTGGATCTGGCGACCCGCAAGATCGTCGACACCCTACCCTCCGGTGAAGATCCCGAACAGTTCTCACTTCACCCGAACAACAAGCATCTGTACATCGCCAACGAGGACGACGCCATCGTCACAGTGGTGGATGTGGACACCAAAGACGTCCTGGCCCAGATTGACGTCGGCATCGAGCCGGAAGGCATGGCCGTCAGCCCGGACGGCAAGTGGGCGGTAAACACCAGTGAAACCACCAGCATGCTGCACTGGATCAACACCGAGACTTTTGAGATTGAAAAGAACATCGTTGTCGGACAACGCCCCCGCCACGTGGAATTCAGCAAAGACAGCAAGATTGCCTGGGCTTCGGCGGAAATCGGCGGCACCGTGCACATCATCGATGTGGACAATCTGGAGCAGATCCATGAGATGTCGTTCAAGGTTCCTGGCGTGAATCAGGACCGCGTTCAGCCCGTCGGTATCGAGCTGACCTCCGATGGCAAATACGCCTTCGTAGCGCTCGGCCCATCAAATCATGTTGCAGTCGTCGATGCCCAGACTTATGAAGTGTTGGATTATCTACTGGTGGGCAGTCGGGTATGGCAACTGGATCTCGATAAGGATGAGAAACATCTCTATACCACCAACGGCGTTTCAGGAGACGTTTCGGTGATCGATGTCGAAGACCTGAAGGTGATCAAATCCATCAAGGTCGGCCGCTACCCCTGGGGTGTGGTCATTGATCCGTCCTCATAACACCAGCATGACCATTGAAGCCAGCCACATCTGCTTTCGCTACGGCGACAAGCCCGTGCTCAAAGAGGTCAGCTTCGCGCTGACCTCTGGCCGTTTCCACGCTCTTCTGGGCCCCAATGGCGCCGGCAAGTCCACACTGTTTGGTTTGTTAACCCGGCTTCTGGCGCTCCAACAAGGCGAACTCCTGCTGGCCGGTCAATCGTTGAAAAAACAGCCATCCGAGGCCATGCGCCAGATTGGTGTGGTGTTCCAGCAGAACGCTCTGGATCTTGATTTGACCGTGCGCCAGAACCTCCAGTATCACGCCGCGCTGCACGGCTTATCTCGCAAAGAAGCCCGAACGCGGGGTGATCGCGAGCTGGCTCGTTTTGAACTGCTCGAGCGCGCCAACGAACCCGTGCGCAAGCTCAATGGCGGCCACCGTCGGCGTGTGGAAATTGCCCGGGCCTTGCTTCATGAGCCCTCTCTGTTGCTGCTTGATGAGCCCACTGTCGGCCTGGATGTGGCAAGTCGCAGAGCGCTCAACGAACATGTTCGCATTCTGTGCGACGAGGCCGGCCTGACCGTGCTGTGGGCGACGCACCTGATCGAGGAGGTGCAACAGGATGACCGGGTGTTGATCCTGCACCAGGGACAACTGCTGGCCGATGGCTCCGGCCAGGACATTTGCGAAGCCGAGGGCGCCCGGAACCTGGCGGAAACGTTTCACTCGCTGACGGGGGCAGGATAATCATGAAAGCGGCCCATTACTGGCACTGTTTTGTCGGCATCCAGACGCGGGAGTGGTTGCGATTCTGGCAACAACGCACTCGCTTCGCCAGTGCCCTGGTCCGGCCGCTTCTGTGGCTTGTGGTGTTTGCCGCCGGCTTCCGGGCCGTGCTGGGCATCTCCATTATTCCGCCCTACCAGACCTACATCACCTACGAGACCTACATCGCCCCCGGGCTGTGCGGGATGATCATCCTGTTCAATAGCATGCAGGGTGCTCTTTCCATGGTGTATGACAGGGAACTGGGCAGTATGCGGGTGTTATTGATGAGCCCTTTGCCCCGGCCGTTCCTGCTGGTAACCAAGTTGCTGTCGATGGGCGTAGTGTCGGTCGGGCAGGTGTATGTTTTTCTGCTTCTGGCCCTGCTGGTGGATGTGGAGCCACCATTGTGGGGTTATCTGGCCGTCTTGCCAGCCTTGATACTAACCAGCCTGATGCTGGGAGCACTGGGCTTGCTGATTGCCACCTGGATCAAGCAGCTGGAAAACTTTGCGGGGGTGATGAACTTTGTCATTTTCCCGATGTTCTTCATGTCCTCGGCGCTGTACCCACTGTGGAAAATGAACGAAGCCAGCCCCTGGCTGTACTGGGTTTGCCAGTTCAATCCGTTCACCCACGCGGTGGAAGCGATCCGGTTTTCGCTGTATCTGGAGTGGAACCCCGCCGCCTTCGGCATTACCGCCGGTGTAACGGTCGTGCTGGCGCTTTTGGCAACGGCGGGGTTTCGGCCACAGAGGACCAAGATACTGGGGACAAAGCCTGCCTGACCGAGAGGCGTTCGGCAGGCAGGGTGCCGGCTTACCAACCTTCCGTTGGTATGCCGTGTTCTTGGAGGTAGTCGCCGTGCCGTTTTAGATAGCCTTTCGTGCGTTCCGTGAAGTCGGAAGGATCTCCTGGTCCTTCTGACGCCTGCATTCGCATCACCTCGATCTCGTTGCCAATCTGGTTCATGATCCAGACCACTACGGTGCCTCCGGGAGCCAGACCGATAACCATGGAATGCCTCGGGCCAGTGCGCTCGTCAATTTGGGTCTTGTAAGAGGCAGGTTCCAGCATGCGTTCCTGAAGCGCCTGTGGCACTTCAATTAGCTTGACGTAATATTTCTGCTCGGCAAAGGAGAACCATTTCAGAAAGATAAGCTCAGGGAACGGTTCAACACTGGCCCCTTTACCAGAAGGCCCTCGTGCACCTCGCCAGCAACAACCTACTGACCCAATCGGCTGGCGCCAACTACGCTCACCGGTCTTTTCCAGGAACATCTGCTCCACCCACACTTCATAATGCTTTGGCGCGGCTACTCTGATGCTCCAGGGCACACCCTCTTTAACGGATGCTGCACAACCGCTGAACAGAATGGTAAGAATAGTTATACCTGTGACTAAAATCTTGCTAATCATCATTTGCTTTTCATCTGTGGGTATACAGTACGTTCACGGGACAGCGATGGAGCATGAGGGTATATACCCTCAAATTTTGATGGCACACCCGCGATTAAAGTCTCGATACTGTTAAAGTGCGCTGAATAATGGATATAGCGTTGGAGCAGTAGTTCTTGCTGTTCCCTGTCAAGAGAAGGTGAATCCAACCCCCGGCTAACCTGCTCCAGAACTTCTTGCAGGATAGGCTCCAGCTCTGCCGGCACCGATACAGTTTCCTCCGTGGGATCAATTTCATCTAGCGGTACTCCCTTCTCCACAGCCAGACGATGCATCAATCTCAAGGGTATGCGCGAATACTCTCCCCGAATCTGTCGCAACATTCTCAGCCCCAGCTCCGCACGGCCGTTCGGTGCCGGATGGTCATGATGACGGGTGGCAATCTCCAGGCCTGCAAGCCCATCAGAACCAAAACTTTTTGTCGGATCTGCCTGCTGTACAGGCAAGCAATAGGGGCCGATCCAACCTTCCGCGACCACCTCCCGACGCAGGGCTTCAAGATTGTCCCACTGTGCGGTCTTCTCCGGCCAGCGTATCCGGTTTTGGGGCACCTGCAGCATAGGACTGAGTAACACTTCTTCTCTCTGACTGTCGCTATAACCGCCGCCAATATCAGAGTGGACGCCCGGGAGCGTGATCTCTTTGAAGTTCTCAGGGAGGCTTCCACTGCTATTCCTAAGACTGTTTAGGGCAAAATTCTTACGATGCTCATGGGCAGCGGTCAGGTGCACAGCTTTTCCCACCTTGCCAGGATCGAGATAAAGCTTAACCGGATAGTTGCGGTCATTGTGAGCCAACAGGTCGCCTGCTAACGGGTTAACGATTGCTGCCACGGAGTCGAATATCCCGACAAAACGGATCTGGACATGCTCTGGCCAAAGGATACCGCTATCCTCCAGAACCTGCGCGAGTCGGCCACTCCTCCCCAAATTGATTTCGTGGGCGGCATGACGGGCCGCCGCCGCACCTCGGCTGAAGCCAAACAGATCCAAGGTTAACTTGTCGATCGCCCTGCCTTGTAAGGTTTCCCTCAATCGCAACGCCAGTTGTGAGAAAGCCTCGCTTACCTGCCGGATAACACCCGCCTCACCCATACCTGTGGCTGCCCCATACAGCACATCACTGTCACCTGTCTTCGTGCCGGCCCCGGGTGCATAAACAGAACGTCGGTAGGTAATGAAACCCTCTGACTCAACTTCATTTTCCGGATAGGAGTCCCACAGCTTCGCTACATTGGTAACCGCATTGCCATAACTGCCACCCATCAACATCGACAGCCGCCACTCACACTCCTCCCGACTGATCTCATCGTTTTCATAGGGAATCAGACAATCCCGCTCCAGCTGCTGGGCAAACGAGCGGGCATTGGCAGCGTTGTTCATGGTGCCGTCGGTAAATATCCCAACTTCCAGATGTACTTTGGGCGGATCGGCTTTGGCGTCCTCGGCCGCCTTTGCCGCCGAAACATTCAGCGGTGCCACCAAAGCGGCTGCTCCCAGCGGCAGGCTCAATCGATGATCTTCCGCCCCGTCTTGCGACTCACGCTCAGATCTCCGCCATTGACGATAATTCGCCGAGAACAACCCAACGCCCAGCCCACCAATGCCCTGGGGGTGATACTGGCGCAGCTGTTTAGGAGTAATGTCGCAGGCATTCAGCTCTGCTACGCCTTTTTGAATGGCATAAGGTAAATTCATTCCGCCACTGCGTAACCGCCAGCGTCCTCCCGCGGGCAGGCTGTCGTCTGGCAGCCAGCTCACGACAGGAGAAAGGGGCCGTCCGGACCCGGTATAGACAAGCATCAGCCTATTATCGCTGACTGCCCGGCAGACGGTTTCGGTCAGATGATGGCCGCTGCGGGTTTGGGGCCCGAACGCCGATTCCATGCGAGCGCGGACACTGCCATCGTCCTGGATAAGACGCCTAGCCCTATTGGTCGCGATAAAGGGGGATTCAATGCGGGGAAGGTGGTAGGCCTTCAGGTCCCATACCGGGACCAGGTCCATAAAGCCCATCGTCAGCACTCCTTGTTGACGGTAAAAGACAAGCTGGCCATGTTAGCCGATGTTTCACGAAGGCAACAATTCGAGTGTCACGTTTTTTCACTAAACCAGGTCCACGCCCTCCGAGTCTCGCAACTTCCCAAGAAGATCGCTGATCAAACTGGGCTCGCCAATGGCATCGTCCCATTGCAGCTGCGCCGGACTACCATCCAGATACCATAGCCGGTTCGCCAGGATCTCAGCATCGCGCCCATCATGGGTTACGCAAATCATGGCCATGCTGGCGTTGGCGTCCAGGATTCCGGCAATCAGTGTTTTCAGTTCACTCGCCATTACCGGATCAAGAGATGCGAAGGGTTCATCCAATAGCAACAGGTCCGGTTCAACCGCCAGGCAACGTGCGAGGGCGGCCCGCCGCGCCATGCCAAGGGAGAGCTGATCTGGCAGGTAATGCCCATATCCAGCGAGACCAACCTGGCCCAGGGCACTCTCAGCCTCCTCATCACTGGCACCGACAAGCTTGAGGTTGGCGTTCAGGGTTCGCCAGGGCAGCAATCGATGCTCCTGGAACAGATAGCCAATCCGCAGCGTGTCACAGCCAACAATGGCATCCGACGGGAGTGCCTTATCGAGCCCGGCGATAGCATTCAACAGGGTGGTTTTGCCAATACCGGATGGCCCTAACAGGCAGATACGATCGCCCCGCTCAATGGTGGCGAAAACCTCGCCCAACACGGGTTTGCCAAAACTGCGGCCGGCTATTCGTAGTTCAAGCATGGGCCACCTCCGGCTGACGCCAGCGGCTGGACCGGCGTTCAAGGGGCTGCAGGATGGCCAGCTCGATGAGTTGTACAACGGCTATAAAGGCCAGGCTGTAAGCGAGGATGGCAGCCACATCGAACACCTGAAAGGCCATGTGTAACTGGAATCCGATACCACTGGAACGCCCCAACAGTTCGACCACCAGCACGATTTTCCAGATTAGAGCCAAGCCACCACGCGTAGCCGCCATCAGATAGGGAAACAGTTGTGGTACCCAGACCTCACGAAACCGTTGCCAGCGGGTGAACTCGTAGACGGTAGCCATGTCCTCGAGCCGGTAATCCAGGCTCCGCGCGCCTTCCCGAACCGTCACCGCCACATTGGGGACCTTGTTGATCACCACCGCCATCACCGCGGCCACTTCTACCAGGCCAAACCAGACATACATCAGGATGATGGTTACCAGCGCGGGCAGATTAAGAAGCAGGACCAGCAAAGGATCGAACAGCGCATTGGTGGTTTGGGAGCGCCCCATCACAATGCCAATCCCGGTACCAAGCAGCATGGCCAATGCAAAGGCCACCACCACACGCGCTAGTGTGGCACCAAGGTGGTGCCATAGGGCTCCGGATTCGGATTCCTGCATCAGGGAATCTAAAACGTCGAGGGGAGACGGCAGCAAGGGGGACTTGATCACCCAGGCAACCGCCGCCCAGAAAAAGACAAGAGACGGCAACACCACCCAGTAACTCCAGGCCGGAGGGCGGCCAGAGAAGGCTCTCACGGCTGGCCCCGGTGGAACAGGTCGGTGGGCATACGATTGTCAGGATTGGCACCGGTGAGCGCCAGCAGACGATGCAGGCCCGCAATGCGCTGGTCCGTTAGCGGTAATGGTACGCCTGCCACAAACCCTTTCCGCAGCGATTGAAATACAGCGTCGTCAGGCTCACCCATCAGTGGCCGCAGGCGTTGCCAGAACCTTTCGCTATCCGAGAGCTCGTTCTTGGCCTGCTGCAACGATCTGGCAAAACGGTTCATCAACGCGCGATGGTCTTCCGCCCAATCAGCCGGAAAAACATACCCCAAAACCGGCAAGTTCCGGTCGAGATTAATGGCGACAAGAAGATCCGACATTCTGAACGCCGAACGCCAGCCGCCCTCACCTCTCAGGCGTGCGGCAAAATGCCAGTAGGTGACGATGGCATCCACCTGGCCCCGCCTCAGGGCCTGACTCAGCAGCGGTGGAGCGGCAAACTGCACATCGGCGGATGCCGCAAGATTGATCCCTCGCTGTTCCGCAACCTTTTGCAACAGTATCCAGCCCTTGCCGTCCGGCCCGCCTGCAACGCCGATACGCTTGCCGGCCAGATCGGCCACGGCGCGTATATCGGAGTGTTCAGCCACCACGATATCGCCAATCTGGGATGAAAACGGTACGTAAAGATAGGGCGCCCCGTCCTCAAAACGGGCTTGAGCCCAATGCAGGTCGGCTACAGCCCCGTTGACGGAACCACTGGTTACCGCCAGTCGGGACGCGGGCAGGTTGGCCACCAGCGTGAGATCCAATTGGTAGCCGTTCTTCCGATCCAGCCCCTGGTGGACTATGTGGTCCAACTCCCAGTGAGCGGTGCCGAACTGCAACACACTGACGGACAACACGGGCAACGGTTGATTATCGCGGGCATGAGCCGCCCCGGGTTGCGCAAAAACCAACCACAGGATGACCATAGCCATCCAGGCAGCGCGGACAGCAGCACCGGGAAACACAGGATCAGGCATTGTTATGGTTTGTTGACTCATCCCTCCACGATACGAAGCCCGCCGGCCGGCAAGAATAGTACTTTGGTGCCTGTTTTTTGGTGCGATGGTCGCATTCAACCCGGGGCGCGGATAGCGTGTAATGCAATCATCACAATAATAAACAGAGGATCACACCCCACTTGGGAGATCCCCTGTCCCAGGAGGCCGCCATGCTGAATGAGCCCGATGCCGCACTCTCTCCCGAAAAGCGCTATGATGTTTCGGAAACCATCCCTGATAATGACAACAAACCGGTGGATCCACCCATGGAGCCAACCTACAAAATATTGATTGCCGACGACCACCCGCTGTTTCGTGAGGCCATCAGCAGCGTGATATCGACCGGTTTTAGCGGTAGTCAGATCATTGAAACCGCCGACCTGGACAGCGCCCTGGACATTACCCGCGAAAACGATGATCTGGATCTGATTCTGCTGGATCTGAATATGCCGGGAATGCACGGCTTGAACGGTCTGATTACCTTGCGGAACGAAGCGCCAACCATCCCGGTAGTCATTGTATCGGCGGAGGAAGACAAACAGGTGGTGTTGCAGGCCATTACCTACGGTGCCTGCGGTTTCATCACCAAGTCCTCTCCCCGCGCCCAGATGACGGAGGCCATCCAGCAGATCCTCAACGGCAATGTCTACCTGCCTTCAGACATCATCCGAACCGGCAAGGAAAACACCCATCGCCGCAGCCGGCATGAGGACAACCCGATTTCACCAGAGCTGCTGAACTCCCTGACCCGCCGCCAGTTGTTGGTACTGGAGCGCATGTCCAAGGGGGAATCCAACAAGCAGATCGCGTACAACCTGAACATCGCAGAGACCACGGTTAAAGCCCATGTCTCGGCGATTCTTCGCAAGCTGGGGGTTCACAACCGGGTGCAGGCGATTCTGTCGGCCAGCGACGTGGATTTCAGTCAGTACCTGAAACGGTAGGAGATCACCCTCTCAAAAGGTGGTTCAGCGCACTGCGCAACTTCAACGGCTTCACAGGCTTGTTCATTAACACGTGCCCCAGCTCGCGGATGTGCTGCTTCAACTCGTTGGTGTAATTGGCGGTAATCATGACCACCGGAGCCGGGCGCTGGCGGCGGCCATTGATCTCGGCCACCACATCTACTCCATTCTCGTCGTTGTCCAGATGATAATCCGCCAGAATAAGGTCCACGGGGCACTTGGCCGGATCCACCTGCCGCTCAAGATCTTCCAGAGAAACCGCGGAAACCACCTGGCAATCCCAGCCTTCCAGCAACGTCTGCATGCCCTGGCAGATAGCGTGGTCGTTATCGATCACCCAGATCCTGGCGCCACCCAGTCCCCCATGGTTTGACACCGCGCGGTCATCATCTGCTGTCGGCCGTTTGGGCAACAACTGCCCGACCGGCACTTTTACACTGAATACCGAGCCTTTGCCCTGTATCGAGGATACCGTCACCTCGTGACCCAGCATGCGGGAAATCTTGTCGACGATCGCCAACCCCAGCCCAAGGCCCTTGTCCGGCTGCGAGCCAGCGGGGCGAATGCGCTTGAACTCCTGGAAAATCTCGGTCAGCTTGTCCTCCGGAATACCAGGGCCGGTGTCCCACACCTGCAGCAATACATGCTCCCGATGCCGGCGGCACCCCAGCAGAATGCGCCCGGTGCCGGTATAACGAATGGCATTGGTGAGGAAGTTGCGAAGAATCCTCGCCAGTAGCTGGGAGTCGGACTCCACGATTGCCGAGGATGGCACGAAGTCCAGCGTCAGCCCCTCCGCCAGTGCCATCTGACGAAACTCACGGGCGATGTTGTTGAGCAGGTCCCGCAAGTCGAAGGCCATGATGTCCGGCTTGATCACGCCGGCATCCAGCTTGGAAATGTCCACCAGGGTGCCCAGAAGGTTTTCCACATCGTCCAGGGAGGTGCTTACCGATCGCACCAGTCCCTCGGCCTTGGGCCCGAAGGAGTGCTCCAACAAAGAACTGGTGAACAGGCGAGCTGCATTCAGTGGCTGCAGCAGATCATGGCTGACCGCCGCCAGAAATTTGGTTTTCGACAAGTTGGCGCGCTCGGCGTCCATCTTGGCGTCACGCAGTCGCGCTTCCACCGCCGCCCGCTCACTGATTTCCTGTCGCAACTGACTGTTGAGGCCGGTAAGAGCTGCGGTACGTTCTTTCACCCGCCGTTCCAGATTATCGTACGCCTGCTCCAGTGCCAGCGCGGTCTTGCGGCGGTCGGTAATGTCCCGGATCAGCACGAAGAACCCGATAACCTCCTCGTGGTCGTCCACGTTTGGTACGTAGGCGCGGAGCATGTAGCGGGTCTCTCCGGTGTCGTTGGTTTCCTCGAATTCGAAGTTGACGCTATTACCCCTGAGCACAGCCTGCATATGAGGCATTAGCCTCTGGTAAAGCTCAGGCTGGTGAATGTTCTCCAGGTGTTTACCAAGCGGCGACTCGCCATTGCGCCCATACCAGGCTTCATAAACCTTGTTGCAGAACTGCACGGTCATGTTCGCGCCCACGTAGGCGATCAGTGCGGGCACATGGTCCGTCACCACGCGGATCCAGCGCTCGCTCTCTTCAAGCGCCTTGATTCGGCGAGCCATTTCACTGTTCTTGACGTCAGTAATGTCCGAGTAAAGAACAACCAGCCCACCCTCACGGGTGCTCCTTTCCGTCATCTGCACCCAACGGCTGTTGGACAGCAGGAACACCGCCCCTTCTGAGGACTCATTCACATGCTCTTCAACCACCAGCCCGGAATTGATCGCCATGGCCTTCAGATCGGCGATAGAAGTGCCGGGGGGAGGAACATCCAACCGGGCATCGGCCCAGTAACTGCGGAACCGGCTGTTACATTGAATAAGGCGGTGCTGGTGATCAAAAAGCACAAAGCCATCAGCAATGCTTTCGATAGCGTCTGCCAGACGCTGGCGCGTGGTTTCAGCCTCTTCGCGGGCCCTGTTCAGGGCCTTGTTGCTGTGCTTGAGCTCATCCATGGTTTGGTTGAGCGCTTCCGTACGTTCCCGCACCTGCTCCGCCAGAACCACCGAGTGTTCAAACGCCGCATAGGGTTCGGGTTTGTGAGCCGAGCCGGATTCCACCCGAACAATAAGAGCGTCCCTTATCTTTCGGAGGCGTTCGTTCTCCGCCTCCAGCTCGGCAATCCGCTGATCCCTGCGGTCGTCGGGATCAGCCTCAGTTGTGACCGTAACCGGCATCGGGCTGACCAATCACCACCCCCGTAAACGTCTGATTGATATGCATACCGTCGAACTGCTCACCATAGGTATTGAAGCCAATGACCTTATGATGACGAAGGAAATCTGACACTTCATCTACAACGCCAGTGAACTCCGCTTCCAGACGACGAAGAAAGCAGTCGCAGCCTATGGTCACCAGTGGTGGCCCCACGACCCGTTCGGAGGCTTCAATTTGCGTGCGCACGCTCTCAAGAAGTGAGCCAGGCTCCATGGCGGTCATGACAATGCCGGTTTCCACCGCGCAGTAGAACGTCAGGCTCCCGTCGGCGTTCACCCGTTGTACCGAGCGCACGAAATAGTGCCCCCCGATCCGCACGCCCATCGGTCGCAGCGCAAACACCTTGCGGTCAAGCTCTTCCACCGCTACGCCCACTGCGCGGGCGTAGGCTTCCGCTGCCGGTTCCGCGTTCAACTCATAGACGGTCCGGCTCTTAGCATCTGCGTAAGTAACCACCAGTTTTTCTTCGCGGGCTTGCATGTGGTGCGTGGAAAACACACGGAAGTCCAACGGCGTATTAACCAGCATCACAGTAGCGGCCCCGGTGTGAAACCGGCCCTCAAAAAACACGTGGGTATTGGCCAGGCGCTCGTCGTCGCCCGCGGATCCGCCAAACTGTGGGATAGTGCCGAGCGCGGCATTCAGTGTCGCCAGCACAAGCTCTTCCCGGCTCGACAGCCCATCCAGCAAAGTGATGGCAAAGGTGTTGCCCTTGACCGATGCCAGGCCGGCATCACGACAGGTGGACAACAGACCATCAATGACCCCCTGGGCGTCGTGAAGGGTGAAATGCTCAAGCTCACTGATCAGGGCGCATTCAATAGAAAAGTAACGCCGGTCGAAACCAATAGCGGTGATACAGCCCCGGCCGTAACCTTCCGGTGTAATTTCCCCCGCAGACGTACAACCACTGACCCGCACGCCATCAAAGACATGTTCAAGGGCAATGCCCAAACGACCAAGATCGTATTCAGCGGAACAGAAAAACAGGACACAGCCGAGGTGTTCATGACTGAGCTCGCTGGCAAGGTTGGTGGCGGCCAGCATCGGATCACGAACATGGGAGCTGGCTACCCGAACGGCAGGCAGCGTGGTAACGGGTTTCATGGATACGCGCTCCGAAACCGAGTGGCTTTCACTCGATTCTACGGAATCCGCAAACGGAGCCAATGCGACTTCAGTGCTTTTAATTGGCGCGCCAAAATGATCGTAAGCCATTGATTAAAAACCCTCCTGAATCAATGCCTGCTGGCGCTGCCGATTTGCGGGAAAGCAAACCGGCACTTTAGTCTTAAGTTCGAGGCCCCGGCGCCGGGAATCCTTGCCGGTGCTGGGGCACTCTTCAAACACTCAGAACGTGATCACAGCACCCAGCGCCAGGGTGTCGAACTCTGCTGCATCCGCGCCGGTGGACTTCGTGGTCTGCTCAAACATGTTGTATTCGGCAACCAGCTTGAAGTTGCTGTTTACATCATGGAAGACCGCGACCGAGGTGTTCTCTGTTTCGAAATCACCCTGGTCAGAGTCTGTTTCACCGTAGGACAACACCAGGCGATTGGCGCCAAGGGTATAGGATCCCTGGAGCAGGTAGCCGTCGGCGTCCTCTTCCGAAGTCAGGGCCGCATCGGTCAGCAATACAGGAACGTCGCCCTCAGAGGTGAAGCCGGAGGCCGTGAGCGACAGCCCTGCAACGGACGCTTTAAGACCGTAACCAAGGCCTTGGCTGTCCACTTCGGTGGTTGCATTCTCGGAACTCTGATGGCGACCATTAACCCAGCCTGTCAACGCCAGGCCGTTCAGGTCCGCACTGTAGGTAACCTCTGCTTCGAAACGCGGCGCGGACTGTTCTGACTCCGCACCCGGTGTGGTATTGGCAGGCTCAAAAATACCAGCAGCCACCTTCAAGCCGCCCATATCCGGGGTCCGATAGGTAATCTGTGCCGATGGATTAGGGTAAGGGTACCCAGTGCGGATATTGCCAAAAGAAACGCCGGTTGCCGCACCCGGAGAACCGAAGCCCATCAGGATTTCGTCCAGGAAGATGTTAGAGCGGGCGTAAAGACCAAAGTCCTTACCAATCAGCACCTGACCGAAAGAACCGTCTACCGTGGCGTACAGCTGGCGCACATCGATAGCGGTATCCGTCGGTGACTGCAGGCTGTCGTTGATGGTGGACCAGAACGAAGACCGGCCACCCAGAGTCAGGTCGCCCATTTCCTTACTGAAGTTGAAACCGATCGTATTGGGCAGGAACCCCATTTTCACGTCGGAATTGCGAGTGTCGTTCAGCTTGTCGTCACGGTTAACGTAGAAGGCGTTGAAATAGCCGTCCACGGAAAAGCTGGTTCCGTCTTCGTTGTACACTTCGATTGCCGCGTTTGCGCCGGCACTGACCGACATCGCACCAACCATCGCGATGGCCAGCCCTGACTTTCGGAAATTGTTGTTGTTCATAAACTCCCCCGGTTTTTATTGAATCTGGGTGTTGAGCAGCGGGTGGTTACCCGTGTCTCAGGCGCATTCTTTCGCCTGAATTCAATGGTCGGCGAAGCAGCGGGGGTGGAAAATGCGCCAAGGGGGCAGGTTTTCTGATCTTTTAGGAGGCTATGAAAACAGAACTTTGGGACTACTACCCGTCAGAGGGGAAAGCATTCCAACTCTTGCAGGCAGTCATCCAGGAAGCACTCGGGATCGGCCATGACCGCCTCATCGGCCACCACACCGAACTGGACCTGGCCGGCGTAACTGACAATGCTGACGCCGAGCCCGATATCCCCGGCCTGGGGTACCCAGAACATCTGCTCCAGAATGCGGCAACCGGCCAGATACCGTTCATCACGGGTACCAGGCACGTTCGACACCACCGCACTGGCCTTGCGGTAGAACAGATCCGCCACAGGTTGACGCCAGGCTTCGGGAATCAGCGGTGCGCTGCCTGTCAGCGCCCAGGACAGGCCGGGCTGCCAACTTTTCTTGAGCTTGCGGGTTTCATGCTTGATGCGGAACAGCCGCTCCAGGGAACTTTCACCGTCCACCGGCAACGGCACGAACACCGTCCCGAAATAGTTACCCAGAGTCCCGGGCTCCGGCTTTACCCCTTCCGGCAGGCGGTTACGGATATCCACTGGCACCGCCGCGTGAAGCACTGCCTCATCCATATCGGTATCGTCCGCGACAAGCCGATTGCGGACTGCAGACGCCACGCAACTGAGTAACACATCGTTGATGGTAACGCTGGTAAGCGTGGCAATCCGGCGAAAACGTTCAAGCGCCACGGGCTGCGACCAGCGGCACTGGCGACGTCCCAATAGCGACCGCTTAAGGGAGGAGTCCGTATCTTCCGGCTCTACCAGGAACTGGCTGAGCTCATTGACCAGCTTGACACTTTTCCAGGTCGCCCGCTCCAGGGCATTGCGACCGGCGGTGCCACCGTTGCGGGGAATATCGTCCTCCGGACCCGCCTCTTCCCGCGGCCACTCGCTGTCCGTCAGCTCACGCAGCCAGGCATTGGCGGCTCTTCCCCAACGCCTCATGTCCGCCTGTTCCGCCGCGCCGTAAAGCACCGGCGCCTGTTGCGGCGACGGCGGGCACAACCGGTCAAATATGCCCTGCAGGGAGAGCCCGTCGGCGTAGCAGTGGTGCATGCGCAAAAGGAGTACGGCGCCGCCCTCGGCATCGGGAAGCAACCAGAATTTCCAGAGCGGACGGTACGTGGGCAATGGCTGGTTCAACCGGGCTGACACCCAGTCCTGCAAGGCCTGCCGGTCCAGCTCGCCGCCGACCACCTGCAGGTGGTGGTGGAGCGAAAATACCGGGTCCTCTTCCCACCACCAGCCAGGGGCGCGGCGAACCGGCATATAGCGAAAACGCTCCCAGGCAAGCCAGTAAATACGCAGGAATTCCAGCAACCGGGCTTCCGTGAGCCCTTCCACCCGCAACATAACGGTAATCGTCATGGGGTTTTCGGGCCGCTCAAGAGCCAGCCAGGCCGAGTCCACAGGCAACAGCAGATGCGATTCCTTTTGACTCAAACCTGTCTGTCCCCGGATAAATGCTGCAAGAAATGGAAAGTTGACCCCGCATTGTGCCAGACAAGCCCTGAAGGCTCCATAAGGCTGTCGGCGTCACGTAGTTACAAAAAGTTACACGGAAGTAACCTTTCACCCCTATACTGGGAATAAGGCTTGATGAAATGGTTATTAGGCACTACACGTGCCTTTACGCACTGTTCGCCAAACGTCTATTGGCCCTGACTGAGCGTAAAACAGTAATCAGTGCCAATACCTGCGGTGGCAGAAATCGGTACAACTGAATGTACCAGCGCCCATAAAGACCAATAAAAGGCAGGCATCAGGTGCTGAAGGAGAGCAGTCATGAAAGCGAGCCATGTACGAAAACTGATAAAACCGATCGATAGCGCTTACTCGGAGATGTTCTCAGGGCGAGTCTTCCGCGTCGGCACAGGCGCCGTTTCCGTCCGCAATCACAGCGGCAAGGCCGAACAGACCGTTATTGGCGTCCACGGTTTTCTGGAAAATCACTGCTACTTCACCCAGGCCTACGAAGCACCAACCACCGAACTGATCCTGCTGACCTGCAGCAACTATCACATTCCCGTAAACGGCGTAACGCCCGAAGCACCGGACTGGGAAGTGCCTATCAAACACCTCGACGGCACTATCGAGTACGACGCCTGTATTCTCAACCAGGCCCTGGCGAACCTGCCCAGCACCGACAACATCCGCGTACATGGCCATTCTCGCGGCGGCGCCGTCATCCTTGAGGCCATCAATCAATGGCCGGAACTGTATGAAAACGTGGAATTGGTGCTGGAAGCACCCGTTCTGCCCCAGGGGCGTCTTTCTGCCCTGGTAACGGCGGTACTGGAGCCGGTGAGCCATGGCATGTGGCCCTGGCTGATTCGCCTGATAAACAGCGCTCCCTCATCCGCCTATGGTCAAACCTTCTTCGGCAAAATGAACCCACGCAAGAAGCAGCTGCTGGGCAAACTGTTTTCCGCCACCAAGGACCACCTGACCATTGTTCGCAACATAGAGAACCTGATGGCCTGGATGGAGAGAACAGACACCAGCGTGTACAGCAAGGTTCGTTACGGCACCTTCCTGATACCGGCTGTGGACCGAATACTGGACCGACAGGCCATGTTGGCCAGTGCACGCCAAAGCCCGACCACCATGCGGATTGTCGAAACCGAGGCTCCCAGCCACTTTATTACACTCGACAGCAAGGAATGGGTGCCGGGATTTGAGAGCCTGCCGGCGACGGCCCAGGGTTAGCACAGCTGCACTCGAGCCCCGGCTCCGCTAAACTGGCGCGTTTCTGTTGCAGGTCCAGTGGAGCCACACACCCATGTATCGTGAGCGCCTAGTCGCTACCCCAACCCATTCCGACAGCGCGCGACGGTTGCAGCAATTGCTGCTGGACTACCACGACTTCCGCCAGTACAAAGCCACCCACTCCCTGCTGGAACACACCTTCCGGATAGCGGACTGGCAGGCGGAGCGCCTGAAGGCCACCCACGCGGACCTCTACCAACACCCCGGGTACCACACCGGCCTGGAATTCCTGCTGACGGACCTCTACGCCCCCGCCGGCATGACCCAACGCGACGACAACATCGACCGCGTATTCCCGAAGATGGTGAAGTGGCTCCCGGACAACCTGCTGGACACCTTCGCCGGGCTGGTGGAGTTGAACCTGATTACCCAACGGCTGGACCTGGAGCTGGCCGAACTCTGCCATTCAAGCGGCCTTTCTCCCAGCGAACTTTCCAGCGACGCCTACTGCCAGATCTTTCGCAGCAGCCAGCAACTGGAACAACGGGAACGGCAGATTACCCTGGTGGCTGAGGTGGGGCACCAGCTCGACCGCTATGTCCGCAACCGCACCCTTGGCTGGCTGCTTTCAATGAGCCGGGCACCGGCCGAGATGGCGGGCCTCAGCGATCTGCACAGTTTCCTGCACCGGGGCTATTCCGCGTTCCGTAAAATGGACAATGTAGACCTACTGATTGACCGTCTGGTCACGCGAGAGAAACGGGTCATGAAGAACATCCTGGACGGCCACCCGAAACCGTTTGAGCTACCGAGTGACCTTTAACGAAATAGGGGGAACTCAGGCCTTCAGAATCTGATCAAGCTGGGAGTGGATTTCCTGCTCAATACGCGATTTGAACGGCCGCAGCATCATGCCCAGTTCCAGGTGAACATGGAGATTGCTATCGGTGATTTCCAACTGGCCTTTCACGCCGCTGCGTTTGAACTTGAGATGATCCCCTTCCCACTGATAGTTCACATCAAACTGCTTTGACAGATCCTCAGCCAGGGTTTCCGCCGCCTGGCGGGCGTGCTCTTTGTCGAGGGAATGAGTGCGGCGTACATCAATTGTTGACATGAAACGGATATCTCCAGGATTTCGGGCGCGATTTATAGTGTAAGGCGGCATTAAACTTGTAGCCACCCCCGCAAGCGTTAGAATACGGGGTTCAGATTCTGACAGGACATGCCCATGAGCGAGCAACAACCGTCTACCGACCAGCCGCAGGCGGAAACACCTAAAGACGACGTTACCCATTTTGGCTTTCGCAACGTGCCGAAAAGCCAGAAAGCGGGTCAGGTCGCTGACGTGTTCCATTCCGTGGCCGGCAAGTACGACCTGATGAACGACCTCATGTCCATGGGAATCCACCGCCTCTGGAAGCGTTTTACCATTGAGCTTTCCGGCGTCCGCAAGGGGCACCAGGTGTTGGATATTGCCGGGGGTACCGGCGACCTGACCATGAAGTTCTCGGACCTGGTCGGCCCAACCGGCAAGGTTGTGCTGGCCGACATCAATGCGTCCATGCTTCAGGTTGGCCGGGGCCGGCTGATGGACCGAGGCTACGCCGGCAACATCGAATACGTGCAGGCGGATGCCGAACACCTCCCCTTCCCGGACAACAGCTTCAACGCTGTGAGCATTGCCTTTGGCCTACGCAACGTCACCGACAAGGACCAGGCCCTGCGGGACATGACGCGGGTGCTGAAACCTGGTGGCAAGGTAATGGTACTGGAGTTTTCCAAACCGAAGAATCCGCTGCTCAGCAAAGCCTATGACGTGTATTCATTCAACGCGCTGCCGCTGATGGGCCAGTTGATTGCCGGCGATTCCAACAGCTATCAATACCTGGCCGAGTCCATCCGCATGCATCCGGATCAGGATACGCTCAAGGCGATGATGGAAGAGGCCGGCCTGGTGAATTGCAAGTACTACAATATGACCGGTGGCGTGGTCGCCCTGCATGTGGGAATCAAGCCCTGATGTTTCCCGGCCCAACCCTGCTGTCTGCCGCCACCTCTATCATTGAGAGCGCGCTCAACCGAGCGCTGGCGCTGGACCCCGCTGGCAAGCAGGCGCTGATGTCAGCGCTCACGGGGCCGGTACAGTTTTCGCTGGACGGGCTCGGCCTCACGCTGACGCTGCAACAGGCGGGAGATCGCATTCAGGTTGCCAGCCAGCCCTCGGAAGCTCCTGCTTTGATCCTGTCCGGCCGCCCCATGGCGTTCGCCGCCCTGGCCACCGGCGATGACGGAGTTTTCAGCGAAGGCCGCATTCACGTGACTGGCGATACCGCCCTGGCGCACCAGTTCCAGCGCGCCATCGACCAACTCGACCCCGACTGGGAAGCTGCCATGGCCGGCTATATTGGTGATGTGCCGGCGCATTTTATCGGCCAGCGCGTTCGCGGGGCTGTTCGTTGGAGCCGACAGGCGTTTGCGTCCCTGAACGCCAATGTTGAAGAATATATTCATGAAGAAAGCCGAAGCCTGCCCGGGCGCCGGGAGCTGGAAGCCACGTTTACCGATATCGACCGGCTGAACCTGCAGACCGAACGCCTGGAAGCCAGGGTCACGCGGCTGGAGCATCCCAGACAACAAGACCAAACGGAGACGCCGTGACGCGCCTGCAACGCCTGTTCCGCATTGCCTGGGTCTTCTGCCGCTACCGGCTGGACACCTTTCTACCGCTGGCGGAACTGCCTGTCCCCCTGAAAGTGTTTTTCCTGTTGGCCCCCTGGCACCTGTTTCCGAAACCCAAGCTGGACCGGGGGGACCGCCTACGCCTCGCGTTTGAAGAGCTGGGGCCGGTATTCGTCAAATTCGGCCAGATCCTGTCGACGCGACGGGACTTGCTACCCGACGACATGGCGCTTTCCCTCAAAAACCTGCAGGACCGGGTACCGCCTTTTCCCGGCGACGTCGCCCAGGGCATTATCGAAAAATCCCTCGGTGCGCCGGTGTCGGAACTGTTTGCGGAGTTTTCCCGTGAGCCCATGGCCTCTGCCTCCGTCGCCCAGGTGCATGCCGCCACACTTCTCGACGGCCGGGAAGTCGTGGTCAAGGTCATCCGCCCCGACATTGAACGGGTCATCCGCCAGGACCTGGCATTGATGTACATGATGGCCGGTCTGCTGGAACGCTACTGGTCCGAAGGCCGTCGGCTGCACCCGGTGGAAGTGGTGGCGGACTACGATTCCACCATCCATGACGAACTCGACCAGCAACGCGAAGCCGCCAACGCCAGTCAGCTGCGCCGTAATTTCGAGAACTCATCGCTGATTTATATCCCCTCCATCGACTGGGACTACACACGCAAGTCCGTTCTGGTCATGGAGCGCATCCACGGCATCCCCATTGCCGACGTTCCGGCGCTTCGTGAAGCCGGCGTCAATCTGAAAGTACTGGCAGAGAAAGGGGTGGAGATCTTCTTCACCCAGGTCTTCCGGGACAGCTTCTTTCACGCCGACATGCACCCCGGCAATATTTTCGTGGATGTCAGCAACCCCGAGGACCCGAAGTACATTGCCATCGATTTCGGCATCGTTGGCACTCTTGCACCGGATGACCAAAGCTATCTTGCCCGCAATTTGCTGGCGTTTTTCCGCCGCGATTACCGCCAGGTCGCCGAGTTGCATATCCAGTCCGGCTGGGTGCCACCGGACACCCGGGTCAACGAATTCGAGGCCGCTATCCGCACCGTTTGCGAGCCGATTTTCGAGAAGCCACTGAAAGACATCTCCTTTGGCCACTTCCTGCTACGGCTGTTCCAGACGGCGCGGCGCTTCAACATGGAAGTGCAACCGCAACTGGTACTGCTGCAGAAAACCCTGCTGAATGTGGAAGGCCTGGGGCGTCAGCTTTATCCGGATCTGGACCTCTGGAGCACTGCTCAACCCTTCCTGGAAGCCTGGATGCGCAAACGCATCGGCCCGTCCGGCCTGATCAAATCCCTGCAGTCCCATTTGCCCGCCTGGCTGGAGCAGTCGCCGGAAATGCCACAGCTGGTACACGACGCGCTGGTGCAGTTACGCAACACGGGCTCCAACGACCACCCCAGTCGCGCTACACTGGAACTTATTCGTGAAAACCGGGCCCGGGCCGACCGGCGCTGGCGACGGGGGCTGGCCGCTGCAGCCCTGGCGGGGGTGGCCTGGCTGAGCCTCGACCACGACCTTGCCACCCTCGCACAGACCATGCCCGTTCATGGTTGGGCTTTACTGGCCGTGGCGGCCTGGCTGGTTGTAGGCCATGAACGGAAAAACTGACGGAAGTCATCTAAATGCAAGATTCAAACGCTAGAGTCGGGACGCCTGACTGGTTAGAGGAAATCCGCTGGAATGCGGATGGGCTGGTACCTGCCATTGCCCAGGACGCCGCTACCGGCGACATCCTGATGATGGCCTGGATGAACGCAGAGTCGCTCCAGTTGACCGCTGAAGAAGGCCAGGCCGTATATTGGTCCCGTTCCCGCGGCAAATTGTGGCGCAAAGGGGAAACCTCCGGGCACCAACAGGTGATCTCGGAAATCCGGCTGGACTGCGATGAAGACGTGATTCTTCTGAAGGTTGAGCAGAAAGGCGGTATCGCCTGCCACACCGGGCGACGAAGCTGCTTCTATCGCAAATTTGAAGGCGGGCAATGGACGAGCGTGGATCCGGTTCTGCGGGATCCCGGCGCTATTTACGGTGACAAACAGGGAGGTAGCAACCATGAGTGACATTCTTGAGCAATTGGCCCAGGTGCTGGAAGCCCGCAAGGAGGCCGATCCGGAAACCTCCTATGTCGCCAGCCTGCACCAGAAGGGGCTCAACAAGATCCTGGAAAAGGTAGGGGAAGAGTGCACCGAGACGTTGTTGGCCGCCAAGGACGCGGAGCACTCCGGTGAAACCCGGGACGTGGTTTATGAAACCGCCGACCTCTGGTTTCACAGCATGGTGATGCTGTCCCGGCTTGGCCTTGGCCCCAAGGACGTCATCGACGAGCTCGCCAGCCGATTTGACCTGTCTGGCCTTGAAGAAAAAGCCTCCCGGGAACAGTGATCCGGGCAACCCTGAAGAGGGTTTCCGGAAGCCCCCCGAAGTGGCGTACAATCAACCGTAACAGAAACCTTAAGACGAGGGTCCCGGCATGGGCATCAGTATCTGGCAACTCCTAATCGTACTTGGCATTGTTATCCTGTTGTTCGGAACCAAAAAGCTCCGCAACATCGGCGGGGATCTCGGCGGTGCCATTCGTGGGTTCAAAAAATCCATGAACGAAGACGACAAGAAGGACGATGACCCGGACGCCATTGCAGACGATGCCGACGCGAAAGCTCATGAAGCCCGCGCCGAAGAAAAGCCACGGGACAAGTCCCACAGCTGAGACGGGCTGAATGTTTGATATCGGCTTTGTCGAGCTGCTGATCTGCGGCGTCATTGCATTACTGGTTCTCGGCCCCGAACGGCTGCCTACAGCGGCCCGGGCAGCCGGGCGCTGGATTGGTGGTGCCCGCCGCATGGTGAGCCAATTCTCCTCGGAACTCGACCGTCAGCTCAAGGCGGAAGAGCTTCGCGAAGAACTGCGCAAAGCCGGCGACGTCGGCCTGGAAGATGTCCAGAAGTCGGTGCGCGGCGCCCTGGACGAGGCCAAGAAATACGAACACATGGTTCTGTCCGACGACGATAAGCCCAAACACCGGCCCGCACCTGCGACCCGTCGGATTGCCGAACCCGAAGAGCCCGTAATGGACCCTGAGGAAGACCCTACCTCAGCCAACGGTTCCGGACATGCCTCTCTGGCCCCTGATGATCCGCCACGAGAGGATGACAGCACGCACGACCATTCGGCCGATGGCACCCCGAAACAACAGGAAAGCACGCCGGATAACCGTTCATGACCACCCAGCCCGACGGCAAAAACGCCCAACGTCCCGAAGATGCACAGCCGGAAATGCCACTGATCGAGCATTTGCTGGAGCTGCGCAACCGCCTGCTGAAAATGGTGTTGGCGGTGATCATCTGTTTTGCCGCCATCTACCCGTTTGCCAATGAACTCTACCTGCTGATATCGCAACCCTTGCGGGACCTGCTGCCAGTCGGCCAGACCATGATCGCAACGGACATCACCTCGCCGTTCTTCGCGCCATTGAAACTGGCCCTGGTGCTAGCCGTGTTCGTGGCCATTCCGGTGATCCTCTACCAGCTCTGGAGTTTTATTGCGCCGGGCCTGTATGCCCATGAGAAGAAACTGGCGTTCCCCTTACTGTTTACGTCGGTCGTCCTGTTTTATCTGGGGGCGGCCTTTGCCTATTACGTGGTGTTCCCGCTGGTGTTCGGATTCTTCACCGCCATCGGCCCGGAAGGCATTGTTGAGTTGCCGGATATCAGCAGCTACCTCAATTTCGTACTGAAGATGTTCTTCGCTTTCGGGGTTGCCTTCGAAATTCCCATCGCCACCATACTGCTGATTCTCACTGGCGCCACCACGCCCGAAGACCTCGCTGCGAAGCGCCCGTACATCGTGGTGGGCTGCTTCGTAATCGGCATGTTGCTGACCCCACCGGACATCATCTCCCAGACCCTGCTGGCGGTGCCCATGTGGCTGTTGTTTGAACTCGGCATTCTGTTTGGTCGGCTCGCCAGGCGCGAGGTGGAAGCCCCTGATGCAACGGACGCCTCCAACGAATGAACCTGGCGCTACTGTTTCAGGATGATTTCGTGGCAACGGACACAGCCGTGCTCACGGGCCGCCGGCTGGCACACCTGCATTCAGTGCTGAAGGTTGCGGAAGGCGACCTGGTACCTGTGGGCCTGGTGGACGGCGATATTGGCACGGGTCGCGTGGTCAGGCTTAACGATACCGAGGCCGTACTCCAGGTGGAATTAACCACACCACCGCCAGCCCCACTGCCCTTGACGCTGATCCTGGCCATGCCACGGCCAAAGATGTTCCGCCGTGTACTGCAGACTTGCGCAACCCTTGGCGTCAAGGATATCTGGCTGATCAATGCCTACAAGGTGGAGAAAAGCTTCTGGCAAACGCCGTGGCTGTCGGACGACAATCTGCGGGAAAACATGGTACTCGGCCTGGAGCAGGCGCGGGACACCCACCTGCCCCGGCTGCACGTCCGCAAGCTGTTCAAGCCGTTCGTGGAAGATGAATTGCCGGCCCTGCTGAGAAATACCCGTGCTCTGGTGGCCCACCCCGGCACCAGCACGCCCTGCCCGGCACACATCAACGAACCCGCCACCCTGTGCGTTGGCCCGGAAGGCGGGTTCATACCGTATGAAGTCGACAAGCTGACCGAGGCGGGCTGCGAAGCGGTACACCTTGGCAACCGTATCCTCCGGGTGGAGACCGCCGTACCTGTGCTGGTCAGCCGCCTGTTCGACGCCTGCGTTTAGCTCAGGCCGAACGCGCCTTCCAGAGTTTTGTCAGTGGTGTGATCACCGCTACCAGCAAAGCCCCCGCTACAACGCCGAAAAGGCCGTCCGCAAGCACCGGAATAACGGCCTGGGCGACACTACCAAAACCTTCGACAAAGTGATGAATGGCCTCATACACCGGTGGCAGTCCATGGGTGAGAATGCCGCCACCCACCAGGAACATGGCGATGGTGCCCAGCACTGACAAGGCTTTCATCATCCAGGGAGCAAACCAGAGGATGCCTTCCCCAACCCGCCTGGCGAATGGACTTTCTTTCTGGCTGAGGTACAGACCGCCATCGTCCAGTTTCACAATGCCGGCCACCAGGCCATAGACACCGATGGTGATCATTACGGCGACGACCGTCAGCACCATGAACTGCATTCCGATGCTCTGACTACTGACCGTTCCCAGGGTGATCGCTATGATTTCGGCCGACAGGATAAAGTCCGTGCGGATCGCCCCTTTGATCTTGTCTTGCTCAACCGCTTTCAGATCGACCTCGGGATTTTTGAGGGCGTTGCGAAGTTCTTCCTTGTGCTGTTCATCTTCCTGCCTGTGGAGGAACCGGTGAGCGATTTTTTCAAACCCCTCAAAGCAGAGAAAGGCGCCACCCAGCATCAGCAGGGGAATCACCAACCATGGCACGAAGAAGCTGATGGCGAGAGCGCCCGGAACCAGGATGGCCTTGTTGAGCATCGAGCCCTTCGCCACCGCCCAGACCACCGGCAGTTCCCGCGCAGGTTTCACTCCGGTCACCTGTTGGGCATTAAGCGCAAGGTCATCCCCCAGCACGCCGGCGGTTTTCTTGGTGGCCGCCTTGGTCATCAACGCCACATCGTCCAGAACCGTGGCGATGTCATCAATCAATACGAGGAGACTGCTGGCAGCCATAACGAATTCCTTTTGGTTCAACGATGTTTATAGTGCGCCCTGCAAACCATACTCAGGCATCCAGCCCCATGGCCTCGGCGGCAATACGATTCTTGATCGGCCCAAGCTGGTTCAGCCAGCGCATGCCGGTGTTGCGGAGCCAACGCAGGGTCAACTCATCGCGGCCAAACAGTTGCTTGAAACCTTCCATGGCCGCCATCATCGCGAGGTTCTCACCCTTGCGACGGCGCTGGTAGCGAGCCAGAACAAGCTCGTTGTCTGGATCAATGCCTTTGCTCCGGGCACTGGCAAGTTCATCCAGCAACGCACGAACATCCCCATAACCCAGATTCGCCCCCTGGCCGGCCAGGGGATGAATGGTATGGGCAGCATCTCCCACCAGCGCAAAGCCAGGGGCGATGTATTCCTTGGCATGGCGTTGACGCAAAGGAAACGCGTAGCGACGCGAGACCAGATCCACTGCGCCCAGTTCACGCTCTATCGCCCGTTCCAGTTCCGCTTTGAAGGCGTGGTCATCCAGCCCCATCAGACGCCGTGCCTCTTCAGTATCCTGTGACCATACAATAGAACAAAAATGCTCATCGCCGGACTCTGACAACAATGGCAGGAAAGCCAGAGGTCCTGTGGGCGAGAACCGTTGCCAGGCGGTATAGCGGTGGCTCTGGGCCGTTCGAACGGTGCATACGATGGCCTGCTGGCCGTAATCCCACTCACGGGTCGGTAGCCCCACCCATTGGCGCAACCGGGAGTGGGCACCGTCCGCCGCCACCACAAGCCTGGCGCCGAAGGTCTGGCCGTCTTCCAGGTGGATGCCTCGCGTATGCCCGTCCTGCCACCAGCCACTCACCCTGACCCCGTCAATCAGGGTCACAGCGCTGTCAGCCAGGGCATCAAACAGTGCACGCACAATTCGACGGTTCTCAATGATCGTACCCAGCGCCGGGGCGCGGAGTTCTGCCGCCTCGAACTGGATGCGGCCGGTGCCATCGCCGTCCCACACCGTCATTGTCTGGTAGGAACAGTGGCGACCAGCGGTTATGTCCGGCCATACCCCCAACTGTTCCAGCAGCCGCTGGCTTGCGACCGAAATGGCGCTCACGCGGGGGTCAAAATCTTCCACCGATAGCGCTTCTTCGGGGTCCTGCATCAAGGCCTTTCGGTCGGCACCTTCCACCAGCCCGACGTTCCAGCCCTGCCGAGACAAACCCAGCGCAAGGGCCGAGCCCACCATGCCGCCGCCAACCACCAGGATATCGAATTGCGGTTGCTCACTCATGGTCATTGCGTTCCGAGAAAACGTTGTCAGGAGTACGAAGCTCGGCCCGGCGCCCACCCAGGCCCATGGCCTGACGAGCAAACCAGCGTTTGGCGCCGGGTAGCAGGTCCAGCCCCATCAAACCGGCGTCGCGGGCGGTGGCCACCAGGGGTAGATGATTACCGAAAAGCTGGATCAGTGAGTCGGAAAACCGTACGGTTTGTTGCCAGTCCCGGCGATGACGAGCCTGATAAGCGTTAAGCACGCCCAGGCTGCCGAGGGGTTGCTGCTGCTCGACGGCCACACGGAACTGTTCCACCAGAGCCATCAGGCCTCTCAAGGCCAAGTTGAAGCCCTGACCGGCAACCGGATGAAGGGTGTGCGCCGCATTGCCTACCAACACCACACCAGGCCGAACCGCCTCATCCACGGTTTTCAGGGTCAGCGGGTAGTGGCTGCATTCCCCGATGCGGGTAAAACGCCCCAGGCGCCAGCCAAAACGATGCTGCAGTCGCTGGCACTTATCGTCATCGCCCAATGACAGCAGTTCATCAAGAGCCTTACTACTCAACGTCCATACCAGGGCGGCGTTTGTGCCGGCGCGCGCTGGCGAGCCGTGAGGCAACAACGCCATGGGGCCAGCATCGGTGAAACGTTCAAACGCGGTAAACTCATGACTATGGGAGGTGGAGACATTGGCGATCAGGGCATGCTGATCATACGCCTGTTCATTGACCCGGAAGCCCAGTGTTTCACGCAGGCCGGAACGGCCGCCGTCAGCCACCACCAGACACTGCGCGGTCAGTTCCCGATTTCCCGTGTCGGCGCCCAGGGTAACGCGAACACCCTCCGATAGCGGCTGCATGGCTGTCACTTCCGCCGGTGCTTCCCAGACCACATGGGTCTGCAGCAGTTCCCGCATCAGGCACAGCCCCATCCAGCGGTTGTCCGCGACATAGCCCAGAGCCTCCTGTTGGTGCTCGGCGGCGTTCAGGCGCGTGGCCCCGAAATGCCCACGATCCGATACATGAATATGGCGAATGGGCGTGGCATGCTCGGAAAGCCGTTGCCACAGGCCCAGTTCTTCAAAGATCAACCTTGAGCCCCAGGCCAGCGCTGTGGAGCGGGCATCGTAGCTGGGCTGGTAACTGTCAGGCAGGGCGTCCGGAGACAACGGAAACGCCTCTACCACGGTCACCCGCAATTGCGGCAAGGTTTTCGCCAGCGCCAATGCCAGGGTGGCTCCTGCCAGCCCACCACCGGCGATGATGATATCGGTATCGTGCTGGTTCACGGTCAGTCGGCCATCAGCGCTTCAATCTCGGGAATGGTCTTGGGGACCGCCTCGGTGAGTACCCGACAGCCCTCTTTCGTCACCACCACGTCATCCTCGATGCGAATGCCGATACCACGCCATTTCGCATCCACGCTGGTGTTGTCCGGCGCCACATATAGCCCGGGCTCCACGGTCAGTGCCATGCCCGGCTCCAGTTCGCGCCACGCATCGCCCACCTTGTAGTCCCCGACATCATGCACATCCAGGCCAAGCCAATGGCCGGTACGGTGCATGAAGAACGGCTTGAATGCCTGTTCCTCGATGGCCTGCTCTACCGTCGTATCCTTGAGCAGGCCAAGATCGATCAAGCCCTGGGTAAGTACTTTCAGTGCGGCCTGGTGGGGATGGTCCCAGTGATTCCCGGGACGAACTTCCTCAATGGCCGCGTACTGGGCCGCCAGCACCACTTCATACAGGGCCCGCTGCTCATCGCTGAACCTTCCGCTGACCGGGAAGGTACGGGTAATATCGGAGGCATAGCATTCCAGTTCACAGCCTGCATCGATAAGCACCAGGTCGCCATCGTTCAACGGGGCGCTGTTTTCAATGTAGTGGAGGATACAGGCGTTCTGGCCGCCCCCCACAATCGACGGATAGGCCGTGGAGCGGGCACCGTTTTCCATAAACGTGTGGATCAGTTCGGCTTCCAGGGCATATTCAAAGCCCCCTTTGCCGGCCCTCTTCATCGCCCGCTTGTGGGCCTCACAACTGATCTCGCCGGCCCTTGCCATCACCTTGATTTCCGCCGCGCTCTTGTACAGACGCAGGTCGTGGAGCAAGTGTTCCAAGGCTACGAACTCGCCGGGCGGATGGGCCCCCGAACGCACCTTGCTGCGGATCAGTTTGACCCAGTCCATCACCTTGGCATCAAAATTATGATCTTTGCCCAGTGGGTAATACACCCGGCTGCGACCTTCGATCATGCCGGGCAGGATGTCGTCAATATCGGCAATGGGAAAGGCATCGTCCAGGCCGAAGGTCTCGATGGCACCCTCGGGGCCTGCCAGGAAGCCATCCCAAAGCTCCTTTTCCGGGTTTCGTTCCTTACAGAAAAGTACGGACTCTCCATGCTCCCGGCCGGGAATCAGAACCAGGACCGCTTCCGGCTCACCAAACCCCGTCAGGTAATGGAAGTCACTGTCCTGGCGAAACGGATGCAGGACATCCCGGTTGCGCACCCGTTCAGGGGCGGCTGGCAGTATGGCAATGCTATCCGGCGCCATTCTTTCCATCAGCCGGTGCCGGCGATCGTTGAATTCCTTGACGGGTATCAGTGAAGCCATGAAGTCTCCCACGGGTATCAGCGTTGTTCAGTGCAAAGTCGGGGTATTGGGTGACGGCTTTTCCGGCGGATTGAACTCAGTAAACACCGCTAGCGCCCCCAGCCGTACATATTCGACGATTTCCATCAATTGTTGTTCGCTTTCATCGTCCGGCTCGTCATCATCGGCCACCTGACTGATCGCCACCAGATCTTCAATGAGTTCGCGAATCTCATCCGGCGCCTCACCCAGTGCCTGACCAGCGGACAGCGCCATGCCCTCCAGGAAACCACGCACCCAGGAGGTGAGCGCTTCCAGTCGCTGTTCGATGGCGTAATCATCGTCCGGCAGCAAGGGCTGAAAACTCATATCGGTAGCCTTCAACAGCTCAAGCGTCTGGCTATAGGCCGAGGCCATAAATTCCCGCAGTTCGTCCGATTCGTCGGTCGCAGCCTGGGGCAGGCCCATGTGCTCACACACCATGGCCAGCCATTCTTCTTCATTGATACGAGCGCCGGCAGCGAGCCGGCCACAAAGCACGCCATGGAGCTCTGATGGATGACTGAAAGCCTTGTGAGCGGTGAACATATTCGCCCAGCGCTCAAAGGCGACGGCGCGGGCGTTGGAGGTGTCGGTTTCGGACATGAAACGGGACGGTCCTGTATGAATGAGTGAAGGCCCTATCCTAGCATTCAGGCGCATTTAAGACACTTGCCCTCTTGATTCCGGACCGGGAAAGAGTAAATTATGTTATAACATATCAATTTCAAGGAGAGCCGCCTGCCATGTCCGCTAAACGCTTACCCCCCAACCGTCCACGCTCGCTGCATACACTTGGATGTATGGTCGCCGCCTGCAGCCTGGCACCGATGGCGCTGGCCGCCGACAATCCCGGCGCCCACGAGCACGGCCATGCCCGATTGCAGATGGCGGTGGAAGAAAACCGTATTGACCTGATGCTCAATTCCCCGGCCTACAACCTCGCCGGGTTCGAGCATGGCGCCCGCACAGAGGCGGAAAAAAGCCGGTTGGCGGACATTACCCGCTGGCTGGAAACCACGCCGCTGGTCAACACCGCAGCGGCCGACTGCCGCGTGACGGCCGCAGCCGTGGAACTCGGCGGGGAAGACGAAAACCATGGTGGGGAGACTCATCACGGCCACGACGAGCACGATCATCACGAGGCCGAACATCACGACGAAGGACATCATGACGAAGAACATCATGGGGAAGCCACTCATCGGGAATACGACGTATCCCAGCAACTGGAATGCAACCGCATCGACGCCGATCAGGAATTTACATCGGCACTGATGGAGAGGTTCGAGGGCATGGAGGAGCTCACCGTCGAATGGGTCAGCCCCTCTGGCCAGGGTAGTGCCCGGCTGACACCCTCAAACCGGGCATTTACTGCCAACAACTGACCTATGAACGCCCTGCAGAGACATTACTCCTCGTAGGGTGAGACGTTCTCCGCCACGATGGAGTAGGAGGACGAAGCAATGTCGTTCTCGGTCTTCTCGATCTTCAGGGTGCCCTCAATCCACACCGGATCGTAGAGTGCTTCCAGCTTGAAGCCCTTCTTGTACTTCACATGGATGATCTGGTTTGGAGGAGGTGGCGGCACGTGTATGCAGGCGCCATAGTATGGCACCAGGAAAAACTCCAGAATGCGCATATCCTGTGTGGTTTTCAGCGGCACGACGAAACCCGGAATCCGGCCCGACCGGCCATCCATTTCAGGCACCACGCGGCCTGTCATGATCTCGTCCGGCAATGTGGCAGGGCCGTCACCCTCGTGGGAGACTTCTGGCATATTCTCGAGTAGGTTGAGATCCTCCTCTGGCATCAATTCCAGCCAGTCGATCTCTTGCGAGGCGTCTTTTGCGCTAACGGCGGTTGAAAGACTGAAGGCCGCGACCAGCGCCACCATACACAGGGTGGCGAACAGAGAGCGTTGCCGCGAGCGGGATTCCAGAGGTTCTGACATAAAACTGACGTCTCCTGTAACGATTCAGGGATCATACACCGGATGACCAATGCCTGACATGACCGGCAAGACAGACTTGCACAAAGATAGTTCCGTAACCTCAGAGAGTTCCGTAACCCCACGGCAAACCCTCCGCATCAGCGAACTCACTTTTCGCTGGGACCGGACCCAGCCGGGCATCCGCTATCCTGACGTAACACTGAACAGCGGTGAACACCTTTTCCTGCGAGGCCCCAGCGGTAGCGGTAAGAGCACACTCCTGAGCCTGATGGGAGGCCTGATCGTGCCGGACACCGGTCGCCTGGAATTACTGGGCACAGACCTGGCAGGCCTGACCAGCGGCCAACGCGACCGATTCAGGGCCGACCACATGGGCGTTATCTTCCAGCAGTTCAACCTGGTGCCCTACCTGAGCACGCTGGACAACGTCACACTGCCCTGCAAGCTTTCACGGAAACGCCGAGCGCGGGCCTTGTCTTCGCCGGAGGCAGAAGCGAAATCCCTGCTGACTGCCCTGGGCATCCCCCAGAGCCATTGGCACCGGCGTGTTACCACCCTCAGCGTCGGGCAACAACAGCGAGTAGCCGCCGCCCGGGCACTGACCGGCGCCCCGGAACTGATCCTCGCCGACGAGCCCACCTCGGCCCTGGACAGCGACAACCGGGACCGCTTTATCGAGTTGTTGCTGGGGCTGGCGGCGGAAAAACACTCATCCGTTGTCTTTGTCAGTCACGACAAGAGCCTGGCCCAACGCTTTAACCACCAACTGGCCCTGGAGGTGACCCCATGAACCTGCGGCTGGCACTGTCTCTGGCCATGGCAAGCCTCTGGTATCGGCGCAGGGTACTGGCGCTGGTAACCCTGACCCTGACGCTCAGCATCACCCTGCTTCTGGGCGTTCAGTACCTTCGCACCGAAGTGAAGCAGTCCTTTACCAGCACCATCTCCGGCACCGACCTGATCGTGGGCGCTCGCAGCGGTCAGCTGAACCTGCTGCTGTACACGGTCTTTCACATCGGTGACGCCACCAATAACATCCGCTGGAGTACCTACGAGAAACTGCAGGAGGATGAGCGCATCGGCTGGCTGGTGCCCATATCCCTGGGTGACAGTTATCGCGGGCACCGGGTTGTCGGCACCAGCGAGCAGTTCCCGGAACATTTCCGCTACGGTCGGGACCAGAAACCCGCATTGGCCGAGGGAGAATGGTTCGCCGATGTCTTCGACGTGGTGTTGGGGGCCGAAGTAGCCCGCAAGCACGCTCACCAGACTGGCGACAGGGTTGTCCTGTCCCATGGTGGCGGCAAGACCAGCTTCTCCAACCACAAGGACACTCCGTTTACGGTCACTGGCATCCTCGCTCCCACTGGCACACCGGTGGACCAGGCAGTTTACGTCAGCCTGGAGGGCCTCGAAGCCATCCATATTGGCTGGGAATCCGGTGTTGCCATCCCCGGGCGAACCGTCACGCCCGAACAGGCCAGGCAGAGGGACCTCACACCGGACGCGATTACCGCCGCATTCGTGGGCATCGACCGCAAGGTGCTGACTTTTCAGGTTCAGCGCCAGATCAACGAATCGCAGCTCGAACCGTTGTCGGCGATTCTCCCGGGGGTGGCGCTCAGCGAACTCTGGCGAATCATGGGTCAGTTCGAAAAAGCCTTGCTGGGCATCACCGGCTTTGTCGTGGTCACCAGCCTGGTCGGGCTCGTGGCCGTGTTGCTGACTCTGCAAGCGCAGCGGCGGCAGGAAGTGGCGATTCTCAGGGCTACCGGGGCTTCGCCGGTCCTCATCGCGGCATTGCACGTGATCGAATGCATTCTGCTGGCCATCGCGGCCTGCGGGCTCGCGATCCTGGCCGGAGCGGCCGGCATCGCGGCTCTTAGCCCCTGGCTACTGGATACATGGGGCGTTCAGGTAGGCTTGCGGCCGCTGAATGCAACGGAATGGTCGATCATCGCCAGCGTCCCTCTGGCCGCGTTGCTCGTGGGACTGATTCCAGCACTCCAGGCCTGGCGGGGCAGCCGAAAACAGGGGCTGGGACACGTGGCCCCAGAGTGACGGACATCACGCAACGCGGGCCATGACATCCCTGTAAATTGACCAGCTTGCAGTCCACACTTATAGTTAGTTCACTTCTTTGATACAGGCGTTGGACGACTCATGGAACAGTCCGAACTACAGGCATTGGCGGACAAACTCGACAGATTGATCGAACACTGTCGCAAACTGGAACGTGACAACGCGATGCTGCGCGAGCTGCAGGACGACTGGAACCGTGAGCGAGCGCAGCTCATGCACAAGAATGATCTTGCCAAAAACAAGATTGAAGCCATGATAGGCCGCCTCCGGGCCCTGGAGCACCACTGATGCCACAGCAGCCGACAACCGTCGAAGTCAAGATTCTCGACAAGGAATACCTGGTCGCCTGCCCCCAGGAAGAGCAGGAAGCCCTTCTCCGCTCCGCCAGGCACCTGGACACCAAAATGCGGGAAATACGTGCCAGCGGCAAGGTATTCGGTACCGAACGTATCGCCGTGATGGCGGCACTCAACATCACCAATGAGATGCTTGAGCGGGACACCATGTCGGACACCGCCAGTTCAATTCTCAACGCCATGGACGAAAAGCTCGATACCGCACTGGGTGAAGGCACCGGTAACTAGTCCTTACACAGGAATCCGATTCAGGTGTTGCAATCGGCCCCGGCAATGCCCGTATAATGAAATTAACTTCCTGGGCTGTTCGCTGGTCGGATTCGTCCTCGAGCCGATGCGCACTACCCAGGTGGCTACTTCAGGGCATTGTGAGCACGTCCCCATACGGGGAAAGCCTAATATGTCACAGCGGCCACCGACCTTGAACTTTGGGTTCAAGGGCCACATCCGATAACGGCAGCCCGGGAAGCTTTACTTTCAACCAAGATCCTCAGAAACTCGACAATTCATCCTGCAGGTCGCGTTTCAGCTCTTCCGGCTCGGTTATCCACAGGGTATCATCCAGGCCAGGCAGCACCCCGACGTCCAGACCGTCTTTCGTCAGACCCGGCACCCATTTCCTGAAAAAATCCGGCAACGGAATACGCTTAGGCGTGAGATCGTCGGAACCCTTACCATATTCCACCGCGAATGCCTCACTGGGCCATACCGGCAGGTACTCCACATCGCCATCTTCAGACACGATCTTGAGGAAGCGATTCTCCGCATTCACCAGAATCCAGATTTCACGCTCCTCCCCGACCTGGCTCAGGAAATAGTCGTATCGTTCTTCGCCGTCTGATTCGAGGACACTCGTTAATGCATCATGGTTCATGGGTTGACCTGCTGTTGAACGAAAAGTTTGAAGGGCCAATGATAGCCTATCGGCTCGCCACACCGACATAACCAGAGACCGGTGACAGGCGACATTTTTCTGTACAACAGGGGCAGCCCGATGGTAGAAAAAGCTCTATGTTGACCAACGTTGTCTCATCCCAGCCCTTTGAAGAGCACCCTGACTCGCAATCCCGAAGCAATCTTCGCAAGGCCCTTCGGAAGAAGCGCCGCTCGCTGTCTGCGGAAGAACAACAGATTGCCGCTGACCAGCTTGCGCTGAACCTGTTGAAACATCCTGACCTTTTCAGGGCCCGCCACGTTGCCGTATACCTGCCCAACGACGGTGAAATTGATCCCCAGGTGTACGTTCATGTTGCCCGCAGGCGAGGCATTCACTTCTATTTGCCGGTGCTGCATCCGGTGCACCGCGGCAGGCTGGTTTTCAGCCCTTTTACCGATGGCACCGAGCTAACGGCCAACCGCTTTGGCATTCCTGAACCACCCTTCCACAAGGGGCTGGAGCGGCCACCATGGGCGCTGGATGCAGTGCTGTTTCCGCTGGTGGGGTTTGATGGTTTCGGTGGCCGCCTGGGCATGGGTGGCGGCTTCTATGATCGCACCTTTGCGTTCACGCGAATCCGGCCACGACTGGCCCCCAAGCTGATCGGGCTGGCCCATGACTGTCAAAAAGTATCGGAGTTACCGCTGGAACCCTGGGATATCCCTCTGCACAGTGTGGTGACTGACAGAGAGCGTTACCGAATGAGATCGAAGAGCTTTCGGTAAGGTTTAGTCTCGAACGGCGGACACTGTAAAGGCTTCGCTATCGGAGGCCGTAGGCTCATCGTCAGAGGCCTGAAGTGATGTGAAGCCAGTAATAACAAGGCCAACGGCGAAAATCAGCACGACCGTCCGGATAATGTCAGGCTTGCGGCCCATGAGGGGATTCTCCGGTATTTTAAGTAGTAAAATCGATCTAAATCAGTTGACTATTCTTGTTTTCAAGAATTAGACGAAAGACTAACACCTATCCTGCGTTTTACAATTTTTCACAGATTAAAGTTTTGTAAGACTTTCTAGAGCAGGAGTTCACCGTCCGGATTGGGTACGGCTGGCCTTCCAAAACACGCTCAAGCACATCCATGTGGCGCTTGAGCTCCGCCATCCATGGCTCCGCACAGTTTTGGAAGGCCAGCCGTACCCAATCCTAATCCGCGTTACCCAGACTTATTGTTCCCGGCTCCCAAAAACAGCTGATAAGCCTCATTGTCAGTCATGTTTTCGTAGCGGAAGCCAACCTTGTCGAGCATCTTCTCGAAGTCTTTCACTTCGTCGTCTTCCACCTGGGCGCCCAGCAGAACACGGCTGTAGGCCGCACCGTGGTTGCGGTAATGGAACATGGAGATGTTCCAGCGCGTGCCCAAGGACATCAGGAACTTCAGCAAGGCGCCCGGGCGCTCCGGGAACTCGAACTGGAAAACCTTCTCGTTGGTGATGGTTGGCGCATGACCACCCACCATATGGCGAATGTGCTGCTTCGCCAGATCGCTCTCGGTCAGGTCAATCACTGAGTACCCGGTTTCCCGCAGGTCCTGGATAAGATCTTCACGGCCATGGCCGCCCGCCGCAATCTGGATGCCCACGAAGATGGTCGCATTGGTGGCATCGGCGTAGCGGTAATTGAACTCGGTGATGCTACGCTTGTGCAGGGCGTTGATGAACGTCTTGAAGGCCCCTGGTTTTTCCGGGATGGTCACCGCCAGGATGGCCTCGCGCTTTTCACCGATTTCCGTGCGCTCCGAGATATAGCGCAAACGATCGAAGTTCATGTTGGCCCCACTGAGGGTGGCCACCAGGTTTTCATTCTCGATCTGTTCGCGCTCGATGTACTTCTTGATACCAGCCACGCCGAGCGCACCAGCCGGTTCGGCGATGGAGCGGGTGTCTTCGAAGACATCCTTGATGGCGGCGCAGATTTCGTCGGTGGAGACGGTGATCACCTCGTCTACGTGATCCTTGCAGATCTCCCAGGGGTATTTGCCGATCTGCTTGACGGCCACGCCATCCGCGAAGATGCCCACTTCGTCCAGTACCACCCGCTTGCCAGCCTTCATGGCCGCCTGCAGGCAGTTGGAGTCCTCGGGTTCAACGCCGATCACCTTGATTTCCGGGCGCAGGTATTTGATGTAGGCCGCCATGCCAGCAATCAGTCCGCCGCCGCCAACACAGATAAAGATGGCATGAATGGGTTTGCTGAACTGCCACATGATTTCCATGGCCACAGTGCCCTGCCCGGCGATGACGTCCGGGTCGTCATAGGGCGGGATGTAGGTGTAGCCGTGCTTCGCGATCAGCTCCTGAGCATGAGCTGCGGCCTCGTCAAAAGCGTCGCCCTTGAGAACCACTTTGGCGCCGTGATCACGCACAGATCGCACTTTGATCTCTGGCGTGGTCTGAGGCATGACGATGACCGCCTTGATACCCAGGTTCTTGGAAGCCAGGGCCACGCCCTGGGCATGGTTGCCAGCAGAGGCACAAATCACGCCCTTGGCTTTTTGCTCTTCAGAGAGCTGCGCAATCCGGTTGTAGGCGCCACGAATCTTGAAAGAAAACACCGGCTGAAGGTCTTCGCGCTTGAGCAGAATGTTGTTGCCAAAGCGCTTTGAGAGGCTACGGGCCTCGGTCAGCGGAGTCTCGATGGCCACGTCGTAAACACGAGCATCGAGGATTTTCTTTATGTAGCGTTGCGGCATGGGTCCGTCCGGAGTTGGATTGTCGTTGGGAAAACGGACAGTGTAGAAACTTTGCCGGGGTTCCGTCTATAAGCTCGCCCCACAGAAGAGCTATAATGGCGGCTTTAACCACACTTTCCTGCAAAACCGGAGTCGATCGATGAATCAGGACGAACTGAAGAAAGCCGTCGCCAAGGCCGCACTGGACCATATCAGGCCGCACCTGGATCAGGAGAGCGTTATCGGCGTGGGTACCGGCAGTACGGCCAACTGTTTCATCGATCTGCTGGCGGATATCCGCACCGATTTCGATGGCGCCGTCGCCAGTTCCGACGCCACGGCTGAGCGCCTGAAGAGCCATGGTATTCCGGTTTACGACCTCAACAGTGCCGGCCCCCTGGAGTTCTATATCGATGGTGCCGATGAGACCAATGAACGCCTGGAGTTGATCAAGGGGGGCGGCGGCGCCCTGACCCGAGAGAAGATCGTAGCGGCGGTGGCCAAGACGTTTATCTGCATTGCCGATGGGTCCAAGAAGGTGGATATTCTGGGCGCGTTTCCGCTTCCGGTGGAAGTGGTACCCATGGCTCGCAGCCACGTTGGCCGCGAAATCGTCAAGCTCGGCGGCGACCCGGTTTATCGCGAGGGTTTCACCACCGACAACGGCAATATCATCCTGGACATCCACAATCTGGATATTTCCCGCCCGCTTCAGGTGGAAGAGCAGTTGAACAACATTGTGGGCATTGTGACCAATGGCCTGTTTGCTCGGCGTCCTGCGGACTTGTTGTTGCTGGGTACCGAAGACGGGGTAAAGAGTTTCTCTCGACAGGACGACTGACTACGGAGGAGACCGTGAAGAGACAGGGACATCAGGGGCACGCTGTTAATACGTCCGTGTACGCTCGACAAAAACATCCTTGTTTTTGACGTCCCCTGATGTCCCTGCCTCTCCACGGCCTGGACTCTTTTCGGGCCTTCTGAAAACCAAGCGCTTGCTTGGTTTCTGAAATTGAGTGAGACTGCTTCCATGATTTTTGATCACAGGGAGGCTTTCCGTGTCTGATTATTTCAACGATACCCATGAACAGGTTCGCCAGAGTGCCCGCAAGTTCGTTGCCACTCATGTATTGCCCTATATAGACGACTGGGAGGAAGCTGGCGAGTTCCCCAGGGAGCTCTATAAGACCGCTGGGGAGGCCGGGCTGCTTGGGGTCGGTTTTCCGGAAAGTCTTGGCGGCATTGGTGAAGGCGATATTTTCATGAAAGTCGCCGTCTCCGAAGAGCTGATGCGATCCACCTCCGGCGGCCTGGTGGCTGGGCTGGGGTCGCTGGATATCGGCCTGCCTCCGGTGGCGAAGTGGGCGCAGCAGGACGTAAAAGCAGCGATTGTGCCCCCGGTGCTGCGAGGCGAGAAGATTGCCGCGCTGGCAGTTACCGAGCCCGGCGGCGGGTCCGACGTTGCCAATATCAAAACCCGGGCCGTCAGGGACGGCGATGACTACATCGTCAACGGCAGCAAAACCTTTATCACCAGCGGCATGCGTGCCGATCATTACACCGTTGCGGTACGCACCGGTGGCGAGGGCCATGGTGGCATCAGTCTGTTGTTGATTGACCGCGATATGCCCGGCTTTTCCACCGGCAAGAAGCTCAAGAAAATGGGCTGGTGGGCCAGCGATACGGCGGAGCTGTTTTTCGAGGACTGCCGGGTGCCTGCCAACCGCCTGATCGGTGCCGAGAATGCGGGCTTTATCGCGATCATGAGCAATTTTCTGTTTGAACGCCTCAGCTTATCCATCATGGCCTACATGACAGCCGAAATCGCCCTTGAAGCCTCGATAGCCTGGGCCGGCCAACGGGAGGCTTTTGGCCGGCCGGTGAACAAATTCCAGGTCACCCGTCACAAGCTGGTCGACATGGCCACCCAAGTGGACGTGGCGCGGGAGTATACCTATCGCTGTGCCGCGCTGATGCAGGCGGGCAAGAACCCGATTAAGCAGGTTGCCATGGCGAAGAACTTTGCGGTGGAGGTGTGCGAGAAAGTCACCCGCGAGGCCGTTCAGATTCACGGCGGCATGGGGTACATGCGTGAATCCGTCGTAGAGCGGCTTTACCGGGATGGCAAGATCCTGTCGATTGGCGGCGGTACCGATGAGATCATGAAGGAACTGATCGCCAAGCAGATGCGGTTGTAGCGGTAAGGCGATACCAACGTTTAGTTTCGATCCACACCATTGTCCCGTATAATTGCGCCCACTTTTTAAACGCAGTTAAACGCACTTCAGAAAGGATCGACCATGAACTTCGACCATATCCCTGCTGGCAAGAACCCGCCGGAAGACATCTACGTGGCCATCGAAATCCCGTCCAACAGCTCCCCGGTGAAGTATGAGCTGGATAAGGACATGGGCGCCCTGCTGGTAGACCGCTTCATGGCTACGCCAATGTTCTACCCGGCCAACTACGGCTTCATTCCCCACACCCTGGCTGACGACGGTGACCCGATTGACGTGCTGGTGGTGACCCCGTATCCGGTTCAGGCCGGTTCCGTGATTCGCTGCCGCCCGGTTGGCGTGCTGAACATGGAAGACGAAGCCGGTGGCGACGCCAAACTGGTTGCCGTACCCCACGACAAGCTCACCAAGAGCTACACCGACGTGAAAGATGTGGAAGATCTTCCGCAACTGCTCCGCGACCAGATCCAGCACTTCTTCGAGAACTACAAGACGCTGGAGCCGGGCAAGTGGGTTAAGGTTCAGGGCTGGGCCAACGCCGCCGAAGCCAAGAAGGCCATCGAAGCGTCCGTGAAGGCCTACAAAGGCTGATCGGCGACGCTTTCAGTCGATGACAAAAAAACCGGGCTGCGTGGCCCGGTTTTTTTATGCGGCGATGCTGTACCGGCATCAGCCTCGGGTCAGCAGGTCACGCATGTCACTGATCGCAGCGCTGGCGCGGGACAGGTACGCCGCCATGGTCAATGAGTGATTGGCCAGCACACCGAAGCCGCTGCCGTTCAGAATCACGGGGCTCCACATTTCACCCTGCGCACCTTCCAGTTCGATAATGATCTGTTTGGCGCTGGCCAGGGCGTTCTTGTCGTTAAGCACCTTGCGGAAGTCCACTTCAATGGCGCGGAAGATATGCAACAGAGCCCAGGCACTGCCGCGCGCCTCATAGAACACGTCGTCTATCTTCGTCCAGGAGGTCTTGACCTCCTCGCCCATGACATCTTCCGACAGCGGGTCGCCGGGATTGACGTTGGACACGGCGTCGGACACCGACGCTTTGCCAACACTCTCACCAAGCGTTCGGGATAGACTGCCCAGGCGGGTTTCCAGGTCCGCCAGCCAGTTGGCCAGGTTGTCAGCCCTGGCGAAAAACTGGGCGTTGGGTTGATCGGGGCGTGATAAGCGGTCCAGGTAGCTATACAGGGCCTGGATGCCACGACGATACTCCGCCTCGGTGGAGGGAATGGCCCAGCTACCGCTGTCGAAGTGGAACTGAGGCTCAGCAATTGTCAGGTCAGGGTCCTCAGCGGACTGACTCTGGGAACGACTGATGTCCTTGCGCATGGCACGGGACAGGTCGCGAAGCTGAACGAGCACCCCGTATTCCCAGTTAGGCATGTTGTCGAGCCAAAGCCCCGGGGGGAATATGTCGTTCGAAACGTAACCGCCAGGCTTATCGAGAAGAGTCTCCGCCACCCGGATCATGGTTGCCGTTGTTGCGAAACCGGCCACCGGTTCACGCTGCATCTCATTGGCCACGGCGCGTGTGTGTTCGCGTACCGAGAAAACGTCTGGCTCGCTGCTCCAGATCATGCCTAGCACCAGGGCAACAAGCAGGTACACAACCACAACGGCCAGTATAAATTTGCCGACAACCCCTCCGCCGGTGTAGTCCTGAACGTCGTCTTTGCGATCACTGAAATACTGTCTGATTTTTCCTGGCATCGGTTTTCAGTTCCCCTGTTTGTCGTTTTATCCCGGACGCTATCCGTTCGCGCACTGCGAATACCATGAAGCAACGGCAACGTTTATGCAATTTGCGGCGTTTTTCGGCACTGTAACCGCGATCACACACTAATGTCCCACCTCAAATGGCCGGCCCAAATGGTACCCCATTGCGCCATCGATACCGACACCCTGCAGTGCCGCATATTCACCGGCTGTTTCAACACCTGTGACGTAGACCCGCACGCCGCGGCTGTGGGCGATGGTCGTCACGGATTCGAGGTAGAAGCGGTTGTCGTCGTGGCTGTCGATATCATGAACGAAGCTGTTATCAATACGCAGTGCCTGGAACCTCAGATTCCTCAGGTAGCTGAAGGGCACCCCGCCTACACCGAAGCGGTCGACAATCACCGGCACCTTGAGCCGGTTCAGCCCACGCACCAGGAGTCCTACCGCCGTCCGGTGGTGGTGAACAGCCTGCTCGGAAATACCAATCTGCAATCGCCAGCGCTCCTTGCCGGCAGCGGACAGCTGCTCCAGAAGTTCTTTGCGGAATGCCTCACTGGCCACCGAAACCATGCCCAGGCTTAACGCCAGGCGAGTGTCTGGTTCCGTATGCAGAAGCGCCAGGGAACGCTCAAGGACCCAGCGATCAATGTCGGGGATCATGCCAAAGCGTTCCGCCATGGGCACGAAAATACCAGCCTTGATCCAGCCTTCCTCCGTTCTCATCCGGGAAAAGACCTGATGGAACAGCACCCCGTTATCGCCATTGCTGATCATGGGCTGCATCCACAGCGACATCTGTCCCTGGGTGATCGCTTCGCCAATCATGATCCGCCACTTTTCACTGTCATGGTGCTCAGGCCGGTCGCGATCAGCGGCATGACAGGCAGATCCCTCCTCCATCTGTGCCTGCCGAAGCGCTTCGTCGGCCGCTGACATAAGCTCGCCCGCTTTGCGGGTTTCAGCAGCCTGGGCAATGCCTGCATGAACAGACACATCCATGGGAGCGGAGAGGTCGGAATAGATGCCATCCAGCTCTTCGACCAGTTGGCGACACCAGATCACCCCATCGGCACGTGAAACACCAGGCAGGAAGACAGCAAACCCGGCACCCGTCATGCGGCCGGCGAACGAATCGCTGTGCGCATGGACAAACGTATTCAGCGCCCCCGCAATGCGAACCAGCAAGCGGTCGGCCTCGTCGCGGCCATAACTCTGGTTATACTGGGCGAACTCTTCCAACTGGATCAGGAACAGCACCCCGGGGGCGGACCGCTCTTCCGATTCCACTTCAACCTTCAAGCGTTGCTCGAACGCCTGCCGGCTCGCAAGCCCGGTCAGGCTGTCTTCGTTGTTCACCTTGCGCAGGTGCTGGATCAGTTTGGCCTGCCCTTCAAAAAGTCGCCCGAGGTCATCCGCCATCTGGTTCATCGCGTGGGTGACCTGGTTCAATTCCCGCGTGGAGGTAATGTCGACCCGACGCCTGAAGTCCCGTTTACCCAAGGCCCTGGCCTGTTTCTCAACAGCCCTGAGCGGACGCATCAGGCGTGTCATCATCCAAAACAGGCCGATCAACCCAAGGCCACCAATCAGGGCAGAGCCGGCCACGATTCTAACCGTCACCACCCACAGGTCTTCGTAGGCCCGGCCAGGGTGGCTTACGACCCGCACCTTACCCAGTCGACTCCAGCCGCGCACCACTTCCGCTTCACCCACCGGCAGTGGCAGATCCGCCAGCGCCACAAACCAGCCCGGCACATCCACCTCACGCAGGGAGGTTTCCCGCCCGGCCACCTCCTCACCCTGATTATTGACGTAGACCACCGAGAGATAACGACCACTGTCGAAAACGGCATCGATCAATGAAGACGAGGCCACTGGATCGCGACCGTCAATGGCATTGGACAGGGACAGGCCAATGGCCGTGGCACCATCCCGGGCATGGCCCTGGAGCTGACCCGACATGTAGTCCCGGAACCGGTCAAAACTGACGCTGGCCGCCGCCACCAGCACAAGCAGCAACATGCCACCGGTAAACAGCAACAGCAGACTGCGCAAGGTAATAACACCTTGCTGGCGAGAGATCTGTCGGTCGTTTTGCGTCCGTGCCATCACTGGCAGCCCCTAGTCTGAAACAACGATTGTCGGCTATCTGGTGTGACCTGCCCCGCAGAGTTGACAAACATTTACACAGCGTCACCTACGCCGACAACATTAAACACTATAGACTCTGCAAAAAGACTAATGTTGAAAATATCCGCTTGTACCGGAAACGGGCGGCTCAGAACGAGAAAAACACAGGCCGGAGCACAATGAACGACGATAGCCAGAAAGACAAACTCAGGCAGCACTTCGCTCGCCGTGTCACCACCCAGGCGCGCGTCGTCCTGGATACATGGCAAAAGATCCACGAAGACACCGGCCAGTCTGCCGCCTTCAGGGGCGATTTTGCCAGGGCAGCCGACAAGCTGGTTCGCTACGCAAAGCGCTTCGACATGGAAAGCCATGCCGATTCCGGGCGCCAGGTTTTTGACCTGATCGGCGAGTGGCCGGAAGGCACCGCGCTTCCCGAAAGCCTGGATCGCAAGCTCCAGGACGCCATAGAGCAGCTGTCCCAATGCACGTTGAGACGGACCGACCAGGAAGCCAGCGAGGCTCCCCAACAGTATCGACGCACGCCCGTCTATATTGCTCTGGCCAGTGAAGAGATGGCCAGCCGCCTGATCCGCCAGCTTGAGTTCTTCGGCTTCCGTGCGTCAGCGTTCAACACCGCCGACAAGCTGATCGAAGCCTGCGCACTTCACAAACCCGAAACCATCCTGATGGACGTTAACTACGGCGGCGAGCCGCTGAGCGGAATTGCCACCATCGAGCGGCTTCAGGAGCGACACGACACACCCATCCCCATCATCTTCATGAGCGACGAAGATGGCACCATCCAAACCCGCCTGCGGGCGTCCCGCTGCGGTGGCGAGGAATTCTTCTACCCGGCGGTTGATCCCGGCCAGCTGATCGAGAAGATCGAGACCTACACCCACGGCAATACCGTTGAGCCCTACAAAGTGCTGGTGCTGGATGACTCCCGCGCTCAGGCCAAGTTCATGGAAACGGTTCTGAAAAAAGCGGGCATGAATGCCCACATCATCACCGATCCGATGGAAATCATTCATGCGCTGGAGTCGTTCTCGCCGGAGATCATCATTCTGGACATGTACATGCCTGGCTGCACCGGCATGGAAATCGCGCGAGTAATCCGCCAGCAGGACCGTTTTCATAGCGTGCCTATCATCTACCTATCCGCCGAAGAAGACGTTTCCAAACAGCTGCATGCCATGAGCCTGGGGGGCGATGACTTCCTGACCAAGCCGATTGACCCGAAACACCTGATCTCCACCATACACAATCGGGGCCGCCGCGCCCGGTCACTGCTGGCGCTGATGATCCGCGACAGCCTCACCGGCCTATTCAATCACACTCATACCCTGCACCTGCTCGATCAGGAGATCGTGCGGGCGCGGCAGAAAGACCAGCAACTGTGCTTTGCAATGATCGACATCGACTACTTCAAGAAGGTGAATGACACGTTTGGCCATCCCATTGGCGACCGCGTGCTGCGAAGTTTGTCCATGTTCCTGAAACAGCGCTTGCGCAAGACCGACCACATTGGCCGATACGGTGGCGAGGAATTTGCCATTATTCTGCCGGACACCCGCGAGAGCGATGCCCGCAATGTGCTGAACGAAATCCGCGAGCGTTTCTCGGAGCTGCTGCAACCGGCTGGCGACCGGGAGTTTAATGTCACCTTCAGTTGCGGCGTTGCCGCCTGGAAGGGTGATACCTCCCAGGCTCTCTGCGAACGGGCGGACAAGGCTCTTTACCGGTCCAAGGCCCAGGGCCGCAACTGCGTGACCGCCGCCGGCGACTGAGCCCAAACGCCACTGGCGGGCTCTCCCCAGCAACGGCCCCGCCCCGCTCTCGGGGCCGTTCTATGAAACCAACGTCTTATAGAACTCCTGATCCCCCTTCACGACAATGACCGTGCAAACGACAAAGATTGCTTGTGCGTGGGTAAGATTCTTTTCGACACAGAGATAAGATACTTTTCGACACACACCCGATTGTCAAAAAGTGTTGATCTGAAGACTTCAAGAACGCACCATTGTGGGAAAATGTCGCTAAATTCGGCGATCCTGTAAAAAAGTCAGCAAGGCAGACGAAATCATGTCGACCATACTCGTACTTCATGGCCCCAACCTGAACATGCTGGGAACCCGCGAGCCGGAGGTGTATGGCCACGAGTCGTTGGCGGACATTGACGACCGTTTGCACCGGAAAGCCGCCGAAGATGGCCATCACCTGCTACATTTACAGTCAAACGCGGAATATGAACTGATTGAGCGGATACATGAAGCCAGATCAGAAGGGGTTGATTTCATCATCTTCAACCCGGCGGCGTTCACCCACACCAGTGTTGCACTGCGGGACGCCATGTTGGCCTCGGGCATACCGTTTATTGAGGTCCATCTTTCCAACGTGCATGCGCGGGAAGCATTCCGTCATCACTCATACTTTTCTGATATCGCCGATGGCGTTATCTGCGGGCTGGGCAGCCTGGGGTACGACCTTGCACTCGAAGCCGCCCTGCAACGAATTCATCGATAGAACTGATTAAAACGGGATCGGACTGACTATGGACATTCGCAAGATCAAGAAACTTATCGAACTGCTGGAGGAATCCGACGTCGAGGAGCTGGAGATTCACGAGGGTGATGATTCTGTTCGCATCTCCCGGCGTCGTGAACAACTGGCTGCGCCACAGTATATGGCACACTATCCGTCACCAGCACCCCAGCCCGCCTCACCGCAGCCGTCCGCGCCAGCCGCCGACGAGCCCGCAAAGCCGGCAGAGCCTTCCGGCCATGCGGTGAAGTCGCCAATGGTCGGCACCTTCTACCGCTCGCCCTCACCCACCGCGAAAGCGTTTGTGGAAGTCGGGCAATCAGTGAAAGCCGGCGACGTGGTGTGCATCGTCGAAGCCATGAAGATGATGAACCAGATCGAGGCAGACAAGAGCGGCACCATCGCCGAGATCCTGGTGGAGAACGGTCAGCCGGTCGAGTTCGACCAGCCGATGATCATCATTTCCTGAACCCGGTGATACTCTCATGGCTATGTTAGAAAAAGTCCTGATCGCAAATCGCGGCGAAATTGCCCTGCGCATCCTGCGCGCCTGCAAGGAGCTGGGCATCAAAACCGTGGCTGTCCACTCCCAGATCGACCGCGACCTCATGCATGTTCGCCTGGCGGACGAGTCGGTCTGTATCGGCCCCAACAGTGCTGCGGACAGTTACCTGAACATCCCGACTATTATCAGTGCGGCTGAAGTGACAGATTCCGTCGGCATCCATCCCGGTTACGGCTTCCTCGCCGAAAACGCGGATTTCGCTGAACAGGTTGAGAAAAGCGGCTTCCGCTTTATCGGCCCCAGAGCCGATACCATTCGCCTGATGGGCAACAAAGTCTCCGCCATCAACTCAATGATTGCAGCGGGCGTCCCTACCGTGCCCGGCTCCGATGGCCCGTTGACGGACGACGACAATCGCACCCTGGAAGTTGCCCGTAGAATTGGCTATCCGGTCATTATCAAAGCCGCCTCTGGCGGTGGTGGCCGCGGCATGCAGGTGGTGCATTCCGAAGCGGCCCTGCTGAAGAGCGTGCAGGTCACACAGTCGGAAGCCAAGAACTCTTTCGGGGATGCTACGGTTTATCTCGAAAAATATCTGGAACGCCCCCGCCACGTCGAAGTGCAGGTACTGGCGGACACCCACGGCAACGTCATCCACCTTGGCGACCGTGACTGCTCCATGCAACGCAGGCACCAGAAAGTCATCGAAGAAGCCCCAGCGCCGAATATCGATCCGGAAGCGCGTGAGAAGACCCTGAAAGCCTGTGTCGACGCCTGCAAGGAGATTGGCTACGTGGGTGCAGGTACGTTCGAGTTCCTGTACCAGGACGGCGCCTTCTACTTTATCGAGATGAACACGCGGGTACAGGTGGAGCATCCGGTGTCAGAGATGGTGACCGGTGTCGATATCGTTCGCGAGCAGCTGCGCATTGCCAGTGGCCTGCCCCTGCAATACACCCAGGACGAGATCAAGATTTCCGGCCACGCGCTGGAATGCCGTATCAACGCCGAAGACCCGCAAACCTTTGTACCCAGCCCGGGCAAGGTCAAGCACTTCCATGCGCCTGGCGGTAACGGTGTACGGGTAGACTCTCACCTGTACAGCGGCTACACCGTACCTCCATTCTACGACTCCATGGTCGCCAAGCTGATCACCTGGGGAGACGATCGGGAAATTGCCCGCCGCCGCATGAAGAATGCGCTGGATGAACTGGTGGTCGAGGGCATCAAGACGAACCAGGCACTGCACAGAAAACTGGTACGCGATGGCGGCTTTAAACAGGTAGACTTCACCATCCATTATCTGGAAAAACTGATTCGGGACTGACCCGATCAGTCGATTCGTCTACCAAACAGGACACCCACATGCCCTGGATACAACTACAGATCCCAGCTGATCCGGATAACGCGGACCAGCTTGAGGATCTGCTCATGGAGATGGGCGCAGAAGCCGTCTCCATGGAAGATGCCGCAGACCAGCCCCTGTACGAGCCCGACCCGGGTACAACGCCGCTCTGGCACCAGACCAGTGTCACCGGCCTGTTCGGGTCCGATCGCGATATTGAAGAGCTCTGCGCCGCCGTTAAGGATGCCTGGCACCAGCAGACACAACAATCATTACCCGACATCGACGTTACCCTGGTGGAAGACAAGGACTGGGAACGCGAATGGATGGATGACTTCAAGCCACTGCGCTTCGGTGACCGGCTATGGATCGTGCCCAGCTGGCACGACGCTCCAGATCCCCACGCCGCCAACCTGCTGCTGGATCCCGGCCTGGCCTTTGGCACCGGAACCCACCCCACCACGGCTCTATGCCTGGAATGGCTTGATGGTCAGGACGTGACCTCACGGCAAGTGATCGACTATGGTTGCGGCTCCGGCATACTGGGTCTTGCAGCCCTATTACTGGGCACTGACCACGTTATCGGAGTCGACACAGACCCCCAGGCACTGGAAGCCAGCCGGGAAAATGCTCGCCGCAACAAGGTCGAAGAAGACCGGCTAGACCTGTTCCTGCCCGGGGATGAACCCGATACCATGGCGGACATCATGCTGGCCAACATACTGGCCCAGCCATTGATTGGCCTGGCACCCAGATTGGCAGCAAAGGTAAAACCAGGCGGTGATATTGTGTTATCCGGCATACTGTCCAACCAGGCCCGGGAGGTCATGGAGGCCTACGAGCCCTGGTTCATCATGGACGAGCCGGAACAACGCGAGGAGTGGATACGGCTCACAGGACGGCGCAACGACAGGTGACGAATTCTGCCGAACCAACTAAACTCCGTGACTCGTAGCGATGCCGCCTACAGGAAAGAAGCATGACCCAGAGCAGCCTGCAGACACGATGCCCAAAATGTGAAACCCGGTTCCGGGTCACCGACGCACAGCTGAGCGTAGCCAGCGGAAAAGTGCGTTGCGGCAACTGCATGGCGGTGTTCAATGCCGTCGAACACCGGATAAACGAGGGCGCTTCAGGCATATCCAGCCCAAAGAGCGGCCCGTCCGCACCGGAACAGCAGGATGCTCCGGCAGATCCAGGGTTCACCTCGGATGATGACCTGATTTTTGCGGACAACCCTGAGGAAGATGCTGCCGAGGGCCCATACGCTGGTACCCGGCTGACCTTCTCCGACGACGAGTTGAGCGACAGCTTTCGCACTGTCGACGAGCGCAGCGGTGGCACGTTCGAGACCGACAGCGACGACGTAACCCACGAAAAAATCGATGAAAGCTGGGCCGAGGCGATGTTGTCCGAAGAAGACGACACCAGGCGCAAGACCAAGCCTGCCCCTGTTGAACCCGAGCCGCCAGAAGAAGAACCTGCGAAATTCGAGCAACCGGAATCAGAACCACTCGAGAACGAGCCATTTGATGAACAGGTCTGGGGTGAGCCCGAAGCAACACCACGGGAACCCGAAGACCTGAGCCTGGAACCGGTGGACAACGCCGATGGCTTCTACGTCGATGAACCCCAATCGTCGTCCTTCGACTATGATGCCGGGCCGGTAACCGACAACGAACCTCTTATCGCCGGCTCCCCCTACAGCAACCTGCGCAGGGAGCCGGTCTCTGTGGCAGGCAATGGCAGGGGCCGCGTGAGAACGGTCCTATGGACCCTGATTATCCTGGCACTGATCGGCGTCCTGGTGGCGCAAGTCACCTGGTTCCAGTTCGACCGCCTGTCTTCCATACCGGAACTGCGCCCGTTCTATGAACAGGGCTGCGAAATCGCCGGGTGCGAACTGAAACCACTGATCAATGTGGATGCCATCCAGAGCCGCAAACTGGTGGTCCGAACCAATCCGGAAAACCGCAGCCAACTGGTGGTTGATGCCGTCATCATCAACCGGGCCGCTTTTGAACAGCCATTCCCCGCCATCGCCCTGACGTTCTCCAACCTGAATGGTGATGTGGTCGCCCAGAGTGTGTTCACACCGGACGAGTACCTGGCGGGAGACGGCCGTGATCTTGAGGCGATGCCGACCGATACCCCCGTCAGGATCGTCATCAACATCCGCGACCCTGGAAAGGACGCCGTGAACTACAATATCGCCTTCCGCGCCTATCAGGAGTAAGCAAGTCCTCACTCGACAGAAAGCGGGGGCGGCCACCGAATAGACTGAAAGTCAACCAGAGAGGACGAAAAATAATCAATTTTTTCATGGCTTCGCCCCTTCAATAGGATCTCTGCCAGCGGTATCATTACCGCCCTTCGGATCAGGATCGGTTACTTATTGAGCAGCCGATCACATCCGACGTTCGCTTAACCCGCTGTTACACGGATTCAGATCATGCTGCCAACGGCAAAAATCGGGCCGTACACCCTGCCCAATCCGTTGATTGTTGCACCTATGGCCGGTGTAACAGACCGGCCTTTTCGCCTGCTCTGCCGGCGAATGGGCGCTGGGCTGGCTGTATCCGAGATGGTCATTGCGGACAGCAAACTGTGGCATACGCGCAAGTCACAAACGCGCATGAACCATGAAGGTGAACCCGAGCCCCGCTCTGTGCAGATCGCCGGCGGCGACCCTGAAATGCTGGCCAACGCCGCCAGGCTGAATGCCGAGTTCGGTGCCCAGATCATCGACATCAACATGGGATGCCCGGCCAAGAAGGTGTGTAACAAGGCCGCCGGCTCAGCACTGATGAAAGATGAGGCGCTGGTACGGGATATCCTGGAAGCGGTCGTGGCTGCCGTGGACATCCCGGTGACACTGAAGATGCGCACAGGCTGGGACAGGGAACATCGGAATGCGCCACTGATCGCCCGCATGGCAGAAGACGCTGGCATCCAGGCCCTGGCCATTCATGGTCGTACCCGCGCCGATGCCTATAAAGGCGAGGCCGAGTACGACACGATCGCCGACGTAAAGTCCCGGGTGAGCATTCCAGTATTTGCCAACGGCGACATAAACTCGCCGGAACAGGCACAGCATGTACTGAAGTTCACCGGTGCTGACGGGCTGCTTATTGGCCGTGGAGCACAGGGACGACCCTGGATTTTCCGGGAAATCCTGCATTTCCTGGAAACCGGAAAACACCTTGCGGAGCCGCCTGTGGATGAGGTGGAACAGGTATTAAGCGAACACCTGGACGCCCTGCACCGCTTTTACGGCGAGACCATGGGCGTACGAATTGCCAGGAAACACGTGGGCTGGTACCTCCAGTCCCACGACGAAGACAAACAGTTCAGAAAACGCTTCAACGCCATTGACGACGCGATGGCGCAGAAAGACAGTATTCAACAGTACTTTGCAGGCTTACGAAATGGAGAGGTATTCGCAGCATGACCGCTGAGACTTTGGCTAAAGACAACCTGACCCCACCTGCCAACGATGATATTCATCAGTTGCAAACGGTGAACAGCAGCGGCAACACGGTTACCCTGCGCGACAGCGTGGAAGTTGCCCTTAAAAACTATTTTGCTCAACTCGATGGCGCCCCGGTGACCGAGGTCTACCAACTGGTGTTATCGGAAGTAGAGGCCCCGCTGCTCGAGCAGGTGATGAAGTACACCCGCAATAACCAGACCAAGGCATCGACCATGCTTGGCCTGAACCGCGGCACTCTGCGCAAGAAGCTCAAACAGTACGGTCTGCTATAATCCAGCTACCCGATTGAAACGAGGGCCTCCCGGACACCATTCGCGAGGCCTTCATTCGTTCATACCCAGCAGAAATAAGTGACCCATGGCAAATCAGGCTAATACCCCCGTCCGTCGTGCGCTGATCAGCGTATCCGATAAAACCGGTATCGTTGAATTCGGCCGTGCACTGACCGATCGCGGCATCGAACTGCTTTCTACCGGTGGCACCTTTCGCCTCCTGCAGGAAAACCAGGTACCCGTCACCGAAGTCAGTGACTACACCGGCTTTCCGGAAATGATGGATGGCCGGGTCAAAACCCTGCACCCGAAAATCCACGGCGGTATCCTTGGTCGTCGCAGCGTCGACGACGCGGTGATGGCAGAGCACAGCATCAACCCCATCGACATGGTGATTGTAAACCTCTACCCATTTGAGAATGCCATCGCCAAACCGGACTGCGACCTTGCCACCGCCATTGAGAACATCGACATTGGCGGCCCTACCATGGTTCGCGCGGCTGCCAAGAACCACAACGACGTGGCCATTGTGGTGAACGCCTCTGATTACAGCCGTGTTCTGAAAGAGCTGGAAGCCAACGACGGCGAGCTGAGCTACACCACGCGCTTTGACCTGGCCGTGAAGGCCTTCGAGCACACTGCCGGCTATGACGGTGCTATCGCCAACTATCTCGGCGGCCGCACCGCCGACAACGACAACGCCGATTTCCCTCGCACCTTCAACACTCAGTTCCTGAAGGTTCAGGACATGCGCTACGGAGAAAATCCCCACCAGCGGGCTGCCTTCTACACCGAGCGCAACCCCAGGGAAGCCTGCATTGCCACCGCCAAACAGCTTCAGGGTAAGGAACTGTCCTACAACAATGTCGCCGACACCGATGCCGCGCTGGAATGCGTCAAGCCCTTTGCCGATCCCGCCTGCGTGATCGTCAAGCACGCCAATCCCTGTGGTGTGGCCATCGGCGCCGACATCCTCCAGGCCTATGACCTGGCCTTCGCCACCGACCCCACCTCTGCGTTTGGCGGCATCATTGCCTTTAACCGCGAACTGGACGCGGAAACTGCCAAGGCCATCATCGACCGTCAGTTCGTGGAAGTGATCATTGCCCCGACCATCGCACGAGAAGCAGTGGAGCTGGTCGCCGCCAAGAAGAACGTACGCCTGCTTGCCTGTGGCGAGTTCGATGGCGAACGCGCCAAATCCATGGACTACAAACGCGTCACCGGTGGCCTGCTGGTTCAGGATCGTGACCTGGGCATGGTAGCGATGGAAGACGTCAAGGTGGTCAGCGAGCGTGAACCATCCGAACAGGAGCTGAACGACCTGCTTTTCGCCTGGGAAGTGGCCAAGTACGTCAAGTCCAACGCCATTGTCTACGCCAAGGCGGGCCGCACCATCGGCGTGGGAGCCGGCCAGATGAGCCGCGTCTACAGCGCCAGGATTGCCGGCATCAAAGCCGCCGATGAAGGCCTTGAGGTAAAAGGCTCGGTGATGGCGTCCGATGCGTTCTTCCCCTTCCGGGATGGTATCGACGCCGCCGCAGAAGCCGGCATTACCGCCGTGATCCAGCCCGGCGGCTCCATGCGTGACCAGGAAGTGATCGACGCAGCCAACCAGCACGGCATTGCCATGGTGTTTACCGGCATGCGCCACTTCCGGCACTAATCCGACACACAGGAACCGATCATGAATATTCTTGTTATAGGCTCCGGCGGACGCGAACACGCACTGGCCTGGAAAGCCGCTCAATCACCGGACGCTGACCGGGTGTTTGTTGCCCCCGGCAACGCCGGCACCGCCCGCGAGCCAGGCCTGGAAAACATCAACATTGACGTGATGGATCTCAACGGCCTGGCGGACTTTGCCGCGGCCAATAACGTGGGACTGACCATTGTCGGCCCCGAGGCGCCGCTGGTTGATGGCATTGTAGACCTGTTCGAAGAGCGTGGTTTGCGGGTGTTCGGCCCCAGTGCCGGTGCCGCACAGCTGGAAGGCTCCAAGGCCTTCACCAAGGACTTTCTGGATCGCCAGAACATTCCCACCGCCGCCTACGCCAATTTCACCGACGTGGACCAGGCACTGGATTATGTACGCAAGCAGGGCGCACCCATCGTGGTGAAAGCCGATGGCCTGGCTGCGGGCAAAGGCGTGATTGTTGCCATGACGCTGAAGGAGGCGGAAGACGCCATCCGCGACATGCTGGCCGGTAACGCCTTTGGTGATGCAGGCAACCGCGTCGTGGTTGAGGAATTCCTGGATGGCGAAGAAGCCAGCTTTATCGTCATGGTAGATGGCGAGCACGTATTACCCATGGCGACCTCCCAGGACCATAAGCGTGTGGGCGACGGTGACACTGGTCCGAATACCGGTGGCATGGGGGCCTACTCCCCGGCTCCTGTGGTCACTCAGGATGTCCATAAGCGAATCATGGACGAAGTAATCTATCCCACCGTGCGCGGCATGGCCGCGGAAGGCCACCCCTACAAAGGTTTCCTGTACGCCGGCCTGATGATCGATGGCGAAGGTACCCCCAAGGTCATTGAATTCAACTGCCGCTTTGGCGATCCGGAAACCCAGCCCATCATGCTGCGGATGAAATCGGATCTGGTGGAACTCTGCGGGGCTGCCATTGACGGCAAGCTTGACCAGTGCCGTTCAGACTGGGACGAGCGCGCTTCCGTGGGCATCGTGCTGGCTGCGGGCGGCTATCCTGGCAGCTACAACAAGGGCGACGTCATATCCGGGCTGCCAGAATCGGAAACCGAGGGCGAGAAGGTCTTCCACGCCGGTACCCGTTTGAACGGGGAACAGGTGGCTACCAACGGTGGACGAGTGCTGTGCGCCACGGCCCTGGGCAATACCGTCACGGAGGCACAGAAGCGCGCCTACGAGGTAGCTGCGCGCATTTCATGGGACGGTGCCTTCTATCGCAAGGACATTGCCTATCGCGCGATTGCCAGGGAAAACACCTGATAGCGCAGGCCCGAATCTGCCCACTCTTCGCAAGGAACGCTCTGATGGCTCAACGATCTGTCCTGTCGACCCTCTCAATACTGATCATCACCTTGATGATCAGTGCCTGTTCCCGCCAGGCTCTGTATGACAACGCCATTGGCTGGGAACGCTCCAGTGCCGGGCTGGAGGAATCCAGTATCACCGTTGGTGAGATGACCATTGCCTACCTGAGCAATGCAGAGCCGGTGGACGGCGACACCATCGTGCTCGTCCATGGCTTTGGCGCCAACAAGGACAACTGGACCCGACTGGCGCGGCAGTTGACGGATGAGTTCAACGTCTATGCCATCGACCTGCCCGGCCATGGTGACAGCAGCAAGGAGCTGGACCTGGGATATCGATTCGAGGATCAGGTCAGGCACCTGTCGAGGATTCTTGATGCTCTGGGCGTCCAGAGAGCGCACATGATGGGCAACTCCATGGGGGGCGCCATCACCGCTCTCTATGCAGCGACCTACCCGGACCAGATCCGCACCGCCACCCTCTTTGATCCGGCGGGAATTTTTGAGTACGACAGCGAGTTGGTCAGCCTGGTCATGGGCGGTGACAATCCGCTGATCCCCTCCCAGGAGGGCGACTTTGAACGCCTGGTTGATTTTGCGCTGGAGAAGAAACCCTTCGTGCCCTGGCCCATTTACGACGTCATGGAAGAGAAGGCCATTGCCAACCGCGACGTCAACGAAGTGATTTTCGATGCCATCCGGGATACCGGTTACGAGGATGACTTCCGCAATGCCATCACCCGCATCCAGGCACCGGTTCTGGTGGTCTGGGGTATGGAAGACCGGGTGATCAATTATCGCAACGCTGATGTGTTCGTCGAGCGAATCCCAGATGCCCGTAAAGTGCTTCTGGAAGGCGTCGGCCACGCCCCCATGGTCGAGGTGCCAGAAGAATCCGCAGGCTTGTTCCGCGAGTTCGTCGCAACCGCCACCGGCCAGGGAAAGTGATCGCCAACGCGTGATAACTGGCACGACAAGTCAGTTTTGACTACACGGCCCGACGGAAACACGGTAGCCTTGCCAGAGCCTTGTTTCTAAACCGTGAAGTGACCCATGCCCGAAGCACTATGGATATCCTTTGCCTTTGTCCTCGGCCTGACGGTCAAAGCCATTGGCCTGCCGCCCCTGGTGGGATACCTGGCAGCAGGGTTTGTGCTGAGCGGTCTCTCCGCCGCCACTGACCTGGCCATTGAAGCTACCGATGTTCTTGAACACATCGCCCACCTGGGCGTCCTGTTGCTGCTGTTTACCGTTGGCCTGAAGCTGAAGCTACGTTCCATCATCAGCCCTGAAGTCATCGGCGGCAGCCTGCTTCACTTTGGCATCACCTGTGCGGTGTTTACCCCCGGCCTCTACCTGCTGATGGAACTCACGTGGCAGACTGCATTTCTGCTCGCCATCGCACTCTCCTTTTCCAGTACCGTGCTGGCCGCCAAGGTGCTGGAAACAAAGCGTGAACTGAGAGCCTTCCATGGGCGTGTCGCCATCGGAATCCTGATCATGCAGGATCTGATTGCCCTCGTGGTGATGAGTCTGGCCGCCGGCCAGACGCCCTCCCAGTGGGCGCTGATTATCTTTGGCCTGCCCCTGCTCAGACCACTGCTGTTCAAACTGCTGGATGCCAGTGGTCACGATGAGTTGCTGGTTCTGCTCGGGCTCCTACTGGCTCTGGTTCTTGGCGGGCTCGGTTTTGAAGCAGTGGGGCTGAGCTCGGAGCTTGGCGCCCTGGTGCTTGGCGCCATGCTGGCCAACCACCCACGTGCCCAGGAACTGGCCAAATCGCTATGGAGCGTAAAGGAAATGTTCCTGGTGGGCTTTTTCCTGCAGATTGGCATCGGCGGCCTGCCGGATGGTGAGGCATTGCTGTTTGCAGCCGTAGCGCTGCTGGTAGTGCCCCTGAAAGGGGTGCTGTTTTTCTTCCTGTTGCTGGCCTTCCGCCTGCGCTCTCGCAGCAGTTTCCTGAGCGCCCTGTCACTGACCAACTATAGTGAATTTGGCCTTATCGTGGCCAGTGTCGCCCTGCCGGAGTGGCTGGTCCCCCTGGCCATCACCGTGGCACTGTCCTTCGTGGTGTCTGCCCCCGTGAACCGGCTTTCCCACACGGTCTATGAGCGCTTCAGTGCCCGTCTGGCTCCCTTTGAGAGCCAGCGGCGCCACCCCGACGAACAACCGATCTCCCTGGGCAACACCAGATTACTGGTGATGGGTATGGGCCGTACCGGCTCAGCCGCCTATGACCAGCTTGCTCGTGAGGAGCCACTGATCAAGGCGCTTGACTCCGACCCGGCAAAGGTGGAAAAACACCAGAAGGAAGGACGAAATGTGGTCTTCGGAGATGCGGAGGACATCTCTTTCTGGCAAGGGCTGCACATGCCGGCGGTTGAAGCCGTCATCCTTGCCATGGGCGACATCGAAGGCAAACTGATCGCCGCCAGAAACCTTCGGAAAAAGGGCTTCACCGGCTATATTGTGGCGCATACCCTGTACGCCGACGAAGCAGAGCGAATTCGCGAAGCGGGTGCGGACGAGGCTTACCTGACCATGAGTGAAACCGGCGTCGCCCTGGCAAGCCAGGTGTTACATCGCGACGGCCAGGCACCATCACCAACGGAGAACGCAAAGGCCTGATGCACGAACTCAAGGCTCCGGATAACAGCATGATGACCCAGATGACCTCCCTCCACGAGGAGCGTCTGGATTTCGTATTGCGTACCCTGAAGTCGACTGGGGCAAGGCGCGTACTCGACCTGGGTTGCGGTTCCGGCTCCCTGCTCTACCGAATGCTGGCGGACGACCACTTCGAGAGCATAACCGGCCTGGAAGATTCCGGCGTGTCTCTTCAGCAGGCCCGTGCCGTGCTCGCTGAATACCTGTCCGAAGAAACTCCGAGGATCCGGCTGGTCCGCGGTTCCTACGCCGAGAGCAATCCTGCCCTGACCGGCTACGATGCGGCCGCCATGGTGGAAACCATTGAACATGTCCGGCCAGAGCAGCTGTCGAGGGTGGAACGCGCGGTGTTCGGGGAATACCGGCCAGGGTATCTGTTCATGACCACGCCAAATCGGGAGTACAACCCCCTGTTCGACCTGGCGCCGGGTGAATTCCGCGAGGAAGACCACAAATTCGAATGGGACAGGCCCAAGTTCCAGCGCTGGGCCCGTGGTGTGGCCGAGCGCAACGGCTATGACGTGCGATTTGGAGGCATTGGAGACTACGTACCCGACGTTGGGCACCCTACCCAGACAGCATTTTTTACCCGCCGGGACTGATCACCGGGTTCGACGCCAGGCACTGAGCTCCGCAATGGTGTGCTGAAATTTACGGCGGGTTTCCCGGATGACAAACGGCACATCCCTGGGCGGCTGTATCTCTTCAAAATGGTGCGAGAGTATCTCTTTCATACCCTGATAGACCGTATAGGGTTGGCCATTGCGTTCGTATCCGCCAATCCAGTTGGCAATCGGGGTGAATTCATCCATCAAGGTATAGGGCGAGCTGATCACCAGGGTGCCGCCCAGAGCCAGGCGTCTATGGATGCTTTCCAGGAAGGCGCCCGGATCCTGAAGACGGTCAATCAGGTTGCCCGCGAAGACCAGGTCATAATCCACATGTTCCGGCCCCAGGTTGCTGGCGTCGCCGGTGGCAAACGATACTTTTTCAGTCGCCCGGTCGAGCCCCAGGGCATTCAGGCTCACTGTTATGCGTTCGCCAAGCTCCCCTTCGTCGCGGCGGAAGTAATCGATCTCTCCGGTCTTCTGCAGGGTAGTCGCCGCATCGATAAACCGGCGGGAAAGGTCCACTCCCACCACATGGTCAAAGACCCGGCCAAGCTCAAAGGCGGTGCGGCCCACCGCGCACCCAAGATCAAGCGCTCGTCGTTTATCCCGGCCTGCCATCAACTCCTGGCAGATACCGGCGCAGCGGGCGGGATAATTTCCCACTCCGAAATGGCTTTCACCAAAATGGAACCCCAGGTACTGCCCGAGTAGTTCGTCGGTTTCATAGACATTCATATCAAGATCCTCAGCGTGTACCAGAAGCCGAATCCGACAGCGCACAGGTGCGAAACCCGGTGTACACGTCGTTGCGAAGGGGCAGATAGGCTTGCCTGTAAGTGCCCCGGATCAGGCATGAAGATGTCGCACACCCACCACCCCGGGTCACCTTGTGATCACCGAACTGCAAGGTAGACATAAAGGGGTACATATCGACCCTGAATCCGTCATAGGGAAGAAACTGACTGCTGGTCCATTCCCAGACACTGCCGATCATCTGGCGACAGCCGGAGCGGCTATCACCCGCCGGATAATCCCACACCGGCTGTTGCGCCATGTGGGTGGCGTCGAGATCCGCATGGTCGGGTGTTGGCCGTTCATTCCCCCAGGGAAAACGACGAAAATCCTCGCCAATCCGGTTACCCAGTGCCGCAGCCTCCCACTCCACTTCTGTTGGCAAGCGGCGGCCGGCCCACTGGCAATAGGCCTCGGCCTCCCAATAGCTGACGTGGACGACAGGCGCATCCAGATTCAGGGCCTGCCAGCGGTCAAACACACGCTCCTGCCATTCGCCCTCGTGCCAGCGCCAGTAAAGTGGATGCCTGGGCTCCCGCAACATTGGCTGGGAGCTGCCATGCACCAGGGCAGTATCGGTCTCGGTACTCAACCACTTGCGTCCTCCGAAAGACCAGAGTTCAGGTCGCCGGTAGCCATCATCCTCAACGAACGCCAGGAAATCGCGGTTGGAAACAAGGTGGCGGGAAATTGCAAACGGCTCCACCGTGGTTTCGAAACGCGGCTTTTCCCCATCAAAGGCAAAGTCGGTGGTGGCGTAGCAGTCAGACTCGCCCGGCATTCCAACCTGGTAGCGACCGCCGGGGATGAGTGCATCGCCGGGCAGAGGCTCCACACGTTCTGGCAAGGCGCCAACAATGCCGGGGGGAGCAGGCAGGGCAACCGTCTGCCGACACCACGTCATCGACTCAATGTGCATGTGCTGGTGATAAATGGCGTAGCGATAGAGGTACAGGGCCTCATCGGTCAGTGGTTGCTGTGCGATGCGCGACGCAACACGATCGTAGATGGTGTTGAAATACTGAAGGGTTTGCTCACGGCCGGGGAAGAGTTTGCGACTCCAACGGTCTCCATGATCAATGTGAAACGAATCCCACAGGTCATCCATGGACGGATCGTAGCTCGGGGTTCCATCCAGAAGGTTAAAAACGAACACTTCGTAGAAAAAGCTCGCGTGCCCCATTTCCCAAAGTGGCGGGTTCACGCCCGGGTGGTAGGGCACCTCAAGCTGCTCATCACTGAGGGAGTCAACCAGTTCAAAGGTCCGTTGGCGGGTCGCCTCCAACTCGGCCAGCAGTTCTGTTTTCTGCGCCTGTTCGCTCTGCGTCATGTCGGCTCCGTCGATTACCCGTTTCTCGCCTTCAGCATAACAGAGAGCTTGGTACAGGGAACGCTCTCGATGCTCGCGCTCATCACCCTTCATCACTCTTCATCACTCTTCATCACCCTTCATCACTCTTCGTCACCCCCAAACCAGCAGGATCATCGGTACGGCAACAGCGGTGACCAGGATCGACAGCGGCAAGCCCAAACGCCAGTAGTCGCCAAACTGATAGCCTCCGGGCTCCATCACCAGCGCATTCGACTGGTGACCGATGGGCGTCAGGAAGGCGCAGGAGGCGCCAACTGCAACCGCCATCAGCACCGCATCGGAAGCCATGCCAAGTTCAGCGGACAGGCTCAGTGCAATAGGCGCCACCAGAATGGCCGCCGCCGCGTTATTGACCACGTTCGATAACAGCATGGTTCCCACCAGAACCATGACCAGCACGGCCGATGGGGCCAGTCCGTCACCAATTGCCAGCATCTGGCCGGCGATCAACTCTGCGCCACCCGTGGTTTCCAGCGCCTGTCCCACCGGGATCATCGCCGCCAGCAGCACAATCACGGACCAGTCGATGGCCCGGTAGGCACCGGGGGCGTCAATCAGCTTGGTCAAAACCATGGCCACAGCGCCGGACACCAACGCCACCGGGGCTGACAGCCAACCGCTGACAATGGCAACGATACTGATGATAAAGATGCCGGATGCCAGCAGGGTCTTGCGGGAAGAGCCCAAGCGCAACCCACGTTCGGCCAGCGGCAGGCAACCGAGGTTGGACAGCGTACCGGTCAGGGTGTCTTCGAAGCCCTGCACCAGCAGAATATCACCGGCATTGAAGCGAATATCCCCCAGCCGGCGCTTCAGCCGATGCCCCTGCCGGGCAACGGCAACAATATTGAGGCCGTTGCGCTCGCGCAAATTGAGGCGATTGGCCGTCTGCCCCACCAGGGAAGATTCAGGGGTGATCACCGCTTCGGTCAGCTGCACCTCACCTTCATTCAGTTCCTTTTTACGGCTTTTCCGTGCCGTTTTGTCCTCTTCGGATTCGGAGTCATCCTGGCTACCGAGTTCCAGGCCGGTGTTGTCGAGGAACGCCTGCAGGCTCTCGGTGTCCGATTCCACCAGAAGCAGGTCATTCTCTTGCAGTACCTTGTAGGTTGATGGCGCAAGCTGGCGTTTGTCGTCGCGAATCAGCGCCAGCACCACCACGTCCCGGTCTTCCCCGCTTTCCGCCAGCAGGTTGTGGAGTGTCGCGCCGGCATGGGGAGAACCTTCGGGGATCTTCAGTTCGGTCAGGTAGTCGCCAACGCTGAAAAGCTTGTCGTCATCCCCACTTTCGTCGCCCCTTCTGGGCGTCAATCGCCACCCCACCAGGGCGATGAAAGCGACACCGGCAAAGGTGATCGCAGCGCCCACCGGCGCAAAATCGAACAGACCGAACGCTTCGCTGCCTTCCCGATAGCTGGCAATGATAATATTCGGAGGCGTCCCGATCAGGGTCATGGTGCCTCCAAGCAGCGAACCAAACGCCAGTGGCATCAGCAGCAATGAGGGCGAACGCCCTGCCTCCCTGGACATCCACACCGCTACCGGCATCAACAGCGCCAACGCACCCACGTTGTTGATAAAACCGGAACAGAGCGCAACGACCGCCGTCAGGGTAAGCACCTGTATGGTGGGGCGGTGCCCTACCTTCCCCAGGAACCGGGCTATGTTATCCACCACACCGCCATTCACCAGGCCCTGACTGATCACCAGAACCGCCGCAACGGTCACCACGGCAGGGTGACCAAAGCCGGCAAACAGTTCGTCAGTGGGCACCAGCCCGGCAATGGCAATCGCCAACAACGCCAGCATCGCCACCACATCGAACCGCAGCCGGTTCCAGATGAACAGAGCCAGCGTGGCCCCCAACACTGCGAAGACAATTCCCTGCTCTGTGGTCACGCCTACCCCTTAATTTTACATCCGACGGTTTATCGTCGGTTTAACATGGATTATTTGTGCCTGATATCGCGCATGCCGCATGAATTTCTGGTAACTTTCTTCCCGTAGCGGTCTTTTACGAGCGCAGCACCATCTTTCGATTACAACGGGTGACATGAACACCCCATCAGGGAACAACAGGTACAAGGGACGTCATGACCAAGGAACTCCACAACGAACTCTATCAGATAACGTTTGCCGGGCGGATTCTCGAAGGATTCGACGACGCAGAAGTCAGGGAAAATGTACAAGCCCTGTTTCGGATCTCCGACGAACGTACTGCAAGCCTTTTCAGCGGTGCCACCAAGACACTCAAGTCCGGTCTCAGTCGCGCGGACGCCCTGGTTTACCAGGAGCGACTGACAAAAGCTGGTGCCGAAGTGCAAATTGCGAAACAGCCCGCCGCTGCAGTAAACCCCAAATTGGAAACCGCCGGCGCCCAACCGCCAGCATCGTCAGACGACGAGCCAGCAACGGCCACCCCGACCGGTCCACAACGGGAGACACCGCTGGAGTTCACCGGCAACGGCCGCGAGTATTTCGGAATCTGGATCGTCAACATCCTGCTGACCATTGTCACCCTTGGCATTTATTCGGCCTGGGCCACAGTGCGTAACAATCAATACTTCTACGGCAACACCAAACTCGATGGCGCCAGTTTCCAGTACCTGGCCAGCCCGATCACTATCCTCAAAGGTCGATTGATTGCCCTGGCTGTCCTGGTTGTCTACGTGGTGCTTTCCGAGATGTATGTTGAAGCTGCCGTGGTCTTTGCCATCGCATTTATCCCCCTCGTACCCTGGATCATGGTGCGCTCGCTGCGGTTCAATGCCGTCAACAGTGCCTACCGCAACATCCGCTTCGACTTTCAGGGCCGCTATGGCCAGGCTTTCATGGTGGCGTTTGTGTGGCCATTGCTGAACATGCTGACCCTGTTGCTGCTTACCCCACTGGTGATGAAGAAAACCCACGAATTCATCGCTAACGGCAGCCGATACGGCACCACCGAGTTCGCGCTCAAAGCCGATACCGGATCCTACTACCGTTTCTTCGGAAAAGGCCTGCTGATCGCCATTGCCTTCGGTGTTGCGGCGTTCCTCGCCATGCGCTATGTCGGCTTTACCGTCGGGTCGATCATTGCCGGTGCTGGCTACCTGACACTGTTCGGCTATTTCATGGCGGGCATTTCAAACCTCTTCCTCAATGCCGTCCACCTCGACCGTCACGGCTTTGAATCCCGCCTGCAACCGCTGAAAATGGTGTGGATTTACCTGTCCAACAGTTTCTTCGTAGTCCTCACCCTTGGCCTTTTCACCCCCTGGGCCAAGGTGCGCATGGCAAGGTATCGGGCTTCCTGCACGGCCATGATGGTCAGCGGTGACCTGAACCACTTCGTTGCGGCCGAACAGAACCGCACCAGCGCGTTGGGACAGGAACTGGGAGATGCCTTCGATGTCGACTTCGCCGCCATCTGAAGTCACGATCGAAGGTCAGTTCTATTCAGGTAATGACTCCAGCCGGCGGGGCGCAGTATTGCGCTCCGCCGCTGGCGTGATCATCGTTGATGCGGGAGACACCCGACTGCGCCTCGCGCACGACGATGTGACCATATCGCCACGGATTGGCAACACCCCCCGCTACCTCCACCTGCCTGACGATGGGGTCTTTGAAACCGAAGACAACGCCGCGGTGGATCAGCTTAGCCGGCAATCCCGGCGGGGGCGTGGCAATCGGCTGCTGCACGCGCTGGAGAATCACCTGGGGCTGATTCTGGTTGCGGTCGTCGTCACGATTGCGACCACCGGCGCTGCGTTTGTCTGGGGCGTGCCCTGGGCGGCCCAGGCCGTGGCCAATGCGCTCCCGGACAGCATAGCGGAGCAGGTTGGCGACTCCACACTCACGACGCTGGACAGCACCTGGCTTGAACCTTCTGAGCTGTCGGAGGAACGCCAACAGGCGTTGCAGGCCCACTTCGAGCCTTTCCTGACGCCAGTGGCGGGCAAAGACCTGAGAGTGATTTTCCGCTCGTCTCCCGCCATCGGCGCCAACGCCATGGCATTGCCGGACGGCACGATGATCTTCACGGACGATCTGGTGAACCTCGCCGAAGGTGATAACGAACTGACCGCTATCCTCGCCCATGAAATCGGCCATGTCGCCCATAACCATGGCATGAAAGGCATGGTGCAATCGTCACTGACTTTCTGGCTGATCGTGATGATGACCGGTGACCTGTCTGCGTTTTCCGACGCAACCGTAGTGGTTCCGGCGGTCATGATGAGCCTGTCCTACTCCCGTGACATGGAACGGGAGGCCGACGCCTATGCCCTGAAAGCAATGACGGACCACGACCTGGACCCGACCCACTTCGTTACCATCATGGAGCGCCTGATGGCTGCTCATGGCGAGGACCGTTCCTCAGAGGCCGAGGAAGGCACTAGCCGGTGGGACAGCCTTCGCGACATGCTGTCGAGCCACCCGGAAACGGGCGAGCGCATCGAACGCTTTAAACAGACGCCCTGATCGGTATAGTAGCGATACGTTCATCACAGGGAGCACACACGATGCCATCCAGACCCACCAGGCCGGTTGCGGCCTCTGCCATCGACAAACATGTCTACAAGGTTTTTCCCAATGACATGAACGCACATCAGACGGTGTTCGGGGGCATGATTATGGCCAAGTGCGACCGTCTGGCCCTGGTGGTGGCGGAACGACACTCCGGCCATGTCTGCGTCACGGCAGCGGTGGACTCCATTCACTTCCGCGCGCCCGCCAAGGGCAACGATACCCTGCTGTTCAGCCTTGCCCTGAACCGCAGCTGGGGGTCATCCATGGAAATCGGAGCTCGGGTGGAAGCGGAAAACAGCTACACCGGAGAATCCCGACATATCCTTTCCGCATTTTTCACTTTCGTTGCGCTGGACGAGAACGACAATCCCGTGGACGTGCCTGCGGTAGAGCCGGAAACCGACGACGAGAAACGCCGCTTCAACAACGCCGAAATCCGTCGGGAAGGTCGCCTGGAAACCCGCAAGAAGCTGAGTGAACGCCACTAAGGAATTCCACTCCCTATCCCCATGGCCCTTACCCCCTTAAACGACAAAAGCCCTGCCGGAATCCCGGCAGGGCTTTTTTTGTGGCAGGTCCCGGGCAAGCCCGGGAACAACAACCGAACCGTTATTTAGAACTGGTTCATGGTGTTGTCTTTACCGCCAGCCTTCAGAGCTGCGTCACCCGCGAAGAACTCTTTGTGGTCATCACCGATGTTGGAACCGGCCATGTCCTGGTGCTTCACAGTCGCGATACCCTGACGGATTTCCTTACGCTGTACGCCTGCAACGTAGGCCAGCATGCCTTCGTCACCGAAGTAGCCCTTGGCCAGGTTGTCGGTAGACAGAGCAGCCGTGTGGTAAGTCGGCAGAGTGATCAGGTGGTGGAAGATGCCGGCTTCACGTGACCCGTCACGCTGGAAGTTGGCAGTCCACTCGTCGGCCAGCTTGCCAAGGTCGGTTTCGTCGTACTTGGCATTCATCAGGTCGGCGCGCTCGTAGGCAGATACGTCCTTGCCTTCTTCTTTCCACGCGTCGAATACCTGCTGACGGAAGTTCAGGGTCCAGTTGAAGGACGGGCTGTTGTTGTAAACCAGCTTGGCATCGGGAACCACTTCCTTGATGCGGTTAACCATGGCAGCGATCTGGCCAACGTGGGGCTTCTCGGTTTCGATCCACAGCAGGTCAGCACCGTTCTGCAGGCTGGTGATACAGTCCAGAACCACACGGTCTTCGCCAGTGCCAGGCTTGAACTGGAACAGGCCAGATGCCAGACGCTTGGGACGAACCAGCTGACCTTTCTGCTTGATCACAACGTCGCCGTTGTTGATGTCTTCAGCCTTCTCGATCACTTCACCGTCGATGAAGCTGTTGTACTGGTCGCCCAGGTCGCCCGGCTCTTCAGTCACAGCGATCTTCTGGGTCAGGCCAGCGCCCAGGGAGTCAGTACGGGCAACGATCACACCGTCGTCCACACCCAGCTCAAGGAAAGCCAGACGTACAGCGTTGATCTTGGACAGGAAGTCGGCGTGAGGAACGGTCACTTTGCCGTCCTGGTGGCCACACTGCTTCTCGTCGGACACCTGGTTCTCGATCTGGATACAGCAAGCGCCTGCTTCGATCATCTGCTTGGCCAGCAGGTACGTTGCTTCGGCGTTACCGAAACCAGCGTCGATGTCGGCGATGATCGGCACAACGTGAGTTTCGTGATTGTCGATCTGCTTGATCAGCTCGTCAGCCTTGGCGTTGTCGCCAGCGTTCTGAGCTTCTTCCAGGGCGCGGAACAGGTGGTTCAGTTCCCAGGCATCCGCCTGACGCAGGAAGGTGTACAGTTCTTCGATCAGACCAGATACAGCGGTCTTCTCGTGCATGGACTGGTCAGGCAGCGGGCCAAACTCGGAGCGCAGGGCCGCAACCATCCAGCCAGACAGGTACAGGTAACGACGCTTGGTGGTACCGAAGTGCTTCTTGATGGACAGCAGCTTCTGCTGACCGATGAAGCCATGCCAGCAACCCAGGGACTGGGTGTACTGAGCCGTGTCCTTGTCGTAGTTCGCCATGTCTTCGCGCATGATTTTCGCGGTGAACTTGGCGATGTCCAGACCAGTCTTGAATTTGTTCTGGGCGCGCATGCGGGCCGCGTGCTCGGGCTTGATGGCGTTCCAGGTCGGGTTTTGCTTCAGCAGGGAAGCGATGGCGTCAACGTCTTTTGCGTATGGCATGGTCTCAGTCCTGTTTCTAAGGTTTGAGGTGCTCTTTTATGAAGCATAAAAGCGACTTCAGCGAGCCAGCGTCCGTTCAAAAAATAACCAGACCGCTGACATTGAGGGTTACTTTAGTGGCTTTGATTTTATAATTGAAATTTATATTATCTATATTCGGCATTTTTTGTATGAATGAAGACATCTTCCCTCACGCATTGCAAAGAACAACGAGCCGATCAGCGCTATTCAGGTCAAGATACTCGTCCCGTGGCGGGCTCAGCGCCAGATGCCGCCCCAACGAGTCGGGCTGCGCGCGCCATATGCCCAGCGCCACTTCTCCTTCCGCAGCGACCGTTTTCTCCAGTACCTGAAAATCCGCGCTGGCAGGCAAAGGATAGTCCTGGGGATCCCGGAACTGCACCTCAGCACCGCCCACCGTAAACAGCTCATCCAGCACCACCCTCAGCTCCCGCCGCAGGGCGACCTGAGCAAGCACGTGACTGATGATCATTGGGCTGATCAGCATTTCACTCTGGTGGCCCATTAACAGATTTCGATTGTCCGGGTCGCTCAGTTCCATGATCAGTTGCGGGCGCCTATCACCCTCACTCAACAGGTCTTCCAGTTGCAGGTAACCCACCATGGCACGGGCGTCAGCTTCCTCGCCGGACGCCAGACGATCACTGCTCAACAACATAATGGAGTCATAGTTGAGCGGCCCAACCCGCCTCAACTCGCCTTCCACCATGTAATCCGCTTCGATATGGCGGCAGATCACGTCCCGCTGCCCCCCCAGGTAACGGTCAATTTCCTGTTCCCGCTCCTTGGCAGGCACTACCGAAACGAGATCCACCTCGAACCGCCGTTGGCTGTAGCTGGAAAACTCATCGATCAGGCTTGGCACCCGGCGATTCCATCCCAGCACAAGAATCCGGTGAACCCCGCCTGAAAGCGAGACAGCCCGGCTTGCGGGTTCACCTCGAGTGATAACCGGCAGCGGCGGCACCTTCGAATCCGACTCGGTTTCGGTGTAGTCCCTGGCCATCATGACAACCCGGTCCCCGGCCTCAATCACCGTGTCTGACGACGCCGGCATCCTCACCATCCAGGCCTTGCCCGACCGCTTCAGAATACCCAGCACAATTGCCTGGGGCCGCAGAGAGGCCAATTCTCCGAGGGACAGTCCCGCCAGGGCATCGCCACCCCGGATGTAGATTTCGCAACCCTCACCGGCGGTCAGAAGTTCGTTGTAAATTTCCGACAACCCCGGATGGAGGATGTTCTGCACCATTAGCCGGCTTATGGTGGCATCGCCGGCAACCACCTCCACCTCTCCGGGATAGGCGCGCTCAATCACCGGGAGCTTGCGCACATCCTGTATCTCGGCAATGACAAAGGGCAGTGATGCCCCCAGGTGTCGTGCCTGAGCAGCAATGGACAGCAACGCCTTCACGGTCTCCACGTCCGATGTCACCAGGCTGCCCGCCTGATGGGAGGCACTGGGCACTATGACAGCCGCGGCATCCAGGCAGGCTACCCTCTGCAAGGCATCCGGCTGAATGGCAGCGCCGGCACGGAGGATGATCTGGCGAGACTTGCGCCCGATACCGGGCTCGTCGCGCAACTCATGCACCTGGGCCGCCGAGGCATGCTCGGAAAGCACCACCAGGCGTAAGCGGTTGGTTTCACGTTTTTCCAGGAAACGGCGCATGCGCCCTGATGACCCCAACAACTCGCCCAGCAGCGGTAAGGTCTGGCTGGTCCAGCCCAGAACTACGATGTGGTTTCGCAGGGTAACCGGGGTCAGCCCCCGCTCCAGGTCGGTCATCTTGGCGATCAACCAGCGCGTCAGGATCGCCACCAGCGTGCCCATGAAAACCACATAACCGCTGACGGTGAGAATGGTGGACACAAACCGCTGCCAGTTACCCACATCGTCTCCGAGATAGCCCGGGTCCGTCAGCCGCAAAAAAGCCCACCAGATGGCATCGCCGACATCTTCAAAAGGCGTTCCGAGGGGGATCACCAGCAGCCCGCCAACAAGCGAAATGATGCCTATAAAGACACCCACCACTAACAACTGAAAGCCCGCACCTTTTACGAGTTGGCGCTCAACGATGAACTTCACGCGGTCAACAAAACGAAAGGGGATCATGATCGTCCTTCTGGCAAGATGGGGAATGTCGGTAGCATAGCGCAGAACGTATGGAATAAAACCGGAGCGGTGCCTTATAGCACGCTCGTTCATGAACAATTGACTGGCTACGCAATCCGCAGCATCGTATAGATGTCTATCAAGTTCTCCAACGCGGCCCTGAGCGGCTGCAAGACTGGCCGGTTTTTCATGTCCCATGCGCCGATCACATTGTCACTTGCTGTCATCCCGCTAATGACGGGCTGCTACCTGCTGGCACCAACACCGGAACCGGCGCCACCACAAACCCACTATCATGCCCCCGTGGTCGAGGCCGTATCCGGCACGGCGGTTTCCATACCGCAACTGGCCGAGCGGCTTGCGGAACAGGATGTGGTCATGATTGGCGAATATCACGGCCACCAGGGCGCTCACCTGCTCCAATCCCGCCTGCAGGCTCATCTGTACCAGCATCGCCCTGAACAGGTGTTATCCATGGAACAGTTCGAGGTGGACCGGCAGCCGGTGCTGGACCGCTACCTGGCCGGCGACATTGGCGAAATGGAACTGGTCGAGGATGCCGGCGCCTGGCCTATCTACCAATACGCCTACAGACCGCTGGTGGAATTTGCCCGGCGCCAGGGCCTGCCGGTCATCGCCGCAAACGCACCGGGCGATATCGCTCGCTGCGTGGGGCGCGAGGGGCCCGAGTATCTGGCGGACCTGAACGCAGCTCGGAAGCGCCACATCCCAGACGCGCCCTTCGCAGGCAGCGCGGCCTACCGGGAAAAATTCTTTGGCACCATGGGCGGCCGGCATGGCACCGCCGACAATGAGCGACTGCAGAACACTTATCACGCCCAGTTGCTGCGGGACAACACCATGGCAAGCCGGATACTGGCCGCAAGGGAACGCCACCCCGAGCACCAGGTCATTCACCTGACGGGCACCTTTCACAGCGAGGAGCGCCTGGGCACGGTAGAGGCCCTTTTGCAGCGAAACCCCGAGCTGTCTGTAGCGGTTATAAGCCCGGTTTTTATGGAAGCACAGCCCGACGGCGACGAACTACCGCTCACCGGTAACCAAAACAAGGGCGACTATCTCTACTTCCTGCTACCGCTGCCCCCGGAGTACCGGGACGAAGCACGGGGACACGAATCGATGATGGATGCATTCCGGAAGGTGCCAGAAACAACCTGCGACTAAGCCTCACCAGCCTTGGCGAAAGCCGCCCCCATGGCGCGGGAAAAAACCGCCTCGTCCGCTGCGCTGAAAAGCACGAAGCGCACATACCTAACCCTTCCCAGACGCGGCAATACCTGCCTGACCGTCGCCATGGCAACCTCTGCAGCCCCTTCCACCGGGTAACCGAAAGCCCCTGCCGAAATGGCGGGAAACGCTATGGATTCAATTGCTTTACTGTCTGCCAACTCAAGGGCATTGCGATAGCATTCCGCCAGCCAGTGATCGGAAGGTTCATCCACACCGTAAACGGGCCCCAGGCAGTGGACGACGTACTGGTTTGGCAGGTTATGCGCCCCTGAAATCACCGCCTCACCCGGGCGGATCGGCGCCATGGGCCGGCACTCTTCAGCCAGCCCTGGCCCTGCCGCAGCATGGAGCGCGCCTGCGACACCGCCCCCGGACATCAATTGGGCATTGGCGGCATTAACGACTGCTTCCAGATCATCCTGGCGGGTGATGTCGCCACGAACGCATTCCACAGTTTTTCCGTTCAGTTCAACCTGTGCCATGGAAACCTCCCGGCCATTGCCTCAGCGTCGCCGCTTCAGCGAGCGGTTGATAATAACGGTTTCCGGCTCGCCGTGACCTGCGATGGCAGCCAGCGCCCGGTCCAGCGTTGCCTCGGCAATGGCTTCGTGTTTTTGGGGTAACGAGTGAACCTTGACCGGCAGGAAATCCAGCAGCCGGTCATCTCCGAAGGTAGCCATTCTGAGGGACTGCGGCAAGCCTCCCGGCTGCTCCAGCAGCACGTCGAGCACCCCTTGCAAGAGGGTGTACGAGGCGGTAATCAACGCATCCGGAAGCCCCTGATCCGCCAGCACCTGCTGCATCAGTCGGGCGCCGGAGGCTCGGTCATAGTGTTCACCACTGTAGACCGCCCATTGTCCACTGCGACTCCGAGCCACCGCCTCAAAGCCCTCGCGGCGCTCCCGTGTCATCGCCAGCGCCGGCACCGCATCAAGCCAGACCACCGACCCGGTGCCCGGCTCCAGCACTGAACGGGCCAGTGTGGCTGCGCCCTTGCGATTGTCGCTGACCACGCAACTGATCACACCCGGTGATTGCGATCGGTCCACCGCGATCACCGGCAGGTCTTCCTCCTGCAACTCTTGGTAGAAGGGGTCATTCGGTGGCAGGGCACTCGCAACGATCAGGGCATCGCATCGCCTTGCCTTGAGAGAACGTGCCAGCTCGCGCTCGGTATCCGGGTCATCTCCGGAGCCGGCAATCAGCAATTGATAGCCCCGGGCACGGGCACCCTGCTCCAGCAATTTGGCCAGGCGGGCGTAACTGGCGTTCTCCAGGTCCGGCAGGATAAACCCCAGGGTGCGGCTGGCCCCACCACGCAGCGACGCGGCTTGCGGGTCTATCTGGAAGTGGTTGTCCCGCGCAACCGCCATCACCTTTTCGATAGTCGCCGGCTTGATCCGGCGGGCCGGCCCCTGGCCATTGATCACGTAGCTGGCGGTGGTGCGGGACACCCCCGCCAGGCGGGCAAGTTCTGCAAGGGTCATGGGGCCGAGTCCTCCTGGGCACAGATTGCTTGATTTCTGATCATATCTGTTTCATGATTCATTCTATGTTTGCTGACACGATTCAGCAACCCAGATTTTAATGGTATTCACAACAACAAGGCGAGGCTCCCCACATGCTGACGCTAACAGCCAATGATATCCGCCTGGGCTGCACTGCAACCGACTGGCAGGATGCCCTGAACCAGGCCAGCCAGGAACTGCAGGATGCAGGCCGGACCACTCCCGACTACCACGCGGGCATGCTGGCCAGGGAGCAACAGTCCTCCACCGTCCTTGGCAACGGCATTGCCATCCCCCACGGCACACCGGAAAGCCGCGAGGCGGTCACCAGCACCGGCATCCGCGTGCTGCAGTTTCCTGGCGGCGTTACCTGGCATGACAACGCCACTGTGTATGTGTTGGTCGCCATTGCGGCCCAGTCGGATGAGCATCTGGATATCCTGCGCCACCTGACCCGCGTACTGGACAAACCCGGCCTGTCACGGAAACTGGCCGAGGCCGATGACACCGAGGCGCTGGTATCCCTATTGTCGAAGGAGCCAGTGGTGCCAAAATGCGACGCTCAGACCCTGTGCCTGGGCGTTAACACCCGGGCCACCAGCGAACTGGCCATCAGCGCTGCGGCCAGGCTGCAGGGGCTGGGCTGTGTCGACGCCAGCTTTATGAAGGAAATTGTCAGCCAGCCACCCGTCGGTCTGGGCCAGGGGTTTTGGCTGGTTCACCACAGCGTTGGCAGTATCCGACCTGCGCTGGCACTGGCAACACCCAAAGAACCCCGTGACGACCTCGCTGGCGTTTTCTGCCTGGCGGGCCCTGGCGACGACTGCCGCGAATTGCTGGAACGTATCGATAATTTCCTGGCCCAGAACATCCCCCTGGAAAGCCAGTCCGTGGATGCTGTACTTTCCCGGCTTTCCGGTGAGCAGGCCAATGCGGTCAGCGACCGGGTGCGCCTGCTGAATACCCATGGCCTACACGCCCGGCCCGCCAAACAACTGGTACAGGAAGCCCGTCAGCACAAGGCAGACATTCGCATCCGCCTGAAGGACGGCGATGGCAATTCGGTATCGGCGACCAGTCTCACCCGGATCATCGGCCTCGGTGCCCGCAGGGGGCAAACCCTGATCATATCCGCAACCGGCGACGATGCGGAACAGGCGGTAGAAGCCGTTTGCCAGGCCATCAATGACGGGCTCGGAGAAACCGTCTCCCCGCTTCGACAACAACAGAGCCAGCCGGCGCCTGCCGAGCCGGAACCCGAACCTCTGGCCGATGACGAACCGCTGAAAGCGGTCGCCGCCTCACCGGGCCTGGCTCTGGCACCCGCCTTCGTCATGCGCCAGCCGACATTGGACTACCCCGCCACCGCCAGCGATGCCGGTGAACAGACCAGCCGACTGGGCCGGGCCATCGACGAGGCCGACGGACAACTGCGCACGCTGATTCGCCAGGCCGAAGGCGGTGAGGCAGCACCGATTCTGTCGGTGCATGTGGAAATGCTCCAGGATGACGATCTCTACCAGGCCGCCCTGGAAGCCATCAACGAAGGCGCGTCCGCCGAAGCCGGCTGGTGGCTCGCCATTGATACCGCCGCGCGTGCCCAGGAAGCACTGGCAGACCGGCTTCTGGCCGAACGGGCGGCAGATTTGCGGGATGTTGGCCGGCGCGTGCTGGCCAACCTCTGCGGGGTGGCCATGCCGACACCGCCGGACGAACCCTATGTACTGGTGGCGGACGACCTGGGCCCTTCCGATGTGGCAAGGCTGGACACCCAACGCGTTCGCGGCCTGATCACGGCCCGTGGTGGCGCCACATCCCACAGCGCCATCTTGGCTCGGGCGCTGGGGCTCCCAGCCGTGGTCGGGGCTGGTGACCGTATCCTGACCATCAGCAACGGAACGAACCTGGTGGTCGACGGCGAACGCGGCTGCCTGGTGCCCAATCCCAGCGCCGAGCGCCGCGACCGCATTGACCGTCGCCTGGACCAACTCACCCGCCTGCAGGCGGACGCCCACGAGTGCCGGAACGAGCCAGCCACCACCACCGATGGCCACACCATCGACGTATGCGCCAACCTTGGCAACACCGCCCACACCCCGGATGCTGTCGACCGGGGCGCCGATGGCATTGGCCTGCTGCGTACCGAATTCATTTTCATGGAGCATCCGGACGCGCCTGACCTGGACACCCAGGTGAAGGAATATCGCCATGCCTTCGACGCCCTCAACGGCCTGCCACTGGTCGCACGCACCCTCGATGTGGGTGGTGACAAGCCCCTGGATTACTGGCCCCTTCCCCACGAGGACAACCCCTTCCTTGGGCTGCGCGGTATTCGCCTGTCGCTGACCCGACCGGAAATCCTCGAAACCCAGGTGCGCGCGCTGCTGACGGCTGCCGACAACCGCCCACTGCGAATCATGTTTCCCATGGTCAAGGACCTGGAAGAGTTTCGCGCGGCCAAGGCCATCGTCGAACGGGTCCGCGCCGAGATTCCCTGCCAGGGCCTGCAGGTGGGCGTGATGATTGAAGTGCCCTCCTGTGCCCTGTTGGCCCACACCCTGGCACCGGAAGTGGATTTCTTCTCGGTAGGCACCAATGACCTCACCCAGTACACCCTGGCTATCGACCGTGGCCACGGCCAGCTTTCGGCCGAGTCCGACGGGTTGCACCCCTCGGTACTGCAACTGATCCGCATGACCGTCGAAGCCGCCCATGCTCACCAACGCTGGGTGGGTATCTGTGGCGAGCTGGCCTCCGACCCACAGGCTATTCCGGTACTGCTGGGCCTGGATGTGGACGAGCTGTCGGTGACCAGCCGGCGAGTGCCACTGGTCAAAGCCTGTATCCGCGGGCTTAGCCGCGAACACGCCCGTGAACAGGCGAAACTGGCGCTGGGCAAGGCCACCGCAGCCGAAGTGCGCGACGCCCTGGAGACACTGTAATGGCCCGGGTACTCACCATCACCCTGAACCCGGCGCTGGACCTAAATGCCGAGACCGACTCAATCCGGCTGGGTAACGTGAACCGCTCTCGGTCCACACGTCTGGAGGCTGCCGGCAAAGGCATTAACCTGGGCCGTGTGCTGTCACGCCTCGGCCATACCGTGACCGTGTCCGGACTGCTGGGAGACATCAACGCCGCGCCCTTCGACCGCCTGTTCTCGTCTGACATCCTGGCAGACCACTTTGTCCGCATCCCCGGGCAGAATCGCATCAACGTGAAAATTGCCGAGGGCGATGGTCGTGTGACCGATCTGAACGGGCCCGGATTTGACGTACCCGCGGATGCCCTGGACCGATTAAAGGCACGCCTGGGTAACTTGAAGAACAGGTTCGATGCCGTTGCCATTGCTGGCAGCCTGCCCGGCGGCTTTCCGCCCGAGGCACTGGCGGAACTGGTCACCCTGGCTCGCGAAGCAGACATCCCGGTGTGGCTGGATACCAGCGGCGCAGGCCTCACAGCCGGGCTTAAGGCGCTGCCAGACGGCATCAAGCCCAATACGGAAGAGCTGGCCGAATGGGCCGGGCACCCTTTGGAGAGCCTGGACGCCATCGCCGAGGCAGGCCGCTCACTTCAGGCCACCGGCATCGCCAATGTGGTGATTTCCATGGGCGAGAAAGGCGTGCTCTGGCTGTCGCCGAAGGGCAACTGGCAGGCGTTGCCACCGCCCGTGACCGCCACGAGCACGGTCTGCGCCGGCGACACTTTGCTGGCCGGAATGATTCACGGCTTGCTCGAACGTCATCACCCGGAACAGGTGCTGTCAACCGCCACCGCGCTGTCGGCCGAGTGCGTTCGACACATTGGCGTTGGCGATCCAATGGCCGACGACTTTATCCAACTGATTCAGCAAACCCGCGTCAATCTCTTTACCCCCTGACCCGGGCACAACAACAATGGGGAGATGCCATCATGAAACTGATCATTGTAACCGCCTGCCCTCAGGGCGTGGCCACCAGCTTCCTGGCGGCCCGGGCCCTGGAAAGGGCCGCGCAGCAAAAGGGCTGGGAAGCCAGAACAGACATTCGCAGCCCGCAGCAACCACTGTCGTCCCTGCCCGAGGATGTCATCGCCTCGGCGGACCTGGTCGTTGCCGCAACAGGAACACCAACGGACCTGAACGCCTACGCCGGCAAACGCCTCTATCAGGTCCCGGTAACGGCCGCCCTGCCCGATCCCGCGTCGATTCTGGACCAGGCCGAAAAGCAGGCCGAGCCCTATCAACCAACAGAGGCTTCACAGCCCGAGCCTGCCACCTCAGGTAGCGCAGGCAAACGCATTGTCGCCGTCACCGCCTGCCCCACCGGTGTCGCCCACACGTTTATGGCGGCAGAAGCCCTGACCGCCGCCGCGACCGCGGCTGGCCATCAGATCCGCGTGGAAACCCAGGGCTCCGTGGGTGCCCAGGATCCGCTGACCGCCGAGGAAATCGAGGCGGCGGATCTGGTGATCCTGGCCTGTGATATCGAAGTCGACCCCAGCCGTTTTGCCGGCAAGCGGCTTTGGCGCACGTCCACCAGCAGCGCCCTGAAAAAACCGGGGCCCACCATTGATGACGCCATGACCAATGCCTCTGTCGAGGAAGGCCAGAAAAAAGCGACCTCAGGAGGTGGTGGCGAGAAACGCGGCCCCTACAAGCATTTGCTGACGGGCGTATCCTTCATGCTGCCCATGGTGGTAGCCGGCGGCCTGCTGATCGCCCTGTCATTCGTGTTCGGCATTGACGCGTTTGAAGAGGAGGGCACCCTGGCAGCCGCGTTGATGCAGATCGGCGGCGGCACCGCCTTCCAGTTGATGATTCCCCTGTTGGCCGGCTATATCGCCTGGTCCATCGCCGACCGGCCGGGCCTGGCGCCGGGAATGATTGGCGGCTACCTGGCCAGCACCCTTGGCGCAGGCTTCCTGGGCGGCATCATCGCGGGCTTCCTGGCGGGCTACGTCGCCCGTTTCATCAGCCAGAAGCTGCCAATGCCCGAGAGCATCGAATCCCTCAAACCCATCCTGATCATTCCGCTGCTGGCCAGCCTGGTCACCGGCCTGGCCATGATCTACGTGATCGGCGAACCCGCCGCCGCCCTGATGGATGGGCTGACCAACTTCCTGGAAGGCATGGGCACCACCAACGCCATCCTGCTGGGCGGTATTCTCGGAGCCATGATGTGCTTTGACCTGGGTGGGCCGGTGAACAAGGCCGCCTATACCTTCGGTGTCGGTTTACTCTCGGAAGGCAGCGGTGGTTCGGCCCCCATGGCGGCGATCATGGCCGCGGGCATGGTGCCCGCCATCGGCATGGGTGTGGCGAGCTTTATTGCCCGCGCCAAGTTTGCAGAGGCCGAACGGCAGGCCGGGCGGGCCTCCTTCGTACTGGGGCTGTGCTTTATCTCCGAAGGTGCGATCCCCTTCATGGCCAAAGACCCACTGCGCGTGATTCCGGTGTGCATGGTGGGGGGCGCCATCACGGGCGCCCTGTCCATGCTGTTCACTGTCAAGCTCATGGCACCCCATGGCGGTCTGTTCGTGCTCGCCATTCCCAACGCGGTAAGCACAGTACTGCCCTATGTGGCCGCCATTGCCATCGGTTCGCTGGTAATCGGGTTTGGCTACGCCATGATCAAGACCGGCAAGGCCGAGGTGGCAACCGCCTCCTCTTAGCAGACCTCCCCTCCGGGGGCGCTTGACGCCCCCGGTATTTGCGGCGATGGTATCCGCCAGATCCACACACAAGGACGCCGTGATGAAAATTCTGTCTACCCTGATCCTGGCGATTGCCGCCATTGTTTCCGCGTCACTCATCGCCAACGGCCTGACCGGGCTACGCACCGGAGACCGGTTCGTCACCGTCAAGGGCGTTGCGGAACGGGAGGTGCAGGCGGACCTCGCACTCTGGCCCCTGCGTTTCGTCGCTACCGGCAACAGCCTGGACGAAGCCCGCGAGAAGGCCCGCAGCAGCCGCGAAGCCATTATGGCCTTCCTCAAGCTGCAAGCCATCGACACAGACGCAGTGGAACTGCAACGCCTGGACGTTACGGACACCCGCGCCAATCCCTACCAGGAAAGCAACGGCCAGAAGTTCATCATCAACCAGACCCTGATGGTTCGCAGCGACGACATCGATCGCATTCGCCAGGCCGCGCAGTCTGTCAGTGAACTGGTGGATTCCGGCGTCATTCTGTCATCCGATTATGGCCCAGGCGGGCCGACTTACCTGTTTAACCGGTTGAACGACATCAAACCCGAGATGATTGCCGAGGCCACCGCCGCCGCCCGCGAGGCCGCCGCACAGTTTGCCAGGGATGCAAAAACTGAATTGGGGAACCTGCGCCGCGCCAATCAGGGCGTGTTCCAGATCCTGGCCCGCGACCAGGCCCCCGGCGTCAGCGAGGGCCAGCAGCCGATAAAAACCGTTAGGGTAGTGACTACGGTTGAGTATTATCTAAATTAGGCGACTGCCGCCAGTTACTGGGTCTGCACCATTTCATCGGTAACCTGATAGCGGCCAGCCAGCCAATGCAGGATTTCCCTGGCGGCCGGGTGATCAAAGTGGCCATAACATTCCGTCAGCGCCTGATGGCGTTCGGTACTGAGCCTGTGCAAGCCGGCATCCTGCAACAGGAGCAGATCGGCCTGTACCTGCTGCGCCAACTCTTTGCCCAACACTTCCTCGGCGGCCAGTTGGAAGGCCTTGCCATACTGGTAGCCGGGCCCCTGTTCATAGCTACGGGCCAGGGTGATGGCCGGAATCGCAGTGAGCGTTGGCTGTAACGCGGGATTAATGGCGTGGCCCGAGAGGTACGGGCCGTTGGCCGCCGGCCGGCCGGTGAATGCCCGCAGGTGAAGATGCCGGGACATACGATCACCGTCGTTCACCGGGTAGTTATCCCACAGCACCGGCTTGCGCCCCAGCGCTTCTGAAACACGCTGCAGGTGGCCCGGCGATATCTCCCGCGAACACACCTCCTCGCCCGTCCAGAACACCTGCACTGACGGGTCCAGTGCCTTGCCTAGATCTTCCAGGTAATGCTCGGGACGAGGACCAAACACCCGGTCCAGCACCGGATCATCGGAGTAGTAGCTGGGGCAGACGGTCAGTTGGTCCGCTGTACTGCGTTCTGCCACCCAGTGAATGATCTCCGCCTGTCTGGCCGCCAGTTCCGGTGTATCGCTTTTCATGTCATCAAACAGGATCGCCAGATCGGTGATACCCAACTGATCAAACGCTGCCAGCTTTTGCGTCAGCGCGGTTTTCGCCGAGTCATCGAAATTGTTGAACACCTCGAACGGGCTCAGGCCAATGCCGAACCGGACTCCGTGACTGCCACAAAACCGGGCGAAATCAGCCAGCTCATCGGCCTCCGCTTGCGGATGCGGCTCGTTCCACCGGCGCCTGAGAAAAGCATCCGCCTTGGGTGCGTACCAATAGTTCCGATAACCATGGGGAGCCAGTGCCGCAACCAGCTGCCGACGCTCTTCCCAGCTCCACAAAGGGCCATAGAAGCCTTCAATGATTCCCAGTGGGGGTTGCTCTGCCATGGGCGTTTCCATTTCGCGAGTACACAGATGGTTTACCGTCCAGAGGGTATCTCATCAGGCCGTGGGGGTCACCGGACAAGTTTAGCAATGTCGGCTAGACTTCTCGTACTGATGATGTAGTGATGAGTAGTAATGAGCAGTGACGATTCACATCCGCTCTCCGATTACCCATGTGGATAAGGAGCCTGGCAAATGGACATTAAAAGCTTTGAAGACCTGATTGAGTGGGCTCGCGAGCTCCACGCCCACCTGTCCCGATGTTTGTCGGAGTGCTCAACAAAGAACAAGGAGGAGCGAGCCCGGGCACTGCTGACGTATCTGTCGGACCATGAGGCCGAACTCGAGCGCATCACGGCAGAGTTCGAGAAACAGGCCGATTCAAAGGCTCTGAAAACAAGACTCTACGACTACCTGAACGACGAACACAAGGCCATCAAAACCCACCGCACCTGCGATGATCATTACGCCAGTCTCGACTTCGACAGCATTGTTCGTGAGGTGTTCGACTTCCATGATCAGCTGATCGACCTGTATGACAGCCTGGCCGGCAAGGCCGAGATTCCGGAAGCGAAAGAACTCGCCGAATCCCTACGCGCCATGGAGGAGAACGAAGCCATGCGGCTGGCGAGGCAGATTGGCATGATGGATGATGTTTGATGAACCCAAGGACTCGCGTCAGGAGAGTTAGAGATCAGACATACATGGGGTACCTGTCAATTCTGACCCTCGGGGTATACCCGAGACGGGCACCCAGGTCACATTTGGACCTAATAAGTGAATCTTGAATTATACGTATCGTCATCAACCTCTATTAATCTTCTTGCCTCGTCCGGCTTTTCGACCTTTGGCGCATCGCCATCGCCAATGAGTCTCTCAGACAGTGCATACCTAACAGGCTGCACAAATTGGCTTTTTTTTGAGAAACATCGACCTTCTTTAAGCAGAGGTCGTTCCTGGAAATGAGACTTGAGCTTGCTCCCTAGCAACATAGCCGCTTCATCCAAGGCCTTGTGCCCAGAACTGTCATGGATCGAAACATCGTCAATTTTACCTTGCTTACTGACACTTACGAGGAGCTCTACCGTGCCTTCGATACCGTTATCTCTGGCCTCGACAGGGTATATATAGTACTCATTGCTAACGGCGAGGATTCGAGTATGAAGGTGCCTTACTACAACCTCCTCTCCTTTGGTCCCTAATCGCTCCAAGTCGATGCAATCATTTGGAAAAATTTGATTCCTAGTACATCCGACCAAGAAGAAAACCAGAACCCAGATAAGAAAATTTTTATTATTTTTCAACCTAATGCTCCATACCACTTACATTAAAGCATGGCGATGATGCCACAACTTGTTAGCGAAAAAAGTCGACTTCTCCGCACACCCCCTTTCACAACCAATACCCCGAAAACGTACTAAGATCGGTCCAGAACGGAAACTCAGACGTTGACGTGTGCTTCTACCCTTCTTAAAACAACGTTACCTGCTTCCTGTTGCCAGCTCTCACCCTACCGACTTAAACTGTACATACATACAGCATTATGGGACCCGATGATGAAAACGCGCGCGACGCCGCTCAATCCACAGAATCGTTTCCAGCCCATAGTGACGGACCGCCAATACGATGATGGCTGGTATCAGGACCCCGCTGACGATACCTGCCCGGACTCACTGGCAACCGAAGTGGTGGATGAACAGGTGCGTACGATTATCAGCCGGAACCAGTCGCCGGATGTGCCGTTCGACCAGTCCATAAATCCGTACCGAGGTTGCGAGCATGCGTGCATATACTGCTTTGCCCGGCCTACCCATGCGTACTGGGACATGTCGCCGGGGCTGGACTTCGAAACCCGGCTGATCGCCAAACCCAATGCTGCGGAACAGCTTCGAAGGGAGCTCGATAAACCCGGCTACCGTGTGTCGCCAATTGCCCTTGGCGTGAACACCGATGCCTATCAGCCGGTTGAGAAGCATCGGGAAATTACCCGCGACGTCCTCAAGGTGTTGGTCGAGTATCGCCATCCGGTGTCCATTATCACCAAGGGGGCACTGATTCTGCGGGATCTGGACCTGCTGTCAGAACTGGCACATCAGGGCCTGTGTTCCGTTCGGGTCAGCTTGACCACCCTGGACAATACCCTGAAGCGCCAGATGGAACCTCGCACTGCAGCGCCGGCGACACGCCTGAAAGTCATCCGTGAGCTGGCCGCTGCCGGCGTACCAACGGGCATCATCCTGGGGCCGGTTATCCCGTTCATCAACGATCATGAAATTGAGAGCATTCTGGGGGCCGCAGCAGAGGCAGGTGCGGAACGGGCAAGCTGGATCATGCTTCGCCTGCCGCTGGAACTGGATGAACTGTTCCAGGACTGGTTGCAGCGGCACTTTCCGGACCGGGCGAGTCATGTGATGAATCGCATGCGCGATTTGCGGGGTGGCAAAAGTTACGATGCCCAGTTCGGGCGCAGAATGACAGGAACGGGCCCCTACGCAGATCTTGTCCGCCAGCGCTTCGCAAAGCGCGCAAGGCAACTGGGCCTGAACCTTCATCAGGCAGAGCCCCTTAGAAGCGACCTCTTCAGGCGTCCTGCGGGTGAGCAGATCGGATTGTTCTAGACCGGGAACATTACCTCATGCTGACCAGCGGGAGAAAGTCGTAAGACCTAGGTCGTACAGAGGCGGGTTTTTCGTTCCGTTTCTTAACGTTTGTTGATAACTTGAACTAGAATTAGGAGTTACTTTCCCAGACAGAGGGAGAGGCTCTCAACACAACAACGACAAAAGAGGCTAGAAGAGCAATGAAGATCCGTTCTGTTCTATCCGCGGCTGTGCTGGCTGTAGCAACTACCTTTGCTTCCACACAAGCCCTCGCTCAAGACACGTTTACCCTGCGCCTGGCCGAGACCTGGGGGCCCAACTTCCCGATTTTCGGTGACACCACCAAACGGTTCGCTGAAACTGTCGAAAAAATGTCCGACGGCCGCCTGAAGGTCCGCATCGACTCGTCAAACAAGCACAAAGCGCCCTTCGGTGTCTTTGATATGGTCAAGGCCGGCCAGTACGACATGGGTCATTCCGCGTCCTACTACTGGAAAGGCAAAGTACCCAACACCCTGTTCTTCACAAGCATGCCTTTCGGCATGAACGCGATGGAACAATACGCCTGGTTCTACCACGGCGGTGGTATGGAACTGATGCAGGAGGTTTACGAACCCCACAACATGCTGTCGTTCCCGGGTGGCAACACCGGCGTTCAGATGGGCGGCTGGTTTCGCAAGGAAATCAACACTCTCGAAGACCTGCAGGGCCTGAAGATGCGTATTCCTGGCTTCGCCGGTGAGGTGTTTGCAGAAGTAGGCGTTAATCCGACCAACATCCCACCGGGCGAGCTTTACACAGCCCTGGAACGCAACACCATTGACGCGGTTGAGTGGGTTGGTCCTTCCCTGGATCTGCGTCTCGGTTTCCAGCAAATTGCGGACTATTACTACACTGGCTGGCACGAGCCCGCCACGGAGCTGCAGTTCCTGGTGAACAAGAAGGTATGGGAAGAACTGCCAGCCGACCTTCGTGAAATCATGCGCGTCGCCATGCGCACAGCCTCCTACGACATGCTGGTTCACTCTCAGCACGCAAACGCAGAAGCCTGGGCCAACATCAAGGAAGAGTACCCGAACGTACAGATCAAGAAATTCCCTGAGGAAATCTTCCAGGCCATGCACGAGGCCAACGAGAAACTCCTGAAAGAAGCGGCAGCGAACAATGAGCAAGCCGCAAAGATTGTAAAATCCCAACAGGAATATCTTGAGAAGAGCCGGGCCTACACGGACATTTCCGAGCGGGCCTACCTAAACACGATGGCAGAAGTCGAGTAACATATCGGCAGTAACTGAGCCGGGATCGCTCTAGCAGTGATCCCGGTTTTGTCGTTTATAGCAATTGAAAAATCGCCGGCTCGCTGGCGGAGGACAATCAATGCGTTGGATTATCAAGCTGGACGAGGGCCTGGCCACCCTGTCCATTTTTTGCGGCTGGGTGGCCTGTGCCGCAATGATTCTGATGGCCGGTAACGTCTTCTACGACGTAGTAGCCCGCTACGCTTTCAATGAAGTTTCGATCGGTATGCAGGAAATGGAGTGGCATCTCTATTCCGTGGTGTTCCTGCTGGGCATCCCCTACGCATTGCGCACGGACGGCCATGTTCGCGTAGACGTTTTCTACACCCGCTGGCGTGACAAGACCAAGGCCTGGGTCAACATCGTTGGTGCTGTTATCTTTGTCATCCCCTTTGCCTACCTGATCTGGAACTACGGTTACGATTTTGCCGTTGAGTCCTACAGCATGGGCGAAGGCAGCGGCGACCCGGGTGGGCTACCCCATCGCTGGGTGATCAAGAGCGTGATCCCGATTTCCGCGGTGTTTACCGGCATCGCCGGGTTCAACATGGTGACCTTCGCAATACGGGTTATCTCCGGCGACAAGACCTATGAGCCCAAGCACGGCGCGGAGGGTCTCGCATGATCGGTATGATTATGTTCGGAGCCGCCCTCCTCCTGCTGATGCTGGGTTTCCCGGTTGCCTTTACCTTTGGCGGCGTTGCCCTGTTTTTCGGGATCTATGCCGAAGGCATGGATCTGTTCGCTTTCATGCCCTATCGCATCATGAGCGTCATGCAGAACACGGTGCTGATGGCGGTGCCATTGTTCATCTTCATGGGTGTGGTCCTGCAACGCACGCGGCTGGCCGAGCAATTGCTGACCTCCATGGGCCGCCTGTTCGGTGGATTGCCAGGGGGCCTGGCCATTTCCACCATCCTGGTAGGTGCCCTGCTCGCCGCATCAACGGGCGTCGTCGGTGCCAGTGTGGTAGCCATGGGTCTGATCTCTCTCCCCGTGATGCTGGCCCATAACTACGACAAGCGGCTTGCAACGGGCACTATCTGTGCGTCCGGCACACTGGGCCAGATCGTACCGCCTTCGATTATCCTGATTATCCTTGGCGACGTGCTCGGGCTCCCGGTTGGCGACCTCTTCAGGGCAGCCGTTATCCCAGGTGTGGTGCTGGTCGGTCTGTACATCATCTACATCCTTGTTCTCACCCGCTTCAAGCCTGAAACCGGCCCCGCCATGCCGGATGACAGCGGACTGTCACGGGGCAAGGAAATCCGTGCAGCGCTGCTGGCGATTATCCCGCCGCTGGCGTTGATCATCGTCGTACTGGGCTCCATCTTTGCCGGTATTGCCACCCCCACGGAATCTTCGGCGCTCGGTGGTGTCGGCGCCGTGGTGCTGGCCATCATTTACCGCCAGTTCTCCTTCAAGATGGTGTGGGATGCCTCAAAGGACACGGTGAAGGTCACTGCCATGGTGTTCGCCATCCTCGTCGGTGCAACCGCATTCTCGATGGTGTTCAGCTACACCGGTGGTGATTACCTGCTGGAAGAATGGCTACTGCAGCTTCCCGGCGAAAAATGGGGCTTCATCATCCTGGCCATGCTGGTCATCCTGGTGCTGGGCTTCTTCATCGACTTCGTGGAAATCTCGTTCATCATCGTGCCGATCCTGGCACCGGTGGCGGAAGCCATGGGCATCAACATGCTGTGGTTCGCGATTCTGATTGCCATGAACCTGCAAACCAGTTTCCTGACGCCCCCGTTCGGGTTCAGTCTGTTCTATCTCAAAGGCGTATCACCACCCGGTGTACAGACCACCGATATCTACAAAGGGGTACTACCGTTTATCCTGATGCAGGTACTGGTGCTGGCGATGATCGTGATTTTCCCGGAATGGTTTGGCATGAGTTCGACCTACTGACGTCGGCGCCAGTCGACAGCACACCAACAAGCCGGGGCCGTGCAGCCCCGGTTTTTTTCGCCCGCCATTCCCGCTTTTACCCCTTTTACCTATTGCCCCAATAGCAACCCTCCATTCTTTGGTGTGTGGGGGGATATGACAAAACACGCTTGTTTTCTATACTAAAGACGAAGCAGGCGATTCTCAGTTGTGATATCGGGACACGCCCTGATGCTGAATCACTGTCGGCCAAGCCCGCCGACTTCAGTCCGTGATTAACCAGCTGGAAAAGGGAGATATGTATCCATGAGCCAAAGCACCGCCCGGAAGCCCCCAGCGTCCACCAACGACCGACCGGAGGACAGGCCTCACGTCCTGACGTTGCCCCTGGAAGAGCAGCAGGCGGACCGTGAGCCTCACAGTTATGAACGCTGGCTGATCGCCAAGCTGATGCGCATGGCCGGGTCACCGCCGCTACGGTTCCAGTTGTGGAACAACGAATTCATTGACCCTGAAGAAGGCCATGCCCGCTTTACGCTCAAACTGACAGACCCCAAGGCGCTGTTTACGCTGGTTACCAACCCCAACCTGGCGTTTGGAGATCTATACAGTGCAGGCAGACTGCAGGTAGATGGCGACCTTTCGGAGCTGATGGAGACACTTTACCGCTCGATTCACAACGCAAGGCAGAAATGGCCCAAATGGCTGGAAGCCCTGTGGCGCAACCACAACCCCCGCTCTACTGGCGTTTCTGAAGCCCGGGAGAACATTCACCACCATTACGATCTGGGCAACGAGTTTTACCGGCTCTGGCTGGATCATGCCGAAATGCAGTACACCTGCGCCTATTACGAAACGCCGGAGTTGACCCTGGAACAGGCCCAATTGGCCAAGCTGGAGCACGTTTGCCGCAAGTTACGGCTGAAACCCGGCATGACGGTTGTGGAAGCCGGCTGTGGCTGGGGTGGTCTGGCGCGTTATATGGCCCGGAATTACGGCGTGAAGGTGCATTCCTACAACATCTCGAAAGAACAGCTGACGTACGCCCGGGAAGAAGCCAGGCGTCAGCAGCTGGACCACCTGATTGAATACGTTGAAGATGACTACCGCAACATCAGCGGCCAATATGACGCCTTTGTGTCCATCGGCATGCTGGAGCATGTCGGCAAGGACAATTACCTGGCGCTGTCGGAGCTTATCAGTCGTTCCCTGAAGCCGGACGGCCTGGCGTTACTGCACAGCATCGGTCGCAACCGGCCCATGTTGATGAACGCCTGGATCGAGAAACGCATCTTTCCGGGTGCTTACCCACCGAGTATCTCTGAGTTCATGGGTATCTGCGAACACAGCGACTTTTCGGTGCTGGATGTCGAAAATCTCAGACTGCACTACGCACAGACGCTGACCCACTGGATGGAACGGTTCAGAAGCAACATGGACAAGGTCACAGAAATGTACGACGGGCACTTTGCCCGGGCCTGGGAAATGTACCTCGCCGGCTCCATAGCCGCCTTCCGCGCCGGGTCACTGCAACTGTTCCAGGTGGTCTTCACCCATGGCGGGAACAACCAGCTGCCACAAAACCGCCAGGACATCTATTCGTCCCCCGCAGCTCCGGAGGCATAATCATGGACTACTACGACCTGATTATCGTAGGTGCCGGGCCTGCCGGCTCCACCCTCGCCCACGCACTGCAGGACAGCGGCAAACGCATTCTGGTAATCGATAAGCAGGACTTTCCTCGGGACAAGACCTGCGCCGGCTGGGTTACTCCTGCGGTGATGGACAGTCTCGATATCGACATCAACCACTACGGCACCGGACGAACCCTTCAGCCCATCCGGCGGTTCCGTATAGGCATGATGGGGCAATCGGCGGTGGAAAATGACCACGGTGAGATTGTCAGCTACGGCATACGACGCTGCGAGTTCGATGCGTTTCTTCTGGACAGGACAGCCGTGCCGAAGCAACTGAACACACCGGTCAAGTCCATTGTTCGTCGCGATGGCAACTGGGTGATCAACGATACCTGGGAGGCGCCCCTGATCGTAGGTGCCGGGGGCCATTTCTGCCCGGTGGCGAAGCTGATGGGAGACGGCCCCGGCAGCCACGAAGTCGTAGTGGCGGCCAAAGAGGTGGAATTCGAGATGACGCCTCAACAGGCCGAGGTGTGCGAAGCTCGTGGCGACACCCCCGAGCTCTGGTTCTGCCGCGACCTGAAGGGCTATGCCTGGGTGTTCCGAAAAGGTAATTTCCTCAATATCGGCCTTGGCCGGGAAGACAATCACAAACTGACCGAGCACCTCAACGCCTTCGTGGAGGAAATGAAATCCGAAGGACGCATACCGGCCGATTTACCGGGCAAGTTCAAAGGTCATGCCTACCTGCTATACGCCCACGCGGAGAGACAACTGGCCGATGACGGCCTGCTGTTGATCGGGGATTCCGCCGGCTTGGCCTACACCCAGAGCGGCGAGGGTATTCGCCCTGCCATCGAGTCTGCGTTGATGGCGGCGGACATTATTCGCGACCAGGAGGATTATTCCGCCCAGGCACTGCAGGCCTACGGCGAAGCTATTGCCAGCCGTTTTGGTAATCGCGCCATGCCTCAGGATGAGGGCTGGCAAGTGCCGGACTGGGTCAAAATGCCATTGGCCAGTACCCTGATGCGGTCTCACTGGTTTACCCGCAAGGTGGTCACCGAAAAATGGTTCCTGCATCAGCAGGTGCCACCACTGGCGACGGTCTCCCAGGGTTGAGAGAACGTATAGAACCGGATCGGGCAGTACCCGGTCCGGTTCTCCTTATCACGCCGACGGTCAGTCAGCGGCCAGTTCAATCACATCGATACCATACAGAGTGGTCGTGCCACTCACCTCGTTGCCTACCGCTAACATTGGCTTGCCATTGGGGCTGTCCCCAGCAGCGATAAAGGCAAGCCCCTCGGGCCCAAGATCACCCGCCATTCCACTCTCAAGATCGGTCTGGGAGGCAGAGAAGTCGCGGTTATTGAGGTACTGGACGAATTCCGGGTTCTGCGGATTGGTCACGTTATAGACCATGATGCCCCCAACCCGTTCAAGGCCGATAAAGGCAAAGGTCTGGCCATTAATGGTACCCACGGTGACCGCCTCAGGCTCTGGTCCCTTATCGTCGGAGCGGTTGTCGAACGCATTTTCGTCATTATTGCTGTTGAAATTGTCCGGGATCAGGCTCGCGGTAATGCGCTCGAATTCACTGCCGCTGTCGAAGACCCGCTCGCCGGTTTCCGACCAGATTGAAAACGAACGCGCACCGTAGGCGTAGAGCTCACTGTAGACACAGTTATTCTCCACATAGCCCCGGTCATACTCACCGCCCACGAGAATGACGTTGGCAGGATCGCTGGGCGCGCAGGAATTGCCAAAACCCAGGGTGGATGTGACGTTCAGGCGTCCCAGGTTAGCGTCTTCCTGCAACTCGGCAGCGTTCGGGAAGGCCATGGCATCCAGCGTCAGGTCGGCGACGCGGAATTCCTCACTGAAGCCGTCGTAATCCCGGGAATCACCCTCGTTGGCGGTGATGTAATAGGTTTTTCCGTTAAAACCGTAGCTGGTCATGGCATCCGGATGGTAAATGCCTTTCACCGGCCAGTTGCGAATGTTGATGCCGCTGTCGTCGTTGCTGGCATCCAATTCGTTGCCGATGATGCTGTGATCCTTGAAACCCAACGGAATAATGGCAGTAATCTCCCCGGCCGCGATGTCCAGTTCGGCAACGGCATTTGCCTCCTGCATCGCGACCCAGGCTTTTTCACCGTCGATAGAGATCGCAATGTATTCCGGCTCCAGATCCTGTGCCAGAGTGGCGCCCGGCCCGAACACTCTCAGGCCCTGTTCCATAAGTTCGGCCAGCTGACCGTTGAAGCTGGCGAACCCGGCCGTGGTGACCGTCGCCGCAGCCACGCCGTTGGACAGGTCAACAATGCTAACGGAACCCTCCGGGTCAACACTGTAGTCATCACTGGGTTCGCCCTCGTTGGCCACCAGGAGCTTCTGGCCATCGCGGGTAAACGTCAGCATATCCGGCAGGGCGCCCGCCTCTACTTCACCCACCTTGTTCAGGTCGGTGCTGTTATAGAACACCACCTTGCCGTTGTCCTGCTTGACGTTGGCTTCAATGGCGACGGCCACGAGATCGCCGTAGACCGCCACGCTGTTCGCGGAAGCACCTTCGGCGGTGGCATCAATGGTGCTGAGCTTGACCGGCATCTCCGGGTCCTGGATGTCCAGCACGTCCACGGTTGAATCGTTGGCATTGATGACAAACAGACGCTGGTTGGCCGGATCGTGAGCCACGATTTCCGCTGCGCCTTCATCGAAAGCACCACTTGCATAGGTGCCGAGGGTATTCAGCTCAATCAGGGTCTGGCTGGTGCCGGGCGAACCCGCGCTGCCATCGTCGCCGTCATCACCGTCGCAGGCCGCCAGGCCCAGGGTGGATGCGAGGATGGCTGCCGTAAGGAGTGAGTTCTGGAATGTCATGTTTGCCTCTTCTTCTGTCGATACACGTGTGGTTGTACACGACACTTTATGGAGAAGAGGTGACAGAAATGCGTCACTTTTAAGTCAGAACTGCTCAGGAAAGGTGGTATCAGCAAAAAAATGGCGACCGTGCGGTCGCCATTATCAACACTTGCTCAAGTGATTGAGAGCTTCAAGGGCTTTATTGGCCGAGGTAGCTACGGTACATCCATACCGTCTTTTCCTGCTGAGAGATGTAGTCGCTCATCAACGCAACGGTGCCCTCGTCGTCCGCATCGCCAGCCAGGTGAAGCAACTCCCGCTGCTTACCAATCAGCTTGGCGAAGCTCTCCACGATGTTTTCAACAGCATCCTTACCATCGGCCACATCCTTTCGCTCAGGCACCTCGGATTTTTCGATGTAGGTGCTGTAGGCGTGTGCAGGCCTGTGCCCGAGGGTCAGCACCCGCTCGGCTATCTCGTCAATCTTCAACAGCAGGTCGTCATAAAGCTCTTCAAACTTGGCATGCAGTTCGAAAAAGTTGTCACCTTTGATGTTCCAGTGATAGCCACGAACGTTCATGTAGAAGATCTGGTAGTTGGACAGCAGATCGTTCAGTGCGTTCGCCAGGCTCTGGGTCTTTTCAGTGTCCAGACCAATAAAGTTCTTGCTCATAACGTGTCTCCTTGACAGTTACCGGAATGTACTGGTGGCTAATCTAACCAGGAATCGTGAATAGATAAAGTTTAGTTATCCAATCTTCTTGATAGCTCTTACTAATCTTTGGCAAGACCAAGTAATAGCTAAGGACTATCAAAAATCTGCGTATTATTTATTTAACAACGATTCTCAATTGCTGTTGAATGGACCCATATCCATCGCACTTGCGGAGCTGACTGACTATGAGTGCCCTGAAGATGTTTTTCCATGACCATGGTTCAAAGGGTGACAACTCGTTGCTGAAAACCATCACATTCGCCATTACCCACTTCACCGTGGCCTTTACCGTTGCTTACCTGCTGACCGGCGACATACTGATTGGCAGCCTGATTGCCATGGTAGAACCAGCGATTAACACGGTGGCCTATTTCTTTCATGAAAAGATATGGGCGCGGAAGCAGCAGATTGCAAGGGGCGTCTCTGGTGCGGAGGCAATCCCGGTTGCCCGGAGTTTCTGATCAGGGCCATTTCCCAGACTCTAACCACCCGGGCCGCAATCCAGGCAATGCTCAATCGGTTGTGGCCCAATATCCAGCTTGCGGTTGAGGTCACGCAATGCCGTACGAACTCCTTCCTCAATTACCGGGTGGTAGAACGGCATGGTCAGCATCTCGCTCACCGTCATGCGCTTCTGCAGAGCCCAGGCCAGCAAGTGTCCGATGTGTTCGGCTGCGGGGCCAAACATCTCCGCGCCCAAAAATAACCCACTGCCCCGCTCACCGTAGACATGCAACAAGCCCTTATTAGCGCCAATAACGCGGCTGCGCCCCTGTCCTTCGAAAGAAACCTCACCAACGGCATAACCACCCTTACAACGCTCATCGACTTCGTTGAGGGTCATACCCACCGTGGCAATCTGTGGATCGGTGAACACGATGCCCAATGACACCCGGCGCAGTCCGGCCCGCACATCCGGATACCGAGCCGCGTTATCGCCGGCTATTCGCCCCTCATCAGCCGCCTCATGGAGCAGTGGCACTTCATTGTTGGCATCTCCAGCGATAAAGATATGACTGTCACCGCACTGAAGCGTGTAACGATCGAACAGCGGTGAGCCATGATCATCCTCGGCAATATCCGCGTTCTGTATATCCATACTGTCGACATTGGGGCGACGCCCGGTGGCTGCCAATAGATAGTCGAAAGTTTCCGTGGTTTCACTGCGATCCGCTCCCGAAAAGCGAATACGCACGCCGTCGTCCGTTCGCTCAACCGACCGGACCTTGGCGCGGGTATCCAACGGAAATTCTTCATTGAATGTTTTCAGCGCGTAGTTGCGGATCGCTTCCTCCTGAAGCGGCCCAAGACTTCCGCTGACACCAAACATCCGCACCCGAACCCCCAGCCGACTGAGCGCCTGCCCCAGCTCCAGGCCAATTATGCCGGGACCGAACACAGCGACGGACCCAGGCAGGTCGTCCCACTCGAAAATGTCATCATTCACCACCAGTCGGTCCTTGGCGTCCTTGAGAAAGCCGGGGATGTTCGGCCGGGAACCGGTGGCAATGACCACACGGGCGGCCTCCACCTCCACTTTCTCGCCGACAACAATTCGGTGAGGCGACAGGAACCGGGCCTGGCCGCGAAGCCGGTGAGCCTCGGGAAACCCCTCTACGGCCTCCACCACAAAGCTGACGAACCGGTCCCGCTCCCTGCGGACACGCGCCATCACCTCCTTGCCATCAATTCGGATGTCACCGGGATGAACACCAAACGTAGGTGCCTTGTGCAACTGATGGGCACTGTCGGCCGCCGCAATCAACAGCTTGCTGGGCATACAGCCGACACTGGCACAGGTGGTACCGTAGGCACCCCCTTCAATCAAAACGATACTATCCGTATGCTTTCGGGCAGCGCGATAGGCGCTCATGCCAGCGGTACCCGCGCCAATAACAGCGACATCCACTTTGCGTTTTTCCACGTCTACAACTCCCCTCACCGCCTACAAAATTCATGGTTCTGCCTCAGTATAGGAGTGAATACGGGAAACCGTTCAGTTGCCAACCAAAGACATCGCAGCATTCGACGCGGGACTTTTTCAACCGCGCCTTCTAGACTGGCGCCCTGTAACGGAGCTTTCCTGGAGATAAAAGGTATGCACAACTACTGGCCGGAATTCATCACCGTCGCCCTCGTTCATTTCCTGGCCGTCGCCAGCCCAGGGCCAGACTTTGCCGTGATGCTTCGCCAGGCGCTGTGCCAAAGCCGTCGCAACGCCCTGCTGACGGCCTTCGGCATTGGTACGGGAATTCTGATTCACGTGGGGTATTCCCTGCTGGGCATTGGCCTGATCATCCAGCAGTCGCTGGTGCTGTTCAGCATTCTCAAAGTAGTTGGCGCCCTCTATCTCACCTGGATCGCGATACAGTGTCTGCGCTCGAAAGCCGGCGGCATTCATGTCGAAACGGCAAACGGTGGTCGGCAAAGCGGTTTCGCGGCCTATCGGCTGGGTTTTCTGACCAATACCCTGAACCCGAAAGCCACGCTGTTCTTCGTATCACTCTTTTCCGTGATCATCAGCCCGGGTACGCCGATTGCGATTCAAACGGCTTATGGCGTCTATATGGCAGTGGCCACCGGCCTGTGGTTCATGGCCGTGGCGGTATTCTTCACCCTGCCGCAGATCCGCAGGGGATTTAACCGTTTCGGCTATTGGCTGGACCGGCTGATGGGGGGCGTTCTGTTGTTACTGGCGGGGCAGTTACTGTTTTCAACAGTGTCTGGGGACGGAAGCCTTCCGGAAAAAGAATAACCAGAGCAGCCCCGCCCCGGTTTCAGGCAAACCAAACAAGACGGGGCGCCGGTTTGTAGGCCTCTCCCAGAACCGTGGAGCGCCAGGGATGGCGCGACCGAGCCCTACAGGGACGTATTTACGGGCGTGTTCTGGGAGAGGCCTACAGACCGGCGCATGCACCAGAGCGTTGTTCACAGGCTACGCAACAGCTCTTCCGTTTGCTTCCAGCCAATGCAGGGGTCCGTCAGGGAGCATCCGTAAATTAAATCGTCGCTGTCATTTTGACGCCCCTCTTCAAGAAAACTTTCCAGCATCAAACCAACAATATTTCGGTTACCCGCCCGCTTCTGAAGCATGACTTCCTTCGCTATCTCCAGTTGCCGCGATGATTGCTTCTGAGCGTTATCATGACTGCAATCCACCATGATAGAAGCGGATATTCCCGCACTCGCCAGCGACTCTGTTGCTTCACGAATACTCTCAGCATCGTAGTTTGTAATACCTCGCCCGCCCCTTAATACCAAGTGTGTATCAGGGTTGCCCTCGGTGGTAATCATCGCGGGTGCGCCATGACTGCCTATGCCGAACCGGTGATGGGGATGGGCCGCCGATTTCATGGCGTTGATGGCAACGCCAATGCTGCCGTCGGTGCCGTTCTTGAAACCGGTCGGCATCGGCAGACCGCTGACCATTTCACGGTGAACCTGGGACTCAGTGGTGCGGGCACCGATGGCGGTCCAACTGACGAGGTCACCAAGGTAATCCATGGCGAACGGGCTCAGGGCTTCCGTGGCCAATGGCAGGCCCATGTCTGACAGGTTCAACAGCAGGCGCCGGGAACGCAGCAGGCCTTCGTTGAGGTTTCCGCTGCCAGTGCGCTCCGGGTCATAGAGCAGGCCTTTCCAGCCAACGGTGGTTCGGGGTTTTTCGAGGTAGGCACGCATCACAATCAGGAAACGGTCGCTGACATCATCCGCCAGCGCTTTGAGCTTCTCGCCATACTCCAATGCCGCCACTTCGTCGTGGATGGAGCAGGGGCCAACGACCACCAGCGTTCTCGGGTCCTCGCCGTTGAGTATCCGGCGAATAGCATCCCGGTGCTGGCGAATCCGCGCCTGCATGTGAGCAGGAACCGGCAGGCTGGTTCGCAGTTCGGCTGGTGTCGGCAGCAGCACTTCCCGGGTTCCCGGCTCAGCCTCTGATGGCTGCTGGGTCTCGTTCAGTGTCTCGATGTTCAGCGACATGTTCATGGTCAGTGTTCCCGTTTCCCTGTGTCAGAATCAAAAAAGCCCCGGCTGGTGGCTACCAGTCGGGGCTTTTTGAGTCCGGTGGCAGCCTGGGTTTCTGCCGGGCTGCCTTCCTCGTTATTCGGTCGATGAAGATCTTATGGGCGGCCCGGGCTCTGGCTAAAATAGCCATAACCAAACCACCAAAAAAACACAGCAGCGACCGCAGCGATCGATTTTTCACCGAAAGCTTGCAGAACATTCAATTGACAGGTCGCGTGTGTCGTCTTCATGCTTTCCAATATATATCCCCGGTTTCCGGCTTTGCAACCCGTAAATTCGGTTTTTTGCAGGTATTGCGGCCCTACCAGTCCCGGAGTCACTCATGAACACAGCGATGAATTGTCGGCCCACGCTTTCTTTGTTGCTGATCCTGCTGCTTTTTTCAGGCGCTATAGCAGCGGCGCCTGAGGCCCGTACTTACCAGATGGCACAGCGCTCCGCAGAGGGTGTGGCACAACAGATCCGCGAACTTTATCCGGATGGCCAGGTGTCGATCACCGCTCGCGGACAGCAAATGGTGGTTCGTGGTGAACCAGAGGTGCTGGATGAAATTGGCAGGCTGGTGGAGACCATGGACGTTGCCCCCTCACAGATGCGCATTACGGTTCGTTCCCGACACAACGTGGATGCCAAAACCGGTGGCGGCGGGTTTTCCATCAACAACAACCAGATCAGCGTGCAGGCCGAACGCAAGGTCACCACGACACGGCGGAATCAGGAACGCACGCTGATCGTTCAGGATGGGCAATCCGCTCATATTTCCTCCGGCCAGATCCGCACCGTACCGGTCGCCATCCGCGGGGGCCGTAATCCAGCGGCGTTTCTGGGACAGGTCGAAACCCGAAGCGGCTTCCTGGTCAGTCCGCAGGTGATTTCAGATCAGGCGGTCGAACTGAACATCGTTTCTTTTGAGGAAGACCCGAAGGGCAACCCGCCCGGCTACGACACCGAGGCGGTGATGACCATACGCCGGGTAGAACCCGGTGAATGGGTGGAACTCGGCAGCACGCGCCAACAGCGAGCAGGTGAGCAGTCCGGCATCACCTACCAAACTGGGAACAGTCGCCGTCAGAACCAGACCTTCGAGTTAAAGGTTGAGGTTCTTTAAGGCCGGTCAGATACGGCGTTTCAGCAAGACACTCTTGGCTTCGTTGATCTTTGCGGCCAGGTAATCGTTGCCGCCTCGATCGGGGTGGAGTTTCTGGATCAAACGTCGATGCGCCTGCACGACCTCGTCATCTGTACAGTCTGGCGCAACCCCAAGAACCTCACAGGCTTCGCTGATCGACATATTGCCGGAACTGGCGCTTTTTTGCCTGTGCTCGTGGTGGGTGGCAGTGTCGTCATTATCAGACCCATTCTGCTGGTTCTGCCCGAACAGGCGGCTGATCGTCGGGGCAAACTTCAGTAAGGCTGGCAGCTTTCTCAGTAGCGGTAAAAGGGCGGCCACCGCAGCGGTCAGTACATGCACCCGCCCGGTCAGCACCATGAACAACAGCAGAGCGCCCCCCGCCACCAACACGATTTTCCAGGTAGCGGCCTTTTTCTTTTCCGGTGATAGCGCGCCCCACTGCTTCAGCACAATAAATACGGCTGCCGCCAGTGCAATACCAAGAATCCATTGCATCCGCCAATCCTTATAGATGACCAAGTCGTAAATCTGTCATTCTTGTTTGGCAACCTAATGAACGGGATGAGCTCCCGGTCCCACCTGGGCAAGGCCGGCGAAGGCGCCTGGAGCACAGTAATTGTACGCATTTTCACTGACAAATCAGTGACAGCAACCCTCTCGCTTGTATAGGATGCTATTCTTTACGGTTTGTTGACGAGTCCTTGCCAACACAGCCCCCGACGAGCCGGGCAACTCCATCCCTACGGGATCAGGAGCCTGCAAAGCTAACACGATTACCTGTAACGGACATACGACCCAGGACCTGAATTATGCGCACTGCCTCCCGCTTCCTGATTGTACTCATCTTCCTCGGTGTCGTGCTCGGCGGCATTTTTGGTTACAAGTTCTACCAGTTCGGCCAGATGCAGGAACAATTTTCCCAGCCACAGCCGCCGGCGAAAATTTCCGCGACCATGGCCAGCACCGAGATGTGGACACCTGAGATCAAAGCCGTTGGCAGCGTTGAAGCCATCAATGGTATTGAAGTGGCGAACGAAGTTCCCGGTGTGGTTGAGAACATCGCGTTCGAGTCAGGTGATACGGTGAAAAAAGGCGACATCCTGATCCGCCTGGACGCCGCCATTGATGAAGCCGCATTGCGCACACGCCGTGCCGAGGCACAGCTCGCGGAGCAGGAGTTCAAGCGGGTGTCCGACCTGCTTCCCAAGCGCGCCGTGTCGCAATCCCAGTACGATGAAGCCAAGGCCAATTTCGACGCAGCACGGGCAAGGGTCAATGAAGCCGAAGCCCAGTTGAGCAAGAAGATCATCCGCGCGCCTTTTGACGGCAAGCTTGGCCTCCGTCTGGTGGATCAGGGCGAATACATTGGTACCGGTACGCCGATCGTCGAAATCAACATGCTCGATCCGATCTACGTGGATTACACCCTCTCGGAAAAAGACCTGCCCATGGTGCAACAGGGCTACGACGTAGTGGCGACCGTTGCGGCCATCCCCGACAGTGATTTTGCCGGCCAGGTCAGCGCCATCAACACGTCGGTTAATCCGCAAACCCGTACCGTCCGGATTCGTGCCACGCTTGGCAACGAGGAGAACCAGCTTCGCCCGGGCATGTTCGCCACGGTCGCAACCAGGCAACCCCAGGATCAGGAGGTTGTCACCGTGCCGAGAACCGCCATTTCCTACAATACCTACGGCGATTTCGTGTTTGTTGTCGAAGAGAATGATGACGGTGAATTGGTCGTCAATCGTCGCACCGTCCAGACCGGCAACACCCGGAACAGTCGCGTTGCGGTGCTCGAAGGCCTGAAAGAAGGTGAGCAGGTCGTCGCCAAGGGCCTGCTGAGATTGAGGGCTGGCCAGCGCGTTGAAGTCCAGGAAGATGAGCAGCCGGCGGAGGCGTCCAAGTAATGCGTTTCACCGACATATTCATACAGCGCCCCGTCCTGGCGACGGTGGTCAGCCTGCTGATCCTGCTGCTCGGGGCCCGGGCAGCGATGGAGATGGAAATCCGTCAGTACCCGGAACTTGAAAGCACCACCGTCACGGTGACAACCGCCTACCCCGGCGCTGGCTCTGAGCTGGTAAAAGGGTTCATCACCACACCATTGCAGCAGGCCATCGCTGAAGCCAGTGGCATCGACTACCTCACGTCCACAAGTTCCCAGGGGCAATCCACCATTGAAGCCAAGATGGTGCTGAACTACGACGCCAACGCAGCGCTGGCCGAGATTCAGGCAAAAGTGGCCAGTCAGCGCAACGTGCTGCCCGCCGATGCGCAGGACCCGGTAATAACCTCCACAACCGGCGATTCCACCGCGCTGATGTACATCGCCTTTTACAGCGATGAGCTGGAGGTACCCCAGATCACGGACTACCTGACGCGGGTGGTGCAGCCCAAGCTGCAGGCGTTGTCCGGCGTGGGCAAGGCCGACCTGTTGGGTCGCCAGTTCGCCTTACGGGTCTGGCTGGACCCAGAGCGTCTGTCCGCTGTCGATATGACTCCTCAGGAAGTGGTGGATGTACTGCTGCGCAACAACTATCAGGCGGCGGTAGGTAACACCAAGGGCAAATACACCAAGATCAGCATGACCAGCGACACCGACGTCGGTGATCCGGAGCAGTTCAAGGATCTGGTGGTCAAGGAATCCGACGGCTCACTGATCCGCCTGCGGGACATTGCCCGCGTTGAACTGGGCTCCGAGACCTACGATCAGTTGGCCCTGTACAAGGGCCAGCCAGCAACCTACGTAGCCATTGAACTGTCACCCGGCGCTAACCCGTTGACGGTTGCAAAGCTGGTCAAAGATGAACTTCCGGGGATTGAAAGCCAACTGCCTTCCGGCATGAATGTCCGCCTGGCCTACGATGCGTCCGACTTTATCGACAGTTCGATTAAAGAGGTTATCCAGACACTTCTGGAGGCGCTGGTTATCGTTCTGGTGGTGGTCTTCATCTGCCTGGGCTCAGTCAGGGCAGCCGTGGTTCCGTCCGTGGCGGTGCCTCTGTCTCTGGTTGGCGGCGCCTTTTTCATGCTGATGATGGGCTTCTCACTGAACCTGCTGACACTGCTGTCGATGGTTCTCGCCATCGGTCTTGTCGTGGACGACGCGATCATCATGGTGGAAAACGTCCACCGCCACATTGAAGAGGGCGAGTCCCGCTTCAACGCGGCCCTGAACGGTGCCCGCGAAATGGCAACGCCGATCATCGCCATGACCACAACCCTGGTGGCGGTCTATGCCCCAATCGGCTTCATGGGCGGACTGGTTGGCTCACTGTTCACCGAGTTCGCATTTACCCTGGCCGGCACCGTCGTTATTTCCGGCATCGTGGCACTGACCCTGTCGCCAATGCTGTCCGGCAAGATCCTCAAGCCCCACGGCAATCCAGGGCGGTTCGAGCAGGTCGTGGAGCGCTCCTTCGGCGGCCTGGCCAATGGGTACAAACGTGCTCTTGCGTCATTGATGGACACCAAGTCCGTGGTGATTTTCTTCGCCATCGTGGTGCTGGGATCGATTTATTTCATGGTGGCCATGAGCCAGAACGAGCTGGCACCCACTGAAGACCAGGGCATCCTGTTCTATCAGGGGCTTGGTCCCCAGACGTCCACCCTCGACTATCTCCAGGAACACGGAGATGAGGTGCAGGAGCGTATGTCGACGGTACCCGGCTACCATGAGGATTTCATGATTCTCGGCATTACCGGGCCCAACGCCGTGTTCGGCGGCTTCAAGATGAAGCCCTGGTCCGAGCGTGACATCAGCCAGTTCGAGGTTCAGCCACAGCTTGACCAGGAACTGAAAAACGTCACCGGCCTGCAGACTGCCGTTTTCCCCAGACCTTCCCTTCCGGGTTCCGGTGGCGGCCTGCCATTCCAGTTTGTGATCACCACGGGCGAGGACTACGAGCGCCTGAATGACGTTGCCAATGACCTGCTCGGACAGGCCATGCAAAGCGGCAACTTCATGTTCCTGCAGAAATCCATCGACTTTGACCGCCCGGTTACCCGCATCAACGTCGACCGTGACCGGGTGGCGGATCTTGGGCTGTCGATGCAGGACGTTGGCCGTGCCATGTCCAGCATGCTGGGCGGTGGCTACATCAACCGCTTCAACATGCAGGGCCGCTCCTATCAGGTCATTCCCCAGGTCGACCAGGATTTCCGCCTGGACGAGCAGGCGCTCAATGACTATTACATTCGTGCCGACAGCGGCAGCCTGGTTCCGCTATCAAGCGTCATCAGCTTCCAGAAAGACGTGGAGCCGTCACAACGCACCCAGTTCAACCAGTTGAACTCATTGACCCTGCAGGGCGTTGTGACGCCGGGCGTGACAGTGGGCGATGCCATGGCCTTCATGGAGAATGCCGCCGCAGACAGTTTCCCGCAGGGTTTCTCGTTCGACTACACCGGGGAATCGCGTCAGTTCGCGAATCAGGGTAGCGCATTGGTGGTTACCTTCTTCCTGTCATTGCTGGTGATCTACCTGGTGCTGGCAGCCCAGTTCGAAAGCTGGCGCGACCCGTTCATCATCCTTGTATCAGTACCGATGTCGGTGGCTGGGGCCATGGCCTTCATTGTGCTCGGCTTTGCCACCATGAACATCTACACGCAGGTGGGCCTGATCACCCTCATCGGTGTCGTGTCCAAGAACGGGATACTGATCGTGGAGTTTGCCAACCAGCTGCAGGTGGACAAGGGCCTGAACAAGCGCGAGGCAGTCGTGGAAGCGGCGGCCATCCGTCTGCGCCCGATCGTCATGACCTCCCTGGCGCTGATCTTCGCCATGGTTCCACTGTTGATTGCAGTAGGCCCGGGCGCGGAAAGCCGGTTCGCCATCGGCCTGACCATCAGTGCAGGCCTGGGCATCGGTACGCTGTTCACCATTTTCGTGTTGCCCGCGTTCTACATCCTCCTGGGCCGTGACCACCACGGCTCCACGGCGGATGATGACGCAAATGGCAGCACTGGGAACACGGCTCACGCCCAGTGACCCTCGGAACGCTCTTCTGGCTGTTTGTAGCCGGCTTCGCCACCTGGTACTGGTGGCGGGCCAAGGCCATCAAGGACTTTGTGCTTCAGGCAGCCAGGAACTACTGCAAGAAAATGGATGTGATGCTGCTGGACGACGCCGTGTACCTGCGTGGCGTATGGTTCAAGCGTGACGACAACGGCCGTACCCGGGTGTGGCGCCGCTTCCTGTTTGAATTCACATCAACCGGAGAGGAACGCTACCTCGGCAGAATCATCATGCTCGGCCCTCGCATCATCCATATGGAGCTGGACCCCCACCGGTTCGGCCCGGACCTCTAACCTCCGGACACATCCCCCCGTAGACGCGACAGATCACCTCCCCCAAATGGGCGATTCTTACTCCCGCCCCAATCGCAAATAATCCTCCACGCATTGGCGACAAAAAGCGGCCCTCACAGGGTGTGCTTTCTCACAAAAACAACAGGAGTCAACCATGCGTAAACTCATCACTTTCGCGGTGATCATGAGCTGTGCCGTGCTTGCAGCACCCACACTCAGCCATGCCAGCTATACCAAAACAAAGCATCCCATCGTTCTGGTCCACGGTGTGACCGGTTTCAACACCATCGGTGGCTTGATCAATTACTTCCACAACGTTCCCTGGAACCTTGAGCGGAGCGGCGCCCGGGTATATTCCGCCAGTGTGTCCTTTGTGAACAGCAGCGAGCAGCGTGGCCAGCAACTCGCCAACTACATCAACGGGCTTGGGCATTCGAAGGTCAACATCATGGCCCACAGCCAGGGCGCGCCCACCTCCCGCGTGACCGCCTCGCTTATTCCCCACAAAGTTGCCTCGGTAACATCTATCAATGGCGTCAACAAAGGCTCAAAAGTCGCGGACGTCGCGCGGGGAATCATTCCACCCGGCAGCTATGTCGAAGGTGGAGCCGGCGCCATTGCCAACGCGCTTGGCGATTTGGTCAACGCACTGTCTGGCTCCAACAACCCACAGGATGGTATTGCCGCTCTGGAAACTCTGACCACACCGGGCACCACGCAGTTGAACAACGCCCTCGGCTGGAAAGGGGTGAACCGGTGGTCATGCGCGGGCACCAATGAAGACGTGTGGATCAACGGCAACCGGATCAAGTTCTTCTCCTGGACCGGCACATCGGTCTGGACCAACTGGACCGACATCACCGACCCGTTCCTGGGTGTTACCTCGCTGGCTTTCGGCAACGAGCCCAATGATGGCCTGGTCGGCGAATGTTCCACCAAGATGGGCAACGTCATCGGCACCCACTACGACATGAACCACGTAGACGCCATCAATCACCTGTTCGGCGCTCGTTCGTGGCGGACCAATCCGGTCTCGCTCTATCGCAGCCATGCCAACCGCCTGAAAAATCGCGGGCTGTAACCCTCGCGCTTTCGAGTCTGAACCGTCGCCGGGCGCCCCGCTGATGCGTGCCCGGCGACGACAGTTGCCAAGGCAGGATAATGGGTATGAACAATAGCGACAGACTGAACAAGAAGGCTTTACTTCCCCTGATCATGACCGTTCCGGTGGTGTTTGCCTGTGTGTGGTTCCTGCTGGCGGACGAGCCACGCGGTGAAGCAATAACAAAGGCGGCGAGCACTCCCGCCACGACCTCAGAACAACCAGAACCCGGTATTACCGAGGCGCCACTTGCCGTTGGCGAGGATACGCCCATCCCCTACCAGACACCCGATAGCCTGGGAGACCAACCGTTTGCCAGCTCCCTCGCGGGTACCAATATCGACGGCAACTTACGGGCCGACGCCAACGGCGAATTGATCGTTGATCTGGAAACCCGCGACTTCTTCGACTACTTCCTGAACACCATTGGTGAGGTATCAGCCGAGCAGGCACTGGACCAGATCAGAACCCTGGCCCAACAGAGTCTGCCGGAAAGCGCCGCCCGCGAAGCCATGGCCCTGCTCAACCGGTACCTGGCGTACAAGGATGCCTCACTGGCACTTGGCAACCAGGGCCTTGACCCCGCCCGGCAGCACGACCCCGCCTACCAGTTGGAAATGCTCAAGGGTGCATTGGTCGACATGAAACAGCTACGCCGGCGCATGTTCTCCGCCGACACTCACGAGGCCTTTTTCAGGCTGGAGGAAGCCTACGGCGACTATACCCTCGCCACCCTTGATATCCAGCAGCGCACCGACCTGTCCGCCGAAGCAAAAAACACACTGGCTGAATGGCATCGACAGCAGCTTCCTGAGGTCATCCGACGCACCGAAACCCGCATGATTGAGGAAAGCGGGGACCACCGGGCAAGACAACAGGCGTTATCCGACGCCGACTCACCGTCCGAGGCCGGACGCAGACTCCGGGAACTGGGCGTTGATGATGCCCAGGCCAGAGAAGTGGTCGCCTACATGGAGGAACGGGAGCAGTTCGACAGCCAATACCAGCAGTTCCAGCAGGCACTGGCGAGCCTGGACAACTCAGGGTTGGCGGAAGAGGACAGGACAACCCAGGAGAACCGGTTACTGAAACAGCACTTTGATACCGAACAGACCCGCACCTGGGCCCGACTGCGAGCATTGGGGTCACAATCACCATAGTGTGCTCCAATGCCATTCCTGACTGTCTGGTCGGCGTAAACTGGAGGAAACGACAACCGGACAGTCCTCGATGAATTTTTCCCAGCTTCGGGATCAACGGGCCAACGGATTTCGACGGCTGCGGTTTGAGCCTGCGCTGGAAGCCCACTATCGCAGAGTCAGGGACGAAGGCATACGATCACGCGCACGACTGGTCTCCGCCAGTGCGCTGACGCTGTTCCTGGTATATACCCTGCTGGATTCCCTGATGCTGCCCCCGGCCATCGCACGGGATACCATCGCTGTACGGCTTATGGTCACCTGCCCGGTCATCATCGGCGTGTGGTGGCTGTCCTATCGAGACATTCGCAACGATCATTTCGTTAAGATCTATGCACTCGCCTATCTGGTCGGCGGCCTCAGTGTGGTGGGCATTATTGGGCTTGCACGCCTGGAGAACCACCCACTGCCCTATGAAGGCATCCTGCTGATGCTGATGTTTGGCTACTTCGTGATGGGCATCCCGTTTCGCACGGTTTCCGGAGCCTCCCTGCTGGTTATCGTTGCCTATCTTTGGGTGGAGCACGCCACCAGTTCGGGGGCTCACCAACTCATGATTAACGGTTTTTTCATCGGCACTGCCAACATCATCGGGATGGTAGGGTCCTGGCTCAGTGAACACCGTCAGAGAGCCCACTTTTTGGATCGCCAGATGCTCAACGCCTCCAAACAACAGGCCGAACAGGAGAATCACCGCAAGACCCGACTTATTACTGTCGCCAGCCACGACCTTCGTCAACCCCTGAATGTCATCAGCCTGATTCTGGAAAACCTCACCGCTGACGGTCTGCCAGGTGAACAGCAGTCGCTGGTGTCGCGACTGAAATCCTCGGTCACCCATTTCAACAACCTGCTGGCCTCGGTTCTGGATATCTCCCGCATCCAGGAGGGCATGATCTCCCCTGAGCCCACCAGGCTTTGTACGTGGCAGGTCATACGGCAGGTATCTGAAACGTTTAGCGAGCAGGTACAACGCCCGGGCGCGCAGCTAGTCATCCATAAACCCGCCACCGGCAGTGGGGTGTTTGCAGACCCGCAGTTGCTGCACCGCGTGCTCCAGAACCTGGTAACGAATGCCCTGGAACATAGCGACGCCACCCGCATTGATCTTCGAGCCCATCAGGACAACGGAAAGCTGTGCTTCGAGGTACAGGATGATGGCCGGGGCATTGATGACGGCAGCCTCGAGCAGATCTTCACTCCCTTTTTTCGCAACAGTCAGCGCCAGCGTAGTTGCCCCGGCCTGGGGCTCGGACTGGCCATTGTTCATGAGCTGACGGGCATGATGGAGGGACATTGCAACGTCAGTTCATCGCCAGGGCAAGGCGCCTGTTTCCGGGTTTTCCTGCCGGCAACGCCCGCACCACAGACAACAGAGTCCGTTTCCGGAGCGGCTGTTCCACCTTCCGCTCACTCACCCTCACTGGTGGTTGTGGAGGATCACGATGAGGCTCGTCACTGGACCTGCGAAACCCTGGCGTCCTGGGGCTACAGCGTGAGAGGCGTTGCCAGCGCGGAACAGGCAATCACCCGTTGGGGCGCATCGTCCAACGCTATTCTGGTCAGTGACGTCCACCTCCCGGAAATGTCTGGCGATGCCCTCTACGATCGGCTTTTCGCTCGCAAGTCGGTCCGCGGTGGCATCCTGATGACGGCTGATACAACGATTCCCCAGGGCTACGACTCTGAACGCCGACTCTGGGTACTGCACAAACCGCTGATACCCATGAGACTGCGAGCCGCGATTACCCAACTGGATCGTCTTGCTGACTGACCGCGTCAGAGCAGTCCCAGCGCTCTTGCCTCGGCGACACATTCGGTCCGGTTGTGGACACCCAGATGGGTGAAAATCGCTTTCAGGTGAGTCTTCACCGTGTGCTCAGTGAGATCGAGGGCCTGGCAAATCCGCTTGTTGGGAAGCCCATCCGCCAAGAGTGTAAGAACCTCCAGTTGGCGTGGGGTCAGGTGCTCCGGGCTCAGGGAAGGAAACGGCAATGACGGATAGAACAACTGGCCGTTGCTGACCCGCTGGACCATCCGAAGCAGCGAGCGGCGGCCAGCAGACTTGGGCAGAAACCCCACGGCGCCCGCAGAGCGTGCCGCTCGTACTGAGGCCTCGTCCTCGCGGCTGGAGATGACCACCACGGAAATCGGCAGCCCGATCTGTTCAAGCTCGGAAAACAACGACAGGCCGGCCTCCCCTTGCAATGTCAGGTCCAGCAGGACAAGAGAGGTTTCCGGCCGCGAACGGAGATCGTCCACCGCGTCCGCGACCGAGGCTACCGTTGCAACCTCCCGGGCGAGTTGCTCCTGCTCAAGAATCGCCGTAATTCCAAACAGGAAAAATGGATGATCATCCACGATCAGCACGCGGGCCAGGGGAAGGCAGTCTCCGGATGACAGTAGCGCACAGTCGGCGTTATCAGCCGTTCTGGTGTCCATGGGTTTCTCCGCAAAATGGCTGTTATTGTTACTGCGGTGCGGAATACTATACGGATGAAAACCGGAGTCGACCGTTCGCTGTTTAACAGTTTTGATGCATGCCCCTTCCACCACCTGTGCAGGTGCGGGGTGTAATCGCTATACTGGCGCCACGACACTTTCTCACCTGCTTGGATCAAGGCACTGATGTCTGGACGTTTTCTGGCACTTCTACTCGCTGTGCTCATTCCCGTTATTGCCCATGCCGACCGCCCCACAATGACGGTTGTCACGTCGATCTATCCGCCTTACCAATACCTGGATAACGGTGAGGTGAAGGGTACCCACACGGAAACCCTTCGCCAGGTCCTGACGAGGATGGGCTATGACCCCGTTTTCCGGCTTGTACCCTGGGCCCGGGCGGAAGCGAGCGCTCGTGCTGGAACCGCCGACCTGATCTACTCCCTGACATACTCGCCAAGCCGCGCCCGCCACTACTACTTCACCAACCCCATCAGCGAGGCCCGGGATGTGTTTTTCAGCCTTTCCGACCGGGGCCTTCAGTGGCAGGAGCTGGATGATCTCGCCGGCCTGAGGATTGGGCTATCCGCGTCCTACAGTTATGCCCCCGAGTTCATGGAATGGCTGGCCGCCGGCAACGCCCGGGTTGTTCAGATCAGCCAGGAATCCCCGGAACTCACGGGGCTGAAAATGATTGCCTTTGGCCGTATCGACCTGTTCATCTGCGAGGAAACCGTCTGTCGGTATCTGATCGACAAACACATCGCCGACCATCCGGAGCTGGCAAATGTGTCCGCAATGCCACGGACCGTTGGCGAAGTGCGGGGGTTTCGGGCGGCATTCTCCCGCCAGCATCCGAAGGGGGAGGCGCTCCGCGACGAATTCAACAAGGTGCTGGCCGAGCTGAGAACCAGCAATTCCAACTAGCGTCTGCGGCAATCACCTATCTCCGAAACCACACAGGCGCAAAAAGGTTTCCTATACTGCGGGTTGTACCCCTCAACCAACAGACCGGGACCATGGACATCCAGACTGATCACCGCTACGCCATCAACCTGAACGTCAGAGGCATTCAGCCCTCCGCCACCCTCCGAATCAACGAACTCAGTAACCAGCTTCGCGCCGAAGGCCGGGACATTATCAAGCTGGGGCTCGGCCAGTCGCCATTTCCGGTGCCCGACCGTGTGGTCGATGCCCTGCGCGAGCATGCCCATGAAAAGGACTACCTTCCGGTGAAGGGCCTTAAGGCCCTGCGGGAATCGATTTCGGGCTACATCAACCGCAGTGAGCGCATGCGCTGCACCTGGGAAGACGTACTGATTGGCCCCGGCTCCAAGGAGCTGCTGTTCATGCTGCAGCTCGCCTACTATGGCGACTTGCTGATCCCGCGCCCAAGCTGGGTATCCTACGCGCCGCAGGCACGCATTATCGGCCGCTCAGTACACTGGTTGCCAACACACGCGGAAAACAACTGGCAGCTGACCGCGGAAGAGTTGGACATCATCTGCCGCGACGACCCGTCACGACCACGTATCCTGATCATGAACTATCCGTCCAACCCAACGGGCTGTACCTACACAGACGACCAGTTGCTGGCTATCGCCAACGTCGCTCGCAAGTACAAACTGATCCTGCTGTCGGACGAAATATACGGCGAAGTGCACTTTGAGGGACGGCACAAGTCCATCGCCCGCTATTACCCGGAAGGCACCATTATCAGCACTGGCCTGAGCAAGTGGGCTGGCGCGGGTGGCTGGCGCCTCGGCACGTTTATTTTTCCGCCCGAGCTGCGCCCTTTGCAGGACGCCATGGCGATCATCGCCAGCGAAACCTACACCGCAACCAGCGCTCCGATCCAACATGCGGCCATTGCTGCGTTTAATGGTGGCGAAGACCTGGATGAGTACCTGAAGCAGTCACGCCGGGTGCTCAAGGTAGTAGGCGAATACCTCCATCGCCGCCTGACGGATATGGGGGCCGTGGTGCAAAAGCCCGAGGGTGCGTTCTACCTGTTCCCGGACTTTTCCAACTTCCGCGAAGCACTGGCCCGTCGCGACATCAAAACCAGTCAGGCTCTGTGTCAGTCGCTACTGGAAAATACCGGTGTGGCCATCCTGCCGGCCAGTGATTTCGGCTTTGTCCCGGACCACCTTGCCGCACGTCTCGCGTTTGTGGACTTTGACGGTGCTGAGGCTCTGGCGCTGGCCGGAAAAGAGTACGGTGAACAGGAACTGAGTGACGATTTCGTCAAACAGGCCTGTCCGCGACTGGTGACAGCCATGGACAAGATGGAGCAGTGGCTCACCGGCCTGTAACAGGGTCATGATAGACTGGCGCCCTCATTTCAGATCGGAGGGCGCCATCATGTCTAACCCGGAAGCCATTGCCGCCATTGCGGAATTCGCCGAAGAGCTGGCCCTGAAGGCCGGTGAGTTGATCAAGCACGAACGAGAACAGAACACCCTTCGTACCGATTACAAACAGCAGTCGGAGCTGGTCACCCACGCCGACGTAATGGCCGACGAGATGATCACCGGCGCCATTCGCGAGCGCTTCCCCGACCATCGCATCCTCTCCGAAGAAACCATGCCGGACTTGAGCCAGGCCGAACACCTGGACACTCCGCTGTGGATCATCGACCCCATCGACGGCACTGTGAATTACGCCTACGGCCACCCCCAGGTGGCAGTCTCCATCGCCTATGCGGAAAAGGGGCGGGTGCAGGCAGGCGTGGTACACGCTCCGTTTTCTGGTGAAACCTTCCGTGCCAAGCGGGGCATCGGTGCCACCCTGAATGGCAACCCCATCAAACACAGTGGGGCGACACGGCCAAGGGAATCATTGTTCGCGACCGGCTTCCCCTACACCAAGGACAGCCTTGAACCCCTGATAAGTCGGTTGGAAGCGATGATTCATCAATGCCGGGATCTGCGCCGTATCGGTTCTGCGGCGCTGGACATCTGCTGGGTGGCCTGCGGGCGGTTGGACATCTACTACGAGAACGTCAGCCCATGGGACTTTGCCGCTGCACGGTTGATTGCGCTGGAGGCGGGTGCGACGGCGGGACATTTCAGTGAGGTGCCGGAGGGTTATCCGGCGGACCTGTGGGGGCGGGATATCCTGATATCAGCCCCGGCGGTCTGGGAGTCGGTTCGTGACATCCTGCGCAAGGCATCGGGCTACGATTGAACGCCCCAGACCGCTTCTGAAACCAGGCCCCAGGCCTCTTCAAAGTCGTTGGAGGGTAATCGGGAAAAGGAGGAACGGACATAGCGCTGAACCCGGCCCTCCATAAACACCAGTACAAAGTCCGCGCCTCGAGCTGAACTGGTTCTCGGGCGCAAACCCTGGCGAATCTCGCCTTCTTTGAGTGCCTGGCGTACCTGGGTTTCCAGGCGCTCGAAGAACTGCGACGCTCGCTTGCGCAGGGCTTCGTTCTCCCCCATCAGAGCATCACCGGTCAGCACCGTGCAAAGCCCCGGATTGCGCTCGGCAAACACCAGCACCAGATGCACGAGTTGCTGTAGCCGAACCCGAACATCCTCTTGTTCCTGCAGGATGACCTGGCAACGCGAAAACACCGCCTCCTCGGCAAACTCGATCAGCGCCTCGAACATTTTCCGTTTGCTGGGGAAATGGCGATACAAGGCCGCCTCGGTGACACCCACCGACTTGGCCAGGCCAGCAGTGGTAATTCGTGCTCCCGGATCTTTCTCCAGAAGCTCCACGAGGGCATGAAGAATCGCTTCACGGCGACTGATTTTTTGTTCTGTCATGGCAGGACTACAGGCTCTGTTTAACGTTTCAGGACTTCAGATCTGTGAGTACGGATACAGACAGGCAGGGTCATTCGGGACACGCCGTGAATACATCCCTGTAGGCTCGTAAAAAACATCCCTGTTTTTTACGGTCCCGAATGACCCTGCCCGCCTGTATCCGTGTCGAGTCTTGAGAGTGTCGCTCACATCAGAAAAAGGTGCCATCGAGAGGTGACGACGCACTGGCATAAAGCTTCTTCGGCATACGCCCCGCCAGATAGGCATCGCGGCCGGATTCAATGGCCAGGCGCATTGCCTTGGCCATGCGGATCGGGTCCTGGGCCTGGGCGATGGCGGTGTTCATCAGCACGCCATCGCAACCCAACTCCATTGCCAGGGTTGCATCAGAAGCGGTACCTACACCGGCATCCACCAACACCGGTACATTGGCGTTCTCGACGATCAGGCGGATGTTGTAGCGGTTCTGGATACCCAGGCCGGAACCAATGGGTGCGCCCAGCGGCATGATGGCGATACAGCCCATTTCCTCAAGACGCTTGGCCAGCAACGGGTCGTCCGAGCAATACACCATCACCTTGAAGCCATCGCGGATCAGTTCCTCTGCGGCCACCAGGGTTTCGGTCATGTTCGGGTACAGGGTTTTTTCCTCACCCAGCACTTCCAGCTTGACCAGGTCATGACCATCCAGTAGTTCCCGTGCGAGCTTGCAGGTACGCACGGCATCTTTTGCGGTGTAACAGCCAGCGGTGTTAGGCAGCATGGTGTAGCGCTCAGGGGATACCACGTCCAACAAACTCGGTTCATCCGGGTTCTGGCCCAGATTGGTACGGCGCACGGCAAAGGTGACAATCTCCGCACCGCTGGCTTCAATCGCATGGCCGGTTTCAGCCATGTCCCGATACTTACCGGTGCCTACCAGCAACCGGGACTGGTATACCCGACCTGCGATTTCAAGCGGCTTGTCTTCGGGAAGCGGTCTTTCAGAACTGTCACTCATGCTTTACACCTGAACTCATTAAAAGAATAGTGGAAAAGGAATGGCAAGGCGGTTATTAACCGCCGCCAATAGCGTGAACCACCTCTACCCTGTCGCCATCGCTGAGGCTGAAGGTGGCGTGCTGGCTGCGGGGAACAATATCTTCGTTGACTTCCACAGCGAATCGCTTGCCAACCAATGCCATCCGCTCTATCAATACCGCGACAGTGACTTCTTCGGGAAGCTCCATGGCGTCACCGTTGACCTGTACCTGCATAACGTTACCTGCCTTAAACATCTGTCTCTAACGCCTGAATCCCGCCATCAGAACCAATATCCAGCCCACCATAAAGCCGATTCCTCCAACCGGCGTAACCGGCCCCATCCAGCGAAGGTCCGTTAGCACCAGGAGGTACAGGCTGCCACTGAACAACAGGATTCCAGCAACAAAAAAGCCGGCCGCAACGCCGAGCAAACGCCGCGACAGACCCGCAACCGGGAGTATCGCGACAAGAATTAACGCCAATGAGTGGTATATCTGATATGTGACGGCAGTCTGGAAAACTTCAAGCCCCCGCTCGTCAATTACACCACGCAACCCGTGTGCACCAAAGGCTCCTGCCATCACCGCTAACAGGGCAAACAGCGCGCCCAATACCAGTGCCGGGCGAAGGGGTTCTATCTGTCTAGCAGTCACAGTGGATCTTTTCCCCGGTATCAAGATTCATCAGGGTAAGCTTTCCACCCCAGACACAACCGGTATCCAGCCCGAAATAACGGGTGCTTTCAGTCTGGCCTTCCAGTGCCGCCCAATGTCCGAACACCACACGCACATCATCCTGGCGAGGGAAGCGAAACCAGGGTGCATAGCCATCCGGCGCCGACGCGGCCGACTCTTTGGCGGCGAGTTCCAGGGTGCCATCCTCGGCAATAAACCGCATACGGGTGAAATAGTTGGTAATGACCCGCCACCGATCCATACCACTGAGGTCCGGGTGCCAGCGTTCAGGCCAGTTCCCGTACATATCTGCAAAGTAGCTTTCGGCCTCGGGCCCGCGAATCACCGCTTCCACTTCCCGGCTGTAGCCGACCGCTTCTTCCACAGACCAGATGTGTGGCAGCCCGGCATGGACCATCACCAGATTGCGGTCTTCATCATGAACACAAAGATTCTGCTGTCGGAGCCAATCGAAAAGCCGTTGGTGATCCGGCGCTTCGAGTATATCGGCGAGCGTGTCCTTGTTCCTCAGAGCGTGGCCACCCATGGCCACCGCCAGCAGGTGCAGGTCGTGATTGCCCAACACCACCACTGCAGAGCTACCCAGGCTTTCAACGTAGCGCAGGGTTTCCAGCGAAGACGGGCCGCGGTTGATCAGGTCGCCGGCCACCCAGAGCCGATCCCGCGACGGTGAGAAATCCACCTTGGCGAGCACATCCAGGAGACGTTCATAGCAGCCCTGGATATCGCCGATGGCGTAATCAGTCATGACTTACCTCATCAGCACCGAAATTTTCAGGTTTACTGTCGGCCAACAAATCGGCAATCGCAACATACTCTGCCAGGCCAAGGTTTTCCGGGCGCAGGCCATCGTTGATGCCAACGCTGTTGAGTTGATCCACGGAAACCATGCCGGCCAGCGCCTTTCGGAGGGTTTTTCGCCGGGCACTGAAGGCCGTGCGCACCACCGCCTGCAACAGCTTATAATCCTTTGCCGGATGCGGCAGCGTCTTATGGGGCACCAGCCGAACGATGGCGGAATCCACTTTCGGCGCCGGCCGGAAAGCGCCTGGGCCGACTTCAAACAACGGCTGCACCCGGCAGAAATACTGGGTCATGATCCCCAACCGGCCGTAGTTGTTGTCTCCGGGCACCGCCGCCATCCTTTGAACCACTTCCTTCTGCAGCATGAAATGCATGTCCTGCACCACGCCGGAATGCCCCAGCAAGTGGAAAATCAATGGCGTGGAAATATTGTACGGCAGGTTGCCGATGATCCTCAGGGGCTTGTCGGCAACCAGTTCGCCGAAATCAAACTTCAACGCATCCGCTTCATGAATGCGGAAGTTGGGGTAATTGAAGAATTTGGTCCTGAGCACAGGAATCAGGTCCCGATCCAGCTCCACCACCTGGAGGTTCGAGTTAACGGCAAGCATTTCCTCGGTGAGAGCGCCCAGGCCAGGCCCGATTTCCACAAGGGCATCGTCCGGCTTGGGATGGATAGCGCGAATAATGCGTTCAATCACGCCGGGGTCGTGAAGAAAGTTCTGACCGAAGCGTTTCCGGGCCTGATGGCCGTGTTTGCTACTCACTCGATAGGATCTCTTTTCGCTGAAGTTGCCATTCGTTCGCCCACCCGGATTGCCGTTTCCAGGCTGCCGGCATCTGCCCTGCCCGTGCCGGCCAGATCAAGGGCGGTGCCGTGGTCGACGGAGGTCCGCACAATGGGCAGGCCCAGGGTGATATTGACCGCCCGGCCGAAGCCCTGGAATTTGAGAACCGGCAAGCCCTGGTCATGGTACATGGCCAGCACTGCGTCGGCGTTATCGAGCCAATGAGGGGTGAAGAGGGTGTCCGCCGGCAATGGGCCCGTCAGGTCGATGCCTTCCCGGCGCAGCTTGTCCAGGGTCGGTTCGATGACGTCGATTTCTTCCCGCCCCAGATGTCCGCCTTCACCTGCGTGGGGGTTAAGCCCTGCAACCAGGATTCTGGGATGCTGAAGGCCGAAGAACTTGCGCAGGTCATTGTCCAGAATACGGGTGACCTGGGTCAGGCGCTCGGCCGTAATCGCCGCAGAGACGTCCTTCAGGGGCAAATGGGTGGTCACCAGTGCCACTCTTAACTCGTCCGTGGCCAGCATCATCACCACACGCTCAACACCACAGAGCTCCTGCAGAAACTCCGTGTGGCCACTAAAGGCGATGCCGGCGTTGTTGATAACGCCCTTGTGAACCGGTGCCGTCACCATCCCGTCGAACGTACCATCAAGGCAGCCCTGGGCGGCTACTCGCAGGGTTTCCAGAACATAGGCGCTATTCGCCGGATCCAGCTGGCCGGCCGTAGTGGACGCCAATCCATCAACGGAAAGCACGGAGAGCCGGCCCGGTTCAGCAGTGGCTGGTGCTCCCGGCGCCCAGTCTTCCAGCTCTACATTCAACCCAAGCAGTCGGGCCCTCGCCTCCAGCAGAGGTTTGCTGGCCACCACCACAATGCCGGGCCCGCGTTTTTCCAGGGCCAGTTGCAAGCAAAGCTCCGGGCCAATGCCCGCAGGTTCGCCCGCTGTCAGTGCGAGGATGACCGGCTGTGTCATGATTCGCTGTCAGCTCCGTAGCCGCTCTTGAACTCAATAAACGCCTCGTCGCGGATCTCCCGCAGCCAGTTCTGCAGTTCGGTATCAAACTTGCGGCGGTAGATGGCCTGCCGCGCCTCGGATTCCCGTACATCACTGCTGATGTCCTGCTGACGACGGTCCTGCACCTGCAGAATGTGCCAGCCAAACTGGGAGCGGAACGGACCCTTGAGCTCGCCCACATCCGCTTCCATCATCGCCTGTTCGAACTCCGGCACCATCTGTCCGGGGCTGACCCATCCGAGGTTACCACCGTCAGAGCCGGAAACCGGGTCATCAGAGTGCTCCCGGGCGATGACGGCGAAATCGGCGCCATTATCGATTTGCTGATAGAGATCTCGAATGGTTGCTTCCGCCTGGGCTTCCGACACGGTTTCCGAGGTGCGTACCAGGATGTGACGGACTTTCGACTGCTCGATGAACTGTGCTTTATCACCGCCGCGGCGATCCATCACCATCACCAAGTGGAAGCCACTGCTGTTCCTGAGTACCGGGGAGACGGTTCCGGTTTCAAGATCCGGGACAACATCGGCCACCAGTGACGGCAGTTGGTTCTCGGCACGCCATCCCATGTTGCCACCGTCGAGGGCATTGCTGGCATCGGATTCAGCAACGGCAACAGAGCGGAAGTCCCGCCCCTCGGCAATTTCTTCACGCAGTTGCTCCACCTTTTCGCGAGCAACGCTGACCTCGTCCTCGTCATTGAAATCGTTCACCTCAATGAGAATATGGGCAAGCTCATACTCTGCATTGCTACGGCCCTGACCCTCCATTGCCGCAAGATAGTTCTCAACTTCCCGATCCGTAACCCGCACGCGATTGCCAACCTGGCGCTGCTGTACCCGGCTGGTAATCATCTCGTTGCGAATCTGCTCACGGGCCTCGCGATAGGTGACGCCTTCCTGGACCAGTTGTTGCTCGAACTGGGCCAGCGTCATATTGTTGCGCTGGGCGATGGATGCCAGGGTTTCATTGAGTTCGTTGTCGCTGATGCGCATTCCGGCCCTGTCCGCCATCTGTAACTGGATGGACTCGCTGATCAACTGCTCCAGAACCCGTTCTTCCAGAATATCCCTTGGGGGCAATCCGGTGCCCTGAGCGCGCAGCCGCCCGGTGATGGTGTTGATCCGTGCCTCGAGCTCGGACTGAAGAATAACGTCGTCGTTGACGACTGCCACCACCTGATCAAGCAGTTTACGGTCCGCCTGTACGGTTGCGGATACCATCACAACCATCAGTGCCAGCATCATTTGTGCGCAATGGCGAAGGTTCGCCTTCATAGTCACCTCTAGTATGGAAGAATACTGCCTGTCACCCCGGCATCCCGAGCCTGACTGTCAGGCATCAGCGATCACCGAAACGGCGACGTTCCCTTTCGTCAAAGCCATAGATGGCTTCGGAAATCTGGCTGGACGATCCGCCGCTCCCGCCCAGTCCCTTGAGCTGGATCTGAAACAGCATGCGACTCTCAAGCTGTTCGTCGTCCGTCAGGTAATTCTGGTGCACCAGCTGCACACTCCAGCAACAGTTATTGTATTCCAGCCCGGCCAGTGAACCGACCGTACGATCAAGCTCGGAATCGTAGACCCAGCGGCCGATCAGACTAACACGGTCTGTGACAGGAAAAACGCCCCCGATATCCGACTGCTCGAATTCGTCTCGCCGGTAACTGTGCCCCAGGCTGGCCAGATAACGGTAATCATCGGAGTGGAAAATCAGCTGACTGCGACCTTCCTGCGTCTTGCTCGTGTCCGGCTCCCACAGGCCGGAGGTTCGAATTTCCAGGCCGTCCACCGGTCGCAAAACCATTTCACCGGCCAGCGGGGAGTCACTGGCGTCAGAGGCCCCCTCCCCATCGAGCGTCACTTCCCGGTCATCGTAATAGTGAACCTGGCCAATGCTGAAGCGGGCACGTTCAGCGCCGGTGAGCAGATCATTGAAGCGGCTGGTTAGTGCCACGGTCAATTGATTGCTATCACCTACCCGATCACCGCCGCTGAAACGATTGCGTTGGAACAACTGGTCGAAGCTGAATGAGCGAATGGCGGTGTCGAAATCCGGAATGAACGATTGGTCCGCATCGGCATCAGCCCAGGCGTAGTAAAGCCGGGGCTCCAGGCTCTGGTTATAGGGAATATCGAACAGGCTGGACTGGCGATCAAAATACAGGCCGGAATCCCACTCCGCGACCGGAACGGTACGATCAAAGCCAGGGTCCTGTGTGGTGTAGTCCTCCAGCTCATAGCGTGTGTAATCGACACTGACGGAAGGTCTGGCATAGCCCCAGAGCGCCCGCATGGGCAATGCCAGCTCGGGTATGGCGCGAAAGCGCTGGCCGTTGGCCCGGTCGAGCCCCGTCAGGTCATCATTATCGCGGTAGAAATACGTGTACTGGCTTTCCAGATTCAGTTCCGCCGGCCCCGCATCCACGGTGGCGCCGTACAATACTTCTGGTAACTGCGAGTAGGGAATGTTCTCGTCGGCAATGAAATCGCTGAGGGTCTGGTAGCCGTTGAGATAGGTTTCGAAATACTGGGAGGAATCCCGATAGCGGATACCACCCCGGCGACGCAGATGGGTTGCGCGATTGATCTCCAGGTTGCGGTTGAGATCACTGAGGTAGTCGTCGTCGCTAACCACTGAATAATCCCCGTAGCCGGTCCAGCCGTATCCGAATCTCGCCTGGGTACTGAAATCAAGCCCCCAGCGTTCACCCCCTTGCGAGGGAAACTCATCCTCGTACTCGGTGTCGTTGCCCGCGTAGCCTAGCTGAAGCACCGATTCCCCAAGACTGCTGAGGTAACGCCCCTCCGCCTCGGTAAACAATCCACGCCCATGTATGTACTGGGGCGTCAGCGTCGCGTCGTAGTGTGGCGCCAGGTTGAGGTAGTAGGGAACCGACAGGAAAGCGCCGCTACCCGCGTTGGAGGTACCAAAAGACGGATAGAGAAAGCCTGTCTTGCGGCGATCGTCAATGGGGAAACTGGCATAGGGCCAGTAGAACACCGGGATATCACTGATCTCAAGGCGTACGTGCTTTGCGGTGCCCACACCTTCGCCCTGGTCCAGGTGGATGTCGGACGCCACGATGGACCAATCGTTGTTGTCCGGGGCGCAGGTGGTCAGAGAGCCGCCACGAATTCGTACCTGGTCTTCCGCCGTGCGGGAAAGCTGAGTAGCGGAACCCCGCATTTCCGGGCCGTGCAGGAGAAAGGTCGCGGTATTGATGTCCACCCGGCCGCTGTTGACGTCGTAGTCCGCACGTTCTCCGGTCAGCACGAAGCCGTCACCGCGGCTGGTCAGCGGCCCCTCTATGGCCACCGCACCGGTTGCCTGGTTGTAGCGGGCCTCGGAGCCCGTCACCTGGAATCCCGGCTGCTGCAGACGAACGTCTCCCCGCAGAAACAGTTCGTTGTCGAGTTCATACCGCGCATTGAGCCCACTGGCCTGTAGGGGCGCCTGGCCATGTTTCGCTGCTGGCTCTCCAGCGCCGCCTTTAACCGTCCCCGGCACTGCGGAAGGCAAATAGCCGCCCTCGCAGAAGTCCGGCAGGGAACGACGGACATCCTCCGGCAAGTCAGACTTCGGCCGCCAGTCAATCTCGGCAGCCGAAGGGGCGGCTTCCTGGGCATAAACCACCGGCATTGGTGCCAACATTGTGCAACCCGTAGCGGACGCGAACAGCAACCCGAGACGGTGCCGCATGCGGGGCGTTGGCATTCGCAGCTTCCTTGTTGGGGCTGGCACGGTGAGCGGGTTCCTGTCCAGAATGGATTCGCGGCTGTCGGAGACACTTAACAGCGGCCTAGTTTACACGGCGCCCTTTGCCTTGTTAACGGAAACCGACCATTGCTGCAAAACCGTTTTACCGCCTCTATACTGATCTGCTAACTTTCGGCCATGAGCCCGCAGGTTCGTTGCGGCCAGGTCACCGATAACTTCTGAGCCAGGATAACAGCCAATTCCATGGATACCCGCCTGACAATGCTCACCCAGTGGGTCAGAGACCTTCCCGGTTTTGACCAGGCGACACCCGAGCCAGTATCCGGCGACGCGAGTTTCCGCCGCTACTTCCGCGTCAGCGGCAACCCACATGGCACCGGGGCCCAGCCGTATATTGTGATGGATGCGCCGCCCGAGCATGAGGACTGCCACCCCTTCGTGGCGATCGCCCATCACTGGCGCAGCCTTGATATCGCTGTGCCGGACATCGTCCACGAAGACCTGACCCGGGGCTTCCTGCTGCTGGAAGACTTCGGTGACGCCCTGATGCTCGGCGCCTTAAACCACACCAACGCCGACCAGCTTTATGGCGCTGCAATGGACGAGCTGGTCCGCATACAGCAGGCCGACGATGCTCCCGACTACCCACTTCCGGCTTACGACATCGCCTTGCTGGACCGGGAAATGGCTCTGTTTCCGGACTGGTTGCTGACACAACAATTGGGACTGACGCTCTCAAACGGAGAACGCGCGCTACTGGACACCACTTTCGCCTTCCTGCGGGAGAGCGCCCTGGCCCAGCCGAATGTGGCGGTGCACCGCGACTACCATTCCCGCAATCTGCTGGTCCGCGCAGGCACCACGAGGCCCGGCGTGATCGACTTTCAGGACGCCGTGCGCGGCCCGGTCACTTACGACCTGGTATCGCTGCTGAAAGATTGCTATATCCGCTGGCCGGAAGAACGCATCGACCAGTGGACAGACCATTTCCGCGTGCTCAGTGCCGAGGCCGGCCTCCACAAGGCTGACAGGGACACCTTCCGCCAGTGGCTGGAGCTCATGGGCATGCAGCGCCATCTGAAAGCCGCGGGCATCTTTGCCCGGCTGGCCATACGTGACGGCAAGACCGGTTTCCTGAAGGATGTTCCCCGCACCGTGGGCTATCTGGTGGAGGCCAGCAGCCGTCAGGCCGCCCTGCGCCACTTCCACGAATGGCTCACAGACACCGTGGTACCGCCCATTGAGCAGCAGATCGGCCCAGTGGAGACATTCGGCCAGTGAAAGCGATGATTCTCGCAGCCGGCAAAGGCGAGCGCATGCGGCCGCTGACCCTGACCACCCCGAAGCCGCTCCTGCCTGCCGGCGGCAAGCCGCTGATCGTGCACCATCTGGAACGGCTGAAAGCCGCTGGTTTCCGGGAGATCGTGATCAATCACGCCTGGCTGGGCTCGCAGATCGAGGCGGAGCTGGGTAATGGCAGTAACGGCGGGCTGGTCATTGAATACTCGCGGGAAAACGATCCCCTGGAGACTGCTGGCGGGATTATTCAGGCACTGCCCCTGTTGACCAGCAGCGACGACGATTGGTTCGTTGTGATCAACGGCGACATCTGGTGTGATTTTGATCTGTCCCATTTGACGCCACCCGAACATGCCGACGCATTACTGGTCATGACAGGCAACCCTGACCACAACCCGGCGGGCGACTTCTGCCTGCGGGCGGATGGCACGGTGATTGAGAGCGGCCCTGAAACACTGACGTTTACCGGCATCAGCCTGCTAAACCGTCGCCTGTTTTCGGGGCTGACACCGGGCGCCCGAAAACTGGCGCCCATCCTGCGGGATGCTATGACCCGGGGGCGGGTGCAAGGCATTCGCCACAGCGGACACTGGATGGATATCGGTACCCCGGAACGGCTACGGGAGCTGGACCGGATGCTTAAGGAAGGCGGGGGCTGAGCCATGACCTCTGAGACCAGAGACAATAACCTGCCCGCACGAATGGAAGCAGAGTTCAGTGAGCTCCTTGGAGAGTTGACCGCCTGCGGCCACCAGGCCACCGAATTGCTGGTCAGAACCCGACTGCCGCGCTGGTGTCGCCGGAGCCTGTTCTTTTTCCTGGGCTACATCGCCAAATCGGAAGGGCGGGTAACGGAGAAAGACATCGGTTTCGCCGAAACCCTGATGAAAGCACTGAAGCTCTCCGGCCGCCAGCGGCGCAAGGCCATTGGCCATTTCCGCAAGGGTAAGACTGCAGAGCGCATCCCTGCCCTGAAAGCTCTGGGCCTGCGCCTGACCCACAGAATCTGGCCCTCTCCCTCATTGCGTGTTGCCATCTGCCTTTGCCACGCAGCGCAGTTGCAGGGACCCCCGGAGAAGCCCCGCCGCTATCGTTGCGAGGACGCCATTGACCAGATGGGGCTGCCGATCAGGGTCAGCGATGACATTCTCGGCAGTTACGCCAGCAAGGTCTGGATCACCGAACCGGAGAGCCAGCCCCGACCCTCCACCTTCGAGCAGGCCTGCCAGGTTCTCGGCGTTACCCGCCGTGACAGCCGCGAGGTGATCAAACGGGCCTACCGAAAAAAAGTGTCGGAATGCCACCCGGACAAACTGGCACAGCAGAAGCTGAGCCCGGCGGAACTGACCAGGGCAAAGGACCGCCTTTTACGCTACCAGCAAGCCTGGGAACTGATCAGCCAGCGCCTGTCGGTTTGAATCCGGCGTTTTGAGTTCAGCGCCAAGCTTGCTAAACTCCGAGATCAGAACCACACCACAGAAGTGCAAAAGCACAAAAGTGCAAAAGAAAGGCCCACGGACCAGCGGCCTGCAGACCCACTGAAAAGGAGCATTCCCATGGGTAAAAAACTCGTCCTGCTCGGCGACATCGGAACCGATCACCAAGGCTTTCCCCCGACCCCAGTCATTACCGGCAGCGCTACTGTACTGATCGACGGCAAGCCCGTTGCGCGGCTGGGCGACCAGCTTGCCATGCACTCCAAGCCCAAGCATCCACCACATCCCCGCGCCATTGCAGCTGGCAGCCCGACGGTGATGATCGAAGGCAAACCTGCCGCCCTGACCGGCGATGCCGTCAGCTGTGGTGGCGTTGTCATCGGCTCATCCACCGCCGTGGGTGGCTGATTGTTTTCTAGCGTTCGGAGTCAAGCCAGGCTGAAATGCGGTTGGTAAGCGCTTGCGCCTCTCTGGGTTGTGGCTGTTCAGTCATTGCGACAGGTTGCCGGGAGTAACCTGCAATCCCCGCCCGCCTGAATGCGGCCTCCCGTTGCTTTGGTGACCTTTGAGCCATACCTCCAGCGCCCAATGAACTGCGGGCACTGTGGAGCTCCAGGACTTTGGGCGCACCAGACTCACCAAGCGACTCCGTCAGGGCTATCGAATCGCTCTGACTAAACGCTGGCGCAATCCAGACCAGCGCCGACACATCCTGCCCCCCGCTGGCAGTGGCCGCGCGGGTGACGTGACCAGCCGCCCGGCCGACTCCCACCATGGCCACCCGGCTGTAACCACGACCAACCAGGTTGCCAGCCGCCGCGACCAGGGTCTTCTGAATGCGTGTCTGGTATTGGTTTGCCAAGGCCTCGACATCGTCACTGGCCATCACATCGATCATCACCGACTCGCCAGGTTTATCGCCCGTTTCATCGGCGGCGTCCGTATCCGGCGCGCCCGCCTCTTCAGACGCCTCTAAGCCCCGTTGTCGACGCGCTTCCTGTACCTCGTATGGCGGTATCTCGAGCCCAACCACCATCACCGCCCAACCGGCACGTGCCATCGGCTGTCGCAGGGCAGCGGCCAATCCGGAAGCGGGTGATTGCCCCTCATCGGCCAGAATCACCACTGCGCCCTTCGCAGGCGTCTCGGCTTCCGGCTCAAACAGGGCCAGCACCGGTTCTTCTTCTGGTGGCTCCAGCCATACAGACGAGTCCGGCCAGGTCCGGGCGATTGCATCCGAATCGAGCCCCGTCGATATCAACGGCCTTTCAACAGCCGCCCCGGAGGGTTTTCCGGCTTCCTGCCCGGTCGGGTTCTGCGCGCCTTTCTGCGCCTCTTTCGGTGCCTGCGCCAACGCTGACGAGGCCCAGAAAGCAACAAGGCAGGCCAGGATGACCCGACATTGCACAACCGGTTTTTTAATCCATTTGCTCACAGGCTGTCACTCATTCCGTGCGAAAAATCACCATCAAACTGGTAGACTAGCAGCTTTGCGGCCCAGCAGCCTTTGCAGACTCTTGCAGCCTTTTGCAGGCTTTTACAGAGAAAACCGCTGTACGCGCCATCGTCGATATCACTATCAAACCGTTCAAGAGAGCCGTCATGAACCCTTTCCAGATTGCCCCGTCCATCCTGTCAGCCGATTTTGCCCGACTGGGCGAGGAAGTCGATAACGTACTGGCCGCCGGCGCCGACATTGTCCACTTCGATGTCATGGACAACCACTACGTACCCAACCTGACCATCGGGCCCATGGTCTGCGAAGCATTGCGTAAACACGGGGTTACCGCTCCAATTGACGTGCACCTGATGGTATCACCGGTAGACGACCTAATCCGGATGTTCATCGATGCCGGCGCCAGCTACATCACCTTCCACCCGGAAGCCTCCAATCACATTGACCGTTCCCTGCAGTTGATTCGTGAAGGCGGGTGCAAGGCGGGCCTGGTGTTCAATCCAGCCACGCCACTGCACTACATCGATCACGTGATGGATAAGCTGGACATGATCCTGCTGATGTCCGTAAACCCTGGTTTCGGCGGCCAGAAGTTTATTCCAGGCACTCTCGACAAACTGCGCGAAGCCCGCAAGCGCATCGATACCAGCGGTCGCAACATTCGCCTGGAAATCGACGGCGGTGTGAAAACCGACAACATCCGCGAGATCGCCGAAGCCGGCGCCGACACATTTGTCGCCGGCTCCGCCATCTTCAGCACTGACGACTACAAAGCCACCATCGACAAAATGCGGGCAGAGCTGGAACTGGCCAAGCAGAGTTCGAACCGATGAGCCTGGCGGGGTTGTTCAGCCAACGCTGGCCGGGAGTGGCCCTGTTCGACCTGGACGGCACCCTGGTTGACAGCGCCCCCGACCTGGCAGCGGCCATTGACGCTATGCTGGAACAGCTGGGTCGCCGCAAAGCCGGCGCTGACAATGTTCGCCAATGGGTGGGCAATGGCGCCAGCGTGCTGGTGCGGCGTGCCCTTGCCGGGCAAGCGGATTGGGAACCTGCAACCCCGAAGGACGACGCACTGTTCAATGACGCCCTGGCGATGTTCTACCATGCCTACGAAAACCTTAACGGCCAGCATGCCGTGCTCTACGACGGCGTGGAGGAATGTCTGACCCGTCTTGCCGACCACGGCTGCCGCATGGGTATCGTCACCAACAAGCCGGAACAGTTTGTGGCACCGTTGCTCGAGCAGATGGGCATTGAACACTGGTTCGATATCAGCATCGGTGGAGACACCCTGCCGGTGCGCAAACCAGACCCGCAACCGTTGATCCATGCCATGACCGAACTCGGCGGCACCCGGGGCACCACGGTGATGGTGGGCGATTCGGTCACCGACATCAGCGCGGCCCTGGCGGCGGGTATTCCTTCGGTGGCGGTACGCTACGGCTACAATTATGGGGCGCCCGTGGATTCGCTCGGTGCAGATGCCGTTGTTGATTCCCTGGCCCAGCTTTTGTAATCTCACAGGATATTGATTTGAAACCTTCAATTCGGGAGATTCCTGCCGTGCAGGGACTGAGTCTGATAACAGCGCAGGGCATACTGACAACCCGCGCAACACGATGGTGGCGATGGCGCACCGGCTGAATGCCGCCCGAACGTCCTCCATACAGATCAGATTCAGGAACCGTTATCATGACACCCGAGCAATTCGCCGAGCTCGCCAAGGCCGGCTTTAATCGTATCCCCGTATACCGCGAAGTCCTTGCCGACCTGGACACGCCCCTGAGCACCTATTTCAAGCTGGCCAGCGGCCCCTATTCCTACCTGTTTGAATCTGTCCAGGGCGGTGAAAAGTGGGGCCGCTATTCCATTATTGGTCTGCCAAGCCGGGAAGTTCTAAAGGTCCATGATCACACCGTCACCATTACCCGCGACGACGAGGTGATCGAAGAAACCACGGTCGACGATCCACTGGCCTTCGTGGAAGACTATCAGGCCCGCTTCAACGCGCCGGACCTGGAGGAATTGCCCCGCTTCAATGGTGGCCTGGTTGGCTATTTCGGTTATGACACCGTGCGCTACATCGAGAAGCGCCTGCGCAACACCTGCCCGCCGGACAAGATCGGCACGCCCGACATCCTGCTGATGGTGTCCGATGACGTGGTGGTGTTCGACAATCTGCGCGGCAAACTGCACCTGATTGTCCATGCCGACCCAAATCAGGAGGGCGCTTACGAACAGGCACTCCAGCGAATTGACGATCTGGAGTCCCGCTTGCACCGGCAGACGGCCAACGCGCCCCGCACACCGGAACATCTGCGCGGTAAAACCGTGGATGAGAGCGACTTCATTTCCGGGTTCAACCAGGAAAAATTCGAAGCGGCCGTCGGCCATATCAAGGAATACGTGCTGGACGGCGACGTGATGCAGACGGTGATCTCGCAACGCATGTCGATTCCATTCGAGGCGCCACCGCTGAACCTGTATCGCTCGCTGAGGGTGCTGAACCCGTCCCCCTACATGTATTTCCTGGATCTGGGAGACTTCCAGATCGTCGGCTCATCGCCGGAAATCCTGGCGCGGGTGGAAGATGACGAAGTCACCGTGCGCCCGATCGCCGGCACACGAAAGCGTGGCGCCACCGATGCCGAAGACCGGGCCATGGAAGCGGAACTGCTGGCCGACCCCAAGGAAATCGCCGAGCATCTGATGCTGATCGATCTGGGCCGCAACGACGCTGGCCGGGTGTCTGAAACCGGCACGGTAAAGCTGACGGACAAGATGATTGTGGAGCGCTATTCCCATGTGATGCACATCGTCTCCAACGTCACCGGCCGCCTGAAAGACAACACCAGTTGCCTGGACGTGTTGCGCGCCACCCTGCCCGCCGGCACCCTGAGCGGTGCCCCGAAGATTCGCGCCATGGAAATCATCGACGAACTGGAGCCGGTGAAGCGCGGCGTCTACGGCGGCGCCGTGGGTTACCTGTCGTTTAATGGCAACATGGATACCGCCATTGCCATCCGCACGGCGGTAATCAAAGACAACACCCTGCATATTCAGGCAGGGGCCGGCGTGGTGGCCGACTCGGTGCCCCGCCTTGAGTGGAAGGAAACCATGAACAAGGGCCGCGCGATCTTCCGCGCCGTCGCCATGACCTACAACGATTTCGACCACTGAGGCGGAGGATAAGATTATGTTGCTGATGATCGATAACTACGACTCCTTCACCTACAACGTGGTGCAGTACCTGGCCGAGTTGGGCGAAGATGTTCATGTCTACCGCAACGACGAGATCACCGTGGAGGGCATCGAAGCCCTGAAACCGGAGCGCCTCGTTGTCTCTCCCGGCCCCTGCACGCCCAACGAGGCAGGCATTTCCATGGCCACCATTCGCCACTTTGCCGGCAAGTTGCCGATTCTGGGCGTTTGCCTCGGCCACCAGGCCATCGGGCAGGTATACGGCGGGAAGGTTATTCGCGCCGGGCAGGTGATGCACGGCAAGGTATCTGCGGTCTACCATAAGGACCAGGGCATTTTCCGTGGCTTGAGCAACCCGCTGAAGGCGACCCGCTATCACAGCCTGGTGATCGACAAAGACACCCTTCCGGATTGCCTGGAAGTCACCGCCTGGACCCGTAATGACGATGGCTCGGTGGAAGAAATCATGGGCGTTCGGCACAAAACACTGCCCATCGAAGGTGTACAGTTCCATCCAGAGTCTATTATGACGGAACAGGGCCATGAGCTGCTGCGCAACTTTCTGAAGACACGATAAGAGGCCACCACATGGACATGAAAGAAGCACTGAACCGCATCGCCTCCAACCTGGACCTGTCCACGGAGGAGATGAAGGACGTTATGCGCATCGTCATGAAGGGTGAAGCCACCGATGCGCAGATTGGGGCCTTTCTCATGGGGCTGCGCATCAAGAGCGAAACCATCGACGAAATCACCGGCGCCACCGAAGTCATGCGGGAACTGGCCACCCGCGTGACGGTCAACGCCGACCCACTGGTGGATATCGTGGGCACCGGCGGTGACGGTGCCAATCTGTTCAACGTATCCACCGCCGCGTCTTTTGTGGTCGCCGCAGCCGGTGGCTTTGTGGCCAAGCATGGCAACCGTGCCGTGTCCTCCAAGAGCGGCAGCGCGGACCTGCTGGAAAAGCTGGGTATCAACCTGCAGATGGCGCCTGAGGAGGTTGCACGCTGCGTGGAGGAGATCGGCGTTGGCTTCATGTTCGCCCCGGCCCATCATGGCGCCATGAAACACGCCATTGGCCCGCGCAAGGAATTGGGTTGCCGTACCATATTCAATATCCTTGGCCCCATGACCAACCCGGCCAGCGTCAAGCGCCAGTTGATCGGTGTGTTCACGAAAGAGCTGTGCCGCCCCATGGCGGAGGTTCTGCACCGCCTGGGCGCCGAACACATTATGGTGGTGCACTCGAAGGATGGCCTGGACGAAATCAGCCTGGCCAGCGCCACCCATGTGGCGGAGCTGAAAAACGGCGAAGTCACTGAGTACGACATCACCCCGGAAGACCTGGGCATCAAGAGCCAGGCGCTGGTCGGTCTCACGGTGAATACCGCCGAGGACTCCCTGAAACTGATCCGTGCCGCGTTCGGTCGTGGTCATGATGAAATGGCTGAGAAAGCGCGGGATCTTATCGCCCTGAACGCCGGCGCAGCAATTTATGTGGCAGGCCTGGCGAAGACGACGGCGGAAGGCGTGGAGATGGCGCTGGACGCCATGGGCTCAGGCTTGGCAGCCGGCAAGATGTCCGAGCTTGCTGACTTTTCGCAGTGTTTCTAATACGAGCCTGACAATGACTGACAGACATCTGGACAAGACGCCTACCATCCTGCGAAAGATCGTTGATCGGAAGTGGGAGGAAATTGATGAGCGTACGCGCAGGATTTCTATTGGCGATCGGAAGGCCATGGCTGGCGATCAACCGCCAGCGCGGGGCTTTGCGAGCGCCCTTCGCCGACGCATCGAACAGCAAACGCCTGCGGTCATTGCCGAGATCAAAAAAGCCTCACCCAGCAAAGGCATTCTCCGCGATCCGTTTGTTCCCGAGGCCATCGCCGAAAGCTATGAAAAAGGCGGTGCCGCCTGCTTGTCAGTACTCACTGACAAGGATTTCTTCCAGGGTCATGAAGACTACCTCCAAGCCGCCCGCGCCGCCTGCAGCCTGCCGGTCATCCGCAAGGACTTCATGGTGGCGCCGTATCAGGTCTACGAGAGCCGGGCCATTGGCGCCGACTGTATCCTGCTGATCGCCGCCTGCCTGACCAGGGACCAGATGCAGGAGCTGGAAGGCATCGCCCATGAAATTGGCCTGGACGTGCTGGTCGAGGTTCACGACGGCGAGGAAATGGACGATGCCCTCAACCTGAAAACACCGCTGGTGGGCATCAACAACCGCAACCTGCACACCTTTGAGGTCTCGCTGGATACCACCTTCGACCTGCATGAACGGATTTCGGCCGACCGCCTGACGATCACCGAAAGTGGCATCATGACCCGGGCCGATGTGACAGCCATGACCGATCGCGGCATCTACGGCTTCCTGGTGGGAGAGTCGTTTATGAGGGCTGAAGAGCCAGGAAAAAGACTGGCCGAATTCTTCTTCCCTGACTGCTGAATTTTCGATGAAGCTTTGGAAGACTACCTCAGAAGTCTGAGCACTTTGTCGGATTTATGATTCAGAAATTGTGCGGAGCCAGGGATGGCGGAGCCCAAGCGCACACGGACGTGTTCATAGCGTATTTCTGAATCATAAATCCGACAAAGTGCCGGCACCAAACTAATCTTCAGGCTTCTCCAGGGCCTCTTGCAGCAATTCGAGTAAATGCGCTGGCATTCCTCCGGCGAGTTTCAGCGCGGCTTCATGCCCACGCGGAGACATCTTGCCCCAGGTACGGCGGACAATGCGCAGCCATTTCTCCCGGTCGTAATCGGCTTTTTCCTTATAGAAATCCGCGAAATAGCGCTCCAGGAATACCATGCAGGCAACGTCTTCCAGCAGCTGTGTGTCTGCGTCCTTGCGCAACTCCCGCTTGGTCAGGATGGTTTCCACCTTCTGGCATTCTTCCTGTGGGTAGCCACATTCCTCCATGATTTCGGCGGCCCGGCGGCCATGCATGCGGCCACAGGCCTGGCGCCATTCGTAATAGGCCTTGCGACCTTCCGGGAAATCGCTACGGGGGATAGTCCAGCGCTCGATGTGCTGGGCGCGGCAGGCAATCTGCATGCGTTCGGAGGGCTGCGGCTCAAGCTCAAACAGCCAGCGGGTCATGTGCTGGCTGTAGGCGTATTCCTTGGGCAAGGGTATTCCGCCAACCTGCTCGATGTTGGGGTCTGCACGGTTGGCGGTATCGATTCTATCAAGAGCACAGGCCAGTAGGGTCTGTTGGGTCATCGGGTCATACCTGGGCGGAAGGACGTTGCTTGATGCGATCATACCAGGCCTGGAGGTTGGCCTGCTCCGGCTTGATGCGAATATCCACCACACGGGCGAAGGCCACCGTGGTAAAGGCATTAATATCCGCGGCCGTGAACCGGTCGCAACAGATGTATTCCCTGCCATCCAGATGCTTGTTCAGGAAGTGCATGAATTTTTCCACCGAGGTGCGGCACTCCTCACCCCATTCCTTGATCGGGTTCATGCGGTCCTTGAAATAGCCGCTGGTGTGCTGAAAACACATACCGGTGGGCAGGAAAAAGGAGAACTCGATCCACCGCAGCCACTGTTCCACCTGCGCTTTCTCCAACGCCGTGTCCCCGAGCAGGGTTGGCGCATCCGGATAGCTTTCTTCGAAATAGCGGCAAATTGCCATGGTTTCGGCGATGCAGGTGCCGTCGTCCAGTTCCATCACGGGTACTTTCTTCATCGGGTTCCTGGCCGCGTACTCCGGCGTCAGGTTCTCACCCTTCTGCAGATCGATCTCAACAAACTCGGCCTTGTCCAACAGGCCCTTTTCAGACATGAACATCCTTACCCGGCGTGGGTTGGGCGCTGTCTTGGTCTCAAAGATTTTCATTGTTATCGACTCCAATCCAAATAAGTATCTCGGGGTGAATCTGAGGAATTGTGTAGAAGACTGCCGCGGAACACCGGTTGCGTCAAGCAACCGTAATCATTTGGGCAGCCAGTTTTTTATCTGCTGGATGACCCATTCAGGGTCGTCCATTGGCAGGTCATGGCCGGCGGACGAATGAACTTTCAGCGTCCATTGCCAACGCTGCTCAAACACCTTACTGCAGCTCCAATGGACAATACGGTCACCCTTGCTGGCGAGTACAAGTGCGTTCGGCAGAGGGCGTTGAGGCAGGGGTTTGTAGGCCATCGCCGCTTTCATCTGGGCATAGGCGTTGGCATAGCTGACTGGCCGCTGGCGCTGGATGCTGTACCAGTGTTTCATGACATCGAGGTCGACCGGTCGATTGCTCGTCAACCGCAGAATATCCACCTCACGATCGAACAGTTCCCGGCGCGTCAGGAGGCGAACGATACGAGGCCAGGCCCCCGGACGCATCCGTCGCCAGGGCAGGCTGAATCCGGAACTCGTGTTGATCAGCACCAGGTTCTGAATTTCACCCTCGGTGACATGCTGAGCCCAGTCCAGGGCGACCATCCCGCCCATGGACAAAGCGATGAGATTGTATGGCGCTGGAATGTGACCAACACTGCGGCGAACCTTCTCCCGGATCTCCGCGATACGGTCAGGGCTGGGATCCTTGAAGTGCACGCCCGTGCCCGGAAGATCAACCAGATGGAACTGATGACCGGGAAAGGCTTCCTCAAGCCTGTGGGGAAAAGAGCCCCAGTGTGACTGCTCCCGGGTCAGTCCGCGCAACAGAATCCAGTGCATTGTCAGTGATGATCCCTGTACCAGTGGGCGATGGCGGCCTCCCTTAGCATGGACGCCTCATCCGAGTGCGGCAACCAGTTTTCGTGATGGGCGGCGGCGCTGACCAGGAAATCGATAAAGGTCAGGTGACTTCGCAGTACGCGCCGATGGCGATGGGGTACCAGCGGATTGAAAAAGCCGTCCAGTCGCAGCAACTGTCGTGGGCGCTTCTTGATCCATCGCCAGGAGCCCAGTTCCAGGGTAAGGGGAATAAAGGCGCCCTCACCGCTGCGGTTGATCTTCTTGTAGAAATAGTCCCACAGATCGCCGTGGGTCAGGTAATGACGGGACTGGGGCTCGAAGCGATAGTTGTGTTCCGGCCAGGCCTGCTCCCAGATCAGCTTCAACGCCATCACCGATTCGATCCGTCGCATGGGGCGACGACGGTAGGCATAGGGGAACCAGATCTGGTCCTGCCAGCCGAAACCGGAATGACAGTCCAGCGCGACACTGAAAGGACGGCCTGGCAGGAGCTCCGAGATCACCGACTCAAGGGCCTGGTTCTCCGCTTCCATACCCTGCTCGGGATCACCAATGAACCACGGCAGGCGCGGAGAGAAGCGCTGCCCGCCCAACAGGAACGCACTGCGGTCCTGGGCGGTGATCGGTGCGTTGCGCATCAGGTCGACCCCGTTGGGATTGCTGCGCTGATTCAGGTACATGCCGCCGGGGTTGAGGATGGGCAGCAGGGTAACCCGCACTTTTTTCAGCAGGGCCTGGAGATGCCCGTCCCAGGACATCCTTGCCAGCAGATTGCGCAACCAGGCCATGACGACTTCGCTGCCGATGCGTTCAAGACCGTGAACGCCACCCACCAGCATCACCACTGGCGCATCGGGTGCCTCGCTGCCGAGGTCAACCCGGTAGATCGGAAGGTCAATGTGTTTCAGCGCAACCCGAGAGAGCGTCTTCACAGTAACCTGTCCCGGCGCTTCCGCCAGCACACGCTCAAGACGAATCATCTCCGGCAGAAAGGTTCTCAGCAGATGGCGTTGGCGGCTATCCCGACGGGCCTGTTCGGCAGGAATAGCAGAATGGGGGGTCAGTTTGCGCAATTCAGTCATGGGGCTCTCCCGTTTCAGACAACCCTTCAAACTACTGCTGAATTGCTTCAGTTCGTTGACACTGGGGCTCAAAACACCGGAAAGCATGTGCATTTTCTGGCGACATTTTACATGAATGGCTTGTAACTCACGCTCAGGGCGTTACTCTAAAGATACGTAGTAACCGAGGTCACAACATTTGTCTTGCCCTCTGAAAACGCAGTATCAATACGGCGTCTTCACCTCTAGAGCGGTCTTCAGAACCGCTCCAGCGGATCTGTTTCCGCGTATTTTCAAAATCCATAAGGAGAACCAATCATGCGAAAGCTAACGCCAGTCGCGCTGCTTTGCGCGATGTCCGTGCCTGCACTTGCTCAGGCCGATTGCGGTGAAGTTTCCATCACCGAAATGGGCTGGGCATCCAACACAGTTGTCACCAGCGTCGCCAAATTCATCATGGAGCAGGGGTACGGCTGTGATGTCACCGTGGTTCCCTCCGACACCGTCCCCGCTGTTACCTCGGTCGCCGAAAATGGTGAACCGGACATCGTTACCGAACTGTGGCTCAACTCCGCAGGTGAGGCCTACCTGGAACTGGAAGAACAGGGCAAGATCGAGCGTCTGACCAAAGTATTGGAGCCCGGTGGCGTTGAAGGCTGGTGGATTCCAACCTACCTGGCCGAGAAGCACCCCGAATTGACCACCATCGAAGGTGTCATGGCTAATCCGGAACTGGTGGACAACCGCTTCAACAATTGCCCAAGTGGCTGGGGTTGTCGTGTGGTCAGTGACAACCTGGTTAGGGCGCTCGACCTGGAAAGCTCTGGCATTGAGGTGTTCAACCACGGTTCCGGTGAAACCCTGGCCTCGTCCATGGCCTCCGCCGTGCAGTCTGAAGAGCCCTGGTTTGGCTATTACTGGGGCCCCACTGTCCCGCTCGGCAAGTTCGACATGACCCGCGTCGAACTGGGTGATTACAAGCCGGAGGTTCATACCCGTAATCAGACCCAGGAAGCGGACAACCCTGGCGTGTCTGAATTTCCTGCCGCCACCGTACTGACATCCGTGACCACGGACTTCAAGGATCGTGAGCCGGAAGTTGCGGAAATGCTCAGCAAGCTGACATTCAAGACCGACACCATGAGCGCCCTGTTGGCGTGGATGGATTCCAACAACGCGTCGGCAGAAGAAGCGGCCGTGTATTTCCTGAGCAACAACAGCGACGAGTGGTCAAGCTGGCTGAACGATTCGGCCAAGAAACGCCTGGCTTCGGTGCTGGGAGAGTAATCTCTCCACCTACCCTGACAGGGCCGTCTCCCGGCCCTGTCAAACCGAACAGGCGAACTCACATTACCCATTTTCATCCGAACGCTTCTGGGAACTGACCGCAAATGGCGACCTACGATTTCGTGTTTTCATCACTGGGTCTGGAAGACTGGTGCTCTGACGGCCAAAGTGATGCCCCCATGTCAATGGCGGCGTTGCTGCAAAAAACCAAAGGAACGGACGCCGAAGCAGAGTCACTATGGGACCTGCCTTTTCCATCCATGGACGCGCTTAACGAGTCCTGTGCGGCCTTCCCCAAATCCAGGGAACTGACAAAAGGTCTTGAAGAGGGCTTCCTGTCCATCAAGGACAGTCTGAGTGTTGTTCTGGACCCTTTGACTCAACCACTAAGCTGGTTTCTGGACGGGACACTCTACGGCATGCTGAACACGCCCTGGTGGATCGTGATACCGGCGCTGCTGGCCGTGGTGTTTGTCGTCACCAAATCCTGGAAACTGGTGGGATTTGTGGCGGGCAGCCTGGTTCTGCTGGCCTTTATTGACTACTACCAGTATGCGATGGAGACGCTGTCGATCATCTTTGTCTGCGCGTTCCTCTGTGTGCTGCTGGGCGTGCCCATCGGCATTGCCATGTCCCGCAGCGACATGATGCAGCGCCTGACCATTCCCGTGCTCGACATGCTGCAGACACTGCCGCCCTTTGTGTACCTGATTCCGCTGATCTTCCTGTTCAGCGTGACCGAGTCCAAGCTCTACGGCATTGCCATCATCCTGTACGCCATTGTGCCGGTCATCCGTCTCACCAACCTGGGTATCCGCCTGGTGGACAAGGATGTAATCGAAGCCGCTGACGCCTTCGGGATGACCAGCCAGCAGAAACTCTTCAAGGTCCAGATTCCACTGGCGCTGCCCAACATTATGGCGGGTGTAAACCAGACCATTATGATGAGCCTGGCCATGGTTGTTATCGCTTCCCTGGTGTCGGCACCGGGGCTCGGGGTGCTGGTGCTTCAGGGCATTCGCAACCTGGAGCTGGGTGTCGGGCTGGTTGCCGGCCTTGGCATCGTGATTCTGGCGGTGATCCTTGACCGGGTAACCAAGGCCTCACTGGCGCGCATCAACGCCTCACAGAAACAGTAAGGGAGCGAATCGTGGACCGGGATATCAAGATTTCCATCCGGAACCTCTACAAGATTTTCGGCCCCATTCCCGATGTCGCCCTGGCGTATGTGCGCCGGGGTATGGGAAAGGCCGAACTGCTGGAAAAGCACAACCACGTACTGGGTCTCCAGGATATCAACGTGGATATGCGAGAAGGCGAGATCACCGTCATCATGGGTCTGTCGGGCTCAGGCAAGTCCACGTTGATACGCCATCTCAACCGGCTGATCGAACCCACTGCGGGTGAGATCAAGGTGGATGGCAAAAACGTACTCGCCTTCGACGAGGACGGATTGCGGAAGCTGCGGCGTGAACAAATGTCGATGGTTTTCCAGAAATTCGCCCTGCTTCCCCACAAGACGGTGCTGGAGAACGCCGGCATGGCGCTGCTGGTAAGAGGCCATACGGTGCGGGACTTCGAGGACGAAGCCAAGAAATGGCTCGCCCGGGTGGGGCTGGAAGGCAACGAAAACCAATACCCGCACCAGCTATCCGGCGGTATGCAGCAGCGCGTGGGCATTGCCCGGGCACTCGCATCCAACTCGCCCGTGATGCTGATGGACGAGGCCTTCTCCGCCCTGGACCCGCTGATTCGCTCCGACATGCAGGACCTGCTGCTGGAGTTGCAGGAGGAACTGAAGAAAACCGTGGTGTTCATCACCCACGATCTGGACGAGGCGCTAAAGCTGGCTGACCACCTGGTTATCCTCAAGGACGGACACATCGTCCAGCAGGGCGAACCCCAGGAAATTCTCATGCATCCCAACGATCCGTACATTACGGATTTCATCAGCGACATCAATCGTGCACGGGTTCTGAGAGTGCGTTCCGTGATGGCAAAAACCACGGAACCCCCCGCTGACAGTGCCGGCGACATTTCCGATCGGGACAACCTGGAGTCGGTGATCGCAAGGTCCGACGGCGATACCGACCTTGTCTATCGGGTGGTCAAAAAAGGCAACCAGGTAGGCATTCTCGAGATGAAAGAACTGGTCAAGGCACTGGTGCCGGTCGATGCATCGGAAGGAGACAATCGCAGCCGTTACTGATCGGGGGCCATCCCGGTGGAGGTGGGCTCCTGGATGACAGCAGCGTGACAGACGGGCTATTATAAATAGGTCGCCGTAGCTTCGCGGTGCCCCAGACAACGATCATGCCCAGACTGGCAGTGGCTCTACTAACCGTACTCCTGTTGCACGGCTGCTCACCTCCTCCTGACGAAGAGAGCCCTTCTTCAGACGTCGACACGCAGACGCCAACCAATGAGGCCCTGTCCGCTGCCCTTTCCAATACGACACCCCGGCCCCGGACGATCGTTATCGCATCCGATCCCTGGTGCCCCCATAACTGCGAAGCGGGGAGCGATCGCGAGGGCTACATGGTGGACATTGCCCGCGAGGTCCTTGGCGAAGCCGGCTATACCGTGGAGTACGTCAACGTTAGCTGGGCACGGGCGCTGCAATTAACGCGTGAAGGTCAACTGGACGCAGTGGTCGGTGCCTTCACAACCGATGCCCCGGATTTCGTGTTTCCAGACACCCCCCAGGGGCGCTCAGCCATTGCGCTGTTTACCCACCCTGACAACCGCTGGGTATACGACGGGCTGGCGTCGCTCCATAACCAGAAGCTGCTGGTCATCAATGGGTACTCCTATACCGATGAGCTGGACCAGTACATTGAGGAGCATCAGGCCAACCCGGAACGAATCTGGGTGATCGCGGGGCCGTCACCCCTTGATCGGGCCATCTACCTGCTGGACCAACACCGTACTGACATTTTTGCGGAAGATATCTACGTGATGGCCTGGTGGGAAATGAACAACAACGACACTGTCCCCGCGCCACGGCAAGCAGGGTTGGTCGACGAAATCGATGCCTTCGTCGCGTTTTCCCCGGTACGGGAAGACGCAAAAGAACTTGCGAAACTCTTAACGGAAGGCACCCGACAACTCATGGACAGCGGCCGGGTACAGCAGATCCTGGACCAGTACGGACTCAGTCTGTGGACTGAAATGCCCTGATCAGACGTCCATCTCCGGTCACCAGCAGCAACTCACCGTGCCGGCCAATGTCGAAGCGTCGAACCTCACCCAACAGCGACAGGAATCGGTCTTCCTGGTTCATCAATGCCGGCGCACAGGCTTTTCTGGTTGACGCCATCCGGGTGAACTCGAGCCCTTCACCCGTCAAATTCCATCCACCGCTGAATTGATTGCAGGACGCACGCCCTGCCACACGCTGATCCGCCAGGAAGTTCAGTGTCACCCGGGAACTGTCAATAATCCCGCGGCCACCAATGTCTTCAACAACCCACTCAGTTCCCCGAAGCAACCGCTCAGGATCCCCTCCGCAGCCCTGGGATTCTTCTCCGTTTACGGCCAGCCGCACCTGTCGAGGATAGGGCATGCCGGTCATGGAATCGCGACACAGTTGGCTTGCTGTCTTCAGCGATACCCGAACGCCATCACCTTCAGCCTCGAAAGTACGTCCCGTGGTCGCGCTCTCGACAACCTCGTAGCGTAGTGCAATCGGCTCCTTGCCCATTTGCTCCACCACCAGTTGCCCCGGCTCAAGAACTGCCCGCCAGAACGGCTCGTTCCCCCGGGCGATAAACGGCTTCTCGACAGCGCCCGGAACCAGGCATAGCGGCAACGCCTGCCCGTCTATTGTCAATGTGGCAGTGTCACCCTTGCTCCAGAACTGGGTGCCATCGTTGTCGGGGTCCACAAAGCGCGCACCGGAGGCACTTTCCTTTTGCTTCAACACCATTTTGTCGCTGCCGAACGTTATCGTCAGACCACTGCGGTCCTCGTGGTAGTCGAGGCCTATATCAGCCTGGCCGCATGCCATGGTATTGACGGCAAGGCCGTCACCGGCGCGTTGATCCTCGGTGGATGCACAGCCCGCGACCAGCAGGACGCTGACCAAGGCCGGCAAAGAGGCGGCGATTCCTTTCATTGTTTATTCCTCATTCCCTGTGGTTGTAACAGTTGCAGATTATCCATGATGGCTGCCGATTTTAAAGCAGAGCCGTTACCATTTCCTGCCTTAAAGCATTACGCTTAGGCCATCAAAACACCCGGGAGTATTCCACGTCATGGCGATAAAACTCTACCAGTTTGCTATTTCACACTACTGCGAAAAGGCTCGCTGGGCCCTGGATCACAAAGGTCTGAGCTACGAAGCCATCAGCCTTCTGCCCGGCCAGCACATCAACACCATCCGCAAACTGACGGGCGCTGATTCATCGGTACCGGTACTGGACCATAACGGTCACCGGGTTCAGGGATCGAAAGCCATCATTGACTATCTGGACGACACGTTTCCCGAGAACCCGCTTACGCCGACCGACCCGCAGGCCCGCGAGGCCGCGCTGTCCTGGGAGCAGCGGCTGGACGACGAAGCCGGCCCCAGCGTGCGCTGTTACTCCTACCACCACTTCCTGCAACGCCCCAAGGTGGTCGTTCCCATGCTGGCTGCGGGCACGCCCTTCTACAATCGGATTCTACTGAGACTGGCCTTCAGCCGGGTGGACGAGGTCATGCGCAAATGGATGAAGATCAACGAGAAAACCGCCGCGCAGTCGCGGGAAACCATGGAGCGCTACCTGACCGAACTGGCGAATGCCTACCAGGAGAAGCCCTACCTGGCTGGAGATAGCTTCTCCCGCGCCGACCTCGCCGCGGCATCCTTGTTCGCACCCATGTTCCAGCCCGGCCAATACCCGGTGCCCTGGCCCAAACCGGCGAAAATCCCCAAAGACATCCAGGCCTGGTTGGATCAATGGCAGCCACAGATCCACACGCTGGAAAAGGTCTATGCTGCTAATCGCTGAGCCACTGACGGCGCTCTCGGCCGGGTGAATTGCCGGTCCAGCGGCGGTAGGCCCGGGTAAAAGCACTTTGCTCGGAAAAGCCCAACAGCAGAGCAATGTCGGTCAGCGTCAGTGAGGTGTCGTCCAGGTACTGTCGCGCCAGCTGTTCCCGGTTCCGATCGAGCCACTGCTGCCAGCTCAACTGATACCGGGCCAGGCGTCGCTGCAGCGTTCGCGGTGACATGTGCATGGCATGGGATGCACGCGCAAGGGTGGGCTCGCCATCAGACAACAGTTTCAGCAGTACCTGCTGTAGCTGGCGATCAATGCCCGAGCCCGCCTGTGACGCCTCCGGCAACGCCCGCAGCAGGGCACGGGCCTGCCGGTCCAGCAACTCGCGAAGTGTCGGGTCTCGCCGGGGCATGGGCAGGCTGAGGTAATGCAGCGGAAACCGGACTCGCACATGGCTGTCGTTCCAGGTCACCGAGCAGCCAAAAAACCGTTCGTATTCCCTGGCCGCCTCAGCACTGACGTTACCCAGAAAACTCACTAGCGAGGGCGGAGGGGGCTGATCAATCTGGCGACGCATAAAGGTCACCAATGCTGCAATTGCAGCGCCGTCCGCCTGCTGGCCAAGCTCATTCTCCGAGGGCGGCCAGCGCATTTCCGCCTGATCGCCGACGACCTCGATTTCCGCCAGGCTGGCACCATAAAACAGGGTTTCGTAGCGCTGGTAGGCCAACATGGCCTCGCCGAGGGTGTCGGACGCCAGCACCAGATAGCCGAGCACACCCACATGGGCAGGACGCACACAGGCCCCCACCTTTAGCTCGGGAGCGGCATACTGAGGCGCCAGAGCCAGTCCCTGCGCCAGCAGGTCACGCCACACCGGCACCGGTACGTTGTCTTCCGACGCCCAGCGCGCCAGCGCTATCCTGACCGGGGCATTCTCCAGTCCCTCCTGTTCAAGCCAGTCCGATAGCAGTCCCGTCCAGGCACCGGTTACCCGCATTACCTTGGCCATGGTTCACCGTCCTCCACGCGCTGCGTCATTCATTGTTGGCACTAATCATCAATTTTGTGGCGTTTATTGTCAATTTATGGCATCGCCATCGGCGCAGAATACAGTCACACCTACAATCACAATACGGTTTCACCATGGCATTGATGGACATGATGAGGGCGGTTCTTGAGGAGAGCGGGTTGCTGCCCCTCTGGAACACCCTCGCCCCCTGGCTGGCACTGGACGAACGCCAACTGATATTCGTTGTCGCTACGCCGGTGTTTATTGCCGTCACCCTGTGGGAGTACCTGCGGATTCGCCACGACCCCACGCGCATGGACGTACCGGAAGCCCTGCGGAATTTTGCCCTGGGTGCCGGCTACCAACTGACAGAGTTGCTGTTCGCGGGCCTGATCGCCTTTCCCGTATACGCATTCCTCTACCATCACCGCCTGCTGGATCTGGAACTGAACTGGGCAACGGGTCTTCTGACGTTTGTTGGAGTGGATTTCTGTTTTTACTGGATGCACCGTTCCAGCCACCGCATACGCTGGTTCTGGGCCGCCCATGTGGTCCACCATTCCTCCGAGCGTATGAATTTCTCCACCGCCATGCGCCAGAATGCCACCAATATCTTTAACGGCATGTGGCTGTTCTATGTGCCCCTGGCGTTGATCGGCTTCAATCCTGTGTGGATCGGCGTGGCTTATGCCCTCTCACTGGTGTACCAGTTTTTCATTCACACCACGCTGGTTGGCAAACTGCCAGGCTGGGTGGAAACCGTGCTCAACACCCCCAGCCATCACCGGGTTCACCATGGCCGCAACCCCGGCTATATCGACCGCAACTACGGTGGCACTCTGATCGTCTGGGACCGACTGTTCGGCACCTTTGTCGCCGAAGACGAACAGGCACCACCGGACTACGGCATTACCCGACCGGTACACTCCAGAAACCTGCTGGTGCTGTGGACCCACGAGTACGTGGACCTGTTCCGGGCCATGGCCCGACCAGGCGGCCTGCAAGCCCGCCTGAAGCACCTGTGGAAGCCACCCGAATGGGATCGGGACGCGGACTAGCGCCACAAAAGCCGGATTTTCCGGCTCCGTCTCACATTAACGTCCGATTTCCGGCTAGACTCCCGTTTACGCCACCAAACCGCCCGGAATCGACCAACATGGACCTGCAGGAAAGTTTCATCAACAGCCCCGATCACCATCGAATTCCGTTGCTGTCGTGGGCGGCGGAGACCCCGTCGGCCGTGCTGGTCATTGCCCACGGCATGGCGGAGCATGCAGCCCGCTACCAGCCGCTGGCGCTCTGGCTGAACCAGCAGGGGGTATCGGTGATTGCGATCCAGCATCGAGGCCACGGACCGCATTGCCCCGAAACTGACCTTGGCCATTACGCCGACCACAAGGGCTGGCAGAAAGTAGTGGACGACCTGCAGCAAGTCGTTGTCCATGCCAGAAAGCAACACCCCGACCTCCCGCTAACGCTGTTCGGCCACAGCATGGGTTCGTTCATCGCCCAGGCCTTCAGCCAGCAGTATGGTGACCAGATCGACAGACTGATCCTCTGCGCGACCAATCGTATCGACAAACCGAAGTTGCGGGCCTCCCTGGCACTGGTCCGCTCTCTCCGGGCACTGCGCGGGAAACGGCACCACAGCCGCCTGATCGACAATATGACCTTCGGTGCCTTCAACAAGGCGTTCTCCCCCAATCGCACCAGCCATGACTGGCTCAGCCGCGACCCGCAACAGGTGGACCGCTACCTGAGAGACCCACTCTGCGGCTTTCCCTGCACGGCAGGCCTATGGTCCGACTTCATTGGTGGCATGCTAACCATCAATCCAAAAACATGGCGCAAGGACCTTCCGATACACCTGCTGGCCGGTGACAGCGACCCGGTTGGCGAGATGGGACACGGTTTCAACCGGCATGTTGCCAACCTTCGTGGCGCCGGCCTGCTCGTTGCCTCCGACCGTCTGTTTCCCGGCGCCCGTCACGAACTGGTCAATGAAACCAATGCTGACGAGGTCTGGCACCACATCCTCGACTGCCTGCGTACCGGGACAGACTCCGGCGCGTAAAAACATGACGCCGACCGGCCCGGGGCGCTAAGATCAATGCCACCCAACTAATCGGAGTAAGCCCATGTTTACCAACAGAGTCGTGTGGATCACCGGCGCCTCGTCCGGCATTGGTGAGGCCCTGGCAGCCAGGTTTGCGCGCGAAAATGCAAGAGTTGTTCTTTCGGCGCGACGCCAGCCAGAGCTGGAGAGGGTCCGCCAGCACTGCATTGATGCCGGCGCCGCCCCGGAAAACATGCTGGTATTGCCTCTTGACGTTACCGACCTGCCCTCACTTCCGGTAGCTGCCGACCACGTCATCAGTCACTTCGGCCAGATCGACCTGCTGATCAACAACGCCGGCCTTTCCCAACGCTCTCTGTGCAAGGATACCGAGCTGTCGGTGTACCAGAAGCTACTGGATGTGGATGTGATGGGGCAGATTGCGCTGACCAAGGCCGTGCTCCCCCATATGCTGGAGCGCCAATCCGGACACCTGGCGGTGACCGCCAGCGTGGCCGGTAAAGTCGGCGTCCCCCTGCGCACCGGCTACTGTGCCGCCAAGCACGCGGTGATGGGCTTCTTCGACGCCCTGCGGGCCGAGGTGGAAGACGATGGCATTCTGGTCTCCACCATCACCCCCGGATTTATCCGCACGGACATTTCCCGCAATGCCCTGGCGGCCGATGGCTCTGCCTTCGGCGAGGAAGACGAGAACATTGCCGGTGGCATGGACGTCGGCGAGTGCGCGGATGTCATCGTCAGTGCGCTGGCCAAGGGAAAACGCGAGATTCCCGTCGGCAAGGGCAAGGAAATGGCAGCGCTTTGGGTCAAGCGTGTCGCTCCCGAGATGATGTTTAAGTTGGCGCGCAAGCAGAACTGAATCTGGAGTCACTGAAAACGGTTATGTACCAATCCACGTCAGCGGATCATCAACCAAGAGTCTGCTTCTTACGCATTGCCACGCTGCTGTTTTTTTCAATAGCCAGCCTCCCGGTCATGGCCGGTGAAGTCAGCCTCGGCGTTGCTGCTAATTTCACCGACACCACCCGCGAACTGGCCAAACAGTTTGAAGCCAAGACTGGCCACACGGTTTCAGCCAGCTTCGGGTCCACCGGCAAGCTGTACGCCCAGATCCGGAACGGTGCGCCCTTCGACGTGTTCATGGCCGCCGATGCACGCAGACCGGCGCTTATTGAGAAGGCGCGGGCCGGCGCCCCCAATACCCGCTTCACCTATGCCCGGGGCAAGCTGGTGCTTTGGAGCCCGACCCCGGACGCTTTCGGGGACGCTGAGAGCTACCTGGCCCAGCAAACGTTCGCAAGGCTGGCCATGGCAAACCCGAAGACCGCGCCCTACGGCCTTGCAGCACAACAGGTTCTGGAACATTTAGGCCATTGGCAGGCACTGCAGGCGAAGCTGGTTCGTGGCGATTCCATCGCCCAGACCTTTCAGTTTGTGGTCAGCCGCAACGCCCAGGCCGGCTTTGTAGCCCTGTCTCAGGTAACATCCTGGGACGACAAGGAAGGCTCCCTTTGGAACGTGCCCCAGGACTATTACCAACCCATTGACCAACAGGCTATCCTTTTGAACCGGGGAACCAGCAATGAGGCAGCCTTGGCCTGGATGGACTTCCTGAAATCGAACACTGCCATCGCCACGATCCGGGGCTATGGCTATGACCCCGCTTACGACACGGCTGACTGATGCTTGAAACCTACTGGGACCCGGTCTGGCTGACACTCAGGCTGGCCACGACCACCACATTGTTGCTGCTGCTCATTGGCACGCCCATCGCCTGGTGGCTGGCCCGCTCCCGGCGCTGGCTGCGCCAGCCGGTTGCAGCGATCGTCGCCCTGCCCCTGGTGCTGCCACCCACAGTGCTCGGTTTCTACCTGTTGCTGGTCATGGGGCCTGACGGCTGGGTTGGCCAGATAACACAGTCCCTCGGGATCGGCCTTTTGCCATTTACCTTTGAGGGCCTGGTGGTGGCGTCGGTCATATACTCCCTGCCATTCACCGTTCAACCTCTGCAGAATGCCTTTGAAGCCGTAGGCGAGGGGTTCATGGAAGCCGCCGCAACCCTTCGTGCCGCCCCGTGGGAACGGTTCCTGTTTATCGCCGTGCCCCTGGCAAGAAACGGATTCCTGACCGCCTCCGTGCTCACCTTCGCCCACACCATCGGTGAGTTCGGCGTGATCCTGATGATCGGTGGCAACATCCCGGGTGAAACCAAGGTGTTGTCGGTGGCCATCTACGACCACGTGGAATCCCTTGAGTACGCCCAGGCCCACTGGCTGTCCGCCGGCATGGTGGTGTTCTCCTTTGTGGTTCTGGTGACCCTCTACGCGCTTAACGGCAAAGCCCGCGCGGGAGCTCTCAGATGACCGCCACTATCCATGCCCGCTTCCGGTGTGCCTTTCCGGGGTTCGACCTGGACGTTGACCTGACCCTCCCGGGTACCGGCATTACCGCCCTGTTCGGGCACTCCGGTTGCGGCAAGACCACGCTGCTTCGGTGCATGGCAGGCCTTCAGAACGCGCCCGGAACCATGACCGTTCTGGGCGAACCCTGGCAGACGGAAGAGTTCGTCCGGCCGGTACACAAGCGCGCCCTGGCGTACGTGTTCCAGGAAACCCAGCTTTTTCCCCACCTGAACGTCCGCAGGAACCTGGAGTTCGGTTACCGCCGTATTCCCGCCGGCGAACGACAGATCAGATTCGATGACGCCGTTCGCTGGCTTGGCCTGGAATCCCTCCTGGAGCGCATGCCGGCCGGACTTTCCGGCGGTGAGCGCCAGCGGGTCGCGATTGCGCGGGCACTGCTGACCAGTCCAAGGCTGTTACTGATGGATGAGCCGCTGTCTGCTCTGGACCGAGCCAGTAAACAGGACATCCTGCCCTACCTCGAGAGGCTCCGGGACACCCTCGCGATTCCCATCATCTACGTGTCCCACTCCACGCCAGAGGTCGCCCGCCTGGCCGACCACATCGTGATGATGGAGGATGGCCGGGTGGTGGCCCAGGGCCCGCTGCAGGAAACGCTCGCCCGCACCAACAACCCCTTTCGACTGGAAGACGATGCCGGGGTTCTGCTGGAAGGACGGATCGACCATCTGGACCCACGCTGGCATCTGGCCCTGTTCAGGTTCGACGGGGGCCAACTGTGGTTGCGCCAGGACGACCGGCTGACACCGGGAGACAGGGTTCGTGTGCAGGTCCTGGCGCGGGATATCAGCCTCGCGCTGGCTGAGCATTCCGACCAGAGCATCCAGAACCTGGTTCCGGCCATCATCGATCAGGTCGATCCGGATGTGGCGCCGGGCGTTAGCCTTGTCCGGCTTCTGGCGGGGCCAACCCCGCTGTTATCAAGGCTGACCACCCGCTCCGTAGACCAGCTCGGCCTTGAACCCGGCAAGACCGTGTGGATGCAAATAAAGTCCGTAGCTCTCGTGGACTGACACCTTTGGCCCGGTGTTTGGCCCGCCCTGCTATCCGGCGTCGGCGCCAGGATGGTTACCCTGACCTGACTCTCAAACACAGGGCAGGTATTGATTGTGGGCAATCATCAAACACACTGGGTGCACAGCGGCGGGCTCACTATCCATGCCGTTACCGAAGGCCATCCGGACTCGACGCCGCTGGTGTTGGTTCATGGCTACCCGGACAATCTTCAGGTCTGGGACAAGGTCAGCGCCGCCTTGAGCCAGGAGTATCTGGTGATCCGTTACGATGTCCGTGGTGCCGGCAAGTCCGGCAAGCCCCGAAAAACCCGGGATTATCGCCTGGCCCTGCTGGCCGACGACCTCCAAGCGGTGGTAGACACCCTGATCCCCGGACGCGAGTTCCACCTGATCGCGCATGACTGGGGGGCGATCCAGAGTTGGGAGTCCGTCACCGGAGAGCCCTTGCAGAATCGCATTCGCTCCTACACCTCCATTTCCGGCCCCTGTCTGGACCACATCGGCTTCTGGCTCCGGAAACAGCTGGAAACACCCGGGCTGGCAGGGGCAGCGAAGGTACTCCAGCAACTCACAAGCTCCTGGTACGTGTTCCTGTTCCAAGTGCCTGTGATCCCGGAAATGATCTGGAAAGCCGGCCTCGACAGGCTCTGGCCAGGGTACCTGAAGCATCATGAGCAGGTTGCCGATGCCAGGTTCAGCGCCTCCCAGAAGTCCGACGGGCTGTATGGGGTCAAGCTTTACCGGGCGAACTTCCTGACCCGGTTGCTGCGGCCACGAACCCGGGTGGCGCGCTGTCCGGTCCAGGTAATCATCCCGACCAGGGACGCATATGTGCGCCCTCAACTGAACGAGCATCTGGTTCGCTGGACAGGAAAATTAACCCTGCAAACGCTGGATACAACCCATTGGGCGCCACTGACGGAACCCGAAGCCGTATCTCGTGCCGTCCGCACATTCGTGGCTGCGCACCCCTGAGCTGCCCCATACAATGAAAAAGGCCGCTGGTTCCAGCGGCCTTTCGGGACAGGGTGATAATCGGTTTTAGCGGGTACCGTACACCACCATGGTCTTGCCCTTGACTCGCACCAGGCCCTGGTCTTCAAGGGTTTTCAGAACCCGCCCGACCATCTCCCGGGAGCAACCCACGATCCGACCGATCTCCTGGCGGGTGATCTTGATCTGCATGCCATCAGGGTGGGTCATGGCGTCCGGTTCCTTGCACAGGTCCAGCAGGGTGCGGGCAACCCGTCCAGTCACGTCCAGGAAAGCCAAATCACCCACCTTGCGGGTGGTCTGGCGCAGACGTGAGGCCATCTGCTCGCCGATGAAGTACAGAACCCTGGGGTCCTGCTGGGCGATTTCACGAAACTTGGTATAGCTGATCTCGGCAACTTCGCACTCCGTCTTCGCCTTTACCCAGGCGCTGCGCGAATCCATGTTGTCGAACAGCCCCATTTCACCGAAGAAATCCCCAGCGTTCAGGTAAGCCATGATCATCTCGCGGCCATCGTCGTCTTCAATAATGACGGTAACGGAGCCCTTGACGATGTAAAACAGGGAATCGCTTTTGTCCCCTGCATAAATAATGGTGCTCTTGGCAGGGTAACGCCGGCGATGGCATTGCGAAAGAAAATAGTCCAGATGCTTGGTTTTCTGCTCAACCGGCTTGACGATAGTGGCCATAGTGCGAGTCATGCCTCCTTTGTACTGGCGGGATCCCAATGTTTTTATTCACCCTGCTTTCCCTGCGGGTTTATTCATTATGAGCGCAACTTATAACAAGATGGCCCGGTTTCGGCAACCTGAAACATTATAGACCACATCAGCGGGGCTGCTTTTCAGCGGGCTGCTGGTGCTGACGGGATGTGCTAGCATCGCTGCCAATCGTACGTTATATCCCACTCGGAGCGCGAAATCAGATGAAAGCAACCATTGACTGGACCGGCGACGCCAGCTTCCGGGCAACCAGCGGCAGCGGCCACTCGGTGCAAATGGACGGGCCACCCGACCATGGCGGCAAGGACCTGGGGCCACGCCCCATGGAAATGATGCTGATGGGGCTGGGCGGCTGCTCGTCCTTCGACGTCATGAGCATTCTGCAGAAAAGCCGTCAGGACGTCACCGCCTGCCATGCCGAACTCGAAGCGGAGCGGGCCGACACCGTTCCGGCAGTGTTCACCCGCATCCATCTGCATTTCGTGGTCACCGGAAACAACCTCAAGGAAAACCTGGTGAAGCGGGCCGTCAGCCTCTCGGCCGAGAAGTACTGCTCTGCGTCTATCATGCTGGAAAAGGCGGGCGTTACCATCACCCACAGCCATGAGATACGCGACACCGCCTGAACAGGCAAACAACAGGTTCCCACAACGCGGTCACAGCGGCCTGCCAGTCTGTGGCAAACCGGCGGTTATTACGGATGCTAGAATGTTGCCCCGTACTCTACCCAAATTGAAGGTCGATGTGCATAATACGCACCCTTCTCCGCCGGTCTGCGCAAAAGGTAAACAATCCGGTCAGTTATCGGTGGCGGCCTTGGTGGCATGCATCAGACAGACATGACCACTGACATTCATCTCCAGACAATTGGGGGGGCTGAACATGGAAACCAAACTACAGTTACATGGTTTCAATAACCTGACCAAATCACTGAGCTTCAACATCTACGACATCTGTTATGCGCAGACCGAAGAGCAACGTGAAGCTTACATTGACTACATCGATGAGATGTACAATGCCGAACGCCTGACCCAGATCCTCACCGACGTGGTCAAGATCATCGGTGCCAACGTGCTCAATATTGCCCGTCAGGACTATGAGCCCCACGGCGCCTCTGTCACCATGCTGATTGCCGAACACGAACTCAGCAACGGTGAACCGGACAACGAGGAGTCACCCGGCCCCCTGCCGGATGCCATCGTGGCCCACCTGGATAAAAGCCACGTAACAGTACATACCTACCCGGAGAGCCACCCCTACGAAGGCATCAGCACCTTCCGGGCGGATATCGACGTGTCGACCTGCGGTTTGATCTCGCCGTTGAAAGTACTGAACTACCTGATCCACAGCTTCGACTCCGATGTGGTCACGGTGGACTATCGTGTGCGCGGCTTTACCCGCGACGTGGACGGCACCAAGCACTACATCGACCACGACATCAACTCGATCCAGAACTACCTGACCGAAGACACCCAGAACGCCTACCAGATGATTGACGTCAACGTGTATCAGGAAAACCTGTTCCACACCAAGATGATGCTCAAGAATTTCGATCTGGATAACTATGTGTTCGGAGTCAATGCCAGCGATCTTGACCCCCAGGAAGCACAGTCCATCGAGGATCGTCTGCGCCGGGAAATGCTGGAGATTTTCTACTCCCGCAACGTAGAGTAGTAACACGCACAGAAAGATTGAGCCTGCGCCTTACCGGGGCGCGGGCCAACTTGTTCAATTTAACTGAACAACCATTCCAAGATTCTCCGATTTCATCTTCTCCCGTCACGCAGTTCAATAGCCTCATAGCGTTCTAATCAACCAAGAGGCTCTGAACATGAAGAATATTCTCATTATTACCGCAAGCATTTTTGGTCAGGACGGCCAGTCATCCAGACTCGTCAGTCAGACACTGGACCAGCTCCGGCAGACCTACGGCGACATCCAGACCACCTATCGGGATCTCTCCGCAGAGCCGGTACCGCATCTGGACGCCGAACGGTTCGGTGCCTTCCTGACCAACGCGGACGACCGCGATGGCTCACAGCAAGGCGTCGTCGATTATTCAGATTTGCTGATCAGCGAAGTTGTCGACGCAGACGTCATTGTTATGGGTGTGCCGATGTACAACTTCGGTGTACCGTCGGTGCTGAAAGCCTATTTCGACCACATTGCCCGTGCCGGCATCACTTTCCGATACACGGCAAGCGGCCCTGTTGGCCTTCTGGAAGATCGGCCGGTGTACATCCTGGCGGCGCGCGGCGGCCTATACGCCGGCACGCCGAACGACTCCCAGACGCCGTTCATTCGATCCTTCCTTGGTTTTATTGGCCTCAAGGACGTTCACTTTGTCTACGCCGAGGGCCTGAATATGGGGGATGATAAAAAAGAGAATTCCCTGCAAGAGGCCGGACGAGCCATTGAAACCCTGACCGCGTGAACCCGGCGATTTTTGGCATTGGAAGGAGATCCGTCATGACAGAACGAACCCTCAGACAGGTTATTCCCGGTACCGAAACGTCCGATGGCGCCGGCGTTCGTATCAAGCGCTCCCTCGGACAGCAGCAGAACGTCCGTCTCGATCCCTTCCTGATGCTGGACGAATTCGGTTCCGACCAACCGCAGGATTACATGGCCGGCTTCCCGTCACATCCGCATCGCGGATTTGAAACGGTTACCTACATGATCGAAGGGCACATGCTGCACGAGGATCATCTCGGTAACCGGGGCAACCTGAAGAATGGCGGCGTGCAATGGATGACCGCCGGGCGGGGCATTGTCCACTCTGAAATGCCCCAGCAGGAATCGGGGCAAATGCGCGGTTTCCAGCTGTGGCTCAATCTGCCGGCTGCGGAGAAAATGAAACCGGCGGGTTACCGCGATATCCAGCCTGATGAAATACCAGCCATTACCTTCGATGGTGGAGTTATCAAGCTGGTGGCTGGAGAGCTGACCGTTGACGGCCAGATACACCAGGGCGCCGTCACCGGCGGTAGCACACGGCCTTTGTATGCGGATATCCACCTGGAACCGGGACAGGAAACCCTGCTGCCGATCGATCCGGAACTGGAAGGCCTGCTCTATCTGTACGCCGGAGAAGCGTCCCTGCATTCAGCGACAGGCCCCCAGCCCCTGAAACGCTCAGCGGCAAGCATTCTTTCCGAAGGTGACAGCGTCCGCGTTGGCGCCGGTAAGAACGGAGCCCGAGTGCTGCTGATTGCCGGCAAACCGATTGGCGAGCCTGTGGTGCAGTATGGCCCGTTCGTGATGAACAGTCGTGAAGAGATCGAGCAGACTCTGCGGGACTACAGGGACGGCCGTCTGACGGCCTGAAGGCCTTCAGGCAAAGGGCTTATGGGCGATCAGTTCCTGCACCAGCGGGCGCATGGTCAGATCCATGGCCAGCGATAGCTTGGTTCCCGGGATGACCAGCGTGTCGTACCGGGACAGGCTGCTGCCGCCAATCATTTGCAACAGATAGGGGAAATCCACCTCCGATGGGTCTCGGAACCGGATGACGATCAGGCTCTCGTCTTCTGTCGGCACATCGCGGACCACAAAAGGATTGGAGGTATCCACCAGCGGAATGCGTTGGAAGTTCACATGGGTGTGCGCAAACTGAGGGACAATATCGTGCACGTAATCGTCCATACGGTTGACGATGGTCTGAACGACGGCGTCCTGTGAGTACCCTCGCTTGTTGGTGTCGCGGTGAATTTTCTGGATCCATTCCAGGTTGACGATCGGTACCACTCCCACCAACAGATCCACGTACTGGGCAATGTTGTAGGCATCGCTGACCACGCCCCCATGCAGCCCCTCGTAGAACAGAAGATCGGTTTCCGCCGCCAGCGGTCCCCAGGGGGTGAAGGTACCCGGTTTGTGGCCGGCCTCAATCAACCGCCGGTCTTCGTCATGCACATACTGGCGGAACTGGCCGTTGCCGGTGTGCCCATAGTCATAGAACAGGGCTTCCAGCTTGTCGACATGGTTCGCCGCCAGCGCAAAATGGTTGCGTTCACCGAACTGTCCCTTCGCCGCGAGGCGGGCCATCTGCTCACGGTTGTAGCGGTGGAAACTGTCACCACTGACCATGGCGGCCCGCAGCCCTTCGCTGGCAAACAGGCGGCTGAAAATCTCACCCGTAGTGGTGGTTCCAGCGCCGGAGGAGCCGGTAACCGCGATGATCGGATGGCGTTTAGACATAAGCAGGAGGTCCGGAAAGTCAGTCCAGGCTGGTCAGCAGCCGCGGCTTTTCGATGGTGAAACCCTGAGCGTAATCCACACCCAGACTGGTCAGCATATCGAGAACCGCGCGGGTTTCAACCCGTGAAGCAATCACTTCCCGTTTCATGTAGTGCGCCATATCCACCATGGACTTCACCATGGCCTGATCGGTTTCACTGGTGTCCAGTTGGCTGGTGAAGGCGCTGTCCAGCTTGATCATGTCCACCGGCAGGCTGCGCATGAACTGGAACGACGTTGGCCCACTGCCAAAATCCCCCAGGCAGAAACGGCATCCCAGCTCCTTCATTTCCTCAATGAATTCTGAAATGCCCTGAATGTCGTTGATCGCGGAGGCCTCGGTTATTTCGAACCACAGTCGTTCAATGGGTGCGTCCTTCTGGCTCAGCTTGTCGTAAATAAACTCCATCAACTGCTGATCATTCAACGAGTGGCCAGAAAGGTTGATGCAAATCCCCCCCATGTGCTTCGGATCCGGTGCGTGGTCGCGCAGCCAGTCCAGCATATGCCCCACCACCCAGCGGTCCACCGCCTGCATGCGATCATAACGCTCCGCCATGCGGACAAAATCCTTGCCGGTGATAAGGTTGCCGTCATCACCATACATACTGATGAGAACCTCATACTGCGCTGCCATGGACGTACGCGCGTGCAGCGGGATGATCTTCTGGCAACGCAGCAACATACGCTCCTCGTTGAGATCCCCAAGGTTGGCCACCTTCGCTGCAATCTGCTCCTGACGGGCATGGTCATGCGCATCCAGGGTGTATTCCATCACCTTGCCATGGCCGCGTTTCTTGGCCGACTTCATGGCTTCCTCCGCCGCCTTCAGCCAACGTTCGGCATTTGCCAGCGCCGGCAACTCAGGTGCCAGGCCAACACTGGCAGAGAGATGGTAACTGCCACTGTCGAAAACAAATTCCATGGCTTCTATGGCTGAGACTATCCCACGGGACGCGTCCAGGGCGTTTTCCGCCGGCAACATAAACGCGAACTCGTTCCCCGAGAACCGGGCCAGCGGCATGCCATCACCAACATGGCTGCGAAGCACATCAGCCACCCTGCGCAATGCTTCATCACCGGCCTGATAGCCGGCCGTATCGTTGAGCAGACGGAACTGCCGCAGGTCCAGCAACACAAGAGCCCGCTGGTCCTCGCGCCTGGCCAGTTGCTGATCCAACATACGTTCAAATTCGCGGCGCCCCAGCAAGCCGGTCAGCTCGTCATGGGTGGACGCCCACGACAACTGGTCATAGACCTTACGCACCATCCGGTCGATGCTCTCATCCACCAGGGGCCGGTCGTACTGGTTGTCCGGAACGATAATGCCTTTGCGCATGTGTTGGGCCAAAGCCTCCAGCGCCAGCTCGACCACGCGCATACCCTGATGATTGACGAATACAAATCGACTGAAGCCTCGGGCTACCCATACCAGGCGGATATACTGGGGCTCATCCGGTTTTTCCTGATCCCGCAACCAGTCGCCGGTACGCAGTTGCTGTGCCCGGTTGATCCACCGCTGCAGGCTGCGCTGATCACGCTCGGACATTGCCTGACGCTTGTCGTCCTCGCTTTTCGACGGTGGAATCTCCACCATCTCGGGCGGGTTTTCAGGGCTGCGCACCAGGAACTGCTTGAGCTCGTCGCGTATCTGGGAGGACGGCATGTGGTTGCTGGAGATAGACGCCAGCCCATCCTGGATCACCCGCAGCAGTTCGGGCAGATTGATATTGCTTTGCGGATCCTCCGCGAAGGTCATCAGCGAATCGATCACCGACAGGTAATCCTGCCACAGAGGGCTGTCCTCTCCCTGGCGTATCCAGGTCAGCGACAGCAGGTCTCGCCAGCCGCCATCCAGCAGACTGACCACGGCTTTCGGCACTTTTTTCCCGGCCAGTTTAAGCTCCAGCACCCGGGCAACCGCCTTCTTGGATTCAGAAACCTTCTGGGCGCCCTCCGCTGCTGCCGTTACCCTTTCCACGTTGCGGCGGTAGACCAGGTTCTGGCGATCAATCAGCGAGTCCAACTCCTGCACCGCGTTCTCGAACACGCTGGTATCCTGTTCAAAATCGGTGGCTATCCGCTGGATCAGCTCATCAATACGCCGCTGAACAACCGGATTGATGCGGCCGCCTTTCACACCCAACTGGGCCAGGCGATTCATCACACCGCGCACCGGGCTTTCCTGGTCGTCGAAGAATTCCGGGTCGCGCATCACCACTTTCAGCACTGGCACTTCCAGCTGGCGCATCCGCGACTGGGCGTATTCACTGAGTTTCGGGCTTTCCACCACACTGTTGAAGAAGCGGTCCACCACGTCCAGCGTGCCCTGTTGCTCTTCGCCCAGGGCATGTTCACCGCTTTCCTTCACTCTTTCCACGACACGTTCGCGGAGGGAGGGCTGGTCCGGAGCCACCGTCGCAGCCTGTACCTGGAGCTCCTGCAATTGCTTCTGTAACTCTCCGGCAGACAGCTCCCTCGCACCGGGGGAAAAATCAGCAGGAGCAACGTCGCCCCTTGCCAGGCGGCTGGCAGACAGGGTACCGAGGAGGTTTTTTACCGTGGCAAAAGCGTTCTGGGCGGCGCTGGCATAGCCCCGAAACTCGGTCACCGACTTACGGGATGACTGCTGGCTGCTCTTTTGCGCCGGGGCCTGCTGTACCGCCGCTCCAGAGTCGTCCGGTTGCCGTGCTTCCGTCGGCGGAGCTGGTTTTTTCTCGCTCTGTTCGGATGTCTTTGGCGCCTGCTCACTGAGATACTTGCTGAGATCCAGGTCCGGCAGCACACCATGGCGGATCAGGATGCTGTTCAACTCCCGGTACAGCGGCCCAAGGTGCATCAGCACCGATTTCTCGAAGACACGCAAGCAGACTTTTTCTACCTCGCGATCCGCCTTGAGCTGGCTCAAGCCAACATGGAATGACTCACAGATCAACGAAGGCCCCAACGGATTATGATGCCCCGTGGAATTGGCGATGCCCAGTTTATCGAGCCGCAACTTCAGCTGAAGCAATTCACCCCGATATTGGGTATCCGCCTTCGTGACCATCACCCGAATCGTCAGCCAGTCTTCGAACTCGCCCTTGTCGACAACCGACAATTCAGACCCTGGAAACCCCTTCGGAGCAGGCTTTAGTGGCGATTCCAGGCTACGCGCCATCTGATGCCAGATGACCCGCTGACGGGCCTGAAGCTGGCCAGAGGCATCCATGTACTCATTCGCCTGCTGGTCATTACCAGCCTTCTGGGCAGCATCCCGCAAGGCGGTTGTCATCTGCACAAGACAGGCATCCATCAACGGCTCAATATACTGAATCACCGCCTTCGCGGATTGATGCAGAACAAACTGGACCTTGTCACTGGGTGCCCGTAGTGACGCACGGTCCTGATGACGGTTGGCACCACATTGCTCCAGCATGGCGCTGACGGCTTCCGGGTTGGAGCGGGTAAAACTCACGCCCATGGCGCCCTCTATCCGCCGCCTGATATTTACATGAAGCTCATGGCGCTTACGGCCATCAGGGCTGCGAAAGCGTACCACCAGTTCCTCGGCACCCCGCGAGAGCACCTGATCCAGTTTTCTGGACGTTTCCCCGGAATAACGTACAAACAGGCCTTCCGCGCAAAAGTCGGCGATCTGGCACGGTAGATTGTCACCACTGCCAACATCCAGCTGAGCAGCGAGTTTAATCGGTTGGCGGGGACTAGAACGACGTTCTTTCGGATCCATGAACTACCTGATATCTGGTAAAGCCGAGTGACCCGATAGGGTAAACTGTTTCTGTCACCGGCCGGTATCCCTGAAAGGCAGCGGTAGCTACCTGCTACTTGGGGGAACATGGCTGTAATATAGCGTCTGGCAACTATGCCAGCCAGCCACGAAATAACAGCCTGGACTATGAAACAGCTTAGTCAGATCTACATCGTTATGCTACTGATAACGACACTTTCAGGGTGTACGACTTTAGGTTATTACAGCCAGGCGGTCAGTGGCCACCTGTCACTGATGATGTCCACGCAATCCGTGTCCGGACTGATCGACGCACCATCGACACCGCCGGCGTTGAAGCAGAAACTCCTGGTGGCGAACGAAGCCCGTCAGTTTGCCGCGCATCGTCTGGCACTGCCGGTGGGAGACGCCTTTGCAGAGTACGCTGAGCTCGGGCGGCCCTGGGTGGTTGTCAATCTGGTGGCCGTTCCGGAGTTTTCCCTTCAGGCCCATCGGTGGTGCTATCCAGTGGTTGGCTGCCAGGCCTACCGGGGCTACTACGAGCTGGAGAACGCCCGGAACGAGCAGCAATTATTCATGGCGGACAACTACGACACGTTCATTGGTGGTGTCACCGCCTATTCAACCCTGGGCTGGTTCGACGACCCTCTACACACCGGCTTCACGTCGTTGCCAGACAACCGCATGGTAGCGCTGATGTTCCATGAACTGGCGCATCGCGTGGTCTATATAAGCGACGATACGGCCTTTAATGAGAGCTTCGCAACTGCCGTGGAGTTGGAGGGCCTCCGGCTGTGGCTGGAGACAGAGGGCGATGGTTCGGGGTTCCAGAGGGCGCTGGCGCGTCTACGTCAACGCAACCAGACCCTCGCCCTGGTCGAGGACGTATCACGGCAGCTTGAAGCACTCTACGCCCGACAGGGCACCCTGCCCAAGACGGAACTCCGACATCAGAAAGCGCAGCTGTTCCAGGCCCTCCAGGACGATTACCTGGCCCTGTCAGCAACCTGGGAGCAGCCAGGACCGTTTGGAGAAAATCCGACCGGACTGAACAACGCCAACCTCGCCCTGTTCAGCCAGTACAACCAGCATGTGCCCGCCTTCCGACAGTTACTCCGGGACCATGCTGGCGACTTCAGCGACTTCTATAAAGCGGTGGAGACCCTGGCAGATCAGTCCCAAGACATTCGACAGCGCCGGCTATCCGATCTAGGACAACGCTTTCACGAAGACCTTTGAGTTACGCTGGGTGTTGTAGGACGCCAGCTTCGGCCCCGGCAATTCACGCACCGTGGAAGGTTGGAACCCCCGTTCCCGGAACCAGTGTTCGGTCTGGGTGGTCAGCACGAACAACCGTTGGATGCCCTGGCCCCGGGCCAGCTTTTCAACCATCGCCAGGATGTCATCACCGCGACCGGCACGGCGATAGGCCTGGTCCACGGCGAAACATGAAAGCTCGCCCGCACCTTCATCGGGGTAATGGTAAAGCGCAGCGCATCCCACAATCGTGCCGTCCCGCTCAGCCACCACGAACCGACTGATTTCGGTTTCCAGCATTTCCCGGGAACGGCGCACCAGAATGCCCTGCTCTTCCAGCGGCTGGATCAAGCCGAGAATACCGCCAATGTCCTCCACCCGGGCCTGGCGGATCTGCTCGTAGTTGTCACCACTGACCAGCGTGCCCGCACCGTCACGGGTAAACAGCTCTTCCAGCAACGCGCCATCATCGACGTAACTGATAATATGAGCCCGACGCACACCTTTCACGCAGGCGTCACAGGCTGCCCGCAGCAGATCGCCATCATGCCCCTGCACCATACCTGCCGCCAGACGATCAGATGCCTGACGAGCGGACAGTTCACGGATCAGTCCGGCATTTTCATCCAGCAACCCCTGATTCTCGGCAAACATGATGAGCTTCTCAGCCTGTAGCGCAGCGGCCACCTGGCTACCCACATCTTCATAAGACAGGTTAAAGGCATCTCCGGTCGGCGAATACCCAAGCGGCGGCAGCAGTACGATATGACCCAACTCCAGCAATTTCTCGATTCCGGCCACGTCTACCCGACGAACCTGCCCGGTATAGCCAAAATCGATGCCGTCCAGAACGCCTACCGGCCTCGCGGTGACATAGTTGCCGCTGCTTACCCTGATTCGTGCGTTATGCATGGGTGAGTTCACCAGTCCCATGGACAACTGGCTTTCCAGATACGCCCGCAGCCCACCAATGGCTTCCAGCACCGGCGTCAATTGTTGTTCCGGCGTTACCCGCAAGCCTCGGTGGAAAGTGGATTCTTCGTTTGCCGCGTCCAGACGCGACTGAATCTGGGGCCTTGCACCGAAGGCCACCACGAGCCGGATACCCAAACTGCTTAGCAAAGCAATGTCATGAATGATGTTGATCAGGTTGTCATGGGCAATCGCATCCCCCCCAATCGTCAACACCACAGTGCGACCACGGTGTGCATTAATATAGGGCGATGAGTGGCGGAATCCATGCAACCATTCGTTCGATTTCAAACTCTTCTCCTGCGAGTTTTCAGCTTATGGAGCGTTCCGGGTATTGGCGGGAGACTCTCCCAAAACACGCCCGTGAATACGTCCCTGTAGGGCTCGGTCGCGCCATCCCTGGCGCTCCACGGTTTTGGGAGAGTCTCCCGCCAATACCCTCGTTATACCTCTGAGCTACCTTCCAAACGATCAAAGGCAGAACCTTGTGATCAATCCTTTGAGGATTTTTACCGCCGGGTCCAACTGCGACAACTCCAGGAATTCATCGGGTTGGTGTGCCTGATCGATGTAGCCGGGGCCCATAACCAGGGTTTCCATACCCAATTTCTGCAACCACGGTGCTTCCGTGGCAAAGGCTACCGCTTCCGCAGTATGGCCTGTCAGTTTCTCACAGGCGCGGACCAGTTCGGCTTCGGCCGGGGTTTCAAATGGCGGCACACCATCGAACAACGGCTCAAATGTCAGCGACAACTCACGGCTTTTGGCGACCGGCTGCAGGGTGTCGAGTATCTCCTGGCGCAGTGCCTTCATGTCCATGCCGGGCAAGGGGCGCAGATCAAAATGCAACTCGCAGCGGGCGCAAATGCGATTAGGATTATCACCGCCGTGGATGCAACCCAGGTTCATGGTGGGTAACTGAACCTTGAAATTGGGGTTGCTGTATTTCGCCTGCCACCCCGACCGCAGCGCGAGCAGTTCACCCAGCGCTTCGTGCATGCCTTCCATCGCGTTGCGGCCAAGGGACGGGTCAGAGGAATGGCCGGACTGGCCCTCGAACACGAGGCGCTCCATCATGATGCCCTTGTGCATGCGCACAGGCTTCAAGCCGGTAGGCTCACCGATGACCGCATAGCGGGCCTTGGGACGACCGGCCTCGGCCAGCGCCCGGGCACCATCCATGGAGCTTTCCTCGTCGGCGGTGGCGAGAATGATCAGTGGCTGCTTCAGGTCCTGGTCCACAAAGGCTTTGGCCGCTTCAATGGCCAGCGGGAAAAAGCCTTTCATGTCGCAGGTGCCAAGGCCATACCAGCGGTCGTCCCGTTCGGTCAGGGTAAACGGGTCGCTTTGCCAGCGCTTGTCGTCAAACGGGACGGTATCGGTATGGCCCGAGAGCACCAGACCGCCAGGGCCGCTGCCCAGTGTCGCGATCAGGTTGTACTTTCCGGGCAATCCGGGCACTTCCAGTATCTCGACCTTGAACCCCATGGGCTCCAGCCATTCGGCCAGGGTACGCACCACCGGTTCGTTGCTGTGATCCCACTCGGCAGACGCACTGCTGATCGACGGCTGTGAAATCAGCCTGGTGAGCATCTCGCGAATGCCAGGCAGGTGTTGGATGGATCCGGACATAGAACACTCTCCGCCCCGGTGTGGGGCTAGCGGGCCTGGCCTTGGCGCCAGACCTCAAACGTTGCAATCAGTCTGATGGCGATCGGATACGCCACTTCCCCGCCATCAATCAGCCGTGCGACTTCCAGTCGTTCGTCACCCACGCTGACCAGGCGGCCTTCCACAACATTACCATTGTCCAGCGTAACTCTCACCGTGCGCCCGACCCAGGTTTCAGCATTCTCCGTGTCGGCCAGGTTCCAGCCATCGACGACCGGGGCACCCTCTCCCGGCACTACCGGTTCAAGCACTTCCTGAGGCACATCCGGCACCGCGGGCTCGACGCGCTCAAGATAGACATCGGGCACCACCGAACGGTTGTAGTGGACGGCCAGGCTGGCGTCTGCGGATTCATCGCTGCGAACAGGCACGCCCCATACCGGTGCCGAAGGATTCAATTCCAGGGTCAGTTCTCCGCCTTCTGTCAGCCACTGTCGGTAGAGGGCCAGCAACTGGTCACTGGCGCCAAAGCCACGAGCCGCCAGCGAGTCGCGAAACGCTGCCATGACGATACCGGCCCATTCCCCGGTTTCCACACCCGATTCCCTGGCACAGTAGGCCGCAACACGACGCATCAGGCCACCATCCCGCAATGTCACAGTAACCGGCGACTGCGTGGATTCCGGCAGGGCCGGCAATGACAGGGGATTCAGGCGAGCGCCGGGCCAGTCCAATTCCACGCTGCCGGCGTTGGCGGTCGTCAGCTCCGCGTAGAGACCATCGCCACTCTGAATGACCATAGCCTCCCCGGACACACCATCGACACCAAGACGCATCAGATCACCGCTACCCAACTGCTGGCGATGATCAGGACCGCAGACCGGTGAGAACAACGCCGGGGTTGCGTCGCCTGCTGCCGTCACCCAGTTACGGAACATGTTGGTGTCGAGACCCAGGCTCAGGTTCTCCGCCACCAATGACCAATGCGGGGGCAGGTCCGCAGGGTCCAGGAGCGCACGCACGAGGGCGACCGGAGAGCCTGCATTGAACATCAACCGGTCGAACACCACCGGGCGGGTAAGCCGGAAATCCTGGTAGCTGCCATCACCCAGCACCAGTCGGCCGACGAGGTCCGAGCGAATATTACCCCGATCAATAACGCCCAGTTCCTCAATCGCCTGCTGGGCATCGGCCAGCCGCTGGTCAGCCAGCCACCAGACCGCCCCTTTGAACGACAGGTAGCCTATCAGGGCCAGGATAACCAGAAAGGTCAGCAGGCGCTTCATGATGTGGTCCTCTTGGGGCGTGACGCCAGGATGTTACCTCGCATTGCGAGGCAACAGGCGGCATTGGTCAGTTACGGGAGATCAGGGTGCCGACACCTTCATCCGTGAAGATTTCCAGCAGCGTTGCATGGGCTACGCGGCCATCAATGATGTGGGAGGTTCGAACACCATTCTCCACAGCGCTCAGGGCGCAGCGGATCTTGGGCAGCATACCGCCGTGGATGGTGCCATCGTCTATCAGCTCGTTGACCTGTTTTGCGGTCAATCCGGTCAGCACTTTGTCTTCCTTGCTCTTGAGGCCGGACACATTGGTTAGCAGGATCAGCTTTTCTGCCTTCATGGCTTCCGCCACCTTGCCCGCTACCAGATCGGCGTTGATGTTGTAGGACGCACCATCGGGACCAACACCAATCGGAGCGATCACCGGAATAACATTGCTACGGGTGAGCATGTCGATCACTTCCACGTTCACGCTGGCAACTTCGCCCACGTGACCGATATCAATGATTTCCGGACGCTGCAGCTCCGCGGAACGGTTCATGACTTCCAGCTTGCGGGCGCGGATCAGATTGGCGTCCTTTCCGGTCAGGCCAACTGCTGTACCGCCATGGGAGTTGATCAGCGAGACAATCTGCTTGTTAACCTGGCCGCCCAGCACCATTTCCACCACGTCCATGGTCTGGCTATCGGTAACGCGCATACCGTTCACAAAATTGGATTTGATGTTGAGGCGCTCGAGCAATTCACCGATCTGGGGGCCGCCACCGTGGACCACAATGGGGTTGATACCCACCAGCTTCATCAGAACGACATCACGGGCGAAGCTGCTTTTCAGCTCCTCATTTTCCATGGCGTTGCCGCCGTATTTGATCACTACCGTTTTTCCGGTAAACCGCTGGATATAGGGCAGCCCCTTACTCAGTACGGCCGCCACCTGCATTGCTGTTTCACGATCCAGAGCCATTCATCTTGCCTTGTTAGTCAGAAAAGTCGGTTCATTATTTCAGAGCTGTCAGAAATCCGCGACAAGGTCCGGAGCCGCCTTTTGAAGCTGCTCACGGAACACCGCCTTGATACGCTCGAGCGCCTCTTCGGTTTCAGCCTCGAAGCGGAGTACCAACACCGGTGTGGTGTTGGAAGCACGGCACAGGCCCCAGCCATCGGTAAATTCAACGCGGATACCGTCAATGGTGCTGATGTTTCCGTCACCGAAGTCCCCTTCGCGGCCCAGCTTTTCCATCAATGGGAACTTGGTCTCGTCGGAGACCTCCACGTTCAGCTCCGGGGTGCTGATATCTTCGGGGAAATCCTCAAAGACCTCATCGCAGTGCCGGTCTTCGATGCCAAGGATTTCCAGCAATCTGGCAGCGGAGTACAAGCCGTCATCAAAGCCCATCCAGCGTTCGCCGAAGAAGATATGCCCGCTCATTTCACCCGCCAGCAAGGCACCGGATTCCTTCATCTTGGCCTTCATCAACGAGTGACCGGTTTTCCACATGATTGGCCGGCCACCAGCCTCGGAGATCACACCCGCAAGGCGACGGCTGCACTTTACGTCGTACAGAACATCGGCACCGGGGTTGCGCGACACCACATCCCGGGCAAAAAGCATCAGCAGGCGGTCCGGCCAGATGATCTTCCCGGTGTTGGTCACAACGCCCAGGCGATCGCCGTCGCCATCGAAAGCCAGGCCGATATCGGCGCCTTCGGCCTTCACGCGCTCGATAAGGTCCGCCAGATTTTCCGGCTTGCCAGGATCGGGGTGATGATTGGGGAAATTACCATCCACCTCACAGTAGAGCGGTATCACTTCGCAGCCCAACTCTTCGATCAGTAGCGGTGCAAGCTCTCCGGCGATGCCATTTCCAGCATCCAGCACCACCTTCAAGGGCGCCGCAACCGCAATGTCACCCACGATACGATCCAGATAAGCGCGGCGCACGTCCTCTGAAGACTGGGCACCATGGCCACTGGCAAAGTCACCCGTACGGATTCGCTGCAGCAGTTTCTGGATTGCCTCGCCGGACAGGGTTTCGCCACCCAGCATGATCTTCAGACCGTTATAGTTGGCCGGGTTGTGGCTGCCGGTCACCATAACACCGGAACCGTTATCCAGCTCGTGGGTCGCAAAGTAGAGTACCGGGGTGGGCACGGCCCCCACATGGATGACGTTGCATCCAGTGGCCATGACGCCCCGCGCCAGCGCATCGGCCAGGTCGGGGCTGGAATGCCGGCCATCGTACCCGATGCACAGACTGTCCACTCCCCGCTCAATAGCCTCACTGCCGATGGCACGGCCGATGACGGTGACAATATCCGCCGTCAGGGTATCGCCAACAATGCCACGAATGTCGTAGGCCCGGAATATGGTGTCTGAGACCTCGGCCTCAGGCAGGCTGACCTCTTCGACGTCTGGCGTATCGTCAAGGCCATCGGACCCGCCGAAGCCCAGCACATCGTCATCGCCATCAAGCATATCAATGTCCAGTACATCCTTGTCCTGGAACAACGGCTCATCAGCGGTTGATGGGGATGGCTGCCGACTGCCCGGTTTCGGCCGCGCCGATTCACCGGCCTTGGCAACCCGTTTTTCCACCATCTGGGCGAGCCGGTGCAGCACTTCAGCCGTCGACGCCACCATGTCCCACTTCAACGTCGGTGGCTTCACCCGCTCACCACCAAAGACCTTATGGGCCCACTGGATAACGGCCGTTACGTCCTGTCGCAGCCCTTTCTGGGCATTGCCGAGCAAGACCCAGACAATGATTGCGGCGACCAGGGCCGGAACCAGCGCAAACACAATAGCCATCGTGCCACTGAAAAGCGGCGCGGGGGCAGTGGCAGGTTTGTATCGGAGCTTCCAGTCAGGGTTGATAAGATCCCGCTCGTACGTCGGGCCATTGCCACTACCGCGGCTGACGATGTTGCGGGTTGAACCATTTACCGACTGTACCAGGGAAAACTCTCCGCCCAATGCCGAGTTAACACCGGTCATCAGGGGTTGCAGCCGTGCAGCATCAAACACCACCAGGACACTGCCAGTGACGGCTCGACTCTGGGGGTTGCGAACCGGGGTCGACATCTGCAGATACCACTGGCCGTTGCGCGGAAACGCATCCGGGAAAAGCCTTTGCCCCGTCTCGGCGCGACGAGCAAGGTCCAGGCCGGAAAAACCCAGTGTGGGTTCGGAGGAGGTACGGGGGATGTCTCCGTAGGGGAAAAGGTAGACGGCCTCAATATCCGGCAACACCTTGGCAAGATTTGCTGCGGCGGCACTCAGAGAAGCCTCCCCTCTCAGGGCGGCGCGCACATAATCCTGATCGGCGACACCCTCAACCGTGGACTGCAGCAAGGCAAGCTGCTGATTGACGCGCACGGCCACGGCGTCTGCCTCCAGGGCAGCCTGACTGTCGTAACGACGGGACTCTGCCGGAACCGCCAACAGAAAATACAGCAATGCTGCCGAAGCCACGCCGGCAAGCACCACCACGACAGCCTGGGAAACGGCAACGGACGTCAGCCGTTTATGCCGTGGGCCGGTGGCTGATTTTTTCTCCTTGCTCTGTTTTTTTGTCTGCTTCCCGTCCGGTTTGGCATCGGGTGCAGCGTCCTCAGAGTTCTTCTTTTTACCAAGCTTCATAGTCCATCCTGCAGGTGTTATTCGCCCGAATTCTTCAATTATCAGGGAAGTATAGACCCTGAGCAGCGATCTGCGCCTGACGCCTCATCGCGTTCCCGTGGAACCAAAGCCGCCGTCACCTCGCACGCTGGCGTCAAAGGAAGACACCACTTCGAAGTCTGCCTGTACCACTGGCACCAGCACCAGCTGCGCAATACGCTCACCCACATCGATGGTGAACTCGCTTTGCCCCCGATTCCAGCAGGAAACCATTAACTCGCCCTGATAGTCGGAATCGATCAGGCCCACCAGATTGCCCAACACAATGCCATGTTTGTGGCCGAGACCGCTGCGGGGAAGAATCATTGCGGCCAACGAAGTATCCGCGATGTGAATCGAGAGCCCGGTCTTTATCAGTTCGGTCTGCCCCGGCTTCAGTGTGAGCGGTGCGTCCAGACAGGCGCGCAGGTCCAACCCTGCAGAGCCATCCGTCGCATACTCGGGAAAAGGGACTGAACGACCGATCCGGTCATCCAGAATGCGTACCTGAAAGGTTTTGCGGGTCATTGAGTTTCCTTGTTACAGAGCGCCGGCTGCGCCAGCCTTTGATTTGAGGTGTTCGCCAATCAGTGCCATCAGTCGCTGAGCGATGGCCACCTTGGTGTCAGGCCCGATCGCCTCCTGGCCCTGGGCCCAGAAAGCAATCACTGCGTTACTGTCACTGTTGAAACCCAGCCCTGGCGTAGACACGTCGTTGGCCACAATCATATTCAGCTTTTTGCGTGTCAGTTTGTCGAGGGCATAATGCTCTACGTCCCGGGTTTCTGCCGCAAAACCCACGGTAAAGGGCGCATCGGCACGCGCAGCTATGGCAGCAAGGGTATCGGGATTACGCACCAGCGACAGACTCATGCCTTCATCCGTTTTCTTGATCTTGTCGCCGGCACAGCTGTCGGGGCGATAATCCGCCACCGCCGCCGTCGCAATAAACAGGTCGCAGCCTTCATCCACAGCGCCACTGGCACACTCCAGCATGTCCTGCGCGGTTGTCACACCGCGAACCTCAACGCCCGCCGGCGCTTCGATGGACACCGGGCCACTGACAAGGACGACGTCCGCACCGGCCATTTTTGCGGCTGAGGCCAACGCATACCCCATTTTGCCAGAGCTGTAATTGCTGATATAGCGCACCGGGTCAATCGGCTCCCGCGTAGGGCCCGCGGTTATAACCACACGCCGGCCCGCCAGCGGGCCTTTGGTGGCACCGGAAATCAGGTCAAACAACACAGTGGGCTCCAGCATTCGGCCCGGCCCGACATCACCGCAGGCCTGCGCGCCCTGGTCGGGCCCCAGGAGGGTCACCTGGGCATCCGCCGCCAGCAGCTCAATGTTTCTCTGGGTTCGGCGATTACCCCACATGGCTTGATTCATCGCCGGAGCCACTGCAATGGGGGCCTCTGTGGCACAACAAAGCGTGGTCAGCAGATCGTCAGCCATGCCCTGGGCCAGGCGGGCTATGAAATCCGCGGAGGCGGGCGCAATCACTACCTGATCGGCCCATTTTGCCAGTTCGATATGCCCCATTCCGGACTCTGCTTCCGGATCCAGCAAAGAGGTTCTGACCGGCTCACCGCTAAGCGCCTGAAACGTCAGTGGTGTCACGAAGGCCTCGGCACCACGGGTCATCACAACCCGTACCTCGTGACCGGATTTTTTTAGCAGGCGAACCAGTTCTGCGCTCTTGTAGGCAGCGATGCCACCGGTCACGCCCAGCAGAATTCGTTTAGCGGCCATCAACGGCTCCGTATTCATCACGAAATGAAAGGCTTATAAGATAGCATGCCAGAGCGCTGCCGGCAGCCTCACAGCCATGCTAGAATTCCAGCCGTCCACCGGGCGACCCCCACCCCGGTATTTAAGGCGCAGGATGCGCGCAATAACGGTAGAAAGGACTCCACCATGTCACATTCAGACTGGCCCACCGACGAACGCCCGAGGGAACGCCTGCTGGCCCACGGCGCCAACAGCCTGTCGGACGCGGAACTGCTGGCCATTTTTTTGCGAACCGGCACTGCCGGCATGCCCGTGATGGCGCTCGCCCGCCATCTCACCGAAGCCTTCGGTGGCCTGCGAGGATTGATGACCGCTTCGCGCAGGCAATTCTGCGACGTCAAAGGGCTCGGTACTGCAAAGTACGCCCAGGTCCAGGCGGCTATGGAAATGGCCCGACGGGTCATGGACGAGCCACTTCGCCAGGGGGACCCATTGCGCTCGCCGGAGGATACCCGTCGTTTCCTGTGCAGCCGCCTTGGCACCTACCCCCACGAGGTTTTCTCAGGCCTGTTCCTGGATAACCGGCATCGGGTGATCCGCTATCAGGAGTTGTTCCGGGGGACCATTGACGGCGCAGCTGTCTACCCGAGGGAGGTGGTCCGGCAAGCCCTGGAGTTTAACGCAGCGGCGGTTATATTCGCCCATAACCACCCGTCAGGGGTCGCAGAGCCCAGCCAGTCGGACATTTCACTGACCCGGAGATTGAAAGAGGCACTGGGATTGGTGGATATCAGGGTTCTTGACCATATGGTTGTCGGCCATGGTGAGGTAATATCACTTGCAGAACGGGGACTGATGTAAAGAGGCTGATGTAAATCTGTTGGCGCTTCATCGGAAAACTGGCCAAATTCCCAACAAATTTTTGCGTTGGGGAAGCAGTTCTGGTATAAAAGCGTCCCTTTCTGGCGGCGTCTGGCGAGCAGCGTGCATTTTTTGAGGCGCAGGTAGCAACCAGAGACCCGATTAAACGATTTAAATACGCATTTTCAGGACCAAAGCTCAGGTCGGAGGCAAGTATGTCCAGAGTCTGTCAGGTTACCGGTAAGCGACCGGTCACCGGTAACAACGTTTCTCACGCGATGAACCACTCACGTCGTCGTTTTCTGCCCAACCTGCAGAACCATCGCTTCTGGGTTGAATCAGAGAAGCGCTTCGTAAAGCTGCGCGTATCCACCAAGGGTATGCGTGTTATCGACAAAAAAGGCATTGACGCTGTGCTGGCCGATCTTCGTGCCCGCGGCGAGAAATTTTAAGGAGCCGCATCATGCGCGAGAAAATCAAGCTGGTTTCATCAGCAGGTACTGGTCACTTCTACACGACCAAGAAGAACAAGCGTAACACCCCGGAAAAAATCGAGATCAAAAAGTACGATCCGGTTGTCCGCAAGCATGTTGCGTACAAGGAAGCGAAGATCAAGTAAGATTTTCGTTACCCAAGAAACCCGGCCATGGCCGGGTTTTTTTGTGCCTGGCCTTAAAATGTTTCCAGATACCCTTTGGGCAACTTGATGTCCATGGCGATCGGCAAATGATCCGACACCGGATAGCTGACCACCTCTGACCGTCGTATCTCCAGGCTTGGGCTGACCAGTATGTGATCCAGCGCCCTCTCCGGTCGCCAACTCGGAAAACTGTGGGCCGTCTCGGGCAGCGGGACCAGGTTCGAATGCTTCAGCGGCGTATTGCTCAACAACTGCTCTGCGTGGTTATTCAGGTCCCCCATGAGAACCACATGCTGATACTCGGAAATCAATTCCTGAATATACGCCAGTTGCCGCTGCTGAGCCGCCTTGCTGAGCGAGAGGTGCATCATCACCAACACCAGGGGGTCTTCCTCTGCCCCGTAACGGGCGATAATGGCACCCCGCCCCGGAATCAGTCCGGGCAACCGGTGCTCCTTCACATCCAGCGGACGATAACGACTCAGCAGGCCATTGCTGTGCTGAGCCAGCTGCCCAAGGTTCCGATTGAGCTGCTGGTACCAGTAAGGAATGCCTGAAGCCTCGGCCAGATACTGAACCTGATTGATGTAACCACTGCGCAGACTGCCACCATCACACTCCTGCAGGGCGACCACATCGTAGTTACTCAGCAGGGTGGCGATACGGTCCAGGTTCTGGATGCGGTTGCGGTGAGGCAGAAAGTGCTGCCAACTCCGGGTGAAGTAGTGGCGGTAGGAGGAGGTGTTGATGCCGACCTGGATATTGAAGGTCAGCAGCCGGATGTGACGATGCGCCTCAAACTCGGGAACGTGCTCATCGCCAGAACAAGCCCCGCGCGGGCCGTTCGTCGACCTGAGGATACCATTCAGCTGCTTGCGAATACGGTTGTACATGATGGCAGCTCAGACTCCTGACAAGGCCCGGTCACGGCCAGCGGACCGGGCCCATGCGTTTACTCGGCCTGACCAGCACGCTCCTGCTCAATCAGGTAATCGACAACCTCCAATGCCGCTTCATGGCTACCCGCCATGGAAGCCGTAACCCTGTACTTGCCATTCACAAGCATAGTCGGTGTGCCGGTAACACGCGCACCCCGAATCTTGGCCTGAGCCTGCTGCATTTTGGCATTAACACCGAAACTGTTGTAATTCTTGAGGAATTCTTCGCCGTCGACACCGTGCCCGGCCACGAAATCAGCAAGAGCTTCACCCGAATTCAGCGGGCGACGCTCTCCCGCAAGCGCATCGAACAGTGCGTCATGAACCTTGTCCAGTTCTCCCATGGCTTCCAGCGCGTAAAAGGCCTTGGCATGGGGCTCCCAGGAGCGGCCGAGGGCCGCAGGAATTTTCACGTAGTTGACGTCTTCAGGCAGATCTTCCGCCCAGCTTTCGACCAGCGGCTTGAAGGTGTAGCAGTGGGGGCAGCCATACCAGAAGACCTCAGCCACCTCGATACCACTCTCACTGGCGGTTCTCACCGGGGTATCCAGCACCTGATAGTGCGTCCCTTCTTCCCAGTTGGCGGCGCTGGCCTGCGCAATAAACGACATGGCCAGGATGGATAGTGCGGCGTTCCGGATTAATCGGATCATTCATGGTCTCCGGTTATCTGATTGGATGATGTGAAAGGATTATGACCCAGCAGGCACGAAAAGTTCCACCGGGCATGGATTAAACAGCAGCAACTCATAAAAAACCCCGCATCAGCGGGGTTTTTTTCAGCCGTAGCGCGTGTCAGAGGTTACTGAAGACCGGACACGTAGCTCGAAACGGCCTTGATCTCAGAGTCGGTCAACTTGGCGGCGACATCCATCATGATGGATGCGTTCTGGCCAGCATCACGCTCACCGTCTCGATATGCCTTGAGCTGCTTTTCGACGTACTCGGCGCTCTGACCACTGAGCCTGGGGTAGCCGGCAGGCCCATTCCCCATGCCTCGAGGATTGTGGCATCCGGCACACGCCGGCACGCCAGAAGCCATGTTGCCACCGCGGTAAAGCATCTGCCCCTCTTCAACCAGATCGGGGTTGGCCTGGGCCACGGTAATGTCCTGACTGTCGAAATAGGCCGCAAGATCCTGCAGATCCTGGTCAGACATGTCGCTCAAAAGGCCCGTCATTTCGGCAATTTCACGCTTGCCTTCCTTGATCGCAACCAATTGCTGGTACAGATACTCTTCGCCAATGCCCGCCAATTTCGGGTAAACCGCCATGACCGGCTTGGCACCATCCTGGCCATGACATCCGGCACACACCGCTGCATTTGCTTCGCCTGCTTCAGGATCTCCCGCCCCGTGAGCCATCGCTGTGAGGCCAACACCGAGAACAACTCCTGCGATCAGTTTTTTCATGCTCGCTCCGCTTCTCTCATCCAAAAGTATTCTTCGTTATGCAGCCGGCAGGCACTGGCCAAGAAGGCACAAACCGGGGCTGTTCAGCAGCAACGCTCAGCGTACTGCCCGGATTTGGTGTAGCATTATACATTAATCCCTGATAACTGAAATCCAATAGGAATACCAACACCCGTGTCATCAGACCTGACTCAAAAAAGCCTCTCGTTCAACAGCGCCCGGTTCCTGATCAGTGCCTCACGCTTGGAGGAATGCCCTCCGGACCACGGTTCCGAGGTGGCCTTCGCCGGCCGCTCGAACGCGGGCAAATCCAGCGCCATCAATTGCATCACCACCAACGGCAAGCTGGCCCGTACCAGTAAGACCCCCGGGCGCACCCGGCTGATCAATTTCTTCTCACTCAACCGGGAAAACTGCCGGATGGTCGATCTGCCCGGGTACGGTTACGCCAAAGTGTCCCGGGATATGAAAGACGACTGGCAGAAACATCTGGGCCACTACCTGAATGATCGCCGCTGCCTGCGGGGGCTGGTACTGGTCATGGATATACGCCACCCATTAACGGACTTCGACCAAATGATGGTGGAATGGTGCGAACATAACAACCTTCCACTGATGATTCTTGCCACCAAGGCCGACAAGCTGAAATTTGGCCAGGCCAAAACGGCCATGATGGGCATTGCCAAAAAGTTGGAAGAGTTCCAGTGCGTGGAGCACCTGATTATGTTCTCGGCAACGTCAAAACGGGGAGTCGAAGAGTGCCGGGAGGCACTGACCGCCTGGCTGGAAACCGAGGACTAACTAGAGCGTGCCTCCACGCTCTATCCGGTAGCCCAGATCGATACGCGGCTCGGTGATGCCGGCACCGCCCAGGCGGGCCAGCAGCTCCTGGGCCGCCCTCTGGCCCACGGCCTCTCGTGGTGTGATCACACTCGCCAGGGGAGGTACCATCACACGGCCAACGTCGTGACCATGGAAACCGGCGATCGCAATCCGCTCTGGCACCGGAATACCCCGGCGCTGACACTCGAAAAACGCACCAATCGCAACGTCATCGTTGGTGCAGAAGATGCCATCAACGTCCGGATTCTCCTCCAGTATCCGCGCCATCAGGGTGGCACCCACACTAAAAGACGAGCGTTGCTCGCTGCGCAGGGTGACTGGCGTCAGCCCCTGCTCTTCCATTGCCCGGCTGTACCCTTCCTGACGTTGCAGGGTACGGGCATCCAGCCGCACGGCGAGATAGACCACGCGCCTGCGTCCAAGCCGGATCATCTCCCGCACCATGTCATAAGCCGCGCTGACGTTATCAAACCCGACAGCCTGCTCGAACGGGGCCGAATGCGTGTCCATGATTTCCACGGTGGGCACCCCAGCGGTCTGAAGCATCCTCAGCGTGCGGCCCGTGTGCTGGCTCTCGGAAAGAATCACGCCATCCACGTTGTAGGACAGCAGCGATGACAGGCTGCGCTCCTCAATCTCGGGGCTATAGCCGTAGTGAGACAGCATCAGGTGGTAACCGGCGGGCTCGGTAACCGCTTCCACACCCTTGATCACATCCGCAAAGACCTGGTTGGTCAGGGACGGAAGCAACACACCAATGGCGTGGCTGGTGGACTTGGACAACAGGTCCGGCGCGCGATTGGGGATATACCCCAGTGCTTCGGCTTCGGCAAAGATCCGCTCCCGCATGGGCTTGGAGACATTGTCTGCGCCACGAAGGCAACGGCTGACCGTCATCTTGGTAGCACCAACCCGGTCCGCAATGTCCTGCAATGTGGGACGTTTGTTCTTTACCATTTACGGCTCCAGCCAGAACGTTCAAAGAGGCCTATCATACCCGAGCCCGACAAGGCAGTGACGGATCACTTGCTCCGGCGTACCGGAGACATCGACGGCCACCGCGTTTTCACCTGGCCCCGGCTCCTCCAGCAAATGGAACTGGCTCTCCAGCATCGCGTGACCATTGAAGTAATGATCGGTTCGGCTGGAGTGGCGCGCCCAGATGGTTTCAAAATCCCCCTTGAGATAAACGAACCGGGTTTCCGGGCTGCCCCCCTGCAAACGCTTGCGGTAGACGCGCTTCAAGGCGGAACAGGCCAGCACCAGGCCACCCTCTTCCCGCCGGATCAACTTGGCGAGGTCATCCAGCCAACCGAGACGATCCTCATCGGTCAGCGGAATACCGGCTGCCATTTTCTCCACGTTGGCACGGCTGTGGTAATCGTCCGCGTCGAAAAACGGAACGCCGAGTTCCTGTGCAAGCCTGGCCCCGGTGAGGCTTTTGCCACACCCGGACACGCCCATCACCACGATTTTTGGTGTCTTTGGTGTCATCCTTTCACTCATGTCACTGCCACCATAGCGCCAATTGAGGGAACACAATCAGCAGACCAAGGGCGACCACCTGAAGCGCGATAAACGGCAGCAGGGCACGGAAGATCTCCCCCAGGGAGATGTCTTTTGGCGTCACGGTCTTGAGATAGAAGGCCGCCGGGCCAAACGGCGGTGACAGGAAGGACACCTGCATGTTCATGCAGAACACCACCCCGAACCAGATCGGGCTATAGCCCAGTTCCGTCACAATCGGCACGAAGATCGGCATGGTGAGCAAGGCAACGCCGACCCAGTCCAGGAACATACCCAGGATGAGCAGGATCAGCATCATGAACAGGATCGTCGTCAGGCCATGGCCACCGCTGACGGCGAAAACCATGTCGCGGACGAAATCGATACCGCCCATGAGGTTGTAGACGCCCACCAGAGCGGTTGCGCCGATACCAATCCAGATAATCATGCCGCACACCCGCAGCGTGCTGATGGTGGCCTTGCGCACCATGGCAAGGGACAGCTCACCACGAATCCAGGTGCTGATGGCAATACCCATCACACCCAGGGCCGAGGCTTCCGTGACCGACGCCACACCGCCATAGATGCTGCCCAGCACCACAACCACGGACAGCAGGGGAAACAGCAGTGCCTTGAAGAAATTCGGCATTGGTGTTTCAGGTGTGTCCTGATCCGAGGGCAGCGGCGCCATCTCCGGCTTCAGCCAAACCCGGATCAACACATACCCCATATAGAGCAGCGCCAGTATCAGTGCGGGCAAGAAAGCCCCTTTGAAGAGGTCGCCGATGGACACGTTGGCGGTCAGCCCGTAGATAATCAGTACGATACTGGGAGGCAGCATGGTGCCGAGTGCCCCACCGGCACAGGTGGTGCCGATGGCGAGTTTGCGGTCGTACCCCAGGCGCAGCATTTGCGGCAGCGCCAGGATGCCCAGCAACACCGTCTCGCCACCGATCACACCGGACATGGAGGCGAGGATCACCGCGACCACCAGCGTCTGGATGGCCACACCACCTCGGAGTTTGCGACCCAGGCGGGCCATGGCATCGAACAGGTCCCGGGCAATGCCGGAATGATCCAGCAGCGAGGCCATCAACACGAACATCGGCACCGCCAGGAACACATAGTTGCCGATAAAGCTGTACAGACGGCTGCTGACAATGGGCAGGGCATCCGGGCCAAACCAACCGAGCGCGAACACAAGAGCGACCAGACCGGTGGCAAACGCCAACTGCATACCGGTCAGGAGCAATACAATCAGCATGACAAGCATCAACAGGCTGCCATAGCCGATACCAAGGGAGGCCAGTTCAAACATCATTTATCTCCCTTGCCACGAAGGTCGCGAATAAGGTGCAACAGGAACTGAAGCGTCATGACCGCCACCGCAATCAGGATGACCACCTTCAGCAGCGCGGGAAACGGCGGGTTCCAGGCAGAGCCGGAGGTTTCCAGTCGCCAGCCACCCCAGGGCGCCCGCACGGCTTCGGTCGCCATCGACCAGCTGGCGAACAGCAGCATGCCGCAGAAGGCAAGTCCCAGCAGATGGTGGACAACCCGCAACCAACGCTGGGCACGGTGAGAGACGGCGTCATAGATCAATACAATACGCACGTGTCGATCGGTAGCCAGGGCATAAAGCCCGCCAATGACAAACAGTGTGGCACCTGCAAAGGTCACGGTTTCGTGCACCCAGAGCGTGGGGGAATCAAATACATAACGGCGGACAATCTCGTAAAACGACACCACGACAATCGCGGCAAAGACCAGGCTCAGCCTCTTGCCAAGCCAGACAATGGCCTTGTCCAGCCAGGTAAACCCGACATCCTCGCCCTTATCAGGCTGGATATCTTCGCGATCAGAACCGGACGCCGGGGCATCTGTGTTGTTTTCAACGGACATAATGAACTCCTCGCTCCGGGGCCTTAGGGCGCCCGGAGGCTGATACCGAGGGAACCTGTTTTAGAGGAGGCCCTGGGACTCCAGGTAGTCAGTCACCGACTGGTAGACCTTCTCGGCATTGGGCGACTGTTCTGCGTAGACCTGCCACTGGTCACGGGCAATGGTGCGGAACTTCCGACGCTCTTCGGCGGACCAGTCGTGGATGGTAATGTCCGGGTTGGCCCGGGCTTCGTTGACAGCTTCACGATCGGCCATCGCCAGCTGGGTGCTGATATCCTGGGCAAAGTCTCGGGCGGATACCGTCATGATGGCCTGAATGTCCTCTGGCAGCTCGTTCCACTCCTTGAGGTCCATCGCGATTTCAATCAATGGCAGCGAATGGAAACCAGGGTTGACCGGGTGCGGCGCAATCTCGTTCAGACCGGCCTCATGGTTGGTGGAGAACACGGTGTAGTCCGCGGCATCAATCACACCCTTGCTCAACGCCGTGTAGACTTCAGACCCCGGCAGGTTCACGGGGGATGCGCCCGCGGCGGCAAAGACAGACTGCACCAGCCCTTCCGGTGCGCGCATCTTCAGCCCCTTGAGATCCTCGACGCCATCCAGCGGTTTCTTCGACACAAACGACTCCACGCCGGTACCGCCACCGCCGACAAATTTCACGCCATAGGGCTTGTAGAGCTCGTTCATCAACTCATAGCCGCCACCATGGTTGATGTAATCAATGAGCTGGTCCGGGCTGGACCAGGCGCCAACGGTGTTGCCGATCAGGCCGAATGCAGGATCCTTTCCCGAGAAATACCCGGTCACGGAAATATGGCCATCCAACACGCCCATTTTCATGGCGCCGAGGGTTTCGGTGTGGCTGACAACGCTACCCACCGGCAGCAGGTCAATCTCGACACGACCACCGGTCATCGCTTCTACCCGGTCGGCCCACGCCTGCTGGATCTCGAAGTTCTTGACGCCGGAAGGATCTGAAGACTGGAACTTGAAGGTGAAATCGGCGGCAAGGGCATTGCACGCCAGGGTGGCTGACAGAAGGCCAGCTGCGAGTCTTGTCGGGAACATATTGGTATCTCCTGATTGTTTTTGTGCCGGCGCATGTTACCGGTAACATTCACGAGTTTATTGGATTTAAAACGCTCTGACAAGGATGCAATGGAAGGTCGGTTTGGGGTTATGAGGGGAGGGCTGGCATAAAAAGCCGACCTGCCAGAAGACAGGCCGGTGAAACGTCAGGGTTTGCGACGTGCTAAAACCTGAGAACTCACTCAGGAGACACCGAGAATGTCCGAATCCCCGATGTCGTAACTATTGACACGCCAATTGATCAAAAGTTCCTCAATGATTCCCGATGGGTTCGCCCTGCCCTGAAACCGATGCGTCAGCCGCATCCGGCAAACGCGGACGATACTTCTCCCGCAACGTCATCACCTGCTCCCGGTAATCCGCCGTCAGATAGGGAATCTCCAGGGTCAGCACCTGATAGATGCCCTGCTTCAGCTCGGTCAGAGTCAGGCTCGCAGAGGCCTCAGAGGCGTGGGCGGTTTTCAGGAAAGCCATCCAGTTGGTAATGACCAACCATACGTTCAGGGACATCGCGGAACGCAGCTCTTCAGGCTGAGGCTCGATAATTCCCGCCTCTGCCAGCTTCTCGAATATCCGGCTGATCGCCGCCAGGCAGCGGTTGGTGAACTCGCGGTAGTCCTGGCGCAGGCGTTGGTCACTGTCGAGCAGGTATTCCAGGTCGCGGTGAAAAAACCGATAGCTCCAAAGGCCATCGAACACCGATTCGAGATAAAAGGTCAGGTCATCCAGGGTAATGGGCCGGTTCTCCGGGATATCCAGGTAAAAATCCACCAGCTTTTCATACTCGAGAAAGATCTCGTAAATGATGTCGGACTTGTTACGGAAGTGGTAATACAGGTTGCCCGGCGATATCGCCAGGTGGGCGGCGATATGGTTGGTGGTTACGTTGCGCTCTCCCCTTTCGTTGAACAGATCAAGGCTCGAAAGAAGAATCTTGTCTCGGGTTTTCATAGGCTCAGCAATGCGTGTTGTTGTGTGGGTGCCTGTGCTTTGGCGCTGCGATCCATGGATGGCCCGATCAGCCATCAGGGCCAGCTTGACTACCTAGAGTATATACTCTAATAATAGCCCCAAGCGCAAACTGAATACTTTTTCACCACCGCATTCCGGAGCTGTCGCAGGCTCCACGAACAATAAGGGCGGCGACCCGGCAAGCCGGGGCCGCGAGGAGAGAGCGATATGGTAGCCACCGTTGTCCAGCTGACTGAAAGCAAGAAGCACATCCAGCACACCCACCGTGTGTTCGAGGACCAGAAGAAGGCGTTTCGCAACAACCCGATGCCGTCGCTAACCGAGCGTCAGGAGAATCTGAAGCGCCTCAAGCGCGTACTGCTGTCCAATCAGGATCGGTTACTGGACGCCATCGACCGGGACTTCAGCTGTCGTTCGAAGGACGAATCGCTGATTGCGGAAGTGATGCCGTCCATTCAGGGCATCAACTACACCCTGAAAAACCTGGAAGGCTGGATGAAGCCCTCCAAGCGGCATGTGTCCGTGTTGTTCCAGCCCGCCAGCAACCGCGTTCACTACCAGCCTAAGGGTGTTGTGGGCGTCATCGTGCCCTGGAACTACCCTCTGTATCTGGCCGTTGGGCCGTTGGTGGCCTCACTGGCTGCGGGTAACCGTACGATGATCAAGATGTCGGAGTTCACGCCGCACACCTCTGCTTTGTTCAAGGAGATTGTCGAATCTGCGTTTCCGGAGGACCTGGTCTGTGTGATTAACGGTGAGGCGGATGTCGCCGCAGACTTTTCCAGCCGGCCCTTCGATCACCTTCTGTTCACCGGCTCCACGTCGGTGGGCAAGCTGGTGATGCGGGCAGCCGCGGAAAATCTCACGCCGGTGACTCTGGAACTGGGCGGCAAGTCGCCTGCCGTCGTATCGCCGGATGTTCCGATGGAAGACGCCGCCCAGCGTATCGCTTTCGGCAAGGCGCTGAATGCGGGCCAGACCTGTGTGGCACCGGATTATGTGTTGTGCCCGGCAGACCGTGTGCAGGCGTTTGTGGATGAGTATCGCCATCAGTTTGCGGCGATGTATCCGAGCCTGCGGGATAACGAGGATTACACGGCGATTATCAATGAGCGCCAATATGACCGCCTGCAAGGCTATCTTGACGATGCGCGGGAAAAAGGGGCCGAGCTGATTGAGATCAATCCGGCCAATGAGAACCTGAAGGATGGCACCCGCAAGATGCCGATTACGCTGGCGCTGAAGACCACGCCGGATATGAAGATCATGCAGGATGAGATTTTCGGGCCGATTCTGCCGATCATCAGCTATGGCAACCTGGATGAGGCGATCCATTACATCAATGACCGTCCTCGCCCGCTGGCGCTGTATTTCTTCGGTTACGACAAGCCGATGCAGGAGCATGTGGTCAACCAGACCCATTCCGGTGGCATGTGCATCAACGATGCACTGATGCACGTTGCCCAGGATGACCTGCCATTTGGTGGTATCGGTGATTCGGGGATGGGGCATTACCACGGCAAGGAAGGTTTCCTGACGTTCTCTCATCAACGGGCAATTTTCAGTAAGCAGAAGTTCAACAGTGGCAAGTTTGTGTATGCGCCGCACGGAACGACGGCTCACAAGATGGTATACAAGTTGTTTATTCGGTGACTTGGGTGCTGGTGGTCGCCGGCCAACAAAAGACAATAAGAACAAGAGAGTCGTTATGCCTGAAAGCCTTTCTCGATCCGTGCAAACGGACCTTTCCGATACCGCGATGGACCGTCGGAGTTTTCTCCGGACCGGGCTTGGTGGAGCCATGTTCCTCGGCACGGTGAGTGTGACCGCTGGCCTGTCCGGCTGTGCAACCGCGCCCGCCGGGCGGGACTATCCGATGCCGGGGGCGATGGACCAGAGCTACGAGTTCCAGTTCCTGACCCGCGACGACATTGTGCTGTTTCAAGCTCTACTGCCGGCCATGGTGGGCCCTGGGCTGACTGAGGAGCCCGTGGTTCGCCGCCAGCAGATTCAGGCGACGATTGAGCGCATCGATGCCGGGATTCACCAGTTCGGACCCGCCAACCAGAAGGAGTTGCGGGGTCTGTTTGACCTGCTGAACTTCGGGCTGACACGGGTGACGGTTGCCCGGGTCTGGTCGAGTTGGGAGAACGCCAGCACGCAGTCCGTGGATGCCTTCCTTGAGCGCTGGCGCACCAGTGGTGTTGGGCTGTTCAACAACGGCTACATCGCCCTGACCAAGGTCAGTAACGTGGCATTCTATGGCCACGAAGACCACTGGCACCTCTCCGGCTACCCCGGACCACCCGCCTGGGCCGTGGACGCCCTGCCCCAGTTCAAAGACAACGCCTGAGCCAACCGGAGCATTATTATGTCGTTAACGGATCGTATCGCCCGTGGGCTTGAGGCTGGCTGGAAGGTCACCGACGGCGCCATCCTGACACAGAACCAGACCCACGAAGCCGATGTGGTGATCATCGGCACCGGCGCCGGGGGCGGCACCACGGCGGAGATTCTGGCGAAAGCCGGGCTGTCGGTGATTCTGGTGGAAGAAGGCCGTCTGTATCACCAGAAAGACTTCAAAATGAACGAGCTGGACGCCTATGCCTCCCTCTACCAGGAAGGCATGAGCCGGGTCACCAAAGACGGAGCAATCGCCATTCTTCAGGGCCGGTGTGTGGGCGGCTCTACCACAGTGAACTGGACATCCAGCTTCCGTACACCGGCACCAACGCTGAATCACTGGGCCAGCCGTTTCGGGCTCGACGACCTGACCCCGGCATCCATGAAGCCCTGGTTCGACGGCCGCGAGCAACGACATAACATTGAGCCCTGGCTGGCCGAGCCTAATGTGAACAACGACATCCTGCGCCAAGGTTGCGAGGCGCTGGGCTGGTCCTGGGAGGTGATCCCACGCAACGTCAAAGGCTGCTGGAACCTGGGTTACTGCGGCGTGGGCTGCCCCACGAACGCCAAACAGGGGGCTCTGACCACCACTATTCCCGGCGCCCTGGACAACAATGCCCGACTGTTCCACGGCCTGCGGGCCGACAAACTGGTGATGGAGCAGGACAAAATCAGCCACCTTCAGGCCTCGGCCATGGCGGCGGACGGTGTCACCCCGTCTGGCGTCACCGTGGAACTGCGAGCCCGGCATTTCGTGGTGGCCGCCAGCGCCATCGGCTCACCTGGCCTGCTGCTGCGCTCAGATATTCCCGACCCCCACGACCGCATTGGCAAGCGCACCTTCCTGCACCCGGTCAATGCCACCATCGCGGAAATGCCTGACACCGTCGATCCTTATTACGGTGCACCTCAGTCAATCTATTCCGACGAATTCAACTTCTCACAAGGCGTCGACGGCCCCGCCGGCTTCAAACTGGAAGTACCGCCCCTGCACCCGGCCATGTCCGCCGGCGTGGTTCCCGGCCACGGCGAACAACAGATCCGCGACCTGTCGAAACTGCCCCGGCTGAACTCCGTCATCGCCCTGCTGCGCGACGGCTTCCATCCCGACAGCGTCGGCGGCACCGTCAGCCTCCGCGACGACGGCAGCCCAATCCTGGACTACCCCGTCAGCGACTACCTCTGGAAGGGCCTGAAAGACGCCTTCTACAAAATGGCCGAAATTCAGTTCGCCGCCGGCGCCCAGAAAGTCCGCATCATGCACCTGGATTCCCCCTGGTACACCTCCTGGGCCGACGCCAAAGCCGGCATCGACAACCTCGCCATGGAACCCCACCGCGTCCGCCTGTTCACCGCCCACCAAATGGGCGGCTGCGGCATGGGCCGCAACCCGGAAGAATCCGTCGTCAACGGCTTCGGCGAACACCACCACGTGGCCAACCTCAGCGTCCACGACGCCTCGATCTTCCCCACCAGCATCGGCGCGAATCCGCAATTGTCGGTTTATGCATTGGCTGCAAGAAATAGCACCAGGCTGGCTCAGAAACTCAGGAGTTAAAGAAAGGAGCCCCACAGGAAATTTGAGGTCTTCCTAGGCAGGTACGCAGTCCGAAGTGTCGCGTGAGGAGGGCTTCCCAGGATTGTGTAAAGCCAGGGACGGCTTTACTCAAGCGCACATGGATGTGCTCGTAGCGTATCCTGGGAAGCCCTCCTCATGCGGCACAAACTCCCAAGCAAGCAATCCAAAGTCGTAACCAGCGCGAAAGTGGAACATTTTGGTTCAAGACGAAGGCTGCTATCCTGTGCGCTTCCGGTGAAAAGGAGCTCCGAATGCCAAAAGTCATCTACCCGGGTACGTTTGACCCGATCACCAACGGCCACACCGACCTCATCGAGCGCGCGGGCCGACTCTTCGACGAAGTCGTCGTCGCCATCGCCTACAACCCCAAGAAGTCCCCGCTACTGACATTGGAAGAACGCTGCGAACTGGTGGAAAAAGCCACCTCCCACCTGCCCAACGTCAGCGTCACCGGCTTCAGCAACCTGCTCGCCGATTTCGTCCGGGAACAGAACGCCACCGTAATTATCCGCGGACTGCGAGCCGTCTCCGACTTCGAGTACGAATTCCAACTAGCCGACATGAACCGCCGCCTGGCGCCGGAAGTGGAAAGCGTGTTCCTGACACCCTCCAACCACCTGTCGTACATCTCCTCCACCCTGATCCGCGAAATCGCCTCACTGGGCGGTGACGTCTCCGAATTTGTCGACCCGGCTGTGGAAGCTGCACTCAAACAGAAATTCATCAAGGACTGACAGACGGGAAAGCGCTGCCCATCCCGGGCAGCACAGAACAACGGATCAGAATATCGGTGGCAGCGGGATCACGTTGCCATTGATGTCCAGGGCCAGATCTTCCAGTGTGCCCTGGATTCGCAGCCGGTCACCCTCCTGCACCACCATGCCCTGCTTGATCAAAGGCGCAACCTGCATCCCCAGCTCCGGATGCTGCTCCACCAGAGCCAGCGGCATGCTGACATCCAGATTGCCGGTCAGCTGCTGCATCACCATCATCATCTGGTCTTTCTCGTCGTCAGACAGCGACGGGTGCTGCACCATGATCTCGCCATTGACCGGGCCATAAGGCGTGGCAAAGGACAGCTCCGGAAACCCGAACGAGAACCCGTTGGCCGCAAGGCCCAGCATGGCCTGATTGATGCGATTCATGGATTCCATCTGCTGCTGCATCATGGCACTCGAATCGCCGCCTGCGGTGTTCAGGGCAGCCGCCTGCATGTCCGTCATTGCCGTTGTCAGGTCACTCCAGTTTTGCACGTCCAGGCCACTTAACACCATTTCCATACGGTGAGGGCCGAAGCTCTCGTCGTCCGCCGTTACCTTTTCCAAAGTAACGACAGCCTCGGAATCAATGCTCTTGCCGTCATCGTCGGTGGTAGTCTCACCACTCATCGAAAAGTCATCAAAGCGAAGGGGCGGCTCGCCCCGGGCCGCCACTTCAAGTCGCGCCAGCGACATGTCCCCGTCACCCAGCCAGACGTCGCCTGTCAGGTGTTCCATGGTCTGTTCAAGGCGAAAATCCTCGATACTGATGCGCAGGTCTGGCCCCCGAATCACGGCGCCCGGCCAAAGCATGAGGATATCAGCCTCTGAACCGTTGCCACTGATTTCTGCTCGGCTAAAGCTTTCCGACATATCGAAGGATTCGCCGGTTTCCTCGTCGATCACACTCACAGCCGGCACGGAAAGCTCGGCGATCGCCGTTCCCCACAGACGGGTCTCCAGGGTCAACCGGGGCTTTTCGTCGGGGAAGATCTTCTCAACTTCAGCGCCAAGCTCAGGAGGTGGGGTAAAATCAATCAGGCTGCCGGTAACCCCATGGCTTACCCGGGCCTGATAGTCGAATGAGTGCTCGTCACCGGTGTCCGGATCCTGGATCGTGATGGTGCCGGCGAACTCGGCTCCCATGTAGCCCCTGTCATAATCGCGGGTTTGCAGCTTGAACAGGGGCTGCGCCTGATTAACGTCCGCAGTGACCCTCTGCCACTGCTGTTCGGTTACATATCCAACGGCCCAGGGCGCAGCCACACCAACCGCCAGTACGGCTGCACCGGCAACCATCCATTGTTTCTTCAACAGCCTTTACTCCATTACAGCGCCCACATCGCCTGCACTGGGGCAGGCGCATGCGGGTTATCGTTATTTCCCGGTCAGGCGTTCAAGCAGGACCAGTTGCGACGCCAGGCGATCCTCGCCCTCGGCTGCCTGATTCTGAATGTAACTACCGTCCGGCTGCAAGACCCAGGACTGGCAATTGTCCGCCAGATAGGTGTCCAGGTCTTCGCGGACGCGGGCAATCAACGCCGGATCCTCAATCGGAAACGCCGTTTCCACGCGGCTTAGCAGGTTCCGTTCCATGCCGTCGGCGCTGGACCCATAGACTTCCGGCCGGCCGTTGTTGCCGAAATAGTAAACCCGGGTGTGCTCGAGGAAACGGCCAATGATGGAGCGCACCCGGATGTTGTCCGACAGCCCCGGCACTTCCGGCCTCAGGCAGCAGATACCGCGGATGATCAGGTCGATTTTCACGCCTGCCTGGGACGCACGATACAACGCCTTGATCAACTCGCGCTCAGTGAGGGCGTTAAACTTGAAAATAATCCGGCCTTTGGGCCCCAGTTCCGCTTCACGGTCCACCAGGCCCAGAAGACGGGTATGGAGTGTGAAGGGTGAGTGAAACAGTTTCTTTATTTTTAAGGCCTTGCCCATGCCCGTCAGCTGTTGGAACAGCTTGTTGACGTCGTCACCGATGGATTCGTCGCTGGTCATGTAGCTGTAATCGGTGTAAAGGCGGGCGTTACCGGCATGGTAGTTCCCGGTACCCAGGTGTACGTAACGCCTCAACTTTCCTTCCTCACGGCGCACGATCAGGATCATCTTGGCGTGGGTCTTGTAACCCACCACGCCGTAGACCACGATCACACCCGCTTCCTGCAGTCGGCTGGCCAGCTCCAGGTTTTCCGCCTCGCTGAACCGGGCCCGCAGTTCGATGATCGCAGTCACCTCCTTGCCACGCCGGGCTGCATCCATCAGCGCTTCGACAATTTCCGAGTCGGCACCGGTGCGATACAGGGTCTGACGGATAGCCAGGACCTGTGGGTCTTTTGCAGCCTGCCGCAGCAGGTCGGTCACGGGACTGAAGTTTTCATAGGGATGCAGCAACAGCAGCGGTCGCTTGCGGATGGCATCGAACATGGATTCCTTGGCACGGATCTGCCTGGGAATCGAGGGCGAAAAACCCGAATAGGTGAGGTCCTGGCGATCCACCAGCCCACCGACGGCCATCAAACGTGTCAGGTTGACCGGGCCGTGAACCTGATAAAGGTCACGATCCGTCAGTCCAAACTCGCGCAGCAGAAAATGCACCAGTTCTTCCGGGCAGTTGTCCGCCACTTCCAGCCGCACGCCGTCACCGAAGCGCCGGCTCAGCAACTCGCCGCGCAGGGCGGAGGCCAGATCTTCAAGGTCGTCTTCCAGTTCAAGGTCGGCGTTGCGGGTCAGGCGGAACTGATAGCAGCCTTTCACCTCCATGCCTGGGAAGAGCTCATCGGCATGGGCGTGAATCATGGAGGACAGGAACACCAGGTTGTCGCCACCGTTACAGACGTCATCCGGAAGCCTGACCAGACGCGGCAACGAACGTGGCGCAGGCACGATGGCCATCCCGGTTTCGCGACCGAAGGCATCCTTACCGTCCAGCTCAACAATGAAGTTCAGGCTTTTGTTGACCAGGCGCGGGAACGGGTGGGAAGGGTCCAGCCCGATGGGGCTGACCACCGGCAGGATTTCCTCTTCGAAGTAACGGCGCACCCAGTCGGCCTGAGCTTCCGTCCATTCACGACGCCGGACGAAGTGAATGTTTTCCTGCTCCATCTCGGGGATCAGCACGTTGTTCAGGATGTCGTACTGTTCCCGGATGTACTCATGGGCCACCCGGCTGATTTCGCCCAACACCTGCTCCGGCATCATGCCGTCGGAGCCCAGGGTTTCACGGCCATACTTGATCTGCTGGCGCAGGCCCGCCACCCGGATCTCGAAGAACTCGTCCATGTTGCTGCTGAAAATGCAGCAGAACATCAGCCGGTTAATCAACGGATGCGTGGTATCCAGAGCCTGTTTGAGCACCCGGTAGTTGAACTGAAGCTGGCTCAGTTCGCGGTTGAAATAATTTTCCTGGGCGGCGACATCAACTTCCACGCCGGGGGATGGTGCTTCCACGGGAGCCGGCACGTCCGGAACATCGACAGCCTTTAGCTTGTTTGCAGATTCAGTAGTCATTGCTTACTGCTTCCATTTATCAGAGACCTTAAGGCACCCTGCTGTTGACTGTAACCTGTCAGGTGCGGTTATCACGCATCAGCCGTGCAGCCCTGACGGCAAAATAGGTAAGGATGGCGTCTGCACCGGCACGGCGCATGGCCATCAGACTCTCCATCATCACGGCGTCGCCATCCAGCCATCCGTTCTCGGCAGCGGCCATGTGCATGGCGTACTCGCCACTGACCTGATAGACGAACGTTGGCACCTGCAGTTCCTGTTTTACCCGGTGAACGATATCCAGATACGGCATGCCGGGTTTGATCATCACCATGTCGGCCCCCTCGGCGATGTCCATCGCCACTTCCTGGAGCGCCTCATCACTATTGGCCGGGTCCATCTGATAGGTGGCCTTGTTGCCCTTGCCCAGGTTGCCCGCTGAGCCGACCGCATCGCGGAACGGCCCGTAATAACTGGAAGCATACTTGGCAGAGTAGGCCAGAATACGCGTGTTCACATAGCCAGCGGACTCCAGGGCGTCGCGGATGGCAGCGACCCGGCCGTCCATCATGTCGGACGGCGCCACAATATCCGCACCCGCGTCGGCATGGGACAACGCCTGATTAACCAGCGCTTCCACGGTCACGTCGTTCAGCACATAGCCGTCGTTGTCGATAATGCCGTCCTGGCCATGGGTGGTGAATGGGTCCAGTGCCACATCGGTAATAACACCCAACTCAGGGTAGGCGTCCTTCAGCGCACGCACCGCACGCTGGGCCAGACCATCGGAATCCCACGCGCCAGATCCGGACAGGTTCTTGTGCTCCGCAGGCACCACGGGAAACAGCGCCACAGCCGGAATCCCAAGCGCCACCAGTTCCGCCGCCTGTTCCACCAGAAGATCAACGCTCAGGCGCTCGACGCCGGGCATGGAGGGTACCGCCTCCCGCTGACCCTCGCCTTCCAGTACGAACACCGGAAAAATCAGGTTGTCGGCACTGAGCTGATTCTCCCGAACCAGACGCCGGGAAAAACCGTCAACCCGGTTACGACGCAGACGAGTGGCTGGGAACATGCGATTGGCCGAAAAGCTCACGGAATACCTCCTGTGGAAAATGGGGCTACCGCCCCATCATACACGCCCATAAGCGGCGGTGGCAGGGCCTACAGCCGAGCCACACCATCAGGCTACTACGTTCAGATGAAAGGACTGTTACCGGATGGAATCCAGGGCCTCGGCACGCAGCTTTTCAGCGCCCTCGAAATAATCATCCCTGAGCGCGTCAATGGCGGCTTTGCGCTCCGGGCCGGCAAGCCCCATGTCGTCAAGCTCCGCCAGGTCCTGGCTATAGGCCTGCCACTTGGCTTCCCATACCTTTTGTTCAGCTTCCACCTTCTCCAGCTCACGGGCAGCCTCGGCACCAAAGCGTTCCTCCCTCCAGGCGCGCAAGGCGTCGGGATCATCCGCGAATTCCGACTGCGCACGCTGATAGTCGGCGAATTTGCGGGTTTCCCGGCGTGCCTGACGAAGCGGTTCCGGGAGCGCCTTCTCGGCTTCTGCCAGCGCCTGCTCCCGCTCCTTTTCAGACAGAGACGGATCGGTTCGGATACGCAGTTGCTCAACCTGGAACTGGTCTACGGCCTCGTCCGTTGCAAAAAAGGCGTCGGCGGTTTGCGCATCCATCCAGGTGCGTCGCAGGGCGCGTATTTCTGCCATTCGCCGTTGCATGTCCTCTGCATTCGTCGTGGCGTCATGACCATAAGTGGCTTCCAGGTCGCCCAACGCCAGCTTGTAGTCCAGATAGTCCCCCAAAGTGTCGAGAGCTTCCGATCGGGCCGGCTCTTCAAGCCGGGCCAACGCCTGCTCTATCCGGGCAACCAGTTGGGGTAACGTCTCCTCGCCCAGAGCCGCCAGGTAATATTCAAACAACTGGCGCAACTGCGGCGTGGGGACCAGGGAGCCATTAGCATCGGTTTCGGCCCAGCCACCGGGCACGCTGGTTCCCGCCAACGACGCTGGCATTGTATCCGGCACCGCAACCGCAGTTTCGCCTACAAGTTTTGACGGCGCCCTACGTCCGGTCGTGGAATCCGACTTTGGCACAACGCCGCTTTCTGTGTCGGCGGTTGTATCAACTGTCTCCTGAGAGGGGGTCGGGGTATCACCAAAGAAAATGACCATGCCCGCCGCGATCAGCGCCATGACGACAAGCGCCGTGGTTGCAAAACGAAGGAATCCTCTCATGAACGCGGCCTGTTTAAGGGTCGAATGTGGGGTGAGTAACGGTCATGGTGCACGGAACACGCTATCCTGCAGAACGCAGCATAGAGGAATACGGGATACAGCGGTGAGACCGGCGTCAAAACAACCGTAAGCCACGAACGCAAACAGGCCGCAGCCTCAGAGGCTGCGGCCTCATGAATTCAGAGGGAGCGATTATTGAAACCGACATCCACCTTGCGGGAAGGGTCCGAACGGAATGCCGTATCCACTTCCTGAATTCTGCCGCCCTGGTTCAGAAACGATTCAATATCCTGCTGAAGCTGAGCGCGGATTCGCGCACGGCCGGCAATGGAATGTGTATCGTCGCTGTCATGTGTCCAGCTACCGGATTGCTCCAGATTGCTTTCGTCGAATTCACTCATGATTTTCTCCATCAACGAAAACAGTACAACGAGCGCGCCAAGCCTGTTATGGCACGGCCGCCCCATCTCGGCGGATGCGTCTTACTACCTGCCTTGGCGTCTTTATAATCCGCTTTCAGTTGCAACGCTATTTCCTGACAACGGTTTTTTTGTAAATTTTTGTAAGCAACTCCACGATATTGTTTTTAATGAATAATATGAACCAAGCTATACTGCTCTATTGATTGACACAAAGAATGAATAATGATTCACTACTTATAAGGAACCCGCATGGCATATCGGGAAACGGAAAAGATGCGCAATCGCAAGGCAGAGGCCCGCAAGCGCATTATCGAATGCACATACGGATGCGTTGCCGACGGCGGCTTCCGCAGCGCCCAGATAACGCGCATCGCAGCGTGCGCCGGCGTTGCTACGGGAACCATCTACCGACACTTTGAGTCCAAAGAAGACCTGTTTGCAGAGATCTTCAGGATTGCGACACAACGGGAAGTCGACAAAGTCGCTGAGGCACTGGCCGCCGAAGATAACGCCGTTTCCCGTCTGGAAGTGGCCCTTCGCCAGTTTGCGGAGAGAGCCCTGAGAGGCCCGGTGATGGCCTGGTCGCTGATCGCAGAGCCGGTAGACCCGAAAGTTGAGGAAGAGCGCCTCAAGTTCCGCCGCGCCTACGCTCAACTTTTCGAGCATGCCATCCGGGACGGCATCAAGGAGGGCTGCCTCCCGGATCAGGATGCCAGGCAAAGCAGTACCTGCCTTGTAGGTGCCATTGCCGAAAGCCTTGTGGGGCCTCTGTCCCCGGCACAGGCTGATACCACGGAGCAGGCAGAGACCAACGACCACGATCCGCTGGTCAACTCCATTATTTGCTTTTGCATGCAGGGGTTGACTGGCACCAGGAGATAAACATGAAGGCCCGCCAGCCCCTGCAGCAGGAAACCGCAACCCCCTCCAGTGACGACCGCTACCTGGCGGTTACCCACGAGGTCTTCAATCAGCCACCTGCTCTGGAGGATTACAACCTCTTCGAACAGGACAAGGCCCTGCAGGAGGCGGTCGCCCGGGAGGGCGCCGCAGCAGCGACCAGCGACCTTAAGCAGTTTGGTGCTTTCGCCGGCGCGGCGGACACCATCGCGCTCGGCTTCCATGCCAACGAGAACAAACCGGCGTTCAATACCCATGATCGCTTTGGCCATCGCACGGATCAGGTGGACTTCCACCCCGCCTACCACCAACTGATGTCCACAGCGATGGAAAACGGTCTCCACAGCAGCCCGTGGACCAATCCCGGCGCAGGCGCCCATGTCGCGAGAACGGCCAAGTACTACATGCACTCCCAAATTGAGGCCGCCCACTGCTGCCCCATTACCATGACCTTTGCCGCCGTTCCATCAATCCGCAAACAACCGGAACTGGCCGCGGTCTGGGAAAACAAAATCCTCGCCAATAGCTACGACCCCCGAAACCTGCCGGACAGCGAAAAACAATCCGTCACCATCGGCATGGCAATGACGGAAAAACAGGGTGGCAGCGACGTCCGGGCCAACACGACTCGTGCTTACGCCATCGGTGCAGAAGGCCCGGGGCAGGCCTATGAACTGGTCGGCCACAAATGGTTTGTATCTGCCCCCATGTGCGACGCCTTCCTGGTGCTTGCCCAGACCAGAAGCGGCCTGTCCTGCTTCCTGATGCCACGCTGGCGGCCGGACGGCAGCAAGAACCCCTGGCAGATCCAGCGCCTGAAGAACAAGATGGGCAACGTCGCCAACGCCTCCAGCGAAGCCGAACTGCGCGGCGCCCTGGCGTGGATGGTGGGCGAGGAAGGCAGAGGTGTACCGACGATCATTGAAATGGTCGCCATGACCCGCTTCGACTGCATGATCGGCAGCTCCGCCGGCATGCGCCAGGCACTGGCCCAGTCGTCCCACCATTGCCGCCACCGCAGCGCCTTCGGTGGGCGACTCAGCGAACAGCCGCTGATGCAGAACGTCCTCGCCGATCTTGCACTGGAAAGCGAAGCCGCCCTGGCCTACACCATGCGAATCGCAAAATCCCTGGACAGCCAACATCTGGAGCACGAGCGCCTGCTGGCACGACTGGCCACTCCGGTTGGCAAGTACTGGATCTGCAAACGCACCCCCAACCACGCCTACGAAGCCATGGAATGCATCGGCGGCAGCGGCGTGATGGAAGACTGCATCATGCCCCGACTGCTGCGGGAATCCCCGGTCAACGCCATCTGGGAAGGCAGCGGCAACGTCCAGTGCCTGGACACCCTGCGCGCACTGCAGAAAGAACCAGACACCCTCGACGCCTTCTTCAGCGAAGCCGCCGAAGCCCGCGGCGCCGACGCCCGCTTCGACCGCTTCCTGGCCCAGTTGCAGAACGACTTCGCCGACATCAGCGACTTCGAATACCGCGCCCGCAACCTGGTGGATCGCCTGGCCCTGTTGATGCAGTCGTCACTGCTGCTGAGAAACTCCGACCCTGCGGTCGCCGACGCCTTCTGCGCCTCCCGCCTGGAACACAACGGCGGCCTGAACTACGGCAACCTGCCCTCCGGCACCGATCCGGCCGCCATTATCAAACGGGCGACGCCTGTAGTAGGCTAGAAAACAGACTGCTGGACAATACATACTGTCTGGCGAAGCGGACTCCACCTGAAAGGTTCGCGGACTGGAGGCGATGGGCTTTCCAAAACTGTGCGGAGCCATGGATGGCGAAGCCCAAGCGTCACATGGACGTGCCGCAGGAGCGTGTTTTGGAAAGCCCATCGCCTCCAGTTCCAGCACCAAAATCGGAACACCTATGTCTGAAGCTCTAAGAAGGCTGCTAAAAGAGGGCAATACGCCCCAGCAAACAGTCATCACGCCCCACGTGGGCATCCTGACCCTGCACTTCCAGCTCTACGGCTGCGAAGACCTCAAAGCCAAACGCAAAGTCTTCACCGCCCTGAAAGCCGTCTGGGGCAAAGAACCCGACCTGGCCGTCGCCGAAACCGCCGACCAGGACGCCCTCGACTGCGCCACCTGGACCATCGCCGCCCTCGGAGGCTCATCGCAACAGATCGCCCAGCGCCTCGACCAGATCGAAAAAGCCATACAGGAACGCATCGACGCTGCCATACTGGACGTACACCGAGAGATACTTTGACCCTCCCGCCATGCAGGGCCCATGCTGTAGCGTATGGTTTCACGACACCGTATACTACGCCCCCTCAGGGAGAACGGAACGCCCGGGACAGGCTTTGCGAATGACCACTGATAGTGTGTGGCACCTATGACCGGAAAGAAAAAATCCGCCCAGGCCTCGGTAGAGGCCATGTATCGTGTATTCACCGTGCCCGAGGCACCTGAATCCACCTTGAGCAGGATTGACCAGAACATATCCCGCAACCTTGCCGGATTCCTCCAGGAACACATCGTTGCGGTCGAGCGGGATCTTTCCGAAGTCGAGAAAGACTTCTCGGACTACGCCATTCCGGAAAAGCCCATCTTCGTCTCCGAACAGGCCCAATTCCTGCTCGACAAGCTGGTGGCCAACTCGGTACACACGGCGTCTCCCAGCTTTATCGGCCACATGACCTCGGCACTGCCCTATTTCATGCTGCCGCTGTCCAAGATCATGATTGCCCTCAACCAGAACCTGGTTAAAACCGAAACCTCCAAGGCCTTCACGCCCATGGAACGCCAGGTACTGGGCATGATCCACCGGCTGGTATATGAGCAGGACGGTGCCTTCTACCGCAAGTGGATGCACGATCCCCGCTACGCCCTCGGTGCCATGTGCTCCGGCGGCACCGTGGCCAACCTGACCGCACTCTGGGTGGCACGCAACAACGCGTTCCCCGCCGAAGGCAGCTTCCGCGGTATCCATCAGGAAGGCCTGTTCCGGGCACTACGCTATTACGGCTGCGAGGGTGCCGCCATTCTGGTCTCCCGCCGCGGCCACTACTCACTGCGCAAAGCCGCCGATGTACTGGGTCTGGGCCGGGACTTCCTGGTGCCTGTCGACACCGATGACGACAACCGCATCAACACCGATGCACTGCGGGAGAAATGCCTGGAGTTGCACCGCCAGAAAATCCGGGTCATGGCCATCTGCGGTATTGCCGGCACCACCGAAACCGGCAACGTCGACCCGCTGGACGCCATGGCAGACATCGCCCGGGAGTTCAACGCCCATTTTCATGTGGACGCGGCCTGGGGTGGGCCGACACTGTTTTCCCGCACCCACAGGCACCTGCTCAGGGGCATCGAAAAGGCCGACTCGGTGACCTTCGACGCCCACAAGCAACTCTATGTTCCCATGGGGGCTGGGCTGGTGGTGTTCCGCGACCCGGGCCTGGCAAGCGCTGTCGAGCATCACGCCCAGTACATTATCCGTAAAGGCTCGCGGGATCTGGGTAGTACCACCCTGGAAGGTTCGCGGCCGGGCATGTCAATGCTGATCCAGTCGGGGTTGAGAATCCTGGCGCGGGAAGGCTATGAGATCCTCATCGACCAGGGCATCGACAAGGCACAAACCTTTGCGGAAATGATCAACGCAGAAACGGATTTCGAGCTCATCACCAAACCAGAGCTCAATATCCTGACTTATCGCTATTGCCCGGAGAAAGTGCAGCAGGCACTGGCAATCGCGGACTCGCTACAGGCCGAACGACTCAACACCTGCCTGAACCGCATCACCAAGTTCATTCAGAAAACCCAACGTGAACGGGGTAAAGCCTTCGTTTCCCGTACCCGGCTCGAACCGTCGCGTTATTATCACTTCCCCTGCATCGTGTTCCGGGTGGTATTGGCCAACCCGTTGACCACGAAAGAAATCCTCGCGGACATACTGAAGGAACAGCGGGATTTGTCATCGGACGAGGGCATCCAGGACGAAATCACCATCCTGGACCAGATGGCCGATGCCGTGTTGAAGCAGCATCAGCCCGGCGTTCGGCAGGCCTGACAAAGATCAGTAAAGCGCCTCTTCGTCATCCAGGACTTCGTCCAGGATATCGAGAAACATGTGATCCGCCCGACTCCAGCTCTCCGGAATACGGATCGTTGTGTTGGCGCTGATCTCACGGGCAATCAACTCATTGGCATTGGGCTGATTGCGATATTTGCGGGCAATTTCCACCGATTTCACCGCAATGGTCGGATCACTGAGGACCTTCTTGATAAACACCCTGAGCTCGTCAATGACCTTCGCCTGACGGCTTTCTTCTGCTGAACTCATGAATCAATCCCCGGACAGAGTGGCAACTTATTGGGAGGCAAACGCCTCCCGTATTGAAGAATAGTATGGGCCAAACAGGCACCTGACAACCAGCGCGACAATCCCTTACAGCATCAGCCCGCGCAGGGTGAAGAACAGAACGGCCGCCATGCAGGCCGACGCGGGCACCGTAATGATCCAGGCAGCAACGATACGAGTCAGGTGCGAACGCTTGACCATCTCCTCGCGGTAGATCTTTTTAAGGCGTTTGCGCTCCTTCTTGGAGAGCGGTACCTGTTTCTTTTTCTTGGCCTGTTGGAGCAGGTTTTCCATCTGCTCAACCGAGGCGTTACGGAAATCTTCCAGGAACGGGCGCAGACGCTCACGCTCCTCTTCCTCATGGCTGTCCATGATGTTGTGGAGCTGGGTGGCGTAGTTTGACTTCAGATACTCCCTCAGGAAACCAACACCAAACACACCACCGATGGCAATGTGGGTGGAACTGACCGGGAGCCCCAACTGGGAGGCGATGATGACGGTAAGCGCCGCCGACAGGGCGATACAGAACGCCCGGGTTTTATCCAGTTCAGTGATCTCAGTCCCCACGGTCTTGATCAGGCGTGGGCCGAACAGCATCAGACCAACGGCCAGACCAAGGGCACCAACCAGCATTACCCACAAAGGAATGGACGCTGCGGTGACCACTGCACCAGCCGACAGTGCATCGTTAATGGCCGCCAGCGGGCCGATGGCATTGGCCACATCGTTCGCCCCATGGGCGAAACTGAGTAATGCCGCGGCAAATATAAGCGGCCAGGTAAACAGGGTATTCACTCCGGCAGAGCTGTTTTCCATGGTTGCGGCACGGCGGCCGACCAGAACCCGCATCAGGAAGAAAATGACTGCGGCGAGCCCCAGACCAACCAGAGAGGCCCCCAGGAAGTCTACTTCAACGACCTTCTTGACCCCCTTCACCATCAAATAGGTGCCAAAGGCCCAGGCCATGATCGCCACCAGCCAGGGCACGAAGATTCTTGCCGCCGGCACCACGTTCTTGCGATACAGCACGGTCTTCTTGATGGCATACAGGAACAGCGCCGCCAGCACGCCACCCATTACGGGGGAAATCACCCAACTGGCGACAATTTTGGCCATGACGGCCCAGTCGGCAATGCCCCAGCCGCCGGCGGCAATTCCGGCCCCAAGAACGCCCCCGACAATGGAGTGGGTAGTGGACACCGGAGCACCCATCCAGGTGGCCAGGTTCAGCCACAGGGCGCCGGCAAGAAGTGCGGCTGTCATCAGCCACACGAAGGCGCTGACATCATCGAGCCTTTCAGCGGCAATAATGCCCCCTTTAATGGTCGAAACCACGTCACCACCGGCGATGATGGCACCGCCGGCCTCAAACACGGCGGCGATCAGAACCGCGCCACCCAGCGACAGCGCCCCGGACCCCACCGCCGGGCCGACGTTGTTGGCGACGTCATTCGCGCCGATATTGATGGCCATGTAGCCACCGATGACCGCAGCTGCCATCAGCAGCATGTTGTTGGGCATGCCGTCGCTGATCTGTCCCACGGCTATAAATATGCAGAGCAGGAACAGGAAGCTGAAGCCAACGCGATAACGCTCGGTCGATGGGCTGGTCAGGAGAGTATCGAGGAATCCGTTTTTGCCGGCCATAATACGTCAGGTCTCGCAACAGGGAGGATACGGGAAGCTACAGTTTCACAGTACTTACGGCGGCAACTATAAATTTTTTGCCATGAAATTGAAACATAACGGTCATAATGGTAATTGCTTGACCAAAGTCGCTGTACAGATTTCCCGCTTCGACTAATCTGATTCACTATCCCGGCTCACGCAGTCTGGACAAAGCACCAACAACAAATCGACAACAACAAAAAGTGTCATGACCAGACTCCCCGATACCAGCCAACAAGTAGCCGACGAAGGCGAGGAGGAACGCGTCTCCCGCCTGCTGACCGGTCTGTCAGCCATGGCCATCCTCTTCCTGCTGGGCATTGGCGCCAAGGCGTGGTTTGCAACCCACACTCACCACGCCTTCTCGCTCTGGTTCTTTGCGGGACTGGTGGCAATGAACATGCTGTCCTTTGCCCGTTCCCGCAACCGCCGCCATCAGAAGGCTGGCATGATCTCCATTGTCGGCCTGCTGTTCGGATACCTGATCATCACCGGTGGCGAGAGCAACACCGGCCCACTCTGGTTCTACGTGTTCCCGCCGCTGCTGTTTTACCTGACCGATCTGAAAACCGGCACAGCGGTATTGTTATTCTGCTGCCTGCTGGCGGTTGTGGTTTTCCAGTTCCCTGAACTACCGTTGGTGACCGCCGAATACAGCACAGACTTCAAGATCCGTTTTTTCGCCACGCTGACGTTCGAATCCATCTTCTGTTTCGTGCTGGAAGCCAGTCGCCTGAAGGCACGCAATGAGTTGATGGATATGGCCCGCACCCACCAACATGCAGCCCGTACTGACGAACTGACGGGCCTGTCCAACCGCAGGGACATGCAGCATCGGCTGAACGAGGAGTATTCAAGGTACCGGCGTTCCGGCCACCATTTCTCCATCGTTCTCATCGACCTGGATCTCTTCAAGCGTATCAACGACGACTACGGACACGACGCCGGTGACCACGTACTGCGGGCCTTCTCGGAATTGATGCAAACCGTTATCCGCCAAACGGATGTGGCCGCACGCTGGGGCGGAGAGGAGTTCCTGATCCTGTTGCCGGACACGTCACTGCTACAGGCTCTCACTCTCGCAGAACGGCTACGCTCCGAGGTCGCCAGTGCCGAGTTCTCCTTTACCGGCCAGCGCATGCCCGTCACCATCAGCGCCGGCATCTGCTCCATTGCCAAGACCGGCTCAGTGGATGAATTACTGAAACAGGCTGACGTCCACCTATACAGCGCCAAGGAAGACGGGCGCAATCGCGTTGCTCCCAGAGTACGAACCTCCCCCAGGGAAACCAGCCCTTCCGGAGCCGGATCTTGAGCGTTACCGCATCACCGGCTATGATCGGGCCCCAACGCAGACAGCCGTCAAAGGACGGTTGTCGTTACGAATCAACAGGACCATTCATGGCTTCAATCCGGATTCTGGTCGGCAGCGTTTATGGTGGCGCCCTGCTGACAGCACGTACCTTGAAGAAAACCCTGGAACCGGAAGGGCATCGGATCACGATCCTTGAGGAGCCCGACCTGGAGGACATCACCGGGAACGACGAACCGCTTTTGGTGTGTACATCAACCACCGGCCAGGGAGAGCTACCCCCCAACCTGCTACCGTTTTATTTGCGGCTGCGCGAGCAACTGCCCCAACAACCCGCGCGTCCGTTTGGCGTAATTGTGCTTGGCGACAGCTCCTACGGTGACACCTTTTGTGGTGCCGGTGAGCTGATGGAAGAGGCTTTATACGAAACTTCAGCCCGGAAAGTGGGGGATACCTTGAGGATTGATGCCCTGGAAACCACCGAGCCGGAGATGGAAGCCGTTCCCTGGGTACGGGAGTGGCTTGAACAGCTGTAACACCTGACACAAGTGACGTTCGAAAACCGGCATTATCAGCCTTGAGCCCCCCGGCAGATAACGCCATACTGAGCCAGACAATCACAACAAGATCGGTACTACGTGCGCCATATTGCTCAGTTTTTCGCCCTGGCGGGCGCATTGATCATGATGGCTTTCGGAACCCAGGCAAACGCGGCTTCGCCCGGCTTTGCAGAACCGGATATGGACTATATTCGGGTGGCACCTTCGGAACAGATGGATCTCAGGGAAGCCCTTGCTTCCGACCGATGGCAGTCACTGGAAGGCGAAAGCCCCAACTTCGGCTACATTCGCGACACCGTGTGGCTCCGCGTTCCTGTATCCGCCATACCCAGTGACCGTAAGCTACTGGAGATACGCTACCCCCAGCTCGACGATATCACCTTCTACCTGATAGAGAATGGCGTCGTCAGGCAACGCATCTCAACGGGCGACCACCTTCCCTTTGCGCAGCGCCAGATTCAACACCGCAACTTTCTGTTTTCCTTCGAAACCGATCCGCTAAGCGATTACCAGGTGTTTTTGCGTGTTCGGACTCAGGGCGCCATGCAGATCCCCATCAGACTGTGGGACCCTCGAACCTACTTCGAAGCCACGTCCATCGAAGACCAGATGCACGCGATCTATTACGGCATCCTGATCATGGTGATCTTTTTCAATCTGTTTATCTTCCTGGCACTGAGAGAGCGCATGTACCTGCTGTACGTGCTCTCCACCCTCAGCTATCTGATGTTTATTGGCAGCCTGAATGGCAGCACCTACCAATTGCTCTGGCCAGAGTCGCCCTGGCTGCACAACCAGACCATGGTTCTCACCGTGCCGGTGGCATTAATATTCACCCTGTTGTTCTCACGTGCCTTCCTCAACCTGCGCGTCACCAGCCCGCGCATGGACAAGCTGGTGTGGTATATGGTGTTGGTGAACGTCGTGGTGGCGGTGGCAACGTTCGTTACCGACTACAGCGTTGCCAGCCGGCTCACGGTTGCCCTGGCAATCCCCAGCTGCCTGCTGTTGACCGTTATGGGGCCGATACAATGGATTCGGGGCAACCCCCAAGCCGGCTACTACACCATAGCCTGGGGCCTGCTCACCCTGGGCAGCGCCATCACCGCAGCCAATAAATACGGCTTCGTGCCCAACAGCTTCGTGACGGCCTACGGCATCGAAATCGGCTCCGCGCTCGAAGCCGTCCTGCTGACCATCGCCCTGGCCGCCCGGCTCTACCAGGAACGCGAAGACAAGGTTCGCGCCCGCGAAGCAGAGATCACCGCCATGGCGGCACGGCGCTCGGCAGAGCTGCGACTGATCGAACAGGCCCTCCACAACCCGCTAACGGGGTTGCCCAATCGCGCCTGCCTGGAAATGACCATCAACGAACTGATCAACCGAGAGCCGGAAAAGCGCCTCTCCATTGCGGTGATCCACCTAAGCAACCTTCCAGCCATCACCAAAACCCTGGGGCATCGCAACACCGACCGGCTGCTCGAGCTCGCCGCCCGGCGTTTCAACAGCATCGTCAGCGAACTGCCCGGCATCTGTGCGGTCGAGACCAATGATCGGAAGAGTTTCTACCTGGCCTCACTGGAGTCGGCCACCTTCGGGTTTATCGTGGAAGCAGATGTTATTTCGGAAACACCCCGTGCCATTGTTCGTGCCCTTGAGGAAATCCGTGCACCGCTGGACTATCTGGGCATGCAATTGCCGCTGGCCCCCCACACTGGCTCGGCGATCTACCCGGATCACGCCACCGACACCAATACCCTGATCCGGCGCGCCTTTATTGCGCAGGGCTCGGACGACGCCCGAGACCGTGGGCTGGCCTATTATCAGCCGTCGCGGGACTCCTACAGCGCGGACCGCCTTACCCTGGTGTCCGAGCTGCAACAGGCCCTTCAACACGGTGAACTTGCCCTATACCTGCAGCCAAAGCTGTCACTGAGAACCAGGGAGGTGGTCGGCCTTGAAGCGCTGATTCGCTGGCCCGGCCGGAAAAAGCCCATACCCGCCGACGAGCTGATTGCCCTGGCCGAGCAGACCGGACTGATCAAACCATTGACACGCTGGGTACTGGAACAGTCACTGGCACTGAGAGGGCAATTGCTGGAGAACGGCTACCCGCTCAATATCTCGGTGAACATCTCCCCCAACAATCTGCGGGAACCGGACTTCCCGCTGTACGTCCAGCGCCTGATGGGCAGTCATCACACGCATCGCGGAACCATCATCCTGGAAGTCACCGAGACCTCAATGATGCAGGATCCGGTCAACTCACTGCGCGCTCTCGACTCCCTTCACACCACAGGTATCCCGCTGTCCATTGACGACTTTGGCTCCGGCTACTCTTCGCTGTCGTATATCAAGCGATTGCCCGCCAGCGAGATCAAGATCGACCGCTCACTGATTACAGACCTGGCTTCCCAGGCTGGTGACCGCGTCATCGTTCAGACCACGATCGAAATGTGCCACAGCCTGGGTTACGCCGTTGTGGCCGAGGGCGTGGAAAGCGCAGAGACGATGGAACTGTTGGAAAGGATGGGCTGCGACATGATCCAGGGCTATATTCTGACGCCACCACTGCCGTTCGACGACATCATCGTTTGGCTGGGCGACTACAAGCATCATGAAAGAAACCGCAAGCTTGGCTAACTATCTCCGCTGACCTATCCCCGCTCACGGATGAGGGCTTCCTGGGTGGTTGATGCCACCAGCCGGCCCTGGCGGTCGAAAAAGTTGCCGCGATTAAAGCCGCGGCCGCCAGAAGCGCTGGGGCTGTCCTTGTCGTAGAGCAACCACTCGTCCATACGGAACTCACGATGAAACCAGATGGAATGATCCAGGCTTGCGACCTGCATCTTCCTGTTCATAAACGACACGCCATGGGGGTTCAGTGACGTCCCCAGGAAAGAAAAGTCTGATGCGTAAGTCAGCAGGCAACGGTGCAACACCGGGTCATCCGGCAGGTGCCCCTGGGTACGCAACCAGCTCTGCCGGTATGGCGGACGCGGTTCCGGCTTCAATGGGTTGACCGGGTCTACAGGCCGGATTTCGATGGGGCGATCCCGGGTCAGAGTATCACGGAGATGTTCAGGAACATGAGGCGCCAGCAGTTCGCCGTACTCCTGCTCGGATTTCAGGCTTTCCGGATCAGGCGCCGAGGGCATGTCGAGCTGGTGCTCGAAGCCTTCCTCGGCCACCTGAAACGACATGGAGCCGGTCAGGATCTCCTTGCCACCCTGGCGCGCGATCACACGCCGGACAGAAAAGCTGCCCCCGTCCCGAACCCGCTGAACCTCGTAGTCAATGGGCATGCTGTGATTGCCGGGGCGCAGGAAGTAGGCATGGAGCGAGTGTGGCAGGCGACCTTCCACCGTGCGGCTGGCGGCCATCAGCGCCTGCCCCAGAACCTGGCCGCCAAACACATTGGGAAAGCCGAGATCTTCACTGTCCCCCTGGAAATGGTCGTCACCGATGGGGGAAAGATCCAGCAGATCCACCAGTTTTCTGGTTACTTCAAGCATGCCAGCTCCTGTCAATATCGTTAGCTCACGAATGAGTTTCTACCGCAAGCCGGGGATTTTCGCAATCCTGATATCGCCCATCAATCATGAATCGGAGGCACTTCCTTCGACAGGGCCTGCTTTTCCATCGCATAACCACCGGTTACCGCAAAGCCCAGAACCTCGCCAGACTCACTCTTGAACAGGGCACGGACGTCCTGACCGTCCGCATCCACTTCCCAGCTGCCCGACGCATTCGCCGGGGGCGGACACACCGCCGTTGGGCAACAGGGGGTCTTTACCATGACCGGCATGGTGCCGTACTTCACTTCCGTGCGTTCACTCACCAGCGTCTTTGCCAACGCACGGGCGCACGCCATCAGCGGCAGCACATACAGCAGCACGTGACCGTCGACTTCAGCGCAGTCACCCAGTGCGTAGACGTCGGGCACCGATGTCTCCAGGGCGCGGTTGACCACAATGCCACGCTGGGTCTCCAGGCCCGCTGCTGCAGCCAGCTCCGTGCGTGGACGCAGCCCGACCGCGGAAATAACCAGGTCGGACTCCAGTTCCTCACCATTGGCCAGGGTCAGGCGAACACCATCCCCGCTATTGGCAATATGCTCCACCACCGTTTCCAGATGAAAACGGACGCCCAACCCTTCCAGTCCATCGCGCACCGCTGCCGCAGCGGCCGGTGGTAAAAGTCCCGGCATCAGGGCATCAGAAGGAGCAATCACATCCACGTCGACATCGCCGTTGCGAAGGTCGTTGGCAAACTCACAACCGATCAGGCCCGCACCCATGATGGCCACCCGCTTCTTGCCCTTCAGAGCTTTGCGAAAAGCACGGTAGTCCATCAGGTCGTTGATGGAAAAGACACGCTCATGGCCGTCACCGGCAATGGACAGGCGAATCACATCGGCACCCCAGGCCAACACCAGTTTGCTGTACCCTAGCCGTTCGTCCCCCAGCACAAGTTCGTGGGCATCCGGATCAATGCCGGTCACGGTGGTGTAAGTACGCAGCTGAAGGTTCAGTTGCTCCACCATTGCCTCCGCCGACGCCTGCGCCAGTTCATCGGCCTCTTTGCCCTTGGTAAAGCCAGTGGAAAGCATGGGCTTGGAGTAACTATAGCCATCGTCCGCCGTTACCATGACGATTGGTGTGTCCTTGTCCTGCTTACGGATTTCCTTAGCCAGCGAATAGCCTGACATTCCGGTACCCACAATCACGATAGGGGCGTCTGCGCTCATTACTGCTCTCCAAACCTGTTCAGCGGTACCGGCGTGTCAGCCGATTTCAATCATCTCGAAGTCTTCCTTACCCACGCCGCAGTCCGGGCACTCCCAATCTTCCGGTACGTCTTCCCAGGCGGTTCCGGGCTCAATACCGTCTTCCGGCCAGCCTTCCGCCTCATCGTAAATAAATCCACAGACAACGCACTGCCACTTCTTCATGTCATTCCTCCGAAACTCATTGGGGCGCGATGATAATTGTCAGACAATTATGCGCGCAAGTCTTTCATGCACCGAGTTGGCACCATTCACACTGGGAAACCATCATACCCACCGCTGCGGCATTGACCAATGCCGTCGCCGACGGCTATTCAACGGGTTTTCTGCCAATCGCCAGAATTTCCATCAGGCGAACCGGGAAACGCCCCTCCCTTCAGCGTGCCACCTCCGGTATAATCGGCCGTTTTACGATAGGACCCCAGTGCTATGACCGACACCGTCGCCGAACTGAATCAGGTAATGGCCGAAGCCGACTGCCTGGTGAGCGAACAGCAGGTACAGGCTGCCATCCAGTCTCTTGCAGAAGAGATCACCGGGCGCCTCAAGGACACCAACCCGCTGTTGTTCTGTGTGATGAATGGCGGCCTTATCCTCACCGGCCACCTACTGCCAAGGCTGACGTTTCCCGTGCAGGCGGAGTACCTTCACGCCACTCGCTACCGCCAGGAAACCACCGGTGGCATCCTGGAGTGGAAACTGCAGCCGGAAGCCAATATGAATGGCCGCACGGTACTGATCGTTGACGACATCCTTGACGAGGGTACGACACTCTGCGCCATTGCAGATTACTGCCTCGCCCATGGCGCCAGCGAGGTTCTGACGGCCGTATTGGTCGACAAACAACACGATCGCAAGGCAAAGCCAAACCTGAAGGCAGACTTTACCGGCCTGGAAGTTGAGGACCGTTTCCTGTTTGGCTACGGCATGGATTACAAAGGTTACTGGCGCAACGCCCCGGGAATTTATGCCGTCAAGGGACTTTGACCGGTACGCACCCAGCATGTTTGAGGGTGAAAACGCCATCTCCACCCCCGCTACGGACTGGTACCGCTCTTTTTCAGCAGCTGCGCTGAAGAACCCGGCCATCCACGGGCCGCTCAGCCACTGGCTGACGCTGGAGGGCTCACTGACCCGGGCGCTTCAACTCCGATGCCGCGAGCACTTTCACGTGGATATCCTCCAGGAAGGTTTTGCCCGCCCCACTGTGGAGGAGGCCCATACCCTGGGTATTCCGGTGCGCCAGAATGCGTGGATCCGCGAGGTTTGCCTGAACGGCGACAACACCCCCTGGGTGCTCGCCCGTACGATCATTCCATTGGCAACCCTCTCAGGGCGTGGACGCCGCCTGCGCAACCTGGGGCGCCGCCCTCTCGGCGCCTATCTGTTCAGCAACCCACAGTGGCAACGGGGGCCGTTCGAGACCGGTCTTTGCCATCGGGCTAACCGCCATCAACCCATGGCGGCCCGCCGCTCCCGTTTTTTCAGCGGTCATCATAGCCTCTTGGTCGGCGAGTATTTCCTGCCCACGCTCTGCCCCTGACGCAGCGGCTCTTTTAACCGAACCTCACCGCTGGCTATAATCCCCGCTCAGCCTCAGCAACATCATCCCGGACGGACCAGACCTATGCTGCCCAATGCCGTGCCAGATCACATCCAGGCCCGCCTTGCAGAATACGCCCGACTGCTGCGAGTCGATCGCCCCATCGGCAGCCTGCTCCTCCTATGGCCAACCTACTGGGCACTTTGGCTGGCTGCAGACGGCTTCCCCAGCGTTGGCAACTTTATCGTCTTTACCCTCGGCGTATTCATGATGCGAGCTGCCGGTTGCGCCATCAACGATTTTGCCGACCGCAAGGTGGATCGACACGTCAAACGCACCAAAGACCGCCCACTGACCTCCGGTCGCATTGAAGCCTGGGAAGCTGTCGCCCTGTTCGCAGGCCTCTGCGTGACAGCCTTCCTGATGGTGGTGCTGTTCACCAACACGCTGACTCTCTATCTGTCGTTCGGGGGTGCAGTACTGGCGTTCATCTACCCGTTCATGAAGCGTTACACCCATCTGCCGCAACTGTTTCTTGGGGCAGCCTTTTCCTGGGCCATTCCCATGGCCTGGGCCGCCGAGGCCGGTGAGGTCACAAAACTGGCCTGGCTGCTGTTTACCGCCAACGTGCTCTGGACCGTTGCCTACGACACCCTGTACGCCATGGTGGATCGTGATGACGACATCCGGATTGGCATCAAATCCACGGCCATTCTGTTCGGAGACGCCGACCGGGCGGTTATCGCAATCCTGCAGGCCATGGTGGTGCTGATTCTCATCCTCGTGGGCCAGCAGGCCGAGCTCGGCGTTTTCTATTACCTCGGGCTCGTCGCCATGGCGTGCCTGTTTGTCTTCCAGCAGCACCTGGCCCGCTTCCGCGAACGAGACGGATGCTTCAAGGCCTTTCTCAACAATAACTGGGCGGGCTTTGCAGTTTTCACCGGTCTGTTGATTGACCGGATCATCAGTTAGTCGAACAAATCCAGTCACAGCCTGCTACTGTCATATACTTGTAACACTACCCGGTTGTAATGAGGCAGCAACAATACTCGGTATGACACAGGTTAATGCTCATGACTGGAAAAACTGTCCTGATCGTCGATGACGAGGCACCCATCCGCGAAATGATCGCTGTGGCCCTCGAAATGGCCGACTACGACTACCTTGAGGCAGCGGATGCCCGCGAAGCGCATGCCCTGATCGTTGACAAACAGCCCGACTTGATACTCCTTGACTGGATGCTGCCAGGCACCAGCGGCGTGGAACTGGCCAGGCGCCTGAAAAAAGAAGAGGCAACGGCTGAAATTCCCATCATCATGCTGACGGCCAAGGTCGAGGAAGACAATAAGATCCAGGGCCTGGAAGTGGGTGCGGATGACTACATCACCAAGCCCTTCTCGCCGAGGGAGCTGGTGGCCAGGCTGAAAGCCGTATTGCGCCGCACCACGCCGCCCGGCGTGGAAACTCCGATCGAAGTGGATGGCCTGACCCTGGACCCGGTCGGCCACCGGGTCACCACGGAAACCGGCGCACTGAACATCGGCCCCACGGAATATCGGTTACTGCAGTTCTTCATGACACACCAGGAACGGGTTTATACTCGCTCCCAGCTGCTTGATCAGGTGTGGGGTGGGAACGTCTATGTTGAAGAGCGAACCGTCGACGTTCACATACGCCGTTTGCGCAAAGCCCTTGGCGACCAATATGATCACCTGATCCAGACAGTGCGTGGCACCGGCTACCGGTTCTCAACCAGAGCAGCATAACCACAACCGGCGCCCTTTACCCCGAAAAGGGCCCGGAACTGATTCAGGGGCAGCTGTAATGCAACACAACTGGTCAAAGTACCTGCGATGGATTATCACGCTCCTGATAGCCTGCACGGCCGTCGGGCTTTTCTTTGGCGAGCCCCTCTACGGGCTGACGGCAGGGCTGCTGGCTTACCTGTGGTGGACTCTGGCCCAGGCCAAACGTCTGTACCATTGGCTCGGCAATCCCAGCGGCAGTGACGAAGCCCCTCAGAGTGTTGGTCTCTGGGGCGACATCTTCGACGGCCTACACAGGCTTCACCAGAACCACCTACGCACCCAGGACAAACTTCGCGCCCAGATCAACCGGGTCCAGGAGTCCACCAATGCCATGCGGGATGGTGTGATCATGACCGACTCGCGGGGCGCCATGGAGTGGTGGAACGGCTCAGCGGAGCATCTTCTGGGCTTTCGTCGCAGTTCGGACCGCGGGCAGTTTATTCACAACCTGATCCGCAACCCCGCGTTCAAGGCCTACTTCGACTCCCGCGACTACCGGGAACCATTGGAACTGAACTCACCCGCAAAACCGCACATTCACCTGCAAATCCAGATCAGCCTGTTTGGCGACGACGACCGCCTGATTGTGGCCAAGGACGTAACCCGCCTGTACCAGCTTGAACAGATGCGACGGGATTTCGTTGGCAACGTCTCCCATGAGATGAGAACACCCCTGACGGTGATCAGCGGCTACCTGGAAACCCTGGTGGACAACGCCGACGACCTGCCGCCCAAATGGCGGCGCGCCATCAACACCATGGCGCAGCAGTCCTCGCGCATGGAAGCGTTGATTACCGACCTGATATTGCTGTCCAGAATTGAAACCGGCGAGCAAACCATCAACGATGCGGTCACGGATTTACAGGCGATGATCCAGCAGATCTGCCACGACGCCAAGGCCCTCAGCGGCGACCAGGGCCACGAATTCAACGTCAGCATTGGCGATCGCCATCTGCTGAGGGGCGACGAAAGCCAACTGCGCAGCGCCTTCTCCAACCTGATTTTCAACGCCGTGAAGTACACACCTGCCGGTGGACTCATCACCATCATCTGGAAAACGGACCGCGACGGCGGGCATCTGTCAGTGAAAGATACCGGTATCGGTATAGACCCGGTTCATATCCCACGGCTTACCGAGCGGTTCTATCGCGCCGACCCCAGCCGACACAAGGAGACCGGTGGCACCGGCCTGGGGCTGGCGATCGTCAAGCATGTATTGCTCAACCATGACGGTAACCTGGAAATTCGAAGCCGGATTGGCGACGGCAGCGAATTCATCTGCCACTTCCCCCGGGAACGATTGGCGGAAAGGCTTCCTGAGACCGCGTCCTGATTGGGATAGCTTTCGTGGCTAACCGCCGCTGCGGAAACGGGCGATAAAACGGGACAGGTCTTCCAGCTTTTTCGGGTCTTCGTCCACAAATCGGATGGTCACGCCCACAAAATCCGTGTCCTGGCGTTTGTCCACCGCCTGCAACTGGTGGACGTAACCATTAAGCCGCGCTACCTGCCCTTCGGCCACTTCGATATCCACCACAGCCTGATCAAGGATGCCCGGAAACTGCTGGTCCCGCTTGGCGATCACCCGCACTTCCGTGAGGGTGATGTCCTTGACGACTGAGCGCAGAGTGCTGTCTGAAAAACGCACCGACGCCACGCTCATTGGCGGCCTGGCTGTCGACCCGGAGGCAGAGGACGTGGACGACTTGCTGGCACGGACTGGCGCCGGAGAAGCAGCTTCCCGCTTCTGGGTCAGCAGGCTGGCGGATTCGCGAAACGCTTCCGCCGGCCCGGCCATGGACTTCCCGCCTCGATCCATGGCGTCCTTGAGGCGGCGCCCCATCACCTTGATGATCTTATTGCTCAGGCCCTCAGGGCTGAAGGGTTTCCCCAGATACTCAGAGACTCCCCCCTTGACGGCTTCAACCACATGATCCTTGTCACCACGGCTGGTGATCATGATGAAGGGCGTTTTTTCATACTGCGGCTGTTGGCGCATCCACTGCAACAGCTCCAGACCCGACATCTCCGGCATTTCCCAGTCACAGAGGATGAGATCAAACGTTGTGCGCGACATCAGTGATTGCGCCCGGCGACCGTTCTGGGCATCCGTGGTGTCAATCACTGGAAAACGCTGACGCACCGTTCGCTTGACCAGATCCCTCACAAAGCTGGCGTCATCCACCACCAGCGCCTTCAGCGTTGCCATTTTCGGACCTTTTGTCTTTCAGAAAGTTGTCGTATCGTTCTGCAAACTATAGAACAAGCCGATGGCGGGGAATAGCGGGACTACAAAAAGACGACACATCCGATGCGGTGTGGAACACCAGGTTAAAGAATTGTCACCGGAATCCGGTAACAACAGTGTTTCAGGGCCACAAAAACAGGCTACCATGAGCCAGAAACATCCACTCCAGACCGAGGTTTAGCGTGCCGAGCATATTCACAGGGACATCAAAGAGCCAACGGACGATTCGACACCTTTCACTCAGCGGATTGTTCGTCCTGAGCAGTGCGTCCGTGTCCGCGGCCGCTGACGCCGACCTGGAAAACCGTTTCCCCCAGTGCATCGAACACCTGGAAAGCCAGGCCATCGAGGCGGGTGTGTCATCACAAACGGCGGGCGAAGTGCTGGCAGGCGCAGAATACCTGGAGCGAGTGATAGAGCTCGACCGCCGCCAGCCCGAATTCACCACCACCTTCGCGGACTACCTTAACCGCAGGGTCAACTCCGACCGGGTAAGCCGCGGGCGGGAGTTGCTGGACCAACACGAAGCACTGCTTGAACGCGTCACCCGGAAAACCGGCGTGCCCGCCCCCTATCTCGTGGCGTTCTGGGGCCTGGAAACCAACTTCGGTTCCTACTTTGGCAAGATGTCGGTGCCCAGCTCCCTCGCCACCCTGGCGTGCGACGAACGGCGCAGCCAATTCTTTACCGAACAGTTGATTGCAGCCCTGAGAATCATTGACGAGGGCGCGATACCCGCCGAGCAGATGGAGGGCTCCTGGGCAGGCGCCATGGGGCATGTGCAGTTCATGCCAACCGTCTTCCTGCGCCATGCGGTGGATGGCGACGGCGATGGCAAGCGCGACCTGTGGAACAGCCTGCCGGACGCGATGATGTCAGCCGGCCACTTTCTACAGGATCTCGGCTGGGATGGCGACTACCGCTGGGGGCGGGAGGTTCTTCTGCCCCAGGGGTTCGATTACAGCATGGCGGACGGCCGCCGACTACCCCTGGAAAAATGGCGCACCCTGGGCGTAACCGACGCCTTCGGCAATAAACTGGCGAACGAACCCATCGAAGCCGCGCTGGTGGTCCCGGCCGGGCACCGGGGGCCTGCATTCCTGGCCTACAAGAATTTTAATGTGATCATGGGCTGGAACCGCTCTGAATTCTACGCCATCGCGGTTGGACATCTGGCGGATCGCATCGCCGGTGCCGGTAAACTGCAGAACCCGCCACCGAAGGATATGCCAGCGTTGTCACGGAACAACATCCTTACCCTGCAAAAAGCGTTGAACGAGCAGGGATTTGATACCGGGAAACCGGACGGCATCCTTGGCCCCAACACGCGGTCGGCTATTCGCGGCTACCAGTCAGAAAATGGCCTCGTTGCCGACGGCTATCCCGGCGACACGGTTCTCAATGCCTTGGGGGTAGACCTGACGTCTGAAACGTCCGGGAGTGATACCTGACAGCCATCTGCCGACCATCTGGGGCGTGATCCGACAACCGATTCCGCGCATAATACCTGCCGGACTTAAATGACAAGGTGTTATCCCGATGGATTCGATTACCCAGGCGGCACTGGGCGCCTCGCTGGCCGGTGCCGTTGCCGGAAAAACCCTTGGCCGTTCAGCCCTGCTGGTCGGTGCCGTTCTCGGCACCCTTCCCGATCTGGACGTCATCATTGATTACGGCACGGCGGTCGCCAACTTTACCCAGCACCGCGGATTCAGCCACTCGCTGTTTGTCCTGCTGCCGCTGTCCGTATTGCTGGCTTTTGCATTCCATCGGTGGCGCCCCCATCTCGGCTACGGGCGTTGGTTTGCGCTCACCGCGCTTGTGCTTATGACGCACCCTCTGCTCGATGCCTTTACCACCTACGGAACCCAGTTGTTCTGGCCTATAGGGCCACCTGTGGCCATCAGCAGCATTTTCATCATCGACCCGCTTTATACCCTGCCGTTACTGATCGGCATCACGGCGTTCCTCATCCGCGGGCCACAAACCAGCGCCATCATGGCCGGCCTGCTCCTTTCAACGCTTTATCTGGGGTGGAGCGCAACGGCGCAACAAATCATCCAGGAACGGGTTGGCCCCACGCTGGCCAAGGAAGGCCTGGAAGAGGCCCCACGGCTGGTTCAGCCGATGCCGTTCAATACCGTACTGTGGCGAGTGACCGTTGTGGGTGAGGAAAAACGGGTGGAAATCGTGACCGGATTCCTGGATGGCGACGGCCCCGTTACGGTGGAACACTTTCCCCGCGAACCCCGCCTGGCAAAGGCCGCCACGTCATTACCAGAAGGCCAGCGACTGGACTGGTTTACGCGTGGTTTCCTGCACTACGACATGGACGGCGACCAGCTCACGGCCACCGATATCCGCCTGGGTATCCCCGGGGCGCATCCCTTCACCTTCATACTCGCCAAGTACCATGGCGACCGTCTTGAGCCAGAGCCCAGTTCACAGCTGGAGCGTCCGGCGATTGGCGGGGAACTCCTCGGCGTGCTCTGGTCGCGAATGACGGGTTCTGCGGAGGTACTGTGCCTTGCCAGCCTAACGCTGCCGCCGCCAGGAGAAGGGTGTACCTGAGCATGCGCCTGGATTATTTCATTGCCAACGCGACCACGCTGTCGCGCCGCGATGCGAAAAAAACCATCAGTTCAGGCCGAATCCGGGTGGACGGGCAGATCTGTCGCAAATCCGCTTCTCTGGTGGCCGCAGACACCCGGGTTTCCCTCGATGACCAGCCGCTGTCACTGCCAGGAGAGCGGTACCTGATGCTGCACAAGCCTGCCGGGGTCATCAGTGCCACCACCGACAGTCAGCAGCCCACGGCGCTGGACCTGCTGCCCGCAGATGTCCGCCACGGGCTCCACATCGCCGGGCGGCTGGACGCCGACACCACCGGGCTCCTGCTGCTGACCACCGATGGCCAATGGTCACACCGCATCACATCGCCCCGGGTGAAATGCCCCAAGACCTACCGGGTGACGCTCGCCGAACCCATTGATGACCTCGCCATCACGCAACTGCAACAGGGTGTATTACTGCACGGTGAGTCGCGGCCAACCAGACCTGCCGATGTCCATTTACTCAATGCCGGGGAAATTGACCTGACGTTGTCGGAAGGGCGTTACCACCAGGTCAAACGAATGCTGGCGGCGGTGGGGAACCATGTGACGGGATTGCACCGATGGCGTGTCGGCCCCCTCATACTCGACAATTCACTGGCGCCGGGAGAATACCGGGAACTAACCACGGAGGAAGTGAACAGCCTGGGCTGATCAGGTGCGTTCGAAGCGCTGGGCCTTCAGGTTTTTGCGCACGGAACCTGCCTCGAACACCTCGCCGTTCATGGCGATATAAACCCCGTGAGGCAATAGCTGGACCGCCGCCCATGCATAGCCGATATTGAAAACCGCGTCACTCCGGCGCATACGTGCCGGCTGCATGGCGCCAAACAACACAATGGTTTTCCCTTTCACCGACAGCAGCTCTCTGGCGGTTTCCGGCATGGTATCGGTACCGTGGGTGATCAGTATGCGCTCGGCGTTACACTGACTGACGGCGGTTCTGATGACCTCCCGGTCGCCGTCCGTGATTTCCAGACTGTCCTTGCGCAGTAACCCGTTCAGGGTATAGCCGTCATGGATGTTGGACTCCGCCAACAGCTCCGCAATCAGACTATCGCCAATCTCAAACTCGCTGTTGGCATCGAAATACACCTTGTCGATGGTGCCACCGGTGGTGAATATCTCAATCATACGCTGCGTTCCCGATTCGCCAGAGGTCAGTTCACGCTCACGGATGCGCCATCCGAAGCGGCATAAGCTGCGTTCTTTTTCCGCTCATACGCACGCGCGGCCGCAGCAACACTGCCACCGGCGCCGGTGGTCAGCCATCGTTTGATCCGGCCCGCATCCCCCATCGGTGAACGGGTGCCCAGAGAATCAAGCAGCACCGTTACCAACGGCTTGCCATCCAGTTCAAACAGCATAACGAGGCAACGGCCAGCTTCGGACAGATAGCCCGTTTTACTGATCCCCACGCCCCAACTGTCACGATGAACCAGGACATTGGTATTCCCGAACGCCAGTCGATATCTGGGTTGGCGGAACTGGGCGGTGAAATAGCGGGTGGTGGAATACTCCCGTATCTGTGGGTATTGGCTGGCCGCCCTGACCAGGCGAACCAGATCCGCCGCGGTGGAACGATTGTCAACCGACAACCCAGTGGGATCCACGAAGGTTGTTTTCAGCATTCCCAACTCAACGGCCTTGGCATTCATCGCTTCGATAAAGGCGTCATACCCACCGGGATGGTGTCTTGCCAGGGTATGGGCCGCAAAATTCTCTGACGACATCAGTGCAATACGCAGTACGTCAGAGCGTCTGAGCTCGGAGCTCACACGAATACGGGTATAGGCATTCGCCGGAGCGGGAATATGGCGCTCCCGGAAGTCCAGCCATTCGGTCAGGGGCTCGCCGGACTCCATCACCACCAGCGCAGTCATCAATTTGGTGATGGACGCGATGGGCACCCGTCGATCCGCATTCTTGCCGTAAACCAGCCCCTCATCGTCGGCATAGGCCACAGCTGCGTTAACGGATGCCAATTGCAACTCGGACCTCTCGATCGCCATCGCCCGGGAAACGTTGAGCAAACACAGGACTGTCAGCGCCAGGACAATGGCCGTTCGGATCATTGGTCAAACCTTGTTATGTGTCATTACGGTGTCAGCCTTTCACTATACCAGCCAAATTGGCGGCTGGCTCCGGGTAGGCCAGGGTAAAAGTATTAACGGGATCGGACACAGAATTCATTCAGGCGTTTAAAACATCAAATGCAAAACCGTATAAAATCGCGTAAAATTACATTGAAATCATATTGTTACACAATATTTCACAAGGTAACCATAGTGTAACAAGCCCTCCGGGAAACGAGCAGGACAACCAAGCGAATGGATTCAACCGGACCCGAAACGACGCAGAAAATCGCCAGTACGCCCCTGCCCTTTGATGCGAGCAATGGCTTCTACCGCTGGCTACCCCTGATCGTGTTGATCTTTGCCATTGCCTACGGATGGCTGCTTGCGTTGCTGACTCCCCAGGCACTGGGCAGCGTCCACTGGTTATCGAGCCTGGAAACGGGTTTGCCTCAGGACCTGATGGCGTTGGTACGGCAAGTATTTATCGGCGGGATTCTGGCGTTTGCACTGCTGTTCAACCTGGCAGTTGTGTTTATGCTACAGCGGCCCGGCCTCGCGTGGCTCAGTGTGTTCATGGCCGGTGTCCTGCACTGCCAATTGGTTCTGGAACAGTTTGGCCTTTGGTTTATCTGGCCCGACCAGCCGCAGTACAACGCATTGCTGCACATCAGTCTGCCGCTGTGCCTGATCGCACTGTGTGAATTCACGCCGCACTTCCTGCCGCTGGGCCGTCGTTCCCGGCGAATCATTCACGTCATCAGTCTGCTGGCTTTCCTGCATCTACTGGCGACGCCGGTGAACATTCCGGGTGTTGGCGAAGCGTCTTTCCTCGGCCTGGCCCTCGCTGGTGGCGCGTTTATCCTGCTGGTGGTTCTGAGCCAGATTCGTCAGCACGTCCTTGCACGCTATTATGGGCTTGCCTTCCTCGCCATACTGGTCGGGGCCGTGATCTCTTTTTTACATACAACGGGTTGGGCGCCGAGCACCAGCTTTGCGGAGTCCGCGTTCTTCCTTGGCGCTGCCGCAGGCTCGGTCATCCTGACAACCGGAGCCGCCAGCCTGCTCTCTTCCGCGGGGGCCGCATCAGCGAACGACAGCCGGGGACTCCCTGGGTACGACCCGGCCCTAACCGAGCGGCAAGACCAGCAACAACGGTTAATGCTGGAGGTGGAAAACGGACTCGCCCGCAACAGTATGTGGCTGGAATACCAGCCCAAAGTGCGCATTCGAGACGCCAAAGTTCGTTCGGTGGAAGCCCTGATACGCTGGCATCACCCGGAGTTCGGGTATGTACCACCAGACCAGTGGATTCCCCAGGCCGAACAGGTGGGGGTGATCTATCCTGTGACGCTTTGGGTCATTGAACGGGCCTGCAGCGAATACCCCCACCTGACAGCCCGCTACGGCGACGAGCTGGCCATCGCCGTCAACATTTCCGCCACGGACCTGACTCATGCTGGCTTCGAGGAGAAGGTAACCAACATCATCACCCGTCACAACATTCAGGCGAAAGACCTGATACTGGAGATTACGGAAACCGCGATGATGACCGATCCAGAGGCTTCCCGCCGTATGATTCACACCCTGAACCGAAAAGGGTTCCGAATTGCCATGGACGATTTCGGGACCGGCCATTCATCACTGGGCACACTGGCAAGCTTTGAACTGGATGAGCTCAAGATAGATCGCAGTTTCCTGAAAGACATTCTCGACCACCCTACGCGCCAGCGAATCTTCCGTGCGACCCTCGAGCTGGGTGAAGCACTGGACCTGGATGTGGTGGTTGAAGGTGTTGAAGATGAGGCCGTGGTGCGCTGGTTACAGCAATTCCCGGACCTCTACGGGCAGGGCTTTTTTTGGGGCAAGCCTGAACCGGCCTGCCCCTGACGCACTCAGGGCTTGTCCGTCACTGCGCCTTCCGAGGCGGAGCTTACGGTACGCGCGTACTTGGCCAGCACCCCGCGGGTAAACCTGGGAGCCGGTGCCGTCCATGCCTGTCGGCGGCGTTCCATTTCCTGCTCCGAAACATCCAGCTCAATACGGTTAGCCACCGCATCAATGGTGATGGTGTCACCATTTTCCACCAGCGCAATCGGGCCCCCTTCGGCGGCTTCCGGTGTAATATGACCAACCACGAAACCGTGGCTGCCACCGGAAAAACGCCCATCGGTAATCAACGCCACATCGCTGCCCAGGCCCTTGCCCATGATGGCCGAGGTAGGCGTCAGCATTTCCCGCATGCCCGGGCCGCCTTTGGGCCCCTCAAACCGGATCACCAACACATCCCCGGCCACAACAGTGCCGTCCATGATCCGCTCCTGGGCCTCTTCCTCAGACTGGAACACCCGTGCACGACCAGTGAAATGAGTGCCCTCCTTGCCGGTGATCTTGGCCACCGCACCAGTGGGCGCCAGGTTGCCGTAAAGGATACGCAGATGACTATCCGCCTTGATGGGGTCATCAAAGGCATGAATGATGTCCTGGCTTGCCGGGTACGGAGCCACGTCTTTCAGGTTGTCCGCCAGTGTCTGGCCGGTGACCGTCATGCAGTCGCCATGGAGCATGCCACGGTCGAGCAACATCTTCATCAACGGCTGGATACCGCCAATGGCCACCAGTTCTGACATCATGTAGTGACCGCTGGGGCGCAGGTCCGCCAGCACAGGAACCCGCTTGCCGATTTCCACGAAGTCATCCAGCGACAAGTCAACGCCAACGGTACTGGCCATGGCAATAAGGTGCAGCACCGCGTTGGTGGAGCCACCCAGGGCAATCACCACGGTGATGGCATTCTCGAACGCCTCACGGGTCATGATGTCCGATGGCTTCAGGTCTTTCTCCAGCAGGTTGAGCACTGCCGCGCCCGCCGCCCTGCAGTCTGCCGCCTTGGTTTCGGAAATAGCGTTCTGGGCAGAACTGCCCGGCAGGCTCATGCCCATGGCTTCGATCGCCGAGGCCATGGTGTTGGCGGTGTACATCCCGCCGCAGGAGCCTGGGCCCGGAATCGCGGTTTCCTCGATCTGTTTGACCTCAATCAGGTCCAGATCACCTCGGGCATGGGCACCCACCGCCTCGAACACAGAGATGATGTCGGTGTGATTCTCGCCGGGCATGATGGTGCCGCCATAGACAAATACCGACGGCCGGTTCAGCCGCGCCAGACCCATCATGCAGCCGGGCATGTTCTTGTCGCAGCCGCCGATGGCAACCAGGCCATCAAAACCTTCACAACCAGCCACGGTTTCAATGGAGTCGGCAATGACTTCCCGCGACACCAGGGAGTACTTCATACCCTCGGTGCCGTTGGCGATGCCGTCCGATACCGTGATGGTGTTGAACGTCAGGCTCTTGCCCCCGGCCTCATCGGCACCAGCGGCGGATTCCTCCGCCAGTTGGTTGATGTGCATATTGCAGGGCGTCAGGTTGCTCCAGGTCGAGGCAATACCAATCTGGGGTTTGCGGAAGTCTTCATCGGTAAACCCCACGGCCCGCAACATGGCGCGGCTTGCCGACTTGCCCAGGCCGTCGACCACGGGCGCGGAATAACGGCGGCGTTTGTCTTCTGTCATTACTGTGCTCTCCTGAATGTCCGGTTAGCCCGGCCTTGTTTCTGTCATTAACAAAAGACTGTCAGAAACGCCCGGCGACAGCAATACAACGCCCCAGGCAATACCTTACGCCCTTCTGCTCAGAAGCATCAGTGAACCTTTGCCAGTCGCTCACGGTTATCGGAAATAGCGATTTGCCTTGTGCAGGGTCAGGGCTTACTATCACGCACCTTTTTGGTGCAAATAATTCAGGTTAACGAGAGAGCAATGGGACGCAGAAACGAACGACTGCGCTGGCAGTTAGCCAGTGGTCTGCTAAAGGTGTTTCATCTTGAACAGCTGACGAACCGATACAGCCGCCGAACTGTAATGGCGGGGTTTAGCCTGATCAACGGCACACTGAGTATCGCGCTTGTTTCCTTTATCGCACTGGTTACTCAGGAAGCCTTCATATTCCCGTCGCTGGGCGCCACGGCGTTTATACTGTTCCACGTTCCGCTCGCGGAACCGGCCTCTCCGCGCAATACCTTTTGCGGCCACCTCATCGGTGCGTTGATGGGGCTGTTCAGTCTTCATATTTTTGGTCTACAGGACCAGGCCTCCGCATTTTTACACGGAGTCGATCTGCCAAGGGTCGGCGCTTCGGCTTTATCCCTCGGCCTGACCGGCTGCCTGATGGTACTATTCCGTGTCGTGCATCCGCCGGCCGGAGCCACTGCGCTTATCGTATCACTCGGCCTGATGCCTGATCCGGCACAACTGCCCGTCCTGATGGCTGGCGTTTGCCTGCTTCTGGCACACGCTTATTGCATGAACAGGCTGTCGGGCATTCCCTATCCGGTTTGGTCTGCAACGAAATCCACCCCATCGACTGGAGCAGTATCGAGTCCATGAGAATCATCATCCGCTATTTTTTCCGTACCCTTCGGCTGATCCTGACCCCCTTCATGCTGATCAGCGAGAAGTTGAGCACACCCAAGGGCATCACGCGCACGCCTGACGCACAGGCAAAGGTGGACAGTGCCTGCGAAGACCTCGCGCTTTACCAGTTTACGGCCTGCCCGTTCTGCATCAAGGTCCGTAAGGAAATTGCGCGCCTGGGCCTCAACATCGAAACCCGTGACGCACAGCATGACGGCGAACGCCGCTCAGAGCTGGAAGCCGGCGGCGGTCACGTCAAGGTGCCCTGCCTGCGAATTCGGCAGGATGACGGCAAGGATCAGTGGCTGTACGAATCCGACGACATCAAACTGTGGTTGCAACGGCAATTCGAACCCGCCGCCTGAATCATTCGGCAGCGGGTTTACAGATGCCGTCAACCGGGCGTTACCAGTGAACGGTTGCCCGGCCCCGGCAAGGTCTGCCGTGCAGCATTGCGACCACTGACAATCTCGTAGTTACGGTCTTTGACGGTGCTGACGAAGCGCCAGTCCGCCCTCGCCTCGTCGGGCGTAAATGTCACCAGCATATAGCCCCGCTGGTTAACGTTCAGGTAGTCGAGATCGTCCACCAGAAGCTCAATAGCCGCCTCGGCATCGGGTATGGTCGCTTCAGGCAACTGGAGATAGTCTTCAAGACCGGGGGAAGAAACCCCCGGCGTGGCGAACTCCACACCCACCTGGTCACCATTGCCGGTTTTCAGGTTGCTGGCCCAGGCGTTGTGGGTATCCCCGGCCAGTACCACGAGGTTCTTTTGTAGTTGCCTCGCCGTTTCCAGGATCACCTCTCGTTCCACGTAGTAGCCGTCCCAGGCGTCCAGGTTGTAGGGCAGCACCGTTTCAATCCGGGCAATTTCCTCGTCGGTCAACGAGGGATCTCCAGCCAGGTAGCGACCCTTGAGGCCAGCCAGCTCCGCGAACAGGGGCAGCAACACAGATGGGTCAGGGTTGATGATGCCGGCCAGCAGCTCCGCGGGCAGCGTCATCCGTCCCATCAACACCTGCTGCCCCAGCACCTGCCAGGTGGCGGTTGAAGTTGCCAGCGCATTCTCAAGCCAAAGCCGCTGCTCCGCACCCAGCATGGTACGGTTCGGGTCGCCTACATCTGCAGCAAACCGGGCCGCGTCAATGCCATCCTGGGTCAGGTAATCAGTGTAAGCCAGTTGCTCGTCGCGGCCGATGATCCGTGTATCCAGCATGTGCAGGTCCACCAGGTCGCCAAAGCGGAAGCTGCGGGAGATGGTTTCCTGGTCTCCGTCCGTGACCGGCCGGATCGGCATCCATTCAAAGTAGGCCCGCAGGGCATCGAGTTTACGGTCACTGAAATCACCCTCATCGGCGTTGTGGTTCTCAGCCCCGTTCCTCCAGGTGTCGTTGGCTACTTCGTGGTCATCCCAGACCGTGATGAACGGCACCTTGCGGTGCAACTCCCTCAAATGATCATCGCCCCGGTAAATCGCGTAGCGATGGCGGTAATCCTCCAGAGTGATGAGCTCACGGTTATTCGACGCAGGGAACGTACGGTCCATGGCTTCTGCCTGCGCCGCGCCATAGCTATCCGGGTCGCTGTCATACTCATAGAGATAATCCCCCAGATGCAACACGGCATCCAGGTTATCCAGGCCCGCGATTTCCCGATACACGTTGAAGTAGCCGGCGGGGTAATTGGAGCAGGACACCACCGCGAACCTCACCTGGCTCACCGAGCCTTCAGGAAGGGTCTGCGTCATACCGGTCGGGGAGGTGCTTCTGGCGGTGCGGAAACGATAGTAATAGCGCTGACCTGGCATCAGGCCCCGAACATCCACCTTGAAGGTGTAATCGTGCTGAGCCGAGGCGCGCGAGCGACCGGAATGAGTCATGCTCCGGAAGTCAGCGTCGGTAGAAACTTCCCAGGCGATGTCCACGTCCCGCCCGGAATCGTCGTCCGGTACGGCACGAGTCCAGAGGATCACGCCATCCTGCAGGGGGTCGCCACTGGCAACGCCCTGAGAGAAGCGGATATCACGTTTGTCGCTGCTGTCGAGTATGCATCCGGCCAGCCCTGTGGATATGGCAACAGCGCCCATGCCCATAGCGGATGCTTTCAGGAAGTCCCTGCGGCTCAATCGTTTCATACCTTTCCCTGCCCTAGTTTAGTGGTCAGGTAAAAGGTAGCGCCAAAGTGTAACGACAGGATGACGGATGGCGACATCCTGAATAGCAAATCACGACAGGCCGGGCAAAGCCGCTACCCTTCGACGAAGACCGGCCCCAGGCCATAGTTCCAGAGGATGACGGAACCCACACGGGTTGACACCAGAATGACCAGCGCCACGGTCAACAGGGCACCGGCATACATCACCGCCTGGTCCTTGGGAATGCCCATGACAATCGGCAGGCCATCGTACATCAGCCAGGCGCCATAACAGGCCGCCGCCAGGAAGACCAGGGCATTGAACCAGGGCACCGGATAGAGCAACGCAAAACCAGCGAGGAACAGCGGCGTACAGGAATAAGCCGCCAACGCAATGCCATTGGAAGGAACGGTTTCTTCATGGGCGCCATATGTCCGAGCCATCCAGTTGATGGCGAACCCCAGGGCAAACACCCCCACCAGCATGGCCAGATAGGTCAGAACGCTTAGCTGTATCGCACTGACTTCCGTGAGCTTTATGACGCGCTCACCGCTCACCGTCCAACCGATGTGAGCCGTGGAAATGTAGGCACAGATCGGCGCTATCGCGCCAAGCAACAGCACATAGGCAACATAGAGCCGCCGGGGAGGTGCGTGTTCCTTGCGGATCTCGGCCCACTCGGCATCGGGATGGGTGAACAGACCAAATGCGTGATTCAGGAGCATGGCTTTACCCCCTTGAGGTAATTTTATTATTGGTTGAATGGATACGCCTCACGGGCCTGGAAAGATCAGGCCACGCTACCCTCAACTATAGCCTAGAAACGCAAGTGTTAAAGCCACCTTGTCTTTTATTGCCAATCACTTCCCGACAAAACCTTACGCTTTTCTCGGGTCGGTAGCGGCGACAAGCGGCTGATCACGATGCTGATCCCTGAACCCGAGCAGACTCTCAATGCCGGCAAAATCCACCAGGTCCCGGAACTCGATCCAGTCCACCAGACAATAGAGGCAGATGGCGGGGTAGTTCCATTGGGCGAATTGGCCATCGTCCACCATGGCCGCCAGGGTTCTGAACGTCATCATGATGCGTTCACGCTGGAGGTTGAAAAACATCAGGTCTTCGTTGGTATCGATGCCCGAACGGGCCGACAGCAGCAGGATCACCGCAGAATCGTTGGCAGCGTCAATCAGCGTCAGCTGGTTTTCCTGGTCCCAGGTCAACGGCACCATGCCCTGCTTTTCGCTGAGGTAGCGGGCAATTACCCGGGAATCGTACACCTCCTGATTGTCGTCGATCAGCATGGGAATCTTCAGCGCCGGGTTGTTGCGCCGGAGCTCATCCCTGCCCTGACCATAGATGTCGAGGTTCACGAATTCATAGTCACTATCATCCAGTAGCAGCCTGATACGGCGAACATAGGGGGAAGTGGTGGAACCGATCAGTTTCATGAAATCTCCTTGTTTGAATGACGTTGCTATCAGAGCAGGTTGTCAGGATCTGCAAATTCATAGCCGGTGGATTCCGCCACCTCGCGGAAAGTGACCTTGCCCAGGAACACGTTGAGGCCGTTGCGCAGATGGGGGTCGTCCTTCATCGCCCTTTCCGGTCCCTTGTTGGCCAGGGCGACGATAAACGGCAGTGTTACATTATTCAGCGCCAGAGTGGAGGTTCTTGCCACCGCGCCCGGCATATTGGCGACACAGTAGTGCACCACCCCATCCACAACGTAGGTAGGCGCATCGTGCGTGGTGGGTTTCGAAGTTTCAGTACAACCGCCCTGATCAATGGCCACATCCACGATAACACTGCCTTCGGGCATACGGCTGACCATATCACGGGTCACCAGCTTGGGTGCGGACGCTCCGGGAATCAGAACGCCGCCAATGACCAGATCCGACTCGATCACCGCTTCCTCCAGGGTCGCGGCGGTTGAGAACAACGTGCTGATGCGGTTGCCATAGAGATGGTCAAGATTTCTCAGTACGTCCATATTGCGGTCGAGGACCGTTACATGGGCCCCCAGGCCAATGGCCATAGCGACAGCGTTCTGACCCACCACACCACCGCCAATCACAGTTACCCGCGCAGGGCTCACACCCGGCACACCGCCCAGCAGCACACCTCGACCGCCGAGGGATTTTTCCAGACAGTGGGCACCAGCCTGAATCGACATCCGCCCCGCCACTTCCGACATAGGGGCCAGTAGCGGCAACCGCCCGTGGCTGTCGGTGACTGTTTCATAGGCAATACAGGTTGCCCCTGACGCTACCAGGTCATCGGTCTGGGCCTGATCCGGCGCAAGGTGCAGGTAGGTAAAGAGGGTCTGGCCGGACTTCAACAAGGCTCGCTCTTCCGCCTGGGGTTCCTTGACCTTGACGATCATGTCGGCTGCCTCGAATACCGCCGTTCCGTTTTCCAGAATCTCGGCCCCGGCCTTCACATAATCATCGTCCGTGAAGCCGATGGCAGCACCAGCATTCGTCTCAACGCAAACACTGTGGCCGTGGCCACACAGCTCATGGACCGCCGCCGGTGTCATTCCCACCCGGTACTCGTGATTCTTGATCTCCTTCGGTACGCCTATCTTCATGCCTGACCCCTTGAATCCGTCGGGTAAACGATGTCTCATCGGGTAAAGTGTAGTAAAAAGGTCTGACACCGGCAGTAGCAATTGAATGCATCGGTTTAATGGGCCTCGGCGTAAAACCCGAAGCAATCCACGCAATCGACCCAAACGGAGCAGGAACCAATGAACAGATACAGGCATGCCCTGGCGGCAGCGCCGCTCTCACTCGCAGTAGCCCTTACCCTGGCAAGTGGACAGGTGACAGCCGACATGCAGACAGAAACCGTGGAGTACACCGTAAACGGCAAAACGTTTACCGGCTACATGGCCTACGACGACGAAGCCGAAGGCAAGCGCCCAGGCGTTCTGGTGGTTCACGAATGGTGGGGGCACAATGAGTTTGCCCGTGAGCAGGCGGAAAAGTTGGCAGCGGCCGGCTACACGGCGTTTGCGCTGGATATGTATGGCTCCGGCAAACTCGCCGAACATCCCGAAGATGCGCAGGCCTTTATGAAGGAGGCGACCAAGGATATTGATCAGGTCAAGGCTCGCTTCATGGCCGCCAAGGAGTTGCTCGCGAAGCACAACAGTGTCGACGGCAGCAGGATTGCCGCCCAGGGTTATTGCTTTGGCGGTGCCGTGGTACTGAACATGGCACGCCTGGGTGTGGATCTGGATGCCGTAGTCAGCTATCACGGCGCGCTGGGCAGCCCCATCAAAGCCGAAGCCGGCAAGGTTCAGCCCAGGATTCACGTCTACACCGGTGGTGCGGACAAGATGGTGCCCTCGGATCAGGTGTCCGGTCTGGTGAAAGAAATGCAGGATGCCGGGGCCGATCTAACGCTGGTCAGTTTTCCCGGTGTCATGCACTCGTTCACCAATCCGGGAGCGGATAAGGTCGCCGAGGAATTCAATATGCCCATCGCCTACGACGAGCAGGCTGCAAAACGTTCCTGGGAGGGCACCCTGCGGCTCTACGAAGACGTTTTCGGCGACTGATCGTTGCCCTTCAGAGGGCACCTTCTATGGTGCCCTTCACTTCTTCCTGAACTTCCCTCACCTCACGTCCGGCGGTGGCTACCGGCGGATGAACAATAATCTCGATCAAACCTGGCGAGAATGCCGCGGTTCCCTTGGGGAGTCGGTCATGGGAGCCCCGGATCGTCACCGGTAGAACGGGTAGTTCGCCGTCGCGGGCAATGACGAACCCGCCTTTCTTGAAGGGCAGCAGTTTGCCATCCCAGGATCGGGTGCCTTCGGGAAACATCAGGATGCTGGTGCCTTCGGGCAACTGGGCGACGCCGCGCTTGATACTTTCCAGCGCATCACTGCCTTTTGATCGGTCAATGAAAAGGTTACGCGAGGTCTCCAGCGCCAGGCCAAACAGTGGCACCTTACGCAGCTCTTTCTTGATCACCCAGCGGTATTGCAGCCCCAATGCCAGCACCAGGGCCGGGGGATCAAAATAGGACGCATGGTTGCTGAGGATAACGTAGCGCTGGGCCGGGTCGATGTGCTCGCGTCCGCTGACTTCAAGGCGGATTCCGGTGAGTCTAAGCATGCACCAGGCGTATACCTGGGTGCCGTGAAAGGCGGCGTTGCCATTGCGGCCGGCAAGTGCGGCGATAACAATAGGCAGGAACAGGATCAGCGTGAGCAGTGCAGCCCAAAACAGGATCCAGACAGCTTTGAGGGTGTTCAGCATAGCAGGCCCTGAGCAAACTAAGGTTGGGCGATCGCCCGACGGCAGGGTATAAAAGATGTCACATTCGGGTGGGAATCACAAAATCCACCCACAAAAAAAGGCAGCCGAGGCTGCCTTTCTGGCGGTGCCCTACTATCCGTTAGATAGCAGTAACGTTTTCCGCCTGAGGACCTTTCTGGCCCTGGGTAACGGTGAACTCAACCTGCTGGCCTTCTGCCAGGGTCTTGAAGCCGCTGCCCTGAATTGCGCTGTAGTGAACGAATACGTCCGGGCCGCCTTCACGAGTGATAAAGCCAAAGCCTTTTGCTTCGTTGAAGAACTTAACAGTGCCGGTAGTAGTAGACATACTTAAACTTCCTGAAATCAATCATTTTATCTTGCCGCCAGGCCATCGTCGTGATGCCTGATCAGCGTTTACGGAAATACAGAATTCGCGGAATCAAAAACAGGACGGTCACTACTAACTGCGGAGGTACGTCTTATTCATGAAAGCTTTACTGAATCTTTCCTACGTAAATAACTCTACTCTTTGTTTTTGGGATTGCCAAGCGTATTTTTCATTTATTCCGTACGTAGTGTTACCCATCATCCCCGGACCAGCCCGAAGGTGTAAATTCCCAGTGCTGTCATGAGGATAGAGCCAACAACATGGGCCAGAATTCCAGCCAGAGCCATGCTCCATTTGCCTTCCTGGATAGCGGAAAGCATTTCCAGGGAGAAGGTGGAGAAGGTGGTCAGGGCGCCGCAAAGGCCGGTAATGGCAAACAGGCGCCACTCCGGTGCCAACGAGGTGCCATGAACGAAATAGCCAATAAGCAGGCCAACAAGCCAGCCGCCGGAGAGGTTGGCGGCGAGGGTGCCGTAGGGAATGGCGTGGTAGCTGCTGTTGAGCCAAAGGCCCAGTGCCCATCTCAGGTTAGCGCCGATGACGGCTCCGGCGCTTACGGCCAGGATTGATAGCCACATTCCCAAATTACCTCATGATTTGGTGTCTGCCGGATGTTGCCATCCGGCATCCTCAATCCAAACCCCTATACCCTCTGTCAGGCCGGGTTGTGGTCGATCAGCGTGTCTTTGTTACGAGCAAACTCGTCGAACGGGAAGTCGTCGACGGTCAGCATTTCCAGGACCACGGCTTCGTACTCGCGCATAAACTCGGCCTCTTCCTTGGTGAAGATGTCCGCTTCCAGTGCGGCTTCGAAGCGTTCTTCCGGATGCAGCGCGTCCATCGGCAACTGGCCCTTGGCATACGCCTTGGTGACTTTGCGATACAGCTGTTCGGCCTTGTCGTAATCCTTCAGCAAATAGTTGTACTGAGCAATGGGATTCTCAACCGCACCCTTGCCTTCGCCAGCCGTCGTCCAGGCTCCGGCCAACAGCTTCTCCCGCACGGGGGTATCGGTGGAGATGGCTTTTGCCAGTTTGCGGGCGAGATCATCATGGGGCTGGTCCCAACGACGGCCGAGGGGCATGGTGATGGCACGCAAGGCCATAGCGACCGGGCGGTTAGGAAGGTTCTGGAGGAATTCTTCCATGGCGGTTTCCGCTCGGTTCAGCAACAGCGCCATGCTGTACTCCATCAGGTCGCGCTCACCGTCAACCGGCTGGGTTTCATGCCAGTTCTTGAGCACCATGGAGGCCAGGTAAAGATTGGCCAGCACATCACCAAGGCGGGCGGAAATCAGCTCACGCATTTTCAGTTCCGACCCCAGCGTGGTCATCGCGGCGTCGGCACACAGGCCGAAGGCGGCGCTAAAGCGGGCCACACCCTGGGCGTATTTGCGTGCATTGTGGTCAAACGGCACGTCGGGTTTGCCGATACCCAGAGCCTGGGTGAACGCACGAGCAGCGTTGCCGAAGATCAGGCCAGCGTGGCCGAAAAAGGCATCGTCAAACGCGTCGATGTCATCGTTGTCTTTGGCCGCCAGTTCCTTCAGTACATAGGGATGACAGCGTATTGCACCCTGACCGAAGATCATCAGGCTGCGGGTCATGATGTTGGCGCCTTCCACAGTGATGGAAACCGCCGCACCACTGAAGCCGATACCCAGGTAGTTGCGGGGGCCAAGGGTGACCGTCTTACCACCATGCACATCCATAGCGTCGGTCAGGACACCGCGCTGGAATTCGGTCAGGTGGTACTTGAGAATCGCCGACGGTACCGCCGGTTTTTCGCCTTTGTCGATCATGTTCGCGGTGTGGTTCACTGCCGACTGGGCGATGTAGGTCTTGGCAGCAATGCGGGCCAGAGGCTCCTGCACGCCTTCCATGTCTGCCACCGGGGTATTGAACTGGCGACGGATGCGGGTGAAGCCGCCAGCGGTGCCCACTGAGTAGGCAGCCGCTCCGGCCGCGCCGGATGGCAAGGTGATGCAGCGTCCGACGGACAGACACTCAACCAGCATGCGCCAGCCCTGCCCGGCCATTTCCTGGCCACCGATGATGTAATCCAGCGGAATGAACACGTCGGTGCCCTTGATGGGGCCGTTCATGAATGGCGTGCCGATGGGACAATGCCGGCGGCCGATTTCCATGCCCTTGGTATTGCGGGGAATCAGCGCACAGGTAATCCCATAGTCCTTGGTGTCACCGAGCAGCCCGTCGGGGTCGAACATGCGGAAGGCGAGACCAACCACAGTCGCAACCGGCGCCAGGGTAATCCAGCGTTTCTCGAAGTTGAGACGCAGGCCCAGCACTTCCTTGCCCTCGAACTCGCCCTTGCAGACCACACCGGTGTCCGGCAGCGAGGTGGCGTCGGAACCGGCGCGGGGGCCAGTCAGGCCGAAGCAGGGAATTTCGCGACCATCCGCCAACCGGGGCAGATAGTGGTTCTTCTGTTCGTCGGTGCCGTACTTGACCAGTAGCTCACCAGGGCCGAGGGAGTTGGGCACGCCCACGGTGACCATCAGCATTTCGTTGGCCGCCAGCTTCTGCAACACCGCTGTCTGGGCCTTGGCGGAGAAGTGCAGGCCGCCGTATTCCTCGGGAATGATCATGCCGAAGAATTTCTCTTTCTTGAGGAACTCCCACAAATCCGCCGGCAGATCAGCACGTTCAACGGCCAGGTCCCAGGCGTTACACATGGAAATGGCCTGGGTACACTGGTTGTCCACAAAGGCCTGCTCTTTCTCAGACAGGCCCGTGTTGCGGTTGATCAGCAGGCTGTGCCAGTCGGGACGCCCGGTAAACAGCTCGCCATCCCAACTGACGGTCCCCGCTTCCAGGGCCACCTTTTCGGTATCGGACACCTTGGGAGCCACTTTCTTGAACATGGCGAATACCCGCGGGGTCAGCCAGCTCCGGCGAAATCCCGGCAGACCTGCAGCGGCGGTAACGGCGGCGCCGATAAACAGTATGAGCGCGAGCAATCCTGACGCCAGGAAAAGCGAAAGCACGCCTGTTACCACCATCACCCCGATAGCGGGTTTGGCACCGGATTCCTTGCGCATCACAACAAGAAGGCCGGTAACAGCAGCAAGAAACAGTATGAAAGTCATCATGGATACTCTCTGTCGTCCGTGGTTTTGAATGTCAAAAACTACATTCTGTTACGTTCAACCTACCTGATCAGATGAATCCTGACCAGCAACTGGTTCACCATCAGGCAGTTACAATCACGCGAATGCCTTCCAGGGACAGGCTGGCCTGCCCCAGTAACGTCTCCGCGGCGTCCAACTGTTTACGGAAGAAATCGATTTCGTCGTCACGAATGGTCGGATTGACCTTCTTCATCGCCTCAAGACGCTGGATTTCCGGGCCGAACACGTCTCTGACCTGGGCCAGGGCCGACGCTCTCAGGGGCTCCAGGTGCGGCTCGGAAAGGCGTTCGGCATGATCGACCATGGTTTCCACCTGCGGGCGAATCTGCGGCACGATGGCCTGAGCGGTGCGCCTGCGGATGTTCGAGCACATGTCGTTGAGCCGGTCATGAGGCAGGGTTGCCGACAAGTCACGTCCGTTCACATCCACCAGCAGCCTCAACGGCGAGACCGGCAGGTACCGGGACAACTGCAGCGATTCAGGCGCCGGGCAATGCACGGTATACAGGGCCTCCAGCAACAGAGTGCCGGGTGGCAGCGCCTTGACCGTCATACTGGCCAAAGCCGCCTTGCCCAGCCCGGAACTGGTGACCGATTCCATGATACCGGTCACCAGCGGATGCTCCCAACTCATGAAGGCCATGTCTTCGCGCTCAAGAGCCTGCTGACGACTCCAGGTAACGGTCAGGCCGTCTTCCGGCAGCTCGGTCACGTGTCCGGCCTGGTATTGCTCGCCCGGCCTCAGCACGTCGGCATGCTCGGAATGATCCTCGACATCAACGCCGAGGATATCGCAGGCCTCGATCATATAGTCACGTACCTGGGCGGATTCTTCCTCGGATTCGATCTGGCTGATCAACGCCTCCGCCACGTCCGGACGGCAGGAGTTAAGCTCGATGAGCGCGTCGCGGCCGTTGCGCAGCAACGTACGCAGGCGCTCGGCCTCGGCCCGCGAAGCATCCACCAGCGCCGGCAGGTCGTCCGTCGCACCATCAATGACGGCCTGCCACTGCACGGCCACATGATCGTGGACAGCGACACCCACAGAGCAACTTTCATTGAACGCGTTCACGCCGTCCTCAAACCAACGGTACTGGACCTCCTGGGCCGTTCCCTGCAGGTAGGGGATATGGATGTCGATGGTGTCGGTCTGGCCAATCCGGTCGAGCCGGCCGATGCGCTGTTCCAGCAAGTCGGGGTTGGCGGGCAGATCGAACAGGATCAGGTGATGGGCGAACTGGAAATTGCGCCCCTCACTGCCGATTTCCGAGCAGATCAGTGCCTGGGCGCCCTGTTCAGTATCAGCGAAGTAAGCTGCGGCGCGATCCCGCTCGATCAGGCTCAGATGTTCATGGAAGGCAGCGCTGCGGATACCGGCACGCAGTTGCAGGTAGTGCTCCAGAGCCATGGCGGTCGAGGCGTGGGCACAGATCACCACCACCTTGGCCGGCTTCAGGCCGGTCAGGGTCTTCTCCAGCCAGGCGACACGGGGATCTTCCGCCAGCCATTGTTCTTCGTCCACGGCCGTTTCGGGCGTTAACCCGGCTACCCCCTGACAAACATCTCCCTGCTGGTAGAGTTCCGGGCAGGGTAACGCAACCGGTAGCGGATGGCGCTCCGGGAACCCCTTGATGGCGGCGCGGGTGTTCCGGAACAGCACACGACCGGTACCGTGACGGTCCAGCAATGCATCAACCACGGCCTGTGCCGGCTCCTGGGACGCCATCAAACCTTCCAGCTCATCACCCAGCCAGCCCTCGAGGGCTTTCCGATCCGTGTCGGAGACAGCGGTTATGCCTTGCTCTCGGATATGGGAAACCACCCCATTGATCACTTCGTACTGCTTTTCCTCTTCCCGGAAAGTCTCCAGATCGTGAAAGCGTGCCGGGTCCAGTAACCGCAAGCGAGCGAAGTGGCTGGCCACCCCCACCTGCTCCGGGGTTGCGGTCAACAGCAACAAGCCATTGCTGGCTTCTGAAAGCTGCTCAATCAGCCGATATTCAGGGCTCGCTACCTCCGGGCTCCAGGCCAGGTGATGGGCCTCATCCACCACCATCAGGTCCCAACCGGCGGCAATGGCATCCGCCTGGGCCTGTTCGCTGGTCATCAGGAAATCCAGGCTGCACAGTGCAAGCTGTTCACTCTCAAACGGGTTTTCATCGGCATCGGTCAGGTCGTCATCCTCTTCCGACAACCCCTCCAGATCCTCCATGGCCTCATACCGGCTGCGATCAATGATCGAGAATCGCAGGTTGAACCGCCGCAGCATTTCCACCAACCACTGATGCATCAATGAATCCGGCACCACGATAAGCACCCGACGGGCACGACTGGTGTGCAGCTGATAGTGAAGAATCAGGCCGGCCTCAATGGTTTTCCCCAACCCCACTTCGTCCGCCAGCAGAATCCGGGGGGCGTATCGTGTTGCCACTTCGTGGGCAATGTAAATCTGGTGTGGCAAGTGCTGCGTGCGCGCACCGATCAGGCCCTGAGCCGAGGATGCACGTAACCGGTCAAGGTGTTGCGCGGTGGCCATCCGCAGGCGAAACGCACCATTGCGATCAAACTGGCCGGCAAACAGCCGTTGGTGGGGGGCGGAAAAGTCCACGGAACTGCTGAGTTTTACCTCGGAAACATGGATCAGGTTCTCTCCGCCGTCATCGGCGTGGTACATCAGCACACCGCCGATATCCTCCACGGCCCTCACGATGTAACGTTCGCCATCGAAGGTTTCGATAGCCTCGCCAATCTGGTAGATGATCCTCGACAGCGGAGCATTGTCGATGGCGTAGGTGCGCTCCTCATCCGCCGCCGGGAAACCCAGCGTTACACGGCGGCCTGAGATGTCCGTGACAATACCAAGGCCGAGCGCGGTATCGCTGTGGCTGACCCAGCGCTGACCAATTACAAATTCCGATGTATCCAAGAAACCTCCGACAGATTTAAATCACCGTAACTGCTTTATACGTCTGTGTTCGAGGGACCGTTCTCACGCACCCAATAGGCGGTGGCACCACAAACCGCGGCAGGCACCACCACCAGGTTCAGCACCGGCACCATGGCCGCCAATGCCACCGGCAGGCCAAACCCGAGAGCCGACAGGCGAGTGTCACCCAGTAGCCGCCGCAAGGCCGGGAAACTGACCCGATGGTTGTCCGCCGGGTAGTCCACGTACTGCAGCGACATCATCCAGCAATTGAAGACGAACCACAGCACGGCCGCCACCAAATTGACCACCGGGATAACACCGATAATGAAAAGGCCAATGGCCCTGGGCAGGTAGTAGAGGATTTTCTGCACCTCCCGCCAGAGAGAGCGGGGAATATCCCGTATGATCTGGCTCCAGCCATCATCGGTGCTGACCTCCTGACCGGTCAGGTGCTTTTCCGTCAGTTCCGCGAGGTAACCGTAGAAGGGCGAGCCGATGAGGTTCGCCAGGATCACGAACCCGTAAGCCAACATCAACAGGATGACGGCGCCGTAGAGAATCCAGAACAACCAGTCGAGGCTTTGTAGCCACGCCCAATCCGGTAACCAGCTCATGGCTGTGGCAATCATCGCTGCAAAGAGTTCAGCCAGAAAGTAGAACAGCAGGCCGAATAACAGAATATTAATAACCAGGGGGATAACAACGAACAATCTCAGTCCAGGCTGCCGTATCAGCCGGAACCCTTCTCCAAGGTAACCCAGGCCGCGGAAAAAATTACCTTTCAACATACCTCGCAGCACCTCAGCTTCGATGACAGTGACGGGGCGCAAAGCATATCATGTTGCAAACTCCACCACAGCCCGACGGTGACCATGGCATTCCTGAGGCAGCGCATTCTGATTCTGCTCGAGTATCAGCCTTTTTGGCGGGCAATACTGGCTCTTTCGGCCGCCGCCATCATTTACCTTGCAACCACCAGCCAACCCTACCCGATTCCCTCGGCAGCCAGCGACAAAGTCAATCACCTGCTGGCATTCTTGCAGTTGGCGGTGGTTACCCGGCTGGCCTGGCCGGGCTTGGGGAAACTGTGGATTGTCATCGGCCTGCTGGCGTTCGGGCTGGGCATTGAGCTTGTCCAGGCCCAGCTACCCTACCGCACCTTTGCCATTGCCGATATTCTCGCCGACGCTGCAGGCATTGCTATCGGGTTACTACCGTGTCCCGGATTTATAAGGCCACGCACGCAAAACGACCGTCCCATCGTTCACGCCAACAGCCGTCAATAAAGCACCACCCACCGGACTTGAGACATCAACCCGGACTTGTGTGAGATATATCCTACAAACTCGTAAGATCTTGCTGCGACATAGCGTAGGTTTCCCCGACAGGAATACCCGCCGATATCTCAATTAACTGATATTAAAGAACTTATAACAAAACCACTACCAGCACAGCTGCTCTGGCGTGCACAGTTCACATGTTTGTAAAACTGCGGTTGGTATAGTGTTTACATCAAGGATGACAGGGAAATGGACGACGCACTGGATGCACCCCGGCAATTGGATGCAGGGAGAAGCAGGGACACAGGGATGGCTCGCTTAAGGGAGACCTCTTCGGATCGCCGGCTCGGACGCCGGCACCAGGGACTGGCAAGGGAAACCGGCAACAAGGTAGTTGCCAACAGCGCAGGGACGCGACACCTGTTCCGAAAAAGGGTAACCGAAAGGTTGCCCTTTTTTTTCGCCCGCTCTCAGGTCATCGAGCTCTGGCCTGCCAGGTACACCCGCACCCGATTAAACTCCTCAAACTCATTCAGGTCTGGCCAGGTGCGGCCTTCGATTACGTCCTGCTGCCGGTAGTGGTCGTCATCCAGGTTCCGCAAGCGAGAATCCGCCAGTATCACCAAAGGCGCGGCTCGCCTGAACTCGGACAGCAGCGGGCGATTTTCCGGGTCATACAACACGTCCGCCGCGGTCACAACGTCCACATCACTCGGCCGCGTTGCCCAATCGGCGCTCAGGGTCACCGACACGCCATTTAACCTGGCGTTCGCCGCTGCCGCATCCAGTGCAGCCTGGTCAATATCACAGGCGATGGCCTCCCTCGCCCCGGCCATTGCGGCAGCGATGGCCACCACCCCGGAACCGGACCCAAAATCCAACACCTTTTTGCCTTTTACCAGGTGTGGATGTGCCAGGATATAAGCCGCCAATACCTGTCCACTGGCCCAGCAAAACGACCAGTACGCCGGCTCAGCAACCACCGCCTGCGCCTCTTCGTGGCTCAGCGGGCCCTCCAGTACCCCTGGGTCGAACAGGTAGAGGACGATGTCGGGGCAACCCGCCGGGGCCGTTACGGCAACCTGCCCCCGGCTGAGGGTTTTCCCAAGATGCTGATCTAGAATGTCGGGGGTCATGGTTACTCCGGAACACAGGTCTGGCAAGGCACGCATTGTAGCGGCAGCGGCGCGGCGGCACACCCGCAGGCGAGCAAAAAACCAGCATGTTCGTTATACTGCTGCCTCATTTCCCGTACGAACCCAAACCTGCCATGCCGTCCAGACCCGATACCAGCGACTATCTCTCCCTGTTCCTGAACGACGTTCCGCTTATGGACGTAAGGGCACCGATCGAGTTCAGCAAGGGCAGCTTCCCAAGTGCTATCAATGCGCCCCTGATGAACGACGAGGAACGCCACAGAGTTGGCATCTGCTACAAGGAAAAAGGTCAGGACAAGGCCATTGAACTGGGCCACCAACTGGTTTCCGGGGACCTCAAGGCGCAACGCATCGAAGCCTGGAAGCGATTTACGGCCACGAATCCGCAGGGCTACCTGTTCTGCTTCCGCGGCGGCCTGCGTTCGCGGTTGACTCAGCAGTGGATCAAAGACTCTGGCATCGAGTTTCCGCTCATCCAGGGTGGCTACAAGGCCATGCGTCGGTTCCTGATCGACAGCCTGGAAGCCCTCACTGCATCGTCCGAGTTCGTTATTCTCAGCGGCCGCACCGGGACTGGCAAAACCCGCGTGCTGAATCAGTTGCCCAATCCTGTTGACCTTGAAAGGTTGGCAAACCATCGTGGCTCCAGCTTCGGTCGTCAGGTAACGTCCCAACCGTCACAGATTGATTTCGAAAACCGCCTGGCCGTGGCCATGCTCAAGGCCCATCATCACGTCGGCGGGACGGTGTATTTGGAAGATGAAAGCAGACTGGTGGGCCGATGCGCCCTGCCGGAAAGCCTCAGAAACCGAATGGCAGCAGCACCCCTGATGGTGCTGGATCAACCGATCGAGGAGCGAGTACGAATCATCCGCGAAGACTATGTTGACCAGATGACGGCCGACTACGTGGAACGCGACGGCACAGAAGCAGGCTGGCTCAACTTTCGCGACTACCTTCTCAGCGCCCTCGACAGAATCCGGAAACGCCTCGGCGGTGAACGCCATAGCCGACTACGGCAGATGATGGAGGATGCCCTCGACCGCCAGCACCGAACCGGTGAGACCGGTGCGCACCATGAATGGATCGAGGCACTGTTGCAGGACTACTACGACCCCATGTATGACTACCAGCTCAGCCAGAAGGAAGGCCGCATTGTCGTGAAGGGCGGGCCGGAAACCATCATCGGGTGGGCCAGTCGTTGATTTACAACGTACAACGCTCCCACCCAAACTGGACGCGCATGTTGTACGTTTGCCACAAACCTCTGCTATAACAAAACACAGGCAAATATCAATTGAACAGCCGTTGTCCCTGTCATATTAAAGCAATAAGCCACTACTACCGAACAAGGAGTCACTGAATGGAAGATCTTCTGGGAACCGACATTAATGCCTCGGAGCTATGGGACCAGGCACTCTCGTTGATCATGACCTACGCCCCAAAGGTCGTCCTGGCCATCATCACGCTGGTACTCGGCCTCTGGCTGATCAATCGTTGCATCGGGGTTCTCGATAAAAAGCTGGGCGCAAAAGACCCGACACTCAACAAATTTCTGTGTGGGCTGATAAGCGCCATCCTCAAGGTGATGCTGCTGATCTCCGTCGCGTCGATGATCGGCATCGCAACGACGTCCTTTATTGCTGTTATTGGTGCTGCTGGCCTTGCCATCGGCCTTGCGCTGCAGGGCAGCCTGGCCAACTTTGCCGGCGGCGTACTGATTCTGATCTTCAAGCCATTCAAAGTCGGTGACACCATCGAAGCTCAGGGCTACCTGGGTGCCGTAGCGGAGATTCAGATTCTTTACACGGTGGTAAATACCTTCGATAACCGCCGCATCGTCATTCCCAACGGCAGCCTGTCCAACGCCACCCTGGTGAACGTCAGCATCTACGACAAGCGCCGCTGTGATATGACTTTCGGTATTCACTACGACGACGACATCGACAAGGCCAAGGCCATTCTGAAGCGGCTGTTCGACGAGGACGAACGTTCACTGAAGGATCCGGAACCCCGTATCTGCGTGGGCAGTCTTGGCGACAACTCCGTTAACCTGATGTTCCGGGCCTGGGTCGCCACCGATGACCTCTGGCCGTACTACTGGGACATGCACGAGAAAGTGAAGAAGGCGTTCGACGCCGAGGGCATTACCATTCCGTTCCCACAGCGGGATGTGCATGTCTACAAATCCGAGTGATTGGTATCTCATTAACACATACTGTTACTCGCATTCTGTACAGCCTCAACTAAGCTGACCAGTAATGGCGGTGCAGTCGCATTAGCGGCGTCACCGCCAGTCACCGGAACCGGTTCAGGAATATCACCGGTTCCAGTACCGCTGTCATTGCTGGTAGGAGGTTGTCACTATGCCGGTACAGCAGTTGAAGGAATACCTTGATCAGGCAGGCGTGGAATACATGTGCCTGTCTCACCCCCCTGCGTTTACCGCCCAGCAACTCGCCCATCACGTCAAAATCGCCGGCGACCGGGTGGTGAAAACCGTCATTATTGAACTGGATGGCAAAATGGCCATGCTGGTCATGCCCGCTACCTGGCGTATCCGTTGGGACCGACTGACCCACATCCTGGATACCGATTTTGTCGATCTTGCGGACGAACAGGAATTTCAGGACCGCTTCCCCGAGTGCGAAGTGGGCGCCATGCCGCCATTCGGCAACCTGTTTGATATGTCCGTGTATTGCGCAGAGGCTCTGACCCGGCAACCGGAACTCGCCTTTGCCGCTGGCAGCCACACCGAATCCATCCACATGAAAACGTCAGATTTCCTGGAACTGGTGCATCCGATGGTGCTGGAGCAGGGATTTGTAAAACCAGGCGCGCAAAAGCCAGCCTGGCTCAAGGGCCGCGCCCGCAGGGCTGAGTCCCTGACCGGCAGCCCCACCGCCAACCTGGCCGGTTACTGATACCAAAAACCGGCCCAGGCTTGATCCGGACGGCTTGTCTGGATGCGTCCATCGCGTAAACTGGGCGTACCAGACAGGAACCCGTTATGACTCAAGCCTTTGATATTGTGATTGTCGGTGCCGGCATGGTCGGTGCTGCCCTCGCGACCGGACTTGGCCGCAGTGGCTTCCGCGTGGCCCTGGTTGACCGTGGCTCCGCCCCCGAATTCGATCCCTCGCTGCCTCCAGACATCCGCGTGTCAGCCCTGAGCGCCGGCAGTGAGCGCTACCTCAACGATCTTGACGTCTGGCCCAGTATGCTCGCCATGCGTGCCACACCCTACGCCCGCCTGGCAGTCTGGGACGAAACCCGCCACCCACTCAGCAACCTGCTGCCCCGCAAGGTCGCCGATGTGGTGTTTGACGCCAGCAACCTGTCCGCCCGACACCTGGGGCATATCGTGGAGAATCGCATTACCCAGCAGGCGTTGTGGAACAGCGCCGCGGCTCTGCACTCGGTTTCCCTGTTTCCCGACAACGCCGTCAGTCACCTCGAAAACGGCAACAACCACGCTGCCGTGACCCTGGAGGACGGCACCGAACTCGAGTGCCAATTGGTGGTGGGCGCCGATGGCGCGGCATCCGGCGTCCGGGAACTGGCGGGCATCGGCGTAACCCGGGACCAGTACCAGCAACAGGCAATGGTCATTTCGGTTCGCTACCAGGGCGCGGTTGAGGACATCACCTGGCAGGGCTTCTACCCGTCCGGCCCACGGGCTTTCCTGCCGCTGCATTCCGCGGGCAATGGCGAAAGCTGGGCCTCTCTGGTGTGGTATGACTCGCCGGAGCAACTAGCGCGCCTGAAATCACTGGACGACCGTGCATTGATGGCGGAAATACAGAACGCCTTCCCGCCGGAATTGCCTCTGCTGACGCACATTGAAGCCAAAGCCAGCTTCCCGATTGCCCGCCAGCACGCCAAAACCTATGTGAACAATCGTGTCGTGCTGGCGGGCGATGCTGCCCACACAATCAACCCGCTGGCTGGCCAGGGCGTCAACCTGGGCTTCCAGGACGCCCTCTGCCTGCAGACCGTCATCCGCGAGGCCAAACGCGCAGGCTGCGACCTGGCCGATCCGGCGTGGCTGGCCAAGTACGAGCAACAACGCCGCCCGGCCAACCGCCGTATGATGATGGCGATGGACGTGTTCTATCACCTGTTCAGCAACCGCACGCCGCCTCTGCACCTATTACGCAATCTGGGCCTGGGCGCTGCGAAAGCAATGCCATTTGCCAGAAACCGGGTGGCCAAATACGCTATGGGCATCGACGACGAACTGCCCCCGCTGATCCGCCAACTGGCGGAGCGGCTGCCGGGGATGAAGCAACTGTAAAGCGTTTCACAAGCCTCAACTCATCAACAGGGAATCATCATGGCGGAAACCATTTTCACCAAGATCATGAACCGGGAAATCCCGGCGGACATCGTTTACGAAGACGACATCAGCCTGGCGTTCAAGGACATTAACCCACAGGCACCGGTGCACCTGCTGATTATCCCGAAAAAGGAAATCGCAACAATCAACGATATTGAGGAAGGAGACCGGGAGTTGGTGGGCCACTTGTACTGGGTTGCCGCCAAGCTGGCGAAGGAGATGGGCTTCGCCGACGATGGCTATCGGGTCGTCATGAACTGCGGCGAAAATTCAGGCCAGACGGTATTCCACATCCACCTGCACCTGCTGGCCGGCAAGCCCCTCGGTTGGCCGCCGTATACCGATAAATTGAAACAAGGCTGATCGCCTTGAGCGCCGGCGATATCTGAGATATTTACGAAGCCGGGCGGGAGGCACTGTTCAGGACCGTGGAGCGCCAGGGATGGCGCGACCGAGCCCTACATGGACGTATTCACGGGCGTGTCCTGAACGGTGCCTCCTGCCCTGCGGGAATACCCGCACCAGAAGGCTACGAACTCAGCGCCCGACGACCTTCTCAGCTTCCTCCACCGGCGTATGCCGAACATCCTCACCCTTGACCATGAAGATCACATTCTCGGCAATGTTGCAGGCATGATCCCCCACCCGCTCCAGGGCGCGGAGAATCCACATCACCGACATACAGCGGGAAATGTTGCGGGTATCTTCCATCATGAACGTCAGCAACGTCCGCGTGGCCGCCTGGTATTCCTCGTCTACCCGCTTGTCTTCCTTCATGATCCGCAGCGCCTGCTCAGAATCGAGACGGGCAAAGGCGTCCAGGGCATCGTGCAACATGCTAAGAACATGATTGCCAATGTGGCGCACTTCCACGTACCCACGAGGCGCCTGACCTTCCTCTGACAGCTTGATGGCAAACTTGGCGATTTTCTTGGCCTCGTCACCAACCCGCTCCAGGTCCGCCACCATCTTGATCACCGAAATCACCAACCGCAGATCACGCGCGGTGGGCTGACGACGGGCGATAATCAGGGTTGCTTCCTCGTCGAGGTCGATTTCCATCTGATCGACTTTCTTGTCCGTGGCACGGACCTCGTCCGCCAGGTGGCCATCATTTTCCACCAGTGAGGTAATCGCACGGTCGACCTGGGACTCCACCAGGCCGCCCATCTCAAGAAACTCGCTCTTCAGGGCCATCAGTTCGTCATTGAACTTGTGCGAAATGTGATCGCCGTAAACATCGTCCTTTTTATCTGGCATGACTGTGTTCTCCAGTGTTCAACAATACCGGCGTTAACCGAAACGGCCGGTGATATAGGATTCGGTGAGTTCGTGCTCGGGCGACGTAAACACCTTGTTGGTTTCGTTTACTTCCACCAGATGCCCCAGGTGGAAATACGCCGTTCGATTCGATACACGGGCTGCCTGTTGCATCGAGTGGGTCACGATCACGATGGTGTAACTCTCCGACATTTCCGCCATCAGCTCTTCCACCCTCGCGGTTGCAATGGGGTCCAGTGCAGAGCAAGGCTCGTCCATCAGAATAACCTCCGGGCTCACCGCGATAGCGCGCGCAATGCACAGGCGCTGCTGCTGGCCGCCCGACATTCCGGTGGCTGTCGCATCCAGACGGTCCTTGACCTCGCCCCACAGCCCCGCCTTGCGCAGGCTGTTCTCGACGATGTCATCAAGATCGGATTTTCGATTGGCCAGGCCATGAATCCGGGGGCCATAGGCCACATTGTCATAAATGGACTTGGGGAACGGATTTGGCTTCTGGAAAACCATGCCCACCCGCGCACGCAATTCGACAACGTCGCGGCGACGGTCATAGATGTCCTGATCGTCCAACTGAAGTGACCCCGTCACCTTGCAGATTTCGATGCTGTCATTCATCCGGTTGAGACACCTCAGGAACGTGGACTTGCCGCACCCTGAAGGTCCAATAAAGGCAATGACCTCGTTCTTCGCCACATCCAGGCTGATGTTCTTGATCGCCCGGGTATCACCGTAGGAAACATTGACATCGCGAAGCTTGAACTTGGCATTATCGGCAAAAGGCTCTCCCACCGTTTTGCCTTCCTCAATGATTGTTTCCTCGGGCTGCTCACGCACCGGAGCAACCGCCTCAACCTCTTGATGATCGGCTTCTTTGGTAATCGTTGGGTTCATCGTATTCATCGCTTATCTCCTTACCACCGACGCTCAAGGCGCTTGCGAAGCCAAATGGCCAGTGCGTTCATGCTAACCAGGAATGCCAGCAATACCATGATGGCTGCTGACGCACGTTCTATAAAGGCGAGCTCCGGGCTGCCCGCCCACAGGAAGACCTGAACCGGGAGTACCGTCGCCGAATCGAAAAAGCCGTCCGGAACATCAACGATGAACGCCACCATCCCGATCAGCAACAGGGGGGCGGTCTCGCCCAGTGCCTGCGCCATGCCGATAATGGAACCGGTCAGCATTCCCGGCATGGCCAGCGGCAATACATGGTGTAACACCACCTGCATTTTGGAGGCACCAATACCTTCGGCAGCCTCCCGGATTGACGGCGGTACGCTTTTAATGGCCGCCCGGCTGGAAATGATGATGGTTGGCAGGGTCATCAGCGTCAGTACGAGACCGCCCACCACCGGCACCGATCTAGGCATGCCGAACAGGTTGATGAACACCGCCAGGCCCAGCAAACCGAAGATAATCGACGGCACCGCAGCCAGGTTATTGATGTTCACTTCAATGAAATCCGTGAGCCTGTTCTGGGGTGCAAACTCTTCCAGGTAAATGGCAGCCGCAACCCCGATGGGGAACGAGAGCACCAGTGTCACCAGCATGGTCAGCAAGGACCCGACGATCGCCCCAAGAATACCGGCGCGGGACGGATCACGGGAATCGCCGCTGCTGAAGAACACATCGTTGAAGGACGTCTGCACAACCTCATTTTCCACCAGCTGATCCACCCAGCGCTGTTGCCGGTCACTGAGCTTGATGGAATAGGCGTCGTCACCTGCATGCTTCACGTAGACATCCACGTCGGTATGAGCCAGAACAGTCAGTGTTTGAGTGGTTCCAAGCCACTCGGGGTTCTGCTCGAGCATGTCACGTAGCTCATTGGACGCGTAGGGGTTAAGCAGATCACGGACGGCATCCCTGTTCTCTTCCGTTGCACCCGGCACCTGTTTGATCATCGCCTGCACCAATGGCTCCACAAAATCAGCCATCTTTATCTGCTTTTTGTCCGTGGCGTCGTCCAGGTACATCATTTCACCATCGAGCTCGACTTCCATGGTGATCGTGGTTTTGGTGAAGCCGGTGTAGCCTTTACCAATAATGTCGACGAACAGCACCACCAGGGCGGAAAGCGCAATCGCAATCGCCAGTATGCCGTAGGCCCGGAACCGGCGCTCCTTGCGGTAACGCCGTTTGAGTGACTGGCGGACGAGCTCCGCCTGTGAACGTTGATCAGTCATACTGTTCCCGATATTTGCGAACGATTTTCAGGGCCACCACATTCAGCAACAGGGTAGCGAGGAAGAGCATCGCGCCGAGGGCGAAGGCCGCCAGGGTCTTGGCGCTGTCGAATTCCTGGTCGCCGGTCAGCAGGGTGACAATCTGTACGGTAACCGTGGTGACGGTTTCCAGTGGATTGGCCGTCAGATTCGCCGCGAGGCCCGCGGCCATGACTACGATCATGGTTTCACCAATGGCCCGGGAGACCGCCAGCAGCACCCCGCCCATAATGCCCGGCAGTGCCGCCGGGAAAATCACCTTCTTCATGGTTTCCGACTGGGTAGCGCCCAGAGCCAGGGAGCCGTCACGCAGGGTTTGCGGTACCGCGTTGATGACGTCGTCCGACAGTGAAGACACAAACGGAATGATCATGATGCCCATGACCCCGCCAGCGGCGAGCGCACTCTGGGACGACGCATCGATACCCAGAGAGGCCGCGAAGTTACTGATGAACGGCGCGACGGTAAGTGCTGCAAAGAAGCCGTAGACCACCGTCGGGATACCCGCCAGCATCTCAAGCAACGGCTTGACCACCCCGCGCACTTTCTTATTGGCGTACTCCGAGAGGTAAATCGCCGACAGCAATCCCACCGGCACCGCAACCAGCATCGCAATCGCCGAAATCAGCAGCGTGCCGGTGAACAGCGGGATCATGCCAAAGGCGCCCTGGGCTGCCACCTGATCTGCTCGTAATGCGGTTTGCGGGCTCCACTGGGAGCCGAAGATAAACTCGGTGAACGGAATCTTCTGAAAGAACCGGAAGGTTTCAAACGCCACGGAGAAAATAATCCCGATGGTGGTCAGAATCGCCAGCGCGGCACAGGCGAAAAACAGCCACTTCAGGATCGACTCCACTTGTGTCCGGGCGTTCAGTGCCGGGCGAACCCGGAGCCAGCCCAAAAATCCCGCCAGCACAGAGACGGACACCACCAGGGTGGTCATGAACATCCGGCTCTGTTCCCTCAGCGCCTTCAGTCGCTCTGCAGCTTCAACAATGGGTGCTTCCGCAAACCCCGGAGGCAGGCTACCACTGGCCACGTTGCTGATCTTGCTCAACAGAAGGCTCGCCTCGCCCTCGGACGCCGGCAACATTTCCTGTGGCAGGGAGCCAATAACCAGGGTCTGGATAACTTTTCCCTGGAACGCTGCCCAGAGCCCAAGCACCAGCAGCGCGGGAATGCCGCACCACAAAGCCGCTCGTGCCCCGTAATAAAAGGGCAGGGACTTGAGATGACGAATGCCCCCCATCGGCATCGCCAGTGACCGCGATCGGGCATAGCCCAAGCCGTAGGCAACCATCGACAGCACGATGGTCAGTAAAAGCAGATTGGCCGGTTGCATGAAAATTCCCGTAACAAGCTAAAAAGGACCACAAGTGTAATCATTCGGAAAACAGGACGCACATGCCGCTTTCCAGACGTGCAAAAGGGCGCGAGCCTTTCAAAGACCCGCACCCTTGTCAGTCAACACCTTGTCGACTGGCTTACATCAGTTCTTCCTTGGCCAGGTTAGGCATGTCAGATGCCTTGTCCTGCAGCTTCATCAGCGCGTCGCGCGGAGGAACGATCAGGCCAACGTCCTTCAGGTAGCCATTCTTGCCCATGGCGCTCGGGCTCGCAAAGAACTCGGCGTATTCCGCGATACCCGGAACCACACCAACGTGGGCTTTCTTGACGTAGAAGAACAGTGAACGGGCAACCGGGTATTCGTCTGCCGCAATGGCTTCAGCCGTCGGCACCTTGCCGTTCAGCGTCGCAGCCTGCAGACGGTCAGCGTTCTCTTCCAGGAAGCTGTAACCGAACACACCGTAAAGGCCTTTGTCGTCGATCAACTTCTGAACGATCAGGTTATCGTTCTCGCCGGCTTCGATGAACGCGCCATCTTCACGAACGCTCTGACACACGCCTTCCATGTCGTCTTCGCTCATGTCGGCAACCGCTGGCAGATCTTCACAGCCGCCCTGCAGGGCCAGCTCGTTGAAAGAATCACGGGTACCGGAGGTGGGAGGCGGTCCCATCACACGAATGGCAACGTTTGGCAGGCTGGAGTCAATGTCGCTCCACTTTTCGTAGGGGTTATCAACCAGCTTGGTCTCATCGTCCGGTGAAGGAACCTGCTTGCCCAGGGCCAGGAAAAGCTGCTCAAGGGTGATGTCCAGGTTATCGGCTTTCTGCGAGCTGGCAATCACGATGCCGTCAGAACCGATGCGGAATTCGGTGATGTCTTTTACACCGTTTTTCTGGCAAAGATCGTACTCAGACGTCTTCATGCGACGTGACGCATTGGTGATGTCCGGATGCTGGGTGCCGATACCGGCGCAGAACAACTTCAGGCCGCCACCAGAACCGGTTGACTCAAGCTTCGGAGTCGGGAAGTCAGTTGAAGAACCAAAGCGCTCAGCCACAACCGTCGCGAACGGATAAACAGTAGAGGAACCGACGATGCTGATGGTGTCGCGCGCCATGGCAGGAGTCGACACGGCGGCGATGCTACCGGCCAGTGCCACAGTTGAAAGGGCTGTTCTAAGTTTGATCACGTTGAGTCTCCATTTGTCACGTTGACTTTATTTACGGGTTTGCTTCACCGATGTGTGAACAATAAAGGCACTCTATGACAACTTTGTTACAGCCACTGAAATATAGAACAGGACGTTCAATTTTTCTTGCAGACGCGGCGCAGGCCGCTAACATGCGGGGTACTAAAACAATTCCGAACTGATAAGGTTGAATCCATGACGGCGCTTGATGACGACAAACCCACGCCCCGGGGCGAGCTGGTAATCCAGGTAATCCCCCTTCCCTCGGACACCAACCCCAACGGCGATGTGTTCGCCGGCTGGCTGGTTAAACAGATGGACATTGCTGCGGCAACGCTCGCGGGGCGAATTTCACAGGGCCGCAACGCCACTGTGGCCATGGACAGGATGGAGTTTCTTTCGCCGTTGCGGGTGGGATCCCAGGTTGGCTGTTACGGTGAGTTGGTGGAAGTGGGGCGCAGCTCGATGAAAATCAACATTGAAGTCTGGACCCTGGACCGCACCGCCAAGGCCCCGCGCAAGGTAACCGAAGGTCTCTTCATTTATGTTGCCATCGACGAGCATGGCCGCATCCGGGAAGTTCCCGACCAGGCCACCTGATCAGGTGGCAGGAACTGGTCGCTTCTCCGGTAAGAACATCGAGAGTATCGCCGCTGCTGCCACCAGACCCGCGGATATCCACAAACAGGCTTGCAGCCCGTAGGCCTGATAAACCCAGCCGGACAGGATCGTTCCCAGCAAGCGGCCGGCGGCATTCGACATATAATAGAAACCCACATCCAGCGAGACACCATCCCCTCGCGCATAGCTGACAATCAGGTAACTGTGCAGCGACGAGTTGATGGCAAACAGTACCCCGAATAGCAGCAGGCCGCCGATCACCACGAACTGGGGCGACCAGCCCACCATAAGACCAACCGCAATACCGGCTGGAATTAACGCTAATGCCGCCGCCCAAATCATGGCGGGCTGCCGGCCTTCCATATTCCCGGTAATACGCGGCGCAAGGGCCTGGATAAAGCCGTAGCCAATCACCCAGGTGGCCATGAAGCCACCCACTTTCCAGAAATCCCAGCCAAACACGGTGTGCAGATAAACCGGCAGAGCCACTACAAACCACACATCCCGGGCGCCAAACAGAAACATTCGAGCAGCAGACAGCACGTTGATGGCCCGACTCTTGGACAGAATTTCGCGAAACTTCGGCTTTGCCTTGCTCTTGCCCAGGTCCTGCCCCAACAGGAAAAGACTGGCGAGCCACACCACACTCAGGGCCACCGCCATGATAACGACCGCGCCCTGGAACCCAGCAGCCATCAGCAGCACACCACCGAGGAAAAAGCCCACGCCCTTCAGTGTGTTCTTTGATCCGGTGAGGATGGCCACCCATTTGTACAGAGTGCCCTGCTGCTCATCTGGCACCAGAAGCTTAATGCCGCTCTTGGCGGACATCTTATTCAGGTCTTTGGCGATACCGGAGATGGCCTGAGCCGCCATCACCCAAGGCACCGTCAGCATGGCCGCCGGCACCGCCAGCATGGCAAGAGCGGCAATCTGAAGGAACAGCCCGATATTCATGGTGCGGTTCAGCCCCATGCGAGCGCCCAAATAGCCACCCACCAAGTTGGTAACCACCCCGAAGAACTCGTAGAAAATGAACAGCAGGGCAATTTCCAGCGGTGAATAGCCGAGCTGATGGAAATGCAACACCACCAGCATCCGCAAGGCCCCGTCCGTCAGGGTGAAGGCCCAGTAATTACCGGTGATGACCAGGTACTGTCGGATGGCAGCAGTCATATCAGACGGAACCTACCCGGCGCGCCAGTTCTGCGGTGCGGTTGGCGTAGCCCCATTCGTTGTCGTACCAGGCGTAGATTTTCACCTGGGTGCCATTCACCACCATGGTGGAGAGTGCATCAATAATGGAGGAACGAGGGTCGGTTTGGTAATCGATGGACACCAGCGGGCGCTCTTCGTAGCCCAGAATGTTTTTCAGATCGCCCTCAGCAGCCTCTTTTAACAACTGATTTACGGTATCGCGATCTGTGGGTGTTTCCACCTCGAATACGCAGTCAGTCAGCGAGGCATTCGTCAGTGGCACCCGAACGGCATGGCCATCCAGACGGCCCTTCAGCTCCGGAAAAATTTCGATAATCGCGGTGGCGGAACCGGTGCTGGTCGGAATCAGGGAACTGCCACAGGCGCGGGCCCGCCGCAGGTCCTTATGGGGCGCATCGATGATGGTTTGAGTGTTGGTCAGGCTATGGATCGTCGTGATGGAACCATGCTTGATACCCAGCTTCTCGTGGATGACCTTCACCACCGGCGCCAGGCAGTTGGTGGTGCAGGAAGCAGCAGTGACAATGCGGTCATTGGCCGGATCAAAAATGCCGTCGTTCACGCCCACCACAATGTTTTTGGCCCCAGCCTCTTTCACAGGAGCGGTCACCACCACGCGCTTGACGCCCTGATCGAGATACGCCTGGAGCACGTCCACTTTTTTCATTTTGCCGCTGGCTTCAATCACCAGATCGCAGCCGGACCAGTCGGTCTCCCCAATGGTTTTATTGCGGGTGACGCGAACCGATTTACCCTCGATAACGATACTGTCGCCGTCCACACCCGCTTCGCGGTCCCAGCGGCCATGAATGCTGTCGAAGTTCAGCAGATGTGCCAGTGTCTCGGCATCGGCGCCCGGATCGTTGATCGCTACGAATTCCATCTCCGGCCACTGCCACGCTGCCCGCAGGGCCAGGCGACCGATTCGACCGAATCCATTTATTCCGACTTTGATCTTGCTCATGATGTGCTCCAGAAAGCGTTATCCATTAAATACACCGCACAACCGGCCTGTCTGGCATGACAGAAAGGCGCTCAAGTTCCTCAGTGATCAGGGCGGGATTGCTATCGGCAGTTTCATCCAGAACCCGCGACAGCCACTGGGGCATCCGGGGATTCAGGGAATAGTACATCCATTGCCCCTGACGCTCTGCATCCAGTAGGCCCGCCTCCCGCAGGGTGGCCAGGTGCCGGCTGGCCTTGGGCTGGGAAATATCAAGGGCGGCGGTGAGTTCACACACACACAGTTTCGTTTCCTGCCGAACCAGCATCAGCGCAGCCAGGCGAAGCTCGTCACCCAACGCTTTGAATACCTTCACCGGGTCAAAGTTCACCGGCTTCATACCGGTTTCTTTCCTGTGCACCAGAGTAAACAGGCCAATGCGCTCGCGGATTTCCTTGAGGGTCAGTGCGAAGGTGGCATGGCGCCCGCTTGGCACCGGGTCAGGGAAGTCCCAGGCGATTTGCTGGGCGGGCTGACAGACGTTGCCACACTCGTTGGCAGCTTTTTCACAAAGGGTAATCACATAATCCCAATGCTCACTTTCAACGCCTGCCAGCGATTTACTCTGCAAACCATCGACGGAAAAGCCCGACTCTGAGAGCACCTGCAGCGCCATTGGATGGGGTTTGTCAGGCTCGGTTCCGGCACTCGCCACTTCAAACTGGTCACCGGCCAGTTCCCTTAGCAAGGCTTCAGCCATTAATGACCGGGCACTATTGGCGGTACAGACGAACAAAACGCGGCGTTTCATATGCAAATTCCCATATATTCGTTTTCATGCATATCTATTTTATTGCATAATATCCGGAAGATTTTAACGAGTAAAGGACCCTTTCATTACAATGAGCACCCGTGACCTCCCCAATATCGACCCTGACCAGTTCCGCAAACCAACTGAGGAACAGGTTTTTGCAACTCCGCCTTCTTCACATCGTCCAAGGATACTGTTGCTGTACGGCTCACTGCGGGAGCGGTCATTCAGCCGGTTAGCTGTTGAGGAAGCTGCCCGGCTGCTGGAGGCCATGGGTTCGGAAACCCGTGTATTCGACCCCCGCGGTCTACCCCTTGCCGATGCTGAAGACGCCTCGCACCCAAAAGTTCAGGAATTGCGGGAACTGGCCCAGTGGTCGGAAGGCATGGTGTGGTGCTCGCCGGAACGCCACGGCGCTATGACTGGCATTATGAAAACCCAAATCGACTGGATTCCCCTATCCATCGGCGGCGTACGCCCTACCCAGGGCAAGACCCTGGCGGTGATGCAGGTGTGTGGTGGTTCCCAGTCGTTCAATGCGGTGAATCAGTTGCGGGTGTTGGGGCGCTGGATGCGGATGGTGACAATTCCCAACCAGTCGTCGGTACCCAAGGCGTTTACGGAATTCGATGAAAACGATCGTATGATGCCCTCTCCCTATTACAACCGCATCGTGGACGTGATGGAGGAGCTGGTGAAATTCACCCTGCTGATACGGGACCGCAGCGACTTTCTGACGGACCGCTATTCCGAGCGGGTGGAAAGCGCCGCTGAAGTCTCAAAACGCGTCAATCAACGGTCCATGTAAGAGAGAAGTCATGAGTAGCAACGCAGAAACCACAACCGAAGACTCCGGCGGAGGCATGGATCTGTTCGGGAAGTACCTGTCGGTCTGGGTGGCGCTGGCGATCATCGCTGGCGTGACCCTTGGGCAACTGGCACCTACGGTTCCCGAAACCCTGTCCCGATTCGAATACGCTCAGGTGTCGATCCCTATTGCCATTCTGATCTGGGCCATGATCTTCCCGATGATGGCCCAGATCGATTTCAGCGCAGTGGTGGGCGTGCGCAAGGAGCCAAAAGGCCTGGCCATCACCACCATTGTGAACTGGCTGATCAAGCCCTTCACCATGTTCGCCATTGCCTGGTTTTTCCTGATGGTGGTGTTCGAGCCGCTAATTGCACCGGACCTGGCCAGCGAATACCTGGCCGGCGCCATCCTGCTGGGGGCGGCGCCCTGCACCGCCATGGTGTTTGTATGGAGTTATCTCACCAAAGGCGATGCCGCCTATACCCTGGTGCAGGTGTCCCTGAACGACATCATCATGCTCTTCGCCTTCGCGCCCGTTGTGGTGTTCCTGCTGGGCATTTCCGACATTCAGGTACCCTGGAACACGGTTATCCTCTCCGTGGTGCTGTACATTGTCATTCCCCTGACCGCCGGCTACCTTACTCGCCGCGCCCTGATCGCAAAGCGCGGGCAAGGCTGGTACGACGAGGTGTTCATGAAACGCCTGGGGCCGGTCACCCCGGCCGCGCTGATCGTTACCCTGGTACTGCTGTTTGCGTTCCAGGGCGACGTCATCCTGAACAATCCGCTGCATATCGTGTTGATTGCCGTGCCGCTGATCGTGCAGACCTTCCTGATTTTCTTCCTGGCTTACGGCTGGGCACGGCTCTGGAACGTCCGTCACTGCATCGCTGCGCCCGGGGCCATGATTGGCGCCAGCAACTTTTTCGAGTTGGCAGTCGCAGCAGCCATTGCACTGTTCGGTCTGCAATCGGGAGCGGCGCTGGCGACAGTGGTTGGCGTTCTGGTTGAGGTTCCGTTGATGCTGGTTCTCGTTCGGATTGCCAATCAAACCCGGGGGCGGTTTCCGGCCTAGTTTGGAGACGCTCAGTAGGTCCGCTTTTAAACAAAAGCGAATGTTAACAACGCCGCGAGTTGCTCACTCAGTTCACCCAGAGTTGGTTAGGAAGCGAGCCTTCATGATCCGGGTAAGCGGTCAAGTGGCGTCACAAACAAAGCGCGAGGTAGTGTGTTCGGTTCAATTGGGCGGCTTCACCATTTGAGAAGCAAATTAGAGATGCCGGCCAGCCCAGGACCTGAAGCTATCATTCATTGTAAAACCGCCCAATTGACGAGATTAGAACCTAAACAAGGCCATCTTCTAGTGTTGCTTACGGCATGCATCAAAATAGTCTTTTCCAGTATCTAGAAAGCCGCGGTCAAAACAGAACCGCGGCCAACAGGAAAAACTGCACATTAGCATTTGCGCCGACGTGAGCGACTCATCAACGCGACCAAGCCAAAGGCTAACAAACCTAACGTTCCCGGCTCTGGGACGGGTTTTGGATCGGTTGGGCTCGACAATTCTGCGGTAAAACCAATGTTTTGAAAATCGACCTGGCGGTTGGATCCTGTAAGAAACGCTGTAACGTATTGAACGTTTAACGGAGCGGCCAGAGTAATATCCTGAGCTGTGATACCTGGAGCAGTGCCTAGATCTGGCAAAACATCCAAAATGCCCACCTGAGAATTCGCGGAATTGAAAAAGGTGAACGCGATATTGTCGACATCAAAGTTTTCACCTGTGTAATTCCAGAAGTGCAGAGTGTTTAGATCGTACTCCTGCCCAAAGTCAAATGAGAGTTCCAGACCCCCGCCGATCTCATCAGCTGTATACCAAATATGTGTTGTTTGATTGTGGAACTCCTCGGAAGTCGCGCTAGGCGCGTCAATCACTTTGTTGATCGTTTGGCCGCCTGAGAAGGTGTTGTTAAACGAACCCGGCGACGTGCCCGAGCCTACTGAAACCGATATACTTGATTCGTTCAGGTAAATAGGCGCTGCTACAGCATTTACCGCACCCCAGACAAAAAATGCCACTAAACTGTTCAGTAATAGTCTCATTAACATCTCGATGTTCCTCTCCATTGGTGGGTCGGGATAGCGTCCATGCAACGGTGGAGCCATAAACGTCAAATCCCTTTAATTCAATGGCCTGTCACTCAGCTCGTCTGTACTCGTGTAAAGAAAGTTGACGACAAGAACTACAAGCGACCAGGTTTGGATGGGCAAGTTGCATTGCGGTTTAATAAGAAGATCTTCCAGGGAAACAGGGGGAAAGTGAACAAGGTCGCGCGGCCGAGGAAAAGGCCCGTTTTGTGGTCAAAACGGTCAGTCGCGGTACCGTAAGAAAGGACCGCTTTGCGAACAAAGCACAGGCGTTACCCCGAATCTGAATGTCCGATTTGCGACCGTCCCGCATCCTTGGCAATACCTAAACAAAAGCGAACATTCACGCCCCTCAACTTTATCCCGAACATTTAAGCCAGTCACAGACCTTCGTAGCCGCTGCCGACACATGTTGACGCGGGGCTAAAAGGTAAAAATCCTGACCTCCCTGTAGGACCTTCGGAACGACCTGAACTAGTCGCCCATCGGCAAGATCGCGTTCAACCAAAAATCGGCTGGCCAACGCCACTCCTTGCCCCGCCAGAGCGGCATCGATACATAGCGTTGTCTGGCTGAATCGTAGCCCTTTGATCGGAAACGTGTGTTCACCCTCGTACTCTTGTAAAAAAAGAGGCCATAGATCGTGTATGTCGTGAAGTAGAGGCAATTTCGTCAGCACAGTCTCATTCTGCGGCAAAGCGAGATCCTTGAGTAAAACCGGAGAGCAAATGGCGATGACTTTCTGGCGAAAGAGAAGGTCGGCTGTCAAACGGGCGCTTGAGGGTGGTTGCCCTTGTCGTACGGCCAGATCAATGCCATCCGCATGAAAGCTCAACATTTTTTCTGTCGCCGTTATGCGCAGATCAATGTCTGGATGTTTGCGGGTGAATTCGGGAAGTCTCGGGATTAACCACTTTGATGCGAATGTTGGCGTAACACTTATGGTGACGCTTGAAGGTGAGGGCTTCAGGCGTTCGGTCGTGTTCGAGATTTGCAGCAGTGCGCGCGATACAGCAGCGTGGTAGTCATACCCTTCGGCGGTAAACGCCAGACCCCGAGACTCTCTTCGAAACAGTCGCAAGCCAAGGTCATTTTCCAGTCCGCGTACCTGTTGAGCCACCGCGCCCTGGGTTACGTCGAGCTCCTCCGCCGCAGCGCGAAACGTAAGGTGTCTGCCCGCCGATTCGAAGGCCCGTAAACCATTCATTGAAGGAAGGTTGAGTTTTTTCGACACAGTAGATTTTCTCCAGTCTGGAAGCAGCTCCTATGGATCGCTCAATTCTCCATAACATCGTATGGTGAACTTCAATTCGTAGCAATGAAACCAAGTGGGTTTGTCGATGGAGGCTCTTATGACTGTAGAAAAAATTGTGCATCATGTATTTAAAGGAGTGGGTCGGGAATCGCTGGCCTTTGGCATTAAGTGGATTTCGTCAATAATCCAGATACTCGGTTACGCCGCGACAGGGTTCGGCTGGACGCCCTGGAATCTGTACCTGTTTGTTATTGGAGTGGTTGGATGGTTTGCTGTGGGTGTTTTCTGGAATGATAAAGCAATTATGTTGATTCACTCGGTGGCCCTGGCTTCTATGACCGTGGGTATGATCAGCCAGTCATAAATCAGGTGGGTTATTGGACTGAAGTACCCGCAGTAATCAGTCGGTTGTGGCAGGGGAAGTTTCCAGCATCATCTTTATAGAAAAACTTGGGTCTCCTGCCAACAGGCCTTGAGTGATCGTGGTCTGGTAGTTTGTGAAAGCGTTTTTGTGCCAAGCCTCCATGTCGTTTCTGTCGAAATAGGCGCGACACGTCGAATAGGAAACGTCGGTGTCACCAACCGAATAGCCAATATTCAGATCGACCAGAGTCATTGGAGGTATTTCACGGTTGTTTTCGCAGCGTGTGTAGCGCCACCAGCCGTCCCCCAGTGGGGCCTTAAATCTGGCCAACAAACCGGGTTGAGCGAACTCGCAGTCGAAGTAATCGATCAAAACCCTCTGTCTTGGATACGCATTGATGGCTTCAGCGAGCCGCTGGAAGGTTTCTGCGCTTTGCCAAAATGCAGAAAGTCGTCCAGATATGACGATCGTTTTCGCCGCATCTGTTTCCAGAAAGACCTCAATCTTAGACTGCACAACCTTGTAAATGTCGGGGTAGCGTTCCTGCGCCCGTCGAACCATTTCCGAAGAGCTGTCAACGAACAGAACCCGATAGTGTTTCGAGAGGAGCGAAGCAACTTTCGGAAACCCGCAAAAGACGACGGGGTCTTTCAGGACTGATTTCGCCGATCCAAGCTCAGCTCTAATGCGCTCTGCAACGTCAACCGGATGATGGAAGGTGTTGTAAATGGTGTCCCAGTCAATGGAACCGGTGTAGTCATCAGCCATTAAGTTCTCCGGCAGATTCTGGCTTGTTTTCGACCGCACGGGCAGCGAGGTCAGGATGAGTTTCCAAAGCTGAATGTCCGCTTTGCGACCATAGCTATTCTATGACTTCATCACCAGCAGCACGAGTACGGGACAGCCTTTAAACAATTTTGTGGAGCCATGGATGCCGGAAGATAAGCGACTTAAGATGGCTCGAGCGCTTCTTTGGAAAGGCCGTCCCATGCCTGGGCCAACTCCCGAACTATCAGCTTTGGCAAACAACGCTGACTCCCGAACTCAGCAGGCCTCCAACGGCGCGTAGGCCAAAACCAACCACTTGGCCCCCTCATCAAAGTTCACCTGCACCCGCGTATGGTGACCACTGCCCTCGCTGTTCATCACAATACCCTCGCCGAACTTCGGATGGCGTACCCGCTGGCCCAGGCTGAACCCCGTACCAACGTCCGGTTCCTGGCTGAACAGGCCCTCATTGGGCCGGGCCATCATGGCCGGACGGCTCACCGTATTGCGCAACCGTACTTCCTGGATGCAGTCCCCGGGAATCTCGCGAACAAAGCGCGACAGCGCGTGGAATTTCTCCTGTCCGTACAAACGGCGGGATTCGGCGTAAGTAAGCACCAGCTTTTGCATGGCCCGGGTAATGCCCACATAGGCCAGGCGCCGCTCTTCTTCCATCCGCCCCGGTTCTTCCAACGACATACTGTGGGGAAACAGGCCTTCCTCCACACCGGCCAGGAATACCAGCGGAAACTCCAGGCCCTTGGCGGAATGAAGGGTCATAAGCTGCACGCAGTCCTCATTCGCTTCCGCCTGAGCCTCGCCGGCGTCCAGCGCTGCCTGGGCAATGAATTCCGACAGCGGATCAACGCCCTCTTCCACCTCATAATCCGACAGGGCATTCACCAGTTCTTCCAGGTTCTCCACCCGCGCCTGCCCCTTCTCACCCTTTTCGCTGGCGTGGTAATCCTTGAGACCACTTAGCTCCAGGGTTGTCTTCATCAGACCATGCAATGATGCATCGTCCACCATCTCCGTCAGGCGTTCGATGATGCCCATGAAGGATTGCAGACCGGTTTTGGCGCGGCCCTTGACCTGGCCGGCTTCCAGCAAACGCTCGGCAGACTCCCACAAGGAGATACTGCGTTCAGTGGCGAACGCGCGCATGTCCGCCAGGCTCTTGGCCCCGATACCGCGGGCGGGAATGTTCACCACGCGCTCGAAGGCTGCATCATCCCGACGATAATGTACCAGTCGCAGGTAGGCGATGGCGTTGCGGATTTCCTGGCGGTCGTAGAACCGCAGGCCCCCGTAGACTCGATAAGGAATACCCTGACGGATCAGGGATTCTTCCAGCACCCGCGACTGGGCGTTGGAACGGTAGAGAATGGCCGACTCGCTGCGCAGGTTACCCTCGTTGACCCAGCTACCAATGGTGTCGGCGATGTAGTTGGCTTCGTCCTGCTCGTTGAAGGCCGCATACAAACTGATGGGCTCGCCATCCGGGCCATCGGTCCAGAGTTCCTTGCCCAACCGGCCCTGGTTGTTGGCAATCACCGCGTTGGCGGCTTTCAGGATCAGTTGCGTGGAGCGGTAATTCTGTTCCAATCGCACCATCCGGGCGTTGGGAAAGTCCCGCTGGTACTGCTGGATGTTTTCGATCTTCGCGCCCCGCCAGCCGTAGATGGACTGGTCGTCGTCGCCCACCACCGTTAGCGGCACCCGGTTCCCGGCCAGGATCTGCAGCCAGGCGTACTGGATGGTATTGGTGTCCTGAAATTCGTCCACCAGGATCTGCTGGAAACGGCTCTGGTAATGGCTCAGTAGTTCCGGACGGTACAGCCAGAGTTCGTGGGAGCGTAGCAACAGCTCGCCAAAATCCACCAAGCCGCTTAGGTTGCAGAGCTTCTCGTACTGTCGGTAAACCGTCAGCATTGTGGCCGTGAAATGATCGCCCGGATTTTCCTGGATGTGTTCCGCCCGTAACCCTTCGTCTTTCTGGCCGTTGATAAACCACTGGGCCTGCTTCGGCGGCCAGCGGCTTTCATCAATCTGCAGCTCACGCATCACGCGCTTGATCAGCCGCAACTGGTCGTCGCTGTCCAGCACCTGAAAGTTCTCTGGCAGGCCGGCGTCCTGGTAATGGGCCCGGAGCAACCGGTGGGCAATGCCGTGAAAGGTACCAAACCAGAGGCCACGGGCCGGAATGTGCATCATCTGCTCGATGCGATAGCGCATCTCCTTCGCCGCTTTGTTGGTGAAGGTCACCGCCAGGATGCCCGTCGGCGGTACTTTGTCCACCTGCATGAGCCAGGCAATCCGGTGCACCAGCACCCGGGTCTTGCCACTGCCCGCACCGGCCAGCACCAGCAAGTGGTCATTCTGGGCCGTCACTGCCTCACGTTGGGCGTCGTTCAGGGCGTCGATAATGTGGGAGACATCCATAGAGATCCGGTCGCTACTGGTTAAATGAACAGGTGCGGAATTATAACAGGAGAAAGGAGGGTTTGCCGGATGTGGGTGTGCTGGGATTACCCGCACACATGTAAGGTACCGATACAGAAAATGTGAACACTTTTTATGAAACTGGCGTCAACTTGGGTATACTCGCCGCCGCGGGTTGCCCGGAAGAACCTTCTGTTCCTCCGCTGGCCACCGTTTTCCCGCACCAGACAATTTGCAGGGGCAAGACATAAGTCCCCTGAAGCCAGGAAGGCGCCCGCATCTTGCGACCAGACATCAAAGGAGATGATGTACGATGTACTCCGTATACCGAAGCACTGCCCGCGTTACCTTTACTTCCCTTGCACTGACCGCCACCCTGTCGTTTCCCACCATGGCCGATGACAGCCAGCGAATTGACCAGCTGGAACAACGGCTGGATTCCATGCAGAAGCAGATGACCGAATCGAGCCTGGAAAAGGTTCGCCTTAACGGTTTTTTCAGCACCGGCTATACCCGCGCCAATAATGACGCCGGCTACGACGAGGCAACGGAACAATCCGACCTTGAAACCCTCAGCCTGTTCGGCCTGCAGAGCACCTTTTCACTGAGCCGCAACACCGACGCGGTATTGCAACTGGTGTCCCGTGGTAGCGAAGACTGGGACACGGAACTGGAATGGGGCTACCTGCGACACCAATTCAGCAATGGCTCTGAACTGCGGGCCGGTAAAATGCGCCTGCCGCTGTTTATGGAATCCGAGACCCTGGAGATTGGCTATGGTCAGCCCTGGGCGCGACCACCCGAAGCAGTCTACGACCCGGTGCCGGTTCGCAGCTATCTGGGCGCCGATGCGGCCTATACCATCAACCTCTCTGGCTCATCCATTCAGACACGCGCCTTTGCAGGACACCTTGACGATGATGCCGCCTCCCTTGGCCAGACCGTCAATGTGGAACTACGCAACATAACCGGCCTGACCGCCAACTGGACCAATTACCTCTGGACCTTCCGTGGCGTGTACGCCCATGCAGAAGCCACCATCGGCGGAACACCACCGCTTGGTGACGAAGAAAAAACCGAGTTCATGGGATTGGGCCTGTCCTACGACGATGGCAGCTGGCTGCTGATGTCGGAGCTGACACGGGTTGAGGTGGACGGATTTTACCAGGACACCGACTCCGCCTACATCACGCTTGGCTACCGGGTAAAGGAAGTCACGCCCTATGTAACGGCTTCCTGGGTCGAAAGCCAGGACAACTACGAGCGTGACGGCACGCCACTGGAGGTGCTGGACGTGCGCCGCCAGGCCTACAGCCTGGGCTTCCGCTGGGACATGACCACCTCGGTTGCCATGAAGGTGGACTGGACCCACGCCCGGGGCTTTGGCAAAACCACTGGGGGCCTGATTGGCAACCAACTGGATGCCCTGGCCGGCAATCCCGGCGGTCGATTCGACAGCACTGACGTATACACCGTCCGGCTTGATGCCGCATTTTGATCAGGAGGGACACCATGGCGATTCGACGCGTATCCGTGCCTGCATTGCTCATTGCGTTGTGCCTGTTGAGCAGTGTCTCGCGGGCGGAATTGGTGATCATCGGCCACCACGGTGGCCCGGATTCCATCACCGTGCAGCAGGTGAAGGACATCTACCTGAACCGCAGCTCACGAATGCCTGACGGCCAGCGCGTGGTCGCGTTCCAGCTTCCAGCGGGCAACAGCATGCGGGATGAGTTCAATGACCTGATCACCGAGCGCAATGACGCCTGGCTGAAGTCGTTCTGGTCGCGGCAGGTTCTGACCGGAAAGGGCCATCCGCCGAGGGAGGTATCCTCGGCGAACAGCATGAAGAGTGTGGTGTCATCCACCCTGGGCAGTATCGGTTATCTCGATTCCACCCTGGTGGATGATTCCGTTAAGGTCCTGTTGACGCCGGAACCTTAAAACCCGCGCGGAACGGTCTGGGCCTCGACGAATTCGAACAGGCCTTCCAGGCCGCCTTCGCGACCAGTGCCGGACGCCTTCATGCCCCCGAACGGCGCTTCCGGCGTGGGTCCGGTACCGGTGTTCCAGCCGCAATGACCAAAACGCAGCCCGGCGGCCACCCGCTGGGCGCGCTCCGCGTCGGCCGTGAACACGTATGACGCCAGGCCAAATTCGGTGTCGTTACCGGCATCGATAACCTCGTCCTCAGTGCGGAAAGTGGCCATGGGCACCAGCGGCCCGAAGGTTTCCTCGCGGGAGCAGCACATGTCCCGGGTCACCCCGGAAATGACCGTCGGCGGGAAGAACAGGTGGCCATCCCCAAGGTCTGCCGGCATTTTGCCTGCCACCAGTTCACCACCCCGCTCAAGGGCGTCTTCCACGTGGCGCTTCACCTTATCAAACCCGGCTTTGTTAATCAGCGGGCCGAGGTCAACGTCTTCCGTCAAACCATTACCCACGGTCATGCGATTGACCCGGTCGGCAAGTTTCTGACCGAATTCATCCACCACTTTCTCGTGAACGAAAATCCGGTTGGCGCAGACACAGGTCTGGCCGCCACCCCGGAACTTGTTGGCGATCAGGTTATCAGCAGCGGCATCCAGGTCCGCATCGTCAAAGACAATAAACGGTGCATTACCACCCAACTCCAGGGCGAGCTTCTTCACCTGATCTGCCGTATCCAGTATCAGCTTGCGGCCCACTTCGGTAGAGCCGGTGAAGCTGAGCATCGGCACGTCGGGGCTTTCGCACAGCACCTTGCCGATCACACTGGCCTTGCCCATAACCAGGTTGACCATGCCGTCTGGCAGATCGACGTGTTTGTCCATCAGCGCGAACAACGCAATCATCGTCAGCGGCGTCTCACTGGCCGGCTTGATCACCGACGGGCACCCGGCCGCCAGGGCGGCAGACAACTTCTTGGCGATCATTCCAATGGGAAAGTTCCAGGGCGTGATCAGGCCGGTAACACCAACCGGGCGGTAGTGCACTGTCCAGGTACAGTCTTTCGGCTTTTCGGGAATGGTATGGGCGTCCAGCGCCTGAATGTGTTTGGAGCAGTAATCGAAGAACCCGGCGGCGTAATCGACCTCACCCTGAGCTTCCTTCAACGGCTTGCCGTGCTCCATGCACAGAATGCGGCCCACTTCCTCTTTATTGGCCCTGAGTGCATCACGAATATCTTCCAGCCACTTGCGACGGGTTTCGATGGAATAGGGACTGGTTAAACGAAGCGCAGACTTGCCCGCTTCAACGGCCTTGTACACTTCACTTTCGGACATCGATGCCACACTGGCAACCACCTCACCCGTGGCCGGGTTATAGACATCGAAGGTGTTACCGTCCGGCGATTCAGACCAGCGACCGCCGATGTAGCCAGTCAGCTTGGGAAGCAGTGGTGACTCGATCATCTCGGCTCCTTTTCACAATGTTCTCGGATTGTATAAATTGGGGTTTGCGTCAGTGTGATATGTCTCTCATAGTGGATGCAGAAACCGCCACTGTAAAGTCAGACCATGGTGTTTTGACCAGCGCCGGCGGGGGCCTATACTCGAACCATGTCATTATCAGGAGGCAGGAACATGAAGGCGTTTTTTCATCCCGCGCAGGACCAACATCTTCCCAAGACCTACTTCACCCGCGGCCAGATGCGTCAGCCCCAGGAAGTTCCTGATCGCACCGCTCAGATGCTGGAAGGCCTGAAGGCCATGGGCATTCCGGTGTTGCAGCCTGCAGACCAGGGTGCCGGTGCAATTTCAAAGGTCCACGATCTGGGCTATCTGCGCTTTCTGGAGTCTGCCCACCGGCGCTGGGCAAAGATGGAAGACTGGGGTGACGAAGTGATTTCCAACATCTTCGTCCGGTCACCAAACGCCCTCAAAGGTATCCTGGCGGAAGCTGCACGCTACCAGGCCGATGGCAGCTGCCCCATCGGAGCCAACACCTGGGATGCCGCCTACTGGTCGGCCCAGACAGCGCTCGGCGCCGCTGACGCCCTGGTTGCCGGCGAGCGCCATGCCTATGCGGTGTGTCGCCCACCGGGCCACCACGCCCGAAAGGACGCCGCCGGCGGCTTCTGCTACCTCAACAATGCCGCGATTGCCGCAGAACATTTGAAACCCCGTTATCCCAGGATAGCCATACTGGACACCGACATGCACCACGGCCAGGGCATCCAGGAAATCTTCTATGACCGCAGCGATGTTCTCTATGTCTCGATTCATGGCGACCCCACCAATTTCTACCCGGTGGTCAGTGGCTATGAGGATGAGCGCGGTGAAGGCGAGGGACTTGGCTACAACATCAACCTACCGATGCCCCACGGCTCCTCGGAGGAAGATTTCTTCGCCAAACTGGATGAGGCACTGGCCGCCATTCGACTGTTCCAGCCAGACGTGCTGATACTTACCCTGGGATTTGACATCTACCACAACGACCCCCAGGCCAAGGTATCAGTGTCTTCGGAGGGCTTCTGTCGCCTCGGTTCCGACATCCGTCGCACCGGCCTTCCCACACTGGTTGTGCAGGAAGGCGGCTATGACCTGGAAGCCCTGAGTGCCAACGTGCAGCAGTTCTTCAAGGGGCTGGAAGGGTAACCATCTCAGTTCGCCGGGGCATACACCTTGATATTGGTGTGGCCCTCGGCTTTCAGGTGGCAGGCATGCATGCGGCTCATGGTGCCGCGGTCACAGTACAGCAGGTACTGCTTGTCGTCCGGCATCGACTGGATTCGCTCATTCAGTTCGTAGAACGGTATCTCCACCACCTGATTGCTGGTGAGCTGCAGGGGTGACTGCTCTCCTTCCGACGGGTGGCGCACGTCAATAATCACATCGTTCACAGCCGGTGTATGTACAAGCTCAACCTCTTCTGGCGTCCGGGTGGTTTCCAGAAGGCGGTTGACCGGCGTGTCCTGACGGCTGGCGATGGCCTGCTCCAAAACCCGGGTGTCCATAGCGGCTTCATCTTCCTCCACCCGATGCAGCTTGGCGCGGGTGGCCGGCTTACGGGAAATCACACCGCAGTACTCCGGCATGGTACGAGCAAATGGCTCAGTACCGATGTCCCGGGCGATGTTGATAATGGTTTCCTTGTCCATGGAAATCAGCGGCCGCAGTACCACCTCGTTACTGGCCCGGTCCACCACGTTGAGGTTTGACAGGGTCTGGCTGGACACCTGCGCCACGGCATCACCGGTCACCAGCCCCGCGGCGTTATTGGCGGCTGCAATGTCTGAGGCAGCTTTCAGCATCTGGCGCTTGAGCACCACCCCCCAATGGCGCTGGTTGACTGAACGCATGATTTCAGCGACCACGCCTTCGAAGGGTACGGAAATGAACTTGGCACCATGGGAAGCGCCGTAACGATCCCACAGGTAATGCACCACCTGGCGCACGCCAATTTCATGGGCGGGACCGCCCAGGCTGAAAAACAGGAAGTGGGAGCGAAGCCCCCGACGCATCATCAGGTAGGCCGCCACCGAGGAGTCATAACCACCGGACACCAATGTCATCACCGTTTCCACCGCGCCCAATGGGTAGCCGCCGGCACCACGATGTTTGCGGTGAGCAATGTGATAGTGATCCTCATGGACCTCAATACGCACTTCAATATCCGGGTTGCGAAGGTTTACGCCCTCGGGCTCGGAAGCCTCAAACAGGGCGGAGCCGACAAAGCGCTCCAAATCAATCGAGCGAAACCCGTGATTACCGTGGCGGCGAACCCGAACCGCAAAGGTTTTGCCGCGGATACGGTCTGCGTAGGCTGCTACTGCCTGCTCCGCCACGTCGTCCATACTTATCCAGGGAAATACACCGATCTCCTGGATGGTCGAAATGCCCGGAATACGGCCCAACTCATCAATCACCGGGCCCGCAAGGCCGCGCCCATCCGGGATGGCCACATCAACCCTGTCCCAGGAACCCTCAACGTGGATATCGTCGTCCAGGCGTGCCAGCAGTTTGCGGATATTCTGCCGCAGGTGCCGCATCTGTTGCCGGCGAACGGGTTTGCTCTTGATGGCCACTTCGGCGGCGGGGCGTATAAGGAGTTTCATAAATCGGACGTCTGTCGGGTAGCGTAATTACAGTAAAGCGCTTAGTGTAACGGTTTCGCCGTTTGCCTCAAAATCAGGCATTCCCGATACTCGCTATACTCATATAAAAAGGCATCGCCCTGACGCCAGGGGCCCGCAGAACATTCAGGAGCTTTTGCGTTCATGACCGAATCCACCATCAATGCCCTGGTATCTCCAGAAGGCAGCCTGGAAATCCTCTCCAACTTTGAAGTCAACCGGCTCAAGGACCGAAGCGAAGGGGGGCTGTATCGGCTTTTCCGGCAATGCGCCCTGGCCGTGCTCAATACCGGTGTTGAAACCGACGACTGTAAAACCCTGATGGAAGCCCATGCGGATTTTGACGTTCGCCTGGTGCCACAGCCACGGGGTCTGAAACTGGAGCTGGTCAATGCACCCGCCCACGCCTTCGTGGACGGGCAAATGCTGCGCGCCATCCGCGAACACCTGTTTTCGGTATTGCGGGATATTATCTATTCCTACTCAATCCCCCAGTCCGCGGTCGGTCTTCGCCGGGACGACCCGGAAGGCATCACCAACCTGATTTTTCACATCCTCCGTAACGCCCGTGTACTACAGGCAGGGCGTCATCCGGACCTGGTGGTGTGCTGGGGTGGCCACTCCATCAACGAGCGCGAATATCAGTACAGCAAGGAAGTGGGCCACCAGCTTGGTTTGCGGGGATTGAGCATTTGCACCGGTTGCGGCCCCGGCGCCATGAAAGGCCCGATGAAAGGCGCCACCATTGGCCATGCCAAACAGCGGGTGAAAAACGGCCGTTACATTGGCCTGACGGAACCGGGCATCATCGGTGCCGAAGCGCCAAACCCGATCGTCAACGAGCTGGTGATCATGCCGGATATCGAGAAACGCCTCGAAGCCTTCGTTCGGACAGGCCACGGCGTGATTGTGTTCCCCGGTGGTGTGGGTACCGCCGAGGAAATACTCTATCTGCTCGGCATCCTGCTGCACCCGGACAACGCCGACCTGCCCTTCCCGGTCGTCTTTACCGGCCAGCAGGAAAACGCGGAATACTTCGAGATGATCGACCAGTTCATTCGCAACGCGCTGGGCGATGAAGCCGCCAGCAAGTACGAAATCATCATCGACGACCCGGACAAAGTTGCCCGCACCATGAAACAGGGCATGAAGGACGTGGAAACCTTCCGCCGGGCCATGCAGGACGCCTACTATTTCAACTGGATGCTGAAGATCGACCCGGTATTCCAGATGCCGTTCGAGCCCACCCATAAAAGCATGCGGGCACTGGCGCTACACCGTGACCAGCCGGTTCACCTGATTGCCGCGAATCTGCGCAAGGCGTTCAGTGGCATCGTCGCCGGCAACGTCAAGGAAAGCGGCATACGCCACGTGCAAGCCAAGGGGCCATTTGAAATTTCCGGGGACCCGGAACTACTGGCACCCCTGGAAGCGATGCTGAAAGAGTTCGTCGCCCAGGACCGGATGAAGTTGCCCGGTTCCGGTGCTTACGAACCCAGTTACCGGATTATCAGCGAAGCAACGCCCGCCACGTCCTGACGGTGATGGGGATTATTCCCCACCATCCGCCGGTAGGCTGGCGTAATAGGCGGCCAGGTTGGCAATGTCCTCATCGCTGAGGCCCGCCGCCTGGCCCTGCATGATGGCGGCCTGGCCACCGTTGCGCTGTTTGTTCTTGTACGCCTTGAGCGAAGACACGAGGTATTGTTCGTTCTGTCCTGCCAGGTTGGGGTAACCCGGAATGGCCGCGATGCCATTCTTGCCATGGCAGGCTGCGCACACGGCGGCCTTGGCTTTACCGGCCTCAGCATCACCAGCGGCGATGGTAACGGCGGGAGCGGCAGCCCCCAACACGAACACGGCAGCAGCCAGGGTGTGGTATTTCAGTCTCATTGGTTTTACCCTCTCATCGTTTTATAGCCCGACAGGATCCTGCCGGTGCGCAAGTTGCACGAATTTATAGCACAGCAAGAACAAAGCTCAAATGTGATGGATCAATAATCACCCCATTCGATGCGGAGAAGTCGACATGCCCATTCAGGTTCAGGAAATCGCGTGCAGGGAAGGCAACATCGGCCTGATCACCCTGGATTCCCCGGCCACTCTGAACGCCCTGTCCGCGTCGATGATCCACGAAACCCAGGCCGTGCTGGATCAGTGGGCCGACGCTGACCACATCAGCCTGGTTATATTCCGCGGCGCCGGTGAACGTGCCTTCTGCGCAGGCGGTAATATCCGCGAACTTTATGGCGCCCTGTCCGGCGACGAAGATCCGGACGCACCGGCCGAGTTCTTTGCCAGCGAGTATCGCCTGGACTATACCATTCACTGCTTCCCCAAACCGGTGATCGCCATTGGCCACGGCGTGGTGATGGGCGGGGGGCTTGGCATTTTCTCCGCTTGCCGCTACCGCCTGGTAACGCCCGATGTCACATTGGCCATGCCGGAGATCACCATCGGCCTGTTTCCCGATGTTGGTGCAAGCTGGTTCCTCAATCGGCTGCCAGGCCGCATCGGACTGTTCATGGGGCTGACCGGAGCGCGGCTGAACGTCTCTGACGCGTTGAGGGTTGGCCTGGCCGATATGGCCATCCTGCCAGATCAGGTGGAATCATTGATAGAGCGGTTGAAGGAGGAGCGCTGGACCGGTGAATCAGCGGCTGATGACAACCGCCTGTTCCGGCTCGTCAAGCAACTTGAGCATCCGGACTACCGGGCACTACCAGCCAGTGAACTGGCGCGCCACGAGCAGGACATCGCCAGACTCAGCGCAGGCGATGAACTCCCGGCCATTGTTAAAAATCTCATGGCGGCGGAGATCGACAGCGACTGGTGGCAAGGCTGTGTGAAAAACCTGCGCGGCGGCTGCCCGGTTACCGCCTGGCTGGTCTGGACCCAGCTAAAGAAGGCACAGCAAATGTCACTGAAGGACGTCTTCCGGATGGAATACACCATGGCCGCCCGCTGCACCCAGCGGCCAGATTTGCGGGAGGGTATCAGAGCCAGGCTGATCGACAAGGATCACAAGCCCACCTGGTCATTCCCGAGCGTCAGCGACGTGCCCGACACAGTGGTTGAAGAACACTTCGAGCCGGAACTGGACGACAGCAACGACCCCATGGCACTGAGCTGAACGGGCCGCAAGCCCGCATCATAGCTCGGCGCCGGCCTGAATCAGCAACATCTCGATATCCCGGTTGTTGCTGGCACGCGCCAGATCCAGAGCCGTTCGCCCATCGCTACCGCGATAGTTGACGTCTGCACCCGCCGCCAGCAGCATCTCGGCGGTCAGTAAATCCCCGCCTTCGACAATGTGCATCAGCAGCGAGTGGCCACCCTGATTCACATTGACGTTCGCCCCGGCGGCCAACAGTACTTTCACCACGGAAAGATGACCGTTACGGGCTGCGCGGATCACCGGCGTTGTACCCTCGCCGTCAGATGCATTTACGCTGGCGCCGGCCGACAACAACAGTTGCACGATCCGCCGATGGCCATCCCCTGAGGCGATCATCAGTGGCGTGACACCACTTGCCGTGGCCAGGTCCGGCGCTGCACCTTCGCTGAGCAGGAACCACACAACTCGGTCCTCGCCCGCCCTGACCGCCGCCGAGAGCGGTGTGCCGGCCTCGGTCAGTGTGTTCAAGGACATGCCAGAGGCTGCAAGCGACTTGGTTTGTTCAAGGTTTCCGTTGCTGACCGCCGCCATCAACGGCGTATCCGCCACCGACGCACGGCGCTGCTCAAGGTTGGATGGATCTGTGCTCGTCGCACACGCTGTCATCAGCGCGCTTGCGACCAGGACGGCCAGAAATCTCACGAGGATGGTGCCGGTTCCCTGGGCCATGGTGATTCAGTCTCTGTTGATTTATTTTTGCGGATATTCTGGTCAGTCGTCGGCGGCAATGAAAGCGAGCGGTTCACAAGTCCGGCCGGTTCTGCAAAATATCGCCCACCAGAGAGCGCAATTCCGCTTCGCCTGCCTCCCGGCCCACGCATTCACCGTTCGCCTGCAACTCGGGCCACGACCAACCCTGTAGCACCGCCCTGGCCCAGAGGGAGCGCAAACGTTCGCCGGCCATCCCGTTGACGACGCCTGCCTGCAATGACAGCCGTCTCAGTACCGGCAAGGCCAGATCGAAGCCCCGATAGCCATGGGCAAAACTGTGCAGGTCCCTGAAATCATCCTCATTGAGCGGTCTGTCAGCGGGAAGGCCGCAGGTTATCCGCAGAATCAACTCCGGCTCTGCGTCTATCCAGTTGCGCGGCACGAGGGTGAGCCAGTGCTCCGTCAACCTGCCACGCAAATGGTCTGTCAGCGCCTTACCTTGCGCAGACACCCCGGCAAGCAACTGCAGGGGATACTCGCCGCTGCTGGCTTCGCGCTTCAGCCCGAGCCGAACCGGCTCCAACCCGCACCGCTGCCAGAACAACAACAACCCGGCGTTACCGCCGAAACTGGTACCGATACCGTCCAGCCCCTGCTTGCACGCATAATCATTTGCAGCCGCCACCAGTGTCTGCCCCAGCCCCTCACCGCGAACCTCGGCACTCACGGCAATCCGCACGATGCGCAACAGACTCTGGCAGGCTGCTTCGGCAAATCCACTGTGGGTCGCCAGGGACTGGGGCAAGAGATGCCCCCGCAAGCGGCGCTTGCCCAACATGACCTGCTCTGCAAGCTCGCTGTCCAGCCCCCCTTCCACCGTCGCCCATAGCACGCCGACCAGAACACCACCCCGGGTCAGGCGCCAACTCACCGCGGCCGGATCGTCCATCCACTGGCGCAAGTCACCGGGTGAGGTTCGGTAGTGGGCATCCACCAGCAAACCGAAGGCCTCCTCCAATTCACTGTCTTCTGCGGTACCCGGGTTCCAGCGTTCAACGGCGATATCCACTTCGTCATCACTGACGGGTGGTGCCGGGGCATCCAGCAAAAACATCCGACGCGTCAACGGCTCCAGGGGGTCAGAGGCAGACCATCGTATGGGCGCCGTAAGCGATGTGTTGCGCCAGTGAGGCGTTTCGGCATCCAGCACCGAGCGAAAACGGATGGCAAAGCCTCTACCGGAACCTTCATAACCGTGCACCGTGGAAGCGTAAATCACCCTGGGCCAACCCAGCAGTATCCGCTTGAGCAGGTCTGCCGGTACGGCGGCGGCTTCATCCACCATGATCACTTCCGCCTCCGGCTTTTCAGCAAGCAGCCGGTCCAGGGGCCAGAACTCCAGCCGCCCCTGATCGCCCACCGCAACATCGCCCGTGCCCATGTCAGGATCAGAGGCCTGCCCGCTGGCCAGGCGGGCGTGGTGAAACAATGTTTTCACCGCATCCGGCCCGGGCGCCGTCACAACCACGCGCCGCCGCCCTTCATTCAGAAGACGAACCGCCGACAGGCCCAGAGCCGCAGACTTACCCCGCCCCCGGTCCGCCGTCACCACCAGCGGTCGCCGACGCCGCCCCAGCCCCGTTCGAACAACCTCTTCCACAAGCGCACGCTGGTCATCGGTGGCGCCTACCCGGAAGGCATCGCGGGGTGGTTCAGCCGTTGGCAGTGGCGGCTGAGGGTCAACAGACGGGGTGATACGAATACTATCGGGATTACCGGCCACAACTCCGGCCAGACGAGCCGCAAACGAATGCTGACCGGCTCCGTCCAACCCGGTACGCCGGTAATCCGGATCGTCGAAACCGTCCCAGTTTTCCAGCTTCGGCATCAGCCAGAAAAACAGACCACCGGCCGCGAGGGTTCCAGACAACGCCGCAAAACCGTCCGGTGGATTCCCCCGCCAGCCATCCCAGACCACGCAAGCCAGTTCCTGTCCCAGCCAGCGACGTCCCTCGACCGGTTTGATCGAGGTCAGCGAGGATTCCGGCTGATCCTCAACCGGCCCGGTCCAGACGCCTGGCGCTATCGACAATACTGGAAGAAGTTCACGCAGCCACGTAAGAGCAGCTGCCCGCTCACCTTCCAGAACCACCAACCGCCGATGTCCGGCAGCCCGCAACCCGGCTTGCAGCTCCTGCCACCCGGCCAGATCAGGCCCGATTTGATCCGCCATCCACTCAGCTCAAATCCACGGAGTGACGTTTAAGATCTTCCAGCTTTGAATACTTCAACGCTGAACGATGCGTCGCACGCAACTTCACACGCGGCGCACTATCGGCCTCAAACGCCTCCTGCCAGCGGGATGCACACAGGCACCAGGAATCCCCTTCTTTCAAACCGGGGAAACCAAATTCAGGTCTTGGTGTACTCAGATCGTTACCCTGAGCACTTGAATATTCCAGAAAATCATCTGTGACGACTGCACAGACAACGTGGGCCCCCAGGTCATCCGGGCCAGTGTTGCAACACCCATCCCGATAAAACCCGGTTTCCGGATCTGTACCACAAATTTCCAACTTCTCACCCAGCACGTTCACCGGTTCTGCAGTTGTAGCCATAACATCATTCTCCAAATCCTCCTGCACCCAATGAGCGATTTACTCCAGATACCGTGCACGAAAGTAACAGGATTATGCGGCACCAGTATCAGCACTACCAGTCGCCGGGTACAATACACAGCATGTCGCCCCCACCCCAAATACCTGAAACCTCCAATCTGCCCGATTACCTCACTGATGAGCAAAGGGCCATCATCACCGCAGGTTTTGAACATGCGGTAATCACCGCCGTGGCGGGCAGTGGAAAAACGTCCACTCTGGCCTGGCGCATCCGCTATCTGCTGGAACAGGGGCATGATCCGAACCGTATGCTGGTGTTGATGTTCAACCGCGCTGCGCGGGTGGACTTCGAACACAAACTTCAGGACGTAACACGTAATTTGGGCCTGGCGACACCTGAAATTCGCACCTACCACGCCATGGGGCTACGGCTTTACAAGCGGTTCGTGCGGGAGGGTTTCCTGCCCGGGTTTTCCGACAAGATCCTCACCGACCAGGAAATCAGCTATCAGGCCTGGCAGCTTACGCGGCGATTGGCGCCCGAGGACCTGGCCGACGAGATCCGCCGTAACAAGAAAGACTTTGTCGAAACCGCCGTTAACTTCATCGACCTGGTGAAAACCACCCTGTCCCCGGTGGACATCGTCTTTGAGGAACTGGGCTATTCCGACAAACACCGCTACCTGATCGACCTGTTCCACAGCTTTGAACAGTGGCGCAAATCCCAGAGCCGCATCAGCTACGCCGACATGCTCTACGAACCGGTGATGGCCATTCACCAGAACCCGCCCTTACAGCGCCTGGTCGGCAACAAAATGGACCTGGTACTGGTGGATGAGTATCAGGACACCAACGAAATCCAGCATCTACTGCTCAGATACGTGGCCGGTGACCGGGCACGGGTGACTGTCGTGGGCGATCCGGATCAGACGATTTACGAGTTCCGGGGCGCCAGACCCGATTTCATACTCAGGCGTTTCAGCGAAGAGTTTGAAAGCCCACTGGAGCAGACCCTGAGCTATACCTTTCGGTATGGCCATCAGGTGGCTCTGCTGGCCAATCACCTGATCTGTCACAACACCGGTCGCAAGGATGTGCTCTGCCATTCCCATCCAACCACACCTGAGACCGGCATCACCCTGCACCAGCAGGAAAACGACAGTGATCTCGTCCTGAAACTACTGCAACCCATGGACGACGAAGCGCTTGCCAACACGGCGATCCTGTTCAGGGTGTGGAGCCAGAGTGTTCCTATCGAATTGAAATTGCTCGCGCGACAAGTGCCCTACCGCATCGACGCCGGGAAGGGAGCCCTGTTCAGTCGCGAGGTTCAGGCCATCACCAGCCTGTTGATGGTGGTGTCGGGCCGGATTCGCAATCTGCCTGATGAAGACCGGCTTGATATTGCCCGGCAATTGCTGCGCTTCCCCCATGTGGGCCTCAAGGAGCCCGAGCTCGAACAGCTGGCACGCTTTCTGGCTGGGTTCGGCGAGGGCTGGCACGAGCGGCTGCTGGCCATGGACTTTGACGCACTGGCCCCCATGGCGGCCAAAAAGCTCCGCAAGCTCGGGGAAACACTGGCACAGCTGGAGCGCTTCAAAGGCTCAGTGGCAGACCTGATATCCCGCTATGCGGAGGAAACCGAACTCTACGAGGGCATTCGCAGCCTGGCACTGACCCATGAAACCGCGGACGAACGCATCGAGACCATCCGGGGCTTCCGGCTGTACCTCTCGGGACTCGATGTCAGCATTGACGGCGCGCTGGAACACCTCAAGGCATTGAAGAAACAGGCGGGCGAAAATCGCCATGGCGGCGCCTTACTCTCCACCATCCACCGCACCAAGGGCCTGGAATGGTCGACGGTTATACTGCCGGGACTGCAGGAGAAGTACCTGCCCTACAGCCCCCGAGCCCAGGACGACCCCAAGGCCTTCCTGGAAAGTGAACGCCGCCTGCTCTATGTGGCCATGACCCGAACCCGGGAGCAACTACACCTGATCACCCGGCCATTCGGAGAAAAAAGACACCTTGACGGCGACCAGGGCCCAAGCCGGTTTGTCGATGAGTTGTGCTTTCCACTGTCCCAAGAGTTTGGCCAGTGGCTGGACGGGCGTTCCTGCGACAGCGCTGACGCACTGACAGCCACCGTACCACTGACGTCGACCGGTCTTCGCTATGCGCACCTTCAAGGCGTCACATTGCAGACAAGTGCGGAAGCAACGGCCGAGGAGACGACACCGCTCTGGGCAAGAAACCGTCTCAGCCATGCCATCTTCGGGCCGGGCTCAGTGACGGGGGAGGACGAACGGTCCTTCGAAGTCGCTTTCGACAACGGTGACACCCTGAATTTCAGCAAAAAAAGTGCCCACCTGTATTTTACCGCCATGTCATCAAGGGCCTGAGTACAATTGCGGACGTAACACTGGCCCTCTTTTTTTGTTTTTTTGAATCCCCTGACTTAAATTTCACGTAAGTACGCTGCAGCAATGCTTTATGCGAAAGTACGACATGAGTACTTTTTACAACGATAATTGAACAGGAGGTTCTGCATGAATATCATGCGCCCACTGGCCATTGCGGCCCTGACGACATCCCTTGCGACCCCCGCACTCGCCGAACGCGAGCAAACCATTTACCTGAACCCGTTTGCCGGCTTCCAGCTGTTTGACGACAAGCGCGACCTCAGTGAAACCGGCACCCTGGGCATTGGCGCGGAATTTCGCTTCCACCCCAACTGGGCCGTGGAAGGCGTCTATTCCAAGGCGGATGCCGATCGGAAGTACGTCAATGGCAGTAGCGACTTTGAAGAATATCGACTGGACGGCCTCTATTACTTTGCCGGCCAGGATGAAGCCTGGAATCCGTATGTCTCGGCCGGTGCCGGCCACGCGGACTTCGGCGACGATGTGCTGAGCTACCAGACAGCCGGTTCCAATCATGACGAAACCCGCGTCAACGTCGGGGCGGGCTTCCGTTACAACGTCAGTGACAGCGTTTCCATTCGCGCGGACCTGCGCGAGTTCCATGGCATTGACGAAAGCACCTTCGATACCCAGGCAACCCTTGGCCTGAGCTTTGCCTTCTCTCGCACCGTCGCGGACTCAAAGCCCTCACCACGCAAAGCCGCAGACAGCGACAACGATGGCGTGCCGGACAACCGCGATCAGTGCGCCGGAACACCTGCAGGTGTGAACGTTGACAGCAATGGTTGTGAGCGTGACAACGACGGTGACGGCGTCGCCAACAGCATGGACCAGTGCCCCAACACACCGGCGGGCGCCAGCGTCAACAGCCGTGGTTGTGAGCTGGACAGCGACAACGATGGCGTGGTGAACAGCGCGGACCAGTGCCCCGGCACGACTGCAGGCGCAGACGTGGATGCCATGGGTTGTGAAGGCGTGACAGAAACCGTCGAAACCATCGAGCTGAACGTACAGTTCCCGACCAACAGTTCGGTGATCGGCAATGCCTTCGACAATGAAATTCGCCGCGTCGCCAATTTCATGCTCGAGTATCCGGAAACCAACGTGGAAATCGCCGGTCACAGTGACAGCATTGGCGAGGCGGAATACAACCGCTTCCTGTCCCAGCGCCGTGCCGAGGCAGTTGCCACCCGGCTGACCGATGCCCTGGGCATCAGTGAGGACCGTGTGAATGCCGTTGGTTACGGTGAGTCCGAGCCGGTTGCCAGTAACGAGACCGCTGCTGGCCGCGCGGAGAACCGTCGGGTTGAGGCTCGTATTCAGGTTCGCCGTTAAGCGTCGACGTTGATCCTGTACAGACATCCTGTGCAGATCAGCTCAACGAAAAGGCGCCTTCGGGCGCCTTTTTTATTGGCGGGCAGGCGCCCTTAATTTCATGCTCGCGAGAGAATGCCGTGAAGCGAATGTTGTTCGTCTTTATTCTCACATGGGGTATACCCGCTGCTGCGTGGCCCCAGGTTTACCGGTGCGATGCCGGTGGTGATACTCGCTTTTCGGACCAGCCCTGCGGGGAAGACTCCGAGGAAATCACCATCCGTGACAACCGGATTGGCGGCAATTTTGGCCAGAACCTCCCGCCGTCACCCAAGCGTGATGAAACAGTGGAAGAACCGGAAAAAAGCACACAGGAGGCGACCAGTGATGACACCTGCCGTTTTATTAACTCCACCGACCTGCGGCGCTATCTGGTGCGGGAACAGGTGGTGAAAGGCATGACCAAAGAGCATGTCCTAAAAGCCTTTGGCCGACCTCCGGAAACCTACCCCACACCCCAGGAAACCTGGGTATACCAGACGAAATACTATGGCGCCCTTTATGAACTGACCTACGTGTATTTTCGGGACGGCTGCGTGGAAAACGTGGTGTACCGAAAGCCCTGAGCCATTTAGCAGTCCACAGACCTTTTTTCGGCGTCGATCAGCAGATTGCGGGGCGTCAGCTGGCGCTCGCAGAAGGTCCCCAGCCGAACGTCATACCCCTGTTCCTCAAGAAACATTGAATAATCCAGCACCACCCAAAGCTCCAGTGGCCGCCGGAACAGGTGGCGCACCAGCTCGTGGCGGCGCACTTCCTGCCGTCGCCGCTCGCCATGACGTTCCCAGACACCAAAGTCTGTGTCCCCGGGTAGTTCCAGCCCCCTATTGCCGGCTGCCCAGCGACAGAAGGTGGCAAAATCGCCGTTCGTCAGCCGCGTCGGGTGCGACGGCACCGGCAGGTAGGCATCCACGCCGCGAAGCTGCCTTTGAAGACCATCGAACCCGAGACGCCAACGACTGATCCTGCGGGTTTGCTCACGCACACGCTTCGGTGCGGTCACGGTTTCCCTGACGGCCAGTCGCAGCTCGTTGCGGGTCAGCTCCAAGCCATTTTTTGAAACCCGGACGCGCCTGGAAAGAGGCTGGTAGTCCAACGCTTCCGTCAGGTGGTAGCAGCAAGGTGAAACGCTCACTCTTGGCAGGCCCTCGCCAGCCACCTTACGCATCAGCCTGCGATGAAGGTCACCACAAGCGTGCAGGGCAACACCGTGAGCGTCGGGCGGCATCGTCAGGTTCTCGGCCATGACATCCTGGCACTGCAGGGTAACCGCATCCCCGAACTTTCCGGCCAGGCGGTTGCCATCGTCCACCAGGGTCGCGTTCCATTCAAACCCGGTTACGTCACCCCCGCACAGGGGTGCCAGGGTTCTGGCCAAGTGGCCCTTGCCGCAACACCAGTCCAGTACGTTGTGCTTCAAGGGTTGGATAGCGCTTGCAAAAGCGCCGGCCTGAAGCCGCTTACGGCCAGGCATATCCGTTGCCCGGACTTCAGGCAAGGTGTTCTGATCGGCGAATTCGACGGCAAGTGGCTGAATTTCGGTCAGCTCACCGAACTCCCGGAAAGAGGGCAACGCCCCGGCCACCCATTCAGCCAGCACAACAGGATCATCGTCCCATTGCACACAGTCGCTGTCAGAGAGCCGGGCAACCCGGTCCGCCAATGCCGGCCAGTTCTTCGTCCAGGCCGGGCTCGGGTCAGCGAATGGCGTCGGTTGCCAGAACTCACGATGCTGCGCCAGCCAATCGTTCAAGCGCTGCCAGCGCCGATAAAAAGCGTCAGCGCTGTGGTGTGAACTCGCGGCCGAAGGTAACGTCACTCGGAAAATCGCCCAGGCCGAAAAGCATCCAGGCACACCGACGACGCCTCCCCATCAATCAACTGGGAAATCACCGAAGCGCTGCCCGCCGACAGGGTCCAGCCAAAGGTGCCGTGCCCGGTATTGAGGAACAGGTTCTCCCGGGGGCCTCGACCGATGATGGCAGGACCGTCCGGAGTCATGGGGCGAAAACCGGTCCAGGTCTCGGCGGCCTCCAGATCGGCGCAACCGGGAAAACGGGATTCCACGGATTTGCGAATGGTGGCCAGCCGGGCTTCCGGAATGTCGCGGTTGAAGTCGTCCAATTCCACAAAGCCGGAGGCGCGTAGTCTCTCTCCCAGACGGGTCGAGACCACTTTGTAGTTGTCATCGTGGATGGTCGACACCGGCGCGCGGCCAGGGTCTTTCAAGGGCACCGTAAAGCTGTAGCCCTTCACCGGGTAGATCGGCAACTCAAGCCCCAGGGGACGGGTAAGATGCCCCGACCAGCAACCGGCACTGACAACCACAGCGTCTGCCTCAAGGGTTTCCGATGTGCCATCGTCCTTGCGGATGGTCACCCCCGTTACCCGCCGATCATCAGCCACCAAATGTTCGGTTTCCGTGTTGTAGCGGAACTGCACCCCCTTCGTTTCGCAGGCCTTGGCCAGTTCACGGGAGAACAGATGACAATCACCGGTGCCATCCGTGTCATAGCTCAGGGCGCCGTAGAGTGGGCCATCCCCGATCATGCCGGGCTCTGCTTCGCGAACCTGTTCAGGAGTGAGCAATCGGGAGGGGATACCCAGTTCGTCGAGCAACCGCTGGGTTTCGCGGTAGTTTTCCAGGGTTTCCGGGGTGCTGGCAAGGTGAAGCAGGCCCTGGTGGCCGCCGTCGAACGGCAGATCAAGCTCCTTTTCAAGGGCCAGGAAGCGTTCACGGCTATGAATACCAAGGCGTATCATGGCGCGCTTGTTCAGGCCAAACAGGCCAGGCGACCAGGCGTAGCGCAGCGTTGCGAACATAAACCGCAAGGTTTCCATGGATGGCGGCACCGACATTTTCAGCGGGCCGTCCTTCTTGAATAACCAGGGGATGGCCTTCAACACCATGGATGGGTCTGCCCATGGATAGACCACCCCGTAGGAGCGCTGGGCGGCGTTGCCTTTGCTGGTTTCATTCCCAGCCGCGCTGTGACGTTCCAGCACGGTTACCTGATGGCCCCGGCTTTGCAGCTCATACGCCGTGGTTACGCCAACCACGCCGGCACCAACAACAATGATGTGCATGCACTTCTCCCTATGACAGCAATGTAGGTCAACAATCGAACAAGCTGATAAACTACTGTGACAAAGTTCTCAGGATAGCAGCCAACGCTTTGGTTGCGATGGAGTGAAGTAACCGCCAATGAGCAAGAAACGTCGCGACATTCCCGTTTTCGATCAACCGATTATCGAAACCCACTGCCATCTGGATTACCTCAAGGATCGCCCCCTGGCGGAAACCCTGGCCGAAGCGCAGCGGGTCAATATCGAACGTGTGATCACCATCGCTGTGTCACCAGACAATCTGGCTACCGTGCGTGAACTGAGCCAAACAGCCCCCTGGGTGTATGGCACGCAAGGGGTACACCCCCACGATGCCGAACAGTATTCCGATGCCGCCGAGGCGGAAATCCGCGCGCACGCCGGCGACGACAAGATCGTGGCAGTGGGCGAAATTGGCCTGGACTACTTTTATGACAACGCAGACCGGGACGTTCAGCGTGACGTGTTCCGCCGCCAGTTGCAGATCGCCTGTGACACCGACCGGCCCGTGGTCATCCACAGCCGCGAGGCCGATGACGACACCATCGACATCCTGAAGGAGTTCGAAGGTACTCTTAAGCGCCGCGGCGTCATCCACAGTTTCACGTCAGGCCCGGGGCTGGCGCAATACGCATTGGACGAAGGCTGGTGCCTGGGCTTTAACGGCATCACCACCTTCAACAAAGCCGAAAACGTGCGTGACATTGTGCGTATGGCACCCATTGAGCAGATCCTGCTGGAGACGGATTCACCGTTCCTGACCCCGGTTCCCTATCGCGGCAAGGAAAATGCACCTTTCTACATACCATTTGTTGCCGAGAAAATCGCCGAGGTGAAACAACTACCGCTGGAGAACGTACTGGCTACAACCTATGACAACAGCCTGAGAACGTTCTTCCAGCCGCGATGATCAAACGCATCCCCGTCTCCGCGCTCAAGGTCGGCATGTACATCACCGACCTGAACAACGACTGGATTCCTCACAACACCCAGCGCCGTCGCGGCGTGATCAAAAAAGAGGACACCGTTGAAAAAATCCGCCGGATGGGGGTGGACTACGTCTACATCGATGTCTCCAAGGGCTTGGATTCCCAGGATTCGGAACCAGCCCACGAGGTCGATCGCCGCAACGAGTCCGCGCTGCATCGCGCCGGCGAACAGACTCCCGGCGTTTTCAAACGGGTAGCCGTGGCCGAGGAAATGGTGTTCGCCCAGCAGGTGCACAACCAGGCTCAGGGGCTGGTCGGCAACCTGATGAACAGCGTGAAGCTTGAAGGGGCCATCGACATAGCCCCCATTCACCAACTGGCTGACGAACTCCAGAGCTCTATCTTGCGCAACGCCAATGCCCTCAGTTGCCTGGGCCGTATCCGTGAGAAGGATAACTACCTGCTGGAGCATTCGGTCAATCTCAGCGTGCTGATGTCCCTGTTTGGCAACTACCGCAAGCTGCCTTCGGAGGCGCTACACCAAACCATTGTTGGTGCACTGCTCCATGACATCGGCAAAATCCTTACGCCGGACGATATTCTCCACAAGCCGGGACGGCTGACGCCAGACGAGTTTGAGGTCATGAAAGCCCATGCGCGGCATTCGCGGGATATTCTCAAGGCAACAGAGGGCATTGGCGAACTGGCCATCGTTACTGCCGCAGAGCACCATGAGCGCCTGGATGGCAGTGGCTACCCCGAGGGTCTGAAAGGCGAGGAAATCTCCGTGTACGGTCGTATGGTGGCCATTACCGATGTGTACGACGCCATTACCTCAGACCGTGTCTATCACAAGGGCATGACCCCGACCCAGGGCCTGAAGAAACTGCTGGAGTGGAGCGGCAGCCATCTGGACGCCGCCCTGGTGAAAGAGTTTATTCGTTGTGTGGGGCTCTATCCCATTGGCTCACTGGTACTGCTGGAAAGCGGTCGTCTCGGTGTCGTCGTCGAAACCAATGACGAGGACCAGCGATTGCCGGTGCTGCGTGTGATGTATAACACCCGTTTTCGCATGCCTATCACCGTTGACACCCTGGACCTGGCCAAACCCGGGGCCCAGGACCGGATTCTGCGTTCAGTGGACCCGGAAGACTACAAGATCGACGTCAGAAAGTTCCTGCTCTGAAACATCACCCTCCCATGGACAGGAACACGGCCATCAGGATGGGAGACAGGAACGACAGGATAAACCCCGACGCAATCGCCACGGGCACGCAGTCCAGGCCGCCACTGCTGCGAATCACAGGCAGGGTGAAGTCCATGGCAGTCGCCCCCCCATAGCCGATGGCCATGGCCGGTCGCTGGCCAATTAACAGCGGAATAATCGCAAGCGCAATAATCTCCCGGATCACATCATTGAGAAAGGCGACACCGCCCCAGGACGGCCCCAGGGCATCGCCAATCACAATACCGGACAGGGAATACCAGCCAAACCCGGACGCCAGTGCCAACGACTCATGCCAGGCGGCGTCCAGCAAAGGCACCATTGCAAAACCAGCGAGCAGAGAGCTCCCGGCCAGCGCCAACGCAATGCCCAACCCCTGTCGGTTGAGCAGCAGCCGACGAAGGGACAGGCCGGCATTGCGCAGTTGCAGGCCAATCAGAAACAGCAGCAACATTAACGACCAGGTCGCCACGTCTTCGGCCATGGGCATATCCGGCAGCCAGTAGAAACCGGCCAAACCACCCACCACAACCGCCAACAGTGGCTTCAACCCCGCCAGGAAAAGGCGACGATAGCCACGAGGCTGGTCCACATGATCCTCCCGCGCTGCCATCGGCTGCCAACGGTGAAACAGCCACAGCCCCGCCATGTTGGCCACAAACAGTACCACCACGAGCACGGCAACCTGGGACGCCATATTGGCCAACTGGCCACCAACGCCTTCCATCTGCCCGAGGCTCAGCCCCAAGAGTGCCAGGATAAAGTACACCAGCCCTTCAACGCCGTAGTGAATGGCCGTCATCAGATGGCGGTTCTCAAGTGCCAGGGCAAAACCCAGGAAAAGCGGTGCCAGGATCAGCAGTGCGCCGGTCAGCATGAAGTCCTCGAAAAAAGTGTATTGGGGAGGAGAAGATCAGCCGATAGGTTCGTACTGATCGGGATCAAAATGAAACTTGCCTGCACTGGCATCGCGATCGGTTCGAATGGTGCGCGCTAGGCGCTGGGCCATCACCGACCAGACCACATAGTCGTTGGGTTGGGGCTGGTAATCCTGCCCCATCAGCGCGCCCGCAACACTGCGCAACACCGCTTCCGCCTGGGAAATGGAACGATAGGGGCCCTGGCAGCGATGTTTTTCTGGTTGGCCGTCCACCGAACCACTGAGTGCCACCAACGCCCAGATGTCCTCACCGACGGGTTTGATGAACAATTCAACCCGGCGCTGTTCCCGGACCATAACCAATGCCCGTAGCGGGCCACGCCCATGAAAGTAATGCAGTTTCACGGCCTTATTCCAGGAGTTTCAGTGAAGTACATGCCCGGACCTGTCCTGCACCAGCACCCAGGGCGCAATCACCACTGCCCAGAGTTCCGTGTTCTCGTCATACCAGTGGCGGGCAAGATCCGGAGCGACATCGCCCACTTTGTTATCGGCCAACCAACGCTCAAACTGGGCCTTGTTGTCCGCTGACAGTTCTGCCGCCACATCCAGCAGGTCCAGTTCCGGGACCACCTTCACGACATGACCACGGGCATAATACACCTGCAGGTCATGCCAATTAATCCGGGACGTTTCCAGATTCAGCTTGTGTTTCAGTTCCTCTGGCGATTCTTTCGCAACCATGTTCACACCTTGGACGTCCATATTTCACGTATCTGATCGGCAAGAGTCATGGGGTCGAACGGTTTGGGTATCACGTCAACCGCTCCCAATTCCCTGTAGAACGCCACCTCTTCAGTTTGCACCTTAGCGGTCATGAACACCACAGGTGTCGCGCTCAATGCCGGAATTTCCCGTAACGCCTGAAACGTAGTCGGGCCATCCATACCCGGCATCATAACATCCAGCAGGATCAGTTCGGGGTCAAAATCCGGACCCTCAACAAGCGCCTCCTGACCGGAGCTGCAGCTCTTTACTGAAAACCCCCCAACGGTTTCCAGTGCCAGCTCCGCCACGGCCCTGATGTCGGCATCGTCCTCCACATAAAGAATTCGCTGAAGCTCTCCGACCGGGCTAGCCATCGTCTGTACCTCTCTCATGGTTATCCACCCCCAGCCTGCGCAGCAAGCGCAAACATTCCTCGCCCTGATGTTGCCCATCCGCTATCAAGCCGGAGGCACGCATAACCAGTTTTGAATCGCTCGTGGCATCACGCGGCAGAAAATGAACTGCGCCAATCAGCTCTCTCAACTGCAAAGGCAGATGCCACTGCACTTTGAGACGATTCCCATAACTCTGAGCCCAGGCCGTTAACCCGCTTTCAATCTGTTCATCAGAAACCTGGCCTTTGCGATCCAGGCATTGCTGCATCACCTTGAGCACCGCCAGTTCGCCGACCCGGCTGAGCAGGGCCGCCGTGTGCACATCGGATTGATCGATTCCGATACGTAACGCAATTCGTACGGCTTCCTGGGCTACCTTCTCGGCGGTTTCGAGAAAGACAGTCGCTTTTTCCACCAAACGGGTATCGCGCAACTGGCCGCATATATCCAGCGACATGGCCATCGCGTGCCGCAAGGCCATATCCACACCCATGGTGGCAATCCCGTCACGCAGACTGCGGACCGGCTCACCGGTTTTCTGGAACGAGGCGCTGTTGGCCACGTCAAGCAGACGGGTTGTCAACGCAACCTCGCCATGCCACCGCTCCGCGAGCTGCGATGGGGAGATATCCTGTTTTCGCGCCATCAATTCGAGAACCCGAGCCGTATCAATGGCGGAGGGCAGCTGAATAACGGACTCCACCGACGTCTGCAGCAGGTGCTCCAGACCAGGTTGAGACTCCCGATCAAATTCTGCCGGGTCCACCAGTGCTGTCAGCCTTTCGTGCACCATCTCCACACTGAACGGTTTGCTGATATAGCCATTGATGCCGTAGCGTGCGGCTTTCAGAACCGAATCCCTGTCAGCCCGGCCGGAGATCATGACAATGGCGGTCTTGCTGCTCTTCTCACGGGCAGCGCGAATAACCTCAAGGCCCGAGCCATCCGGCAGATTCCAGTCGATGATCATCAGGTCAGAACCGTGTTGAGACCAATGTGACAGAGCCCCCCTGACCGACGCCGTTACGAAAATATCAATACCCGGGTAAAGCCCGCCGACCACCGTTTCCAGCAGATCCGCCAGCAATGTGTCATCTTCCAGAATAAGTGCCTTCATAACGTTATGCTTCATCCCTGATGGAAAATCGTCACGCCGTTACGGCCCCCTTTCTTTCGCTCATAAAGGGCCTGATCCGCTGCGTTGAGCGCATCACTACCGGACTCAAAAGCATCCAGCGCGGCAATACCCACGCTGAGGGTAACCGACAGGCTAGCACCATCATTGTTGAACGACAGGTCAGAGAATGCCTCGCAGATCTGAGTCATCACCAACCGCCCTTCCTGTATCGAGCACTCCGGCAAAACCACCACAAACTCCTCCCCGCCATACCGGCCGATCATGTCGGTGGAACGCAATCGTTGCCTGAGGAGGCTGGCAAGTGCCTTAATGACAATATCGCCCATTCTGTGCCCGTACTGATCATTCACTTTCTTGAAATGATCCAGGTCCAGCATGGCGACAACCGAAGACTGCGACAGTCGCTTGCAGCGGGCCTGTTCCTTATCAATTTCCTGCTTTATATACGAATGTTTCAACAGGCCCGTAAGGCTGTCCCGTATCAGCAGCTCGTTCAGTTGGCGGGCGCGATAGCAGCGGATCTGGGCGGCGCGTACAAGATAGCTGTCGGACACGGGCTTGGTCAGGAACTCATCCGCCCCTTTTGCCATGGCTTCGAGCTGAACCTGCTTATCCTGCTCAGACGACAGGTAGATGATCGGCAGGCTTACCCATTCGGGATCAAAACGAACCAGCTTTGCCACCGTCGGCCCGGAGTAATCTCCCATGCGAACGTCCAGCAGCATTATGTCAGGTGAGAATTCCGAAAGTTCCGACAACACCGTCTCGGGATTACTGATGGCGCGGACATTAAAGCCCGCTCCTTCCAGCACCGCCCGGTAGTGCCCAGCAAGATCTTCATCGTCATCCAGAATCAGGATTTTCCCGGAAACCGTCCGGCTCTGCTCACTGACCAAACGCTCGATGCTTTCCGTCAGTACGGTTGCATCAACCGGTTCCGTAATAAGTGCATCTGCCCCGGCATCCGCCAGGGCATACCGGTTTCGGAAATCATCCCTGCGTCCGATACAAATGAGCGGTGGTTTCAGTAAGCTGGCGCTCCCTGTCTTCTTATCGAGCGCCGCGGACACCTCAGAAAGCGCGTCCTCACCGGTCACCACAAGGGTCACTCCCGACATTCCGCTAAGGGAGAGGGTGGAGACCGCCTGGCGCGATATCGAAAAACCGTAATTTGAGAGTGCGTACTCCAGAAAAACCTGCGAACCTTCCGATAATCCACACAGGACAACCTGAATATCTGCGGCCGTCAGACTGTAATGATCATTTAAGTGCTCAGGATCGTTGGTACTGCGGGTTGTCGACACCGACGTTTCATCCAACAAAGAACGCAAGTGCCCTGCCTGCGTCAGAGTATCGATAACCTGTGGAGTTTCCTCGCCGGGAACCTCTGGGTCACCGTCGGCTTGCACCGGGTATTTTTCCACCAATGGCTTAAGGCGTTGTTCCAGCCTTCGTGCCTCCGCCCCCAATACCGCATACCCGAAGGTTCCGGCAGAACCGGCCAGACGATGAAGCAGTTGGTAGGCCGACATCACATCTTCACGCCGCAGTCGCTGCCCCTGAGCCCCCCCGGTTACCCTCGCAGCGACTTCGCTCAACTGATCGAGTTCCCCCTCCGCCTTACCACGGAAGCTGAGTCGCAATTGTGCGAGTTTATCCGCGATATCCGCTTTTGGATCTTTTCCCATAAAAGGTCTGAGGCCTCGATTTTTTACTAATATAACCGGTTCAACTAGGCTAATCTTCTTTCATCACAGAACATTATCCTGCAAAACGCAACAGCGAGGCACTTCATTGCGGTCAGGCAAATCGCTCTCCCTTAGTAGTCGCGTAGCCATAATCATTGGCGGCGGCAGTCTTGTAACCGTCCTGGCCATTATTGCGATCGCCTATCAGGCCCTGGTACAGGACTTTGAAGACCTGCTCACCCACCGCCAGATTCTCGAAGCTGCAAGAACATCGGAGCAGGTCGACCAGAAGCTTCAGCTTCGACTAAATTCTCTGTCAGCGTTCGCCTCGCAATTTGCCGACGACGACCTTCCGGACCAGGCTGCCTTGGAGATAGCACTGAATCGCCAAACGGCAATCCAGGATCTGTTTCCGGCGGCGCTTCTCATTTTCGATGAGAACGGATGTGCCGTGGCAGAAAATGTCTACGTCCCAAATCGTATTGGCACCTGCTATCTGGATCGCCCTCACTTCCAGGAAGCCTTGAAGAAACGAAAGCCTATTGTCAGCAAGCCTATTATCGGGCGAACCACTGGCAGGCCCCTGCTCTCCTTTCTGGCACCCATCGAAACGGATGAAGGGGACTTGCTTGGATTCGCAGGCGGCACCCTGGATCTGGGCAAGACCACTCTATTACCCGAAAAACGCAACATGGGTTTGTATGGATCCCAGGGTATCGAGAAAATCATCGACACGGAAAACTTTCTGTACGTGGATTCCGGCAAGGGCTCCCAGAACATCGAACCCCTGCCGCCTCCTGGCGCAGATGCGCTGACAGACGCAGCGCTATCCGGCATCACGTTCGGACAGGTCAACGGCCAGGATGGTCAGCCCCTGATATACGCCACCAATCACCTGCAACGGCTGGGGTGGGTCTTCGTCCGTGCTGTTCCCTATGATCAGGCAACAACACCCGCCCGACAATCCTTTCTCCAGTTCTTCAGCATCAGCCTGCTGATCACTCTGGTGATCGCCGCGTTAAGCTACCTGCTGGTCAAGAGCACCATGTCGCCACTGGACCGAATGACGACGCGTATAAAGCACATGGCTGAACAACCGGATTCTGCCATGCGGTTGGGCGAGTCCGGCATTCCGGAGGTCAGCAACCTGGCCGGGGCCTTCAATCGACTTCTGGAGGAACGTGACGGCCTGGACAGGCTCAAAGATCATTTCATGTCCTCGGTCAGTCACGAACTTCGTACGCCACTGACGTCACTGACTGGCGCTCTGAAGCTGCTCTCTTCCGGCACCACCGGACCACTCAGCGAAAAAAGCCAGAGCATGGCAAACCTCGCCCTGAGAAATGGCGAGCGTCTGCAACTGCTGGTGTCGGATTTGCTCGACTTCAACAAACTGTCCGATGGCAGTCTCAAAGTGCGAATTCAAAGCGAAGCGATCCAACCGATACTTTACGGCACCGTTGAGGACAACAACACGATGGCTGCTGAACATCATGTCCGGTTGATGTCAGACAGCGGTGAGCTACCACATATACTCTGTGACAAGCACCGGCTGAGGCAGATTCTGGACAACTACGTCAGCAACGCCATCAAGTTCTCCCCCAGGAACGGAGTGGTCAGGATAAAAGCCCAGCTCCACTCACCGGAATACGTCAGAGTCACCGTTAGTGATCAGGGCTCTGGAGTACCGGATTCTTTTGCCGACAGCGTGTTCAAACGATTTGCACAGGCCGAAACCGGCACCACCCGTTCGGTAAAGGGCACGGGGCTGGGGCTTGCCATTTGTGCCGAACTGGCAACGCTGATGCATGCAGAGGTTGGCTACTACAATGATCAGGGCGCGCATTTCTGGGTCGATATGCCCACATCCGGATCCGGTGAGGCATTGTCGACCGTCGCTGATGAGGAAACAGACTCGTGATAGCACCCGAAAGCCCATTGAATGAGGCGGTACGGCTTCTCGCGCTGAAGCGAACTCACCTGCTCGATACGTCACCAGAGGAGCGATTTGATCGCTTTACTCGCATGGCCAAACTGGCCTTCGACGTCCCCATTGCCCTGGTGTCACTGGTCGACGACAAGCGGCAATGGTTCAAATCCTGTCAGGGACTGGAGGCCAGGGAGACCCCCAGGGACATCTCTTTCTGCGGCCACGCCATCCTCAGTGATCGTCTGTTCATTGTCGAGGACACCCACGAGGATTCGAGATTTGCCGATAACCCGCTCGTTACCGGCCCGCCAAACATTCGCTTCTACGCCGGTGCTCAACTCCGCAGCCATGAAGGTTATCGCCTGGGCACTCTCTGCATCATAGACACCCGGCCACGATCGCTCGACGGCGATCAACGCATGCTTTTGGAAGAGCTGGCCCGATGTGTCGATGAAGAGATCAATGACTTCGAAGCGAGTAAATCCCGCCAGGAACAACTCGAGAAGACCCGGATTCTGAGTGCACTGAACAACCTGACGGTGGACGCCTCCGCGCCCCTGGAACAAAAAATAGACATGGCCCTGGATCTGGGGCGCCAACACCTTGAACTGGAAACCGGCATCGTCAGCGAAATCACCACCGATGTCTATACGATTCGCTGGTTCAGAGCGCCGGATGACTCTCCACTGGAAGCCGGCCTGTCACTACCGGTGGAACAAACCTATTGTGCACTGATGCTCGCAAAAGGCGACCATCTGGCGATCAGCCATATGGGCGACTCGCGCTATCGCCATCAGTCGTGCTATGCCCAAATGGGCCTCGAGAGCTATATTGCGGCACCCATAGAGTTTGATGGCAAGCTCTTCGGCACGCTTAATTTTTCCTCGGTATCGCCAAGATCCAGACCGTTCACGGATCTGGATCGCCTGTTTATCGTGTGGCTGGCACAGTGGATGGCAGCCCTTCTCCAGCAACATTCCCATGAGGATACGCTGCGAAAGCTGTCCGAAAACGTGCCTGGAATGCTTTATCAGTATCAGGTGTTGCAGGACGGTGGGTCGAGGTTCCTCTACAGCAGCGATGGCATACGTGATATTTACGGCATTCCTCCGGAGGCCGTTAAAGAGGATGCTGGTATTATCTTTGATGCCGTCCACCCTGACGACCTTGGGTATGTAAACACCTCTGTTGACCGTTCCCAGGAGTCACTGGCGGTTTGGGAGTCCGAGTTTCGGGTCAGAACGCCGGACGGGAACTGGATTTGGGTCGAGGGCCGGGCCACGCCGGAACGGCGCCCGGACGGTAGCGTCATCTGGCATGGGTTTCTCGCCAACGTCGATGAAAAGAAGCGCTCGCAGCTTGCACTCGCGGAACGAGAGCAACTGCTGCGTACCTTATTCGAACTGTCACCGATTGGCATTCTTCTGACCAGTTTCAGAAGCGGACAGAACTTTGATGTTAACGCGGCACTGTTGGAGTACAGCGGTTACTCACACGCCGAGTTCCTGGCACTGAACTACTGGGACGTCACTCCCGAGGACTACGCCGAGCAAACGCAGCAGGCCATCACTGATTTGAAAGAACACGGGCGGTTCGGCCCCGTGGAGCAGGAGTTTATCCGCAAGGATGGCACCCGGTTCCCGATGCTCTTCCAGGGCGTTCTGGTGGAGCGTGCCGACAACGAACCACTGGTGTGGTCGCTGGTTGAGGATATATCAGAGCGCCGCAAGGTTGACCGAATGAAAAACGAGTTCATCTCCACCGTGAGCCATGAACTACGAACCCCCCTGACGTCCATATCAGGCTCCCTTGGGTTGATCGCGGGCGGGGTTTTTGGCCATCTACCTGAAAAAGTCAAAGCCATGGTGGCTATCGCAGCCCGCAACAGCGACCAACTAAAGCATCTGATTGATGATCTGCTGGATATGGAAAAGCTGGTCTCCGGAAAAATGGAACTGCGGATGCACAGCGAGAACATCAGCGCGATCATTCAGGACAGCCTGGATCGAACATCAACCTACGCGGTTGATCGGCAAATCTCACTTCGGTTCGAAAATCACCATCCCTGGGTCAAAGCCGCTATCGATGCCCGGCGCCTGGGCCAGGCACTCGACAACCTGCTGTCCAACGCCATCAAGTTTTCTCCGCCGGAGGCCGAGGTTGTCATACTGACACACCTTCATGACGGCCTTTTTCGCATCGAAGTCACGGACTATGGCACAGGCATACCGGAAGCCTTCCGAGCCAGGATATTCAAAAAGTTCGCCCAGGCTGACAGCTCCGATACCCGAGGCCGTGGCGGTACGGGCCTCGGGCTGGCCATTACCCGGGAGATCATGTCGCAAATGGGCGGCGGCGTGGGGTTCAAATCCACCGAGGGATACGGCTCGACGTTCTGGCTGGACATCAAACCCGATGAGAGTGACAAACCCGATGAGAGTGACGAGTAATCGATAGTGGCGGCACAAACGCGGGCTAACGTGTTTCATCGTTTGATCTGGGCTTCAAGGCTGGGCGTTCTGCTGTTGGTCATTGTAGTCGCGGTTTCCCTTGATGCATCCAGCTCTTCCAGCCACCGCAACGATGTCCGTCAGCAGTGGCAGGAAAAAACGGATGAGATAAGCCTCAAGCTGCAAAGTGCCATACTGCAGAACATCCAGACCGTGTGGGGACTGGCCGCCAACGTCGCGATACAACCCGATATCGACGGCCAACGCTTCCGGGAACTGGCCTCGGTCATCTTCAGCCTGGCACCGGAACTCCGAAACATCGGACTGGCTCCGGATTTCGTGATTCGCCATGTCTACCCACTGGCCGGCAATGAGGCTGCGATCGGTCTCGACCTGACCGCACAGAGCTTGTCGCAAGATCAGATCAAGATGCTGCTCAACACCCGCCGCGTGGTGTTCACCGGCCCTATTGATCTGGTTCAGGGCGGGCAGGGGCTGGCGGGGCGTGTTCCCATATTTGAACAGGCCTCGGGCGATTTCTGGGGGGTTATTTCAGTGATACTGGACCTTCAGAAACTGTACTCGTCGATAGGGCTGGATAGGTTGCAAGACGACTTCAATGTAGCGATCTCGTCGTCGGCCGACGTTAATGACACTCAGTCGGTTTTTTTCTCCACACGCCCCTTTCAATGGGAAGATCCAGTCACCAGCACGATTCGCATGAGAGGCGCTACCTGGGTGGTGTTTGCCGAACCAGTCGGGGGCTGGCCAAACCACCCCAGTCAGCCCTGGATATTTCGTGGCAGCCTGTTCGCGATGCTGGTCATTGTCAGCGGTGCTGTTTTCTGGCTCACCAGCCTGATGTCACGGGATCGCGAAATGCAGCGGCGGCTCTGGGGACTCTTCGAACTGGCCCCCATGGGCATCGGGCTGTTCAGTGTCACCTCCAATCGACTGCTCCGGGCAAACCCAACGTTCGAAAACCAGTTTGGCAGATCCGTCCAGTCACTGGATTTCTTCGACCAACCGCTTGATGTCCATGGAGAGCCGCTGGCCAACAAGCCCAGGGTTCAGGAAACCCTTCGGGAACATGCCAGACTCAGCGGCCTCGAAGGCTACTTCATGACGCCAGGGCAGGAACTGGCCCCCGTCATGCTCCACGGGCTGCAACTGGACGATTACGGCAACGAACCCGTTGTCTGGCTGATCACCGAGGACATTTCAGAGCGGAAGAAAGTCGACCACCTGAAGAACGAGTTCATTTCCACTGTCAGCCACGAGCTTCGCACCCCACTGACCTCGATTTCCGGCTCCCTCGGGCTGCTGGCCAACAATGCCGTCGGCGAGCTGCCGGAGAAGGCCTCGAAACTGGCGCACATCGCCTATCGGAACAGCCAACAGCTTACGTTCCTGATCAACGACTTACTCGATATGGAAAAGCTTGTGGCCGGCAAAATGCCCTTCCGTAGCGAACACCATGTTCTGCAAAATCTTGTTCACGAGAGTGTTGAAAACATCGCAACCTTTGCCCAACAGCGAGACATTCATCTTCAGGTGGCTGAACTGCCAGCCGTGACAGTTCATGTGGATCGTCAGCGCCTGAACCAGGCCATCACCAACCTGTTGTCCAACGCCATCAAGTTTTCTCCGGCAGGGTCCTCCGTCGACATTTTCGCCAGCCAGCGCGGAGAGTCGGTTCGGCTGTGTATCAGGGACCATGGTGAGGGCGTCGCCCCGCATTTTCGGGAGCATATTTTTAAGAAGTTCTCACAAGCTGATTCGTCGGACCGAAGAGCCAGTGGCGGAACCGGGCTCGGTCTGGCCATCACACGGGAGCTGATGGCGCGCATGAAGGGCACGGTGGACTATGAATCCGTTCCGGGCGAGGGGGCTACGTTCTGGCTGGAACTGCCAGTGGCGGGGTAATGGGTAACTGAGTATTGAGAGGCCCGGCAGGTTGCCCTGCCAGACCAACGCCAGACCAAACCGTCACGCCGACTTGAGCATCTCCCGCACGACGTAGTGCAGGATACCGCCGTGGCGGTAATAAACCGCTTCGTTGGCGGTGTCGATCCGGGACAGTAGTTCACAGGTCTCGGTCTTGCCGTCCGGATAGGTCACCGTCATTTCGAGTGTCTGACCCGGCTTGATGTCACCGGACAGGCCCTTGATGCTGATGGTTTCCTCGCCCGTCAGCTTCAGGCTCTTGCGGTCGACCCCGTCCTTGAACTGCAGCGGCATCACGCCCATACCGATCAGGTTGGAGCGGTGGATACGCTCATAGGACTCGGCAACCACGGCCTTCACGCCCAGCAAGCGGGTACCTTTCGCAGCCCAGTCACGGCTGGAGCCGGTGCCGTATTCCTTGCCGGCAATGACCACCAGGGGGGTGTCCTCTTCCTGATACTTCATGGCCGCATCGTAGATCGGCATCTGCTCGCCGGTGGGGATGTGTTTGGTGAATCCACCCTCAACGCCGTCCAGCATCTCGTTCCGGATGCGCACGTTGGCGAAGGTGCCACGCATCATCACCTCGTGATTGCCCCGGCGGGAACCGTAGGAGTTGAAATCCTTCGGTTCCACTCCCCGCTCCTGCAGGTATTTACCCGCCGGGCTGTCGGCTTTGAACGACCCGGCCGGTGAAATATGGTCGGTGGTGACGGAGTCACCCAACAGCGCCAGAATGTTCGCGTCCTTGATATCATCAATGGCGTCCGGCTCTTCCTTCAGGCCCTGGAAGAACGGCGGGTGCTGGATGTAGGTGGACTTGTCAGACCACTCATACACCTTGCTCTCGGGGACCTTGATCGCCTTCCAGGTGGCATCGCCGTCGAAGACTTCCGCATACTCCTTATGGAACATGTCGGTTTTCACCTTCTCGACCGCTTCGGCGATTTCCTGCTGGCTCGGCCACAGGTCCTTCAGGTACACAGGCTTCCCGTTTTTGTCTTCGCCCAGAGGATCCTTGGAAAGGTCCAGGCGCACGTTGCCTGCCAAGGCATAGGCCACTACCAGCGGTGGTGAGGCCAACCAGTTGGTTTTCACCAGTGGGTGCACCCGACCCTCGAAGTTACGGTTACCGGAAAGCACCGAGGCCACGGTAAGATCACCATCGGCAATGGCCTTCTCAACGGCATCCGGCAACGGGCCGGAGTTACCGATACAGGTGGTGCAACCATAACCCACCAGGTTGAAACCAAGCTTGTTGAGGTCGTCCTGGAAACCACCCACCTTCAGGTAATCGGTCACCACCTTGGAGCCCGGAGCCAGGGAGGTTTTCACCCAGGGTTTGGTATCCAGCCCCCTTGCGACCGCTTTCTGGGCAATCAGGCCCGCAGCCATCATCACGCTGGGGTTGGACGTATTGGTGCAGGAGGTGATTGCTGCGATGACCACCGCGCCGGGGTCCAGCCGTGTCTTTTCACCGTTCATTTCCAGCGGCTGACTGGCGGCGTGTTCGTAGCTGTCCTGGACACCAACGGCGGTCTGCCCGCCTTCCGATTCCAGTTTGCCTTCGCGGGACTCTGACGGGCCTTCGGCGGTTTCCATCAGCAGTTCAAACGAGGCCTTCATGTTCTTCAGGGCAACCCGGTCCTGCGGGCGCTTGGGGCCGGCGAGGCTGGCCTCGACGTCACCCATATCAAGTTCCAGGGTGTCGGTGTACACCGGCTCCTGGCCGGGCTGGCGCCAGAGGCCCTGGGCCTTCGCATAGGCCTCCACCAGCTCAAGCTGGTCGTCTTCGCGGCCGGTTAGCTGCATGTATTTGATGGTTTGCTCGTCCACCGGGAAGAAACCACAGGTAGCCCCGTATTCCGGCGCCATGTTGGCAATGGTGGCACGGTCCGCGACGGGCATGTCTTTCAGGCCGTCACCGTAGAATTCCACGAACTTACCCACGACACCTTTCTTGCGCAGCATTTCGGTGACGGTCAGTACCAGATCGGTTGCGGTAATGCCTTCGCGCAGCTTGCCGGTAATCTTGAAGCCGACCACTTCCGGAATCAGCATGGACACAGGCTGGCCCAGCATGGCCGCTTCCGCTTCGATACCACCCACACCCCAGCCGAGGATGCCAAGGCCGTTGATCATGGTGGTGTGTGAGTCTGTTCCCACCAGGGTGTCCGGGTAGGCGATGGTTTTTCCGTCCTGGTCCTTGCTCCACACGGTCTTACCCAGATACTCCAGGTTCACCTGGTGACAGATACCGGTCCCAGGCGGCACCACGCGGAAATTGTCGAACGCCTGCTGGCCCCAACGCAGGAACTCATAGCGTTCCTGATTGCGTTCCATCTCGATGGTAACGTTGTCCTTGAAGGCTGATGGGTCACCATACTTGTCCACCATCACCGAGTGGTCGATCACCAGATCCACCGGCGACAGCGGATTGATCATTGCCGGGTCCTTGCCCGCTGACTTGACCGCTTCCCGCATGGCCGCCAGATCCACCACACCGGGCACACCGGTGAAGTCCTGCATCAGTACACGGGCGGGACGAAACTGGATTTCGGTATCGGATTTCCGGTCTTTCATCCACTGAACCATCGCATCGATATGGCCCCGGTCCACGGTGGCGTCATCTTCGTTGCGCAGCAGATTTTCCAGCAACACCTTCAGGGAAAACGGCAACTTGTCGATGTTGCCAAGGGTGTCGGCAGCCTTGGGCAGGCTGTAATAGTGATAGGTCTTGCCGCCAGCCTCCAGGCTGGAAAGGGTATTGAGACTGTCTTTACTCAGGCTTTGTTTCGACATGAGGTGCCTCCTTTTGATGATCCGAAGATTTCGGAAGGCTTAGCAGTAGCCTTTGCATCAGCGTACTGACCGCGGATGGCAATAGACTGATGCAAAGACCCTGATTTTGAAAGTCTCCTATAACTATTGCACCGATTGACCAGACTTCAACTGCGGTTCCGTGAATGTTCAGTATTGCGGCGGTGAATACCCCTATCCTCCTCAGGCCTGTCGATCCCCATAAAGCTGGGCATAGAGCCCCTGGCGGGCGATCAGCTCATCATGATGCCCTTCCTCGGTGATGAAGCCGTCCTCGAAAACGTAAACACGGTCGGCCTGTTTCACGGCACTCAGACGATGGGCAATGATCAGGGTGGTGCGTTGACGCAGGAAAGCCTCCAGATCCTGATGCAGTTGAAACTCGGTTTCGGCGTCCAGGGCGGAGGTGGCCTCATCCAGGATCACCACGGAGGGATCCGACAACACCATACGGGCAATGGCCAGCCGCTGGCGCTGGCCACCGGACAAACGCACCCCCTGGCGGCCAATCATGGTATCCAGTTGCTGAGGCATGTCCGCCACGGTCCCGTTCAGTTGCGCGATGGCCAGGGCCTGCCACAGTTCGGCGTCGGTCTTGTCCCGGCCCAGGGTGAGGTTCTGTCGCACGGTGTCGTTGAACAGGGCCGGGTGCTGCAGCACGGTGGCCACGTTCTCCCGCAGACAGGGGAGCCCGATGCGCTGGACCGGCACACCACCCAGCAGCACCTGCCCCTGCTGCGGTGTGTACATGCCCAGAATGACCTGTACCAGAGTGGATTTTCCGCCGCCACTGGCGCCCACAACCGCGACTTTCTCTCCCGGTTCAAGGTGGAGGTCAATGCCCTTGAGCACGGATTCCTCACCGTAGCTGAAGTGGATGTCCTTCAGAGTCAGGCCAACGGTGTGACGATCCCTGAAGGGGTTTTCCAGCGCCGGGTAACGGGGCTCCTCCTCCAGTTCCAGCAAGCGGTTGATTCGCCCCAACGCCGCATTGGCGGCGAACCAGGCGTACTGCATATTCAGCATTTCCTGTACCGGCGTGAGCATAAACCACAGGTAGCCAAAGATGGCGAACATCATGCCGATGCTCAGGTCGCTGAACAGGACCGTCACCATCGCCGCCGCGCGGAAGGTGTCGACACCAAACTGGAACAGCGCAAAGCTGGCGCGGGTGGCGGCGTCGCTGCGCCATTCAAACTGTATGGCGTGGTCGCGAACCGTGCGGGCGCGGCTGATCAGCTGGCGCAGGTAGTGCTGTTCCCGGTTGGCCGCCCTGAGCTGGTGGATCGCGTCCAGGGTTTCCGTCAGGTCGCCCTGAAAATCCTCGTAGGCGCTATTCTCCTGGCGTTTGAGTTCCTTGACCCGTTTGCCAATGAGCATGGTGGCGAAGATCACCAGAGGATTGAACAGCAGGATCAGCAGCCCAAGTTGCCAGTGAACCCACATCAGCACGATGGCGGTTCCGGTCACGGTCAGGCTCGCCACCAGGAAACGGCTGATGGTGGTACCCAGGAACTGATCGATGGTGTCCAGGTCGGTAATAAAATGACTGGTGATGCCGCCCGAGCCACGGGTTTCGTACTCCGACATGGCCACCCGCTGCAGCCGACCCAGCAGCCGGGAACGGATACGAAACACCACATCCTTGGAAATCTTGGAGAACTCACGGGACTGGAGCACGTTAAAGGTGAGCGACAACGACCTTAGCAGAAACGCTGCTACCACCATCAGGCCGATGTAAACCACCGGCAGGTGCCATGCTTCGGGCAGCATCGCCTGCATCACGGGCAGCACCGGGCCGGCCTCATCAAGCAGCACTTCGTCCACCAGTACCGGCAACAGCAGGGGAATAGGCACGCTGACCACCGTGGCCAGTATGGCGAGCATATTCGCTCTCACCAGCCGCGGCTTGTGTTTGAGGGCCAGGGACAGAATACCCCGCCAGGTGTACCGGTTGTCGTTGCGATCCCTGCTGTCCGGCCCGACTGCGTTCAGATCCGCCGCCTGCTCCAAGAAACCTCCGTTAATGCGATGCCACCCACACTGGTACGCTGCAAATTCGGTGACAGTCTACCCGACCTTCTGCCATCATTGCCCCTCAAACCCTCGATGTACCAGAACCGGGCCCATTGTGAAACACGACTGCCATTACCACCCCGGCGAACCCGCAAAATGGCATTGCGGTGACTGCCAGATACACTACTGCACCCGTTGCATGCCGGATGCGGACACCCGAAAACAACACGCCTTGTGCCCCCACTGCAGCCGTGCCATGCGCTATCTCGGTGCCGCCACGGAGGCCGTGCCATTCTGGAACCGGATCGGTGCTTTCTTCCGCTACCCGTTCCACACCGATCCGCTGATGGTTATTGCCATTTGTACGCTGGTGCCCTTGGTCGTCAGCGGCAATCTCATCGGCCTGATCATCACGCTGGTGCTGGCCCTGGCACTGCTGAAGTATACCTATGCCGTTATCAGCCACACCGCCGAGGGTCATATGAAACCGCCTCCGGTAGCAGTGGCATTTACCGGCAGCGGGTTTGACATAGTGATCCTGCAGCTACTGGTGTTTGCGCTTATGGGCGGCATGGTAGCGGCCGCTGCCATGGTTGGCGGGCCGCTGTTGATGTTCCTGGCCGTGGCCTTCGTGATACTGGCCCTGCCCGCCAGCATCATGGTGCTGGCCATGGAGCGCTCGGTCATGGCCGCGGTGAACCCCATGAACCTGGCGGTGCTGATCTCGCGCATCGGCACGCCCTATTTCCTGCTGTATGGCTACCTGATCCTGCTGACCCTGGCGTCCGGGGCAGCCCAGGATTTCGCCCTCACCCACTTCGCTCCGGGTGTTGCCCGTACACTGGCGGGTTTTCTCAACAGCACCTTTACGCTGATCCTGTTTCACATGCTGGGTTACCTGCTGTTCCAGTACCAGGAGGAGCTGGGCTTTGCCAGCGATCTGCAGGATGACGAAAACGCCGGCGAAATGCAGAACCGCGACCGCACCCATCGGTTTGACGCCGACATTGACATGAATCTGAAGGACGGCAACTACGACCGGGTCCAGTCGATGCTCAAGGAAGCCCTGAAACGGGATTCCCAGAACGCCTTTCGGTTAGGGCAGTTGCATCAGCTGCTGACCGCCCGTAATGATATTCCGGAGCTGTATCGGTATCACCCCCGATTGCTGAACATGCTGGCGGAACGGAACGACGGCGAGGGTATAGCGGCGTTGTTGGCGGCTATAGAAACTGTGGAGCCAGGGTTCCGGCTGGAGGACCCCGAGCTGTCAGTGCGCTGCGCCCGTTGCCTGTATCAGCGCGGGCATTTCAAACCGGCGCTGAAGTTACTGCAGGACTTCCACAAGCGTTTCCCGGACAGCGAGGAACTGGCACCGGCCTATCTGCTGGTCGCTCAGGCGCTGGCGAATGGTCTGGGGCAGTGGGAAAAAGCGTCGGCGTTCCTGAATTTCGTCAAGAAACGCTGTCTGAACCATCCTTTGCACGAGCAGGTCGATGTGTACCTGCAGCAGGTTGAGAACCGGGAGCCATTGAAAGGCCCGAAGGCTTCTTTCGCAGTTCAGGAGTAAGGGAGTCAGGCTGATTGTTGGGGAGGCTTTTCCAAAACCGTGCGTAGCCATGGATGGCGGAGCCGAGCGTACATGGATGTATTCACAGCGTGTTTTGGAAAAGTCTCCCCAACAATCGGCCGTCCAACCGTGAGCTAGCCTTCTTGTAACAACTGCCTGTAGTGGCGAGCCTTGGGCGTCATCTCGCGCTTTTCGAACTCCTCGGCCAGCAAGCGGCAGGCTTCGCTGGCCAGGAGCTGATCACCGGCACTGCGCAGGCGTTCGAAGGCTTTCTCCGCGGCTTTCAGGTCGTCATTACGAAGGCAGGTGAACAACACCCGGTTGTGGTCCTCTGCGTCGAGCGGGGCATGGCCCTCGCCTTTGCCCAGGTACTCCTGCCAGATTTCGACCATCCGCTCGGGCTGACGCCGGCTAAGGGACTCGTTCATCAATTCCTGCGTCCGCTCGCGATATTGCGGCAGGTCCGGGCGCAATTTCGCCAGCTGATATAAGTGCTCCAACAGGATAGTGCGGTCCGGGTAGTGCTCTCTCAGCGCCTCGAACTGGCGCCGGGCCAGGTCGAAATCCATGCGGCCGAGGCTGGCCATGGCCTGACTGTAGCCGGTGGTGAAACGCTCGTCCTGCTCATCTTCCTCTGGTTCGAAAAACTCTTCCTTCACCTGCAACCAGCTCTTGCCCAGCAGCCAGACCATACCCGCGCCGGCCACCAGGCCACCCGCGTGGGCCATGTAGGCAATGCCCGTGGCTCCGGCGAACCAGTAATCGTAGATTTCCTTGCCCAACCACACGGGCAGGATCGCCAACGCCGGGGCGCGAAAATAATTGAAGTACACACCAACGAAATAGAAGAAGCGGATTCTCTGCAACCCGTAGATGGCCACGTACATGCCCATGAGCCCGGAGATAGACCCGGATGCACCCACCAGGGGTATGTGACTGCCCATGGAAAACGCGGTGAACACCACACCCGACAGAGCGCCACACAACAGGTATGCCAGCAGGAAACGCCCTGCCCCCAGGGCCTTCTCGACGGTGAACCCCAGCAGGAACAGGAACACCAGGTTGCCAATAATATGGCCCCAGCCGCCGTGGAGGAATTGGTAGGTAATCAGCGTGTAGAGGGAAAATTCCGCTGGCACCAGCCCCAGCTGATTGGCGCTGAGCCTGTCCATCAGTTGGGTCTGAATGCCCCCCCGCTGCTCCAGCCAGACGCGGCGCTCGGCCGGCGCCCAGAGCCTGTCCCGGTTCTGCAGCATGTACTGGTAAAACTCACGGTCCGCCAGCAGGCTGTAGGCAACCCACAAGTCCCCGCCCTCTTCTTGCAGTTGCTGGAAGTTCTGCAGGTCGTAGACCCGATTCTGATTGTCTTCAAACTCAATCTGGCGCTCGAGGTAGTCCTCGTATACCGGGGCTTCCAAAGACTTCAGGTCCGATTCCAGATACTGCTCAACCGCTTCTTCAATCAGCCGGTTGTCGTCGCCCTGGTAAAAGAAGAATACCAGCAGGCAAGTCGTGATCAGCCCGAGGGTAACCCAGGGTGGGCGCTTCCAGTTCACGGTGTTTTCGGCGGGGATAATCAGCATGGGCCGTCACAATTCATCATAATTTGTCTCTTGAGAGGTGCTTTTTACCACAGCATGGCCAGTTTTTCGCGTTGTAATGAATCCTGAAGCGGTTTAGCCGGCCACGGGCAAAACAAACTGTGCGCGGCACCACAAACAGGCTACTCTGCGGTTGTCACACGATGGTCATACAAATGACATTCAATCAGGGCAGCCGCAAAGGGGCGAATCGCACGATGCTCGAAACGAGCACGGAGTATGGGTTTCGACCAATCGCCAATTGCCGTTGTCCCGGCCACAGCCAATAGTTGCCGGGACAACAAGAAAAACAGGACGTGCAACCAAGGAAACTGCCATGACTGTACTCATACTGGACAATCCGGATCTACTTGCCAGAGCGGCCATCGAATCAGGCCTGCCAATGCCCTCACTGGCATCGGACGGCACACCCCGCAAACCTCATCGGCTGCGGTTCCATTACGGTTTCAACAAGCATCGACTGGATGAGCAGGACCTGACCATCCTGCGCCAGCACGCGCTCTACCTGCGACACAACCCGGGCGCTACGGTGCGAATCCATGGCCATGCCGATAATTTCGGCGTTAGTGAATACAACCATTTCCTGTCCCGCCTGCGGGCCAGCAGCGCGGCGAAAGTACTGATTCGCGAGGGCGTCAGGGAAAGCCAGATTCTGGTGAGCGGCTGGGGCAGCGATCGCCCGCTGGCACGGCCGGAAGACCACGCCGCCAACCGCCGGCTGGAACTGGAATACGTCACCATGGAAATGGCGCGGGCGCTCTAGGAGCCCGGCCTTGCAAATAGAAGATCCGGGGGCTGCGTCGCCCCCGCGGGAGACTCAGCCGTAGACCTGGAACACGTTCCAGAGTAGCAACACGGCAATGGCGAGGATGCCAATCCAGGTCAACAGGATACCTGCCATACGGGCTATATGGGGGCCGCCCCGTCCATTGATCATGCCGAAGGCATGCAACACACGCCCCACCACAAAGGCCATTCCGGTCCAGTACACCAGCCCGCTGGGAACACCGTTCAACTCGGCAATCGCAAGCATCACCAGCCCCAATGGGGCGTATTCCACCAGGTTCGCCTGGGCACGGACAGCCGCCTGGAAGTCCCGGTCGTCGGTGACTCCCAGGCTCTTTTTATATTTCAGGCGGAAACGGGAAACCATTCCCGACAACACCAGCAACAGCAGTCCGAGAACGGCTGCGAAAACGGCAGAGACAGGTACGATCATAATCAGGCCTTCTTGATCGCGCTGACAACCGCCAGCAGCAACACGGCACCCACTGTGGCGGTAACCAGTTCACCAATGGCGCCTTGCGCAGCCAGGCCCAGCAGGCGGAAAACGAAACCGCCCAGAACGGACCCGACAATACCGATACCGATGTTTGCCAGTACGCCGAAGCCTCGGCCCTTCATGATCAGGCCGGCCAGCCAACCGGCCACACCACCAATAATCAGGAACAGAATCAGATTCATTGCATGCATCTCCGAGCAGCGAAACAGTCCCCGAAAGACTGCCCTGTTTTACCCGGCGCTTCAAGCACTTCCGCAGGGAGGCAGGCAGTTTCGTGGGACACGTTCAGGCGGTAGGTTCGAGGTCCGCGATGGCCGCTTCCATTTGCTGGCGGCACTGGGCCATCAACTGGGGAATATCCGCAACCGTGAGTCCTGCGGTTTCAACCGGCGGAAGCACCCGGATAGCCACCGGTTCGCGGCGGCCGGACCACCCCAGGGTACGATCATAGTACTGGCTGGCGCAGACCATGGTGATGGGCGCACCGGAGGCAATGGCGGCGTGAAAAGCCCCTTTCTTGAATGATTGCATGCCCCGGCCGCGGCTGCGGGTACCCTCTGGAAAGACCCAGAGGCTCTTGCGGTCACGGCTGATCGCTTCGCTGGTCGCCTGCATCACCGCAACAGCCTTGTGGGAGCGTCCCCGGTTGAGGATGACATTGCCTCCGAGCCAGAACACCTGGCCAAAAAACGGGATCCATATCAGCGACGACTTGCCTACCGTGACGGTGCGGGGCGGCAGCAAATCCCCCATCACGAACAGGTCATCGTTGTGTTGGTGATTGGCAATAACGACCGTGGGCCGGTCCTGCGGCATGTTGTCGGCCCCTTCCAGAGAGCGCTCCATGCCCAGGAGCAAACGACCGACGCGGGCAATCGTTCGTGCCAGCAAGCGGTTGTTGTCCGGATTGAATGGCCGGGCGACATACAGAACCAGTGCAAACAGACAGATGACCGGCACCATCAGCCAGGCCAGCAGTTTTCTTGGCATTCCCATTAACGACAACCCTGATGCAATTTTTGGCGCACAAGTGTACGCCAAAATCAGGTTCCGGCAACAGCCTCCCGGGCCAGGGCGTTATCGGCTTTATTGGCCGTCACCAGGGACTCGGCTGTGGCCTCCACCACATAGCGTAGCGGACCGTTGTTCTCAAGGCCATCAAAGGGATAACAGGTCACCAGCAACAGCGAATCCCTGGGCAGTTGTGCGGTATTGATTTGCTCGTGCCGGCTATCGACAATGCGAATGCGGTCCACCCGGAATGAACGCCAGTCGCCATCGCGATCCTGCAACTTTACCCGGCTGCCGGTTTCCAGGTGCTGTAGCCCCCGGAAATGCGTATCGCGGTGGCCCGCAATTACCACCGGGCCCGCCCGCCCGTCGTTGCCCACCACCTGCCCCGGCCCAAAGGCCAGGCTTTCACCGTGCACGCCATCCAGCACGATCAGTGACTGGCCGGTTTCAGGCACCATCAGGCGGGCCACTGGCCAGGTGTCTGCCCAGGGCCAGGGCCGGGTTTCCTGCTGCCGCGCCTGACTTTCAGCCCAGGCCAGCTCCAGAAGCTCCTGCGCCACCAGGGCCTTGAAAGGAATCCACAGGCCGACCGCCAGGACAGTCGCGAACGTCGTCGCCAACAGGAGAATCAATCGGTTCATGGGTATACCCTCCGCTTCAGGAGCGTGATCGCGGCCGAGAACATCAGCCCAATCAGGCCAATGGCGATCAGCAGTGGAGACATGGTTGCGGTCTGGGGGTATCGCAACATCGTGCCCTGGCTCCCGGCGGGCAGCAGTGTGGGCACGCTGTCGGTTTCCAGCGCCTCCTGAGACGGTCTGGACGGGGTTTTGTCCTGGGCCAGGAAGCTGGTGTACTTTGTCATCAACTGATGTTCCAGCCCCAGACGGATCACATGCTGGCGCGCGTCGTCATCAATCTGGCCGGTCAGCCCACTGTCCATCAGGCTATCGATTTTCTGTTTTGCCCAATGACGATGCAGGCCCTTGCCGTTGGCGGCCTGTTCGAGGTTCAACGACTGTTGCCATTGACTGCCATCCGGAAGACGCCCGGAAACGTCGAGTGCGCCTTCAGCCGGCAGGCCGCGCACAACCTGCACCATGGGCTCCCCCCTGAACAGATCGCCAATTCGGTCAGGGAAGGCTTCGGTTGCAGCGGCCTGGCCCGGCCAACTCACTGCGATATCGGTCAACACCGGCGCCTCCATCTTACCGAACAGCTCGTCCAGCGGGCGGGCCACGTCCGACAGGTCACTGATGGCGGTGTAGGTACCGCGGCCATAGCGTGCAGCTTCACGCATGAAGTGCATGTTGGGGGCAGAACCGATGCCTACGGTGAACAGCCGACTGCTGCCCAGCCCATCACGAATTTTCCCGAAGAGCGCGCTTTCATTACCGACAGCTCCATCGGTAATAAACACCACCTGCCTGACCCTGGCGCGGGACTCCTCGCCACCATCACCGGTCATCTCAAGCGCGGCATCCAGAGCTGAGGCCATCTCGGTGCCACCATCGGCGTTCAGCCCTTTCACGTAACGACGTGCCCGGGCAAGGTTGTTGCCACTGGCGGGAACCGCCTCCATAAACAGTGAGTGGGTCTGACTGTTGAACTGGATAACGTTGAAACGATCATCGGCATCGAGTGTCTCCAGCCCCCGCAACAACGCCTGCCGGGCCTGACGGATGGACTCGCCAGCCATGGAACCAGAGGTGTCGATCACGAACACCAGCTCCCTTGGCAGGCGCTGTTTTCCATTGACGCCGGGCACCACTAACGCCAGCAGGTAGTCCTCACCCTGCCACTGCTCCTGGAAAACGGCGGCTGCGGGCTCCATACCCCGGGCAGGCGCCCAGCGCACGATAAGATCACGGTCCATAAGCACAGCCCGGGATTCCGGCGCCACCTCCACGGTGTTGCCGTTCCAGGTACTGGTCACTCGATGACTGGGGCTCGACACACGGCTTACCGGCAGGCCGGCGTTGATTTCCAGGGCGATGGTTGCGCGATGGCTATCCGGGCCCACATCTTCGGGCCGCACCGTGAAAGGGCTGATCTGGTCGGCATCCGGCACTGCCGTGGTGGGCGTCGCCCAACCACCCGACCACTGCGCCGGCTCGTTGTCCAGTGCCTGGCCAGGCATGTAGCGCGGTGTCAGCGTGGTGGGCAGGCGCAGTTCGAACTCGCCGGACTGGTAACGCACCGCCTGCTGGTAGTTGAGTTCAACCGTGATGGTTTCTCCCGGGGGGATATTCGCCATACGGGTGGTGAACAGGTTGGGCCGTTGCTGGTCTACACGGGCGACCTTACGGCCTTCCTCCTTCGCCTTGGCGTACTGGCGTTTGGCCTCCTGCTTTTCGTGAATCTCGCCGACAATCACCCGCTCGCCAGCGGTCATGGTCATGCCGTATACGTTCGCATTTTCCGGCAACGGGAACACGAACACGCCTTCCCGCCACTGCTGACTGGTATTACGGAAGCTCTGGCGCAAGCGGGTGTCGGCGATAAGACCGCTGACAGTTACGTTGTAGTCTGTGTTCAACAGGGTTGCCGAGCCCAGTCGCTGGCCGGCATCATCGACAAAATGAAACTCACCGGCGCCTTCGCGTCCGGTTTCGGAGGCCTCTGCGTACACCGGGTGTACAAACAGGAAAAGCAGCACTGCCAGCCACAGGGAAATGCCCTCCAGCCAGCGCCGCAGCCGAGGGGAGATCTTGCTCCCTGTCATACTACCGGCAATCTGCCGCCCGCCATTCGGGGCGGTTGATGAATAGGGTCCCAGGTTGGTCAACAGCATTGTTTCGCTTCCTTGTATCACTGTGGTTGAAAAGGCACGCCTGGTGGCAACTGGCGACTATTTCAGCCCATGGAAGCGGCGATCCGGTGCCACAATCTGGCGATCCGGCGATGAAAAAATGATGAATTGTGGCAAACCCTCTGCTTTACCTTGTTCTGGCCACTGGCCATGGTTAAATAGGAACCCGTATTAACAGGGGAATGGTTGCAGGTTATGAAGCGACACATCGTGCTGATTGAAGATGAACCCGCCATCCGGGAAAACTACCGTGACGCGTTCGAGCGCCGGGGATACCGGGTGTCTGCCTATGGTGACCGCAACAGTGCCTTCCAGGTATTGCGCACCGCCCTGCCGGACCTGGCCATTATCGACGTGGGACTGGGCGATGAGCCCGAGGGCGGCTTTACCCTGTGCCAGGACCTGCGCAGCCTGTCCAAAACCCTGCCGATCATTTTCCTGACCGCCCGCGACAGCGACATCGATTCCGTTCACGGCCTGCGGCTGGGTGCCGATGACTATGTCACCAAGGACATGAGCATGGACCACCTGCTCGCCCGGGTTACCGCTCTGCTGCGCAGAGCAGATGCCTGGGCCGAGGCCCTGAAGCAACCGGATGAAGTGGTGCACCGTGGCCGCCTGGCATTAAACGTGGACCGCATGACGGCAGAATGGAATGACCAGCCCATCGACCTGACCGTCACCGAATTCTGGATGCTGCATTCCCTGGTTCAGCACCCGGGCCACGTTCGCAGCCGCGACCAGCTGATGGAAGCCGCCAGCACAGTATTGGACGACAATACGGTGACCTCACACATCAAACGTATACGCCGCAAGTTCCTGCAAATCGACGACGCCTTCGATGGCATTCACACCGCCTACGGCATGGGTTACCGCTGGAACGCCCATGAGGCCTGAGTTTTGACCCTTAAGCGCCAACTCTTCATTGCCAGCCTGTTGATGCTGCTGATTCCCTGGGCGGGCCTGCAGTTCGTGCTGGAGCTGGACCAGGCCCTGCGTGACCAGGCCGCTCGTCAATTGCAGAGCCAGGCCGGACGCACGGCCGGTTTTGCAGCGGAACAACTTGCAGAGACCCCAACGGTTGCTGCGGGTACCAACGTTATCTACGCCGACCTCCTGTCCCGCAGCCCGAATCTGGATGGCTACGGCGACGACTGGCCCGGATATGATGAGGAAGAATCCCGACAGCAGTGGCAAGGCACACAACAAGCCATCGACAAAGACGGACCCGAGTTATCCTGGCAGGCAGCCGTCGATCAAACCCATCTCTACCTCCTGATTCGTGTCAGCGGCAGAACCGCTGACTTCTTCAACCCCGGCAAACCCCGCCAACCCCATGACCAGATCCAACTCCAGGTTATAGGTGATAAGCAGACGACGCGGCGCCTGATCCGAACCCAGGCGCCAGGGGCCATCAATGCGATTGATCCGGAGCGCGAAGGGGCAACCGACTATCGCATCAGCGGCTACTGGCAGGCGGTCAGCAACGGCTACCAGGCTGAATTGAGAATGCCGCGTCCGGCACCCTCGTCCCGCCTTGGTTTCCAGGTGACATGGCCTACGGAAAAGCCGGTAGCCACCGGTGATGGACGCGTCTCTGCCGGCCCCACCTCAGCGCACATCGTCACCCGAATGCCACAACTCGAAAACCGACTTGCGGCCATGATCGCTCCGGGCCAGGGCACCTGGGTTCTGGAGCCTGACGGCTGGGTGATTGCTCGCCAGACACGCGACTCCGAAACCGACGAGGCCGAATTCGACAGCCTCAGCCCACTGCAGATTCTGGAACGCATCAGCCTGAACGGCCTGCGGGCACTGGTGAGCTTCTACCAGCCCGAGCCTTCACAACTAAATGCGGAAACCCATCGCATGGACGCCGGGGAACTGCCATCACAGGGGCTGGTTCGTCACCGGGACGGCGACACCTATATGCTGGTGAAACAATCATTGGGCGATGGCCGGATGCTGGTGCTGGAAGAATCACTGGACCAATTGCTGGCTTTGTCCGGCAGCACCCTTGGTTCGGTCATTTCCCGCAGCGTGTTATTGATCATCGGCCTGATGCTGGTTCTACTGGGTTACGCCAGTTGGCTGTCCTGGCGCATTACCCGGCTGCAGCGAGCGGTCAGCGCCAGCATTGACGACGACGGCCGCGTATTGGGCACCCTGCCACCCGCAAAAGCGAAGGACGAACTGGGCGACCTGTCACGGCAATTCAGCCAAATGGTGGACCGCCTTCAGGGCTACACGGACTATCTGGAGAGCTTCTCCCGGCGCCTGTCCCACGAACTGAAAACCCCCGTGGCGGTGGTACGTTCTTCCCTGGAGAATCTGGGGCAAACCACAGACCCGGATGATCAGGCCAGTTACATCGAACGAGCCCGCTCCGCCACGGATCGTCTCAGCCAGATACTACAAGGGATGAGCGAGGCAGCCCGGCTGGAGCAAAGCTTTGACCACGCCGAAAAGGAAACCTTTGACCTGGCCGAAGTCGCCTCCCAGACCACCCTCGCCTATCAGGAACTGGACCCCGACCACCGTACTCACTACGTCGGACCAGCCAGCGGTTGTCTATGCCACGGTTCCCCGGAATTGCTGGTGCAGCTTCTGGACAAACTGGTGGACAATGCCCGGGATTTCACACCAGAGCAGGGAAACATTGAAATACGGCTGACGCAGAACGCCCGACAACTGGAACTGAGCGTGTTCAATGAAGGTTCCTCCCTGCCGGAGAACCTCGCCAGTGACATTTTCAGCCCCTTCGTGTCCGTGCGAACCGGCCATCAGGAAGGACACCTGGGCCAGGGCCTGTTGATCGTCAGGTTGATTGCCGAGCACCACAACGGCCAGGTGATGGCCAGCGATGATACCGGTGGCGTGCGTTTTACAGTGCTTTTGCCGTCCCGCCCGCGACCAGAGTCGTAAGCCACAAGTCGTCTTTCGGAACGACCCGCGAGCCTTTATTGTTCCGTTGTAGGCCCCTCAATCGTCGTCAAAGGACCAAGCCTTGAACCCGCCGCTCACACAGCTGGATCTGCACCCTCTTCGGGCAGAGCTCTACAACGAGCTCCATTCCCGGCCGTTCCACGTGCTGCCATGCCCGGCACAGGTTACCCACATTGCCCTGCTAACCACCCCGGAGCAACGGGCCGTCCAGTTCCGCCACTGGCAGGACCTGCATATCATGCTGGGGCAACCCGAACCACTGGAGGACGTCAGCTGCTACGAGGCCACCTTTGGCTCCCTGCGTATCCGGCGTGAAATGCACATGGAGTTTGCCTCCTACACTTTTATCAATTTGGGTATTGGGGACGACCATCAGCCCTTCCAGGACACCGGTATCTCGTCGCTGCCCAAAGGCTGGCTGGAAAAACTCACCGGCACTGTGGTCGCCGCCTTCCATATTGACCTGCAGCAAGCCTCAAACGGCCCGGAAACCGACCTGGCGCAAATCCGCCACTGGTTCGAGGGAGAACGACTGGTGGGCAGCAGCCCCTGGGAAGGGAAGGCCCGGGTGTGGGGCACCTTCAGGCTCCATAGTGATGGGTTTGGGCGCTTCATGGTTCTCAACCGGGACATGTCCGACAGCCAGCTCGGCCGGCTGACCCAACGCCTGATGGAAATCGAAACCTATCGCCTGATGTCATTGCTGTCGCTGCCACTGGCACGGGAGATGACACCCTCGCTGAACGACATGGACCAGCAACTGGCGGTGATAACCCAGTCCCTGGCGGACAACCAGGGCATCGACGAACGTGAGGTATTGGCGGATCTGACCAACATTGCGGCCCGCATCGAAGCCTTCCGCGCCCATGCCACCTTTCGCTTCTCGGCGACACGGGCCTATCACCAGCTGGTGCTGACCCGCCTGGAAGAGCTGCGGGAAGATGAGCTGTCGGGACACCTCACCATCACCGAGTTCATGACCCGGCGGCTGACACCGGCGGTGGAAACCTGCGAATCGGTGAAGGAACGCCTGGAGGACCTGTCGCGCAGAGTGGACCGGGCCTCGGACATGGTGCGTACACGGGTGGAGCTGGCCATCCAGAGCCAGAACCAACAGTTGTTGAGCTCCATGGACCGGCGCTCAAAAATCCAGTTGATGATGCAGCACACAGTGGAAGGGTTTTCCGTGGTGGTCATCAGCTACTACCTGCTGGCACTGCTGAAGCTGGCGCTGGAGTCCGCCGATGACGCCGGATTCGACGTCAACACCTCAATGGTTCTGGGCATTGCCATACCGGTTGTGCTGGGCCTGGTGTTCATCGGCGTGCGGATGATTCACCACCGGTTCATCAGGCTGGCGCGGCGACAGTAACCAGTTGCCTACTGGCCAAAGGCATCCGGGTCGCCGGCAAACTGGCGGTAGAACTGCTGCGCCGTGCGGCCGTTACGGGCACCCCGGCTGGTGGCAAAGCGAATGGCCTCAAGATGCAACGCCTCCCGATCACTCACTTGGGGGAACAGAGCATCGATGGCCTGCAGGTATACATCCTGAGGAAAACCATAGAACGACAACTGCAGCCCAAACCGGTCCGCCAGGGATACCTGCTCCTCGATGGCCTCCGCCGGATGGAGTTCGCCGCCGCGCATCTCGCTTTTCAGGTTATCGTCCATGAATTCCGGCATCAGGTGCCGGCGGTTGGAGGTGGCGTACACCCTGACATTTTCGGGCGGCAGCTCGAGCGAGCCTTCCAGCACACTTTTCAACGCCTTGTAACCAGACTCACCCACTTCAAACGATAGATCATCGCAGAAGATCACGAAGCGCCAGGGCAATTCAGCGATGTCGTCGACGATCTCCGGCAGGTTCACCAGATCGTCCTTGTCCACCTCGATCATCCGCAGCCCCAGCTCCCGGTAACGGTTAAGCAGTGCCTTGATCAGTGATGATTTACCAGTGCCCCGGGCTCCCCAGAGCAGCGTATTGTTCGAGGGTTCACCGGCCAGGAAGCGCTCGGTGTTGCGGGCCAGGGCTGTCTGCTGTCGCTCGATGCCGGTCAGGTCGGCCCAACCCACCGGGTCGAGCCGCCGAATGGCCCGCAGTCCCTGACGGTGGCGGCGCCACACGGCGGCGGGCGTCTCTGCCCAGTTGATGGCGTGATCTGTCGACATAACACCTATTTCCTGTTCCGCGTTTATCACGAATATGAAACACTGGAGCCCTATACCGGACACACCCCAAAAAGGAGACTTTACCGCAAATGGCCGTTAAATCCGTCGCTCTGGTCGCCCACGACAACAAAAAGAGAGAACTGGTGGACTGGGTCGCCGACAACCAGACACGCTTTGCCTCCCTCCGACTCTACGCCTCCGGCACCACTGGCCGGTTGCTCAAGGAAAACCTGGGCCGGGACGACATCCATTGCCTGCTCAGTGGCCCGCTCGGAGGCGACCAGCAAATTGGCGCCAAGATCGCGGAAGGGGAAATTGACCTGCTGGTGTTCTTCTGGGACCCGCTGGAACCCCAGCCACACGACCCGGACATCAAGGCCCTGCTACGCATTGCTGCACTGTGGAACATTCCCGTCGCCTGCAACCGGGCCACCGCAGAGTTCATCCTGACATCCGCCTATATGACGGATGATCAGCACCAGCCGCAAAGGCCGGATTTCTCCAGCTACACCGGCCGCTCGGTCAACTGAGCGGCTTTCTGGCCAGGAACACCGTGTTGGTGGACTCCCGATTCTGGAACGGGTTGTAGAACGACACCACCTTCGCATCCACATCCGTGAACAGAGTTCGCAACACGTCCATGAACGGCTCGTCCGGCGGGTCGTTGGACCACATGGCGAAAACGCCGCCAGGGCGCAGATGGGCCGCCATTCCGCCTAAGCTTTCAGCATTGTAGAAGCTGGCATTGGACTCATTCAGGAGGGCCCTGGGGGAATGGTCAATGTCCAGCAGGATGGCGTCAAACACCCTGCCCGGGGTTTCGGTATCGAAACCGGATTCCGATACCGCCAGATCGAAGAAACTGCCCAACACATAGCGACAACGTGGGTCGGCATTCAACACTTTACCCAACGGAACCTTTTCCTGCTGATGCCAGTGGATGACGGTGTCTAGGGCATCCACGACCAGCAGCTCGCTCACGCGCTCATGTTTGAGGGCCGCTTCCGCGGTGTAGCCCAGCCCCAGGCCGCCGACCACCACCTTAAGCTGTTCGCCCTCGACGGCGTTCAGGCCCAGGTCCGCCAGGGCTACTTCCGCGTCCACAAACATGCTGGACATGAGAAACTCTTCACCCAGCTTCACCTCATAGATATCCCGGTCACCCAGCGCCGGAATGCGACGGCGGCGAAGCGTGATCTCTCCCAATGATGAGGGTTGGCTGTCGATCTGTTCAAACAAAAGGCCCATGGTCGTTCCCATAACGTACTGAGGTGGCGACATCCTACCATCACGCACCAGCAATCGCAGGCCACGAATCACCTCGTCATTGGGCAAATAACCCGCCAACGACTACACTCACTAGTTAATCACCACAGAATTGTGAATCACCCGATGAGCGCTGTAATTGCCTGGCAAAGGCCATCTCTGATCACACTGCTTGCTAGCATTTTCGGTGTACTGGCGCTCACCTTCCTATCGATGCCTGCCTGGCCCTCTGTAAAAGAACCCATCTCCGTTGGCATTGTGGCCGACAACAAACCTTACACGTCCATGGCGGGCCGCACAGCCTCCGGCTTCTCTATCGATATAGTCCGGGAGGTGGCTAGCCAGTCAGGATTGGACATTGAGTTTCGGGCAGGCAGTTGGCCCGAAGTGTTCGGTGCATTCCAGCGCGGCGACATCGACGTTATCGAAGGAATTTCATACAACGACGGCCGCGCCAGAACCATACAGTTTACCGAGCCGTACCACATTCGCCAGATGCATCTGATGCATGACCCAGCCAACCCGCTCAAAGACATTGATTCCCCGGGATCCCTCAATGACTACCGTATTGGCGTTGTGCGTGACGCCTATTTCCGCGATGCACTTGAAACGGCGGGCTTGTCGCTCGTCACCTACGATTCCATTCCTGGCCTGGTCCGGGCACTGGCCTTCGGCTGGGTGGACGGCATCATCGGTCCTGAACTGACCCTGAACTATTACGCTAACGAGGCCGGCTTCCGGTTTTTGGAGATTGCTGGCCCCGCACCGTTGGGAGAATGGTCGAAAGAAGACTTTCGACTTGGCGTTCTGAAATCAAACGATGAGTTGTTTGACGTGGTCAGCAGCGGCCTGGCTGCCATTCCCGATGAGCGCATTGAGGAACTGTTCAAGCGGTGGCAGGAATACGGCGGGACCAGCATTGCTGAATCGTCGGGTTTTACCCTGAGTGATGCCCATCAGCACTACATCAGTGAGGTCGGCCCGGTACGGGTGGGCTTTATGAGTGACTATGCGCCCTTCAGCTTTCACGACGCAGACGCGTTGCAAGGACTGTCCGTTGACGTGCTGAACCGGATATCGGATCTGACCGGCCTGCAAATCGTACCGGTGCCGGGACAATGGTCGGAACTGTACCCCCGGTTTATGGATCGTGACATCGATATCATGGCCAATATCTCGAAAACCGACGAACGCGAAGCGTTCATACGGTTCACCCGGCCCTACCATACCATTCCCAACGTCGCCTTCACTCTGGATAAGAATCTGGCATTCAGCTCGCCAGCAGACTTGCAGGGACTGAAGGTCGCTATTGGTTCAGGTATTTACTACGAGGGACCCCTTCGTGAGGCATTGGGCGACAATGTGTTCGCTTTCACCTCCCAGCAGGCCATGTTCCGGGCTCTGGCTGAGGGCTCCGTCGATGTTGCCTTGGCAGCCCTGCCAAACGGAAACTACTGGGTGAGGGAGCTTCGCATTGCCGGAGTGAATATTGCCGGCGAAATGACCCTTGATGGCATGCCGGGAGAAGACCTGCGCTTTGGCGTGCGTCCCGCTCTTGAGCCGCTCGCCTCTATAATGGACGCCGCATTGGAGGCCATCAGCCCAACGGAAATGCGCACTATCGAGAATCGCTGGCTTGGCGCTTCCGCCCGTCGTAACCGGACACCGGCCACCGGCCCGTTAACGTTCTCCGATGCCGAACAGGCCTGGCTGGCCGACCGCAACCGACAACTGACCATCTGCGTAGACCCTGACTGGCTGCCACTGGAGGGCCTCAGCGAAAACGATAAACACCTCGGTATTTCCGCCGACATCTTCGCCCTGTTTGCGAATCGTTCCAATATCACATTCACCCCTCTTCCCGTAGACAGCTGGTCCGAGTCCATAAAGGCAGTCAAAAACCGACACTGCGACATGCTTTCCATGGCCATGGAAACACCGGAGCGGCTTGAATACCTGAATTTCACAAAACCCTATATCCAGATTCCCAGCGTGCTTCTGGGACGTGTGGAAGCCCCCTACATCAATACACTGGACGACATGGGGGACCGGCCGGTCGGCGTGGTAAAGGACTACGCTTTTCTGGAACTGCTGAGGACAACCAATCCCGGCCTCAATCTGGTGGAAGTGCCCAGCGAACAAACCGGACTGCGCATGGTTCAGGAACGGAAGCTGGCGGGGTACCTTGGCACTCTGTCCACCGCCAGCTACAACATGCAGGAGCTGGGTTTGGCGGACCTGAAAGTGCTCGGGCGAATTCCCGCAGACTGGACCCTGGGGGTCGCCACCCGGAATGACCAGCCCGAACTCTTCAACATCATGCAAAAATTGGTGTCCAGCCTGACGGAAGCGGAGCTTAAAACCATTGAACAACAATGGGCAGGACTCAAACTGGAACAGACCGTCGACTACACCCTGGTATTCCAGCTCATCATGGGTGCCGTGGTGCTCTTGGGGTTGCTGTTCTATTGGAACCGCAAACTCGGGCGTCTGAATCATGAACTCGCTGCGGCCAATGACCGCCTTGCGCATCTCAGCGTAACGGACGACCTGACCCAGATCGGCAATCGCAGCTATTTCGACCGTGAGTTCAGCAAGAGCTTCCATTGGTGTCAACGACACGGAGCCGGCTTTGCCGTGGCGATGGTGGACGCGGACCATTTCAAGGAAATCAACGACACCTACGGCCACGACGCGGGCGACCGTTGTCTGGTGGCGCTGGCAGATACCATGCGCTCTCACTTTCGGCGTGACACAGACCGCCTTACCCGGTTCGGCGGTGAGGAGTTTGTGATGTTCACCAGCTTCAGCGACCGTGATGAGCTGGTTTCGCGGCTGGAAGCATTCCGCGAGGGTCTGGCGGGGCTAACCACCTGCTGCGACGACGAACAGATCCGCTTTACTGTAAGCATCGGCCTGGCCACTGGCACACCCAGCAAGGACACGGTGCCGGCAGAATTCCTTCGGCTGGCAGACAAGGCGCTGTATCTCGCCAAGCAAAACGGCCGCAACCGCCTGGAAGCTCTGACCACTGAAGATCAGGCAGCCAGACGGGGCTAGCTGATGCTATCCTTTTGCGACAGGGAAAACGCAAAGGAGACGACACCATGGCTAAGATCTACGAAGACAACTCGCTGTCGATCGGCAATACCCCGCTGGTCAAGCTTAATCGGGTCAACGAAGGGGCCACCATCTGGGCCAAGATTGAAGGGCGCAACCCGGCCTATTCCGTGAAGTGCCGGATCGGTTCCGCCATGATCTGGGATGCGGAAAAGCGTGGCGCTCTCAAACCCGGCATGACGATCGTCGAGCCCACCAGCGGTAACACTGGCATCGCGCTGGCTTTCGTCGCTGCTGCGAGAGGCTACAAGTTGAAACTGACCATGCCGTCATCCATGAGCCTGGAGCGCCGCAAAGTACTGAAGGCCATGGGGGCGGAACTGGTGCTTACGGAGCCGGCGAAGGGCATGAAAGGCGCCATCGCCAAGGCCGAAGAGATCGTTGCTGAAGACCCGGACAACTGCTTCATGCCACAGCAGTTCGAGAACCCGGCCAACCCCCGCATCCACGAGGACACCACCGGGCCCGAAATCTGGAACGATACCGACGGTGCCATCGACATCTTCGTTTCCGGGGTTGGTACCGGCGGCACCCTGACCGGCGTAACCCGTTACATCCGCAATACCAAAGGCAAGGCCATCACCACCGTTGCCGTGGAGCCGGAAGACTCGCCAATCATCACTCAGGCCCGCGGCGGTCAGGACCAAACACCAGCACCCCACAAGATCCAGGGCATTGGCGCCGGCTTCATTCCGGGCAACCTGGACATGGACCTGGTGGACCGGGTGGAAAAAGTCAGCAATCAGGACGCCATGGACATGGCGCACCGGTTGATGCAGGAGGAAGGCATCCTCTGTGGTATATCCTGTGGTGCAGCGGTTGTGGCTGCGGTCAGAATCGGAAAGCTGCCGGAATTCAAGGGCAAGAATATCGTGGTGGTTCTGCCGGATTCCGCCGAGCGCTACCTGTCGTCAGCGCTGTTCGCAGAGCGGTTTGGCGAGCTGGAAAACGTTCAGTAATACGGTAGGTATTGCAGAGAAGCTGATAAAAAGCCCGGGGCCAGAACCGCCCCGGGTTTTTCAGGTACTTACGTTAGAACTGGAAACGCATACCAACACGACCGGTATCGAAGTCCGGCCCGTCATTGGTGACCTGGCCATTGAAGTCGTCTTCGTCGATATCAACGTTGTAGCGGTTGTATTCCGCAAACGCCGTCAACTGTTCGGTGACCCGGAAATCAACACCGGCACCGACAAATGGATTGACCTCATCGTAGGTCTCACTTTCGTCAAACGCGTCTACATCGAACGACGAAGCAAATGCGCCAGCCTTAGCATAAACACCAAAGGTATCTGTCAAAGGCAGCCGCCCGATCAGGCCAAGGGAAGTACCCTTCAACTTGCCATCGACGTCATCGTCGCCAAAGTTGCCGAAATCAATGTACTCGGCTTCCAGGGCGAAGAACTGGTTGAACTGGTAGCCCAGCCCCACGCCGAACAGATCGTTTTCATCATCAAACTCGCCACCATGGGCTTTGTAGCCACCATAACTGCCGCTCAGATATACACCGGAGCTGTCGCGATCGGTGTTGTCCTGGGCTGATACAACCGGGGCGGCCAGCATGGCCGAGGCCAGAACCGTTACATAGGCAAAACCGGATTTATAGCTCATATCGCATCCATCCTTCTGAGTTCGGAAATGATTGATTTCCTGTTGGATTAACCGGTAAAGCGTCATACCGATTACCTGAACTCAGGCTACCTACAAATTGGCGGGATGTGGGTTAAATGCACAATACGGTCTGTTCACCTCATTTTCATGTTAGTTAATGTCAGCTTTGCAATTTTTCGGCGCATTGATGTATTTCACGGATGCTTCAAGACTGGCAGCCGCCAGCGAAACGCTGCGATAGGAGAGACGGGAAATGCCGTGGTGGATGGAGCGAACAGCCTCACTCCAGGGCCGGGCAATCGGCACCCGTTGCAGAATATTGAAGGTTTCATCCGCAATCGACAGATGAATACGCTCCACTTTGAGAGCGCCGTGATTGAGGCCACTGGCTGTTATATCGGCAACGCCAGCCCACCAATTGCGATTATGTTCGCTCATAACAGCCACTCCTTCAGTTGGCTGGCCACATCCGGGTGATGGGCCAGACGGATATGGTCAACGCCGGGGAAGCTGGCGACACCACTGAGTGTCCAGCCCCTCCGCTCATGGCCACGAGCACTGGATTCATGCACCAGCGCATCTCCAAACAGGGCGTTGATCGGATGTTGACGGGATCGCGCCAGCAGGCCACAGACAACGTAATGCCGGGTTCCGGGTAGCAGAGGAGGTTCGCCCTCATTCCCATGAACAACCTCCCCGCGGGACAGATTGCGAATACCCTCACTGCGCAGATCGATCACCTCACCCACCACGCGCAGGTAATCCCGTGGTGCCCGGTTCATCAGGTCGGCTGTGGCCTTCGCGCCTTTTGCCAGCCAGGAACCATCGTGTGGCGAACCGATGTAGACACAGTCGGTGAGTTTCTCAACCCAGCGGTGAGCTAGATACTGACCATGATGGCAGGCACTGCGAATCAGCAACCCGCCCATACTGTGGCCCATCAGAATAATTCGCTCAACTGGCACCGGCCAACGGCGGATCAGGGTTTCCAGAAGCTCGGCAAGGTCTTCGCCATTGCGATAAATCGGTCGGCCGGTGTTGTAGCGAAGGGTAAGCGGTGTGATGGAGCGTCCTTCGTCAGCCAGTAGGGACCCGTAGTGAGTATCGGCTTGCCCCGGAAGGTCCCAAACCGTCTCCAGTTCCATCAAACCATGTATGGACAGGCACAGTGTCGAACCGGGCGACTCCACTGCGGGTGCCGACAAGTCAATGGGCGAGCGCCCGTGGAAGAACTCCATGGGCACCGCCAAAGGGTTGTTTCGCGCCTCAAGCCAGTCCCCAAGGAACCCGCTGAGGATGGCCGAGGCGTGTCTTTGCCACACCGGACTGGTGTCTGTATCCATGCACAACCGCTACCGTTTGATGAGTTATCACCAGTCTACTCCGATAACGGCATTAACGATTGGCTGAATTTTCACCAGTTTACGGCGTCGAGGCAACTGACCTTCAATGGCCCCGGCCGGCAAGCCCCATGCAGTTGGCGTAGAAAGTGGTGGTGGCCGGCCAGTCCGAGAAGATACCAATCACCCCAACCTCCCGGGCCAGCACGTCAATCACATTGAACACGTCGCCGTCGTTATTGATGGCGTCGGTGATGGTCTGGTGATACCAACCCCCGCCATTGGCCAACGGACCACTACGCTCGACCGTCCAGGCGATCATATCCAGCCCCGCTGCCTTGGCGTTTTCAGCGTAGTCCGACGGCACGATCTGCTGGTGGCCATCCAGGGTCAACATTTTCCACAATGCGGGGGCCAGGATATTCACGCCTTGCGCAGACAGGCTTTCCATCCACGCCAGGGAGGAATTCTCCGGTGTCAGCGGCTCCTGATCCAGAAACACAGCCTGTCGTCCAAACCGCGGCGTTTCATTGACCCAGAACAGTACATCATCCAGCAGGAACGACTGCGGCCAGACATCCCTCGGGTTCACGCCGGCTTCAACGTAATCCTGAATCATCTGGCGGGCGTAATCTTCCTGGCTGTAGTCGCCCTCATAGGGCATCTCAACCACCGGCGTTTTCAGTTCCGGCGTGAACTTCACACCCAGTCGTTTAAAGAGTTCGATGCTCTCTTTATGGGTCAACAGGGTGCCGCGACTGCTGTAAAGCTCCGTGCGCCAGTCTGCCGTGCCTTCCAGGTACTCCTCCGGCGTGGTTGCCATGGGGTTGAAGGCGTCCATCTTGCCTTCCAGTGACTTGAACTCCTCCAGCGTGATATCGCTGGTGCGGCATTCTGCCTGCGCCTCAGTGCCACTTGCCGGGTCCGCCGGGACAAACGGCTGCGTACACTTGGCGTTCAGTTCCGGAATCGTCACGATGTTGGTGGTGGTATGGAGATCATTCTGTGCGTGACGGCAAACCAGCTCCCGATCCTTGGTAAAGGCAACATCGCACTCCAGGATGCCAGCCCCCATCTGGGCGGCCGCAACATAGGATTCAAGCGTGTGTTCCGGGAACTGCAACGGCGCACCCCGATGGCCGATGGAGAAATCCGTAGGACGGATTTTGTCGGCGCGGCAGGACTGGAGCCGGTCTTTCAGGCGCCCCTCATCCATGTCTTCCACCAGCCAGAACGGGCGCGGCCCCAGATGGACCTCGCGTTTACCCCGGTGATGTCTGTCCTTCAGATCCGGCCACTTGTCGTGCCATTTTTCAAGGCCTGGCGGAGTCCAACGATCCTCCTTGCCATGCCAATCCGGTGCCGCATGGGCGGCAGAGAATAGAGACATCAGTAATGCCATAACCAGTAACGTGCGTAACTTCATAACAAGCTCCCTGTGCAATGAATGGTACTGCACGGCTATTGTCGGCGCGGGGGGTTACGCTCAGGTGACGATCATGTGACTGGCGCGTCCGTGCCACTTTCCCGTGAGTCCGTTTTGTCTTTGTCTCGGGCCTGCTCGGCCTCAGCTTCCTTCATCAGGACCATGCCGCCCTGCAACAGCAGTGACTTCAGGCGAGGATCACCCTGCTCCACCACACCAAGAGTAAATGCCGCAAACACCGCTTCCAGTGGATTGTTGCGGACAAGGTCTCTGATGGCATCGATTGGTGACGTGGAAGACTGGTCATCACCCTCACCGGCGGCACTGGCGGTTTTCTTGGACGTAGCCGGACGAGTCATTCGATAGAAAAACAACGCCAGCAACAACAGGCAGGACATGCCCGTCACCGCCATGGCGCCGGCCTCCCCCATCACGGGCGATAAAGCCAGCATGGCGGCATTGACGAGCATGTAAAAACCGGTAATCAACAGGGCGACCAGCAACACAAAGGCCAGCATAAAACCTATGATGGCCGCGACTGCCTTGCGCAAGACGCCCTGTAACCAGGCGGAATCGGGCATGATCAGCGGTCCAGCAACCGGCCAACCAACAAGCCTGCGAGGAACATGAGCACAACACTCAGGAACGGCCGCTCCTCGATTTTGTGCTCAACATCGTGCACCGCTTTACTGCTCGCATCCCGGGCACGGTTGAAGGCCTCATCACCGCGTTGCCGGACCTGATCAAAGGCCTCACGGCTTTCCCGGCGAATTTCATCACGAAGGCTGCTGATATTGCTCTTTTGCCCATCAGCAACGGCTTTGGTGAGCTTGGAGAGATCTTCGCGAAGTTGCTGCAAATCTTGCCTGACCTGCTCGTACTCGTTCTGACTGGATTTCGCTTCCATTTGTTGCCTCCTTATCAGTATGTCGTACTGCTATTTCGGCTTTCGGTAACGATTCACATTGTCCACTGACTACCGGCATCAGGGTTGCCCTGACAGAGCTGGCATTCAGCAACCATGGAAAGATATAGAACGACCACGGTTAAAACCACTGTAGCACAAGGTATGGGGCGGTAGATGAAGACCTCGTAATTGAGCGCCCCAGGATCACGGCGCCTCGGGTTCGTCATTGCGAATCCGCAGAAAACTGGCAAATCTGGGAAGGCCTGTCGACGTGAAGCCGTAATATTTATAGGTAATGGTAGCCCCAACCGGCGGCGGATCTTCCCGTTGCTCATCACTGAATCCGGTACCAATGTGGAACTGGCGGCCATCATTCCGCCTTACTAGAACTGATCCAAGCATGCCTTCGTATTTTCCGCTACCGGCAAGATGCGCTACCACGACCGCCTCGGCATCATCGTAACGCTTCACCTTCAACAGATCATCTGAACGGCCAGTTGAATGAAGGCTGCCGCCGCGACGCAGCATCAAACCCTCGCCGCCCTCGGACACCACCTTGTCCAGCGCCGACATCAAACGCTCATGATCCGTGGCCTTACGTTGCACGACCATGGCCAGGAATGGCGACGGTGATGGCTGCACCAACGCTTCCATAGCCGCAACACGTTCAGCAAAGGGCTGATCGAGCGCCGGAAGGTCAAACACCATAAACCGGATCTGGCGCCAACTGGGATCGACCGGTTCCAGCCGGCGCACCGCGCCGGACAGCTCCGCAAACCGGCCTCGCCCCATCCAGAGTTCGCCGTCCATGGGCACATCGGGAAAGCCCTCAGTAAACCAGTCAGGCGCCCGATACTCGTTGCCACCCCGGGACCAGAACCGCTCACCGTCCCAATAGGCCCGTACACCGTCCAGTTTCTCGCTTACCCAATAATCATCGAGGGCAACGCCTTCGTCGTAGACACCGGCCAGCGCCAGTTCCGGTGGTTCTGCATAGGCGTTGAACGCGGTAAAGAGGGCGAAAGCAAACCAAAACGGAATCAGGCGCCGCATTCACTCTGTACCTTCGCACGAAACTCCTGGCGGATACGCTCATTCTCCTCATCGTCGACAAACACCCGCTCGCCCTCCTTGTTCAGCCGGTACATACGTGAAACGCTCTTAAGATGCTTCAACCGTGCCCGTAAGGACTCACAAAGAGCCTCATGCTTAGCCGCTTTCGCCTCCTGCTTGGCTTTCGCTTCATTGCGCTCAGCCCGCTCCTGCTCGGTTTGCTCGAGGAATTCATTCATCCGCTCCTTGCGCGCGCGGGCATCGGCATCCGAAGACGGTGCGGGGGCTTTTAGCTCTACTTCATCAGAGGCTGCATTCACCGGCGGTCGGTCCCCGAAGTGGGTCTGGCCGTTTTCATCGACCCAGCGGTAGGTACCGGCCTGGGTGATGGGGGTAATTAGGAGGCAGAGGAGGAGGAGTCCTTTCTTCATTTTTTAATCTCCGTATACGGGACTACAGTTACAACTTACAAGCAGGAAGACCGGCAGGCCGCTCATCTTGGTTGCGATCCGCATAAGCCGAAGTCAGCTTGTGCAAATAGCGGAGAATCAGTAGTAGTTAATCTTCCCAAATATTGCTTCAATCTCTTTCGGCCATTTGTATTTTGAGGGTGTATACTTCGACCATACTATGGTCGGCATAAAGAAGAAAAATAATACATGCCCGAAAATACGACGACCCATTTGGCCAGCCACGTGCTGATTATAGGAGTCATAATTTGCTCCGTAGAGATTCTCCTCATCCTCTTCAACAACCCCCTCGTCGTAATACCTGACAATGAAATTCCATTTCCGATACATATCCTCTTCCTTAAACCCAGAAAAGATCTTCTTGCGCTGTAGGGGCATCTTGGGGGGCTTCCCGCAAAAGTAATGCTTTTCCCGCATGAACAGGTGGGCGTAGTACTGCCGCTCCCACACTACGCCAGAGCCCAGATACTGCCAGTTGTAGGAAAAGGTCACTTCCAGCTCGTCCCAGGGAATCCGGTAGAAGGTGCCGCGGTGTCCTATGTAGACGAACCCCTCCTTCCGGTCGATCCGGACCGGCAGCGTGTACGGAAAGAAGATTTCGAACAGGTAGACGGCCACCCAGACAGGACCAAAAGCGATCAATACTCCAAGCAACGCCTTTGAGTAGAACAAGCTAACAATCCAACCCAACGCCAGAACAATTATCATGAACATACTTACGATGACTGGCATGGCCCTTCGAAGAGACAAGAAGGCCGTCCTAATGTCCATGAGCCGCTCACTAATGAAAGCAACGCCTTGATCCATTCCTTCCGAGGAATCGGACACCCCCGCCACCTTACGGGCCGGCGGACTGGCAAGCCGCGCACCATGGGTGCGGTACAGCTTCTTTTCCAGTTGTTGCTCCAGGTCCGTTTCCGGAAAATCACACTTCAAAGGCGAGTCTTTCATCGACACCCAATTCCTCCACATCGTTTCCGTCCAGAATAAAACGGATCCCGTTTTCACCCGTCACTTTCCGTCCATCCTTCTCGTACTCGATCAACAGTTCAAGCTGTTCCCACCCGTCGTGGTTGTAGTGGGTAAACCCGTACATCAGCCCTTGGGGAGAGGGGTCTATCGTCCTCCTGCGATCAAACAGGTCGGTGATATCGCTCGAATCGTCGTCAGAAAACCAGTTCCTGTTCGCCTCGAACAGCTTGATGGAAACCGCGCAAGTCCCCTCAACAAAACCCGGGAAATACACTGCGAAACTCGTAAATTCCGACAGGACCTTATGTTCGCCCTGCCGGGATATAGCCCAATTCTTGGGCATGTACTCGGTTATCCGCACTATGGGCGAGAACAACATGTAGTAGAACGCATCCAGTTCCGCTTCAAAATATTCCCGGATTTCTCCGCCCTCGTCCGTAGAAGCGATGGTCCTGCTTGACTCCAGCAGTTCCGCGCTTGATGGCCGGGACTGATCATCCCAGTAACGCAACGTCGGCGCGTTGCCCCAGAATGACAATGACAAGAAATCCTCAATCCTGGACCGGGCGATGTATAGCTGAACCATGCTGATGACGAAGGAGACTGCGATCAGAACCGCGCCCACCACTAGCACAACGGCCACGCCTGCCCCGGTAAACGCACCCGCCACAGCCAGCGAAGCCAGAGAAGTGATACCGATGCTCAGCCCAATCTGGACCCCGGACAGAGCCACCATTGCGTGATGGCCTGTGTCCAAGGCCTTGAGACCCCGCCGTCCTTCCAGACCTATCGACAGTAAAACACCGACATAGGGAAGGGTCTTTGTGGTGATTGTCACGAAGCCCTTAGCAGCAACAGACAAAATCTTCACATCCTTTAAGATACTTAGAGCCACCGACACCCTCGCCCCAGCGGCCGACAAGTTTGCCCCGAGGGCTTTCGCGTACTCCTCCTTGATCAGCAACCCGCTGAGGTTAACCACACCTTCGCCGATGCTCCACAGGCCAGATACAAAATACCCCCACCGGTCGATGACGGATCGGTCGCCCAGCATTACATCCTGCTGGGTCTTATCCAGGCCGGAGAACAGGCTTGCCACATTAATCGCGTGGAAGAAGGTCACGGCTCCAATGAACTTGCCCCGGTTCTGTTTAATGCTTTCAACCACCGGGTCCAATCGGGTATGAAGCCAGCCAAAGGGGTTGTCCTTGAAATCCGGGGTCAGGTGGAACACGTCGATCATGGTGCCACGCAGGTAATTCCTGATCCTGGCATCCGCCATGCCGGCAGCCAGCGGCGTCATTGTCAGTTCAGACAGGTTATGGCCAGCAGCTTCCAGTGATTTGCGGTGGACCGCCGTGAGCAGGTCCGTCGCGGTATTCAGGGTGATTCCCTGTCGATGAACATCTATGCCATAGCGTTTCTGGACGGCCTTGGTCCATTTTTTCCACTGCGGCCAAGTCTGAGGGTCTTTCGCCCAGGTTCCCATCTTTGCGGCGGGGGCGGCAAATTCCAGCATCAGAACATCAGTGGCAGTGCTCACTCGCACATGTGCCGGCATGTCGAAGATACTGTCGACGATCTTCAGGCGACCATAATCAAAACCGGGAAGGTCTTTCAGTTTCTGGGCAATACCGTTGGTGGCAGATGCCAGGAACAGCACGGTACTGAGCATGTTTCCGACCGTACCGGCTTCGCCTTCGTCTGCAGCCAACCACTCTTCGGCGTCTTCCTTACCCTTTTCGGCACTGACATAGCCATCCAGTATATCTGCCAGTTCCTGCTCAACCGCTTCGAACCCTTCCGCACAGTAGCAGTCGTTGAACTCCAGTTTCCGGGCCAAATGGTCGGAGTCAACCCATCTCTTCCAGTCATCGAATACACGACCACGTGCTTGGTCGTATTCCTCAATTCTCTTATGGTAACCCTCTACGAACGCATCCTTGTCAGCGGAACGAATGCGTTCTTTCAGTTCTTCTGCATTCTCATCCCGCTCTTCTTCCGTTTCCTTCTTGCTGGCCTCACGGGCGATGAGCGCATCCACCATCTGGGAGGTGGAGTAGGCATATGCATTCTCCTCCGCGTAATTCGTAATCAGATTTACATGAAGCGCATGCAGTTGGCCCAGCTCGGAGGTGATACCGATTTCATCGTTAAGGGCAACGCAGTACGAAAACTCAGTTTCTTTCTTGCACTGCCCCTGCAAATCCGACTCGCTGATTCCTTGGGCGAAATCCGTCAGGCTCCACTCGAAATCCATTGGTTCTGGCCGAAAATCTTCAACCACTCCGTTTATGGCTTCGGTTTCACTGATATTTGCACCTTCACGCTTTTCCGGAAGCCCGCTCAAGTCAAACGGCTGCATATGCTCGTCGCGGACCTGTGCATCTGTTCGTACAAGTTCCTGCAAACGCACAGTCCATCGATGCTGCACGAATTTCAGGAGCACCTTTCCTCCAGCCGGGTGATGTATAGCGGGCAAAGCACTTTCAGCATCGACATCTGGAAGCAGTACAGAGTTCACACCGGGCTGTACTTCGGTTATCAGGCCCTGCTCATTGACCCGGTACTCATGTAGCGTTCCGAAAACTTCGGAGAACATGTAGACCCAACCGGGTGTCAGTTTTCGAACACAGTAATGAGTGGTTCCAAGCGCCACGGAAGGTGGGCGGAAGTTGGGGGGCAAAGTAACCTCTTCCTGACTGATCGCCCAGCGCACCGGATACAATGCAACGGTTTTGAGCTTGAGAGGGCACATCTGTGCCGCTGAGTCGATGTCATCAGCACCCTGTAAAAACGCTGAGCTGTTAGCACTACCCATGGACCAGTCCCTCCGTAGACTTTTTCTCGGCGAATTCTGCAATTCGCGCTATGGCTTTGCCTGGTACTGCGGAATTCTCTTTCCACAGAGTCTGTACTTCACTGCCTTCGAATGCATGGTGCCCAAGCCAGCCAATTGTGTTGATATACAGGGCGATGTCGCGGGTACTGTACAATCCCCGCGCTTTTGCTCCGTCGACTAGCGCAGAGACTGCCCCCCAATCCTGCCCATCTGCATTCGTTTTCTGAAGCAAATGGGGAAAGTAGTTTGCAACGTGAAGCTCGAGCTTCCTGAGGGCCGTCTCTTCCGCTGCTCTCTCCATCGCAACCTGGTGTTCCTCACGAATGCTGAACATCTCAGCCTGTTGCTCACTATTGGGTTGGTCATTGTGAAAGAACTCCCACTCACCCGTGCGACGATCCTGAATGGCAAACAGGCTACAAGGCCCCATCAATCGCCTCACATCTTCACCTGATGAATCCAGCTTCAACAGATGCCGCGCGATTTCAGGATCATAGAATCGGAACACAACGTCATCCCCCGTCACCAACCTGGCCATAAGCAATCCACGCAAATGGTCCATGACCCCTTCAAAATTGCAGTCAGACTGCATTGCGATCGCTACACCCTGAGACTTCCACTCTTCGAAACATCTAAGTGCCAGAGAGCTGTCTATTCCCGTTTCAACCAGCCATGGTGAAATTTCCAAAAGGTCAGCAAGCTCAGTTTCCCTGTAGAGCGCATCGCAATGAGGTGTTTCTAGTTCACGATAAATAATCTGGGACAAATCATTCACTTTTGCACCGTCGACAAGAATGAACGTTCTGCCCTTATCGGGAAATTCAGCCAGCTTACCCATCAGACCGCCCCTTGCGATTCTGGCGAGCAAACCTGGCAGATACCCTTACCCTGGTTCGCGGCATTTTTGATGGCGCGTATCTGGTCGGGCTTGGCCATCGGTCTTTGGGGTGTCTCCGGCAGTTCTTCAGCCGCAACAGCCCCACCATTCTTCTCCACCAACCCCGGCATTTCCGGCACCTGCACCTTCTGCCCACTGCCCTTGCCCGGTGACCCACCGGCATTCAGCTTGATGGCGGCACCACCCATGGCAACGCCACTGGGATCAATCTTCACAAAGCTACCGCCGGCCTTGAGGGTGATTTCCGCACCCGCTTCGATAACGGCTTTCTGGCCGGCCTTGATGTGCAGTTCGGTACCGGAGTCGCTGAGCCAGGCGGTGCCGGCTTTCAGGTGCAGGGTGCCGGTGACGTTGAAGCTGTGGTCCTTACCGGTTTGTTCCCGTTTCTCACCATCCACGGTGGCGTGGTCATTGCCCTTGATATGGGCCTTGCGGTGGTTGTCCACGGTCAGGTGGCTGTCGTTCCTGATGACTTCGGTGCGGTTGTTTTCCGTCAGCAGGTCCAGGTCTTTCTGGGCGTGGACGTAGATCTGTTCCTTGTCCGCTTCGTCCTCGAACCGCAGTTCGTTGCTGCCCTCACCCTTGTGGGTCTGGGTCTTGAGGGTGGTGCGGGTCTTGTGCTCCGGCAGCGCGTACGGCGGCGTGTTGGTGGCGTGGTAGGTTCTTCCGGTAATGATCGGCTGGTCCGGGTCGCCGTCCAGGAAGCTGACAATGACTTCGTTGCCGATTCTCGGCAGCGCCATGAAACCATACTGGCCACCCGCCCAACCCTGGCTGACTCTGAGCCAGGCGCTGCTGTGTTCGTCGTTCTTTGAGTATCGGTCCCAAGGGAATCGCACTTTGACGCGTCCGTGTTCGTCGCAGTGGATCTCTTCGCCTTTGGGGCCGGTGACGAGGGCGATCTGGGGGCCGTCCATCAACGGGCGGTGTTCGACCTGGGGCCGCCAGGTGCGGTCCGCGGGGATGGCGTTGAAGACGTTGTGGTAGGTGGTGGCGCCGTTGTTGCCATCCTCTTCCAGGGCCTGGGGTTGTTCTCCGGTATGGGTGATGCTGGTGAACAGCCATTCCCGGTTCAGGCGTGGGTTGTCGTGGTCGGTGAGTTCGACTTTGGCACCTACGGTGAAGTCGGGGCGGTTGCTCTGGCCATCGGCGATGGCGGCGTCGTTCCTGAGGGCATCGAGACGGCTTTCGGTAAAGGGCTGGCCGCTGGCATCCGCTTTGAAGCGACCGGGGTAATCGTAGTGCTGGTAGTCTTCCCGCTGGCCGTCCAGTTTGTCGGCCTGGTGTTCGTGCATCAGGGCGTAGGCGGGATTCTTGAAGGTGTAGTCCTTCATGGCCACGGAGGCGGCTTTCACCCGTTCCCGGTAGCGGAACTGGAAGACGGTACTCTGGCGGGTGCTGCCGCCAGCCTTGGCGTTGTATGCCACCGGCTCGAGCCGGGGGGCGTCGCCGTGGTGGTCGGCGATGATCAGGGCCGGTTGGTCGTTGCCTTCCACATCGCCGTGGTAATAGCGGTAGTGCCAGCCTTCTTCAGCGGCCAGCCGTTCGACAAAGGCCAGGTCGCTTTCCCGGTGCTGGACGCAGTATTCCCGTTCTTCGGGGGTGCGCTTGAGATCAAACACAGTATCGATAAGGCCCCGCTCTTCCAGCAGGGTGCGCACGATGGCGTCGGTGGCCTGGGTCTGGAAGATGCGGCTGTTGTGCATCAGGTCGAGGCGCCACAGGGGTGGCTGAACGATGACGTCGTAACGGGTGCGGCGGTGGCCGGAGTCGCCCCGGACGAATTCGTTGACCACGCCGGTAAAGCGCCGCAGCGGTACTCCGTCCTGCCACATCACCAGTTCCACGGGCTGTTCCAGCACGTCTTCGGGGGCGATGTCGGGCGAGGTACTGGCCAGTTCCAGCTTGCAATGGCACAATCTGGAAAGGTGCTCGGTCAGCTCGAAACGGGCGACCACGAACAGGTCTTTGGGGAGTTGGCCAAGGGTGGCCGTGAACTGCAGTCCGGTTGCCTGGGGCATGTCTTCGATCCTTGAAGCAGAAAATCCTGAACCGCCAATACAGAAAACGTCCTGTTTCCGTATTGGCTCTGGTGCATAGTCTAATACAGACTGCGTGGTATCTGGTACCCCGCCAGCAACTGCTGTGTGAACGGGTTGGTATTACTGCCCGCATGCAGGCGATAACGCATCTCGCCATCGTCCAACGCAAACCGCACATCCACGGCACTGCTGCTCACGCCGGTGATGTCGGCTTCGTCCAGCAGGCGAAACAACGCCCAAGGGCCGTTTTCCGAAATACTGCGTGGCGAGCGGTTCACTTCCGTGGGCACCAGGGTCACCCGGCTCTCAACCGAATCCCTCAGTGTATTGGGCCACACCAGCGGAATGCTCTGGCTGGGGCCGTGGCTGAACTCGACCAGTTGCCCGTCCACGTTCATCACGCTGCGGCGCTTGTTGGAAGACAGGTGCAACGGCTCCAGTGCAAACTCGACATCCAGCGAGCCGCTTCTCGTGAAGAAGGCACGGCGGATATTCTCGGCTTTCTCCAGCGAGGCCAGCACATCGCGACGAACCAGGCTGGCGCGTTTGGAACCGGCAATGTGTTCCGGATGGTCTTCCAGGAACAGTTTCAGGTTGTCGTTGTAAAACTGGTCCAGCACACCGTCCGGCGCAAAGAAGCGCTCGAAATCCTGCAGTGCGGCGTCGCGGCCGGCGCCGGGATTGAACGGGTAATGCCTGGCCAGACTCTGCTGGAACGGCTGGTAGACTTCCTGGTACCACTGGCGTTCCAGCTGCGCCACAGCCTGATCCAGCACCACGCGCCAGCTTTCCGAAGCCAGCTTCTCAAGCATGCGGTCCAGCGGTGCCGGCTGATTCGAGGCTACCCGTTGCAGGGTGAAGATCGGGTCCGCGCCTTGCAGGCCCATCCGGGCACGGGCGGCGGAGAGTGCAGCCTTGCCACGATCCGGTGCTTCCTGGATGCCACGCAGATAGGTGTGCAGGTTCTGAACCACGTCCATCACCTGTTCCATATCGCTGGGGTTGTCACCCCGTTTGTCGATCAATGCGTTCAGGTCGGTGAACTGTCGTTCAATCTCCTGAACCATCTGGAAGTGGGCGGACTGCTCCATCACTTTGCGGGCCGCTTCGGCTTCTTCACTACCACCGGGAATCAATCGGGTATTGGCGGTAACCTGCGCCAGCAACTGATTCAGCGGCTCGTGACCGCTGGTCAGGCTTTCCAGAATACGCACACCATGGTTAAGGTCGCTGAAGCTCTGGATGTCCAGCCGGCTCAGCGCCCGACGCCAGCTCGCCACGTAGTTTTCCGCGTACAGGGATTGCAGTTGCGCCTGCAGCCGCGCTTCATCCGCCTTACTGAAGTTCACATCGTCCCGACGGCCCAATACCCAGGCATCAACCAGAGCCAGTTCCGTCACCGAGCCGGATTTGCGCAGGAACCAGGAATCCAGGCCTTCACGGGTCAACAGTGATGGAATCACCACCGGATCTTCCTGTTCGGTGTTCTCCTCATCAAGAGGTTCGCCGAACTCATCCAGGCGTACGAACACGGTGCTGAAGGCCGGTCCGGACTCCCGGGCCAGATCCAGCGGTGAGCGGAAATTCTGCTCCGCTTCTTTCTCCAGATCCCGATAAACCCGGTCCGGAGTCGCAATGCGGCCGAGCTCGTGCTGGGCCCATTGAACACTGCTGCGGAAGGGGGCCAGGGCCATGTCGGCGGTCTTGTCACCCGCTTCCACCCTCTGGTTCAGGTCCGTGTGCAGCATCGCATAGTCCAGGTGGCTGAGCAGCCGTTGTTGCAGGTCCCGCTGCGCCGGGTAGGCGCGTTGCCAATAATCGCTCATGTAGCTGTGGACAATGTCCCGGCGGCGGCCACTGGCATCGTAGAGCATCCGCAATACACGCAAGTGGTCGAGGCGCTCAGAGCTGGTGTCCGGGGCATCGCTCATCTCTTCCATCACGCCCAGCATCAGCGCGGGCATGAACTGGTAGGCCAGCATGTCCAGGTAGGATTCTTCCACTTCCGGACCAACCTTGTGGCCTTTATACAGGCCCATATCCGCCACGACAGCCGGTTCCGCCCGGTAATCACCAAACGCCAGGGTGGCTTCCCGCAGCTGGTCCAGAGGCTCCAGCAAATTGCGGCCAGTGGTGTCAGGTTCGTAGCCGATGGGGCGCCAGTTATCGATAAAACTGCGTACCCGCTCCTCCACCGCGGTAGCGGCCTGTGCATTTTCGATAAAGTAGTGCTGCCATCCGGCGGTCATACCCAGGCCGGCGGCAACGGCCACGACGGCCGCAACAGCAATGCGGCGACGCCGACTACCAACCACTTTCTGGTTGTCACCAGCCAGGCCCGCTTCGCGATAGATAATGTTGGGAAACAGCTTTTCGGTGAACAGGCTTGAGGACTGCCCACCACGCTGAGCCGGCTGTATTGGGCTGGCAAGCCCATAATTCGCGGCAGCGGCTGAGACAAACGCATCTTCCGGCACGCCTTCCTGAACCACGGAGGTAAAGTAGGTGCCTCGCACCAGGGCCGGCGTTGAAAAGGCATCCGCAGAAAGCAGGTCTGCCAGGAACTGCTCAAGCACTGGCTTCAGGCCGGCCAACTGGCGGGTAAAGGAATAAGCAGCGGCACGCTCTTCAGCATCCCTTGTGGCAGACAGCACGTCCGGAAGCCGCTCACCAAGCTGTTCCGCGAGTTTGCTGAAGCTTTGGTCAAACTCGCCCAGCCAGTCGTCGGCATCCAGTTGGCCGTCCAACTGGAAGGTAAAGCCCAGGGGCTGCTCACGCTCGGCTTTGGAGAGTGTGCGGGCAAACGGTGCAAACCCGTAGAGCAGGTCCATTTTGGTAAAGCTGATGTACACCGGCAACTGGGAGCCCAACTGCTCCATCAGTTCCCGCAGCCGGGTACGAAGCAGGATGGCCTGGGCCTGGCGCTGCTGTTCATTGCCAGCACTCAGGCGAGCAAGATCAACCGCCAGCACAACGCCATTCAGGGGGCGCTGGGGACGATTCTTTTCCAGCCAGGTGATGAAGTGGGTCCACAACCGCTGCTGGATATCGCTGGTGGCGCCCTCGCCGTCGTTCTGGCTCAGCAGTTCGCCGTCCGGGTCAATCAGTACACCGTTGTCGCCCACCCACCATTCAAAACCGAAAGGGTTACGCTCGGTGCGAGGATTGCGGGTGACGTTGGTGAGGGTGTATGTCTGCCCTGAGCGCTGGATGAGGCTGGTTTTACCGGCATCTTCCAGGCCCATCACCAGGTACCAGGGCAAACGATAGACACCGTTTCGGCCCGGCAGGTTGCTCTTGAGTTCCGTCAGGCGACGATCAAGCAGGCGCTGCTGGCGCCGTTCCAGCGGCAGGATGGGATCTTCCTCTTCCTTCTGCTCTTCCGCCTTGGCGACGTTCACTTTACGCAGCTTGCGCGCCAGCATCATGCCCCAGACCATGGCCACCAGCAGTACCACCACCAGCGTCACCAGGGCACGCATCTGCCAGGCTGCCAACGGGTATTCACCGCCGATTTCCAGGCGCGGGCCCAACCACCAGGTTGCGGCCAGCAGCACCACCACACCCAGCGCCAGGGTAATCGGCGCCGCACTGCGCACAAAGGGCAGTATCCGTCGTCCAATGAGTAGGGCTTGTCTCCACATGGTGTCCATTCCTGTCAATTTGATCCATCAGTTGTTATGCGAGTCTGTCCAGCCTGGCCACCAGGCCGGGCTCCCAGTCTTCAAGATTCATCCCACGGGTCTGCTCACGCAGATCCTGCACCTGTTGTTTCGCCAGGCTTTTCATACCGCTGTCTTTCATCAACTGGCTGCTCATCAGCCGCCAGTAGAATCGGTCACGGGGCTCGCGGGCGGAGTCCAGGCCTTCTTCCAGCAGCTTCATGGCCGGCGCCAGACCCTTCTGATCCAACACTGCCCGGGCATCCTCGTAAGCCTGTTCCCATGCACTCGCGCCGCCTGCGGCGCCACCTTTCGCCGGGCCGCTGAGCATCCAGTCGGCCACCGCTTTGGGCAGAAAAGGCGTGCCGTCGTTAAAGGTCATGTCCGCCAACTCTGGCAACCGCTCAACGAAGGCTTTGACCGCCGTGCGGATAGCTTCGGCACAGGTCTCATGCCCCAACGAAGACGCCACTTGTGCGCTTAACCAGTGGCCCTCCAGCCAGAACGGACTGACCGACAGGCTTTGCTCAATGCGTTGCCAAAGCGCCAGGTCCGGGGTTTTGGACAGGCTCTCGCGATAGTCAGCCACCCTGTCGGCACTGACCGCCGCCAGATCGCTCTTGATGCCGTCGCGTGCTGGTGGAACCGAGGTAATGGTCTGCCAGATGGCGTAACGGCGGAGCTGATAGCCCAATGCATCGGCGGGCGTGGTTTCGGTCAGCATATCCGCCACTTTAAGCAGGCTCTGGCGGGTGGCCCGCTCATTGGCGGGGTCCAGGGTCAGGCTGCCCAGAGACGCGGAAGAGGTGCTGCTGGCTTGCGGCGAAGAGGAGCCGGCCGATGACGTACCCGTGGTTTCGGTATTATCGATGGCTTCCGACGGCCTGGGCGTATCGGAAGGCGATGGCAGTTTTTCCACGGCCCGACGCAAGTCGACCAGGCCGTCATCCGGCAGCTCCAGTGCACTCGCCTGTTCCAGCAGCTTGGCGAGCGTGGTCAGGCAGAATTCCCGGCCATCGCCCACGCCGCCGTCGAAGCTCAGTGCCGACACTTCCTTGAGGGCTCGTTGCAGAATCTGGGTCATCAGCATCTTGCGGGCGCGTTTGCCCTTGTCGCCCGGATAAGGCCAGGCATCGTGCCACCAACTGTCCAGTACCCGGTGCAACAGGTACAGCGACAGCGCAAACCGTTCACCGTTGCCGCCACGCTGCAGGCACAGCAGAAGAAATCCCAGCACCTTGAGATCTTTACTGGTGTCTGACAGCAAGCGAAGCGATTCACTCTCCACCTTGCCCCATTCAACACCGGTGTGGGCCAGCGAGCCCACTTTCATGATTTCGTTCTCAAGGTATTCCATGGTGGGGTCGTCCATCAGGTTTTCACCCGTGGCGCTCTCACCGGAAAGCCTATTCAACACCTGTTCAACGTATGGATGCTGCTCTACTGCCTGCATGTCCAATCCCTGTCTTTGCAAATGGCACTACACATTCTTGATAAAGATCACTACCAGCCACACGCTTCCCGCAGTGGCTCAAGGGTTTCCCGAAACCCGGTCAGGTCGAACATCAACCCGTCGACGACGCCACTGGACGACGCCACAGTCACTCCGGACGCGGCCGCCATGTTTCGCACGGTTCGGATGGCGGGCAGCCCCCGACCACCACTGATCACGAAACCGTCGTCCCGGACCCGCCAGATCTGACGGCCCTGGCCAAAATCGACGGTGACCCGTTCCTCTTTCACTGCCTCCGGCATCATCAACGTCAGTTCGGTGATGTTGTTGTGACACTGCACCGCCAGCAGCGGCCTCGGCGGTTTGACCCCAAGGGCACTGAGCGTCAGCAGATGTCCTGCCAGCTCCGAAGTATTGCGATACAGCGGGCCGTCACCCGGGCGGCGGCGCTGTTCCTGAGCAAAGGCCTGGCGCCAGCGCTCGGGCTGGTTTCCAACGATGGCGTCTTCAACCGCCACTGAAAACGGGGTACCAAACACCTCGTCAAAACACGCCAACCGTTCCAGGCGCTGGCTCTCTTCGGTACACGCCATGGCCTCGGCCACCTGGGGATTGCCCTGCGCATTGGCGGCCAGAGACATCGTCGTACCAAGGGCGCAGAGCACAATGGCAAGGAGGCTGTTACTTCGAATACTTGGGTTCACGCTTCTGTCACCTGATACTTCAGACATTTATGGGCCAGGGTGCGCTTGGGCAGCCCCAGGCTTTCCGCTGCCTGGGCACGGTTACCACCGTATTGGCGCAGGCGTTCACGAATAATGGCTGCCTCGAACGCCTGGGCCGCAGCCCGAAGGTCGTCCACTTCATCCGCCTGGGGCATGCCCGGTACGGCAGTTCCCTGAAAGTCACTGGCCACACAGGTTTCCTGGCTCGGAAACAGGTCATCCAGGCGCAGTACTTCCGGCTGAATATCGTCACCCACCGGGGTTTGCAGGCAGGCAAACTCAACAATGTTCCTCAGCTCCCGGGCATTGCCGGGAAAGTTATATGCCGCCAGCATGCCCAAGGCATGGCTGCTGATACCCAGTGGGCCGGCGCCCTCGCGGGCCGTGTACTCACGGATGAAATGCCGGCACAGGGGTTCCAGATCTTCCGGGCGCTCCCGCAATGGCTTGACCCGCAACGGGAACTGGCTGAGCCGGTAGAACAGGTCGCGGCGGAACCGGCCCTCTTCGATACAGTCACTCAGTGGCTGATGGGTGGCCGCGACCAGTCGAAAATCAGAGTGTTGTTCCTGCTGAGCTCCGAGTGGGCGGAAGCGTCGGCTTTCCAGCACCCGCAGCAGTTTGGACTGCAGAGCCATGGGCATGTCGCCGATCTCATCCAGGAACAGGGTGCCGCCATCCGCTTGCGCCAGCAGACCTTCCTTGGCTCGGTCGGCACCGGAAAACGCACCCTTGGTATGGCCAAAAAGTTCGCTTTCCAGCAACGAGTCCGGGATGGCGGCGCAATTGACCACCACCAAGGGCCCTTCGGCCCGATCCGAAAACCGGTGAATGCCCTGGGCTACGAGATCCTTGCCGCAGCCGGTTTCACCCTGCACCAGAACCGAGAGCTGGCTGCCTGCGGCCCGGACAATCTGGGCGCGAAGGTCGGTCATGCCTTTGGAGTTGCCAACCAGAGTGGTCGCCAACTCTTCACAGCGCTGGCGTACGGCTTCTGCGTCGTGGAGGTGGTCGAGGGAGCGCTTGAGCATGCGCCGCTGCCAGACTTGGTCGCTGGTCTTGAGCTGGCTGACCCATTGGTGAGACAGCAGGGTCAACAAACCGCGGTACAGTGGCTGGGCGGTGATGCCGTCCCATTCGGGTTCTTCATTACACAGCACGAGGATGCCAAGAGTGCGGCCGTCTTCGCCTTTGATGGGTTCCAGCCAGAATGAGCGGGGCCGGTTGCTGGCGTCGACCAGGGCCTGGAAGCCCGGATGATCCAGACGGTAGCTCGCGGCCCGTGACAATTCCCTGGGTTTGCCCTGTTGCAGCAGGTGGGCAAAGGGGTGGCTGAAGTCACCGCAGTCGAATTCGCCCTGCTCGCCCAGTGCCGCGCAGTGAAGCGTGCGGCCGCTGAGGTCGAGTTCGAGTGACCAGCAGCGGGTGAGGCCGAAGGTGTTTTCGAGTTGCCGTGAGGCGACTTTTAGCAGGGTTGGCAGGTTGTCCTGCCGGAGCAGTTCAACCGCCAGGTCTATGCCGGTGTGCAACTCCGTCTGCATCCGTCCCATGTTTCTATTCCCTGAGATGTTGAGTTCGCCGACCGCAGGCCCTGTGGCTCGGCTTTCCAAAACACGCTGTGAATACATCCTTGTACGCTCCGCTCCGCCATCCATGGCTCCGCAGGGTTTTGGAAAGCCGAGCCCCAGCACCCGCTACTTTCGCGTTGCCTTAGGCAACGGTTCCGGTGAACTTGTTATCTTCAACGCCAAGGGTCACTTTGGCGACCGGCTCTCTCGCTGCCAGCTTTTCCAGCAGTGCCAGTGATACTGGCGGCAACAGTTCACCTTCGATAATCGACTCCAGCATCCTCGCGCCGTTTTCACTGCGTGTCGCACGGCTGCGGATGGCTTCTACCAGGCCGTCTTCCAGTTCCACTTCAGTGTGGTAACGGTCGCCGATCTGGGTGGCCAGGCGGCCGAGTTTGTCGGCCACGATGCGGTTGAGGGTGTCCTCGCCCAGCGGCAGGTAGGGCACGACTTCCATACGTGCCAGCAGTGCCGGTTTGAAGAAGTCGGCCAGTTCCGGGTACAGCGCTTCCTCGATCTTCTCCGGCTCGTCCGCGTGTTTGACGATGGTCTGGTAGCCCAGGTTTGAGGTGAGGAAGAACACCACGTTCTTGCAGTCGATCAGGCGGCCTTCGCCGTCGGCCAGTTCGCCTTTGTCGAAGGCCTGGTAGAACAGGTTGAGGACTTCCGGGTGGGCTTTTTCGACTTCGTCGAGCAGCACGACCGAATAGGGTTTCTGGCGGATGGCTTCGGTGAGGATGCCGCCTTCGCCGAAGCCCACGTAGCCCGGGGGTGAACCGATCAGGCGGGAGACGGTGTGTTTTTCCTGGTATTCGGACATGTTGATGGTGGTGAGGAACTGGCGGCCGCCGTAGAGCAGTTCGGCCAGTTGCACCACGGTTTCGGTTTTACCCACACCACTGGGGCCGGCCAGCAGGAAGGCGCCCATTGGGCGACCCGGGCGACGCAGGTCGGCGCGGGCGGTGAGCAGGTGCTGGTGCAGTGCACCAATGGCGGTGTCCTGGCCTTTGATGTGCGATTGCAGATACTCCGGCAGGCGGGTGATCTTTTCCAGCTCGTCGGCGGTCATGCGGTTGACCGGAATACCGGTCCAGTCGGCGATGACTTCAGCCACCTGGCGGGCATCGACACGGGCGTGTACCAGTGGCTCGTCGGCCTGCAGCTCTTCCAGTTCCTGTTCGATGGCGGTGGCTTCGCTTTTCAGGTCAGGGCGCTCTTCGCTGGTTTCCGGCGTGGCGTCTTCCGCTGATACATCCGCGTCAGTCTCGGCAGTGTCCTCGCTCAGCAGTTGCTCGCGAATGTCGACGAGACGCGCCACCAGTTCCCGCTGGTCATTCCAGCGCTGTTCCAGTTCTTCCGCTTCCTCACGCAGGGTTTCCAGGCGCTCCACCAGTTCGTTTTCGCGCTGGTGGTCAATGGCCTGCCCGAGTGTCTGTTCGCGGGTCATCAATTCCTGTTCCATGCCCAACTGGTGCAGTTCACTGCGCACGTGGCTGAGGCGGCGCGGAGGCGTGCTGAGGTTGAGGCTGACCCGTGCACAGGCGGTGTCCAGCACGTCGATGGCCTTGTCCGGGAGCTGACGGCCAGCGAGGTAGCGGGCAGACATGTCGGCAGCGGCTTTCAGGGCGCTGTCGGCGATCAGGACCTGATGGGCCTTTTCGTAGACAGTGCGCAAGCCACGGAGGATGTGGACCGCTTGAGCCGGGGTTGGCTCATCCAGCGCGACGGGCTGGAAGCGGCGGCTCAGGGCCGGGTCTTTCTCAAAGTATTTCTTGTACTCGCGCCAGGTGGTGGCGGCGATGGTCCGCAGCTCGCCACGGGCCAGGGCCGGTTTGAGCAGGTTGGCGGCGTCGGAGCCACCTTCACTGTTGCCAGCGCCGATCAGGGTGTGGGCTTCGTCGATAAACAGAATGATGGGGGTCGCGGAGCTTTTCACCGCTTCAATCACGCCTTTCAGGCGTTTTTCGAACTCGCCCTTCACCGACGCACCGGCCTGCAGTGCCCCCATGTCCAGAGTCCACAGTTCCACGCCCGTCAGGCGCTCCGGCACATCGCCATTGACGATACGCAGGGCCAGGCCTTCAACAACGGCGCTTTTGCCCACGCCGGCATCGCCGACAACAATGGGGTTGTTCTTGCGACGACGGCAGAGGATGTCGATCATCTGATCGATTTCGGTGTCGCGGCACACCACTGGGTCCAGTTTCTTTTCCCGGGCCAGTTTGGTGAAGTCGGTGGCGTAGCGCTTGAGCGGGTCCATGTCCACCTGCGCCTGATTGGCGGCACTGGGGCCATCCTCAGCGCGAGGCTGTTCGACCGACCCGCGGGTCATGGAATCGAACTGGCGGCGCAGCTGTTCGCGGTTGATGTCTTTCAGACGCTGACTGACCTGGGGCATCAGGTAGCGGTCTGCGTTCATCAGCAGTGCCAGCATGATGGCACCGGAGCGCAGGTCGGTGTGGCCCAGTTCAGTGGAGGCAATCAGCCAGGCGTCCTGCAGCAGTTCGATCAGCAGCGGCGAGAACGACGGGTACGGCTCGGCGGACTGAGGCTCGCCGTTCAGGCTGTCCCCCACCACCGGTTGCAGCGTGTGGTGATCAATACCGGTGCTTTCCAGAATCTGGCGCACGTCCGTAAACGGAGTTTCCAGCAGTTTGAACAGCAGGTGGGCCGGAGTGATTTCCGCACCCTGGCGGCTGATGCACAGGGCCGCCGAGCTTTCCATTCCCTGGCGACAAATCTCGTTGAGGCGCCCAATCAGCGCCGGCAGTTCTACCCGAATCACAGTGATCTCCTTATTTCGGGAGTTGTTCCAGTACGCTGAGCACATCCCTGATGCGTTCGTTCAGCGCTATGTTGTAAAGCGTGTATACCCCGGCCATGGCCGCCACAAACAGTCCGCCAATGCCCCAGAGGGGCAGGCCTGTCCGTAGCCGGTTGCGAGCCGGGGTTACGTTGTCCAGTGCGCGGGTCAGGGGCTGCGGTTCCTCGTCGCGACGCAACCCGCGAATCTGTTCATACAGCCCACGGATAATCTGTTCGTATTCGTCCCGGCCGTTGGTCATCACCTTGTAGCGGCCTTCGAATCCCAGGCACAGGCACAGGTAGATGAACTCCAGCATGTCGCGGTAACGTTCCGGTTCCTGCTCCATGCGGGCGGTGATGGCGAACACCTTCTCGCCACCCCAGGTTTCGTTGTGGAAACGGGACAGCAACGAATGCTGGGACCACACGCTGTGGGCACCCCAGTCGGTGCCCAGCACGGCTTCGTCAATAAAGGCGCAGAGTACGTAGCGATAGGCCACCACCGTCGGCCGCTCGTAGCCCTGCTCCACCAGTTCCCGATCAATGGCGGCCACTTCGTCGACCACCTGCTGGTACAGGTTTTCCACACCGTGGAAATCCGCCAGCCGACGCACCCGGATTACCAGCCCCAGCAGGGGCGTCGCGGCATCAATCAGCCGGTTATCCTCCAGGCCCCGCAGCTGGAACTGGTCATTACCGAAGCCCTGATCGCCCACGCGACCATCGCGGTTACTGTCCGCGAACATCAGGTCATCAAACGCACTGCCACCTGCTTCCGTGTTGCCATTGGGTGAATCCATCACCGGTGCATCTGCCATGATTTAGCTCCTGATTGCCCAGAACTGCATTTCCATTCCCGGGAAACTGCCGGCCACGTGGAACGCAAAGCCGCTGGCGTTGTCGAGCATCTGCCAGGCCTGGCTCTGGTCGTCCAACCGGAAGTACACGAACCCGGCGTGATACGGCAACTGACGGGGCGCCACCGGCAGGGCCGACAGCGGAATCCCCGGCAATTGCAGGCTGATGAGATCGCGGATTTTCTCCACCGACGCCACCTTGCACTGCTGGGTGAACTGCTTGCGCAGATCGTCCAGCGGCATGTCCGCCTTCACTGCCAGGATGAACTCGGCCTGGCCGATCAACTGTGCATCCTGGACCGGCGCCACCGTGAGGCCGTACTGGCGTTGCTGCAGCTGGATAGCCAGCGCGCGCGGCTCCAGCACCGTGCTCAGTGATTGCCTCAGTACCTGCATCAGCGGGGTGAAGGAATCCTCCGGCAGGTCGTGATCGTACGCGGTGTATTCCTGGGGCAGGCGGTTTTCATCGGTAAAGGTCACCAGTTCGCCGCACAGCTCCAGCAACGCCTCGTAGAGCCGCTCCGGATGCAACTGACGCAAACGCGCCAGATGCAGGAAACGGGGATGAGCGCGATTAAGCATCTGCAACAGCATGAAATCCGCCACGTCCGCGACACCACCCTGCCCCGGGGCACCCACGCGCTCGGCAATGTTCTTGGCCCGCTCGCGCATCAGCCCGGCCATTTCCCCGACGAAACGCTGAAGCCGGGGCGCTGCCCGCACACTGAGCATGGTGGGGATGAAGTTCGGGTCCATCACCAGGCTGCCGTCCGGGCGCTTTTCCAGGATCCGGCCAATGGCCAGGGCCGCGTAGGCACTGCGATCGTCCCGTTCCAGCATCAGTTTCGGGGCCACCCGGGCCACGTCGATGGTGTGGGAGTCTCCGTCAATGGAATGCAGGTCCCGGACTTCCTCGCTCTGGGCCCGGAAACGGCCAGCGATGGCGGCTTCCGGCCATTCCACTTCCGCCAGACTCTCGCTGCCCAGCGGCAGGGCCAGATACACCACCTGGTTGGCCACGGAGGCATCAGTGATCTCCAGGGGTTCCGGCATCACGTCGTCCTGGGGCAGGCAGAAACGGGTGCCGTCCGGAAACAGGCCGCTGGCCCGTACCAGGCCTACCCGGCCAAAGCTCAGGTATTCGGCGTTCAGCTCCAGATCGCTGAAACCGTACAGGTAATCAGAAATCGCCAGGGCTCGTTCGTTGATCTGGTGTTCCAGGTAACGTTGTTGCTGCTGGAAGTGCTGGGGCTTGATGAACAGCCCATCACTCCAGACGACTCGATTCGTTGCAGACATCAGGACTCATCCGACCTTCTGAGTTTGACTTCACGCTCGCGCAGATTGACCAGCAGGTGGTAACGACCACCGATGGGATCCACCTTCACCACCTTCTTCCACTGAGACAGGTTGGGATAGGCGTAGAAGGCGATCACACCGATAAAGCGCGTATCCTCGGCGATTTCGAACGGCTCAATGAACTTGAACTGCCCTGGCACCAGGGTGTAATCGCTGTGGTCGACGTAGTTGCGACCCAGGGACGGCTCCAGTTCGCCCAGCAACTGGTCAAAATCTGCCGCCATCAAGCGCGAGCTGTCCCGCATCTGGATGATCTGGAAGGCGATGGGTGTCGGCGCCAGGGATTCGTTGGGGTTCACGTCCGGCTCCGCCAACATGGTCAGGTCCACGCGGCTTGGCAGCTCATCCGGGTAACCCACAGGAATGTCCGGATCCCACATCACCTTGGCGGTCTTGGTAACAGCGTTGTAGGGGGTGCTACACCCCACCAAAACGAGAATGGCGACCAGCAAACTCCATTTGCAGTACTTCACGACAGGTTCTCCCTCTGTAATTGACGCAGTTGTTGATCGTAAGCCTGTTCAAACACCTCCTGAAAAAGGCGCTCAAAACCCTGCTGACGACTGGAACTCAGTTCCCGGTAATAGTGTTGGTACATCTCCCATGCCCAGTTACTTTCATCTTCGTCGGTTTTCAGGCCCCGGCGATAACCATGGAACCGGCGCAGCAATGCCTCCGGTGAGAAAGCGTGGAGAATGGCATCCAGCCCCTCGCGAATAGCGGTCTGGGTAGCGAGCTGATGATGGTGAAGGCTTTGCAGGCTCTCACTGACCGCCGCCGGTGCGGACAGATGAACCGGACTGCGCTGGCTGGCGAACAGGGTCTGCACGGTCTCGTTGTAGTCTTCGCCCAGGCGTAGCGGGTTGTCCTCAATGGGCTGCAAGCGGGTGCGCAGAGCCTGATGGCGGCTGTCCTCACCCTGATGCAGGGCCAGCAGGCCTTCCACGGTGGCTTTCAGGGTCTGCCCGGCCTCTTCCAGGAACAGGCGCATTTCGTCGCTGTCGGCGAAGCCCAGGTCGGTGTCCATGCCGCGCAACAGCGGCGCACCGCTGATGTGTTGGCGGCTCTGATCACTGGTCTCCCGGCGGCGGGCCGGCTTGGTGGTCTCTGACATCCTGTCACCCTCTCCTTTTCGCATGGGCAAGCCCATGGCTACGTCACGGTTCTCGCGATACTCGTCGGTTACAGCGCCCTCGCTGGCGTACCACTCTGGCTTGTCCGCCAGCAGGGACTCCCGGTCACGGCTTTCGGCCACATCAGCGTGCTGGCTTTCGCCACGGGGGTCTGACCAGGCCTGCAGGGGATCGTCGCTGAAGGTTTCACCCGGCGCCGGCTGCAAACCGTGCAGCGGTTCATCGCCAACGGTTTCCAGTTCACGCTCCTCGGCGCGCATCAGCTCGCCCTCGTCGACGTTGACCAGAGTGGCGTCCTCCGCTTCCTCCGGCAGGTTGCCATCCTGGCGCTGGCCGCTAAGCACCTCTGCCTTGAGCTGATAGCGACCAATGGTGATGGTGTCACCACTCTTCAGGCGTGCCCGGCGGCCCCGGCCGACTGGCTGGGTGCCGCTGTTGATATAGGTGCGGCCGCTGCGGTCAATGAGGCAGAACACGCCGTCCATAAACCGAACTTCCGCATGGCCGCCGACGGCCCCGGTGCGATGTGAGGACAACTGCCAGGTGTCACTACCGGCACTGCCGATGGAGCCACCATGCACTCCGAATACATGCTCCCGGGCCAGGCCACTGGCAACCTGGGTGGGGTTACTGACCACCAGTTTCAGGTTATGGGTTGGTTGATGTTCCATATCCGGTTTCCTTTATTAACCTGCTAAGCAATCCATTGAATTCAGCGGCGAATCTGCAACCGCACCGCTGGCAGCTTCCGGGCTTTTTCCGGGGTGACAAACGAGTTCCAGCCCAGCCGCACATCCGCGCCCAACTGCATTGGCTTTACATCCCTCGGGCGCATCTGCAGTTCCAGGTCGTAAGCCAGCTGTTCCCGGGTGACAAACTCCACCAGCTTCACCAGCCGGTCGTGGTCGTCGCCGTTGGGCAGAAAATCCGCAAATCGCTGTCGGTCGAGGTTGCGGATGCGCAGGATGAATTTGCCGCTGCGATCGCGAATGCCCGAGCCTACCAGCGTGTCCTCACCGAGGGCCGCGTTGGCCTGCCCCAGCCGAGTTTGCTGATCCTTCGGGATCTCCACCCGACGCAATACCCACTGCTCAATGCCGACATCGTCCAGATCAAAGCAATGACCAATGATGCCGCTGACCACTTCCGGAGAACGGCTACGGCCCGCCATCATCCCGGCATAGGCCAGCATCTTCGACCAGTTAACCGGTGTTGCCGCCCTGACCTGCGGGTCACCGAGACCTACCAGGGAGAAAATATGCTCGGAGAAGCCGTCAGAGGCCTCCGGCTGAAACCGCACGTAATAGCGATACTTGCGCCACGCCCGATGAAACAGCGTCACCAGCCGGTGATTGAAGAAATCCAGGAAGTGGCGACGAATGCCCAGGTTCTGCCCCGCCTCCCAGGCCAGGTCCTCCAGGTAATAGCCTGGCAGGGGCGACTGAGAACCATGCAAGCCCAGGAAACTGACTTCCAGTTGATAGGGCGCGTGCTCGTGCTCCGGCGACGCCGCCGATACCACATCACTGCCGGGAAAACCCAGGCCGGCCGAGGCCGAGAAGCGGATGCGCTCCCGCTGTGGCTGCTCGTCCTGGGATCGTTCCAGATCATCACCGTGGTGACGATGGATCAAATCCACCAGTTGGAAAAAGCTGTAGCGCCGTGCATTGCCCAGAACGGGTTGCAACTCGGCTACATCAGAGGCTGCTGCCCTTGTTGTAACGTCCATGTGTACCGTTCCTGATTGTCTGTATTCACCACTTCCAATTGGTGAAAGGCGTTAATACTGGCGTAAAGTGCGAAAAACTGGCTGAGTACCGTACCAAACAGGTACAAATCGCCTTCCGAGGCGAACGACTGCTGATCCAGCCGCATCACCGAGCGAATACCCCGCACCGGCAACCCCCGCACCATCCGGTCCACCGGCGTGGTTTCAATATCCAGGATGCCGGCCAGGCGCTTCTGGGATACCCGCTCCGCCTGGCGATCCACCAGAGCGCGAAAATCATAAACCCGCAGTACCGTGCGCAAGGCGTCCACATCCAGCAGCGACAGGTAGTTCAGCGACAGGTTGGAGATCAGTGTCCACAACAGGCTGCCATCCAGTGTCGGCCGCAGGGTGTGCGTGGGCCGGGTAATGTTGCTGAATGAGGCGAACGCCGGCGTGGTTTCTGTCGCCATGCAGATCTCCCCCACCGCCAGCTGATGCGGTAACTGACGGTTGGTGCAGGTCAGAGTCAGCGATACCGCTTCCTGCCGGTTCAGGCACTCGGACTCGTCACCGCGCACGAAGGATATGTAGTGGTCAAAGCCATCCCCACGAACGCTTTCCCGGGCCTTAACCCGGTAGTACAGGGCGGTACGACCACGATCCCGCTCCACCTCATGCTGAAAACTCTCAAACGCGGTGTACAAACGCGGCTCTCCGCGCCCAGACCGGCCTTCCAGCCAGCCCTCCACCTGTTCGATGCTGAATACTTCGTAGTGCTCCGGCGACCGGCTGGACGGCGCAATCCGGTACTCCGTCTGGCGGCCGTTCAGGTCCACCGGGTCGGCTTCGTGGGTAAACAGGTTGATGGCCGGCGTGCAGTAAAGCTGGAAATTCTCCGCACGAATCTTTGCATCCGGCGGCAGGATACGGCTGAAGTGAAACCGCAGGCTGATCTCATCCGCCTGCACCGCTGGCAGCCGTGCTTTCAGGCCCTGAATATCCACAAACCGGAAAGCTTCCGGAAAACTCAGGAATTCCTGCAGAATCCGGTAGCCCGGATAGGCGTTCTTCGGATACGGCAACAGCGCCTCGTCGTTAGCGAACCCGACGGGCTTCAACTGGCTGGCCGAAATGGAAAACACCGAATCGCCCACCACCAGCTCCATACGCTGCAGGTAATGGTTCAGCCACAGGTACAGCGTCTCGGAAATATGGCTTTCGCCACCCAGGTAAAAACGCAAATTCTCCAACCCCAGGGACGACAACGGCTGATCGGTGTGCAACGCCAGGTCGACGGTGACAGAAGACACTTCCCGGGAGTGCTCTGCGTGAGCATCCGCCACGCTGACTGGAAACACGTCCACCGCCCGACAGGTACGGAACCGGCACTGGGTCTGACGCGTAGCGTCTCCCAGCGGGCGGCTCTTGATCTCGGTATGCCGATCCACCCGCTGACGCTCACTGATGGCGTGCAACTGCGGATCAAACCGCATGATGGTGCAACTGGGCACTGGCCGCAGATAGTTCGGCCACAGCATGTTTAGCAGGGAATGCGTCAGCTCGGGAAACTCGTCCTCGACCTTCTCACGGAGCTTCCCCGTCAGGAAGGCGAAACCTTCCAGTAGTCGTTCGACATCCGGGTCAGTACTCTGCTCAGAAAGAAACCGGGTCAACTGAGGATGCGCATCCGCAAACTCTCTGCCCTGTAGCCTGAGAAAACTCAGTTCGTCCCTGTAAAATCGATTCAACTTCATAACGACTACTACACCAAAGTTCGGCCGAGGGGATGGGGATACCTTTCCTGCCGGGAAAAAGGTGTCCGAGCAAAGCGAGTTCTTTTTCCCAGAAGGAAAGGTATCGCCATCGCCTCTGACTCCGAGCAGGGGTGCAGTCAGGCTTCCAAAAGACGCTGCAAGCCCATCCATGGGCGCTTGGGCTCCGCCATCCATGGCTCCGCACACTTTTGGAAGCCTGACTGCACCCCCACTCTCATCCGTGTCTTCAAGCTATTTCGTGGCGTTAAATCACCCGGTAATAGCGCTTGTCATCCAATAACAAATCAATGGTCGTTTTATCGTCTTCCGAACCCACCTTCAGGTAGACCGTCACCTGAAACCGTAACTGCAATGGATCCGGCCCCTGGGGCATCGCCATCACATCCACCCGGCTCACCCTGGGTTCAAACTTCTCAATACACTGCCGTATAGCGCTTCGAATACGAATGCTCAGGTCATGGGTACCCAGCGTGGCGTCGTTGAAATCCACCAACCCCAGATCCGGCACGCTCTCACTGTTGCCCGGATGGGCATTCAGCAGGCGAACCAGGTGGCGTTTGATGGAATCCACCACATGGGTTACTTCCCCCATGCTTTGCCCCGCAGGTTCGGCAGCCTGTTCCAAACGCTCGAACAGACTGCCGCCCGAAGCCTGAACACCGTCTGCACCGGTGTTCCTGAACACGGATTAGTCCTTGTCCAGACGGCCGACGAGTGACAGTTCGAAGTTCGCACCCATGTACTTGAAGTGCGGACGAACTGCCAGGGATACCGAGTACCAGCCCGGATCGCCTTCCACATCGGAAACGGTCACCTTGGCGGCGCGCAGTGGTCGACGGCTGCGAACATCCGCCGGCGGGTTTTCCTGGTCGGCCACGTACTGGCGAATCCAGGTGTTCAGCTCACGCTCAAGATCCTGACGCTCTTTCCAGGAACCAATCTGCTCACGCTGCAGCACCTTGATGTAGTGCGCCAGGCGGTTCACGATCATCATGTAAGGCAGTTGCGTACCCAGCTTGTAGTTGGTTTCCGCTTCTTTGCCTTCCTTGGTGTTCGGGAACTGCTTGGGTTTCTGTACCGAGTTGGCAGAGAAGAACGCTGCGTTGTCACTGCCCTTACGCATGGTCAGGGCGATGAAGCCTTCGTCAGCCATTTCGTATTCGCGACGGTCGGTGATCAGCACCTCGGTCGGAATCTTGGCTTCCAGCTGGCCGAAGGATTCGAACGTGTGAACCGGAAGATCTTCCACCGAACCACCGCTTTGCGGGCCGATGATGTTCGGGCACCAGCGGTACTTGGCGAAGCTTTCGGTCAGGCGTGTCGCCAACAGGTAGGCGGTGTTGCCCCACAGGTAATGCTCGTGGTCGCCGGACACGTCTTCCTTGTAGTTGAAGCTGCGTACCGGGTTTTCCGTGGGATCATAAGGCACACGCAGCAGGAAGCGCGGTGATGTCAGACCCAGGTAGCGAGCGTCTTCCGACTCACGCAGGGAGCGCCACTTGGCGTACTTCGGGCCTTCGAAGACGGCTTTCAGTTCCTTGATGGCCGGCAGTTCCTGATAGCTGTCGACACCGAAGAATGTTGGCGCAACGGAGGAGAGGAACGGCGCGTGGGCCATGGCGCCTACGGAAGACACATACTGCAGCAGCTTCATGTCCGGCGTGGAGGGTGTGAAGGCATAGTTGCCGACAACTGCGCCCACGGGCTCGCCGCCAAACTGGCCGTATTCGGTGGAGTAAATGTGCTTGTAGAAACCGGTCTGGGTGACATCGGGTGCGAACTCGAAGTCTTCCAGCAGTTCGGTTTTGGTGGCGTGAAGAATGTCCACCTTGATGTTCTCGCGGAAATCCGTGCGATCCACCATCAGCTTCAGGCCGCGCCAGGAAGACTCCAGTTCCTGCAGCTTGGGCGCGTGCAGGATTTCGTCCATCTGGGCGCTGATCTTGCGATCCAGCTCGACCACCATCTGGTCGACCAGTGCCTTGTTGACCGGCTGGCCTTTCTCGTCGCTTTTCAGCAGGTTGGAGATAAACGTTGCCACGCCGCGGCGCGCCACATCGTATCCTTCATCGGCGGGAGCCATGCGACTGTTGGCCATTACCTGGTCCAGCAGTGAGCCTTCCGCAGCAGCTTCGGAGGCAGCAGATTGCTGCTCAGCAGTATCAGACATACCACATCCCTTCAGTACGTTTTAATAGAAAAGTGAAACCTGCCAGCAATGGCAGAATTCGAATCAAGAGTTCGGATTATTCGCCGCTTTCGTCCGTGGCCAGCTCAAGCTCCTGGAGGAGTTTGTCGCGGGCGTCATCGTTGTCCAGCAGTTCCTGCAGCTTGGATCGGAACGATGGCACGTTACCCAGCGGGCCCTTGAGGGCAACCAGGGCTTCACGAAGCTCAATCAGCTTCTTCAGCTCAGGTACCTGACGGGAAATGCTATCCGGGGAAAAGTCGTCCAGCGTCTGGAACTCGAGGTTAACCGGCAATTCTTCGGCTTCTTCGTCCAGCTTGTTGGTGACCGTGGTGGAGAGGGTGAGACCGGCTTCCGACATCACAGAACGGAAGTTGTTCTTGTCGACGGAAATCGCCTTACGGTCTTCGATCGGAGTTTCTTCGGCTTGCCCCTTGAAGTCACCAACGACAAACATCTTCAGCGGCAGTTCTGTTTCAGCCTGCTGATCACCGGTGGCGGGGACATACTTGATACTGATGCGCTCTTTCGGCGCGACGGAACCGTCTTTTGAAGACATGCGCTTGCTCCCTGTGGTCCATGTGCAAACTCAGTTGCGGTGTTACAGTCCATTGTGCGCACCATCCTGGCACGCTACAGGCAGAACTCTACACAGGATAAATCGGGTACTCAAGCAAAAATTGGCCAGCTTCTGGCAATATTTCGACCCCGGGCAAAGAATTGCCAACCATTCGACATCCCGGGGCCTTTCACAACAATGACCTATCGCAACTAGCGACGCTTTGGCGTCCAGGCCCAGATCATTTCAATCTCGATCGGCTGCTGGCCTTCGCTGTCGTGGATGGTCACCGGCACCGAGGTTTCGCCCTTCTCTTCGGTCAGCATACGCTCACGCTGCTCAGCGGTAAGGTACGCCTCCACCTTCATATCGCCTTTGGCACGGCGGGTGTATTCGGCATGCGCGGTTTTGATCACGGGCACCTTGTCATCCGGCACGTTCAGACCGACGAGAAAGCCCGTAGCGGATTCCGCCAACAACAGGGAAGCCACGGCATGTACGCCCTTGATGTGATTCTGGACCCTGCGCTTGTTCTTCAGGGAGATCATGCAACGTTCCTGATCGAGGGCTTCAATGCGAATGCCGGTGGTACCAGTGAACGGAACCGCCTTGCCGAAAAACAGCGACAAAGCCTTGGGCCGGGCAAATTCCGGCAACTGATTGATCTTGGCAACAATGCTTGCCAGTTTGTTGGCGGCGGCCATGGGGCATCTCCATTTATCTTAAAAGAAGGATGCGGACAATACCCCATTCGTCGAAGGATTGGAACGATCGGCCAATGACGGTCACACTGTCTCTGGCTATACTCTTCCGCATCGTGAATATCGGATTCAACACCAGAAAAGGAACCGCCATATGAGTGACCTGAAAACCCGCTTTGACGAAGCCGTCAACTACATCCAGAACGCCGAGGGCGACTTCAAACCCTCCAACGAACTCAAGCTGGAGTTCTATGCCCTCTACAAGCAGGCCACCGAAGGTGATGTCAGTGGCAAACGCCCGGGCATGATGGATTTTGTCGGCCGCGCCAAGTACGACGCCTGGGAAAAGGTCAAGGGCACCTCCTCCGAGGAAGCCATGCAGAAGTACATCGATAAGCTGGAATCCCTGAAGTAACCCGTAGTCCAGCTTGATCGGGAGCAGCCGCCGCACCGACGGTTCTGCTCCCACTCAATTTCCCTCGCAAAAGTTTTGCGGCGGTCAAACGATTGTCATAAGATGCGCGCATCATAAGAACAACAATTCACACGGAAGACGCATCATGGATATCACCGAGGCGCTGGAACAGTCGCAGCCCGGGCTTGTCAGTCGAGTGACTGGCGCCATCCGCAAACATCAGCTTAACCACCGCGCAGAGCAAACCTATCTCCACTGGATTTCCCGGTTCGTGCTTTTCCACGACCTGAAAAATCCGGAAACGCTGCAACCCGGCGACCGGCAATTATTCCTGGCTTACCTGAGCGAACGCCTGGAAGTGTCACGGGCACGCCTCAATCAGGCCAAACAGGCGCTGGCGTTCTTCTACGAAGATGTGTTGGGCAGAACTGAGCCCGAGGGCATTGTTGCCGCCTGAACCCTCGCGGCAGACGAATTATCGTTCCGTCGTTGTGGTATTGAACGCGCCGTAGTTCCGATTGGTCGGTGGGCGGATAATGTAGTTGTCGCCGTGGGTTTGCCCGGGAATGGACTTGGGGTTGCTGAAGCGGAATTCCACCGGAATTTCGCTTCGCCCGAGATCCGTGCGTGGATCACGGGGCTGAAGGGCAAGGGGATCCAGGTAGAAATCCTCGTCCGTTCGCGGCTGCACGGGCACGCCAGCCGCCGGCGCTTCCAGGCCACCTTCGATCACGGTATTGGCCAGAGACTCTTCTTCCATGGAGTTGAACGGAATGGTTTCCAGCGTTGAACGCTCTTCATAGTTGAAGGCGCCACCCTCGACGGTTTCTTCGCCGGTTTGGGCCCACACCAGAGGTGACAACGCCACCACCAGCACGGTCGCGCCGATCATAGTCCTTTTTGTATCGAATCCGCCCATAACGACTGCCTTTTTATGTCATGCCGAGCCTGACCATTATTTGAACAAATACATCTCAGGCTGACAATTTTTGATCAGTCTATCGCCAAAAACGACAAAAAACCCGGTCAGTCGCCAGTTTTGTGACACTCCTCACTTGTCGGGCGTTAGCGGTTCATAATGAATGTTGGTGATCACAACGTGATTCCAGCCATCCGGTGTTCGCACCCCCACCTCGTCGTCAATCCGTTTGCCCAAAAGCGCACGCGCCATGGGAGAGTCGATGCTCAGGTAACCGCGAGACAGATCGAACTCATCCGGCCCAACCAGCCGGTAAGTGCTTTCGTCGCCGCCTTCGTTTTCGATGGTCACCCAGGCGCCAAAAAACACTTTGCCCCGGTCATCAGGCAGACGATCCACCACCGTCAGCTCATCAAGCCGCTTGGTCAGGAAGCGCACGCGTCGATCAATTTCCCGCAACTGTTTCTTGCCATAGATGTACTCGGCGTTCTCTGAGCGATCGCCCTGAGCGGCTGCTTCCCGCACCGCCTGCGTCACTTCCGGACGCTTCTCCTTCCAGAGAAAACGCAATTCCTCACGAAGAGCCTGCTCGCCCTCCGCGGTTATGTAGCGGGTTCTGGCCATAGAAAAACCACCGTGTAGACATAAAAAAACCCCGTAAAAACGGGGTAAGGCTAGCGCTGTGCTGGAGGGAGAAGCAAGCGGAGTTTCCGCTGGCTTCCTTAGCTACACCTTCCATTTTCCACAGAACAGGTTACACAGTGGTGGCGGCCGAATTACGTTTTGGTCAGGGCCAGATTAGGTTGCGCACTCTAGACGCAGGCGTTAGCGTTCAATTAACTGAATTTCCGATTTAACGTCCAAGCACGGGATACCAGAATGAACACCAAAAAGCTTCTCAACACGGCCCTCAATGGTCTCGACAGTATCGGCTATCGGCTTGACCAATACGGCATCACCGGCAAGCTGAACCGTCATAACCTGGCGGCGTTTATCATGCTGGAACAGAAACATCTGGAAGGTGAGTGGGACAGCATCCAGGCCAAATTCGATCGTCGCCGCTCACAGGTAGACACGCTGCTGAAGCCAGTGATCAGCCGCGTAAATCAGTTCCGCGGCGCATCCAGCAACTGATCAAACGCCCCTGAGCTCCCCCGGGGAGCTCTGTTCTCCGGCTTCCGAAGCGGAATTGGTCTGGGTGTCTTTCAGACGTTTCCGGTTCGGCGAGTAGGCGGGCAACCGAATGGTGACCATCAGCCCCGGATAATCTTCCCCTGGGTGATGATCGCTCAATGAGATAACACCCTGGTGGATCTCCGCGACCGCGCTGACAAGGCTGAGCCCAAGGCCGTTGCCGGGCAATGACCGGCTTTTGCCAACCCGGTAGAAGCGCTGGAACACCTGGTCTTTTTCGTCATCGGGGATACCGATGCCACTGTCCCCAACCTCGAAAATCGCGTCGTTGCCATCCTTGCGTACGTTTACCCGGATCTCGCCTTGTTCCGGGGTGTACTTGATAGCGTTATCAATCAGGTTACTGACCATCTGGAACAGCAGGTCCCGATCGCCCTCGATCACCACATGATCTTCCAGGGACTGCTCGAACTGCTGCTCTTTGTCTTCCGCCAACGCTTCATACAGCTCACACGCATCGCTAACCAGCTCTCCCAGGGGTACCTGCTGCATGTCCGCTGTATTGCCACGGGTTTCCAAACGCGCGATCCGAAGCAGGGCATTGAAGGTGGCCAACAACTGGTCCGCCTCTGCCACGGCCTTGCCGGCCTGCTCCCGGGCCTCGTCGTTGTCTACCGACATAAGGGTGTTTTCAAGCTGATTGCGCAGCCGGGTCAGCGGGGTTCTTAAATCGTGGGCGATGCTGTCGGACACATGCCGGATACCTTCCATCAGGTAAACAATGCGATCCAGCATCTGGTTCAGGTTTTCCGCCAGCTGGTCGAAGTCGTCGTCGGTACCTCGGGTTGGTATACGCAGGGACAGATGCCCATTCATGATGCGCCGGGAAGTGTTGTTGATGACTTCAATGCGCCGCGTGGTGCTCCGGCTCATCAGGAACCCGCCTAACAGCGCCAGCGCCAGGGTAATGCCCATCCCCCAGTTAATGGCGGTTTCGATCACCCGTTTCAGGTTAGTGAGCTCGTCCACATCACGGCCCACCAACAGGCGCAGGCCACCCTGCACTTCGAAAATGCGAGCCCGTGCGAGTCGCTCCGGACCATTCCAGCCCACTGACGGATTCAGGGTGAAATTGATCCAGCCGCTGTCAGAGCGAGAACCCTTGGGCCAGTTTTCGATGTTACCGGCGAGCTTGACGAAGTCGTCCGTCGTCAACAGATAGATGGATTTGGCGTTGGGGTCGCGGGCAACACGCTCGCGGATGATGGAAATAAGGCCATTGATACCGCTGCCACGGTATTGCTCCGCGAGGCCGGCAATCTCGGCCTCGATGGTCTCATCGGTCTGGGCAGTCATGAACCCTGCCGTGCGCCAGTAGATAAACGCCAGCAGCAAAAAAACCGAGGTGGCGAACACCACCATGTACAGCAGGGCTAACTGGAACGATGAGGTTCTGAGCTGGCTAAGCAGTTTCACGCAACATGTACCCTGCACCCCGTATGGTCTGCAGCAAGGGGGTCTCGAATTCCTTGTCGATCTTCGCCCTCAGACGGCTGATGTGTACGTCGATGACGTTGGTCTGGGGGTCGAAATGATAGTCCCATACTTTTTCGAGCAACATGGTACGAGTGACCACCTGCCCGGCATTTCGCATGAGATATTCCAGCAGACGGAACTCCCGGGGCTGAACATCAATGTTGTGCCCGGCCCGCTTAACGGTTCTGGCAAGCAGGTCCATTTCCAGATCTGCCACCCGCAGCACGGTCTCGGTTTCCGCAGACTGGCGATTACGGCGCACCAGGGATTCGATACGGGCCAGCAGCTCGGTGAAAGAGAACGGTTTGGTCAGATAGTCATCGCCACCACCACGCAGGCCTTCCACCCGGTCATCCACATCGCCCAGGGCGCTAAGGATCAACACTGGAACCTGGTTGCCAGTGGCACGCACCGTTTTGATGATCGACAGGCCGTCCATACCTGGCAACATGCGGTCCACAATCATGATGTCGTAGTCTTCGCTGGCGGCCATCATCATGCCTTCCTTGCCATCCGCCGCGTGGTCCACGACAAAATCAGACTCTTTCAGCCCTTTAACAAGGTAGTTTGCCACGTCCTGATCGTCTTCAATTACCAGTGCTTTCACCGGTTTTCCTCCCGATAGCGGATTACATTAACAGCTAGGGTACGAAGAACATCCGTTGCCGACCAGTTACGATCTTGTAAGAGGGTGTCGCCAATGGCGACGGTCACGACATACCCCGAACCAGCCTAGTCTCGACACCGTATAGCCCGCAAGGCAATATTCCACGTTCATCCAACCACCATAGCCCAGGCGGTCCAGCGCTGCGAAAACATTCCGAAAGTTAATCTCACCCGCGCCGTGCTCCTGCATTTCACCTCGGCAAACAGCATGGAGACATTCATAGCGAGCCTGCTACTTGCGCTTGATGGCCGACGAAGAACCCAACAATGCCCCGTTGAGATGCTCCAGTTCCAGCAACAAACCACTGTGATCCACATCGCTGTGCCCGTTGGCGATCAGGCTTTGATACTCATTATGCACCTGCTGCGACAGCGGCAGGGTCAGACCCTCGGAACGGGCCTCATCCAGAATCATCCGCAGGTCCTTCAACTGAATTCGCGCCGGTGCACCGGGCGAAAAGTCCCGGTCAATCATCCGCTGACCGTGCAACTCCAGAATCCGACTGCCCGCAAAACCGCCCATCAGCGCCTCCCGAACAGCGGCAGGATCAGCCCCACCCTTCGCTGCCAGCAACAACGCCTCTGACACCGCGCCAATGGTAATCCCCACGATCGCCTGATTCGCCAGCTTCGCCAGTTGCCCCGCCCCTACCGGACCAATGGGAGTGCATCTCCCCAGAGCCTCAAAAACTGGCCGCACCCGCTCAACGTCTGCGCCAGAGCCACCAGCCATAATACTCAGCGTTGCCTGCTCAGCGCCAACAGTGCCGCCGGACACAGGCGCATCCACATACCCGGCCCCCTGCTCCTTAGCCAAGGCCGCATGGCGTCGCGCCAGCGACGGCTGAACCGAACTCATATCAATATAGACCGCCCCGGCCTTGAGCGCCGCGATACCGCGTTGGGCCACCATCACGTCATCCACCACATCGCCGTTCTCCAGCATGGTGATGACGATGTCGGCATCTCGAACCGCGTCTTCCGGTGTACCGGCAATGGTAGCTTCATCGGCAAAAGGCTCGCACTTACTCCCCGTCCGATTCCACAACGTCATTGGATAACCCGCATCCAACAAATTCCGAACCATGGGCGCACCCATGAGGCCAACACCAAGGAAGGCTATATGAAACCGATTTTCAGTCATTTGTTCTTACCCAAGGTTTGTTTTAAAAGAGTATACAAACAAAAACGCCACCAACCCCGCAAAGGGTGGTGGCGTTCTGACAAACCCCAAGTCAACTAAGGGTTAAGCCGCCTCTTCTTCCGTTGTCATATGCAGACGAATCTTCTTCATGGCGTTTTTCTCCAACTGACGAATACGCTCAGCGGAAACACCATATCGGTCAGCCAGCTCATGCAGTGTCGACTTGCTATCCGACAACCAGCGCTCACGAAGGATATCCTGGCTACGCTCATCCAACTGCCCCAGCGCCGCCATCAGACGACCATTGGAATCGTCCGTCCAGTCTGATTGCTCCAACTGCGTGGCCGGATTGCTGCGCTTGTCTTCCAGATAATACGCCGGCGCCTGATAAGCATTGTCGTCGTCATCATCCTGGGGGCCATCGAACGCCGTATCGTGGGAAGCCAGACGGCCTTCCATCTCCCGCACAACCTTGGGCTCAACCCCAAGATCACTGGCCACGGCATTAACCTCATCATGGCTCAACCACGCCAGACGCTTCTTCTGGCTGCGCAGGTTGAAGAACAACTTACGCTGCGCCTTGGTGGTCGCCACTTTCACGATGCGCCAGTTGCGCAGGATAAACTCGTGAATCTCGGCCTTGATCCAGTGCACTGCAAAGGACACCAGGCGAACACCGTATTCCGGATTGAAACGCTTGACCGCCTTCATCAGGCCTACGTTACCTTCCTGGATCAAATCTGCCTGGGACAGCCCATAACCCGCATAGCTGCGGGCAATGTGGATCACGAAGCGCAGATGCGAAAGAACCAACTCACGCGCGGCTTCCACATCACCATCGTAATGCAGTCGCTCGGCGAGCTTGCGCTCTTCCTCGACAGACAGTACCGGAATGCGGCTGGCCGCCTGGATATAGGACTCAAGGTTGGCACCCGGAACCAGTCTGTCGATGATCTGTAAACTCGTACCCATGTCTTATCCTCCGAACATGACGACCGATAAATATAGCAACTCTAATTCAGCCCGCCAAGCACTCTGCAAATAACCCAAATTTCCATCTAAACCGTTTCAAATCAACAAACTGGAAATCTGGCTGCCTTCGAATTCTATCTTCAAGCTACGCCGAAACCTGCATTGGCTTCAATACGGTATTTCCGAGATCGGAGATCATCCGCCGGCAATTTCCCCCGGCTCAATGTCATCCAGATGGCGCTTGACGGCAACCCAGGCGCCTAACCAGCCTAACAGCATGGCTGCAATTATCAACGCCAGCGCGCCATCGACGCTCAGCCCGCTCAGGGAAAACTCACTGCGGTACAACCCGGCTAGGCGCTCCACTGGGCCACTGAGCCACCAGAGCGACACCTGGAGCAGGATAAAAGCCACAATGCCACCGCCCAGGCCAAACCAGGCCCCGGTATAGAGGAACGGCCGGCGCACGAAAGCGTCGGTGCCACCCACCAACTTTGCCACCAGAATTTCGTCGCGGCGATTTTCAATCGCAAGGCGAACGGTATTGCCAATCACCAGCACCACGGCGGCCGCCAACAACAGCGCCAGCGCCCAGACGGCACGGCCCAACAGGTCGGTCATCGCGTTCAGACGCTGCAACCAGCCGAGATCCACCTGTACCCGGTCAACACCGTCCAGCCCTTCAATAACCTTCAGCAGCATTTCCACGCCGTCAGCGGTGCGGGAACCTTCACTGGGTGTGACCAGCAGAGTATGGGGAAGCGGGTTTCCGTCCAGGTAATCGAGGGCGTCTTCAAGGCCGGAAGAAGCGCGGAACTCTTCCAGCGCAGTCTCACGGTCGATCAGCTCGACTTCCGCCACCCGGCTGTCATCAGCCACCTCGGCTTTCAATGACCGGGCATCTTCAATAGAAACGGCGTCACTCAGATAGGCCGTCACCCTTGCCGAGCTTTCCCAGCCGGCACTGACGCCTTCCAGACTGGCCAGCAACAGCATGAGCGCCACTGGCAGCGCCAGTGCCACGCCCATCACCGTCCAGGTCATCATGCTCGCCACTGGTGAGTGCCAAAGACGCTGCGCGCTGTCCCGGGCCACCTTACGATGATGATTCAGGTAACTTTCGGCCTGCTGGCGCCAGGGAGAACGGGCACTTTTGGCGCCCCGGGCAGGCTGCCGTCGGGGATCGTTAGCCATGAAGCCCCCCTTTTGCGCCAACGCCTGTCACCAGCCGACCATGATCGAGAGTCAACGTACGGCGACCGAGATCGTTAATCAGTGCAATGTCGTGGGTAGCAATCAACACCGTGACCCCGACCTGACTGAATTCCGCAAACAGCCGCATGATATCGGCAGACAATTCCGGGTCCAGGTTACCGGTGGGCTCATCCGCCAACAGTACCGGGGGCTTGTTCACCACGGCACGGGCAATGCCCACCCGCTGCTGCTCACCCCCGGATAGCTGCATCGGGTTCATCTTTTCCTTGCTCAACAACCCCACCTTGTCCAGAGCGGCCCGCACGCGGCGACCGATATCCCGGGCCGGGGTGCCCATCACCTCCAAAGGCATGGCGACGTTGTCGAACACGGTGCGATCAAACAATAACTGGTGATTCTGGAACACCACACCTATGTGCCGGCGGATGTACGGCACCTGACGGCGCGGCAGGGTATTGAGCACCTGCCCGCCCACAATCACCTCGCCGGCGCTGGGGCGCTCCATCACCATAATCAGCTTTAGCAGCGTACTTTTGCCAGCACCGGAATGGCCCGTAAGAAACGCCAACTCACCACGCTCCAGGCCGAAATTGACCTGACGCAACGCGGTATGGTCGCTGTCATAACGTTTGGTGACCTGGCGGAACTCGATCATTGAAGGTTACTTATCCGAGCTTTCATCAAACAGCGCATCCACAAAGGTGCGGGCATCGAAGCTGCGCAGGTCATCCACCTGCTCCCCCACACCAATGTAACGGATGGGTAGCTGCAACTGCCGGGCGATGGCAAACACAATACCACCCTTGGCCGTGCCGTCCAGCTTGGTCAGGGTAATGCCGCTGACCCCCACCGCCTGCTGGAACACCTGGGCCTGACTCAAAGCATTCTGGCCGGTGCCGGCGTCCAGAACCAGCATGACTTCGTGGGGCGCGGACTCATCCAGCTTCTTCATGACCCGCACAACCTTCTCCAGCTCGCTCATCAGGTTGTCTTTGTTCTGAAGGCGGCCGGCGGTGTCCGCAATCACCACATCCACACCACGGGACTGCGCAGACTGAACAGCATCAAAGATGACGGATGCGCTGTCGGCGCCGGTATGCTGGGCCACGACGGGAACGTCATTACGCTCGCCCCACACCTGCAACTGCTCAACCGCCGCGGCACGGAAGGTATCCCCCGCCGCCAGCATCACCGACTTGCCGTCCCGCTGAAAAAGCTTGGTGAGCTTACCGATCGTAGTGGTTTTACCAACACCGTTCACACCCACCATCAGGATGACGTAGGGCTTTTTGCCCGCATCAATTTCCAGGGGCTTTGTCACATCCGCCAGCAGGCCATGGAGCTCATCCCTCAGGGCCTTGCGCAGGGCTTCGCCGTCCTTGAGCTGGTTGCGCTCCAGTTTGTCGGTGAGCGACTCAATGATTTCCGACGTGGCGGTCACACCCACATCCGCCATCAGCAAGGTGGTCTCGATTTCCTCGAGCAGATCCTCGTCTACCTTTTTGCCGATGGAAAACAGATCCGCAAAACCACCGGTCAGATTGGCACGGGTTTTACCCAACCCATTGCGAATACGCTCGAAAACACTGACCTGAGGTGCTTCCGGCTCTGGTTCAGGCTCCGGCGTTGTCGGGGTTTCAGCGGGCGCTTCCTCATCAGCAGGCTTTTCAGGTGCTTCCGCGACCGGCGCGCTATCGGGCTCGGACTTAGGCTCCGCCTTCTCCTCCGACCCGGATTTCGGGGTAGCACCTTCCGGAGCCTCCGGCTTCTTCTGGGGCACCGGCTTTGGCCGGGGTACACGCTGACGGTTTGCCGCCACATCCAGAACAAACACAAGGACAAGAAGGGCCAGAAGGCCGATAGCAATCCACTCTGCCGTCATAGTCATACCATTGATCGTCGATTCGCGGGATACAAGAAAGGCGGTATTCTAGCAGACTGACCGGCCTAAGTGATGGCCGCAGGTGACTCGCCCCATAAACCTTCGTAACATGGCGCAACCTGCACCGGCAGGCGCACCAAACCATGCTCGAGAGGCCTCATCCCCATGGCGCGCACCCAGAAACCCAGTCCAGCCAGCAACGGCGGCGAACTCCGCATCATCGGCGGCGATTGGCGCAGCCGCAAACTGCGCTTCCCCGAAGCCGGCGGCGTACGCCCTACACCGGCACGCACCCGCGAAACCCTCTTTAACTGGCTGACGCACCACCTGCCCGGTAGCCGCTGCCTCGACCTCTTCGCCGGCTCCGGCGCCCTCGGCCTCGAAGCCCTCTCCCGCGGCGCCGGCACAACCGTCTTCGTCGACCACACCCCGGAACTGGCCCAGGCCCTGCGCAGCAACCTGCGGCTATTGAAGTCGGACAAGGGAGAAGTGGTCTGCCAGAACATCGACACCTACCTGGCCCAGCCACCGGCCAAACCGTTCGACATCCTGTTCATGGACCCGCCATTCCGCCAGGGCTGGCTGGAAAAACTTTTCCCCATGATTGCAGATAATGGGTGGGTAAAACCGGGAGGCTGGATCTACGCAGAACACGAAAGCGAGATGTCGACACCCACAGCACCCGCCAACTGGATACCACACAGACAAAAAACAGCAGGCCAGGTGACCTACTGTTTATTCAGAGTGAAGGAATCAGCAGACTAAAAGGGCGATCACGGCGAAGGCCGAAGAGAATAAGCCCGCAAATGCGCCGCAAAGTCCTCAAGGTAGCGAATACCGCTGGCCTCCGCCTCCCGGCACCACTCCATCAGCGCATGCAACTTCTCCTGCGGCTTCAAACCACGGCGACGCCACAACTCCTGCAACTCATTACTCTTCTCATAAATCTGCCGCAGCACCGCATTGCTCTCCAGAGCAATTTCCAGGTGCTCCTTCTCCTTCGGCTTGATCAACGTCACCTCACGGGACAGCAACCGCTTCAGACTGCGATAACGCGGACGAATCTCCTCATCCATCACCGCCTTCTGCTGACGCAACACCGGCTCCATCACCCGCTTACGATACTGACGCATAATATCGAACCGGCTGTTGGTAATGGCCTGAACCGTCTCGACATCCACTTCCTGCTTACCAGGTACATAATGTGCGATCGGCTTGAAGCCCTTGGGATTCGCCAACCGGAAGAACTGGAACAGACGAATATAGCCCCAGCCAATATCCACTTCATACCAGCGGCGGGACAGCTTGGAGGAATTGGGGTAGGTGTGGTGATTATTGTGCAGCTCTTCGCCGCCAATCAGGATGCCCCAGGGCGAAATGTTGCGGGCATTATCGCTGCACTCGAAATTGCGATACCCCATAAAGTGCCCGATGCCATTGACCACGCCAGCCGCCCATACCGGAATCCACATCATCTGAACCGCCCAGATCCAGATACCGTGAACACCGAACAGCAGCAGATCAATCACCGCCATCAGTTGAATGCCCAGCAGTTTATAGCGGCTATACACGTTGTTCTCTACCCAGTCTTCCGGGGTGCGCTGGCCATAACGCTCCAGAGTTTCTGGCGTACCGGCCTCGTCGTACAGTTCGGCACCTTCAAGCAGCACCTTGCGGATACCCAGGACCACCGGGCTGTGAGGGTCTTCCTCGGTTTCGCACTTGGCGTGATGTTTACGGTGAATCGCCGTCCACTGCTTGGTGTTCTGGGCCGTGGTCAGCCACAGCCAGAAGCGGAAAAAATGCGCCAGCACCGGATGAAGATCCAGCGAGTTGTGGGCAGAATGACGATGCAGGTAAAGCGTAACGCTGATAATTGTGATGTGGGTAAGCCCCAGCGCAACCAGAATCAGCTGCATCACCGAAAGGTCCAGAAGACCGTTGTACCACATAGAGTTTTCCTCGTTCGAAATCCGGGTCCGGCACTGCCCGACAAACCGTATTGAGCCACTTTAGCGTACAGTTGTTAGCCCGAACAACCGCATTTGGATGCGAATTTGTTACCGATTACACTTATCCGTTACCGCCCGTGCCGCTGGAGTATATCCCTTTGCCTGAATTGCCCGAAGTAGAAACCACCCGACGCGGCATCGCCCCCTATTGTGAAAACCGGACCATCACTCAGGTAACCGTGCGCGACGGGCGCCTGCGCTGGCCCGTGCCGGGCAACCTCGCGGAACTGATCGAAGGCTCTGTCATCCACACCGTGGACCGCCGGGCCAAATACCTGCTGATTGGCGTAAGCTCGGCCACCGTTGCCGGAACATTGATCGTGCACCTGGGCATGTCCGGCAGCCTGCGGGTGATCACCGATCAGAGTGAGCCCCTACTTCATGACCACGTGGAACTGACACTCGACAACGGCATTCGCCTGCGCTTCAACGACCCCCGCCGCTTTGGTTGCTGGCTCTGGTCCGAAACACCGGACCAGCATCCACTGATCGCCAGCCTGGGGCCGGAACCCCTGGCACCGGAATTCAACGGGCGCCTGCTCTATCGACTCTCGCGGGGCAAGAAGACACCGGTAAAATCCTTCATCATGGACAACCATGTGGTGGTGGGCGTGGGCAACATCTATGCAAACGAAGCCCTGTTCAAGGCCGGCATCCACCCCCGTCGCGCCGCCGGCCGCATCAGCCTGGACCGCTACAACCGCCTGGTGGAAGCCATCCGCGAAACGCTCAGTGCGGCCATTCTCATGGGTGGAACCACCCTGCGGGACTTTGTGAACAGCGACGGCAAACCGGGCTATTTTGCCCAGTCGCTGCTGGTGTATGGCCGCAATGGCGAGTCCTGCCGCGAGTGCGGCCATCCGCTGAAGGAAATCCGGATGAACCAGCGCTCGACGGTTTACTGCGGAAAATGCCAGCGCTGAACGGCGGCCAGACAACTAATGAAACAGAAAAATCGTTTGAAAATACGCAAATATGATTCATAGTTAACAGAGTATCCATAATCGTAAGCTACACTGTGCGGTATATGTATCGTCAGCCATCCAAGGCAGGGCGACCATCGGCCAGATCAGAACGCCGACAAGCTAAGGTAAGCTCAGGAGAAACAAGAAATGACCGGTAAGATTTCCCACATCGTTATTACAGCCGTAGCGGTTTGCCTGCTGGCTTTTTCCTCCGTCGGCCACGCTCAAGCCATCGACGAAGAGCCTACAGCACTGGCAATGACAGGCGATGCGCTGTTTGTTCGCCCGGCCCTGTTTGCCACCACCATCGTGGGAAGCGTGGTTTACCTTGTATCCCTGCCGTTCTCCGCACTGGGCGGTAACGCAGCGGAAGCCGGCGAAGTCCTGGTTGTTGGCCCGGCCAAAGCCACCTTTGTTCGCTGCCTCGGTTGTACTCGCACCGGCAGGAAACAACAGCCCATTGAACAAAGCGGTAACTGATCCGTAAAAACCCGCCTTGCCAATTTGCGCATTCTTCGGCAGCCTGACGTTTAACCAACTTCAGGCTGTTTTTGTTTATGGTGAACTGGCACTCCCTTGAGACGGTGTTCCTGGATATGGACGGAACACTGCTCGACCTGCATTTCGACAACCATTTCTGGCTCGAGCACCTGCCCAGGCGTTACGCCGAGTACAACAATCTCAGCCCGGAAGAAGCCCGTGACACTATCATTCCGATGATCATGGCCGAACGTGGTTCTTTGAACTGGTACTGCACCGACTACTGGAGCGACCGGCTGGACATGGACATCACCGGGCTCAAGGCCGAAGTGGGCGAACGCATTGGCTACCGCCCGCATGTGACGGATTTTCTCGATGCCGTCCGTGATACCGGTTTGCGCTCCGTGATTGTCACCAACTGCCATCCGGACCCGCTCAGTTTGAAGCTTCAGCGCACCGGCCTGGACAGCCGGGTGGACAACATCATCTCGAGCCACCAGCTGGGCAAACCCAAGGAAGATCCCGCCTTCTGGCAGGACCTCGCCGGGCTGGAAGCCTATCAGGCCGCCGCAACATTGATGGTGGACGACAGCTTCCCGGTACTGGAAAGCGCCCGCACCGCTGGCATCGCCCAGTGCCTTGCCATTCTGGCACCAGACAGCAGGCAGCCCGCCCGCGACCGGCACCCCGACATCCCCTCGATTCATCATTTTGATGAAATCCTGCCGGCACTGCGTCAGCGCCAACCCCTGCCATCCGGCCAGTGAGCCAGCTATACTATGCGTATACGCTCATCAGGTGAGGAGACATGACGGCAACCACCACTGACGACACCCGCGTAAGACTCGACAAATGGCTGTGGGCAGCACGCTTCTACAAAACCCGCAACCTCGCCAAGCAAGCCATCGAAGGGGGCAAGGTTCACTACAACAGCCAGCGAACCAAACCCGGAAAACTGGTGGAGCCCGGCGCCAAAGTGACCCTGCGGCTGGGCTGGCAGGAATGCATTGTGGTGGTGGACGACATCAGTGACCGGCGCCGGGGCGCCCCCGAAGCCCAGAAGCTCTATCACGAAACCGACGACAGCGTGAAACGCCGGGAAGAACTCTCGTGGCAGCGCAAAACCATGCAGGCGGCGCAGCTACCCCCGGCCAGACGGCCTTCCAAGAAAGACCGACGGGATATACAACGCTTCCGGGAACAGAACGGGCTCTAGCATTCCTGTTTCCCGCCCCAATGATTACCGTTTCCGACTTTAACGCTCAGGAGAAATACCAATGGCATCCCGGGACCAGTTCCAGCGATTTATTTTTGAAGACAGCCAGGTCCGGGGAGCCTGGGTGAAATTGAACGACAGCTATAGTGAAATTGGCAACCAGGCTCCCTACCCCGCGTCCGTGCGGCGCATGCTGGGGGAATCCCTGGTGGCCAGCGTGCTGATGAGCAGCACCCTCAAGTTTGAAGGCACCCTATCCCTGCAAGCCCAGGGCGACGGCCCGCTGCGCACACTGATGGCGGAGTGCAGCCATGATCGTTTCATCCGCGGCCTGGCCCGCTACGACGAACACGCCGTGACCGAGGACTCCCTGAATGCGCTGCTGGGCGAGGGCCGCATGGCCATCACCATCTCCCCGGACAAAGGCCAGCGTTACCAGGGCGTGGTGCCCCGGGAAGAGGAAAGCCTGGCCGGCTGCCTGGAAGAATACTTCGAACGCTCCGAGCAGATCCCCACCAGCTTTTTCCTGTTTGCCGATGAAAACTGCAGCGCCGGCCTGATGCTGCAGAAACTGCCCGGCGACACCGAACAGGATTCCGACCTGTGGGATCGCCTTAACCACCTGGCCAGCACCGTCGAAGCCGAAGAACTACTGACCCTGGACAGCGAAACCGTGCTCCATCGCCTGTTCAACGAAGAAACTGTGCGCCTGTTCGATGCCGAGCCCGTCGCCTTCCGTTGCAGCTGCTCGCGGGAGCGAACGCTGGGCGCCCTGGAATCCATCGGCAAGGAGGAGTGCTACAGTATCCTCGACGAGCAGGGTTCCATCGAAATGGACTGCCAGTTCTGTCATCAACACTATCGCTTCGATAGAAATGATATTGATCACCTTTTCACCGGCCATACGTTACACTGAACACCCGGCTGAACGGCCCGGAAGCCAGTCGTAGAGCGGTTTCCGGGGCAGTCGTTTTTTACCGGCGTCTCTGGCATAATAGCGCGCCTGAATTGACCCGATTGCTCAGATTTCCGTCAATTTTTAGGGGGGACGGCCTGAGTAATCACGATCACATCCCGAGGGCGAGGTCGAAGTGAGTAACACTTATAATGATCTGAGTGCAGCACAACTGGTTGAGCTGGCACTGGAAAGACGCGAAGGCCAACTGGCCGCAAATGGTTCCCTGGTGGTCAAAACCGGTGAACGTACAGGCCGGTCCCCGAAAGACCGCTACATCGTCGAAGAGCCCAGTACCTCTGACGATATCCATTGGGGCCCCATCAACCGCCCGTTCGATGCGGACAAGTTTGATGCCCTCTGGGATCGCGTTGAAGCCTACATCGCCGAGAAAGACAGCTTTGTAAGCCAGGTACACGTTGGCTCCGACCCGGAACACTACCTGCCGGTGCGCATGACCACCGAAACCGCCTGGCAGAACCTCTTCGGCCAAAATCTGTTTATTCGCCCTGACAGCTTCAACCCGGCCGACAAGCAGGAGTGGCAGATCCTCAACGCCGCCAATTTTGAGTGCGTGCCCGAGCGCGATGGCACCAACAGCAACGGCTGCGTGATCATCAACTTTGCCAAGCGCAAGGTACTGCTGGCAGGCATGCACTACGCCGGCGAAATGAAAAAGGCGATGTTCTCCGTACAGAACTTCCTGCTGCCGGAAAAAGACGTGCTGCCCATGCACTGCTCCGCCAACGTTGGCGAAGACGGCGAAACCTGCCTGTTCTTTGGCCTTTCCGGCACCGGCAAGACCACCCTCTCCGCCGACCCTGATCGCTTCCTGATCGGCGACGACGAGCATGGCTGGGGCCCCGGCACCGTATTCAACATTGAAGGCGGCTGCTACGCCAAGTGCATCGACCTGAGCCAGAAGAACGAACCTATTATCTGGGACGCCATCCGCTTCGGTGCTATCGTTGAAAACGTCACCATCGACCCGGAAACCCGCGAACCGGACTACACCGACGTCTCCCTCACCGAAAACTCCCGCTGCGCCTACCCGCTGGAGCACGTTGAGAAACGCGTTATTGAGAACCGCGCCGGCGAGCCGTCACACATCGTCTTCCTGACCTGCGACATGACTGGCGTACTGCCGCCCGTGTCCATCCTCAGCAAGGAAGCCGCGGCCTACCACTTCCTGAGTGGCTACACCGCGCTGGTGGGCTCCACCGAAATGGGCTCTTCGTCCAAGCTGAAAGCCACTTTCTCCACCTGCTTCGGCGCGCCGTTTTTCCCGCGCCCGGCCGGCGTCTACGCCGAGCTGCTGATGAAGCGCATGGATGAGTTTGGCAGCAAGGTCTTCCTGGTGAACACTGGCTGGACCGGCGGCCCCTACGGCGTGGGCGAGCGTTTCAGTATCCCCACCACCCGTGGCATCATCGCCGCCATCCAGAATGGCGACCTGGACGATGCCGAAACCGAGCACCTGCCCACCCTGAACGTGGACGTGCCGGTTGACGTACCGGGCGTAGACAACAACCTGCTGAACCCGCGCAACACCTGGGCCAGCAAGGAAGACTACGACGCCAAGGCGGCCGAGCTGATTGGCCAGTTCGTGGAAAACTTCAAGAAGTTTGATGTTTCCGACGCCATCGTGGAGGCCGGGCCGAAAGTATAAGCCCGCCTTTACTGAAAAAGCGCCCTGTTCTATGAGCACGGCGCTTTTTTTTGTGCCCGGACAACCAACCTGCTGCGAAACGACGGCCTCGATATTACATGGCGGCAGGGTGAGGCGTAGGCTAAGCTGTTGTTTACCTTGATCGTTGGCGCACGAACACACTGCAATTGGATGACATAATAAAGCGGTCATATTTTCGGCATCACTGAGGCGCCGGTCTAACTGCTGTTAATCGGAAGAGTTCATGTCAGACGAAGCTGCGAAATTAGATTTTGCCGAGGATTACTGGCGGCGCTTCTGGGATTTTCGAAAGATTGAAGCGGCCTACGTTAGTCAGGTTCCCTATGACTGGAGTCATGAAGAGTTTGCCTTACTTCGTGATGCGGAACGGTGTTACGCGAGCAAGGCTTATTATGCATGTCTGGTCCTTGCCCAGTCAGTCATCGAGATTCATTTACGCCGTATTCATGGTCTTAAGGGGCAAGCTGCCAAGCTTTTCCAAAGAGCCGGCATAAAATCTGAGCTGGATTGGCTCAACAAGATTCGCAATGACATATTGCATGGTAACCCCAATAGCATAGTCTCTTACGGTATCACTGAGGAAGAGGAAAGCCTTTTGGAGCAATACTGTAAAAGAGCGATACATTTGATGCATGGAATCCCAGTGAGCCTTTACATGGAAGCCTCTGAGGAATCCGAATAACAAGTGACTATGGTTTCAGCCCCCAATTTCTACCCCAATCCGTGGCGTTACTTTACTTCAAAATTAAAGAGGAAATTCAAATCTTGGAATGTCGTAGTTGTCGAACGGAACTTAACGAGAATGCTGTTCGCTGTTCTGCTTGTCAATCCTGGCAGAACTGGAGGTCTTACACTGAGGTGGTGGCGCTTATTCTTGGGTTAGTCATATCTCTCAGTGCACTTTACGGCGGTGTTATACATCCTATTTACAAAGAGTTGGCGCTGAAATCTCCAGACATTACTGTTCAGATTATCGACTCCAAAACGAATAAGGTTTCTGTGATGGTGGCCAACAAGGGCGATGCTCCTGCGGGTATCAAGCAAATATATTTTCACCTCCCGGCCCATGACGCTGACAACGACTGGTATGTCCCTGTTGGCAAAAAGGACTGGGGTACTCTCTTAGAAGTTAATGAAGTCTCGGTTCTCCATCTGGAAGACAGTGACCGATTGTTACCAGTAGTGGCAGATGAAGACCATGAAGGTCTGGAGGATATGCCAAGAACCGACTGTAATTTGGTGCTCGAGTACACTTCTTTCCAGAATGATAAATTTTTGGAACTCGATAAGAAATACGATTGTTATGCGGCTTCTATGATTCCGGGAGCGGTGAAGAGTAAGAAATTTAACTAAATCTGTGAGTTGAAGATCGTATAACCTGTAAATTAAACCGATGTTTCTGCGCTTTCGCTCCAAACTGCGGCTTATTTTGACGTCATGAACCAGCACGGAGAATTTTATGCTCGAATTGAGACCCAACTGCGAGTGCTGTGACAAGGATTTACCGCCGAACTCCCTTGAGGCTGTCATTTGCACATTTGAATGCACATTCTGCAAATCCTGCGCATCTGGCGTTTTGGCTAATCAGTGTCCCAACTGCGGTGGTAATTTTTCGCCCCGCCCCATTCGCCCGGCATCACTGCTGGGTAAATATCCAGCGTCAACGCAACGTGTGGTCAAGGCTGGTGGTTGCACCCCCTAGCCCGCCTACCTTTGAGCCAAGGAAGATCCTGGTATCTCCGTTAGTTGCCAGACATCCGACTCAACCGTTCCTGCAACGGCCCCACCACCGCATCCAGAAATTGCCGCACTCGCGGTGACAGCAAACGGCTGTGCGGAAACACGAACTGCACCGGCAACGCCGGGGCATTGTATTCCGCCAACACGGGTACCAAAGTGCCGCGCTTAAAATCCTCCTGCGCCTGGTAGCCCAACACCCGGCATATGCCCAGGCCATCCCGGGCGGCGGCGAGTTCGGTGTCAATCTGGTTGGCGCTGACTACGGGATGAATGCGCTGCTCCCACAGCTCTCCCTCTACCTGAAATTGCCACACCTCGCCGGCAGGCGTGAACCCCACGGTCGGCCAGTCTGATAGCTGCTCGGGATGACTGGGCAGGCCGCGCTGTTCGATGAGCTCAGGGCTCGCACAGAGTACATAGGGCGTACTGCCGACCTGTCTCGCCACCAGTGAGCTGTCAGCCAGGTGACCAATGCGCAGGGCCAGGTCAAAACCTTCCTCTATCACATCGACGATGCGGTCGAGCAGGACCAGTTCCGCGCTCATGGCCGGGTTCTGTTTCAGCCATTGGTTCAGTAATGGTGCGATGTGCAGACGGCCAAACGTTACAGGCGCAGTGATCGTCAGCTTGCCAGCGGGGTCGGCGCGCCGGCTGTCCAGTTGGAACTCTGCGGTCTGGATGTCCGCCAGAATACGGCGGCAGTGATCGAGGTATTCGCGCCCCTCATCAGTAAGCGCGATACGGCGGGTGCTGCGATTGAGCAAGCGAACACCAAGGTGCTGCTCCAGACTGGCGAGGGTTCGCACGACAGCGGCCGGGGATCGGTCCAGTTTGTCAGCGGCTGCGGAGAGGCTGCCCTGATCCACAATGGCGACAAAGGTACTCATGGCTTTGAGTTTGTCCATCGGCGGGCACCGTCACAGCGTGTGGCAGGGATTTGTGCAAAAACCTGAACAATCCTAACAGGTGGACGGCATTTATTGAATCCGCGTTGAGGCGTTTACTGGTGGCACAACGTCATTCATTCGGAGTCCGTCATGAAACAACCTCAGCCGATTCGTCAGTACGATCACGTCGGTATCCGGGTCAGCGACCGCCAACAGGCCGTGGCCTTCTATGAACAACTCGGGTTTCAGGAGGTACGCCGCTTCGACAAGTACGAAGCCAATGAAATGGAAACGCCAGACGGCGTGCGCATCAACCTGATCTTCAACGCTACGCGTTTGCCTCACGGCCGGAACGTGTTGCTGGATGAGCCGGTCAAGCTACCCGGTGTAACCCATCCCGCCTTCGTGGTCGATGATCTTTACGCACTGAAAGACTGGCTTGATCGGGCAGGCATTGCCATTACCGAAGGCATTCATCGTCTCGGCCCACGCCGGATCACGCTGTTTATCCGTGATCCCGACAGGAACGTACTGGAGTTCAACCAGTTATTGCCTGAATCAGGGCCCGCCAGCACACCCACCAGCAACAACCATTAACGCTCAGGAGGCACATGCCATGAAACTATACGATCTGGAATTGTCCGGTAACTGCTACAAAGTTCGTCTGTTTGCTGCATTAGCAGGCATTGATCTGGAACTGGAACCGGTGGATCTCCCGGGTGGCGATCACAAACAATCACCGTTTATCGCACTCAATCCCTGGGGCCAGGTGCCGGTATTGGCCGATGATGGCGTTGTTCTGCGCGACTCCCAGGCGATTCTGGTGTATCTGGCTCGCCAATACGGCGGCAACCAGTGGTGGCCAGACGGCGCAGCACAGCAGGGCGAAGTCATGCAGTGGCTGTCGACCGCCGCCAACGAGATTCACGCTGGCCCGAACGCCGCCCGTTTGATCGACAAGTTCGGGTACCCGCTGGACAAGGCGCGCGCACTGGAAGTCAGTGCTAAAGTTCTTCCGTTGATCGAGAAACATTTCAGCGAACATCCATGGCTGGCACTGGGCCGGCCCACCATTGCCGACTGTGCCGTGTTTCCTTACGTCGCAACGGGCTGGGAAGGTGGCGTAACACTCGAGCGATACCCAGCCATCCAGGCCTGGATCGACCGTATAAAATCGCTGCCTGGATACATCGGGATGCCAGGGATTAAATAAGGTTTAAGACTCCACGACGATAACAATAATCGCTATGCTTTGATCTGGGTGGCAGAACAATGCAATCTACGCAGATCCAGGCACTTAAATCGTCCTGTCTTGGAATGGAGTCTGTACATGCAGCCAAAAGACGTCGTGGAGCAGTTCATCGCCGATACCCGTGCTCATCGCTTTGATGAGGCAAAAGCGTGGCTGGTTGCCGACGGGTTTGAATATGTGGGGCCGAACATGCACTTCCTCAGTCCGGATGACATGTTGTCCTACCAGTTCGGTATGGCCGCCATCCAGAAAGACCTCGTCCTCCGGCAGCTCAGTGCCGACGGGGAGCACGTATTCGCGATTCTGGATTACCAGACCCACTTTGAACCGATTGGGGATGTGCGGCTGGCCGTCTGGTTCCGCGTGCGCAACGATAAGATCCAGACCGTTGAAGCCTTCTACAATGCAGCGGTGGTTGAGAACATGCTGGGAGGCAACCTGCCTTCCGCCAACTGAAAATGGTAGCTGCGCCAAAGCTACCTTCTAGGGACGGTAAAAATCATGCACAGAGTTTTGATGGCGTGTTTCATTTTTTCGGTAGCTGGATGCAGCAACAAGGCCGTTTACGACAACATCCAGCACAACAACCGACAGGAATGTAATACGGTTCCGCCGGCTCAGTACGAAGAGTGTATGGCGCGCTCCAACAAATCGTACGATGAGTACGAGAGGGAACGGGAAGCCGTCGTCGAGGGAGATTAGGGACATGAGAGAAACCGGAAAGATCAACTATGTTGAACTCCCTTCACGGGATCTTGACGTCACGAAACGGTTCTTTGCCAGCGCGTTTGGCTGGTCGTTTGTAGACTACGGGCCGGAATACGTTGCTATTGAGAATGCCGGGCTGGACGGTGGCTTCTTCAAATCGGATAAGGTCGCCACCACCAGCAACGGAAGTGCCCTGATAGTCCTCTACAGTACCGACCTGGAAGCCACTCTTGAAAAAGTGACGTCCTCGGGCGGTACCATCGTGCAGGACATTTTTTCATTTCCGGGCGGTCGCCGTTTTCATTTCTCGGACCCCAATGGCAATGAGTATGCCGTTTGGTCAGAGCCAGTGGTGTAAACAATCTTTAGGAGCCCCAAATGCCAAGGAAGACATTGCGCAATATCAGCTTGCTAGCACTTTTCACCCTCCCTGACCTGACGTTAGCCGGCCAGCCCACGGCTTCAGACTACCTCGGCAGCAAGCCTTTGCTTCTCGAAATCCGCTACTGTGAGTGTCGTGCCACCACACCTAACGGCGCCCCAGGCGATGTGCTGCCGGAGTTTCTGGATGATTCGAGGGTTCTGCGGGTGGGAGCAGTCACAACCGAACACAGTAACTTTGTTGCTTCGCGGGCACTCTCCATGGGATATGAGATCAGCCCGGTGGAAAAGCCCCCTGGTTCGTTTCAGCTCACCTATGCCAGTGAATACACAACCCGTGATGGCAGCCTCGCGGGCCAGGGGACGCTGGTACTGGAAGCAGGCCAATGGTTAAGTCTTTTCGAATCCCATCACCAAACTAAAGCCGGGGCGAAGCATGCCGGTGTTGCGATTCGGCTGGTGGATCAAAGCTCCTCCCAATAGCCCAATAGCCCAATAGCCCAATAGAGAGAAAAGCAGTCGATGATACGCATTCCTTTTCCCCAGGCACCGGACTACCCGGCAGTTGAACCTGGTTTCAATGGGCCAAAGGTGGCGGCGATTCACGGCCTTATGGGCCATGACCTTATGCGGAAACACCTGCTTCGCATGATGAGGGAGTCCGGTTACCACGACACAACGATGTACAGCCATTTGCATCCCACGAAAGCCATCGCGGACGATTTAAGCAAAGCAGCTGGCGCCAACCGCAGAATAGCCATCGTCGGCTATAGTCAGGGCGGTTTCGAGGCGATCAAGGTGGCACGTGAACTCGCCCGGCGTGACATCACAGTCGACCTGGTTGTGACCATTGCGGCAGGCGGCCTGGGCCGAACGTTGCCGGCCCAATGGGGATTCAACCCCCGCAAGGCGCCGGCCAACGTCTCCAGGTGCCTTAATTTTTTCTCAGAGAGCTACCGGCTTGGGTCCGATCAAAAGCCTGAGCGCAACCTGATGAAAGCCAGCCAATCAGGCCAGTACGTTGAGAATATTGTTTTCCCGAAGGACGAACACATATCCCACGTTCGATTGGTCATTTGCTACCCGGAATCGCGAGTGCATCCTACCGTCAGGGCCCGGTTGCTGGATCCGCTGCAAAATGAACTGGCGTCGTTGACCCGCCAGCATCATCTTTCCGGCAATGCTGAACGCGCCTCGAAGTAATCCGCCGATTTTACCTCTTCGTTCATGCTGGCGAGCCCCAGCTTTCGAAGCTCTGAGGTTTCCATCGCTTTTTTCATCAGCATCCGGCTATTACGCCCGGAGTTGGGGAACACGCTCTGCCCGGCTCGAAGTTCAAGTGTAACGCCACTTTCTGTTTCCGTCGGAAGATTCCGAAGGCGCTGATACAGGTCTTTGTGTTTGTCGTCTGCGGGGTTTTTCACGAGCAACACGAACGCACTGGTTGAATGGCGTGCCAGGTAGGTTCCTTCATCGACGGCTGTCCTCACGGTTCTGGCCAGGGCGGCTATTGCGTCTTCAGCTTGGTTGTCGGGAATCTCCCGATGGTTGGCAACCTCCAGGTAGAGCACAGCGAACTCGTGTTTGTCGGTTTCACTCCTTGCCAGTTCCTTGACCAGATGATTCGCCAGGCTGGCCCGGTTGGGCAGTCCTGTGGTCGAATCGTACAGTGCTTTGCGCTCGACACGCCGGGATTCCTCCAGCGCCTGGATTTCAGCGTTCCGGCGCTGCTTGACGTCATTGGCGGAGGCAAAAAGAGCGACCAGGATCAATACGCCACTGAACAGGGCCAGCGGGGCACCCAGCCAATCACCCGATAGCAGATTGTCTGCAGCGGGCATGGCGTTTTCAGGATAGATCATGGCAGCCATGCCCGTGTAGTGCATTCCACAGATAGCCACGCCCATGGCCAGGGCGGCGCCGAGCTGGAGGGCGGTTCCTTTGAGGCCTTGTACTGACTGCAAGCGGCGGCAAATGAACATGGCCACACCCGAGGCCCCGACCGCAATGACAACGGAAGCACTGAACAGAACCGGGTCGTAGCTCATCCCCGGCTCCATCTCCATGGCCGCCATGCCGACGTAATGCATGGACGTAATACCGCCGCCCATGAACAGGCTGCCGATAACGATCTGCAGCGGGCCCGCGCGGTCCTTGCCGATGATATGCAGGGCCAGTCCCGAAGCACCCACAGCGGCAACCCAGGAAATCAGGGTAATGGTGAGGTCGTAGCTCATTTCCATCGGCATCACATAGGCCTGCATGCCTACGAAATGCATGACCCAGACCCCGGTTCCCATCGTCAGAGCCCCGAGCGCCAGCCATAGCCTGGCTTTTGCCTGTTCGAGCGTTGCAAGCTGTGCGCCGAAGTAGAGCGCGCTGTACGATGCCAGTACCGCAACCACAAAGGAGGCGGCCACCAGGGTGTAATCGTAATATCCCGTCATTCTGAAACCCGTTTTTCTGGATGAACACTGTTCACGACCGGTTTCGCCAATGGCCAAACTGCCGTGAAATGAGAAATTCATCAGAGATACGGGGCTCTTGCGCTACCGTTTCATCGACAATGTGAATTTTCGTGAAATGTCTAACGGGGACAGCGGATTACCACTGCTCCCGGTCCTCCGCACTTTCCTCAGCTTCTACCTCGGCCTTGCGTTCCTGGATCTTTTTCATCTTTTCGTCAGAGATCTTCATACTGTTGGCGCTGTCCCGCAGCACGAAGAGGCTGCCGACCACCAGGGCCAGCGCGACTATGACAAAAACCCATCCGATAAGTGGCATGGCTTGGCTCCTTCATTGAACCCATTTACCTTATAGTGGACCACACGCCTTCAACCCGACAACCGGATTCCGGAAATTACGATGTCCTTCTCCAGAATTTACAATCAGGCAGCCGCCCGCAAAGGCGGCGAAGTCGAGCTACGCGCCATATTGCCCCGGGTTGCGGCGCCCGGTGAGCTTGAAGCCATGGCTGACGACCGCTACCTGTCCGAGGTTACACGCTGCGTCTTCAAGGCCGGTTTCGTGTGGCGAGTGATCGAGAACAAATGGCCGGGATTTGAAGATGCCTTCAAGGGGTTCGTGCCGCTGTACTGGCAGCAGGTTCCGCCAGAAGTGCTGGAGGATCTGGCACAGGATGAACGCATTGTGCGCAACATGCAGAAAATCCGAACGGTGCCGGACAACGCCCGGATGATTGTGGATGGCGCCCGTGAGCACGGTGGCTTTGGAGCCTTCCTGAGCCAATGGCCTTCGCACGATCAGATCGGCTTGTTGATGTGGTTCAAACGCCACGGCGCCCGCCTTGGCGGCAACACCGCCCAATATTTCCTGCGTCGGGTAGGCTGGGATGGGTTTATCCTGTCGTCGGATGTGGCCGCCGGGTTGTATCGGGAGGAACGGCTGGATGCCAGCCCCGGCAGCAAAAAGGCCTTGATGCAGGCACAGCAGGCCTTCAACGACTGGCATAAGGAAACTGGCCTGCCCTACAGCCACCTGTCGCGAATTCTGTCTTACTCAGTGGGAGATTAGATGCGTTCCGCCCTGTTAATGCTCGCCCTTTGGTTGATGACCTCCACGCTTTCTCTGGTCCACGCCAACCCGTTGCTTGAGGCGGTGAAAACCGTGGAACAGCGCCTGGACGCACGCGTGGGCATCGCCCTCTATGATTCCGGGACTGGAGAATCCTGGGACTATCACGGCGATGACCGTTTCCCCATCACAAGCACCTTCAAAACCCTGGCCTGTGCGGCGTTGCTGGCAAAGGTGGATAACGGCACTGTTGATCTGGATCGGCGAGTGATCTTCAGCAAGGACGATCTGGTGACCTATTCACCGGTCACTGAGACACGTGCAGAGGAAGAGGCAGGTATGAGTTTGCGGGAGCTGTGTGAAGCGACCATGGCCACCAGCGACAACACCGCCGCCAATCTGGTACTGGGGGCCATTGATGGCCCCGACGGCGTTACCGCGTATGCACGCGATCTGGGCGATACCGTTACGCGGCTGGACCGGACGGAAACCTCACTCAATGAGGCCACGCCGGGCGACCTGCGAGATACCACAAGTCCCAAGGCGATGGTCGCGAACCTCCGCAAATTGGTACTTGGTGAGGCGCTATCCAAAGGTTCCCGGGATACTCTGGTTACCTGGCTCAAAGGCAACCGTGTCAGTGACAACTTGCTCCGGGCAGCGATACCACCGGACTGGACAATCGGAGACCGCTCTGGAGCCGGCGGCCACGGCTCCCGTTCAATCACTGCCGTGCTGTGGCCACCCCATCGCCCGCCTCTGGTGATCGCGATCTATATAACGCAAACCGATGCGTGTTTTGATGAACGTAATGGCGCTATTAGAGACCTCGGGGGCGCTATTGTGAAGCACTTCTGATCGCCAGCAACAGCTGCCGGTCTGTCAGAATTCTTTACACACTGCCTTCAAGGTTGCGCTCAAAAATCATCGTGGCATCTGAATTCAAGGAGAATTTTTGACAGTGGCCCGCATGTTGCTTTTATCAGTGCAGATCAACACTGATGACCATTAAGGAAAGGCCACATGAGCATTATCAACCGTATCGCCACACTGGGCATCCTTGCCGCAGGCCTCGCATTCGCCGCTCCGGCAACCGCTAACCTGATCGAGAATGGCAGCTTCGAAAACCCCAACGTGACTACGGGCACCTGGCAGTTTTTTACATCTGACCAGGTCGCTGGCTGGACCGGCAGCAACATTGAAATCTGGGAGAGTGGCTTCAACAGCGTGAACGCTTATGACGGCAGCCAGTTTGCCGAGCTGAATGCCCACCCGGACATGGATGGCCCATTTGGCATCTACCAGACCATTGATACCACCATTGGCCAGCGTTATGACCTGAGCTTTGCTTACCGCGCTCGCCAGAACAACTCTGAAAGCTTCATGTTGTCCCTGATTTCCAATGGAAACAGTGCCGATTCGCTGCTGAATGATCATGTAACGAGTGGTTGGAGCATCTTCTCAGGAAGCTTCATTGCCAGCGCTCTGGAAACCACCATCAAGTTCACTTCCGTGAGCCCGGATGGCACCGTCGGCAACTTCCTCGACGACGTAAGAGTAACCGCACAGGTCCCTGAACCGGGCACGCTGGCGCTGATGGGGCTAGGTCTGCTCGGCCTGGGCTTTCGCCGTCGCCGCTAGTCGCTGGCTAAAAAAACGCTCGACCTCTAAAAGGGCCCCGTAATGATGATTGCGGGGCCCTTTTTGCCATCATCGCCTGCCAATGGCAGGATAAGCGCTTTCCGTTGTCATGCTGAAGGGCGCTATGAATCCCACCATTGAGCTTCTTAAATCACACCGTTCAATCCGCAAGTTCCAGAACCGCAGGATTCCCCGCGAGCTGTTCGAGGAACTGATCCGGGCTGGCCAGAGCGCCGCTACGTCCAGTCATGTGCAGGCTTACTCCATTATCCATGTGGTCGATCCGAACAACCGAGAGGCCCTTGCGGAGTTGAGTGGCGGCCAACGCTATGTGGCGGAAAGTTCAGATTTTCTGGTGTTCTGCGCAGACATGAAACGGGCCACGGATGCCGCGGAACGCGCAGGTGCCGAGGTAGTCCGCGGGATGACCGAGCAGTTGCTGGTGGCCAGCATCGATACTGCCCTGGTGGCCCAGAACGTTGCCACCGCAGCAGAATCGGCGGGGCTGGGCCTGTGTTATATCGGGGGCATACGTAACAACCCAGCGGAGGTGAGCGAGCTACTACGTCTGCCGGAGCATGTATATCCGGTGTTCGGTATGTGCCTGGGGTATCCGGACCAGGCACCCGAGGTGAAACCGAGACTGCCACTGGCGTCCATCCTCAAAGAGGATTATTACCAAAGCGAACGCGATCCGGAACTGGTGGCGGAATTCGACACCACCATGAACACCTATTACCAGGCCCGCACCGGGGGCACCAAGGACACCAACTGGTCGCAACAGCTGAAACCACTGTTTACATCCAAGTTGCGCCCCCACATGCGGGATTTCCTGCGCGGCAAGGGCTTCGAGATGAAGTAATCAGGATCGCCGGGAGACTTACCCCGGCGCACCTACCAGCGAGCGGTAGACATCCACCATCGCCAGGGTGACCGCTGTGCGGCTACGCACGGCCGCATCCCGGGTGGCGGTGAACTCCTGTTCCGCCGTCAGCACCTCGAAATAGCCGATAAACCCTTCTTCATAGCGAGCCCGGGCCAGTTCCACGGCGTGCTCGGCATTATTCATCGCCTGTTCCAGCCGCTCTTCCCGCTGTTGCGCTCGCTGATAACGCACCAGCCGCGTTTCTGCCTCTTCCAGGGCCTCCAGCACCGTTTGCTGGTAGCTGGCCAATGCCGCACGGCTATCGGCTCCTGCCGCCTCGATACGGGATTTGACCCGGTCGTGGTCCAGGAAAGTCCAGTCAATGCCCAGGGCAACGCGTCGGGTTTCCGCCGGACCGGTGAACAGATCGCTGGTGTCGCCGGCAACGGAACCGATTAGCCCGCTCAGGGTAAAGCGAGGGAACAAGTCAGCGGTGGCCACCCCAATGCGGGCGGTGGAGGCCGCCAGGCGTCGCTCAGCAGCGGCGATATCCGGGCGGCGGCGCAGAACTTCCCCCGGGCTATCCACGGGAATCGTCGGCAGGGTTTCCGGCAGCGCTCCACGAGGTGACAGCGTATCGACAAGCGCCATCGGCGGCTGGCCCGTCAGCACGGAAATGCGGTGCATGGCCCCTCGTATCCCCGCCTGCAGGGTGGGCAATTCGGCCCGGGTCCGTTCCAGTTGGGCACGGGCACGGACCTGATCAAACTCGGTACCACGCCCGGCCTTTACCCGGGCTTCCACGATGTCCAGTGACTGCTGCTGCAAAGCCACACTCTGCAGGGCAACCTGATACTGCTGCTGAAGGCCTCGCAGCTCAAAATAGCTGCTGGCCAACTGGCCCGCGATGGCTACCTGAACGGCACCGAGATCGGCACCGGCTGCCTCCAGTTCCGCCCTTTGGGCCTCCGTCGCACGGCGAAGGCGCCCGAACAGATCCAGCTCCCAACTGGCGGCAACGCCAGCCTGGTAACGCTGCACCCGTTCTGGCCCGGCACCGGGGGGAGATTGCTCAATATCCGCAAGATACTGTTCGGCGCCAGAGGCGCTGGCCGTGACGCTGGGCCATTGATCCCGCTCGGCGCCATACAGCAGGGCGGCCGCGCGCTCATAGCGAGCGACGGCGCCTTCCAGACTGAGGTTGGCGGCCAGGGCATCATCAATCAGGCGTGCCAGCAAAGGATCATCAAATCCCTGCCAGAAACGCTGCTGATCGGTTCCACCGGCAACCATGGTTCGCCCTTCCGAAAACGCATTCGGTTCCGGCGTCGTCGGGGCCTGGTAATCTGGGCCCACGGCGCATCCTGTTAACAGGGCCAGAGCCCCCGTCATGGTGATGACTTTAAGCATGGCTACCTCCTGGCAATGCGTCTTCGCTATCGCCGTCATCGGAAGACAGTGTGGATGTATGATGGCTCTTCAGCGGGTGGCTTCCAGAAAGCTTGCGCAGCGCCACGTAGAACACCGGAGTCAGGAACAGGCCAAACAGGGTGACCCCGATCATGCCGGCAAATACGGCCGTGCCCAGAGCCTCACGCACCTCGGCGCCCGCGCCGGTGGCCAGCACCAGGGGCACAACCGCAGCGGTAAAGGTGATGGAGGTCATGATGATGGGCCGCAGCCGCAACCGGCAGGCTTCCAGCGCCGCCTCCACAATGCTCCGCCCCTGAAGCTCCAGTTCGCGGGCAAATTCCACGATCAGGATGGCGTTCTTGCAGGCCAGGCCAATCAACACCACCAGACCCACCTGGACAAAGATATTGTTGTCCCCGTCGCTAAACCACACGCCGATCAATGCCGAGAGCATGCACATGGGCACGATGAGGATCACCGCCAACGGCAGGGTCCAGCTCTCATAAAGCGCTGCCAAAACCAGGAACACCAGCAGGATGGCAAGCGGGAACACCACCAGCGCGGCATTACCCTGGGTGGCCTGCTGATAGCTCAGGTCGGTCCATTCAAACGCCATTCCGGCAGGCAGCACCTGGTCCGCCAGCGCTGTCAGCGTATCCATGGCCTGGGCCGATGACAGCACCCTTGGGTCCGCCTCCCCGGCGATATCCGCTGCGGGGTAGCCGTTATAACGCAATACCGGGTCCGGTCCGAAGCTCTGGCGAATGTTCACCATCGAGCCGATCGGCACCATCTCGCCCTGGTCGTTACGGGTGCGCAGGCGGGCAATGTCCTCCACGCTGTCGCGGTAGGGGGCGTCTGCCTGGGCGATGACCTGCCAGGTACGGCCAAACCGGTTGAAGTCGTTGACATAGGTGGACCCCAGGTAGGTCTGCAGGGTGTCGAACACTTCAGTCAGGGGCACGCCCTGGGCCTTGGCCTTGAGCCGGTCCACTTCCGCATCCAGTTGCGGCACATTGGCCTGGTAACTGGTGATGGGATACCCCATGCCCGGTGTCTGGCTGATGGCCCCCTGGAACTGGTTCACCGCGTTCTGCAGGGCCCCGTAACCGAGATTCCCACGGTCCTCGATGAACAACTGATAGCCGGAGCCATTACCCAAGCCCAGGATCGGCGGTGGCATGAAGGAGAAGGCAAAGCCTTCTTTCAGCCCACTGATTCTCTGGTTGATCTGGGCGTTGATCTCCCCGGCACTGAGGCTGCGCTCGTCAAACGGTTTCAGGGGAAAGAACACCACACCGGTGTTGGAGGTGTTGGTGAACTGCAGTGCGTTCAGGCCGGGAAATGCCACGGCGTTGGCCACACCTTCGGTTTCCATGGCGATGTCGGTGACTTTCTGTAGCAATTGATCGGTACGCTCCAGGGAGGCCCCTTCCGGCAGTTTCACGCCCGCCATCAGATAGAGCTTGTCCTGGATGGGGATGAAGCCCGGCGGCACCGCCTTGAACATCAGCCCGGTACCCGTCAGCAACAGCGCGTATACCACAAACACCGCACCGCGCCGGCGCAGGGAGCTGGACACGCCACCCTGATACTTCTCGGCGCTGGCGTTGAAGAAGCGGTTAAAGGGCCGGAACAGCCAACCAAACAACGCGTCGATCACACGCTGCAGCCGATCCTTGGGGGCGCTGTGAGGTTTCAGCAGCATCGCCGCCAGCGCCGGCGACAGGGTCAGCGAATTGATGGTGGAAATTACCGTGGAAATGGCAATGGTCACCGCAAACTGCCGGTAGAACTGGCCGGTAACCCCGGAGAGGAACGCCATGGGAATGAACACGGCGCACAGCACCAGACCGATCGCAATGATAGGGCCAGAGACCTCCTTCATGGCCTGATGAGCCGCCGCCAGCGGTTTCAGGCCTTCCTCGATGTTACGTTCGACGTTCTCCACCACCACGATGGCGTCGTCCACCACGATACCGATCGCGAGCACCAGGCCGAACAGCGTCAGGGTATTGATGGAGTAGCCCAACAGGTACAGCGCGCCGAAGGTGCCAATGACCGACACTGGTACCGCCAGCAACGGGATAATCGACGCCCGCCACGTCTGCAGGAACAGCGTGACCACCAGTACCACCAGCAACACCGCCTCCAGAAGGGTGGCAATGACCGCCTTGATGGAATCGCTGACGAAGATCGTAGTATCGTAAACCGCCTCATACTCCACCCCTTGCGGGAAGCGGGCAGACAGTTCATCCATAGTGGCGATCACTTCGTCGCGGATCTCCAGGGCGTTGGCGCCCGGCGCCTGGAAAACACCCAGGGCCACCGCATCCTTGCCATCCAGTTGCGAGCGCAGGGTGTAGTCACCGGCCCCCATTTCCAACCGGGCCACGTCTTCCAGGCGCAGAATCTCGCCGTTGTCACCGCGCTTGAGCACGATGTCACCAAACTCTTCCACGGTTTCAAGTCGGCCACGGGCGTTGATCAGTGTCAGGAAGTCGCTGTCCGGCACCGGTTCCGCGCCAATCTGGCCGGCAGACACCTGTACGTTCTGCTCACGCATGGCGCGGACGACATCGCTCGCCGTCAGGCCACGGGCCGCAATACGGTCCGGGTCCAGCCAGGCGCGCATGGCGTAATCACCGCCACCGAATATCTGCGCGTCGCCAACACCCTGGATCCGGGCCAGCCGGTCGCGCACATGCAACCGCGCGTAATTACGCAGGTAGAGCGTATCGTAGGTGCCGCTCGGTGATGTCAGGTGCACCACCATCAGGAACGTGGGCGACTGCTTCTGGGTGGTCACGCCCTGCCGCCGCACCTCCTCCGGCAGCCGGGCCTGGGCCTGGCTGACACGGTTTTGCACCCGTACGGTGGCCTCCTCGGCGTCGGTGCCTGGCCGGAAGGTGACGGTCATCTGAAGAACGCCGTCCGAGCCCGCCACGGACTTGAAGTACATCATGTCTTCGACACCACTGATGGCTTCTTCCAGCGGTGTGGCCACGGTTTCGGCAATCTCCTTGGGGTTGGCGCCGGGGTAGACGGTGCGCACGACCACCGACGGAGGCACCACTTCCGGGTACTCGCTGACCGGCAGGTTCGGAATCGAAATCAACCCGATGGCAAAGATGATGATGGACAGCACCGCCGCAAATATCGGCCGGTCGACAAAGAATCGGGAGATATTCATTGCGCCAGCTCCTGGGCGACGGCAACGGCAACGGCGCCTTCTCCCTGGTCGGATTCTTTCATGGCAACCAGCTGCGGCTTGACTTGCATACCAGCGCCAAACACCTTCTGCACACCATTGATGATCACAAGATCGCCATGGTTGAGACCTTCACGGATCACCTGGAGATCATCCACCTGACGGCCAGTAGTGACCTGCCGGGGCGCAACCCGATCCTGTTCATCCACCACGTAGACGAAACGACGGTCCTGATCGGTCAGCACCGCCTTGCGGTTGACCAGCAGTGCCTGGTCCAGCTCGGCCACGGGCATTTCCACACGGGCAAACTGGCCGGGCTTGATCAGACCGTCCGGGTTGTTGAGCACGGCACGGTACTGCAGGGTGCCGGTCCCCGGATTCAGGTGATTGTCGACGAAATCCAGCTCGCCCTGGTACTGACGGCCATCCTCGCCACCCAGTGAAATGCGCACATCCCTGGGCTGACCATTGGCAAGCAGCTGCTGGCTACTAAACGCCGATTGCTCATCGGCCTCGAAATACACGTGCACCGGGTCTACCGAAACTACCGTGGTGAGCAGGCTCTGGTCGGCGTTCGCCAGGTTGCCCTGGGTCACCAGGGCCCTGCCAGTCCGTCCACTGACAGGTGCAGTTACACGGGTGTACTGCAGGTTCAGCTCGGCGGTATCCAGCGCGGCCTGGGCAGCCTGTACACGGGCCCGGGCGCTCATCAACGCGGTATTGCGCTGATCGTATTCCTCACGGGATATTGCCCGGCTTTCCAGCAGCGTCTTGGCCCGGCCGGCTTCACTTCTGGCCAGATCAAGCTGGCTGTTGGCCAGCGCCAGTTCGGCACTCGCCGCCTGCTTTTGGGCTTCGTACGGACGTGGATCTATCTGGAACAACAGCTCGCCGGCCTGCACCAGTTCGCCTTCCTCAAAGGCCACCTTGTCGATGTAGCCACTGACGCGGGGCCGCAAGTCCACCGTTTCCGGCGATGCCACACGGCCTGTGAATGATTCCCAGAGAGTGACCGGTTCCACGACCACTTCAGCCACATCCACCTCCGGCGGAGGCGGCATGCTTGCAGCTTCATCGCTTTGCGCCTCGCAGCCGGTCAATAAAACAGTGATCGCTACAGCCAGGCCCAGTAAACGGCCAGACCCTCTGAACGGTTTTGCAGTCAGACTTTCCATGGTTTCTCGCTCCGCTATCGGGTTCACCTTGTGGGCGTTCCCGTTTTTGCCAAGTAATCGGTTGGATCGCTTGTTAAGTCGCTTGGGGTAAAACGAATTCGACACGAAGCTTATTTCCTCAAGTTAACTTGAGGTCAATAACCTTGAATCGAGATGCTGGCTATGGGTGACATAGCGCCGGTTAATCGGATCGGGTAATGTTTACCCAACGGGAGCACAACAATATCCAGTGGAAGGCATAAAGCGGTATCGGGTTACTGCGGGAAGCTTGCCCGATTCTGCCGGCATGGTTTATGCCGGAGAGGCCGGGTTGCCAATTTCTGCGTGGTCATTGCCTGATCCTGCAGAAATTGCCTGAGAACCCGTACAGTTCAGGTTATGAAGGATTATACTGCCGCCAAAGGGAGACCCACCGATGACTGCCAACGTTCCTGAGATTTCCGGAAATCTCACGCTCAATCTGCAGCAACAGCTCGCCCGTGTCGCCAGTCAATGGACGACACACCAGGGCATTCAGGGTTCAGCCATTGATGGCTTGGAATTGATACGCTGCAACGAACCGTCCAGCTGCGGTTCCAGTGTCTATGAACCTTCATTGTGTTTCGTGATTCAGGGCACCAAGACCATCCAATTGGGTGACCGCGAGATCACCTACCAGCCCCTGTCCTATCTGGCCAGTTCAGTCCACCTGCCTGTACTGGGGCGAATTGTTGATGCCTCGGAGGAACACCCCTATCTGGCGGTAAAGCTCAAGGTAGACCCTCAGGAAGTGGCGGAGCTAGTGCTCGAACTGGGTGACAAGGCACCCCCGCTGCACCCGACCGAATCCTGCCCGGAGGTGCAATGCGGCCTGTGTATGTCGTCGATGGATGAACGGATGCAGAGCGCGCTCTACCGGCTGCTCAGCCTGCTGGATTCGCCCGGTGATATTCCTATTCTGGCACCCCTGGCTCGGCGGGAAATCATTTATCGCGCTCTGATTGGCGAGATGGGGTCACGAATGCGTAAGTTTGCGGCCGCTGATTCCCAGGCACACCGCATTTCCACGGTTATCTCGACGTTGAAGGATCATTACGCCGAACCGCTACGAATCAGTGAACTGGCGGAAGCGGCCAATATGAGCGAATCCACCCTGTACCATAGTTTCAAGCAGGTGACCCGGATGTCGCCACTGCAGTTCCAGAAGAAGCTGCGTCTGCATGAGGCCCGGCGCCTGATGCTGACCGAGGGGCTTGAGGCTGCCACCGCCAGCTATCGGGTGGGTTACGAAAGCCCTTCGCATTTCAGCCGCGAGTACAGCCGCCTGTTCGGTGCACCGCCCAGGGCCGACGTTACGCTTCTGCGTGGCGAACACCGGACCGCAGAGCCAGTTTGACCCCTCACACTCAGGCGTAGAACAGCAGTGGCACAAACGCTACCAGTACCAGTGAAATGCCCATGGCAATCAGTGGCATGATGATACGCTCGTGGCGCTGGTAGAAGGTGCCCTCTTCCTGCTGTGCTGCCAGCACTTCCGCTTCCCCGACAACCTGCCTCGTCAACAGGTGGTTTAGCGCCACCGGCGGGCTCAGGTAACCCAGCTCGAAGGCGACCAGGGTCACCATCCAGAAGTGAATCGGGTGTATGCCACTGCTGTAGGCGATGGTGGCCACGGTGGCGGTCACCAGGATAACGGCGCCGAAGGCGTCCATGATCATGCCCAACACCACCAGGATCAGCACCATCAGCAGCATGGCAGACCAGGCACTGTCGAATGCCTGGGGGAAGGTTCCCATAATATGGGAGCGTTCGATCACCCCGCCGATACTGACCGACAGACCCAGCAGCAGCAACAGCGCGCCGATTTCCGCCGTGGTGTCGTTGGTGGCCGAGCGCAAGCTGCGTTCCAGGCCCTGGTGATTGATCTCGCCACTGGCCCGGCCTTTGCGGTTTTTCAGGCTGACATGTTCGTACAGCAGGATGGCCAGCATGATCACCGGTAACAGCCGAGGGGCAGAGAATTCATCCATCTGCACATCCAGTGCAAAACGGTACAGCAGTACCACCGCAGCGATGACCAGCGCATAAGGGATCAGATGCTTCAACGCTGACATCATGGGTGGAAAGGCCGTGGAGGCCGGAGCCAGATTGAACTTGCTCTGACGGTTCACCGTGAGGGCCACCACCGTGAACATGGTCGCGGTGAGCACGAACACCCATATACCCCAACCAAACAACTCGTCGGTGGTGACTTCCCGGTTCAGGTAGGCAATGACCACCACCAGCAGACAGGGCCTCAGGACCACGCCCATGGACCCGGACATGGCGGTTGCCGCCAGGGCCAGATGACGGCGGGCGCCGGCAGCGCGTAGTTCGCTGTAAATAACCGCGCCGGCCGCAATGACAAAGATCCCGGACGCGCCAGTGTAGGCAGTGGGCACCGCAGCCACCAGCACCGCTACAACAGCAAGCATTTCAGGTGGCATGCGCCAGGGCCGGAAGACATTGAACACCAGGGTGGCCAGGCGCGTCTGCTTCAGCATCATGCCTACCCACACGTACAGCCCGACGTTCAGGAACATGTCGGAGAGCTCCATCATTTTGCCCAGATAGATACCGATACCGGAGGCGTGACCAATCAGCGCAAAGTAAGTCCCCGAGATAAGGCACATGACGGTATAGAGAGGCACCGCCAGGAAGGCTTTGTTCAGATCACCGCCTTCCCTCAGGTCATCCGGCACCCTGACGAGCCGATACAGGCTGGTGAGCGTCAATGCGGCAAAACCGGTAATCCACAGGTTATGGAGCAACAGCTCATCGGACGACATGGTGGTGTCGGCGCCAAAACTGGACTGGCGGAAGATCACGCTGGACCCCAGGAGCATGGCATTGGCGACGGTCTGCAGCGTGTGGGAAACCATGTAGTCCAGGCGGGTCTCCATGGCCCGCATGGCAATGTGGTGGCGAGTCAGGGTGGCGGTCACCGCGCACAGCATTACCAGGATCACCAGTATGTAGCGCTGGGACTCCAGGCCGAAGGCAATCAGGTCGGCCACAAACAGCTCCACTGCCCGGTAGGCTTTTACGCCGGGAGTAAGCTTGTCTTTGAGGTTCTCGTAACTCTGGTAGCTCTGGCGGCAATCCGCCACCGAACGTTCAATGGCCAGGCGAACTTCATCCGGGTCCTTTTCCGACTCTCCCAGCAGGGCCGCCATGGGATTGTCGGAGCCCTCTTTCGCCAACTCTTCCTGAACGGCGGCGTCGATGTCCACGTTCGGGTCACAGGTGGGTTGTACCGGGTCGACTCTCAGCTTGTAGTAGCCGCTCCACAATTGCTCGCCGCCACGCAGCATCTGATTGTGGATGTCGCTACTGGTGGAGAACAGCACCACCGACAGCAAAAGCAGACAAGCCGGCAGAGAGGACAACCACTCCAACCCATTACGTCGAAAACCACCCTGGGACATAACAGCTCACTCTGGGAACATTGATTTACAGCAGATCGTCCAGATCCATGGTTTCGACCGCTTCCTTCTCGTCGTCCCAGAAGGTACCCAGTTGCCCCATGGGCGTCCGGTGCCCGGTATTTTCCATCCACAGCCGATCGGAGATCGCCACAATCATGTCCGTGGCCATCGCATCGACAAAGACCCACTCCTCGTTCGCTGGTGTTTCCTCGATGGCCTGAGCGTGGCTACGGATCACATCGCGAAGGCGTTCTTCGTCACCTTTGTTCTGGGCCGCGATGGCGTGGAACACGTGGCTGATCCTGACACCGGCTTCCTCGCCCTGCGCGTCGGCAATTTCCAGCCGCTCAAAAGGATCCTCGCCCTCTGGCAGTGCGCCAGGAATCATTGCCCAGACCGTCGCACGCAGTGCCATGGGAGCCCCCCACCATTTGTCGTTTTCCAGACAACGGGTCGCGCGAGAAACCGTGGAGCCGATGTTCTTGGGGACGCCAATGGACGAGGTGGACTGAATTTCAGCGTTCAGGGCCTGCAAGCCCGACAACAAGCCCGCCATGTAGATGAACTCGCCCAGGTCGTCATCGAAATCAGGGCACTCACCTGCATCGGGTTTGCCATAGAAGGCGTTATGGTGCTTCCAGCCCCGGTGATAGCGTTTGGCGGCCAGGGAAAGCGCGCGCTTCTGGCGAATCATGGCGTCTTCCGCTTCTTCCGCGTCCATCGCACGCAGGGCGGCCAGACCATCCAGTTCGTGTTCCCGTGCCTGCTCCTCTGCACACCCGCCAGCCGAGAGGTACAGCATCACCGCCAGTTGGTCAGGTTCACTGGTAACCCGGCTAAAAGACATCAGCAGGGGCGCGGTGGCCTCACTCATGGCGCACCCCATGGCGAGGTCGTCACTTTCCAGTAGATAGGGCACGGTGTGATTGCGGGAAAAGCCCTGCATCACGTCGCCGGTGGTTTTATAGATCATGTTGTTGACGACACCACAACCACTCAAAACCACACTGGCAAGCACAGCGGCCATTGCACTACGGAAACGTGTATTGCCCCGATGAGCCTGACTGACAGGTTTCTGAATACTCGTCATAACGTTGTACCTTCTACTCTTCTGCGTTTTTGTTGTTCGGAGCGTTGGTTCAGAACCGGAGTGTCACCAGGCCAGGGCCGCACTCACAATCTGTTACGGTTTGTAACCGAATCGGCATTATCGCCGACAACTCCCTGTTTTTATGAGACACATCCCGCAAATGGAAACGGCGCTTCAAATGCATTTCAATTGCCGGTTTGCACATTGGCCCGCAAACCGCTATAGCTTTGATCAGCCGACGGCGTCGCATCCGTCGGCCAGTGACCAAAAACGACAAAAAGGAGTACCTGATGCGCAAACCTGAACTTGCCGCCGCCGTTGCGGATAAAACCGGACTGTCCCGGGACAAAGCCAGCGAAGTCATTACCGCTGTTACTGACCAGATTTCCGCCGCCGCGGCCCGTGGCGAAGACACCACTCTGATTGGCTTCGGCACCTTCAACATCCGCAGCCGTGAGGCTCGGGATGGCCGTAACCCTCAAACGGGTGCAACCATCAAGATACCCGCCAGCAAAACTGTCGGCTTCAAGGCAGGTAAGGCACTGAAAGACTCCATCCGTTAAAGCGATAACCGGGGCCCGCCCGGGCCCCTTTCATTGTCGGCTCAGGAGGCGCACTCGGAACGGGCACCGTCCACCCGGCAGCGAATCGCCTTCATCAGACTGATCGCACGCTCGTCGTAGACACCATCTTCCAGCAACGACAACCGCACCTTGCGCAGCATCTTGTCGTATTCGGCAACGTCTTCCTGTGGCGGATGCATCCAGATGTCGTCGGGGATACCGGCTTCGGCTTCGGCAATGATTTCATAGGCCTCGTCAATACGCTTGATGGCCTGGTCACGCACCATCTGGCCGGCGTCGTCCGGGAAGCGGTCGCGGTGGATGATCACCTGGAAGTTCATATAGGCCAGGGCGTACTTGAATACGCCACCGTTCGGGTTCACGCCCTTGTAGAGTTCCAGGGGCGAATAAGCAACCGCCGGAGCGTAGGCCAGGTCAACACTGCCGTTGTTGAATTTGCCAGCAAAGTTGGCGGAGTTGGAGCCCACTACAGATGCCCCTACGTGGCGCACCATGCGCACGGACGCGGTATCGAAATCCAGCGTGGCAATGCGCTTGCCCTGAAGTTTTTCCACTGAATCAATGGCCCGATCCCGGGTGTGGAGATACACCGCGCCACCGGGGAATACGCCAGCCACTTCGTAGTCACCGTCAATCAGGAACGGGCGTGCCTTTTCCTGGCTGAGGGTGTTGTACAGCAGCCGCATTTCCTCTTCACCGGGCACAGCGCCCATGGCTTCCAGGGTACCGGTAAACTTGTTGAATTCGCGGGCACGGGTACCGGTGAGCAAAACCGCATCGCACTGCCCGGCCTTGAAGTCCTCGGCCGCGACTTTCTCGTCGGTATAAGCACGCAGGTCCAGCTTGATACCTTCCTTAAGGGCTACCGGCTGGAAGGTTTTGGTAATGGCAAACAGGGGACCGTTGGCACCGACCGGATCAAACACACAGAAGCTTCGCTCCATGATGTCTGATTCCGCCTGGACGAACGGCGACAACGCAAGAGTGGCACACAGGGCTGCCACCGCAGTGGCCTTTCGCGGGAGGTTGACTGATTTCACGGGGATGACTCCTGAATTATTATTGTTGGGCGACGGCACATCCACATGTGCACAGGTCACCGCATTCCTTCGCCGAGACTATGCCGGCGATGGTAAGAATACGTTGGCACAGGTGCCTGTCTTCAAGGGCTCTGGGGCAAAAAGGTAAGGAACTGTGACGGGCTCGACAGAGGTTACGCAACCTCTGCCACACTTTGCCAACATGAAGCGATATGAAGGCGGGAGCTACAGGTCAGATTGAGACCACGCCTGCCGCCCATCGCACAGAGTCAGGCGAACAACGCCCGGGAGGGCCTTTCCTGGCAGCGGCACATGACGCCCAACAGAGCTGAGGCTGCTGTCGTTGGGAACCCAGGTGGCATCGGGGTCAAACACACAAAGGTCTGCAACCGCACCCTGCCGGAGCTCGGCAGAACGGCCAATCACTTCAGCCGGGCCACCAGTCAGCGAGCGGATCAGGCTAGCCATGTCCAGCTCGCCACGTTCGACCAGCAACAACCCCATAGACAGCGTGCTTTCGATGGTGGACAGGCCCGGTTCCGTCGCCGCCAAAGGCGCCTGTTTGGCAGCGGAATCGTGGGGCTGGTGCTGGCTGGTGATGGCGTCGATCACGCCATCCCGCACACCGCCGAGCAACGCCTGGCGGTCTTTTTCAGAGCGCAGTGGCGGTCGCACGTGATAGCGGCTGTCGAATCCTGACAGGGCGTCCTCGGTGAACATCAACTGGTGCATGGCCACATCGGCGGTCACTGCAATGCCACGTTTGCGGGCATCGGCCAGCATTTCCACGCTGCGGGCACAGGAAAGCTGGCCAAGGTGCAGTCGAACCCCGGTTTCCTCCGCCAACAACAGCATTTCCATGATCGCGGCGGTTTCCGCCACCTCCGGGATACCCAGCAGGCCCAACCGCGAAGCCACCAGGCCGTCGTGGGCGTAGCCGTCCGCTGCCAGCGCCTGGTTCTCGGGGCTGAACATCACCGTCAGGCCAAATGTCCGGGCATAGGCCATACAACGGCGCAACACTCTGGCATTTTTCACCGGGCGGGCTCCATTGCCCAGTGCGATACAGCCAGCACCCGCCAGGCCGGCCATGTCACTGAGCAGTTCGCCTTCCAGGCCACGGGTTATTGCGCCAACCGGCAATACCCGCACCGAAGAGCGCTTCGCGGCCACGTCCAGGATCAGGTTGGTCACCGCGCCGGAGTCATTGACCGGCGAGGTGTCCGGTGAGGCACACAGGGTTGTGAAGCCGCCATGAGCGGCGGCGAGGCTTTCCGAGGCAATATTGCCTTTCTGGCCGTTGCCCGGCTCACGCAGGTTGCAGCACAGATCCACAAATCCGGGTGTCAGGAGGCAGCCTGTGGCGTCGAAATCGTGGTCGGCGGGTTCCTTTTCGGCCGCTTCACCCAGGGCGGCGATTCGCCCGTCACGGACCAGAACGGTGGTTTCAGCATTGGTGTCGGCTAGGCGGCCACCGATAATCTTAAGGCTGCTCATCCCCGGGCCCTCCCCGCCAGTTTGCGACTGCGCTCGGCCATCTGACCTCCCATGGCCATGGACATCACCGCCATACGAATGGCGATACCGTTAGTGACCTGATTGAGGATCACGGATTGTGGCCCGTCGGCGACTGCGGACTCGATTTCCACACCCCGGTTGATCGGCCCCGGGTGCATGACGATGCATTCAGGATGGGCCAGCGCCAACTTCTCCTGATTCAGGCCGTAGAGCCGGTAAAACTCGCGTTCGCTGGGCAGCAGTGCACCCTCCATGCGCTCTTTCTGAAGGCGCAGCATGATCACCACGTCCAGATCCTTCATACCCCGGGTCATGTCATATTCCACAGTGCACCCCAGGCTCTCAACGTCCCTTGGTAGCAGGGTGGCGGGCGCAATAACGCGCACTTCAGCGGCGCCCAGTTCATTCAGGGCACGAATCTGGGAACGGGCCACCCTCGAGTGCAGCACATCACCGACAATCGCCACTTTCAGGCCTTCAAATCCGCCCTTGTGCTGGCGAATGGTGAGCATGTCCAGCATGGCCTGGGTTGGGTGGGCGTGGCGGCCGTCGCCGGCATTAATAATGGCAACTCCAGGGGTAACGCTCTCGGCGATAAAATGGGGGGCACCACTCTGGGAATGGCGCACCACGAACATATCGCTGGCCATGGCTTCCAGGTTCAGCAGTGTGTCCGACAAGGATTCGCCCTTGGACGTTGCGGACGTGTTGATGTCCAGATTGAGCACGTCGGCGGACAGCCGTTTGGCAGCCAGTTCGAAGGTGCTGCGGGTGCGGGTACTGGATTCGAAGAACAGGTTGACCACGGTGCGACCCCGCAGCAGTGGCACCTTCTTGATGCTGCGCTCCCCCACTTCGATAAACGAATCCGCGGTATCCAGGATTTCCGTCAGCAGCGCGCGGTTCAGACCGTCGAGGGTCAGGAAATGGCGTAACTGGCCGTCCGCGGTCAGCTGCAGGGAGGTTTGTGAGGGATCGGTTGCCGTCATGGGTCGCCTGTTGATGTTATGCGTTCGCTGATTAGTGGCCTGTTTCCTGGAGTTCTATGTGCAGTGGGTCCGGCCCGCGCAGTTTGACACGCTGATGCGACTGCAGGGCAAGCACCCGTCCGGTTACATCTGGCTGAACGGGCAGCTCCCGAGCGCCCAGATCCACCAACGTGGCGAGGATGATACTCGCCGGCCGGCCATAATCGAAGATTTCATTCATGGCCGCGCGAATGGTACGGCCGCTCATGATCACGTCATCGATCAGGATAATGTCTCGGTCTTCGGTGCTGAACGGCAGGCTGGAGGGCTTCACTTTCGGGTTCAGCCCTATGCGGCTGAAGTCGTCACGGTAGAAGGAAATATCCAGTTCCCCCCAGGGTTCCTGGAGACCCAAGCGTTTACTCATGACATCCGCCAGCCAGACACCACCGGTACGAATGCCAATGAGCGCCGGGGAGGTTACGCCCCGCTCTTCCAGTTTCTTGCGCAGGCCAGCTTCCAGGTCATCCAGCAGCCGGTCGATTTCAAGCAATGCAGTCATTTAAATCCCCATAGTCAGCAGCCCGGGCCCGGTCAGGACGAACGAGACTCCTGCTGGTGAAACCAGGTTTCCAGAATCAGAACGGCGGCGCGGTCATCGACGCCATCGCGACCGAAATCACGGCTGCCACCGGACGCCATTACATCGCCCTTGGCCTCAAAACTGGTGAGACGTTCGTCCACCATCTCAACCTCGACGTGAAAGCGACCATGCAGGCGTTTGCCAAATTTCCGCGCCCGTGCACACATGTCATTTTCAGTGTCATCCATGTTCAGGGGCAGGCCGACCAGCACCCGGTCCGGCTGCCATTCTTTCAACAGCCGACCAATCTGTTCCCAGTCGGGAACCCCATCACGGGCCGGCAGCATGGTCAGAGGCTTGCCAGTCCCCAGAATTTCCTGACCACTGGCCACACCGATCCGGCGGGTACCGAAATCAAACGCCATTACACGCCGGTTGCCAGCCTCAGGCATGGCCCACAAACTCACTGAGCTGGTTGAGATCAATGCCAATAAGCTTGAGCACGGCCTGATACCGGTCTTCCCAGGGTGTCCTGAACAGGATATCGGCGGTGGCGGGGCAGGTCAGCCAGGCGTTGCTGGAGAGCTCTTCTTCCAGCTGTCCCTCACTCCAGCCGGCATAGCCCAGGCACACCAGGTAATTCTTCGGCCCCCTGCCTGCACCAATGTCAGACAGCACGTCACGGGAGGTGGTCAGCAAGACGTCGTCAGCCACCTGCGCAGTGTTCTGCCAGCCTGCGTCCGGGGAATGCAGCACAAACCCGCGCTCGGGCTGAACCGGGCCGCCTCCGTATACTGGCACGTCGAGCTCGCCACCCTCCATGTCCAGCTGCTCCAGAATTTCCCCCAGGTGGATGTCCAGAGGGTGGTTCACCGTCAGCCCCAGGGCGCCTTCATCCGAATGCTCGCACAGATAGATCACTGCACCGTGGAAACGTGGGTCCTGCAAATAAGGAGACGCCACCAGAAACTGGTGCCGCAGACTGTGTGGAGAGTGTTTTGATGCTGTCATCCCGATGTCAGCCCCCGCCGTTCGAATACCCAGGTGCGGATAATTTCCAGTTCATCGACATTCTCGCGCATCTCATCCGGGAAAGGCGCGAAAGGTGCTGCCATTCTCACGATGCGTATTGCCGCATCATCAAGCACACTACTGCCGGATGATTCGAGTATAGCCAGTTCCTTTATTGTGCCATCCTCCCTCATGGAAACCAGCATCCGCAGAGTGCCATAGATTCCGGCTCGCCTGGCCTCGGTAGGATAGTTGATATTGCCGACACGGGTTACCTTGCTGACCCAGTTCTGAACGTACCAGGCGTTGGTCGATTTCAACGTCGAGGCCGCGGTTACCCGCATGACCCGGGGTTTCTTGGCGTAGGCCCTGCGCTGCTGATCAAACCGCGCCTCCAGACTGGCAATTTCCAGGCTGCGCTCCATCAGGCTTTTCTTTTCCTTCACCGGTAGCGGCTCTTCCGATGTTGGTTCCGCTGCCGAGGGCTCTGATACCTGGCGTTCATTCTGAGCCTGTGTCTGCACCACCGGCTGTTCCTGTTCTTGCCTGGGCTCAACGCGAGACGGAGGTTCCGGCTGAACCTCAGCGACCTCCGGCTGGCTGACGTCGGAAGGCTGCGGCGTGGTCATTTCCACCGGCTCATCCTCGGTACCACTGCCTTTCTGGCTGGTCTGAGCCAGGAAATCAGCCTCCTCCGGATCGGTTTCGTCGTCAAACTGGGAAAGTGTGATTTCCATGGTCTGAGCCGAGGAGCGCGGAGACTCGGGCGCAAAGGTAATACCCAGCACCACGATGGCGTGGAGCGCCAGCGCCATGAAGAGCGTGAACGAAAACCGATCAAAATCGCTGACCTGTACTGCCATTCCTGCTATTTACCCTCGGTTAGACCTGGCTGGAGGTCATTATTTCAGACGGCGCTCGATGGCATCCAGCAACTGGCTGGAAATATCGATGTCGTAGGCGGCATCCAGTTCCCGAATACAGGTGGGACTGGTGACATTGATTTCAGTGAGGTAGTCACCGATGACGTCGATGCCGACAAAAATGAGCCCTTTTTCCTTGAGCACTGGCGCCACGCGGTCACAGATCTCCCGATCGCGTACCGTGAGTTCACGACCCTCTCCTCGCCCGCCAGCGGCCAGGTTTCCACGATTTTCACCCTGCGAGGGGATACGCGCAAGCGCGTAGGGAATCGGCTCGCCGTCGATCAGCAGGATGCGTTTATCGCCCTGCTTGATCTCGGGTATGTATTTCTGCGCCATGGCCTGGTGGGCGCCATAGTTGGTCAGGGTTTCAATAATCACCCCAAGATTGTCGTCGTTTTCCTTGACCCGGAAGATGGAGCGCCCGCCCATACCGTCCACCGGTTTCATGATGACATCGCCATGCTCGGCGTAGAATTCCTTGAGTCGCTCAGCCGAGCGGGTAACGATCAACGGCGGCGTGCAGTCCTCAAACTGGGCGGCGAACAGCTTTTCGTTACAATCCCGCAGCGTGGAAGCCGGATTGACCACCAGGGCGCCCTGCTGCTCGGCAATTTCCAGAATGAACGTGGCCATCAGGAACTCCCGGTCCACCGGTGGGTCCTGACGCATCAGGATGACGTCAAGATCACCAAGCGCCCGGTCCTGGGCGCCACCGAAACCGAACCAGTCTTGTGGGTCCAGGTGTACGGTCAGGTCACGGGTTCGCGCCCTCGCCTGTCCGCCCTTGAGGTACAGGTCCGGTAGCTCCATGTACTCGATTTCCCAGCCCCGCTTCTGCGCCGCCAGCAACATGGCCAGAGAGCTGTCTTTCTTGAAATGGATCTTTTCGATGGGGTCCATCACGATGCCGAGTCGGACTGTCATATTGCCTCGCCAGGTAAAAGGTTGAAAACACGAACCGGTCTGCAGAGCGATCCTGGGAATAAGTGCTATGCTGTGGACACAGATGGTATTGTACCCGAGCCGCGAATGCATCCGGAGAAATCCCGTATCAATTACGTGACTTTCCGGGCAGAAGTACATTTGGTCACAAAGTTATACTTTTTATCCGGCCGCCAATACTCTATAAATGAGCGGGATTTATAGAACATCGTTAATGTTTGTGTTAAAAACCCCGGTTGAAAATAACGACAGTCGCTGAGCGCAAGGCAGTTGGACAATGGATGACAACTTCGAGAATCTGAAGATTATGGTGATCGACGACAGCAAGACCATTCGTCGCACCGCCGAAACCCTTCTTAAGAAAGTCGGTTGCGAAGTCATTACCGCAACGGATGGCTTTGACGCTCTGGCGAAAATCGCCGATTCCCAACCCAATATCATTTTCGTCGATATCATGATGCCCCGGTTGGACGGCTACCAGACCTGCGCACTGATCAAGAACAACTCCTCTTTCAAAAAGACGCCGGTCATCATGCTCTCCAGCAAAGACGGACTGTTCGACAAGGCCAAAGGCCGGATTGTCGGTTCAGACCAGTATCTGACCAAACCGTTCAGCAAGGACGAGCTTCTAAACACGATTCGCCAGTATGTTCCCCAGGCGGAACAATAAAACTGCTGCAGCAAAGAACTATTGAGGACACCATGGCCCGCATTCTGATTGTTGATGATTCCCCGACCGAGGTTAAGAAAATCTCGACCATTCTGGAAAAGCACAAGCACGAAGTGCTGACCGCTGACAACGGCGCCGACGGCGTTGCCAAGGCACGCGCTGAAACACCAGATCTGGTCCTGATGGACGTCGTCATGCCCGGCCTGAACGGCTTCCAGGCAACTCGTCAATTGACCCGCGCCCCGGAAACCGCTTCCATTCCGGTGGTGATTGTCACCACCAAGGATCAGGAAACAGACCGCGTATGGGGAACACGCCAGGGTGCAAAGGGTTACCTCGTCAAACCTGTCGTTGAAGACGATCTGATCAAAACAATCAATAGCCTGATTGCCTGATCCCCAACCGTGGAGTAAGCATGTCCGCCCAGGCCGCCCCTTTTGCCGTTCTGACGGATATCGCCCGACGCAGCCGTGCCATGGCTGCCGGTCTGCCGGAACAACAGGAAGCCGTTGAACTCTGGAACGGAATCGGATTTGTTCTGGCGGGTGAGCGTTACGTAGCGCCCATGGGTGAAGTCACTGAAATTCTCCATGTCCCCCGCTATACCCACATACCGGGGGTTCATCCGTTTATGATGGGCGCTGCCAACGTGCGTGGCCGCCTCCTGCCACTGGTCGACCTTGCCGGCTTTTTTGAAGTTCCCCGTTCTTCTCGCAGCACCCGCGAACGCAGGGTGCTGGTTGTCGAACAGGGGGACGTATTCAGTGGCCTGGTGGTCGACAGCGTCTCAGGCATGCAGTATTTCGCAGTGGACAGCTTCGTGGCATCGCCACAGGATGTGCCTGCAAGCGTTCAGCCGTTTGTGAATGGCGGCTACGAGCGTAACGAGGAAGTCTGGAAAGTGTTTTCCGCCGCCGAGCTTCTCGGTGACGAACGCTTCCTGGATGTAGCGCAATGGTAAGGGTGGTGACATTGGCAGGAACATCTTCCCGCCTGCCCAACGCCCGCAGAAACAAACTTGCCACTATTACGAAGAGGCCGGGAGCCAGAAAATGAAAAATAGAGCCGGAAGACTCAGTATGGGACAGGGAGGCAACAAACTGGTTGCCGGCCTGATTGCCGCGCTGATCGCATTGACCGTCCTGCTCGTTGCGGTGCTGTTCATTATCAATCGGGACAGCCAGAACGATCAGGAATACATCGCTCACTCAGCCGAACTGAGGGTGCTGTCTCAGGAAATCGCGAAAAACGCGACGGAAGCCGCCGGTGGTACCGCGTCAGCTTTCGACGCACTGCGACGTTCCCGTGACGAGTTCGAACGGTTGTGGGGCTATGTAGTTGACGGTAATCCGGAAACCGGCCTGCCCCCAAGCGAGGTTGCACAGGACAGCAACGTGCAGGCGACCTGGGAATCGGTTCGTGACAACGCCGACAGCATCCTGTCCACCCAGGACGCGGTACTCGGCCTCCACGAAGTGGCACGGACCCTGAACGAAACCATTCCGCAGTTGCAGGTGGAATACGACGACATCGTTCAGATCCTGCTGGATAACAACGCACCCGCTGAACAGATCGCACTGGCACAGCGCCAGTCCCTGCTGGCGGAACGGATTGTGCGCTCGGTTAACAACGTACTTTCCGGTGACGAAGACGCGGTTATCGCCGCTGACCGGTTTGGCCGCGACGCCAGCCTGTTTGGCCGGGTTCTAGACGGCCAGGTCAATGGCAACCCGGCCATGGGCATCTCCCAGGTAAACGATGAAGATGCCATCTACGGCCTGGAAGCCGTTGGCGAACTGTTTGAATTCGTTTCCCAGAACGTAGACGCCATCCTTGAAGCCTCTCCCGACCTCTTCAAGGTGCGTACTGCGGCCAGCGACATCTTCCAGAACTCACAGGTTCTGCTGGACGAACTGTCGGTTCTGTCCGAGAAATTCACCGGCCAGGCCGGATCCCGTTTCGTCAGCCCCACGCTGGCATTCATCATCCTGGCCGCGATGGTCGGTATCGTTGTGATGATCGGTGTGGTGCTCTACCGCGAAGCCCAGGAGCGTCTGGCAACGACCCAGGAACAGAACGAGCAGAACCAGAACGCGATCCTGCGACTGCTGGACGAACTGGCTGACCTGGCGGACGGTGACTTGACCACGGAGGCCACGGTTACCGAGGACTTTACCGGCGCCATCGCCGACTCCATCAACTACGCGATCGACCAGATGCGTGGACTGGTACAGGCGATCCGTGGTACTGCGGTACGGGTAGCGTCAGCCGCCCAGGAAACCCAGGCCACAGCAATGCACCTGGCGGATGCTTCCGAGCACCAGGCCCAGGAAATTGCCGGCGCCTCTGCCGCTGTGAACGAGATGGCCGTGTCCATCGACCAGGTATCTTCCAACGCGGCTGAATCCTCCGCGGTTGCGGAACGGTCGGTTGCGATCGCGAAGAAAGGCGCGGAAGTGGTACAGAACACCATCCGCGGCATGGACAACATCCGTGAGCAGATCCAGGAAACCTCCAAACGGATCAAGCGTCTGGGTGAATCTTCCCAGGAAATCGGTGACATCGTATCCCTGATCAACGACATCGCCGACCAAACCAACATCCTGTCCCTGAACGCCGCGATCCAGGCCTCCATGGCCGGTGACGCAGGCCGAGGCTTCGCGGTGGTTGCGGACGAAGTTCAGCGACTGGCGGAACGTTCCTCTGCAGCAACCAAGCAGATTGAGGCACTGGTTAAGACGATCCAGTCAGACACCAACGAAGCCGTTATCTCCATGGAACACACCACCGCCGAGGTGGTCCGTGGTGCACGTCTGGCACAGGACGCGGGTATTGCGCTCGAGGAAATCGAGAACGTATCCATGTCCCTGGCGGAATTGATCCAGAACATTTCCAACGCCGCCCGTCAGCAGTCGTCCTCTGCGGCGCACATTTCCAACACCATGAACGTCATCCAGGAAATCACCTCGCAGACGTCCTCCGGTACCAACGCGACCGCGAAGTCTATCGGTAACCTGGCAGAAATGGCGTCTGAACTGCGGTCCTCTGTTGCGGGCTTCACACTGCCCGAAGAAGAGTCGGCCGATCAGGAAGAAGAGGAAGACAGCGACGTACCGGTGGTGAGCTGACAACCGCTCCGAGGCTGCTGACAGTTTATGGCTGAAACACGCAACCATCTGTCACCTGCCGAAGGCATCTGGTCACTGCGCCGACTTCCCGATATGGACGAGGCGCAGTTCAACCAGTGGCAGACGCTGCTTGAACATCGTACCGGCATTACCCTGTCTTCCGGGCGCAAATCGTTTCTCGAGACCAACCTCGGGATTCGCATGCGGGAGATTGGTTGCAGTAGTTATCAGGCCTATTACGAGAAGATCGTATCCGGCCCGGACGCTGTCGTTGAATGGTCCACCCTGGTGGATCGTCTGACGGTTCAGGAAACCCGGTTCTTCCGGGATCCGGATGCCTTCCGGCTGGTGTCTGACTATGTGCTTACCCGGCCCCGGGAGACGCTGAAACGGCGCCCTCTGGAGGCCTGGAGTGTGGGATGTTCCACCGGCGAGGAACCCTACACGCTGGCCATGCTGCTGAATGAGAGTATGGAGGGGTTGTCGCTACAACCATTGTTTGGCGTTACCGGCTCCGATATCAGTAAACCGGCCATCGACAAGGCCCAGTCCGGCCTGTTCAGTGCCCGCAAGCTGATGGGAATGGATGACGCCATGAAAGCCCGGTATTTCCGGCCGGCGGAACGGAACAACGTCGAGATTATAGAAAGCATCCGGGAGCGGGTGTGTTTCACCAGACTGAATGTGCTGGATCTGAAACACGCTCCGATGCATGGAATGAATATTATCTTCTGCCAGAACCTGCTGATTTATTTCCGGCGCTGGCGCCGGCGGGAAATCGTGAAAAGGCTTGCAGAGCGGCTGGCGCCCGGGGGGTTGCTGGTCCTGGGCCAGGGAGAGTTGACCGACTGGCAGCCCCCTGGCTTACAGAGGGTACCCTCGGAACATGTGCTGGCGTGGATCAAACGCCAGACTGACGAAGAATAACCGGAGTGGTTATGGGCAATCACCATGACAGCATCGCCCTGGACTGGGTTCGGGGCGAAATACAGGACACGTTGACCCAGGGTCAGCACGCACTGGAAGCGTATGTCGAGAATCGTGACGACACCGCGCGCCTGCGCTTCTGCCTGAACTATCTCCACCAGGTTCACGGTACCCTGCAGATGGTCGAGCTTTACGGCGCGGCCCTGCTGACCGAGGAAATGGAGAAACTGACCCAGGCGGTCCTGAACGAAACCGTCGCCAGTGTGGACGATGCCGTCGATGTGCTGATGCAGGCCATCCTGCAACTGCCCCAGTATCTGGAGCACCTGGCCAGTAGCAAAGACGATTTCCCGATGGTGCTACTACCATTGCTGAACGATCTCCGTGCTGCACGGGGTGAGTCCCTGCTGTCCGATACATCGCTGTTCAAGCCAGACCTGTCGCCCTCAAGGGCAACGGCTGCCGCCAATGTGTCCCAGCGCCTTCAGGATCCGAAGGTACTTGGACATATCCGCAAATTGCGCCAGATGTATCAGTTCGCCCTCGCTGGCGTGATTCGCGAGGCCGACCTGGACGCCCATTTCGATTACATGCAGAAGGTGATCCAGCGGCTGATCCGCCTGTGCCAGAAAACGCCCCGGGGCGAACTCTGGAAAGCAGCCGGAGCATTCGTGGAAACGCTCCAGCAGCATGCGAACCCGGTCAATACAGCCGTGAAGTCCCTGTTGCGCGAGCTGGACGCCGAAATTCGCCGTCTTACAGACGAGCACATTGATATCCTGCAGCAGGCGGTTCCAGAAGCTCTCCTGAAACATCTGCTCTACTACGTTGCTCGTGCTCGCGATCTCGATACACCACTCGTGAGGGAACTGCGCGACAGTTACCGGCTCGATCACGCACTGCCTTCCGACGATGATGTGGACGCCGCCAAGAACCGGGTTTCGGGCCCAGGGCGTGACGCCATCCACTCGGTGGTCAGCGCCCTCAACGAAGAATTGGCCAAACTCAAAGACCAGCTCGATCTGTTTGTGCGCTCCGAGCTACGCCAGAACGATGAACTGGAAGAACTGCTTCCGGGCCTGCGCCAGGTCGCCAATACCCTGGCGGTGCTGGGCCTGGGCATACCCCGCAAGGTCATTACCGAACAGATCGAACTGGTGGAGAAGCTGGCCAACCAGTCTGACTCGGTGGATGACGGCACCCTGATGGATATTGCCGGCGCTCTGCTCTACGTCGAAGCCAGTCTGGCTGGCCTGGACAGTGACCGACAGTCGGAATCGGATGCCACCGGCGACGACACCCAAACCATCAACCTTGGCTCCCGCGAACTGGGTGAAGCCAGCAGCGCTTTGCTGCGGGAGTCCCGCAATACGCTGGAGCAGGTAAAAACGGCCATCGTCAATTTCATCGCTTCCCAATGGGAAACCGGTGAAATCGAACACGTCCCCGGCCTCCTGCACAGCATCCGTGGTGGCCTGAGCCTGATTCCCCTTGACCGCGTGGCCGACATGCTCGCCTCCGCCGAACGTTACATCACCGACGTACTGCTGGGGGGCAAGCAGGTTCCCGACTGGAAACAGCTCGACACGCTGGCCGACGCTATTACCAGTATTGAGTACTATCTGGAGCGGCTCGCCGAGGGCATCAGCGACAATGAGAGCGTACTCGGGGTTGCCGAGGCCAGCCTGAACTCCCTGGGCTTCCCGGTTGGCGAGGAGCCTACCTGGCAGCATCCAACAGCTGACGACGTGCCGGTTATTGATTCGGAAGTACCCGTCGAATCGGTAGAAGCCGAATCCAAGAGCTCCGATAAAGAACTGCTGGATGATGAGATCCTCGGCATTTTCATTGAGGAAGCCGAAGAAGTCCTGGAAACCATCAATGAATTCTATCCTCGCCTGCGCCAAAACCACGACGATCGCGACGCACTGACTGAAGTCCGCCGCGCGTTCCACACCCTCAAGGGCAGTGGCCGGCTCGTGGGCGCAACCAGCATCGGTGAACTGGCATGGTCCGTGGAAAACCTGCTCAACCGGGTGATCGACCAGACGCTACGACCCACCGATGACATGTTCAGCCTGATCGATGACGTCAACAGTCGAATTCCTGCGCTGATCAACGACTTCCGTGACGGACAGGCCGATGGCGAGGTTGGAGAGCTGATTGAACGCGCTGAAGCTCTGTCTACCACGCGAAAAACTGACATCGACACCGCATCGGAAGACGGCAGTTCAGCGGATGATGAGCTACCCACAATCGACAGTGGCAACGACGGCGAAGCTGTCAGTACCGGGCAACCGTCCGCAGCTGAGGTTGAGTTTGACGATGACCTTATCGACGATGAAATTCTCGAGATCTTTATCGAGGAAGCCGGTGAGGTACTGGATACCGTTCGCGAATACCTGCCCATGTTGCTACGTCAGCACGACGACCGCACGGCGCTCTCGGAAGTCCGGCGCGCTTTCCATACCCTGAAGGGAAGCGGTCGGATGGTGGGTGCGCTGGTTGTCGGCGAACTGGCTTGGTCTGTTGAGAACATGCTGAACCGCGTGATTGACGGCAGCATTTTCATGAACGACGACATTGCGGCGCTGCTGGAAGACGTTACCGCGGCCCTGCCGGAATTGGTTGACGATTTCGAGAAACGCCAGCCCCCTTCCCGCGATACATCGAGCATGGAAGCACGCGCCAACGCTCTGGCAAACGGCGAAATTCCCGATGCCAGCACCATGCCTCCGTCTGAGCCACAGTCAGGAGCGACGAACGGAGACGCCGAGCCAGAATTGACAGCAGCGGAAGAGGGAGACGACACCGTCGTCGACCCAGTGCTGCTGGATATTTTCGAAAGTGAAACCGAAACCCACTTGCAAACCCTGCGGGATTTCCTCGATGCCGCAGGCGACAAAGCGAGCGTTGCTTATACCGATGACCTGTCTCGCGCGCTTCATACCCTCAAAGGCAGCGCACACACCGCCGGTATCGCACCTATTGCCGCGGTGATCACGCCCCTGGAACGCTTCGTCAAGGAAGCCCGGGCACAAAACAAACGGGCCGATCGCGACGTTATAAGCCTGATTGGCGATACTTGTCATTTCCTGACCCAGGGCCTTGGCCAGATTCGGGAGAATCCCCAGGCGGACCTGCCGGGCACCGAAACCTTCCTGGCAAAACTGGAGCAGGTCAGCAATGCCACCCTGCGTGGCGATGGCTCCCGAACCGATGAACCGCAAGAAAACGCACGACCGCAACTGGTTCAGCTGTTCCTGAACGAAGGTCTGGATATCCTGCTGGATGCCGACCGGATTCTTGATGAGTGGTCGGAAAATCCCGAAGCAACCTCCGCCCTGGACACCCTGCGCAAGGAGCTGCACCTGCTCACTGAGGGCGCACAGGACGCCGGATTGGCCGATGTTGCTGAGCTGTCAGGTGCTCTGAGACAGGTTTACGAGCGTGCCTCAAACCCCGATTTTGTTCCCGATTCGCCTTTCTACGACAGTGTGCGTGCAGGCCATGAACACCTGATCAACATGATGGATCAGGTCGCGGCCGGACTGGCCACCGAGGCCAACGCCGATCTGATTGCCGAGCTGGACACCCTCGCTCCCGCGACGCCCGCAGACAATGAGCCGGATGCGTTTGAGCAGGAGTTCACCGGGGATCTGGAAGAGATCGATCGCAGCCTGGAAGCCGAGGCGGAAGATGCCCCGGAACCCGATGGCGAGCAACCACCGTTGGCGGACACCGATGAAGACATGGACCAGGAACTGGCGGAGATCTTCCTTGAGGAAGCCCGGGACCTGATCGACAGTACCGCCGATGCCTTGCAGAGCTGGAGCGACAACACCGAAAACCTGGATCTTTTACGCCTTCTACAACGGGACCTGCATACCCTCAAGGGCGGCGCTCGCCTGGCGGATATCCAACCGGTGGGCGATCTTTCCCATGAGCTGGAGAACCTGTTTGAAGGACTGACCGAGCAACGGCTTGCCGTTACCGGTGAGCTTTCCGACCTGCTGTTCCGCTGCCATGATCGACTGGCAGGCATGGTCGATGCCCTTGAGCAACAGGAGCCACCGCGCCCGGCGCCGGACCTGATCAGTGAAATCCACGCCTACATGGACAGCGCCACGGGCTCCAGGCCAGTGACCGATGTCAGAAAGCAGGACGCTGAACCGGAAGACGATGACGAGATTCCGCTGGCCGAATTGGAAGAGGATGATACCGAAGAGCCAGAAACCACGGTGGAGGAACCTGAAGAGGAACACGCCACCGATCTGTCTCATCTGGATCCGGAACTGATCGGCATTTTCCTGGAAGAAGCCTACGACCTGATCAACTCCACAGGCAGCGCGTTACATACCTGGAGTGAAGACCCCAACAATCGCGATGTGGCGGCAGAGCTGCAACGCGATGTGCACACGCTCAAAGGCGGTGCCCGGATGGCGGGCGTCGATGCCATTGGCGACCTGACCCACGTACTTGAAGATTTGTTTGAGAACGTCGCAGAAGGCCAACTGAACGCCAGCAGCGACATGAACGATCTGTTGTTTGCCTGCCACGACCGATTGGCGCAAATGGTTGAACAGGTTGCCACCCAGAAACCCTGCCCGCCGGCAACAGAACTGGTGGCCAAGGTTGAAGCCATCCTCTCTGGCAAGCCAATACCATCCGCGGAACCTGAAGACCCAGCGGAAGAACCGGAACCCGTCGACGAGGCACCCACAGCCGACGAACAACCGGCATCCGTCACAGAGGCTATTGCAAAGGCCTCCGACGATGACCTGGTTGGCATCTTCCTCGACGAAGGCCTGGAGATTCACGAAGCCATTGGCGAATGCCTGGCCCAGTGGCGCGACGAGCCTGAAGAACTGGCTGGCGTTACCCAGTTGCAGCAGGAGCTGCATACCCTCAAGGGTGGCGCTCGTCTGTCCGATGTCGACCCGATTGCCGATCTGGCCGAGGCCTGGTCTGATGCCCTGGACCCTCTGATCGCCGGTTCCAGCAATCAGTCAATCCTGTTGGAACTCAGTGAAAAAGCGCATGGCACACTGAAAACCATGCTCACCAGCCTGGAAGAGGGCAACAAGCCCACTGCGGACATGGTGTTGGTTGAAGCACTGAACGACGCCCACAAAGTCTCCGGTGACGAGCTGTCCGCGCCCGCCACTCAGACTGAACCCTCTGCAGACGGTGAAACCGTCGATGCCGAAGTCCTGGAGATTTTCCTGGAAGAGGCCGGCGAGATCCTCGACCAGTTGGAGCAGTTACTGGATGACTGGCGTAAAGACCCGGCTAACCACCACTTTAACCAGGAAGCCCAGCGCGCCCTCCATACCCTTAAAGGTGGTGCGCGGCTGTCGCAGCTTGTCGAGCTGGGCGACCAGGCCCACGCGCTGGAAACGCGGCTGATCGACCTGGGTGGTAATACCCCGGGCGACGAGGCCTGGCAGGCCATCACCAATGACCACGACGCGATTGTGGCGCTGGTGGGAGATATCCGTAAGCGGTTTGAAGACACAGGCGCTGTTCCAGAACCCGCCAAACCGGACGCAAAAACAGAGAAATTGCCGAAGACCCAGGAGCCGGCGGCGGAAGCGCCTGCCAAACCGGAAAAACCGGTCGTACCCGCGCCCAAACCCAACAAGGTTCCGTCCAAGACGCCCGCGAAAGCGGCTGCCGCCCAGCGTGCGCCCCAGGAAACCATCCGGGTCTCCGCGCCGCTGCTGGACGAATTGGTTAACCTGGCCGGTGAAACCAGTATTACCCGTGGTCGACTGGAACAGCAAACCAGCGATTTCAGCCACAACCTGGACGAAATGGCCGCCACCATCGAGCGTCTGCGCGAGCAGCTGCGCCGGATGGAAATCGAAACCGAGACCCAGATCCTGTTCCGCGCAGAGAAAGAGCACGGCCCGGATTACGGCGACGACTTCGACCCGCTTGAGATGGACCGCTATTCCGCCATCCAGCAGCTGTCACGGGCCCTGACGGAGTCATCGTCGGACCTTGCGGATCTGAGGGAAACCCTGTCCGACCGGGTTAGGGACACCGAGACCCTGCTGGTACAACAATCGCGGATCAACACGGAACTCCAGGAAGGTCTGATGAAGACCCGGATGATTCCGTTTGCCTCCATGGTGCCCAGGCTGCGCCGGATTGTCCGTCAGATCAGCGGCGAGCTCAGCAAGAAAGTTGAGTTCGATGTCCGCAACCCGGAAGGGGAAATGGACCGCAACATCCTCGAGCGCATGATCGCACCGCTGGAGCACATGCTGCGTAACGCGCTGGACCACGGCATCGAAAAGCCGGCCGACCGTAAGACGGCCGGCAAGCCGGAGACCGGCGAAGTGACGCTGTCGCTGACCCGGGAAGGTGGCGATGTGGTATTGCGGATGATCGACGATGGTGCGGGCATCCCCGCTCAGGTCATTCGCGACAAGGCCATTCGCCAGGGCATGATGGCCAAGGACGAGGACCTGAGCGAACGGGAAATCCTGCAGTTCATACTGCAACCCGGTTTCTCCACCGCCCAGGCCGTTACCCAGATTTCCGGCCGCGGCGTGGGCATGGATGTGGTTGCTAGCGAGATCAAGCAGCTAGGTGGCAGCCTGGACATCGACTCCACCGTTGGCAAGGGCACCGTCTTTACCGTTCGACTGCCCTTCACCGTATCGGTCAACCGGGCATTGATGGTGTCTACCGGCGAGGACTTCTACGCCATTCCGTTGAACACCATTGAGGGCATCGTTCGGGTCAGTACCTACGAGCTTGAGGAATACTACAAGCCTGACGCACCGATGTACGAATACGCCGGACAGCAGTACCGCCTGCAGTATCTCGGCAGCCTGCTGAACAGTGATCACCATCCCAAGCTGCAGGGTCAGGCCCTGCCGTTACCGGTTATCCTGGTGCGGGGTGCCGAACAGCCCATGGCCCTGCAGGTGGACAGCCTGATGGGTAGTCGCGAAATCGTGGTTAAATCGCTCGGACCGCAGTTCAGTACGGTCAGGGGTGTGTCCGGTGCCACCATTCTGGGTGACGGTAACGTGGTGGTGATTCTCGATCTGCCGGCCATGATCCGTTCCGATATTCTCTCCGAGCGCCAGCGCCTGGCGAACCTTGAGAATGCGAAGGAAGCCTCCCGCCGTGAGGAGCAGTCCACCGTGGTGATGGTGGTGGATGACTCGGTAACAGTGCGCAAGGTAACGTCCCGCCTGCTGGAGCGTAATGGCATGGAAGTGATCACGGCCAAAGACGGCCTGGATGCGGTCGCACAGCTACAGGATCACAAGCCGGATATTATCCTGCTGGATATCGAGATGCCCCGAATGGACGGCTTCGAGGTTGCGAGCTTTGTGCGCCACGATGACAACCTGCGGGACACGCCGATCTGCATGATTACCTCCCGAACCGGTGAGAAACACCGCGAGCGAGCGCTGGCCATTGGCGTCAATGAATACCTCGGCAAGCCTTTCCAGGAAACCGAGCTGCTTGACACCATCACGCGGCTGACCAGGAATCAGTGATGACCGGCCAGCCAGGACGGCCAGCGGTCGGTATCGTCTCGGATATCGTCCTGCAGCGTCATCGCCTGCAGGAAGCCTCGTCCAGGTTCGGCCTGGACGTTTGCTTTTCCGGAGACCCGGATCGCCTGCAGGGCTACCCTGAATTCCCGGAAGCCAGCCTGTGGTTGATTACCCTGGAAGACGAAGCCGATCACCCAGTGCTGTTTGACCACCTGTTGGAGAACACCGAAGCCCCCGTACTGTTTGGTCTCGACCCGGCCCCAAAACCGGGCACCACGGAGTACTTCCGCTGGGAACGCCGGTTGCTGGACAAGCTGGAGCAGTCCCTCGGGCACCTGGAAAAGCTGGATTCCGCGGCCGCTATTGAAGAGCTGGCCACCGAACAACCGCAATCGGAAACCTCTCCCAAACTGCCTCACTGGATCCAGCCGGCCTCAGCGGACCTGCCGGCGGAAGAGGTCTGGATTCTGGGGGCGTCACTGGGCGGCCCGGCCGCGGTGAAAACCTTTCTGGACAGCCTGCCGCCCGGATTACCAGTGGGTTTTATCTATGCCCAACACATCGACAACAATTTCACCCACGTGCTGACTCGCGTGCTGGGCCGTCACGCCCACTACCAGCTCAAACGGGCTGAAACCGGGTATCGTGTTCACAATGGCGATGTTGTGCTGATGCCGGTGGAGCGAGAGTGGACTCTGGACGACAGCGGTGCACTCAGGGAAAGGGAAACACCCTGGCCCGGCCCCTATGGCCCCTCCATTGACCAGGTACTGCTGAACATCGGCGACCATTACGGTGCCCGATGCCATGCCATCATCTTTTCCGGTATGGGCAACGATGGTGCCATTGCCGCGCCATTGCTGAAAGCCTATGGTAGCCGCATATGGGTCCAGGAGAGCGGCAGCTGCGGTAACAGTTCCATGCCGGATTCCGTGGCAGCAACCGGGTGTTCCGTATACTGTGGTACACCGGAACAGCTCGCCCGCGAACTCGTCAAAACGATTGAAGAATCCTGCCTGCTCAAGGGCCGGCAAAAACGGGATTCCGCCTGAGGAAATGAGTGATGAACGATAACAGCCAAACCCTGCCCTGCGTCATGATACCGATGAGCGAGAAGCAATTGCTGCTGCCTAACGTGTCGATTGCGGAAGTGGTGGACTTCGCCAGCTCCGACCCCGCTGCGCATTCACCGGAGTGGCTGGTGGGCGAGCTTGATTGGCGGGGCCTGAACCTGCCGGTGATCTCCTACGATGCCGCGAATGGCGGCAAACTGACCGTGCCCGGTGGCAATCGTGGCCGAATCGTCATACTGAACACCATCGGTGATCACCATAACTCGGTCCCCTTTATGGCGCTGGTCACCCAGGGCATCCCCAGCCAGACACGTCTGACCGAAGATCAGTTGAAGAAGGTTGACGGCGACACCGGCCCTGCCGACCTGATGGCGGTTGAAGTCGAAGGCGAAACCGCCTTTATTCCCGACCTCGGCTACCTTGAGTCATTGGCACTGGAGGCCTCCCGCTAGCGCTCACCGGTGATCATCACACCTGGCACTGTCTTTTGCTAATGTTATAATATTGCAAATTCTACAGGACAGTGCCCATGTCACCCAGCGCTCTTCCCTATCGACCGCACAATCATGACGCCTGTGTTGCCCAGGCGCTGACAGAGGCCCGAACTATCTGTCAGCAGCACAATGCCCGCCTGACACCCACCCGTGAGCGGGTGCTGGAACTGATCTGGCAATCCCACAAGCCACTTGGCGCCTACGACGTGCTTGCCGTGCTGGCTGCGGATGGTCACAATGCGGCGCCCCCCACGGTGTACCGTGCACTGGATTTTCTGCAGCAGCACGGACTTGTTCACCGGATTGCGTCACTGAACGCATTCGTCGGCTGCACTCACACGGATAAGAACCACCATGGGTTGTTCCTGATCTGCCGTTGTTGCGGCAACGTGCTGGAACTGACGGCGCCCGGCGTATCCGATGCGGTCCAGAGTGCCGCGGCGGACGAGGCTTTCCAGCCAGACAACATGACCATCGAGGTATCCGGCATTTGCCCCGGCTGTAAATCGGACACTGCCCATGACTGATGCATTGGTAGAGCTGAACCGATTAACCGTCAACTTCGATGACCGCCCCGTGGTGGACCGTGTGGATCTGCGAGTCCAGCGCGGGGATATCATCACCATTATCGGCCCCAATGGTGCCGGAAAGACCACACTGATCAAGGCTATACTGGGTATCCAGCCGGTCTCGGGCGGTGCCCTGACTATCGCGCCCGGGCTCACCATCGGTTACGTGCCCCAGCACCTGACACTGGAAACGACACTGCCACTCAGCGTAAAGCGGTTCATGCTGCTCAGTGGCCGATCACACCAGGAGTGCGTTGAAGCGCTGACCAAGACCGGTGTGGAACATTTGCTCGACGCCTCGGTTCATCGATTGTCCGGTGGCGAAAAACAGCGATTGCTGCTCGCGAGGGCGCTGGCTCGCAGGCCAGATCTACTGGTTCTGGACGAACCGGCCCAAGGCGTGGACATCAATGGCCAGGCCTCGCTCTATGAGCTGATCCGTAGCCTGCGGGACGAACTGAACTGCGGTGTGATCATGATCTCCCATGATCTGCATTTGGTCATGGCCGCCACCGACAAGGTTATCTGCCTGAACCAGCACGTCTGCTGCAGCGGGTATCCGGCGGATATCTCCCACGATCCCGCCTTTATCGAAACCTTCGGTCGTCCGGTAGCGGAAAGTCTCGCGGTATACCATCACCACCACAACCACAGCCACGATCTGCATGGCGATGTGGTGTCCGCCGACCACGATGACCACGCGGAGTGCTCCCATGCCCATCATTGATGCCGTGCTCGGCGACTTTTTCTGGCGGGCGCTGATTGGCGGTCTCGGTGTAGCCCTGATCGCCGGTCCGCTGGGCTGCTTCGTGGTGTGGCGGCGGATGGCCTATTTCGGCGACACCCTGGCGCACTCGGCATTGCTGGGCATTGCCCTGAGTTTTCTGATCAGTGTTCCGCTGAATGTGGGGGTTATCGTGACCTGCGTGGTGCTGGCGATTGCCCTGGTGCTGTTCTCTCGCAGCAAGACTCTGGCCACCGATACCCTGCTGGGTATCCTCGCCCATAGTGCCCTGGCCATCGGCCTGGTCACACTCAGCTTCATGCCCGACATTCGAGTGGACCTGACCGGCCTGCTGTTCGGGGACCTGCTCGCCATGAGCCGAAACGACCTGTTGTGGATATACGGCGGTGCCGTCCTGATTCTGGCGTTACTGACTGTACTCTGGCGCGGTCTGCTGATGAGCACCATTCACGAGGAACTGGCGCGGGTTGAGGGCGTACCGGTTGAACGTCTGCGGCTGGTGCTGATGCTGATGTTTTCCATCGTGATCGCAGTGGCCATGAAGATTGTCGGGGTCCTGCTGATTACCGCATTACTGATCATTCCGGCAGCCACCGCCAGAAGATTGGCCGGCAACCCCGAACATATGGTGGGGCTGGCCATCCTGTTCGGTTTTATCGCCGTCAGTGGTGGGCTTACGATGTCCTGGCACCTGGACACACCGGCCGGCCCCTCGGTGGTGGTGACGGGTTTTGCCGTATTCCTGCTGGTATACGGTTCGGCACGGCAGGTCCAGACCTGACAGCGATGGATTCCTGAGCAAAGTTTCCCAGGGCACGAGCAGTGGTCTAAAGTATAAGAGCAGGAAGTTCCCTACACGTTCGCCACCGGTTATGGATCAACCTATGGAAAGCCCCAGATTGACAGGGACAGGACACGCTATGGCGCTGCCACACCTGTGGGCGCCCCTGCTGGTATTGTTTGCCGGCCTTGTTGTTACCGGCCTGACCGCGCAGGCGCTTGAGGAACAATCACGGTCACTCGCTGAGCAGGTATACCGAAAGCAGCACAATGCGCTTGTCGCCCGCCTACGTGGGTATGACGAGCTTCCGCCGCTCTATACAGATGGAGTCGCACCAGCCAGAACCATTAATAACGTAGCGCCCGCAGAGCTATGGCTTGCCACTGTGTTCAAGGATGCGGTACCCGGTATGCTCAATTTGCGCGTAGACACCCTGGAGCGGCATACCAAAACCCCCTTGTTCCAGGCCATTCGCGCAGAAAGCCCGGATCGTTCCCAGTCCCTGCGCTCTGAAGTCGCAATTGGAGAGCATCGCTGGCTGGTAACCACACTGCCGGATTCCGGATTCCTGTCTCAACCTGCCCACCGTTCCTTCCGTTTTATCTGGCTTGCGGGGCTGGCGATGACGGTGCTGGCGACGGTGGTCGTGGTTTTCCTGTGCCTGCGCATCCGCCGGTGGCAAAGCCACTACCGAAACGCCGAAAAAGTATCCCACGGGTACGAACAGCAACTGAACAACATGCAGGTTGAAAAATCGATCCTGCGGCAGGCATTGAATGACAGCGAACAACGCAGCCGGGACCTGGTCGCCCTTTCCGGCGCAACGATCTGTGAGCTGGATGAAAAGGCACTGACCGGATACATTTCACCCCAGGTGGTGGAGCTTCTGAATAAGGCACCGGCGGACCTGGCCGGCACCCCATTCGAGCAATTGGTCGACCCCACCTACGTGGAAAACTTCCTCAGGACCCTACAGGCGTCCCGCCAGGAGCGACAAATACAGCGTATCGACCTCAAGCTGTTGGATGCCGATGATCGCCAAGTCTCTGTTACGCTGAGAGTACTGGCATTGCAGGATACGCTACACGGTTTCAGCGGTTACCGGCTAAGCCTCCAGCCCGGTATTCAGGCACCCTGATCCAGGGTTTTGTGGGTGCCGTCGCACAACGGCGGGTTGCCGGTGTGCTTGCAGCCGCAGAACCACACCCATTCTTTCTTTTCAGCCGTGTATTTAACCGGCGTAAATCCTGTTCCCTTGTGGGAGCCGTCACAGAATGGCTGGCTGTTACTGCGGCCACAGGCGCACCAGAAGTAGTTCTTGCCGCCCTCGACCAGCACTGAACACGGCGTGGTTCTGGGAATTTCCGGCTTCTCATCAGTCATTGGTCAGCCCCTGCTTTATTCTTTTGTATCCAAGGGCAGTATAGTCAAAGCGGAGCGTATTGCCTGCGCTCAGCGCTTCCCATCCAGAGGTCGAATGACGTCCTTCAGACGCCCGGATTCCACCAATTCCATGAACTCGTCACCCAACCGGTCGCTTTCGGCAATCGCCTTGCGCCACGCGCGCTCGCGGCCAGCGTCGTCTCCGATGTAGCGCTCGAAGTCCTTCCGGTCTGGCAGTTTCCGGTCTGGCAGGGATTCCAGGTATTCCGGGGAGGGTGACACCAACAGTACATCCTGCAGCCGGGTGGCATCGCCGCGACGCCAGGGCAGGGTTTTGTCGAACCAGCCCGGAACCACCTTATCGGTGAAGTGGGGATAGAGGATCACCCCGGGCTGTTCGTACGGCAGGTCAAGATGGTAATCCAGCAGGCCCCCGTCCCGATATAACCCATCAGGAGCGCCGGGAATGTTGCGGACACCGGACATCACCATGGGTATGGACGCAGACGCAAGCAGCGCTGACATCAGGTTATCGCGGCTCAATGGCACTTCATGGCTGGGGAAATCCACCAGCTTGGCCAGGGGTGCTTTCACTCGCGCATCATGGATGATGCCCCGCTCCATGAACCGGCCCAGATGTCGGCGGCTGACCATGTTGGCACTGATGGCATTCATCAGGCCCAGACTGAGGCGCCCCCTGGTATCGTGCTCCAGCATGCCGCGGCTGCGAACCACAACAACGTTCAGGCGGTACCAGGGATGATTGAGAATGTGGTCTTCATGGCCCCCCAGCAGCTCTTCCAGAAACAACACACTCTTGCGGCTGACTTCCGCCATGCTGACGCCTTTGGCGAAGCGCTGGGATGTGTAGAGGTCCGCCAGCCGGGCCAGCTGCGCCTTGGGGTCATCCGTCGAGGCCACCGCTGCAAATCGCCAACTGCCAATGGAAGAGCCAATCAGCGAGCGCTCCTGTGGCGCCCTGGGCAGAAAGTCCCCAAAGATGGCTTTATCCAGGCCGGAAATGCCCAACGCCTTCGGGCCACCCGCTGCGCCAGGGATGACGTGCACGTCGCCCGCCGCAAACGGTTGCTCCCGCAACCGCTCAAAAGCACGGCGGCCGGCGCGTATGGTCAATGCGGGAGAACGGGTGTGTACTGCGCTCATAACGGCTCCTTGTTCCGAGCCCGCCAGTTTAGCGAACTGGGCTCCCGGCAGCCAGAGCGCGATTCTCGCCCGTTGAAAGGTGTAAAACCAACTACCTTCCCGTGAAGGCCGTGCTAGACTTTGCAAAAGCCCGGATCAAGGAATGCGGGCCCACCACAAACAGCGGGAGTGTGCTGTGAATCCTCTTGCCACTACAGACAACCTGGCCACCAACCCCACCCTGGCCGTGATTGGTTTCAAGCGTCAGATCGTCTATCACCTGCATTTCTGGGCTTTTATTGCCGTCGCTCCGCTGGTGATGGTGCAATGGCAAAAAGGCAATGTTCTGCTGGCATCGCTTCTTATTCTGTTCTGCCTGAATGCAGTGGCCGTTATTGCATTCCTTCGATTCCGCGGTGTCTATTTTCTCCAGGGGCGCCTGTTCCCGACATTGGCAGTGGTCTGCGCGGTGTACTCCACCCTGATCAATGGCCACGCCGGGCTGTACTGGGCATACCCGGCCGCCGCCGCACTGTTTTTTTTGCTTCCGTTGAAGGAGGCCACCGCCAGCAATATCGTGTTTGTAGTCAGCATGTCCGTTGTGTCGTTTATTACGTTTCCAGAAGCGGATTTCTGGCGTATCACCTTTTCCCTCGGCCTGACCTGCCTGTTCGTGATGATCTTTGCCTGGCTGGTGGGCCGCCTGCAGGTCGAGCTGACTCGCCTGGCCACCACCGATCCCCTGACCGGCTGCCTCAACCGCTCGCAATTGGCGGATATTCTCAACGGCCAAATCCAGATGCGTGAGCGATACGAGCGAGTGTCCAGTCTCATATTGCTGGATCTGGATTACTTCAAGATGATCAACGATCGTTGGGGCCACCTGGCCGGTGACAAGGTGCTACAGGAGCTGACACTGCGGATTGGCAGGCGGCTGAGAGAGAGCGACCGTCTGTTCCGTATTGGCGGTGAGGAATTCATGTTGGTACTACCGGAAACCCGCCAGAAGGATGCTGACAAAGTCGCGCGGGAATTGCTGACCAGCATCAGTGCCCGCCCGTTCGTAGAAGGGATACAGATCACAGCCAGCGCGAGTGTGGCGGAAGTCGGCAAGGGTGAAACCTGGTCGGTCTGGCTGAACCGGGCGGATCAGGCACTCTACGAAGCCAAGGCGAGAGGCCGTAACCAAGTAGTCAGCGCCGCCAGGAGACCGCACGAGCAACCACCCGAAGATACTGAAGACAAAGCGTTGGCCAACGACCTGTAGCACCTCGGGCCTTACTCCGACTGCTTGCAGAAGTCCCGCCACGCCCGATACACCTCACCGGTAGATTCGAAATGAGGGTAGTGACCGACGTTGCGAAGGCTCACCACGTCCGCGTTCGGCACCAGCTCCCGGTAACGTCTGGCCATAGCGGAACCGGACACCGGGTCCGCCACACCCGAGATCAGCCTCATTGGCTGTTCTGCCTTCTGTAAGGCACCCACCCAGCGGTTACGATGGCAACGGCGCTCTTCCATGAAGTGAATCAGGTTATGCAGAATTCCGCGGCCATTGTTGTAGGTCAACAGGTACCAGAAGTCATCCATATCTTTCCGTGACGGCGGGGTCTCCGGGCCAAACAGACGCTGGAAGTTGCGTTCGAAGGTACGACGGGTGAGACCGCGACTGATCAGGCCACCGAGAGGGCTGCCCAGGAGCTTCTGAATTAACAGTGGACTGTGGACTTCCGGAAACAGGGCGCCGTTGAGAAAGCCGACCCGGGCGATGGAGAAAGGCAGCAACCCTTCCTGATCCCTGGCCAACAGTTCCTGGGCCACGCTGCCGCCATAATCGTGGGCGAACAGACTGACTGTCTTCAATCCCAGACCGGCGATCCAGCCCTCGAACATGTCGGCCTGGTCTTCGATGCTGTAGTCGTACAGTGCCGGCTTATCGGAAAAGCCAAAGCCCAGCATGTCGAGGGTGAACAAGCTGTGATGCTGCTGCAGCATTGGCCACAGCCGGCTCCAGTCCCAGCTGGCCGTCGGAAAGCCATGCAGCAAAACCACGGGATCGCCCTGGCCCGCCATTCTGCTGAAGATCGCGTGGCCGCCATAGGAAAACCACTTGCCCTCCTGTTGCCACCATTCCAGTGTCGCATTCCCTGCGCCGGGGGCGGCACCCCGAACTCCCGGTATTACCTGTTCCATTGCGGTTTCCTGAAACCAGCCTGAGACTGAAACTCTAAATCAAACCAACCGCCCCTGCCAGATCTGGTCCGACAATTTGCGAACCAGAGCGTTCCGGGGTGGTCTTTTCGCCCTGTGTGGTCGTAAATCTGGAGGGCGCGGGCAAATTCCCTTAAGCTTTCGCCCTGAACTGATTCATTTAACCGGAAGCGACTATGACCAACAAGCTCGACGACCTGGCCAGCCATTTTCAGCAGATCATTGCAGGCCTGGGCGAAAACCCTGATCGCGAGGGACTTCAGGACACCCCCATACGGGCAGCCAAGGCTATGCAGTTCCTGACGCAGGGTTACAAGCAAAGCCTGGATACATTGGTCAATAACGCGGTTTTCGAGTCCGCCATGGACGAAATGGTCGTGGTTCAGGACATTGAGCTGTACAGCATGTGCGAGCATCACATGTTGCCGTTCATCGGAAAATGTCACATTGCCTACCTGCCCAATGGCAAGGTGCTGGGCCTGTCCAAGTTTGCCCGTATCGTCGACATGTACGCTCGCCGGTTGCAGATCCAGGAAAACCTGACTCGCGAAATCGCCGAGGCCATTGAGGCGGTGACCGGCGCCAAGGGCGTGGCTGTGGTTATTGAAGCCCAACACATGTGCATGATGATGCGTGGCGTTGAAAAGCAGAATTCCCGCATGAAAACCTCGATGATGCTGGGCCAGTTCCGCAGGTCGCAAGCCACGCGCACTGAGTTCCTGACCCTGATTCGGGATCGCTGAACATCCATTGTTGACCAGGAGGCCAGATGACTGCAGTGACCGGAAATCACCAGGCAACCGTACGCATCAAGGATTTGCTGCTGCGCGCCTATATCGGCATCAAGGAAGAAGAGATCAACAACCAGCAGGATGTTCTGATCAACGTCTGCCTGACCTATGATGCGGCGGCCGCCATCAACGAGAATGACATTCGCGCGGCGCTGAACTACCGCACCATTACCAAGCAGATCATCGGCCACGTGGACGGCAACCGTTTTGCCCTGCTGGAACGGCTGACCCACGAGGTGCTCAGTATTGTCATGGAGCACGAAGCGGTTCACTGGGCGGCAGTGGAAATCGACAAACCCCATGCGCTACGCTATGCCGAGTCGGTGTCCGTTCGCCTTGAGGCACACCGGGATTCCTGAAGAGTTGATATCGCATGTCCCGAAACAGTCCTGAACAACTGCGCGAAATTCTGGAAACCGTCCGCACGATTGCGCTCGTGGGCGCCAGTGACAAACCCCACCGCCCCAGCCATGAAGTAATGGCCTACCTGCAGGGACGTGGCTACCGGGTGATCCCTGTAAACCCGCGGCTGGCTGGCAAGACGCTATTGGGCGAAACCGTCTACGCCGATCTTGCATCCGTTCCCGGGACAATCGACATGGCCGACCTGTTCCTTGCACCGAACCACACCGACCCTGTTATCGATGCCGCCATTGAAAAGGGCATTCCGGTTGTCTGGATGCAGATTGGTGTGATCAACGAAACCGGGGCCAGCAGAGCGGAAAACGCTGGCATATCAGTGGTCATGGACCGGTGTCCCAAGCAGGAAATCCCCCGCCTGTTCTGAAGACAGCACTTCTGCCATAATCTAGCCAGACAATCAGAAGACTGGCAGAGCCATGTGGTTCCGACGTAAAACCAGCACACCACCTTCACGAAAACCGATTGCCCGTTCGCAGGCAGGTTTGCTTGACCCTGACGCCCAAACCAGAGTTGAGCGCGTCCGTCTGCCCGTCGATCTGCTGACTTACGGCATGCGCATCGTCAAGCTGGACCGACCCTGGATCGAAGTGCCCGTACTGTTCCAGGGTTTCACTCTTGAGAACGACCACCAAGCTCGCATACTCCGTCAGTACTGTGAATGGGCGCTGGTTGAAGGCGACGAGCAAGTGTTGGCTGAGGCCCTGGCAAGGGTCACCAGTCACAAACAGCGCACGGCTACCCCACTTCCGGAAACCCGCTCCCTCGCGGAAGAGATCCCCCGCGCCAACCAGGTATGGGGCAAGACCCAGGCATTCGTGGAACAGATCACCCTCGCCATTGAACGGGGCAATGACCTGAACCTGCAAGACGCCCGCCCGGTTATCCGGGAATGCGTGGAAAGTATCAAAGCCAACGCCAGTGCAATGTTCTGGATGAGCCGCATCAAGTCCCGCGACGCCTATACCGCGGAACACTGTTTGCGGGTGGCCATCTTTACCGTTGCCTTCGCACGCTTTCTGGGCCTGCCCGACGAGGACCTGGAAATTGCCGGTATGTGCGGACTGCTTCACGACCTGGGCAAGCTTAAGGTTCCTGACGAAATTCTTAATAAACCTGGCGCTCTGAGCCCGGCTGAATATGCGATCATGCAACAGCACACGACGTTCGGCTATGAGCTGCTGAGCTCTGACCCGAAGCTGGATCCGATTATCGGGGACGTGACCCGTCACCACCATGAGCGTCTGGATGGCCGCGGCTATCCGCAACAACTGGAGGAATGGCAGATCAGCCGCTTTGCCAGGCTGGTCTCCATCGTTGATGCGTTCGATGCCATGACCAGTGACCGCTGCTACCGCGACGGAATTCCGGCATCTGACGCCATCCGCGTTCTATACCGCAATCGCGGCCGGCAGTTCGATGCTGACATGGTAGAAGCCTTTATTCGCATGGTGGGTATTTATCCACCTGGAACACTGGTGGAGCTCAACAGCGGGGAAGTGGCCCTGATCGTGACCGTGCACCCGGGTAAAAAACTCAAACCCAGGATTGAGATACTGATGGATGCCAACAAAAAGCCGGTCCCTCCCCGAATCGTTGACCTGGCAAACCCGACAACCGAAGAGCAGCAAGCGATTCACCATCCGTTGCCGGATGGCGCTTTCGGAATTTCACTGAAGGGAAGGATTCAGCAATTGGTAACAGATCATAGCGTTTATCCCTCATAATTAGATGAATACGGCCGATATGTTAGTCACTCACCTCATCAACCGGAGCATTTTGTGGACAAACCTGCATCGGCGCTAACCCTGTTCGTGAGGGGACTGCTGAACCCGGCGTTTCCGGCACTGATTTTCCTGGTGTTTCTGGGAATCGCCCTGGTTTTGCAGTACGGCATCGAAAAACAGGACCACACCCAAATCCAGTCCAATCTCGGCAGCGAAGCCACTTCGATGGCAAAGCGGCTGGAGCGGGAATTCCGTGTTCACGCAAACTCCATCAGCCGCATGGCGAAACGATTTGAAGCCTTGCCGGACACGCCAAAAGAGATCTGGGAGCAAGACGCCCGCCGATACCTGTCAGATTTTGGCGTCTACCAGGCGATCGAGTGGATTGACCGCGATTATGTCATCCGCTGGATGGTGCCGATCGAAGGTAACGAAGACGCCATTGGTTTCAATGTGGCCTTCTCCCCGGAACGACGGGCATCGCTGCTTGAGGCACAAGCCACGGGGAACCTCGATATCTCCGGCATTGTGAACCTGAAGCAGGGTGGCAAGGGTATGGTCATCTACGCGCCCATATTCACCGGCAACGCCAACAACGGCTTTATTGCCGGTGTGTTCCGGATGGAAACCCTGGCTAATTACATGCTTTCCAACCGCGCCCTGACCTCCTTCCACATCGAAATCCGGGAAAAAGGCGAACCCGCCTATGTGCTTAACGATTCAATGGAAACAGACTCCAGGTTTTCCCGCACCCTGGATGTTGACCTGCCAACACTCGATTGGACACTGGCGGTAACCCCCTCCATCTCGTGGGTCGAGGAACAACGCAGCCGCTGGCCATTTGTGACCTTCATCGTCATGCTGTTCATGGGCCTGCTGACCAGCCTTACCACACTCCTGGTGCAGCTGACTCTCAAGCGCAACCATGCACTGCTGAAAACCCGCCGGGAGCTGGACGCTGAAATCAGCCAACGTCAGGCGGTGCAAAAAGATCTCGCTCGCCTGGAAACCACAGATGCGCTGACCGGCCTCGCCAATCGTCGTTTTTTCATGGAAGACCTGGCGCACACCCTAAGCATCGCCGACCGTCAGATGCGCCAGGCAGCGCTGGTGATGATCGACCTGGACCGGTTCCAGACGCTCAACGATTCTCTCGGCCATCAATTCGGCGACGAACTGCTCATCAAAGTCGCTGAACGCCTGAATGCCCTGAGCGACGAAAAAGTGATGGTGGCCTATTCCGGCGGCGATGAGTTCATGGTGTGCCAGCAGCATGTTGAAAACATTGATGATGTAATCAATCTGCTGGGCCAGATCAAGCAATGTTTTGAAGAGCCGTTTGCCGTGCAGGGTGAGGAACATAGTATCACTGCCACTATGGGCGTGGCTGTCTATCCTCAAAGCGGCCTGGATGCCGATACCTTGCTGCGCAATGCCGATGTGGCGCTCTACCGCGCCAAGGAACAGGGCCGCAACACCTATCAGTTCTACACCGAGGGCATGCAGGACCGGGAGGTCATGCGCCTGGAACTGGACAAGGATCTTAACCACGCGCTGGCCAACGACGAGTTCGTGCTCTATTTCCAACCGCAACTGGATCTCAACGACTCGTCCATCAACAGCGTGGAGGCTTTGATACGCTGGCAGCATCCTCGCCGAGGCCTGTTGCCACCAGTGGACTTCATTCCCCTGGCGGAGGAAAGCGGCCGCATTACCGACATTGGTCGCTGGGTGGTCATGGCCGCCTGTCGGCAACTGGCGAAATGGCAGAAAGGCCCCTACTCCCATCTGCGCATCGCGGTGAATCTCTCTGGGCGCGAACTGGATGACGAAAGCATTGTCGACCATATCCAGGAAGCGCTGGAAAGCAATGGCGTTCCCGCGAGCCGGCTGGAGGTGGAGCTGACCGAAGAGATCTTCATCCAGAATATCGAGCACAACCTGAACCAGCTGACCAAGCTACACAAGCTGGGCGTGCACCTGGCCATTGATGACTTCGGCGTGGGTTACTCTTCGCTGGGTTACCTGCGGGATTTCCCAGTGGACCTGCTGAAGATCGACCGCTCCTTCATTACCGACGTTACCGAGCGCCACGACGACGCAGTGATTACCCGCGCAGTGATTAACCTGGCCCATAACCTGGGCATCCAGGTGGTGGCGGAGGGCGTGGAAACCCATGAGCAGCTGACTTTCCTCAAGAATCACCGCTGCGATCTGATTCAGGGTTACCTGATCAGCCGCCCGATTCCGGCAGGCGAACTGGAGCGAGCGCTGAGCGCTGGTTTGCTGGAAATCGACACGCCGGTTGGTAGCTGATTGAAATGAGTGCCGCAATTCACCACTATTGCCGTATTCATTTTCAAGGTGTGGCCTCATGAGTTCTAAATATCTGACGCCGGAACAGGATGTCCTTCTGCGACGGTGGGAAGCCTGGAACAAGCGTTACTTTATTTTCGCGTTCTTCTCGCTGGTCATTGTTCTGGTCTTCAGTAGCCAGCTCGGGCTGTCCAGTGGCGACAGCTGGGGGCCGCTGGGGCTTCTGATTGCCGCTTTAGTTACCCCCATTATCATTCTGCAACTGCGTCTTGCATGTCCCTCCTGTGGGCAGAAGATTGGCTGGCAGGCCAAGCTGATGGCCCCGGACCAGTGCAAAGCCTGTGGCACTTTCCTGCGCGCTAAAAACTCTTCCTGAAAAACCTTTGACCTGTTAGTAGCTCATAGGTTTTAGTCTATTCCTAATGCAATGCCTGGTGGTACCCGACATTGGGTGCCTGTTCGTGATTGAAAGGTATCTGTTACCAAAACACGCTCCTGCGGCACATCCATGTGACGCTTGGGCTCCGCCATCCATGGCTCCGCACAGTTTTGGAAACAGATACCTTCCACCCACTTGTTCGACGTTCGGGATGGTCGGCAACGTTATGAAAGTCAAAGAGATCGCTATTGGCGCCGGGGTTAACCCGGACACCGTTCGGTTTTATACCCGCGAGGGGTTGCTGAAGCCCACGCGGAACCCGGACAACAACTACCAGCAATACGATTCCGAAGACCTGCGGCGGTTACGATTTGCCCGCAAAGCCCGGCAACTCGGGTTTTCACTGCCGGAAATACGACAGATTCTGGAGCAGGCAGATGACCATCATTCGCCCTGCCCGATGGTGCGGGACGTGTTCCAGCAGCGGCTGGTGGAAGTGGAGCGTGAGATTGCCGAGTTACAGCAACTGCGTAGTCGTATGACCGCCGCGCTGTCCGCCTGGCAGGATATGCCGGACGGCACACCGGACGGACACACGATTTGCAGGCTGATTGAACATTGGGATGAATCCCTGCCGGACGACGGTTGGAAGGAGTAAGGCTCGATGAATGAGAAAACCGATTTGAACGACGGCCAGATTCAACTGGCCGTTACCGGCGCCAACTGTGCCTCCTGCGTGAATACGATTGAGAGCGCCCTGAAGTCGGTGGACGGCATCACCGGCGCTCACATGAACCTGGCCGACCGAACTGCCACAGCGACCGGGCATGCTGACCCTCAGGCTCTGATCAGGGCGGTGGAAAGCTCCGGCTATGGAGCCAGCCAAATCGAAGACCCTGACGCGGCGGACGACCGCAAGCAGGAGGAGGATCGTAAGCAGTACAAGACCCTGCTGGTGAAGATGGCTGTCAGTCTGGGACTCGGTCTCGGCCTGATGATCTGGGGCATGGGTTTCGGCACCATGATGGTGACCAGCGAGAACCAACCGATCTGGCTGACCCTTGGCGTGGTCACCCTGGGCGTCATGGCTGTCACCGGTGGTCACTTTTTCTCCGGAGCGTGGAAAGCGTTCCGGCACCACAATGCCAACATGGATACGCTGATCGCCTTGGGGACCGGCACTGCCTGGGTCTATTCCATGACGGTAGCCAGCATCCCGGATGCACTGCCGGAAATGGCACGGCACGTGTATTTTGAGGCGTCAGCGATGATTATCGGCCTGATCAATCTGGGGCAGGCACTGGAGCTTCGCGCCAAGGGCAAGACCTCGGAAGCCGTGCGCCGGCTGTTGGATCTGCGCGCCAAAACCGCACGCGTAATCCGTGATGGCGAGGAGCAGGATCTGCCGGTGGAACAGGTTCGGGCGGGTGATCACATCCGCGTTCGTCCGGGTGAAAAACTCCCGGTGGACGGGGAGATTACCGAAGGCAGCACCCGCGTTGATGAAAGCATGCTCACCGGCGAGCCCATGCCTGTCAGCAAGGGCGAGGGCGACGAAGTGTCCGCCGGCACCATCAACACCCATGGCTCCATTATCTACAAGGCCACCCGCGTCGGCAGCGAAACCGCCCTCGCACAAATCATCCGTTTGGTGAAAAAGGCCCAGGGCTCCAAGCCCGCTATCGGCCGCCTGGCAGACAGGATTTCCTCGATTTTCGTACCCAGCGTGATGCTGATTGCCGTGGTATCGGCACTGGTCTGGTACAACGTCGGGCCGGAACCGGCCGTGGTTCACATGATGGTGGCCGCGACAACAGTTCTGATCATCGCCTGCCCCTGTGCCCTTGGGCTTGCCACGCCTATGTCAGTGATGGTGGGCGTCGGCAAGGCGGCCGAATACGGCGCGCTGATTCGCCAGGGGGACGCCCTGCAGACGGCCGGCAAGCTGGATCTGGTGATCCTGGACAAGACTGGCACCATTACCGAGGGTCACCCGGCCGTAACCCGTTTCCATGCCACCGACGGCGATACCGGCAGGTTGCTGGCCCTGGCCGCCGGTCTGGAACAACACTCGGAGCACCCGTTGGCCGAAGCCATTATGGCGAAGGCGAAGGACCAAGGGGCAACGCCGGACAATGTCACCCGCTTCGAAGCCCTCAACGGCAAAGGCGTGCAGGGCGAGCTGGATGGACAAACCGCGCGCCTGGGCAACCGCCGCTGGCTGGAGAGCGAGAACATTGATCTGGCCGAACTGCAGGAGGAGGCCAATGCCATCACCGCCGAGGCCGGAACCCCACTGTTCCTGGCCCTGGGCAATCAAGCCCTGGGGGTGGTCGGCGTTGCCGATGCGGTGAAACAGGATTCGGAAGCCGCCATACGGCGACTGCACGACGCCGGCATCCGGGTGATGATGGTGACCGGCGACATCGACGGCACCGCCAGGGCCATCGCCGAGAAAACCGGGATCGACGATTACCGCGCTGAAGTTCTGCCGGAAGACAAGGCCACCATCGTCAGCGAGATGCGGGGCAAAGGTTATACCGTGGCAATGGTAGGCGACGGCATCAACGATGCGCCTGCCCTTGCAGCGGCGGACGTTGGCTTTGCCATTGGCACCGGCACCGATGTCGCCATTGAAAGCGCCGGTATTACGCTGATGCGGGGCTCTCTCCACGGCGTTGCCGACGCCATTGAGATATCCCGGGCCACGGTACGCAACATCCATCAGAACCTGTTCGGCGCCTTTGCCTACAATTCGTTGGGCATACCCGTCGCGGCCGGACTGCTTTACCCACTGTGGGGGATTCTGATGAGCCCGATACTGGCCGGCGCCGCGATGTCGCTGTCCTCGGTCACGGTCGTTACCAACGCCAACCGGCTGCGACTGTTCAAAACCACCCGTAACGCAGGCAAGGAGGGGAACCAATGAACGCACTTCTGGTCAATGCCGGAGGACTGGTCCTGATGGCCGCCATCGTCTGGTGGTTCTGGTTGTCACCCTCTGGCGGCGGAGAACCAAACCACGATCACAGCCATCATCATTGAGGTAACATCATGAAAAAACAACTGTTGGCCCTTGGCCTCGTCGCAACCGTCGGCTTGAACGGTCAGTTACAGGCCGAAGACGGGCTGAAAGACATCCATGTCTACAAGTCACCGACCTGCGGTTGCTGCACGGATTGGGTGGACCACCTGAAGGAAAATGGTTTCAAGGTGGAAGTCACTGAAACCAATGACTTGAACCCGATAAAGATCGACGCCGGCCTGACACCGTCACTCGCCAGTTGCCACACAGCGTTTGTTGGCGACTATGTGATTGAAGGTCATGTGCCCGCCAACGACATTCACCGGTTGATCGCCCAGGCCCCGAAAGCAAAGGGTCTGTCGGTGCCCGGCATGCCGGCTGGCTCACCCGGCATGGAAGTGGGGGATCGCAAGGACCACTATCAGGTGTTGATGTTCAACGACAGCGGCCAGACCAAAGTCTTCGCAGAACACAACTAGTTTTCCTACACACTTTGCCATGCCTGCTCTATCATACCTTCCAGATAGATCCAGACTGTGCATAAGGAAAGCTTTTGAGCCTGAAAACCCGACTACTGGGCCTGGCAGCGGCTCTGATGATCATCGCCTCAGTCGCCTCCTGGCTCGCGTATCGTGAGCTTTCAGACGACATCATCGAGCGCTGGGGGCAGCAGGTTGCCGAAATACAGGTGCGCTATGACAGCGCCCGCCTGCTGCAATCCCTGGAACGGGAAATCGGGCTCGCCCGCCAGATGGCCGACTCCTCCACGCTGGTCAACTGGGCTACCTCACCGGAAGATAAGGCGTTACAAAGCGACGCCATACGCGAAATGGAAAGCTTCCGGAGCAATTTCCGCGACAACAGTTATTTCGTCGCCCTCCGTGATTCCCGCCGCTACTACTACAACAATGCCAACAACGAATTTGCGAATGATCAGTTCCGCTACATCCTGGACCCCGACAAACCCGAAGATGCCTGGTTCTTCCAACTGATTGAGGAAGGCCGCAACTTTCATCTGAACGTAAACCCCGATACCGAGCTCGGTGTGACCAAACTCTGGATCGACGTGCTGATGCGGGATGAGGAAGATCGCATCGTCGGCATGGTCGGTACCGGCCTGGACCTGGACGCGTTCCTGCAGGATATCGTGGATATTGACCAGGAGGGGATCACCACCCTGTTCGTGGACTACAACGGCGCGATACAGCTCTACCGCGATCGCAACTACATCGACTTTGCCAGCATCATCAAACCCGAAGGCCAGAAAAGCACCGTCGACCTGCTGTTTGATAACCCGGAAGACAAGCAGAAGGTGCTCGGCATGCTGCAACTTCTGAAAAACCGGGGCGGCGCCACCGGTGCCGTGGAGAGCAGCTTTGTGACCGTGGACGGCCGAAAACACCTGGCTGGCGTGGCCTTCCTGCCTGCCATCGGCTGGTTCGAGATCACCCTGCTGGATCTTGAAACGCTCCTGCCCCGCAGTTACCTATGGCCTCTGGTTGCCGTGTTCCTGACCAGTTTGCTGGTCACCCTGATCCTGTTCCATCTGATCATCCGTTCGCGCATCCTCAAACCCCTCGTCAGCCTTGAGAGTGCGGTTGAGAAGGTTCGGGGTGGCAGCTTTGCGCTTCCGCACCTGGAAAAACCGGACAACGAGATCGGCCGGCTTGCCAGTCATTTCGAGACAATGACCGACACCCTCGAGCATTCAACCCGCGAACTGGAACGGAAGGTTGCGCAACGTACTGACGAGCTGAACAGGCTGGCGCGTGTTGACGCCCTTACCGGGCTGAAGAACCGCCGTGGTCTGGACGAAGCCCTGGATGAAGAAATACAGCGGGCAAAACGACAGAACACGGGCTTTGGTCTGATCTGGCTGGACATTGACCACTTCAAGGCCATCAACGACGAGCTTGGCCATCAGGCCGGTGACGACATTCTCTGCCGCGTGGCACTGTGGCTCAAGGCCGGCGTGCGGCCCTACGACCACCCCGGCCGCTGGGGCGGCGACGAATTCGTGGTGGTGCTCTCGCCCTGCGATGAAGATACGCTGTGCCAGATTGCCGCACGGATACGCGAAACCATCGAAAGGGACAGCATTCGCACCGGCACGCCGGTGACCGTTAGCGTGGGCGGGTACCTCTGCCAGCCCGGTGACGACGTTGACACCATTCTGCGACAGGCTGATCAGGCGCTTTACCGTGTGAAACAGCAGGGGCGGAATAAAGTGCTTATCACGGATGGATCAGGCCAGGAAATTAACCCCGCGTAACATGGTCTGACTCATACCGCCATAACCGGTATACTCCGCAGCGACACTCAAATTTTATCCAGCCAGGTTCTGTTCATGCTCAATGCCGACGCCCTCAGCCAGTTGCGCCAGCTGAAAACCAATATCGAGGAAAACAAGGTTGTCTTTCCGGGTACCGTCAAAGCCACCAATGGGCGTTTCGGCTTTGTTGCGCTGGATGAGGGGCGAGACGTCTTCCTGCCACCGGAAGAAATGCAGAAAGTGCTGCCCGGTGACCGCGTCAAGATCACCGAGGAAGAGGGCGACAAGGGCAAGACCCAGGGCATGATCGACGAGCTTCTGGACACCAGTCTGGACACGTTCGTTGGTCGCTACCTGGTGAAAGGTAAAGGCCACTTCGTGGTGCCGGAAACCCCCGGCATCAACCGCTGGATCTTCATACCGCCGAAAGAACGCCAGGGTGCCGAGCCCGACGATTACATCTACTGCCAGATTCACAAACATCCGATCAAGGATGGCAAAGGCCAGGCAAAGATCCTGAAGGTCCTCGGCAAAGCCGGTGATACCGGCATCGAGCGCGCTCTCACCGTTGCCACCTTCCACCTGCCAGACACCTGGTCCGACGCCGTGCAGAAACAGGCCAGTGCGCTGGATGAATCAACCGTTGACGCAAAAAGCGAAGGCCGGGATGATCGCACCGACCAGCCCTATGTGACCATCGACAGCCCCGGCACCCAAGACATGGACGATGCCCTGCTGGCAGAGCCCAACGCCACTGGCTGGAAACTGTCCATTGCCATTGCTGACCCGACGGCTGTTATCGAGCCGGGCAGCCCTGCCGAGCAGGAGGCCTTTCGCCGCGCCACCGCCATCTATTTTCCCGGCGAACCACTACCCATGCTGCCGGATACCCTCAGTACCCGCCTGTGTTCGTTAATGCCGGACACCAAGCGCCTGGCACTGGTCTGCGACCTTCAGGTGAACAACGATGGCAGCCTCGGCGACTATCAATTTCATCAGGCAGTGATTCGCTCCCACGGCAAACTCAGTTATGAACTGGTCTCCAACCTGATCGAAGGCCGGGAAGACGACGATATCAAGGCGCTTCCGGATACCGTTTCCAACAGCCTCGACCAGCTCCACCAGATCGCCACCGCTCTGCGCAAATGGCGAAACGAGCACGCACTGGTGAACGGTGACCGCCCCGAATTCCGGCTGCGCCTGGACGAGAATCGCCGGATACGGCTGATCGAGCCCTCCGTTCAGAACGAGGCCCATCGCCTGGTGGAAGAATGCATGATCGCCGCCAACCGCTGCGCGGCCGACTTCCTGGGGCAACGTGACAAGGGGCTGTTTATCCAGCATCCCGGTTTGCGGGACGACCGCACCGACAACGTCCGCGCCTTGCTGGAAGGCTATGCCCCACAGCTCGCCGATATCGACGCCACCAGCGCCGCAGGCTTCCGCGACCTGATGAAGCAGACCGACGGGCTGGACGCAGAGGTTCCTGTCAAAGCCATTATTTCCCGCCAGCTTGCCCGCGCCGAGCTGTCGTTCACGCCCGCCCCCCACCAGGGCATGGGGCTGGCCGCCTACACCACGTTCACGTCGCCACTTCGCAAGTTCAGCGACTTCCACGTGCATCGGCTGATCAAGTCGATCCTGTGGCAGGAATCGCTGAACGAGCTCAACGATGACCAACTGGCCGAACTGCAACAGACCCAGATCCGCGCCCGCCAAGCAGCCAACAGCCTTGAAAACTGGCTCAAGAGCGATTTTGCGAAAACCCTTGGCGAGGACTTGATGACTGGCGTGATCAGCCGCACAACGCCTGCTGGGTTCTTTGTACGGCTGGACGCCAACGGCCTGGAAGGGTTCGTGAGCTGCAAGACACTTGAAGGTAAGTTCAGCTTCGATCCCGTTACGTTGCGCTTGATTCACAACAAAAACGGCCGTACGTTCCAGTTGGAACAACCCGTGACTGTGACCTTCTCCGGCGTCGACGACGAAAGAAAACAGATCCAGTTCAATCTGGTGGATGCGCCGACTGAAGGCCGCGAGCCCGCGAACACCGACGAGGCTTGAAAATCCGGCTCCGGAGCGCCATCTTAGTGAATAAGCGGGCACTTATTCGTTACGGAGGTGAATCCGGATGCCTATCAGCCCAACCGAGTTCCTGAAGAAGTACGGCTTCGAAGAGGAAGAAGAGGAGCGCGACCACAGCCTGCGCCACAATGCAATGGAGCACGCAAAGCACTTGAAGCGCCCTCATGCTGGCACACCCCATGACTGGGAAGAGTGGGAGCGCTACAAGAAAGAGCACCCGGACGAAATCGAAGACGAGGATAGCAATTAGTTCTGTCCGAGCATCTTCATAAGCGTTCGTCCTTGGCCTGTCACTGATCCCGCCAACCACCTTCCTTCAAGGCGGGCTAACATTATCTTGCAAATTTTTGCATTTCTATATATTTCATGCCTCTTTTCCAAAAAGAGGCTTATGCTTTAATAGCTTACGCAACGGACTCTTTGTTTTCCGCGACGTATTTCTAACTCGATCCCCTGCCTCGCGACCTTCCGAGCCTAACACTGTCATTAAAAATTGTTTATACAGTTACCCTGTTAACAGAGTGTCGTTGTTATCGACACCACCTCTAAATCAACACATATAAGGTATCAGGGATGACATTAAGTCCTTCTCGTTCCACCTCAAAGGTAAAACGGTCCTCGATCAAACGGGCAGGCGTATCACTCCTTGGCCTGTCTCTGGCAACCCTGCTTACGGGCTGCCAAACCTACAGATTTGATCCCGACAGTGTGAGTGCCCCCACCTCGTCATCCTATAGCACCGGGACAGTCCCCTTCACCGTTGTCGGAGACGAACGTCCTGATTGGCTGGTTCCGGAATCCGCTGATGTCCCTGAGGTTGTCGTAACCCGCACAACTGAAATGGCTGGAACACCCGATTTAAATGGTTTGAGCTTTCTTGGCTACATCTTGACGCTGACGCTGGTCCCCATCAAGGACGAAACACCTTATGCAGACGTCTTCTCTCTGACCTGGCAGGGAGAAACGCTGCTGGAAAGCCGTGTCGATTACTCTATCGACGGCTATTTCTCTGTTTACTTTCCGACGCCGATGATGTTTCTGGGTACACTGGGCGATAAGGAAGAAGAGAAATCCGTCGCCGAAGCCTACGTTGCTGACTATCACAGGGACAACGTTCTGGCCACTATCGATCAGCAGCGCACCGAATTCGAGCAGTTTAATCCCCAAACCACCGAAGAAATTGCAGCCTACCTAACCGGTCCCGGCGCAAACTCCGTTTACCGGCCTTCTGCCATCCTGCAGCTGATCGATCAAGCCCCTGAAACCGACACCCTCGCTTACCATGCTGCCAACAGCAATATACCCGGTTACACCGATCTCCTGCCGGTTCGCTATCAAGCGTGGATGATCGGCCCTGATAGTCTGCGTGGCATCGACCTGGAAACCAGATTGGCGCAGGGCGTCGACGCAGATCAACTGCTGGTGCAGATGCTCAACGCCTACCCAAATCAGCCCATTCAATCCGGCTACTACACGGGAATGACCCGGGCTCACCACCAAGTGCTCAAGGACGCTGGCCTCCCCGAGGGGTTGGTGGATCGCATGACTAATGAGGCCCCATCGGCCCAGTTATTGGCTGCGGCGAATACCGGCAAACTCCGTGACGAAAACGGCAACATCCGGATTCCAACCCAGGAAGAGCTCCTCGAACAACTGGTGCGCAAGGACAATCAAGGCAAATACATGAGCCCCTACACCAGCGACGACGTGCTGGCCGAGTGGGTCAACTCCGCCATTAACGCCAACATCGGGTCAACCGTTGGCACCGGCGTCGGTGCAGCAGCCGGTGCGTATCTGGGTGAAAAAGCTCTCGAACAGGTGCCGTTTGTTGGGGGGTTCCTGGGCGGTACTGTTGGCGCCGAAGTCGGCAAGAGCATTGGCCGTGAAACCGCTATCAGCGCGTCCGGCGGCTGGGAAGCTATTCGCAGCACTTCCGACCGCAGCTTTGACGATATATCGTCCATGGCTCGCTATCTGAAGGCAAAATACGGCCATACCGGCAACTTTGCTGATGCCATGGATGCCACCCGACAGATCTATCCCGAACTGGCCGAGACCCTCGCGCAAGTCCGCTAACATCAAATGGAGAATGGAATGCTTAGAAAAACTGCACTCACAACGGCTTGCGCCCTGGCAACGGCGACTCTGGTTCTGTCCGGATGCGCCGGAAACATCGAGAACGTCAAAGGTAAACCCACGGTCTACGAAGATGTTTCCAGCACTGGCCGAGTTGGCGGCGTTGGTATCGAAAGCCAGGACGTTGTTGCCGTCACCGACCAGATGATGCGGGATATGCTGGCCAACCCGATGCTGACCGGTCGCTCTACACCGCCTCGCATTATCATCGACAACGAGTACATCAAGAACGAGAGCACCTCGGTGGTCAACACCAACATGCTCACCGACCGCCTGCGCATCGAACTGAATCGAGCCGCCAACGGCCGCATGGTTTTTGTGGGTCGCCACTTCTCCGACATGGTCCAGAAAGAGCGCGACCTGAAGCGTGACGGCGCCGTCGACGGCGGTACGATCCGCCAGACTGCCGCGCAGGCCGGTGCCGATTTCCGCATGGGTGGCCGTATCACGTCGCTGGACGCCATCGACCGCGACACCGGAACCCAATCCCGCTACAGCCAGATCAGCTTCGAAATGGTCGATCTTGAACTGGGCACCATCGTGTGGAGCGGACTCTATGAAATGAGAAAGGCGGCCAAGGACAATGTGGTCTATCGATAAGCGATTGTTAAAGCCTGCGCTGGCCACGATTCTTGCCGGCGCGATCGCTGGCTGCGCGTCTGGCCCCAAGGTCTATGACCGGGCCGCGCTTGCACCTGCTGAACAAAGCCTGATCAACAGCAAGCCTGCCGCTCTGCGTGCTGACTTCCAGAACCTGTTTGAAGAGGGTCCTCGCAACAAGGTGCTGAACCTGATGGAAATCGGGGTCAAAGCCTACCGGGCCGGCTATCGGGACGAGGCGAAGAACACGCTGACCCAGGCCCGGCTTGAGATCGAGAATGTCTATGCCGATTCCGAGGCCGCCAGAAAGGCACGAAGCATCTGGTACGAGGAAGCGGAGAAAGACTTCAAAGGCGAACCCTACGAACGGGCCATGGTGTATTTTTACCTCGGCCTGATCTACCTGGAAGACGGCGACTATGGCAACGCCCGCGCCAGTTTTCTGGCCGGCCTGTTGCAGGATGCCTTTGCAGAGGAAGAACAGAACAGCACGGATTTCGCACTGCTGTTATACCTTGCTGGCTGGTCCGCACAGAAAATGGGCAGTGACCAACTGGCCGCAGAGCATTTTGAAGAGCTCAAGCTTTACCGGCCAGATGCCCCCATTCCTGGGGCCAACGACAATGCTCTGCTGATTGTCGAAACCGGTAAATCGCCCCGCAAACTTGGTGACGGCGTTGGTCACTATCAGTTGGTGTATCGACGGGGCAAGAACTTCCGGGATGTTGGCGCCGAAGTCAGGAATGGCGAAGAGTGGTCGTCGGTTTACCCCATGGAAGATGTCTTTTTCCAGGCCTCAACCCGGGGTGGACGCGCCATCGACCGTATCGTGGAAGGTCAGATCCAGTTCAAGGAAAATACCCGAGCCGTCGGCTCGACCCTGAGCACGGTCAGTCAGGACAGCATACTGGCGGGTGCCAGTGCCGCGGCCGGTGGTGCACTGGGTGCCGGTTTCGCTGCTGTGAGCCTGATCAGCGTGGCCGCAGATGGTCTGTCAGCCTCCGCCAATACCCGTGCCGACATACGCTATTGGGCCGGACTGCCAGACACCATTCATGTCATACCGGTGACCGCTGCCGAGGGGGAGCCAGTCGTCGTTCGCTTCCTCGATCAGTACGATCAGCCTATCCCAGGGCTCACTGACTCAACCTCATTCCATTTTGATGGTCGCGGGGCGGGCCTGGCCTTTGCCACCTCCCGTCGCCCGAACCCAGGAGAAACTCAATGAACCCTCTCGTTAAAACATTGACCGCAGCAACCATGGGGCTCGGTCTGCTGGTGGGCTGTACCAGCCTGCCCTCTGACAGCACCGATCTGACTGAGCGCACGGCGCCAGTCACCATGAATTCCGTGGTATTCAGCGACTATAATCTGAAGCGCACCTGGTCTGGCGGCCTGTTCGGCGACGGTGAGCGCTATCGGTTGTCGGTGGTTCAGCATGGTCAGCGTGCAACCGCGACGGGCACAACCGAGGTATACGCAGTCCTGCGTAACCACACCGATTATGACTATCAGGTTGAAGCCCGAACCCAGTTCTTCGATCAGGATGGCGTACCGACTGATGTGAAGCCTACCTGGCAACGAACCACCGTACCTGCCAACAGCCTCTCTACTTACCGCGAACTGTCTACCACCGCGCAGCCTCTGCAGTACCGCGTGGAAGTACGGGAGCTGAACTGATGAAACATCTCGCCATTGTATTCTGTGCGCTCGTACCGGGCTTCAGCCTGGCCGCCAGCCAGAGTCATGAAGCGGCACCGATGATGGCGCCGGCGCAGAAGCCGTTGACCGATAGCGATCTACAAAATGAGCGCTCGGCCCCCCAACGCCTGGAAAGTGAGGAGGCGATACTCGATCGTTTCCACGCAGCGTTTGACGGCAACACGCCCAGAGTGGCCGTGTTCTGGAACCGGGCGTTTGACGATCAGGTTAGTGACTGGCGCAGTAGCACCCGGGGCGTAGTATCCGCTCGGGGCTCGCTGAAAGGCAACGTTCCGGACGGCAACGTCGACCTGCAGGGGCAAAGCCAGATCGCTGCGCAGGGAGAGTACCGCTCGAACCGAACGACTGGCCCGGCAAGCCCCGCCTTTGAACTGCAGAGCGGTCTGGTCAGCCAACTGACAGAAGCCGGCGTCACCGTGGTGGACCGAAATGCGATCATGCGCATCACCGACAATGCCCTGGAAACCGGCGATTTCTCACGCCTGTCGCCGGATCAACGCCGTCTCGAGATGCGAGCACTGGGTGAACACGCTGACATGCTATTGGTATTCCGCCGAATCGCCGATGACCGGTTCGAAATTGAAGTACTGGACGTTCACAACGGTTCGATTCGCGCCATGTTGAGTTCCAACGGTGTCCCTCCCGAGAAGGACAAGGCTCGTCAATGGAAAGCAACCGACCATGGTTTCCAGAAAGTGGAGCACACGTTCACGCTGGATGAAATCGGAGGGGAACTCGCACTCCAAACCCTGGCAAGCGTTGCCCGCTAACGCTCAATACCCGACCTAACCTGAGAAGGACTGTTGTTTCATGACGTTCCAATTGAAGCCTACCTTGCTCCTGCTTCCCATCGTCGTTGCGCTGGGTGGCTGCGCCAGTAAACCTGAGACGCCCACCGATCCCGCGCTCATGTCGAGTAACCAACTGTTTTGGGCCGGTCTGACGCAGTGCGTTCGATTGGACTCGGCGGGAGAGCAGATAAAAATCTACCCGGAACAGGCAGCCGTAACGGTGCGCCCCGAATCGTTTGCCTATACATGGTGGTGTCAGGACGACATTGGTCAGTTCTTACCGTCAGACGTCAGCAGCCATCCTATTCCGGAAGCAGACAAACCCGGCGACGGTCTTATCGGCGCTTCGTTGGAAAAAACAGAGGAAGGCTTCTTTGTTTCGTGGCTGACGCCGAACGGCCCGGCAGCGACCAGTGAACAACTGGCCGTTGGTGATCAGATTATCGCCATCCGCCCGACTCTGGATGGAAAACCGTATCCGGTGGATAATCTCAAACTCAGTCAGCTCGTGTGGCTGATTCGCGGAACACCAGGCACGGAGCTCCAGTTAACCTTGCTGAATGCCGCCAATAGCGAACCCCGGGAGGTGACACTTCAACGCGCCTTAGCCACACAAAGCGATTTCCTTCTGGTCAAGCAACGTCAAGCTGACTTGAAACACAAGGCCGAAGCCAAAGCGAGGAAAAGCCTGGTCATCCACGACAATACCGGCAACTTCATGAGCCCTTACACCAGCGACCGTGTAACCGCCGAATGGGTGAACAAGGCCTTGAATGCCAATATTGGCGCCACCGCCGGCAGTGCGGTAGGAGCAGTGGCGGGCGCCTATGCCGCCAACAAAGCCCTTGAATCCGTGCCGTTTGGAAGCTTTATCGGCGGCATGGTCGGCTCAAAGGTCGGCAAGGACGTTGGTCGCAGTACCGCCATTGAGAGCATCGGCGGATGGGAGTATGTCAGAGCAACGTCCGACATGAGTTTCCGGTCACTGACTGACATGGCCCGATACCTGAAATCAGAGTACGGATCAGACCCAAACTTCAGCGACGTCATCCAAGCGACCAGCCAGATTTATCCTGAGTTCGCGACGGCCCTTGCCTCGTCTCAGTAGGTATTATCAGCAGAGCGGCTGGAGAGCATACGCGTCAGCCGCTCATCTTTGGCACGCCACTGCTCTGCCAGCCAGTTCTTCACGTTTTTTCGGTGCTCTGCATCAGTGGCATAATCCCGGCCCTTCAGGTGCGCCGGGATGGTAACTGTGTCGATCTCCATGCCGACTTTACTCACCCTTCCACACATGAAATCCCAGAATGTTGGAGCGCCCCCTGGATAGGCAATCGTGACATCCACCAGTGTTTCGATGGAGTCGCCCATGGCATCCAGCACAAAGGCCACGCCACCGGCCTTGGGCGTCAGCAGGTGGGTGTATTTTGATTTCTGCTTGTCGTGTTTGGCCTGGGTAAAGCGCGTGCCTTCAACGAAATTCATCACGCTCACCGGGGTGTAGCGGAACTTCTCACAGGCCGTACGGGTCGCTTTAAGATCTTCACCGCGCTTTTCAGGATGTTTGATCAGGTACTCACGGGTGTAGCGTTTCATGAACGGGAAATCCAGCCCCCACCAGGCCAACCCTATGACCGGCACCCAGATCAGTTGTTGCTTGAGGAAGAACTTCAGAAACGGTGCACGGTGGTTAAACACCCGCTGCATGGCGAAGATGTCGACCCAGCTTTGATGGTTGCTCAACACCAGGTACCAGCTTTCCCGCTTGAGCTTTTCGTCGCCGTGGACGGTCCATTCCGTGCCTTGGGTGAGTTTCATCCAGCCGGTGTTGCAGGCAACCCAGGCCTCGGCGATCCAGATGATGACTTTGGTGCACAGAACCCGGAAACCGGTGTGGGGAATAATCAGCTTCAATATCGCCGGGATGTAGAGAAGCAGGCACCAGAACAGGGTATTCAGCCCCAGGAGGATGGAACTGATGACGCCGATAACGGGAGCTGGCAGGAAGCTGAGCATGGTGGTCCTGTTGTTGGTTTTTTAAGATGGCTGAATGATACCAATGGTTGGCAGGTTTGGGCAGTGGCCTGAAGTGACCGGTTTGCCATTAGTGGTGGACGTTCTTGCCATAGTTCCGATCTGTATAGGTAGTCTAGTCTTATTCCGAACCTGTTCTCGACATAAACCTTATGGAAACCTCTATGCCCGACCCGCTCAGCTACGCTTTCAACAAAGCCTCGGGAATAACCCGCCAGACGGCACTATACGCCGGTAACGCCTTCGACCGCGTATTCCGGGCCGCCAGCCTGGTGCAGGCAGGGCAGACACCGTTCGAGACCTTGTACACCGATGGGCTGGTGAGCCTGCGATACTACCCGCCGCTGACCGAGGATTTTATCGAGTTGGACGGCGAGATGATTGATGTGGAGCGCACGCCCCACAAGACGCCCATCGTGATCGTGCCGCCACTGGCGGTGAACATGCTGATCTACGACCTGTTTCCCCAACGCAGTCTGGTGCGGTTCCTGCGGGCCAAGGGGTTTGAGGTGTACCTGATCGACTGGGGCGTACCCACGCGCCAGCACAGTCACTACAACCTGCACACCTACGTGGCGGAGTTACTGCCGGCATACCTGAACCGGGTGCGGGAACACAGCGGTGAGCAGGAGCTGTCGTTGCACGGCTGGAGCCTGGGCGGCATGTTCACGCTGTTCTATTCTGCCCTCAGCCGCGACCAGCACATCCGCAACGCCATCGTGCTGGGTTCGCCCATCGACAGCCACGCGTCCGGCCTGATGGGTTTGATGTACCAGCGGGTCTCCGACGTCGCCGATTTCGTCCGTAAGCGCACCGGCTTCCGCCTGCATGACGTGAAACCTCATTGGTTCCACTCTCCGGGCTGGGCCAACACCATCGGCTTCAAACTCACCAACCCCATCGGCAGCGTGATGGGCTACTGGGAACTCATCGTCCGCCTGGGCGACCGCGACTTCGTCGCCAGCCACGCCACCACCTCCGCCTTCCTCGACCGAATGGTCGCCTACCCCGGCGGCATCGTGCAGGATGCCGTGGTACGCCTGTGGATCGACAACGAACTCTCCAAAGGCCAGATCCAGATCGGCAAAGACGTCGCCCGGCTGGAGAATGTAGACGCCAACTTACTTGCCATCGCCGGCGATACCGACACCCTGGCAACCCCCGGCGCGGTGAAACGAATCGAAGACCATGTCAGCTCGAAGGACGTCACCTTCCGGGTTACCCCCGGGGGCCACATGGGCATCCTGGCCGGGAGCAAGGCGCCGAAGGAAAGTTGGCTGGAGATGGCGGAGTGGTTGGCTGAAAGATCGGACTGAATCACACAGAACGCACGACTGGGAGACCGCCGGCACATAAGTCGGAAGCGCGTCTCGTAGCGTCCCTTCCAAAACTGTGCGGAGCCATGGATGGCGGAGCCCAAGCCGAACAGGACGTCTTGAGGCGTGTTTTGGAAGGGACGCTACGAGACGCGCCACCCCGGAAGTTAAAGGTTATCCAATGTAGCAGGTAGCTCAGAAAGACTCCGAACCACCGCATTAGGCTCAATCCCCCAATCCTCAAATACCTTCCCGGAATCCCGCTTCACCCAGATGGCCGTCAACCCCGCCGCCCGGGCACCAATCACATCCCACGCGTTGCTGGACACCAGGCACAGAGGCTTATCCATCGCCCCGGTTGCCCGTCGTGCATAGGCATACACCGCCGGGTCCGGCTTGAAGCTCTTGATGTCATCCACCGACACCAACCCCTCAAACTGATCCAGCAAATGGTTATGCCCCAGCACCTTCTCCAACGCCGGATAGGTGCCATTGGAAAAGGCAAACATCCGATACTCGCCCTGCAGGGATTCCAGTGCCGGCAACGAGTCGTCAAACGCAGGCAGGGACAGATAGGCCCCCATCAACTCATCTTCCCGCTCTCCACTTAAGCTCAACCCATGGCTGGCCATCGCATACCTTAGCGCCTGCCGCGTGCAGGCCCCGAAATCCTCGTACATGCGCATCAGCCCCTTGCGAAAGGAAAACTCCAACTGTTTTTCCCGCCACTGGGCACTCACGGATTCAGCCGCCTCGCCTGCGTCCGGCACCAACAGGTCTGCCATTCCCATGGGGTCCACCAGGGTTCCGTATACATCGAACGCCAGGATCGGTTTCATCGGGTGCTCCTAAATTTGTTCAACCAGTGTCACGACATCGTAAACCAGTCGGCATCGTTTTTTGAATGCTTACTCAAACCACCAACAACAAAGTACTCCGGAATGGGCAACCTCCCACGCCTCGGGTACACTGCTATTCATGAACCCTGTTGATACATTTAACCTCGACATTCGCTCCCTCAGCACCTTCATTGCAGTGCTGGATGAGGGCAGCGTTTCTCGAGCTGCTGTGCGACTGGGCGTGAGTCAATCGGCTGTCAGCCACACCCTGGACCGATTACGCCAAGCCCTGGGCGACGCTCTGTTCGTCAAATCCGGCCGAGGCATTGTCCCCACCCGGTATGCTCTCCAGGCCGGCCCACACATTCGCCAGATACTGGACGACCTGCACTCCCTGTCTTCCGGGCCGCCGTTTGCCCCGGCCACGGCCGAGTTCACCTTCACCATCGCCGCCAACGACTATCAGCGCGACCTGCTGTTACCCGGACTGTTGTCCGTGATCCGACAAGAAGCGCCTGGCATCCGCTTGCAGGTTGTCCCCTCGGGCATTCCGACCGCCGACATGTTGCGTAAAGACTTGTGTGACTTGATTATTTCCCCTCACGCACCGGAAGCTACCGACATCATGCAGCGGGGCCTGATGGCGGATCAGATGGTGGTTTTCTACGATCCCGCCATCCGCCAGGCCCCGGAGTCCCTGGCGGATTATCTGAAGGCGGACCACATCGCCATCTTGTTCGGCACGGGTGAAAAAACGGCTTTCGAAGGTTCGTTAGCCGCCCAGGGATTGACCCGGAGAACCGCCGTAACCGTGTCCAATTTTTCTGGCCTGCCAGCCTTCCTGCATGGCACTGACATGCTCGCCACAGCGCCCAAGCGCATGAGTGAGGACTTACTGCAACAGTTTGCATGGACACCCCTACCGTTCGACTACAAGCCATTCACATTGCTGATGCTGTGGCACAAACGCAACCAGAACGACCCCGCTCACCGCTGGATTCGAAACCACGTCAACGGCGTAGCAGCGACCATCAATGGCCTCAATACCTAATTCATCTAATTTGTTCATACGTTGTATGAAATAGCTGGCCGTTATCCCAGGACAGGACGAGCGTAGACTCCCCATATCAGATTGAGCGCTGGGTGAGAGCCGGCCTTCTAAAACCGTGCGGAGCCATGGATGGCGGAGCCGAGCGTACAGGGATGTATTCACAGCGTGTTTCAGAAGGCCGGCTCTCACCCAGTGCCGTACTCCAAAGATTCCGGGATCAGTAATGCTCGCACTCACCAGTGTATGGACAACGATACTATTGGCAGCCGCTGTCGCCCTCGGGCCGCTGGCGATTGATATGTACCTGCCTGCCTTGCCCGCTATGGGAGAGGCGCTCTCGGCCAATACAGGTCAAGTACAGCTTACGCTGAGTATCTACATGGTCGGGTTCGCCCTGGCCCAGTTGGTCTGCGGCCCGCTGGCGGACCGGTTCGGGCGTAAGCCCATCATGATTGGCGGATTCCTACTGTTTGCGATCGCCAGCGTTGTTTGTGCTCTTGCGACCAATATTGAAACACTGATCCTGTGCCGCTTCCTGCAAGCGCTTGGCGGCTCGGCCGGTCCAGTGCTGGGCCGGGCAGCCGTACGGGATATCTATTCTCCACGGGACGCCGCAAAAATCATGGCTATTCTGGCCAGCATCATGGCCCTGGCACCCGCTGTTGCACCAACTCTCGGCGGTTTTATGGTGGTCAGCCTGGGCTGGTCGTCAATTTTTCTGGCACTGGGTGGCTATGCGCTCATCATGGCTGTGGTGGTTGCAGTGGGTATTCCCGAGCCGATGCGCCCGGAAAACCGGCAATCCCTTCGCGTTAGCAGCCTGTGGAAGAACTACCGGGCAATCGCCTCGGACATCAGCTTCCTGGGCTACACCCTGACCAACTCCCTGACCTTCGCCGGCCTGTTTGCGTTCCTGTCAGGCTCGTCGTTCGTGCTGATTGATTTCCTGGGCGTGGAACCCCAGCACTTCGGTCTGTTCTTCGCCTGTATCGTGGCCGGTTATATTGGCGGCAACCTCACGGCCATCCGCCTGGGCCGCTCGTTTGCGCCAGATCAGATACTGGTGCGAGGCCTGACGATATCGGTTATCGGTGGCGGCTTAATGGCCGCACTGGCAGCCTCGCAGGTTTACAACGTATGGGCAGTGGTGCTGCCACAAGCGTTGTTTATGGTCGGTGTGGGCATGGTCCTGCCCCAGACCATGGCCGGGGCCCTGGCTCATTTTCCCCAAATGGCCGGTTCGGCCTCCGCACTGTTCGGCTTCACCCAGATGGTGGTTGCAGCCATTGTGGGTGCTCTCGTGGGGCACTTCCACGACGGCACGTCACTGGTGATGGCGGGCATCATCGCTGCCTGCGCCATTGCGGCCCTCGGCAGCTACCTGCTAATGGTCCAGCGCCATCCGGCTCCCGGATTTGAGCCCGCCTGAAACCAACTTAACTCGACTCCCGGATGAAAAAACATCCAAAATGGGCTACACAGAGTAAGCTGTTAAATACAAATCCATTAGACCAGTATCAGGGAGTTCCAAATGAGCAACGTCACACTCGGCGGCAATCCAATCACCGTGAGCGGCACCCTTCCGCAAACCGGCGACACCGCCCCCAACTTCACCCTAACCACTCAGGGCCTGGAAGACGTCACCCTCGACAACTGGGCTGGTAAGCGCAAAGTTCTGAATATTGTCCCCAGCGTAGACACCCCGACCTGCGCCACCTCCACCCGTAAGTTCAATGAAAAAGCCAGCAGCCTGGACAACACGGTGGTGCTGGTCATTTCTGCCGACCTGCCCTTCGCCGCCGGTCGATTCTGTGGTGCCGAAGGCTTGGAAAATGTCACTACCCTTTCCAGCTTCCGAAACTACAGCTTCCAGGAAGATTACGGTGTTGCCATCCAGGACGGCCCACTTGCTGGCCTGACCTCCCGCGCGGTGGTGGTTCTGGACGAAAACAACAAGGTTCTGCACAGTGAGCTGGTTGGTGAGATCAAGGAAGAACCGAATTACGAAGCTGCTCTTTCGGCGCTTTGATTCCCAGCACTCCGACTTACTGAAAGCGACTCCGTAATCGATGTGCGAAGGCCGGGGCGCCTTCCCCAGACCGTGCATTGCCAGGGATGGCAATGCCGAGCCCCCATGGATGGGTTTACGGCGTGTCTGGGGAAGGCGCCCCGGCCTTTGCACCCACTCACAAACCGATAGCTGCTAGAATCGCCCACCGAGCAAACACCTGGAACAGAAGCCACCAACGTGACGAACGCCACCCCACAAGCCAGCCTGCCGCGCCAGTTGTTCACCATGACCTGGCCCATGCTCTTCGGCGTACTGTCACTGATGACCTTCCAACTCGTCGACAGCGCCTTCATTGGCCAGCTCGGCCGCGACCCACTGGCCGCACTGGGCTTCACACTGCCCATGCAGCAGCTCATCATCGGCCTGCAGGTGGGCCTTGGCATCGCCACCACCGCCATCATCTCCAGAACCCTCGGCGCCGGCGACCAACTCCGCGCTGAACGCCTGGGCGGTCTCGTCGTCACCGTGGGCGCCTCTCTGGTGATCATCCTGTGTATCGCCCTTTGGCTGTTGCAAACCCAGATTATGGCCGGGCTGGGTGCCGAACAGAGCCTGCTGCCGCTGATCCGCAGTTACTGGATACCCTGGCTGCTATCCGCCTGGACCGGCGCCATGCTCTACTTTGGCTACAGCGTGTGCCGCTCCCACGGAGACACTAAACTCCCTGGCTACATGATGGTCGCTACCAGCGTGGCAAACATCGCCCTGGACCCGTTGTATATCTTCGTTTTTGGCTGGGGCTTGCAGGGCGCTGCCCTGGCAACGGTGACCGCCTTCGGGATCGGTTGCCTGTTTATCTACCCCAAACTGCTGCGCTCTGGTTGGATACGCTTCGACCTTTCGCAACTGGCCCTCGGCCAGGCACTGAAACAACTGAATGGCATCATGGCCCCGGCCATGGTCAGCCAGCTGATGCCGCCAGCCTCGGCCATGTTCGCCACCGCCATGGTGGCGGGCTTTGGCTCCGCCGCAGTCGCGGCCTGGGGCCTGGGCACTCGCCTGGAGTTCTTCTCCATTGTGGTGGTGCTGGCACTGACCATGTCGATGCCGCCCATGATTGGCCGCATGCTTGGGGCCGGTGAGCTTGCGCGGATTCGCGTTCTCGTGCGATTGGCGGTCCGTTTTGTGGTGGTGTGGCAACTGGCCATTGGGTTGATCTGGCTGTTGGCCTCAGGGGTGGTCTCAGAACTGTTCACCAGCGATCGCGCCGTCAGCGATGTGTTGGGCAGTTATCTGGTTCGGGTACCGCTGAGCTATACCGGCCTGGGTATCTGCATGCTGATGGTGTCGGTGTGCAATGCGCTGGGGCTTGCCATGCGGGCGCTGCTGGTGTCGGTCCTGCGGTTATTCCTCTGCTTTCTGCCACTGCTTTGGCTCGGCTCACAGCTCGGCGGTATCAACGGCCTGATGAGCGGTGCGCTGGTTGGCAATCTGATGGCAGGTGTCATGGCCTACCTGTTCTACCGGCAAGGCATCCGAAAGCTGGCACTCCAGGACTAAATACTAATCGCCGAAGCGTGCGCGGAAACTCTCTGGCATCGGCACAACCGATTTGCGCTGGTAATTGAAGAACACGAAACCGTACTTGGCCAGGGCCACGGGTTGACCGCTCTCCGCCTTGGTTACGCGGAATACGAAATCCCCGCCGTATTTGTTGAAGTCCATCAGCCCCACTTCAAAGCGGAGCATTTCCGGAAAGAACGATTCCGATTGGTACATCGTTGCCAGGTCGGTCACGATAATACCCACGCCGTTTTTGTCGGCTTCCTCGACACCATAGTTCACCAGGAATTGTGCCCTGGCTTCAGACAGCATGGAGATTAACGCATCGTTTCCCAGATGGTTGGCTCCATTGATATCGGTGATCCGAACCGGCATCTTGGTTTCAAAATAAAAGGCGTTATCCGGGAAAGAGAGCTTGATGCGAGCCAAGTCGGCGTTCCTGTGTGGGGGAATTTTCTGTAAACCCAATGATACTTGGTTGTAACCATGCCGACACCCCGAGACAGCAGACCGAACATTCGTTATCTTGGACTTTTACCGGCAGCCTTCACCGTTGCCCGATGAAAGGGGTTGGGAGGCTACTGTCAAAACTGTGCGGAGCCATGGATGGCGGAGCTCAAGCGCCACATGGACGTGCTTGAGCGTGTTTTGACAGTAGCCTCCCAACCTCTTTCCAGCACCAACAGTCTGACCAACAGATACGGACACTCTATGGATATTCGCCCTGCTGCCACGCTGGTTTTGACCAAAGACACTGCTGAAGGTCCAAAGATCCTGCTGCTGCAACGAACCTGGGACGCGGTATTCATGCCGGGCTATTTTGTCTTTCCCGGTGGTTCTGTCGACGATCAGGAAAACAATGGGCGGGCCCACGCAATCGGGCGGGCTGACACTGAAATCAGCCAGACAATGGCTATGGATGAAGGTGGCGCCGACTACATGCTTGCGGCTGTCCGGGAGTGTTTTGAGGAAGCCGGCATTCTGTTAGCCGTTGATGAAAAAGGGGCTGCGCTGACTCAGGACCATCCCATTCACAGCGACCGCGAAGCTCTGTTTAAAGGTGAGTTAACCCTGGCGGAACTGTGCCATCGCTATAACCTCACCATTCCCCTGGACCGTCTGGGCTACCTCGGGCACTGGGTGACACCGCCGGGACCTCCCCGGCGCTTTGATACCCGCTTCTTCATTGCAGTGGCACCGGAAGGGCAACGGGCAAGTCATGACGGCAATGAAACCATTGACCACGTCTGGCTGAGCCCGGCGGAAGCCCTGGAAGATCATCGCAGTGGCCGCCGCCTGCTAGGGTTACCAACCATTGGGACGCTGCAGATACTGGCGGAGTTCGGCACCACGGAAGCCCTCATGCGCTATGTCCATGCTAATCCGCCGGAGCCCTATCCCAACAAGCCGTGGCCGGCGGTCAAGAAAGACAGGACCACGATGCTGGAGCCGGGGGCACCCGCCTATGACGAAGCGGTCAAGCTGGACCCGGAGGGTGCAGGCTCTACACACGCGGACATTGTTCCCGGGGAACCAGTGGAGGTGGCGGCCGGTGTGGTTCGCCTGACAGCTCCAAACCCGGGAATGATGACCGGCCCCGGCACCAACACCTATGTGCTTGGCCACAAACGGTTTACGGTACTGGACCCCGGCCCGGACGACGCGACACATATTGAGCGCATTCTAGAACTCACTGGTGGAGCGATTGATCAAGTGGTGGTCACTCATACCCACCAGGACCACTCGCCGGCAACAGTGGCACTGAAGGCAAGAACCGGCTGTCGCGTTTACGGCCAGCCGGCTCCCGAAGGCCCGGCCCAGGACCAGACGTTTTCGCCGGATGTAGAGCCGGTGAATGGTGACCTGATCGTCACCGAGGCCGGCACCCTGAAAGCCCTTTACACCCCGGGGCATGCCTCCAACCATCTTTGCTATCTGCTCCTGGAGCAAGAGCTGCTGTTTTCTGGAGACCACATCATGCAGGGCTCCACCGTGGTCATTAATCCGCCAGACGGTGACATGAAGGCCTACCTGGAGTCGCTGTACGACCTGCTGGCCGAGTCCGTGCGTTACATAGCGCCTGCCCACGGTTTCCTGATGGCACGCCCCGAATCGGTGATCGATTATCTCATCACGCATCGTCTGGCACGGGAGCACAAGGTTGTCAGGGTGCTGAAAAGCCTCGCCCCGGCCAGCCTGAAAGATCTGACCGCAAAGGCCTATGACGATGTCCCGGCGGCGATCCATGGCGTCGCCGCCCGCTCCGCGCTGGCGCACCTGCTAAAACTGGAGGCAGATGGCCGGGCTGCGCGAGAAGGCGACATCTGGCGCACCACTCCCGACATTTGAAGCCCGCCCCTCACAGACACTTGGTTCCTGCTCAGGGGCGGCCTATTTTTTCGCGATGATCCAGACGGCGTGCACGATACCGGGAATGTAACCGAGAATGGTCAACAGGATGTTGATCCAGAAGTGCTTGCCAATCCCCACCTGTAAAAAGACGCCCAACGGCGGTAACAAAATCGCAACCAGAACTCGCAAAAGATCCATACAGTTTATCCTCCATCGAACGTATAACGGATACAGAACTGCAATCCGCATCCTGTAACCTCTTTGAATAGGTCATTTTGCGGAATTACACAACGAGTTCATGAAAGTGGCATTAAACCTTTGTCACAGCCGTATTCATGAAACAATGGGGTCTCTATCCTTGTACCGTTTTCACAGATCGGACAACGAGCCTCAAACTGGCTGAAGACTCGAGAGGAATTATGCTGTATCGCTGGCTGACACATCTGTTTCGCGCTGGCCTGATGTTTACCCTGACTGGCAGCCTGGTCGCAATCCCTGCCGTCTACGCAAACAAGTCCGATGACTCCGATAACACGGAGATGCTCGTCGCGGAGCTTGCCGAGGACGAGAGTGTTGAGGATGTCGAGCATTCGGAACCCTTGCGCTCGTCTGAACCGAAAAAGAATAGCGGTAAAGCAGACACCACTCAGAAATCCGATGAGGAGCTCGCCTCACAGGATAAAACACCAGATTCCACGGCAGAACCGGCCGTGGAAGAAGTGGCCCCCAATGTTGATTTAAAGGAGGTGGCGCCGCCTCCAAAGCCCGCTGACCCAGCGGAGTCGAAGACTTCGGAGCCCGAACCTTCGAAGCCCGACGCAACGGCGGATCAGCCCAAACCCACTGCCCAGGGCGCAGACCCCGCAACGGCGACCGATGAAAACGGCGTGGAAGAGTCTGCTGAGGTGACGGAACCCGAAAAGGCCACCAGCCTGAAAATGCTCGGTGCCGAGGTTCTGCCCGGAACGTCGACTCGCCTGGCCTGGTCCCCTGCCATCCAGATTGCCGGCCTGTCGCAACCAACACCGGTTCTGGTGGTCAATGGCTCCAAACCCGGCCCTAACCTATGCCTGACCGGTGCCGTTCACGGTGATGAACTCAACGGCATCGAGATCATCCGCCGCACCATGTACGACCTGGAGCCAGACAAGCTCTCGGGCCGGGTGATCGGCATTCCCATCGTCAACCTGCCGGGTTTCCAGCAAGGCAGCCGCTACCTGCCCGACCGCCGTGACCTCAATCGTCACTTCCCCGGCAGCACCGATGGCAGCCTGGCGGACCGCATTGCCCACTCGCTGTTCGAGAACGTAATCCGTCATTGCGACATGTTGGTGGATATCCACACCGGGTCTCTCAAGCGCACCAACCTGCCCCAACTGCGTGCGGACATGAATAACCCGGAAGTGGCGGAACTCACCCGTGGATTTGACCGCATGGCAGTCGTCCACAGTACCGGCACCACCGGCATGCTTCGTCACGCCGCTGTCGAAGCCGGTATCCGGTCCGTCACCATGGAGGCCGGTGAATCACTGCGAATCCAGGAGCACCAGATCAAGGCCGGGGTGAACAGCCTGACCAGTCTGATGGACAAGGAAGGCATGATCTCAAGGATGTTCGTCTGGGGAGACCCGGAACCCGTCTATTACGATTCCGAGTGGATACGGGCCGAACACGGCGGCATTCTGTTCAGCGAAACCAAGCTGGGGGCCAAGGTTTCTGAAGGTGAAATCCTGGGTTATGTTTCGGATCCCATCACCAACGCCCAGCATCCCATCCGCGCCCGCAGCAGCGGCCGAATTATCGGCATGGCGGTGGATCAGGTGGTCATGGCCGGTTTTGCGGCCTATCACGTCGGCACAGAAGCGGAAGTGCCGGGAGAATAAAAAATGGGGTCAGAGCAAGCTCTGACCCCATTTTATCGTTCAACTGTCAGGATACTAAACGCAACCGTTCAGGCTGAACGGCGGCGGGCACGCAGCCCCATACCGAGAAGACCGAGGCTCAGGATGGCCAGAGTTCCAGGCTCTGGTACTTCGCTGGCTTCAGAAATCAGTTCAATCTTCGCCTTAACCTTGGAGCCGTAGCTGCCCAGCCCAAAGATGCCTTCGTTAAAAGTGGTGTCGAAGAGGGACACACGAAGCAGACCATCGCCCAATGCGCCAAACACCAGGTCAAGCGAACCGTTCCAGGACAGCACACCTTCCTGGTAAAGGCCAAAGAGTACGGAATCTCCGGAGGTGTTCCCGTTGACCGAGCCACTCATCAGTTCCGGTGCTGTGAAGTTGAAATCGACGGAAATCGGTTTGGCGACTTTGTCATCGCTGTTGACCGTGCCTTCAGTCGTCCAGATTTTGAACAGATTAAAGGTCGTACTTTCACCGGCATTCAGATCGAAAGAAAACGGGTTGTCTGCATAGTCTGCAGAACCAACAACCAGTCCGGGGTCTGAATCATTCAGGTTGACCTGATAGCTGGCAGAGATCATTGCCGCGCTTGCCATGGCCGGCAGGCACATGGAAACCAGTAGTGCAATGGTGAGTTTAAGATGTCGCATAGCTGCTCCCTGGGTTATCCCACATTTCATTCGTTTTACTGCCCCGCCATACAGGCACCTGCTATACCAACATCTGAATTTCCAATCTAAAACAAGAATCTATATTGAATCCTGCATTTATCCAGCAGCGGGCTTGTAAGAAATCCTGACACCCAATCAGACAGTCACCAGCCGGATACGATCAACCAATATCTCCACTACCACTTTGGTAACAAGGCATTAGCTCGCAGGGCGTAGTATCCTTCGGGCTTCCGAACCAGATCAGAAACCCAAAAACCCTGACAGGAGTCGGTGTGCCCTCAGAAACCCCGAAACCACTATGGCTGGCCTACACCGGCCTGGTCCTGACCCCGTTGTTCTGGGCGGGCAACGCCGTGGTGGCCAAAAGTGTGGTTGGCGAGATTCCTCCCCTGTCCATGTCGTTCTGGCGCTGGGTGATTGCCCTGACGATACTCCTGCCCTTCGGGCTGCCGGGGGTCTGGCGCCAGCGCCGGGTCATCCGCGAACACGCACTGTCGATACTGGCACTCGCCACGTTCAGTGTGGCGGCGTTCAACTCGCTGCTTTATTTTGCCGCGGTGACCACCACGGCCACCAACATCGCGCTGATTAACGCCACCATACCCATCATGGTGGCGTTACTGGCCTGGTTACTGTTGGGAGATCGCACACGCCCCATTCAGGCTCTCGGAATCGGGCTGGCGGTACTGGGCATCCTGGCGGTTGTGGCGCGGGGGGACCTCTCGGTACTGACCGGTTTGCGGGCGCAACCCGGTGATCTGATCATGGTACTGGCGGTATCCAGTTGGGGCTTGTTCTCAGTACTGCTTCGCCGCCAAGCGGTACCATTGCCACCGCTGACCTTTCTGACCGTCCAGATCGCCTGCGGCACTATGGTGATCTTGCCGTTTTTCCTGGTGGACCTACTGTTCTTCTCAGGTGGATTCGAGCTGAACGCATCAACCGCGCTGCCCATGATGTATTTTGCAATCTTCCCCGGTATTCTGGCTTACGCGTTCTGGAATCATGGGGTGCATCGGATTGGTCCTGCAAAAGCGGCCATCTTCATGTACCTCACCCCTGTATTTGCGTCGGTGATGGCGGGCATTTTCCTCGGGGAACGCCTGGGCCTGTTCCATGTTATTGGCGGCCTTCTGATTCTGGCCGGACTGTTCCTGGCCACCCGAACCACCGAACTTCGCCGCAAATACCGTTGAGCACCCAACAACAAATATCGACAAGGCAGGCATTCATGGTCAATGGCATGACAAGGCGCTTCAGATGGGCCGGCGTACTGATACTGGCGGCTTTCAACACCCCAGCGGTCGCTGCCCCCTGCGATCCTGAGGAAAATACCTGGATACCGAGCCGCTATTACCCACCGGGACAGGCGGTCTTTCACCAGGGTGACTGGTACCAGTCCCGCGAACTCCACGAGGGTAAAACACCCGGTGCGGATTTCGAATGGGAAAGACTGGCGTCTGTGCCTGATTGCGGCGTCGGTCGTGATGACAGCAACGTCGCTGAGCGCAAATCGGAAGGTGGGCTGAACCGTCAGCCACAGGCACCGACCGACGCCGGCCAACCGCCTGTAAAAGCCTCCAACGAGCGCCCACAGGCCTGCAAAGAACCCGGGCGATGGAGCTTTGGCGGCAGCTATACCGTGGGCCAGATGGCCATCCATGAAGGGCAGACTTACCGCGCCATCCGCCCCAGCAACGGCCAGATGCCAGGCATGAGCCAGCCGCCTCACTGGCAGCCGGTAGACGATCCCTGCAGTAACGGCGCTGAAAACGCCGACTGATCCGGTTATTTATTCAGCGCCTGCCGGATCTGCTCCAGGGCCGTGTCCAGAACCCGGCGCGGGCAACCAATATTCATACGCATGAACCCGCTGCCGGGCTCACCAAAGGTGATGCCCGGGTTCATGCCAATACCCGCTTCCTGCACAAAGAACCGTTTCAGTTCCGCGTCGCTCATGCCCAGGCCCCGGCAGTCCAGCCACAACAAGTAGGTGCCCTCCGGCTCCGTTACCCGGATGTCAGGCAGGTGTTGGCGGATGTAGTCCATCACCCTGTCACGATTGCCTTGCAGGTAGATCATGAGTTCGTCCAGCCACGGGCCACCCTGGCGATACCCGGCCTCGAAGCCGGCGATACTGAAGGGATTGCACTGGTTCATGTGCATGGTGTCGAACACGTCTTTCAATAACTTCCGATGCTCTGGATTCCTCACCACCAGCGCCGACAAGCCCAGACCGGGCATATTGAAGGATTTACTGGGCGCTACGGTGGTAATCAGGGCCTGTTCCTCATCGGCCAGTTTCGCCAGTACATGATGGGCAGGCTTGTCCGGATAGGTGAGGTCGCAATGAATCTCATCCGACAGCACCACCAGGTTGTGGCGCCTGGCAATGGCCAATACCTCCCTGAGCTCGCTTTCGCCCCACACCCTTCCCACCGGGTTATGGGGCGAGCACAGCAGCAACACTCTGGCATCGCCCCGCGCTGCACAGGCCTCAAGGTGTTCGAGATTCATCTGATAACGGCCATCCACCTGTTCCAGCGGGTTTTCAATCACCGCACGACCGGTTTTCCGAATGGCACTGAAGAAAGGCGGGTAAACCGGAGGCTGTATTATCACCCCTTCACCTTCGCCAGCAAACGCCAGTGCCGCCGCGTGCAGCGAAGGCACCACCCCCGGGGCCATCATTAGCCATTCCCGCTCAATGACCCAGCCATGCCGATGTTCAAACCAGTCAATCACCGACTGGTACAGGCTCTCCGGAAACAGTGTATAACCGTATACCGGGTGCCTTGCCCGTTCTTCCAGAGCCCTGGTCACCGCTTCCGGCGCTGGAAAGTCCATATCCGCCACCCATAGGGGGATAACGTCATCTTTGCCGAATACCGCTTTGCGGGCGTCAAATTTTACGGAACAGGTGTTTTCCCGCTCAACAGGCTGGTCAAAGGTCTCAGGCACAAGTGGCTCTCCGCTAGGATGGTGAGTTAGGCAAGGTTATTCTGTGGCAGTCGTTACAATCCGTGCAAGTTGGGCGCTGCTTCCCCAGCTTATAGAAGGGGTTATCTTTGGTCGCAAGGGCACAGGTTTTACTTGCCTGGAACCCGGTATAATTGCGAACCTAACGAGTTATTTGCTTACCCTGATCGACCCTCGGAGCCCCTGAATGCTTGCCCAGATCCTGTCCACGATGTTGCCGGTCTTTCTGATCGCCGGTTGTGGTGCCCTTTACGGCCGATATCGCACTCCAGACATCAAAGGCTTGAACACCCTCAATATGGAGCTGTTCGTCCCCATGCTGGTGTTCGCGGTTCTGGCTGATCAACAGGCTCCGCTGCAGGATTACACCAGCCTGGCTCTGGCGGCAACGGTGGTCGTTCTGGGTTCCGGCATCGTGCTCTATCCGCTGGCCAGGATTCTGAACCTGAACCTTAAAACCTTCCTGCCGCCGATGATGTTCAACAATTCCGGCAACATGGGCATTCCCGTACTGGTATTTGCGTTCGGCGAGGCAGCCCTGCCCGCGGCCGTTGTCCTATTTGTCGTGGAAATGCTGCTGCACTTTACGGTGGGCATCTACATGCTGGACCCGCACACGTCGATCATCAGACGGCTTCGCATACCCGTTATTGCGGCAAGCATCGCCGGCCTTACCGTCAACTTCGGTGGCGTACCCATGCCACAATGGCTGCTGGAAACCCTGAACATGCTAGGCGGAGTGTGTATCCCGCTCATGCTCTTTACGCTTGGTGTTCGCATGCTGGATGTGGATTTCAGCGACTGGAAACTCGGGGTTCTGGGCGCTATTTCCGCGCCTGCATCCGGGTTGATTCTTGCCTGGCCAATGATAGCGATTCTGGATCTGCCGGGCCTGCAGATAGCTGCTTTGTGGGTCTTCGCCGCCATGCCCTCTGCTGTGTTGAACTACATGCTGGCGGAGCAGTATCAACAGGAACCTCATAAAGTAGCCTCACTGGTGCTTATGAGTAACCTCGGAAGCCTTGTGGTGATGCCGATTGTGCTGGGCCTGGTCTTTACAGCCGGCTATGTATGAACCGCTTCAGATAACGATCAATGTCGGAATCCTCGCCGATGCGTCAAGATCACTAACGCAAGCGCTTGCAACCTCTCTGGCTTTGGCCGAAGGTAAGAACGATTCAGGTTGAATTTCTTCTCGATATGGAGATCCGCCCATGAGTGTTCTGCTTCTACTGATCAGTGCGCTGGTACTGATCTATCTTGGCATCGGTGGCACCACTGCCGCCACCGTGCTTGTGATTGCAACGGTCGTCGGGCTGTTTCAGGATGGCTGGCACATCCTCAGTATACTGTTTGGTGGCGGGCTGCTTGCCCTCAGCCTGGTGCTGGTGCTCCCAGGTGACTTGCGGCGCGAGAAGTTCAGCGCTCCGCTGCTGAATTGGGTGCGCGGTCGGCTCCCGAAGCTCTCGGATACCGAGGCCGAGGCCCTGCGCTCAGGCACCGTAGACTGGGATGGCGAGCTTTTCTCCGGGCAACCCAAGTGGTCGAAACTGCTCGATGCCAAACCGGCCCACCTCTCCAGCGAAGAACAGGCGTTCCTCGACGGGCCGGTCGAGAAGCTTTGCGGCATGCTGGATGACTGGAAAATCACCCACGAAGAGTACGACCTGCCCAACAAGGTCTGGAAGTTCATTCGCGAGAATGGCTTCTTCGGGTTGATGATTCCCAAGGAACAGGGCGGCAAGGGCTTTTCCCACACCGCCCACTCCGAGATCGTGATGAAGATTTCCACCCGCAGCGTGTCCGCCGCTGTGACCGTCATGGTGCCCAACTCGCTTGGCCCGGGCGAGCTGCTGATGGAATACGGCACCGATGCCCAGAAAGAACATTACCTGCCCCGGCTGGCCGGCGGCGAGGAAATCCCCTGCTTTGCACTGACGTCGCCGGTCGCCGGTTCTGACGCCGGAGCTATTCCGGACAAGGGCATCGTCTGTAAGGGCCAGTGGAATGGCGAGGAAGTACTGGGCCTGAAAGTCACCTGGAACAAGCGCTACATCACACTGGCACCGGTGGCGACGCTGATTGGCCTGGCCATCAAGGTCTACGACCCGGACAAACTACTGGGCGACTCCGACGACATCGGCGTTACCTGCGTGATGGTTCCACAGGACCTTGAAGGGGTTCACTCCGGCGCCCGTCACCTGCCAATGAATACCGTGTTCATGAACGGTCCGACCTGGGGCAACGACGTGTTTATCCCCATGGATCAGGTGATTGGCGGCCAGGACATGTTGGGCAAAGGCTGGAAAATGCTGCTGGAATGCCTGTCCATCGGCCGTTCCATCTCCCTGCCCGCACTGGGTACCGGCGCTGGCAAAGTGGCCAGCATGGCCACAGGCTCCTATGCCCTGACCCGGGAACAGTTCGGCCGCTCCATCAGCCAGTTTGAGGGGGTTCAGGAAGCGCTGGAGCCCATCGCCGGCTACACCTACATGATGGATGCCGCCCGATTACTGACATCCGGCATGCTGGACCGGGGTGTACGCCCCTCCGTGCCTTCAGCAGTGCTCAAGTACCGCAATACCGACTTGATGCGCACGGTGATCAACCATGCCATGGACGTGGTTGCCGGCCGCGGTGTTATTACCGGCCCCCGCAACTTCCTGGCCAGGGCGTACCAGGCGGTGCCCATCGGCATCACGGTGGAAGGCGCAAACATCCTGACCCGCAGCCTGATGGTGTTCGGCCAGGGTGCCATCCGTTGTCACCCGTTTATTGTTGAAGAAATCGAAGCAGCGGGCATGGACGATAAAAAGGCGGCGGTCGAGAAGTTCGACGGCATCTTCTACCGCCATATCGCCCACACCACCCGCAACGCGTTACGCTCGTTAGTGCTGGCACTGAGCGGCGGCTTGCTGGAAACCGTGCCCCGCCAGGGTAACATCCAGTCCAGCTATCGCCAGCTTGCCCGGTTCTCGGCCGCGTTTGCCTTGATGACCGACGTCACCCTGCTGACGGTTGGTGGCGGCCTCAAGGCACGTCAGCGCCTGTCCGGGCGGATGGCGGACTGCCTTGTACACCTGTATTACGCCACGGCGGTGATCAAGCAATGGCACGAGGAAGGCTATCCGGAAGACCAGTGGCCACTGGTGGAATGGTGCCTTCAGACCAGCCTGCGCGACCTCAAGACATCCATGCGTGAGCTGATCATCAACTTCCCGGTTCCGCTGTTGCGCTGGCCGCTGCGGATGCTGGTGTTCCCTCTGGGCGCCACCGGCCTCAACGGCCCGGACGACGCCCTGGGCACAGAGGTGGCCGCCAGCATTGTGAACGATACGCCGCTGCGCCAGCGCATCAGCCGCGGCAGCTATATCAATACCGATCCGGACGACCCTTTGGGCCGTGTACTGAACGCGTACCGGCTGGCCAATGAAACCAAGGACATGCGCGATCGCCTGCATGAAGCCCTGCGCAATCGGGATGAAGACGAGCTGGGCGGTATCGACCTGCTGATGGGGCACCAGCGTAAGGAACTGGTGGACTGGGCCTGCGAGCAGGGCGTTGTTCAGAAAGACGAATGCGACAAACTTCTGGAGGCACTGGAAGCACTCTACGACGTCATCCGCGTAGATGCCTTCGAAGCCGACGGGCTGAAAGCCCTGTCCCGTTGTGCCAAAGGTAAGCGCAAAGTGGTCGAACGCCCGCCACGGGACGAAGAATAACCGCTAAAGACACGCCCTGAACGGGGCGTGTCGCCCCCACTGTTCTCCCCTCCCATTCTTGACAGAATCCACATTCGCCAACTATTACTGAATGTCGGTTCAAATAGCTGTATTTGCGACCTTTCAAAAAACCAGCTGTCACAACAACGAATAAAAACACGCGGCATCAGCGCCGCTCACCTGAATTGAAAGGGGTGTCTTTCCGTGGAAGAGCAGGCTGTAGGCGAGCAGACACAACCATCCTCAACCATCCTTGAAACCAGGAACCTGACCAAGGATTTCAAAGGCTTTACCGCCATCAGTGACGTCAGCATCAACGTCAGGACAGGCTCCATACATGCGTTGATAGGCCCGAACGGGGCCGGAAAAACGACGTTCTTCAACCTGTTGACCAAATTCCTCAAGCCCAGCGCCGGGCAGATTATCTACGCTGGCAAAGACATTACCAACGCACGCCCTGCGGGTATTGCCCAGCAGGGGCTGATCCGCTCTTTTCAGATTTCCGCGGTATTTCCCCACCTGTCTGCCCGCGAAAACGTTCGAGTCGCCCTGCAACGCAAATTGGGCATTTCCTATCACTTCTGGCGGCCGGTACGAATTCTTGATCAACTGAATGAAGAAGCCCAGGCCACCCTGGAACAGGTCGGCCTGGGGCCCTTTGCCGATACCAAGGCGGTGGAACTCGCCTACGGACAGAAGCGGGCGCTGGAGATTGCCACCACCATTGCACTCAAACCCAGGCTCATGCTGCTTGATGAACCCACCCAGGGCATGAGTTCAGAGGACGTAGGCACGGTCACTGAGCTGATTCGCAAGGTGGTGGATGGCAGAACCATCGTGATGGTTGAGCACAACCTCAATGTGGTGTCCACGCTGGCCGACACCATCACCGTCCTGAACCGCGGGGAAGTGTTGGCTGAAGGCAACTACGACACGGTATCGACCAACCCCGCCGTCATGGAAGCCTACATGGGAACCACCGATGCAGCCTGATCAACGCCCGGAAATGCTCAAAATCGAGAATCTTCACGCCTGGTACGGCGAATCCCACATTCTCCATGGCCTCGATCTGACTCTGCGGGAAGGCGAGGTGATTACCCTGCTTGGCCGCAACGGGTCCGGACGCACGACCACGCTCAAGTCGATTCTGGGGCTGGTCAGCAAACGCACCGGCTCCATCAAGATCCACGGCACCGAAATCATCAACATGCCGACCCACCGCATTGCCCACGTTGGCAAGCTGGGGTATTGCCCCGAGGAGCGGGGGATTTTTGCGTCGCTCAACGTGGACGAGAACCTGGAGCTGCCCCCCGTGGTGGCCGATGGCGGGATGTCCGCGGACGAGATCTACAAAATGTTCCCGAATCTTGAAGAGCGCCGCAAAAGCCAGGGCTCCAAGCTCTCCGGGGGCGAGCAACAGATGCTGGCCATTGCCCGCATCCTTCGTACCGGCGCCAATCTCCTGTTACTGGACGAGATCACCGAAGGGCTTGCGCCGGTTATCCTCAAATCCCTGGATGATGTCATCCGCAAACTGCGTGACCGGGGATTCACCATCATTCTGGTTGAGCAGAACTTCCGCTTTGCCGCTCCGCTGGCCGACCGACACTATGTGATTGAGCACGGACGAGTGGTTGAGCAGATAGAAGCGGCCGATCTCGAGGCCAAGAAAGAGCAGTTGAACAGGCACCTGAGTGTCTGAACCCGAATCTAATAACAAAAGGAATCCCACCATGTTCAAGCACTGGAAATCTGGACTGGCAGGCGCCGTGGCAGCGGCTACCCTGGCAATGCCCCTCACGGCAGCGGCCGAATTGACCGACGGCAAAGTAAAAATCGGTGTCCTCAGTGACATGTCCGGCGTTTACAAGGCCCTCGAAGGGCCGGGCGCGGTGACTGCCGCCAAAATGGCGGTCGAGGATTTTGGCGGTTCGGTGATGGGCAAACCCATTGAGATCATTTCCGCGGATCACCAAAACAAGCCGGATATCGGCGCCAGTACCGCCCGGGAATGGATCGATGCGGAAGAGGTGGACATGATCACCGCCCTCGACAACTCCTCCGTTGCCTTGTCCGTTCAGGGCCTGGCCAACGACAAGAAAATCATCACCATGAACACCGGCGCCGGCACCACCGCACTGACAGAAGAACAGTGCACGCCTTACGGTATTCACTACGTCTACGACACCCACGCGTTGCCGGTTGGTACTGCTACGGCGATGGTCAAGAACGGCGGTGAAAGCTGGTTCTTCATTACCGCCGATTACGCCTTCGGCCACTCTTTGCGGGACAACACCGGCGCCGTGGTGGAAAGTCTCGGTGGCGAGGTGGTCGGTAACGTCAATGCGCCACTGTCCACCAACGATTTCTCCTCCTACCTGCTCCAGGCCCAGTCTTCCGGAGCCGACGTCATTGGCCTGGCCAATGCCGGCCAGGACACGGTGAACGCCATCAAACAGGCCAACCAGTTCCGCATCGTGCAGGGCGGACAGAAACTGGCCGGCATGCTGGTGTTCATCACCGACGTCCACAGCATGGGGCTGGACATTGCCCAGGGCCTGCAGTTCACCACGGCCTTCGTGTGGAACCAGAACGACGAGACCGAAGCCTGGTCCCGCCGCTTCTATGAACGCCACAATGCCATGCCCACCATGGTTCATGCCGGCGTTTACTCGGCGGTCACCAATTACCTGAAAGCAGTCAAAGCCACCGGTTCTGACGACAGCGATACCGTGCGTGCCGAACTGGGCGACATGACCCTTAACGACATGTTCGTGAAAGGGGGCAAGATTCTGCCCAACGGCTCCATGCTCCACGACATGTATCTGGTGGAAGTGAAGAAGCCGGACGAAGCCAGTGAGGAATGGGACCTGCTGCGGGTAGTCTCGAAGATCCCTGCGGATCAGGCCTACATCTCGCTGGAAGACACCAAGTGTTCGCTGGTTAACTAACCACACCGATTAACCACTGCTTCAGGGGAGATAGCCAACGTGTCGATGCAGGTCATACTGGCCCAGGCGCTGCTTGGGCTGAATGTGGGTGTGTTCTACGCCATGTTGAGTCTCGGGCTCGCGGTGATATTCGGGCTGCTGAATATCATCAACTTTGCCCACGGTGCCATGTACATGCTGGGTGCCTTTATCGCACTGATTGGCTACTCTCTGCTGGAGCAGTGGTTCGGTATCAGCCTTCAGATCGGATTCTGGGCGTCACTGCTGGTGGCGCCCGTGATCGTCGGTATTCTGGGGGTGACCATTGAACGCTTCATGCTCAAGCGTCTCTATGACCTTGACCACATCTATGGCCTGCTGCTGACGTTCGGTATCACGCTGATCCTGCAGGGTCTGTTTGCCAACTACTTCAACGTCTCCGGCACACCCTATCCCGGGCAACCGGAGAGCCTCAGTGGCGTGGTAAACCTCGGGTTCATGTACTTCCCCACCTACCGGCTGTTCGCCATCATTTTCTCCCTGGTGGTCTGTTTTGCCACCTGGTACGTCATCGAACACACCAAACTGGGTTCACGGCTACGGGCCGGTGTCGAGAACCCGGACCTGACCCAGGCATTTGGCCTGAATGTGCCACTGATGATCACCCTCACCTTCGCCTTCGGGGCCGGCCTCGCCGGCCTGGCAGGTGTACTGGCCGCGCCAATCTATTCGGTCAGCCCGTTAATGGGGGCGGACCTGATCATCGTCGTGTTTGCCGTGGTGGTGATCGGCGGCATGGGCTCGATTATGGGCGCCATTCTGTCCGGACTTGCGCTGGGCTTGATTGAGGGCCTTACCAAAGTGTTTTACCCGCCAGCGGCCAGCACCGTGATCTTCTTCCTGATGGTGCTGGTGCTGTTGTTCCGCCCTGCGGGCTTATTCGGTAAGGAGAAGTAAGGCCATGATCAACCGCGTTCTGTTTATTATCATGCTGGTCGCCGGCCTTGGCGCGCCCTTCTATGCCTATCCGGTCTTTGTGATGGACCTGCTGTGCTTCGCGCTCTTCGCCTGCGCCTTCAACCTGCTGCTCGGCTACGCCGGCCTGTTGTCGTTCGGGCACGCCGCCTTCTTCGGCGGTGCCGCGTACATTACCGGCTATGTCACCAAAGAATGGGGATTCGGGCCGATATTCGGCATTCTTGCCGGCACCGGGTTTGCGTTGATCCTCGGCACGATATTCGGTTTCCTCGCCATCCGCCGACAGGGCATCTACTTTGCCATGGTGACCCTGGCGCTGGCGCAGATCATCTACTTCCTGGCGCTTCAGATGCCGTTCACCGGCGGCGAAAACGGCCTGCAGGGCATTCCCCGTGGTGAGCTCTTCGGCTTCATCAGCCTCAACAACGAAATCGCCATGTACTACTTTGTGTTTGCGGTGTTCCTGATTGGTTTCGCCATTATCCACCGAACCATCAACTCGCCCTTTGGCGAAGTCCTCCAGGCCATCCGGGAAAACGAATCCAGAGCACTCTCACTCGGGTACGACGTCGACCATTTCAAGCTACTGGCGTTTATCATTTCCGCCACACTCGCCGGAACGGCCGGTGCCACAAAAGCCGTGATATTCCAGTTTTCGGCATTGACCAATGCGCACTGGCAAACCTCGGGTGAAGTCATCCTGATGACACTGGTGGGAGGCCTTGGCACCATATTTGGGCCAGTACTGGGCGCGATTACCGTCGGCGCACTCAGCCACGAACTGTCGGCATTCGGCTCCTGGGTGCAGGTGATCCTGGGGACTGTGTTTGTCGTCTGCGTAATGGTATTCCGCCGCGGTATTGTCGGTGAAATACAGCATCGGCTGCTGAAGAAAAAAGCGGATAAATAGGCCGCCGGGGCTTGTTACTCGCCCCGCAAGCCGCCGCGGATAGCCTCATCCACCAGCCAGCGACGCAACACCTGCAGCCCACGCTCCCGCCGACGGCTGGTTTTCCAGGCGAAATAGAACTTGTCGCCCGTCATCACCGAGTGACTGGGCAAACGGACAAAATCGCCGGAATCCTGCCGTGTGCTCAGCATGTAATCGTTGGTCAGCGCGATGCCCTGATGAAAACGGGCCGCCTCCAGAGCCAGCAACATGTGGCTGAAGTGCTGTATCCGCGCCGTACCGGGAATTTTCTGATCCACCGCCCGATACCAGGCTTCCCAGTCACCGGCGGCCTTGTCGAAAATACTGTGGGTAGAAAGCAAAGGAAACCGTGACACCTCCTCTGGCGACAACTCTGGCTCATCCCTTCCCTCAACCTCTGAATCCCGCCCCAGTTCCCGACGGATGCGCTGCCAGTAATCCTGGCTGCACACCGGAAACAGCCGCTCGGTATACAGCAACTCATAACTGAATGCCGCAGACGACGGCTTGATAGTGATAAAACAGTCCGCCACCCGGTCGGACAGCACCGGGTTCTCACTGCTCATCTCCAGGGAAAGATCCAGTTGCGGATACTCCCGCTGCAAATCCGGCAACCTCGGCACCAGCCAGCGCACCGCAAATGAACTGAACACCGACAGCCGCAACCGCGACTCCTCATGCCCCAACAACTGCTCACTCACTCGCTCAATCTGCAACAACGCCGACCCCACGCCATCCAGATACTGCCGGCCTTCGTCGGTCAACGTCAGAGTGCGGCCACTGCGCCAGAACAGTTTCTCACCGAGATAGGTTTCCAGCTGCTTGATCTGGTGACTGACCGCACTTTGACTGACCGCCAGCTCCTCCGCCGCCAGCGAAAAGCTGTTCAGCCGGGCAACGGCTTCGAAGACGGGTAGGGCTTTGAGAGGTGGAAGCTTCATTATCTAAATTTCTAATGATAAGTGATTAAAGATCATTTTATCGGATAGTAATACACCACTAGACTCACCATCACAAGTGTCAGTCCAAGTCGAGATTGAGATTCGATCTCATGATACGTGGGAATGGTCCGGGCCAGAGCTACCAAGGTTTGAGCGGCTATTTTGGCTGCATCTGAAAAAGCGCCTCACAACTTTAAGGTGAGATTCCGAGCTCTTGATTTTGTTTTGGCACTTGTCACTCATCTCTGGTGCGCCAGAGGTTTCCGGCATTGAGCCGTATTTACTGAAATTCACCCAGGCGCGAAACGAGTACGAAACCGGTCGACGCCGAAACTTAAAGGGAGGCACCATGTCAGGAAAAACCGTCAATAGCGCTATACTTTTGCTGGTCATCGGCAACGCTATGGCGATCATTTCCGATGTCTTTATCAAGCTGCTGGAACCCGGTGCCCCGATTTTCCAGTTTGCCTTCCTCCGCTGCGTCCTGACTCTGTTCATGCTCATACCGCTGGTTGGCAAATTGAACCGGAAGTACCTTTTCGCAGGTCTAAAAATCCATGCCCTTCGCGCGCATATTCATCTTGCAGGCATGCTTTGCATGGTCATAGCCTTGGGCAATCTGCCCCTGGCTACTGCCAACGCCGTGTTCTACGCCGCTCCGATCCTGGTGATGGTCCTCGCTGCGCTAGTATTTGGAGAGCGCCTAACGCCCATGAGCGTGACCGCCGTATTCAGCGGGTTTCTGGGCATCGTGTTGATCCTCAGGCCTGTCGAATTTGATTGGGCAGCCATTGCCGCACTGGGCTCCGCCTTCACTCTGGCTATCAATGCCGTGATGGTGCGCAAGCTGCCCAAGGAACAGTCCACGATTCACAAGCTGTTTCTGAACTACCTGCTAATAGTGCCAGCCGCAGCGGCGTTGGCTCTCTGGGAAGGCGCCAGTTGGGATGGCTCTATGCTCATCAGTGCCTCAGGCTCGGCACTGTTCATCTTGGGCTACAACATGACAGTCCTGCTCGCTTACCAGCAGGTGGATGCAAATCAGGTCACCAGCGCTGAATACACCGGCCTGATCTGGGCGGTGTTGATCGGATGGGTAGGTTTCAATGAGATGCCCGACTTCTGGTTCGCCGTGGGCAGCGCCATGATCGTGTTGCCGTTAATCCTAATTGGGTTGCGTTCGCGCCAGAGAAGCCACCGTGTATTACAGGCTCATCCGGCGAATGGTTGAAGCCCTCTAATCACAGAGATATCAAGGGATGACCCGATCCCGCCTGTAGGACCTAATGTGGGGTCAGGGTCATTCCTCAGCGTAGCACGGCACACGAAACCGAATGCGGCGCGCCAAAGGCTGACTAGCGGGGTAAAAAAGTTAAGCTACGGTCGCAAAGCGAACATTCAGTTTGCTCATCGCTTTTGTTCAGCGGTGTGTCCGTCTAGCGCAGCGAAAAAGGCATCCGGTGGAGGGCCCGCAGGCCCGGAACGAACTGGAAACTATTGGTGGGCGATATGACTATAAGCGCCTACAAAAACAACACTTTCTCCAGCAACCCCGGAACGTATTGAGCCGTTCTCATCAAAGCCAAGTAAACCAGACTAAACGGGACAATAATCTCGAAACCTATGATTCCCAGCCACTTGGTAACCCTTTGATTGCACGTTGCTTTATCTAGATCCTTCAGTTTTTTGAGCGATACGTCAATCTGCTCTTGAGCACCACTAATTATTTTATTTTGAATAGAAAAGTTCTGATTCCATTGTTCTGGTAAAGAATCGAGCCCCTTTAACCTAGCTCTTTCATGATGCTTATCAACGTATTCAACGATTTTTTCCCAGTGTTGATTTTCTTCTGAAATCGCGCGTTCACAGTTCTCTATTTGTATGGTGAGCTGAAAGTAGGTTTCTTCCATTTTACTTTCCCACTCGTTGATCTTTTCCGAAAATCCATCATACGAGGAAATTATACTCTGCTCAGCTTGAAGGATTTCAGAGAGGCAATCACGAGCTTTTGCGCCAATAAAAGCTGTTTTTACTGAGTACCAGCTCAACAAATCTTGCCTTAGGTAAAATAGGTACGAGACGGAAAGATAGATAAGGAGCACAGCAACTGCCCCAAGAGCATGCTCTCTCGTAACCCCACCAAGGTGGAGCAAGCTCAGCGGTTGCTCATCAAAGACCGCAGCCAAAAGGGTATATGCAGATACAACCAACAACAGGATCTTTTGGCGGTGTGTCCGTGGAGAAAGGGAGTCCGTTAGAAAAACTTCCCACCCTCTATCATCCGTTTCTACCTTCGGGTGCACCCATCCTCCTTCAATTCAATTTAGGCCTTAGAGAGGCTATTACAGGCCATTAGTTATACCAAGGCCCGCCCATTACATGGAGCCGAAGGCGAAGTGTGATTGGCGTCGCAGTGCCTGCTCTTGTTAAATTTCGCCCCATTCTTTGGACAAGAAATCGTCGCCAGAGGACTGCAAAAAACCGCTAGCAAAATTCCTGATCGAATTGAACATTTCATCATTGCCGAGTGCTTTGACAGCGAATGCAAAAGTCAGAACTCCACGGTAAAAATAGTTCCATAGGTCAGCACGATGTTCAGCTTGTCTAGGCGTGCCACGCATTCCCTTCATGTGGAAGCCCGGCGGATTACCACCAAACATTTCCATAATGTGGGGGGATGCAGCATGAACATAACCTGAGTATGCCTTGCTGAGCGTTCGGGTTGCCTCCCGGCCCGTGCTGGGTTCTTGCACTCCTTCAACGGAAGCAATCCAGGAACGAATCTTCTTACGCGGTATCATCGGCCTTCGTTGAGAAGAGGTCATCGCTGAACCTGAATCAAACTCTTCCTCAAAAAACGCTTCGAGATAGGTGTCGTGAAGGCCGGTCCAGTCTTCGAAGATAATCCCGAAAGCCAAAAACGTGATGTCCTCTAACAGTTCATCCAAAATCCGCTGCATTGCGCCTTGCTCTTGTACAAAGCCATGGGACCATAGCAGGCGGGTAGCATGTAGGCTGCTGACTAGTCTCGCCAATTTTTGCACGATTGCTTGTTGCGCTGTTTTCTCAACATGGCGAAAGACAAACCCATCTTTATACGAAACCTGCTGCGGTTGGGGAACTTGGGTAGCCAGGGCCTCAACCGTTTTTTCCATGTGGTTAAGTGTTTGATCGAAAAGCTGATCTACATGCATGAGAAATTTAACGCCAGTGGGAGTGAACGCCAAAGGAGCGCCGCGCAGTTGGGCGTCACGTTGACCATATTGTTAACCAATTTTTGGGCTTTTGCGCATTTTCGCCAGCATTTGGCGATTAATTTCGAGCTTTTTCGCTCTCTGCTTTGAAGTAAGATTTCGTTTCCGCATGTTGTCGAAATAGAAGTTCTTCTCCCACTCATTGATCCACCCGCTGCGATACGCATGGTCGATCGCCTCAGCGTTTAGCGATTTCTCCTGATCCTTCCGGACCCGTTTCACGGCCTGGAAAATTTTGTCTGACGGAAGGCCAATAAACTTTTTAACGCAGCAATTTCCGACTGTTACAGAGCTGCGATTCAGCTTACTCGACAACACGCAGCACTCAATAATGGGATAGTGGCCGCAAAGGCAGGTCTCGGGCTCATCAGCCTCATAGACCTCACTCAGGTCCCATTCCAACTTTGCCTCATCCCAGTTGGATGACACGGAACGGTCGATGATTTCCTTTGTCAGCCTGTACTCAGACATGGTCTGCCTTCCTGATTAACGCTCAGCATCACCGGTGACAGAACCGTAGCGAAGCGGAGGTATTGGCATCCGGTGCATGGATTGGTTATGCATGACGACAGATTGAAAACAGGTATGCAATTCCATCTTCAACCCTATTTTTTATCGATAGCAACTTTGTGATGCCGAATTTCCCGGACGACCCATGAGTGCCATCATTGAAAACACGAAAGAGGCTGAGCACATTCTTGACATCCTCATCCACAAAATTGACAGCTTCCTCTGTGAGTATTCCGGAACGCCCCAGCAAGTACTTAATTTTCTCTTTGCGCGTTGGTTGACCTTGAGGAGTCCTATCGCAATCCGGTGCTATTTCCATCACTTTTTCATCTGGAGCGTTGATGTCTAAAATTTGGACAAAAACTTCTCGGGCACTTGTGCAGAAATGTCGAGCCGCATCCGGGTTTTCTGGATTCAAAGAGAATAAGGCTCCCTTCCAGCGATTGCTCAAATCGGGCGACAACTCTTGCAGCATATCGTTGATCTCAGTGCGAAGGAGATCGGATTGCTGCCCTTCGCTATCCTCAACGTCAGATTCAAGTGTGTTTGAAAGAGCTAAGCTATTCGCATTTTCTTGCTCTGATCTGTCTAAGAAGTCATAGCCAAAGTTGGAATGTTCAAAATCATTCTCTCTAGCATCTAAACGCTCATAATAAGTATTGAGCGTCATGGCGGAAGTTCTAACTATCTGGTATTGAGACGAGTTAGACGACCTCATTTTTCGTAGTTCGGAATCGATCTTTTGTCGATTGGCCCTAACTCTCGCATTGTGTTTTCTTACTTCGCTATTGTATCTGTTAACTGCCTGCTTAACTTTCTGATTATGCTGCCTGACCTCACGGTTATACTTGGCCATAGCCTGTTTCTGTTTATTCTGTGCCTGCCTGAGCTTGCTGCGCATTTGCGCGGAACTTATTCTTCTCGGCATGCAAGCCTCCTACTCATTTTCTGCATTACAGCAATTAGGCAGCGCGCTTCAACGGCGGCCCCACAGGAGTGTCCGGTGGAGACCCTCAAAACCGGAACGAACTGGAATGAAGGGTTAGATGTCATACTCCTAACACATCATGCCTCACGCTGATCTGGGAATTATTATCCAGGTCCTGGACAAAACGTTCCCACGCAGCCTTCTCAACTCTACGCTTCATGTATTGGCATGCCATAGATGCAAAACCTGAGGCGACTGTTTCTAAGTCTGAAAGGAAAGTCTTCAGGGTCTCACTCCGATTTGCCCCGTAAGACAAATAGACTGAATCTCTGTAGTTTGCTTTGCCGCGATACCTAAAGGCTTGCGTCAAGAAGTTAACGGATCTTTTTCGCAAGCGCTCATCCCTAAGCTGCGCCGCCCTCTTGGTTCTAAAGTTGCTGACAGCCAGTTCCTTAAAAATGGACGAAGCTCTAACCGACTCTTCCACTTTGTCCTTAACATATCCTGCTGTTCCACTGAGGTATGCGACACAGGCTCCCAACGCGTCGGCTTCATCAGTAGCTTCTTTGGTCAACGCGAAGTTATTGCCGCATCTTAGCCGCTCCACTTCGCTTTTGACGTCACTCGGCACAAGGGTGTCTAGATGAAGGCCAAACGGTCCAATGGCATGCCCCTTGGCGGCAATATCTGCATGCCAAATTCTCGCAGTGTCTGCATGTGTCTCTGGGGTAGCACCGGAAGCCGCCGCCACCATTCCATTTGCAGCATAGTAGATCGCGTAATACCAAGTGATGATCGCGGATCGAATTACTGGCAGCGCCTCACATTTCTCAGCCATTTCTCCGAGAGCTTCAACATTGTGGAGCATCATGAAAACGTTTTCGAAGCACCACGTGTCAGCCTTCTCATTCACGGTTCGGCGCTGTACTGCTGCGTAGAAGGACTTCATTGCCGCTGGAGAGAAAGCTTCGGAGTCGCAAAGAATTGATAACGCAGCCATCCAGTTGACCGTGCTCTGGTAAGCAAACCTTGGCGTCGGTGGGTCACTGTGAGCGAACAAACGTCGTAACAACCACTGCTCCATCTCGCTCCTCCTAATCTAACGCTGCCAGCATGCGCGCCTTTCCAGTGGAGGCGAAGCCGCAACGAAAAAAGCGTCGCCGTGACTGGCCTCGTTAGGCATTTATCCAACATTCAGGGCTTTCAGCATCAAAAAAGACAACCTCGCACGGTTGATGGAACTCGTCTCTAACGAGCTGACTAACCCTGTTACAGTAAGCTTGATCATCACCAAACACTGAAAATGCGATTCGGCTAACGTTAGACTTTGCAACTCGCTTCAAGATGTGAAGATCATGCTCACCAACTCCCCAGCCAAAGACAACCAAGCTATCCTGGACTGAAGTGAGAACTTCACGATAAACAGTATGCAGATAGGCGCCACTCTGAATTGATTTCTGCTTCTGCTGCTCGGTTCCTTCGCTTACAAATAGAGGAACATAACTGCCTCTTTCCCACTTATTTAAAATGCTTTCCAATAGCCCGTCAGCACCAGAACTAATCTTTCTTTCGTTCTCGATCTTATCGCGCGCCAAAATTAAATTGCCATGCGGGTAGAAAACAAGAGAACAATGGTCGTGATTGCCATAGGAATCACTAAATCTCGACCAATCATCGTCAAATTCAGATCCTAGAAAGCAGTCCTTAAACATATGTCGGTTTTTCAGTTCGTTCCCGTACATCATTGCCCAATAGACAATTAAATCATAGTTTAGAGAAACTACTTTATTGAATCCCTTCATGTATTTAGCGATCGCTGGCAACTGGTCTGAGACAAGGCCATGCTCGGGATGAATATCCCGCACAGCAGCTATCAAACAATCTCTCACATGCTTATACGCTTGCTCGGTCTTTTGGTCATCTATATCAAGCGCTTTATTGACATTCGTAGCCTGCCAGACAATCCTCAGCACCAGTTCAAAGTCATCAGTATGGAAAAAGTCAAAAAGGCTTTCTACATCGACACTGAACAGCCCATTATCAATCGCGTGTTGTTTTAGGGACTGATAGCGGAATCGTTTATCGACTGCAATGCTAGCCCCATTTCCTAGCAATAGAGTGTCGGTGAATCTGTCCGAAATTTCCGTCCAAGGATGAATTTCGAAAGGCAAATTTAAAGCTCCTTATCTTGTGTAACAGCAATTAGGCAGCGCGTTTTATCATTTCATAAATTTGACAGTGTCATTACTACTGACTTTGAACCACCAATCGCGCTGCACAAAAACCGATAAAACAAAAGCTTAGCCGAGCATGGCCATCTTTGCCATGTAATCATTCAGCATCTGCAATTTGCTCCGTCAATCTTACTGGATGAAATCGCTGTGATTAGCTTGGAGGCTCTGGAGGAAAGCCCTGACTCGAATATCCGCTTTTGTTTAAATTGATTGGTGAACTCTACCTGGTCACAAAGCGAACATTCTGAACATTCTGATAGTGCGATCACGCGGAGCCAAACGGCGGCACGTCAGGGAGGTCTGCTTTACGCGAATGGTTAGCCCAGTTTCGACATACCAGAAGCTTTTTTGGGTATGCCGCTTTTCTCAGCCTCTTCTTCGCCCACCGAGATTATGTCACGCAACGTCCCACTAAACTGTTTTGGAGGGTGCAGCAATTGCATTCCGAAATATGTCCCGCTAAAGTTAAGTTTCTCTTCAGCAATCTGACGGTTGTGACCAACAAGCCTGGAACTGCCACTGCCAAGGACATACCAGCCAAAGTTGGTAGCTAGCTGGCTTAAGACGTACAGACCGAAGCCAGAATTATCGTAGATGTTTTCGCTTTCAGATACATTCGACGTCCGAGACACTCCCGGCTTAATGGCCAGATTCAACGCATCCAGATCATTTGCAAGTTCAAATGATTTTCTCAAGGATTCGGCGATACCTATTCCCTCGTCTACCACTGTGATTTCGACCTTACCGTTGTACCAGCGCTGACCGCAGACATAGCATTCGGTTGCACCCGAGTGCTCAAAAACATTCCTTATGATTTCTCTCAAGGCATAGTTATACAATCGGTTTTCTTGAGTATCTTCCAACGTACCCGAAACAACACGAGCAAGCCCCCGAGCTACTGACATGATTTTTTCATACCATTCACGAATACCGTCAATATCAGAGTTGAAGTTAGGCCTTGATATTCGCGTTATGGGTAGATAACTACCTGAACCAGTGGCTACACCTACCGCATTGCCTTCGCCCATCAAAATGTAATCAAAGAACCCCAAGTGAGATAAATACGAATGAACCGCTTGAGAACTTTGTACACCCGCTTTTTTTGTAACGAGCTTGTTTTCGTGTCTATGCTTCACCCATGTTCTTATTTTTGAACCTGCAACCAGCATGGCTGTAGGAAATGAATACCTAAGCGAAGAACAGTCTAGCCTCACCTCCCCAGTATCCTGATTGGAGTCTAGCTCCTCAAAAAAATCGTCAAGCGTGTCTCTATCAAATCGCGTAGGAAAGTAGATGGTGTGCATAACGTTTATCCATTGGGCTAATGCGCAGAATAGCGGCGCGTTTATTCGTCCACCTGATTTTGCTTGTATGGATAATTTCTGCCGTGTTTGGGTAAATTGAGGCCCACCCCCAGTGGCCGCTGGGGGCCTTCATGCAGCAGCTCGATGATGGCAGGCTCCTCATTCGAGAGACCGGTAACAAGTGCGTAGCGCTGCATGACTCTCAAGCGATAACTCGAACAGTCATCGGGGCCTCGAGCCCGTATAGCAAGGCAGAGTCAGCTTATTATGAACAGCAGCCAAATCCAAACCTCCGTTAATATCGGTGTCGACGTCGGTAAAGCCAACCTTGATATCGCTCTCCATCCTTCCGGACAGTTTTATTCAATTCCCAACAGCGAAGCTCACATTCGCCGGTTCGTAAAAATCCTCAAGAATTATGACATTGAACGCATTGTAGTGGAGGCCACAGGGAGACATGAGCACGCCTTGGTTCAGGCCAGCAATCAGGCCGGCTTGCCCATCATTGTCGTCAACCCAATCAGTGTCAGGCGCTACGCCCAAGCCATCGGCGTGCTCGCCAAAACCGACCGGATTGATGCCCAGGTGATTGCCAAATATGCCGCCACACTCAAGCCGGAATTCAGACCCATCCCGGACAAAACATCACAAAAGATCAGAGACTTATTAGCCAGGCGGGCTCAGCTTATGGAGATGTCCACCATGGAGAAAAACCGTCTCCAGATCATGCCAAAGCCTCTTCATCGATCCATTAAAAGCCTGCTCAGGATGCTTCAGAATCAGATTGAAGCCGTAACCCGACAGATCGAGCAGGAAGTGGCTAAAGTGGGCCATTGGCGTACCAAAATGGAGGTCATGACCAGCATGCCCGGTGTTGGGAAGGTGCTCGCCTACACCCTCCTCAGTGAGCTCCCGGAACTAGGATCATTGAACCGAAAAGAGATCGCCGCACTGGTCGGTGTCGCACCCATAAACCGGGACAGCGGCAAGCTGAATGGCAAGCGGAGAATACGCGGTGGCCGCCACAGGGTTCGCACTGTCATGTTCATGGCCATGCTCTCATCCATCCAATGCAACCCCGTATTCAAGCGCTTTTATGAGCGCCTGAAAGCCCAGGGAAAGATCCCAAAAGTAGCCCTCATCGCCTGCATGAGAAAAATGATTGTGGTGCTCAATACCATGGTCAAAAACCAGGAATCCTGGCGGAGCGAAATGGCTTAATTTATGGAATTGACACCACAGTCACTTGTTAGCCGGTTCGGCTTCTATCATTCCAATCTCTCTGAGCAGCATTCGCCCAAGATGGGTTATGTCTGTATAGCTGGTGCGCGGTTTGCCAGAGAATTTGTCGAACTCAGGTACTCCCGTTTTCCGGTCAAACTGTATTTTCGACTCCACCAGCCCTAATCGTTCAAGATGCTCCTTGTAACTCTCCTGAATCGACGCCTTTTCAATTTCAGATTCTGGCGCTCCGATATAAGCTCTTGCAGGTTCAAATATTTTTTCATGCTTATTTCGGAATTCATGGTCTCCGTCGATTACGGGATTGAAAAAGAAACGCAACCATAAAACCTCTTCATCATTGAGCTCTGAAAGTAGATTTAGTAGGTACCGCTGGCGGCTTTCAGACATTTCTTCAACCGAAAGTCCGTTGGCAACAACGGATGCTATGTAAGATGCCCTGTCCCTCGTCACTGCTCTCGAAGCGGCAATATATCCGTCCTCAGCCAGAGCTAACCCCTCCGGTTTATTCAGCGAAGCTCTAACAATCGTTTCTTCTGCGCTAGAAAGTCTACTCTCAAGCTCTTTGACATAAGCCGTCAATCGATCCACTCGCTGATCAGGCACCAAATGATCAACTATTTCAGCGAGTAAAGGTCCTGCAAATGGAACCACTCCCAAAATGGACTTTCCGGCAGAGGCTATAAGGTCATTCTTTTTATCGTCTAAAGGTGAACTCATGAGGGGAGAACCTATGCTCTATATATGGCTAACACTTTGAATAGGAAGCCAATTTGAAACGGCATCGGAAAATTCGTCGGCTTAATTGACTTGCTATGTATGACTTTATTCGCGTATTGCTAAAGTCCCTGAAGTATTGCCCGATTGAACATTCTCATCATTTCTTCCGTTTTAGAAGTCAAGTCGCCCGGCTGTATTGCATCGGCGCCGTTCTCAATAAAAGAGTAGGTTTCGTATAGCGGAGAGATTACGTGTTTCAAAACCTTGCCTAGAGCATCGATTCTGAGGGTCACAACATGCAGTGCTTCCCCGCTGATTTCAGAAGACTCCAGTTCTTTCTTCTTATCGACAAGAGCATAAATAGCTTGTTCGATCTGAAACTGGACCTGCTCAAGTGCAATCCTCTGGTCTTCAGTACTTATGGCCATGATCTAAACTCCTGTATCTACATAACAGCGAATCGGCAGCGCATTTTACCTTTGCAGATATTTGACTGCGTCATTACTGCTGATCTTGAACCATCAATCATGTTGCCCATGAATCGATAAAACAATAGCTTAGCCAAGCACGGACATCTCTGCCATGTAATCGTTCAGCGTCAGCAATTTACTCTCCCAATCATGCTGGATGAAATCGCCGTGATTAGCTTGGAGGCTCTGGAGAAAAGCCCTGAATCGAATATTCGCTTTGGTTTAGGAATTCGAGGAGCGCGCCTGTCGCAAAGCGGACTTTGAGTTGGAGCTACTGCTTTACGGATGCTCTAACGTTCGAACTTGGCCGCAACGCTTACAGGAGCGAAGATCGGCTTTCAGCGGGCCGGCACCCTCTAATTTAAAACAGAACGAATTATCTAATAACTGGAGACCTAATTGGGAACTGACCACACCTCAGCCCCGACTAACAAACGATTAAAGAAGAGCGTCAAAGTCATCACACGTTACCTCTTTGTCACTCACCTCCTTTGAAGCCTTTGCCGCATATTTACCAAATAGATCCCGAGAAGCCTCGCTATTATTAGCTACTCGAGCGCGGGTCAAGAATACAGAGTCTTTCATTTGGTCATCAACGAACTGGCGCACTACCTCAGGTCCAGCCATCTGCGCTGCGCGATGCAGAATAATAGGAAATAAGATAGCTCGATTTGCTTTGCACGCGTTTTTTAACGCCTTTACATACAGTTCCCAGTTAAATAGCTGATTCCAAGCTTCGCCTATCAATTGGCAATCCTTTAATTCTGTGTGCCTTGCAGATCGCCACTCCTTACACGCAATTGTCAGGCCCGCCCCCCTTTCAATGTTTACGAGCAACCTCTCAGAACCCTCGTTAAATATGGCTTGTGCGTGAACCTTGCCTTCCGTCCGTGATGGCGCTGGAGCGACTAAATCGACAACTGGCCGTCCAGATGCCCGATAAACGCTATTCACTATTCCGGTTGTTACGAGTCCAGCCGGATACTTCATCTCTGCGGCTAGTTCGTTGTTTCTGAGATCTGATGAAAACAGAGCCAAACTTACTACAGAATAATTCGGTAAAGCTTTGCTGAGAGCTTCGAGGGGTATAAAGATGCTCTCTGGGGATCGCGGCTCGTTCATAAAATCCGCTCCACTGAAGAATACAAGCTCTTCAGCCATGTGAATCATCTGGAATTGCTGGGGCGGGGTTGAAGCGATAGCAGTCATCGACAGACCCCAAAATATCAGGGCTACCAAGACTTTTTTGCTGAACATCGACTGTCCTTTTTGAAAATGGCCAGAGAAATAGTGAGGGGATCTACGATTGTTCGTCGCCGGTTAAATCTGACCCAGACGTAAGTTACCCAGATGTCATTAAAATGGCAAAGGGAAACAGTCGAAGTGGGATAGAACTGCCCAATCACTCTAATCCATGTTGATCTCATAGAATGTCTAACACTTGTCGAAAATCAAACGAAAAGTAAGAATTTTGAACGTCCGCTTGTGTTTAGTCGAGACATTCGAATTCCTGGTTTTCGTCAGTTGTAGTGGTCAACTTTTCAACTGCGTCAAAATTGGGAGATTACGCCTTGGCAGGGCTGCCAAAAGTCTCACAGGTTGATGATGATTGGGCGTTTACGGACGTCATAAGTGCTCGCATCCGCAAACTTTAAACCGTCGCTTTCGCGAATCGCAAAAACCATAACTTCCGTGGATGATGCCGCAGCATCTTTTGATAAGGCTGTGCGTTTCGGTTATGCAATTTCCACCGCTACTCCCAAGGACAGTCTGGACTGCCCCATTCTGCACCTACGGGTCCCCCGACGGCACCTTGAAGCTTTCTCTTTTTGATCCAGTCGATCGCAATCTTGTCCATGTCTTCAGATGGGATTTCAACAACAAGTACATCCCAGGATTTGCCTTTGAACGTCTCTTTTTCGACTCGAAATTCCTGTGGATCATTCAGTTCTAAAAAAACGGACTTTGGTTGGTCGCTGAGCAGCTCCTGGTGATATAGGTGATAATTCGGGCCGCTGGAAACTGAAGCTTTTGTGCTCATATCTTGGCTCGCCAGTCGTCAATACTTTCGAAAAGTTGTTTAATACTCACTACATTTCATGATGTAAAATAATTGTTTTAAAACAGTAATTTACAATATTTTCAGTGTATGCCAAGATAAGGAAAATCACCAGCCTAAAGCGGCAAAAATTTCGTTCCCTAGCTTCGGGGCCAAGTTGAAAGTTTAGAACTCAGTCCCAGTGATCTAGAAGAGCGCTCTACATCGAGTTTTCGGTCATGAATAGACAAAAACAGAAAACGCTTCTTTGCATGGATCTCGAAGGGACGCTCATTAGCAACGCCGTCTCCCAAATACCAAGGCCTGGTCTCCGTACTTTTCTCGAGAGCGTGTGGGAAGTCTGTGATCTGATGCTGTACACATCCGTCAGCTCAGTGCGAGTCCATATGATTCGGAACCTTTTGGTTGAAGAGGGGGTGGCGCCAGTCTGGTTCCTCGACCTACCTGTCTGCCACCCCGACGGCACGATAAAAGACAAAGCGCGTTGCGGCCGATCCGATGCTTTTTTGCTGGATGATCAAGCCGTGGTTGTTGCTCCTGGTGAGGAATCATGGTGGGTTCCGGTTGCAGAGTATCTGCCGCCTTACTCAGATGATGATCTTGAGCTCGTTAAAGCTTTCGCCACCATCAAGTCCCGACTACGTGAATCGAATTGAGACATGGTTTGGGTTTAGGCTGACACCAGAAAAGGACCTTTCGGTGAGGTCGTACAAGCACACATTCAAGCCGACCGATACGCATCCATGACGGTTTTTGAAGGTAGGAGCTTTCACAATAAGCGCTCCAACAGGCACACTTCATCAGATTGACTGAGTTGGATGGTTATCTCTGGCTGAAACCGCCGGAGGATCTACTGAGGTGAGCGCGTGGCAATTTTCGACATAGAGAAAAATGATCTACTCCGACTGACCGATACTCAGCTCGAGGAGTTGGTTGCTCGCCTCGCCGAGGCGGAAGTGGCGGCGCATGGCCATAGCCCCGCATGGGTAAGCTGGTCAGGTTCAATCAATGCGCCTGACGAAGGAATTGATATCCATGTTCAAGTTCCCGTCGATACGCTAAACACCGGCTTTCTTGAAAAGGCTGATACGATCCTTCAAGCCAAGAAGCATTCGATGCCGAGGGCAGACATCATTAAGGAGATGGTCGATGGCGGCTTACTGTCACCGACGATCTCGGACCAAGCTGCAAAGGGCGGAAGCTACATTATCGTCAGCTTGAGTGATGATTGCTCACCTCCAAGGCTTAAGAATCGCTTAGAAGCTATGAGGGAGGCCGTTAAGGGTGATCCCAACAGTGGCAATATTCACCTGAACTTTTACGACCGATCAAAGCTTCTTCAGTGGTTGCGACAGCATCCCTCCATCATGCTATGGGCAAAAGGGAAGCTGGGCCAGGGGTATTCTGGTTGGCAGCCATACGGCGCTTGGAGCAATCCACCGCATGATGTCGTTGACAACCTGATATGTGCCCCTGGCGTGACGGTCACCTTACCGTCCGAACAGGGCCAGAAGTTAAGCATTGAAGACGCAATCGATCCGATGCGGGGTCTGATTCGATCTACCAAGAAGGCCATTCGTATCACGGGCTTATCCGGGGTCGGGAAGACGAGGATCGTGCAGGCACTCTTCGATGAGAGTGTTGGTTCAGACGCCCTCGATAGGACCATTGCCGTCTATGTCGATACGGGTGCTGATCCGGATCCTTCGGCAGCAGCGATGCTGGACAGGCTTATCGCTGAGGGCCGTCGTGCCATCATGATCCTCGATAATTGCCCATCAGAATTGCACTCTTCACTCGCCAGCAAAGTATCAGCCGCAAGCGGCGATATAGGCCTCATCACTGTTGAGTACGACATTAGGAACGACGACAAACCTCAGACAACAGAGGTAATTCACATTGAAGCTGCGGGACCGCAGGTTGCCGAGCAGCTTCTGCTCCGCCGCCTCCCCGGCATCGGCCAGAACAATGCCCGTCGGATAGCAGAGTTCGCAAATGGGAACGCGAGGGTGTCCCTGGCAATTGCCGAAAGAGTCGAAGAAAACGAGAGTTTGGCTCAGCTTTCTGACGCGCAGCTATTTGACCGCTTGTTCGAGCAAGGTAAGCGTCCAGACCACGATCTTCGGGAGCAGGCTGAAACTCTGTCTCTGGTATATTCGTTCTCGGTCTCAATCCCTGAGAATGATAACAGCGAGTTGGAAGTGTTGGGTTCGATTTCAGGGCATTCCCAGCGTCAATTGTTCCGATCCGTCAAAATCCTGATGGACCGTCATGTCATGCAGAAGAGAGGGTATTGGCGAGCCATCCTCCCCCATGCCATTGCGAACAAGCTGGCAGCATCGGCACTTGAAAGTATCCCAGTTGATCAACTCAGGGCGACCTTTGAAGTCTCAGGCCGTCAACGCTTACTTATGTCGTTCGCACACAGGCTGGGACAGTTGCACGATCACCCCGTTGCGGGAGAAATCGTCGAAGCTTGGCTCCAGCCAGAGGGGCTTCTCGGGGGAATATTAACGCTAGAAGGTATGGCAGCGCGAATACTGGACTATATCGGCCCGGTTGCGCCTGGAGTACTGCTCGATAGGATTGAAGCAGAGCTGAACGCGCCTGACTTCGAGGGTATGGACCCGCGCGACCCACAGCGGACGACCATTCTCAGGCTTTTGCAGCTGTTGGCATATGAACCGGGCGCCTTCGACCGCTGCGTCCGGCTCCTACTCCGAGTAGCGGACGACGAAGATGAGAACAACAATTACGACGCGGTTCGAGGCAAGATAATGAGGTTCTTCCAGGCGTACCTATCTGGCACCCACGCCTCTCTATCTCAACGCATTGCAATCATCAATGAATGCCTTTGGTCAGACGTTGCTGGACGCAGGTCGCTGGGCTTCCGGATGCTTTCGACTGCCTTGGGTGGGCCGCCGTGGACAGGCTTTGGAATGAACGAGTTTGGCGCTCGCCCAAGGGACTTCGGATTCTACCCCAGCCACGATGAACTAGCGGAGTGGCGCATTGCCTTTATCGACGTTGCGGTGCGATTGGGAAACTCTGGCGATCCTGAACTTGAAGGTCCCGCACGGGAGACCTTGGCGAACGTGTTTCGAGGGATATGGCACCACAAAGCGATGAGGGACACACTCGTCGATGCTGCTCGAAAGTTACATGCCTATCAGCCCTGGGTCGAAGGTTGGAAAGCCATCCGGTCAACAATCTATTTCGACCACACCAAGCGCAAAAACAGGGATAGTTTCGAGCCACTGCCAGATAACCTTGCCCTATTGGACAGGGAATTGAAGCCCAATGACTTGGTTCCAAAAATAATGACATACGTGCTCAGCAAAGGGCACGACTATTGGTCGCTAGACGCCGACTTTGATCATGAGGACACCAACCAATATTACGAAACTGGGAAGCGGCTTGAAGCCAAGGCACTCCAGTTAGGTGAAAACTTCGCAGCATCAGACCATAAGCTCGAAGAGTTAGGTCCCAGTCTGTTCTCCAACAATTGGATGGCCTATCGCGTCGCATTCGGGAGAGGGTTAGCGAAGGGGACAAATGATCAGCGAGTCGGTTGGCAGCAACTCGTGGATCAACTGAAGCAGCAGCCTGAAGGCAACAAGGACTTTGCAGTTTTTGGCGGCTTCATTGAACAAGTTGACTCTGACGATCCAGCATTAGCGCAGGAGCTGCTTGACCAGTGCGCACAAAACCCTGGGCTTCGAAACGTATTGGTCGGATTGCATCCCCGGCGGGAGTTTACAGAAACGGACTTGGATCGCTGTATGGCGCTTCTCGATGCCCCTGATATTCACCCCCAAATGTATGGACCAATACTGTGGCGGGATGAGTATGCTCACTTGCCCGAAGGCCGTGTTCTTGATCTTGCTCAGCGACTCCTAAGTAAACCGAACGGCGATGACGTGGTTTTGGATGCCTTAAGTTTGAAGTTGCATGGCAGAGAGGAAGAGGCGGATACGCTTGGATCTTCCCTTCGACTGGTTGGCCTGAGGGCAGCGATTCAGAGACTCCAAGGAGATCACCGTGACGCTGGCGGATCCATCGACTATAGCATGGAGCGCGTCGTCAGCTCTGCGTTGCGCTTTGATGGGAATAAGGCCGAACAGCAGGAGTGGTTGGACACTATCGTTGCGGTCATTGATGAGCACCATGGCTATGTCAATGCGTTCGAAAGTGCTATCGCGACCACTATCGCATTGATGCCAAAGGCGTTTCTCAACCACATTTTCAAGGGCACGGAAAAGGAACAACATCGACGAGTGTTCTTTCTTCGAGATGGAGGCTTGCGTGAGTCTCCTCTCGCCAAAACCGACGTGGATGTTCTGATTGAATGGTGCCGTGCTAGAAACAATAACAACGTGTGGGCGCCTATCGCGACAGGTGTCAGTCTGTGGTCAACGGATGGAGTTGAGGGGGGAGTAGTTACCATTTCGGAGTCAGCAATCAGGCTGCTGGAAGCCTCTCCCGAACCAGAAGCCGTTCTGGAGGCATTCGCTGAGCGCGTGACTCCATCATCTTGGTCTGGTAGCCAAGCGAATGTGATGCAACCTCGAGCAGACGCCATTGGTGAGTTGGTCGAACATGAACGCCCAGAAATCTCTCAGGCTGCTAAATCAGTTTCTGCAAAGCTGGCTAAGTTGATCGAATACCAGAAAGAGCGTGAACAACGCGAAGACGAGGAACGAGAACAACGATTTGAGTGACTAAAAGGTCCACTTTTTAGAAGGTCCGCAGCAACGGGGTAGTCCCCTTGCCCGCCAAGACAGGGTGGAGATTTCGTTCTATAGTGCCCCTATAGTCATTTGGTCCTGTTAGTACATCATGGATGAATTCAGCAAGTCTTTGAGTGAAATCACAGGTTACACCGATGAGCGTTTTCACGTAGCCGCTGTCAAAGCGTACTTCGATATTATGAATAAGTTTCAGTTGAGTACCGCTGATGCATACACCCTCATTGGCTCTCCGGAACGTGATGTTTTTGATGCTTGGCAGAGGGGGGAGGAAGGCCCACGAATGACCGTTGACGAGATGAGGACTGTCTCGTTCTTGCTCCGTATACATAGCGCGCTTCACACCCTCTTTCCAGACAATGAGCAAGCAGTTGCGTGGGTGCACAGACCCAATGCTCATTTCGGAGGCAAAACTCCCCTAGAAGTCATGCTTGTCGGTCGAATAGAGGATGTTCAGAAGCATCTTGACGAAAAGCTGTGACTTAACGGGTCGGCTCTAGTGGGATTCCTGAATGCCACGGTGAATGAAATCCATCAACCATTCTTGCTTAATGAGACGGCCTTACTCTCTTGAAGAACGCACAGCCCCAATAGTGCTTATGCGAACTCTCTTAGCTTGGCCAGTCGCTCTTGATTTCGCGTCATTTGCCGAGATAGCTTAGTTCAAAACCGCTTGCATCGACCCAGCCCCTTCTACCGAAGCAAGTCGGGATCAATACCTGCCTTATCCAAAGCCCGCTCAATTCGACGGCGATACTTGTCCGCAGTGCCACCGTGCTGCGCCGCAAGGTCTACGAAACTCCAACCAGCAAGTTTTCGCTTGATCAAGATGATGTCCTCTCCCGACAGTCCCTTCGCTGAAAGCAATGAATCGACACGCTCTCCGTCCAAAGAGGTCAAGCTCTCACTGTGACTCAGGTGTTGATCCCAATAATCAGAGTCATCCGCCAGCTCCGAATCAATGACGTACCTCGCCCTAGCACCGGTGCCGCCTTGTTCATTTTTCAGTGACCACCTTTTGAGCCGCGTATTGCAGTAGTTCACTACTCCGATCATAAGGTAACGAGCAACCGGGTGACCCATAATACCTGTCCGATCGCCAATTTCGTCAGCCGCTTCTTCTTCAATTCTCAAAGAGGTCGTTCCACCATCGATCGCATTGAGCAGTCCCAATGTGACTTCGTTCAAGGCATCTTCTGCAACCTGATGCACTTCAGAACCTTCGGCTGTTCCAAGGACACGACCTAGCTTTTTCTTAACAACTGAGAGCGCTCTGCGCTTCACATCTTCCTGCGTCGCAATACGTCCGATCTCTTCAGTCGTCACATTGCTCGTCGAGTAGTCCATGCATCCTTCCTTTTGTCTGCACCTGGTAATTATTAACAAACTTTAATTCTTCGATTTTCAGCAAAATTTTTTGAATTTTTCCAATTTTTTTGTCCGGTTTTGCTCCGCTGTTTAGTTACTTACCTTTGAACAGGTGGGTATCAACATTCCATAACCTAAATTAAATATCAATAAAAACAGCGGCTTATGACCTTGCGATGACTCTGTTTTTAACTATGGATTGATATCCGAACAAACAAAACTGGAGTAACCAATGCAGCAACGTGAACTCGTCAAACAATCACCAATTCGGTCTTCTTACCTCTCCTACTCAGTCCACTACGGTCGAGTGTATGCGGTCGAAAGCACCCTCGAGCTCGACTACCTGAATCTGATCCGGTTCGAGAAAACCGCCGAGTCTGTCGAAAGCCAGCCCTTTTCGATCCAGTTTCAACTCGAGGGTCGACCAAGACGCTATACACCGGACTTTCTGGTCCGTGAGCGCGGAGTCCAATACGTCGATGAGGTGAAAACCCGCAACGCAGCGAACAAACCTGAATTTCGCCGCAAAGCCGAGAAGCTTACCCGTTTTTTTAGGAATCGAGGCCAACTTTTTCGTGTGTTGACAGAAGATTACATTCGCCCAGGGCACAGAGCTCAAAATCTCCGGTTTTTGAGCCCGGTACTGGATTTGCCCTCGCCGATTGATGAATTCGAAACGCTCCTCAACGAAACCGACAAGCGTTCGGGCTCGATGACAGAGTTTCGCGGACTGCTTGACGATCTGACCATCGATCATTCGTTTATTCGTCGCGCCGTCGCACACCACCTATTGCAGTGCGACCTGACGAAGCCCTGGTCCCAACTGGACTTCACCTGGTAACCCCCCTCACCCCCAAACACTTAGAAAGGAACTAACTATGTTTAATACCATCGCCGTGACCGGAAACCGTGTGTCTTTTCGCAACTTACACGCGACCCTGACAACACTGCCAGACTCAACTGTCGCTCTTACCTTCGACGACAAAAAACAGCCAACCATCATCAAATCTCGCAGAGAGATTGAATCCGAGTTCGGGAAAACCCTCTATCTGATCCCAAAAGGGAAAGTCGCTGCGCCAAAAGCGCTCGACCTATCGATTACAGATCTGGAGGAACTGAAACGACGTTCTGCCTATCTCGAGGAATTGCAGCGGCATACGGAAAAGAATGGTGTTGGTGGGGTCAAAATACGGCAGCAGGTCATTGCAAGGGTAGCGCGGGAGATTAACGACACAAACCCAATCTCTCCCGCAACTCTCGGGCGTTGGTCCAAAAAGGCGCATGGGCACTCTCAAGGCATCGCATCGACGCTAGGAGCGAAAAAGCGCCGTCGCAAATCTTCCTTCTCCCAAGATATCCAGGATTTGGCGCTGGAAGTCATTGACGACTATTACCTCCAGCTCGGGAACCCGACGCTTCAGTATGCCTACGACTGCTTTACCGAAGAGTTCGAAGAAAGGTTTGGACAGACGGTCAAGCGCCCGTGTCGAGAGGTGTTTCGGAAGTGGGCCAAACAAGCGTGCGACCCGATCGAATTCATCGAGAGACGAGAAGGTCGCCGCGCTGCAAAAGCAGCGCGGCGCAACGCCAAGAAGAAGTTCCGCACCGAACGGATTCTGGAGCGTGTCGAAGCCGATGCGGTGAACCTGGCCATTGGCGTCACCGATGAGGAGGGCCGATACCTGGGACCCGTGACGATTTTCGCAGTGATCGACGTTTACTCTCGGTCGATTCTAGGACTGATTGCACAAGTCGGCAGAGGCGAATCCTCCGGCTCAGTGATTGACAGCTACAAACATGCAATTGGTTCAAAGTCGCCTGACCTCCTCCCCAATAGCGTTCAAAACGACTGGCCCATGTATGGCGTGCCCGAGACGTTTGTGAGCGATGGCGGTCCTGGTTATATCAGCGTTCAGACCCAGTGTTTCCTACTCGACGTAGGATCCCAATCTCAGATCGTGCAAACCTACGCGGGATGGCGCAAGCCTTTCATTGAGCGATTTTTTCTGACTCTGCGCACTCGCTTTGCACACACGCTGCGGGGCTACTGCGGGAAACATACGGATCGTCCCAACCTGGATGCAACGATCCAGGAGAAAGCATCACTGACGTTGCAGGAATTTCGCACCGCGCTCTACGAATGGGTCATTGATGACTATCATCAAACTCCGCATCAAGGTCTCAATGGTCAAACGCCCTACGAAGTCTGGGAAGAGGGGGCGAGCGAGTTTATTCCCCAAGTGCCCGCCAACTTTGAGCGAATCAAATTCACCATGGGTGAAACCAGAATCTGTAAGATCTCTGGCGACCACGCCCACCAAGGAATTCAGCTCCATAAGCTGCGCTACAACGACGATGAAGACAGGCTCAAGCAAATCGGCATGACTCTTCGAGGAATGGGTCAGCCAGCCGAGGTCCAAGTACAGTACACCCACAACGACGTTCATTCGGTCAACATCGTCGATCCATTCACTGATGAGATATTCCAGGCCTTTGTGACGGAAGACAACATCCCGAAAGGCACAACCCTGGCCGAGTGGAAAGTCCGGTGTGGGAGCACTTATTCCAATAAGGGCTTCACAGGCCGGCGCAAGCCTAAATCAAGCCCAACCGTCACTAGAGCCAACGAAGTGCACGCCGAAAAAATGCGAGGAGTTAGCTCTCGGCGCACCCAACGTGCCCCCACCAACGCCATCCATGCGGAACTCATGAGAATCATGGAAGAAGAGCATGACACCCAGATCCCGGGTAACACGAAGCATTTGGTGTCGACCGAACCACTTGAACCCAGAGCTGAGGAATACGGTACAGATGGAGAGTACGAAGATGACGAATGATGACAACAGAAACTTGCAAGAACCGAAGTCTGCGACGGTCGCTTTTGCCGGATGGCGGACACGGCATGACCGCTTCAGACAAGCACTTAATGACATTCAGCGAACCCATACGATGTCGGGCGTGGAGGGTGTTGGAATGTTGTTGATGGGGATTCCGGGCCTTGGGAAATCCTCGATTTTGGACTCTTACGTTAGACATCATCTCTCCGGGAGAGATGATTTGGAGAGTCCTGACCGCTCTAGAGAGCCAATCATTCGTCTCTCAGTGCCCGCAGAGCCAACCCTCAAAACGTTGATTCAGGCGATTCTTTTAGCGTCGAGCTATGAGGGATCGATTAAAGGTACAGTGGGCGAACTCAAACAGAAGCTCGATGAGTTTATCCGCGAGCGAGGGGTGGAGCTTCTCATTTTCGATGAGTTTCAACATTTTCTGCGCGAGCAAGCAAAGGTCAACACCAGGGGCGTGGTTAACCACATCAAATTAATGATGGATAAGCACAAACTAGCCGTGGTGATGGCTGGAATACCCGCAGGCTACAGATCGATTGCCCACCATGAGGAACTGTACCAGCGATTCGCTCAACGACAGACGCGTCTCGCCCCCTTCCAGATTGACACTGAGGAGAATCTTCAGGCCTTCGGTTCTTATTTGAGAGCCTGCACTCGATTTCTTCAGCGCCATGGGTTCGAATTCATTCCCCTGGCTAACAAGGAAATGATGGTGCGCGTTTACGTTGCAACGAAAGGGATCCCGCGATTGATCTCAGGGCTCTTTAAAGTTGCGCTAGAAAGCGCAGAAAAAGGGCAACCGATCACTCAGAAAGATCTGGCTGAGGGGTTCAGCAGAACGTTAATGAACCCGGATATTCAAACTTTTAACCCGTTCCGTGCACCTTACGAAAAGGTCTTGGAGCGTGCTCGAGAAGCGCAGGAAAAGGCGGCGAGTGCAGACCGAAAGAATTGGGATATCCACTGATGAAACGACTCGCTGCTCGACCGGAACCTCATGTCGACGAATCCTTCAACGGGTTTCTACTGCGTGTTGGGAAGCTCAACTGCATCTTCACGCCGAGAGAAATCCTAGACTGCCTGGGCACACAGCCCATGGCCGCGTTCGGAGTTTCCGGGTGGCTCGAAGCACCATCCAGGGCAACTTTCTCGTCGCTTGAACGCAGGCTTGAGAGGCCAATGGAAAGTCACCGGGTGCGATTCAAAACACGAGACCAACTTCCATGGTTACGATCAGAGGATAGGATGATTTCCGATCTGCGACTGGGTTTCCCAAGGATTTGTCCCCGCTGTGTGTCCGAGCAAGGCTATTTGGATTGGCGCTGGGGACTCGCGGTAACGGCACATTGTCCGCAGCACGAATGCTTGTTGGTTTCAGAATGCCCGAGCTGTCACAAGAAGCTCAATTGGGGAGGGAGCTTGCTGATTGGTTGTCCTAACTGCGATAAATGCTGGAGTGACATGAAATTCAGCCGTGCATCGGAAATCACCGAGACGGAACGTCAGCTCTGGGAAGAAATGGGGGGTGAGTTTAGTGAGATAGACGAATCACGTTTGGGAGACATTTGCCTGGCTATCAGTGTCGCAATGCGACCATTCGATCTGATTCACGAGCCCGTCAAACATTGCCCCGGTCTTACTGCCCATTCTGATTTTGTAAGTCGGGCATATCAGCTGCTTGAAAGCCCAGAGGTGAATGCATCCTGGCGCGAACAGTGCCATCAAAAAAGAAAAGGTGTCAGCTTTCTTGGCAAGGACTTCGTGGAAGCACCCTGCAACCTGTTCAGAGCTCACCTGGAGGGAAACTGGCGAGGACCTCATGGGAAAGATTCGTGTGGCATTGAGGCTCCTGCACTGAAGTCTGATTTTCCGGAAGTCACTGAGTACATCTCCCAGTCGAGGCGAGACCGGGACATAGAGTCGAAAGGAGGCTCTGGCTATCGGTACCACGTCACTGTTCAGTCCTTCGCAGAAATTACCGGCATGAACATGGAGTCTGCGCAGGATTTTTTTAGAGGGAACGCCTTAATTGCTCACAAAAATGTGCGCTTCTCTCGTAGCCGAAGATTCGATCTGAGGCAATTCCGTAGTGTCATCCGTGCACTTCCAAATACTGAGGATTCGATTGAAATTCTCCCCGACAACCCAGCTTTCAATAAATATTTGACCACCTTCGGACAACTTGCCAACGACGTCATACTTCGTCAAACCCCCGGAGGATTCTCGAAAGCCAACGGGATCAAGAGCCTATTTCTCCAACGGCACGAGTTTCAAAAATGGCTAACTGCTCGACTTTTCCAAAACGCCAAAAGAGAACTGAAGGTCGAACAAGTCACCGAGGCTCTCGATTGTACGACTCAGCGCGTTCGTGATCTCGTTAAAGCCGATGTACTGAAGTGGGCGAAAAGCCAGAATGGGCAACCGAGGGTTCGAGGCCGATCCTTTTGTGAGCATGTTGTGCTCTCGGCGCAGGTGAGATAGCAAGCGGTCAAAGAACAAGGGAGCAAATCACGATGACCTTCCCCCCATCACTTGATGCCCAGTAATGTCGGTTGATCTGAAATATTTAGGTGCCAAGCGACTCAGTTAATTCGACGAACTGAAATCACCTCATCATCTACCATCATTCTTTCCTTTTGAGGACAAATTACCACATCCGGACGGTACTCATGGAGGTAATGATGACCTTCAGTCACCTCCCACACTGATCTATCCGCGAGTTGAAAGATTTCATTTCTATTACCTTGGAATGGCACTGGCTTCGTAACACTAGTTTCTGTGCATCCTTGGTCTTGTGCGCGTCCGTAGTTCGTTGCTCCTCCCGTGGACCGGCATCTTTCTATCAGCTGTCGGTACATCGGTACGGTCATCTTTTCTATGCTGAATTGCCAATCTCCGCTCGCCAGCGAGCGGCATGCTTGATGATCGGGATCGTGGGGGCTATTAAGCACAGTGCATGCCTCCGTTGCTAGACGAGCTTCGACAGAATTCGTTGATTCGGAATTGCATGGGTGCCGAGAGTTTCTTGGCCGCACTGGTTCACTACCTACGATTTGGTCACTTGAGGTCGATTGCGCAGGTTGGCTTAGAGAGCGGCCTTTTTCAGGTCCAATCTTCATGCCTTTTCCGGACTCCCAGACCCTTACTTCTTCTCGGCTTTGTCCAATCGATGGGCAGTTGCCCTGCACGTATGAAACCGACCCATCCGGAGCGGTGCATTTAGAAACAGCATTGACCTCAGAACAAAAAATTAAGGAGAAAGTTAGAGGAAGCAGAATCTTAATTTTGAAGCTGGACATGGTCTCCCCTGGGATATTCAAGTGCGCTGCAATGATTGTAGCGGAGGATCAGGGCGATGACCTGATACCAACAGTTCGAATTATCGCGCGATTAGCAATTCCTCTCTTCGCCCTGATTTCACTCTAGATCCAACTATGGTTAAGGACAGTCCAGACATCAAAAAGAGTAAATGAGGGTCTTCCGGTTAGATTCGTTAACTCAGCGACCTGTTTCCTGATTGACGGGATTAGATCGGGCTACACGGAAACTGCTGGCGAACCGCCGATGAAAGATAGCTGTAGTTCCGCATGCACCGATTTTAGGGGATGGTTACACTTCGCCACGCCTTTCATAGGGGACATTGATTGCTAGGAAAATCTCCTTCTCCAAACTCCATATGCAGGTCTGACAATCACCTGACCAATAGCACTAATATCTGCCATCAGCCGCTCAGGGCCATCGTCCTTCACCCACTGAGTCAGATTTTCAACGTCAATGAAAACCGCAATTTTAGACTTTTCCAATTAACTTCTCCCTGTCCCTATCAGCAACTACCAGTCTAACTTCGAGGCGAAAAATGAACATGTACTAGCGCCCCATATCCCGGAAAAGGCATAAACGTGACGCCCCCGTACGCAAAGTGCGGAATGAGCGACCGAACTAACGTATCCAAGATTATGCAGCGCCTTCGATTTTAGCTGCCAAATTTCCCGTGACGACTCACCTCCCGAGCACCTACCAAATCGATAATACTCCTGAAATCGGCACTGTTCCTCGAGACCAAATGAACTACGGCAGGGTCGATTCCAATAACCAACCTGTAGGTGATTATCATGGCTAAACCGAACAATGCACCCAGCACAACTGGAAACCCCTCTGGCGGCGGACGCGGAAACAATCCTCCCAAGGGCCGGTAAGAGTGTCTCTCAGGCCGCCAGAATTTGTGCGGCCTGAGATTGATAATCCGCCCAGTAAGCTGGAAAACTCTCAAGAGCTGGGAGGGTTTCGTGAAGCAAATCACTCAGACCGTACTCTTCAAATAGTGCTAATTCGTCCAGAATAAATGCGCCCCATATGCAGGAAATATCTGCTCTCATCATTGCAGACGACATGTCGTTGTCGTTAGGAACCAAGTTTCGTACAAACTGCTCAAGCTGATCGAGTTTAGGGCGAGTGCCTTGTCGCCACTCACGAAGTCGGGACTTTTTGTTTTTTTGAATAGCCGCCTCACGATCTTCGCGAGTTTGTTTTGCAGCGACAGATTGAGCTCCCATCTCTACGCCATGAGGATCCGGTAGGTTTTGAGCAACCTGTGTCCACGACAGATCCCCGCCATCCGGTGCAGCATTCCGGCGCCACGAATCAATCAACTGCTCAAATGGTAACGTCAGCCTGCGACCATCAAACACTGGCACCATGTCGCCGAACAGGCTGTTCTCGATGAGCCATTGCTCCTGACCAGCAATCCCCTCTTTCTCTTTAAACCATTGGATGAGATCCAGTGAAAGATTGCACAATAACTGATGGTAAAAATCGACCCGAAGGCGTGTGTAGAGCCCAAACAAAGTACCAATTTTCTCTTTATGCGGCTTATCCGCTTTCGATTTCAACGCCAACCAAGCCTGAAGCGCATAATCAATGCGAGCTGGTTCCACTTCAGTACGTTGCTTAAGAAAACCACTCAAATATTCACACCAACGCTCATCAAAAGCCTCTGATGAGGGGCTCATTTCTTGAATTTGCTGGCCAATTTGAAGAAGCTCCATCTCTTGTTCGGCACGCCGCCTAATAAACCGCTCAGTAAAAGTTTCGGGCCGCACAGTCTGAGAAAATCGAAGACGCATACCTCTGGCGATACAAAGCCATGAGAGGCCGTTCTGGCGTAGCGTCGTTTCCATCCAGGGCAAGAGATCGGGGCTGTTTATGTACTCATACATCTCTGGCGTGAGAACGGAATCTAAGATGCCTTTAATCTGAGCGAAGCTCCTTGGCGATACCCCTTCCCTAACGGCTTTTCGCACTGTTTTCGGGTCAATCAGCGATGGCTGCTCTGGACGACGGCTCAATTTGTTAACTACACCTGCAATACCTCCAGGTATACCTAAATACGCCATGAACTTATCGGCAGGTGGCATAAAAGGAAACGCGCTCTCTGGGAGTCCTATGCGGATTTTTTCAGCCATATAGAGCTGTGCTCGTGAACATTTAATGAATAAGTACTGCTTCTTTAAAATATTATCGGTGCTGTGACCTGAATCCCACTTTCTAATCCATTATGAGCTTAGCAATGCTCGAAGGGGCCCCAGAGTTTTAACGCCTTGAGTAATGAGATTCCCGAACACCTAGCCATTGACCAGTCTCCGCAGATAGAGGTTATAGCAGCTATCCCACAATACTTCTTACGGACAAAAAATCTACGGTTGACTACAGAGCCGAGACAAGTCTGCGGGGTTCCCTCCAAAGTATTTGTCCAATGTCTAAATCTGCTACCTTAAGAAGATGGAATGGAACGCAAAGCGATCGAAGGAAAGGAAATGGGCAAGAAACCAAAGGGAGCGGCACCCGAACGATTATCTATCACGTGGAGTAACACCCACCAAGAGCTATTCAACAAGGCACTTACTGAGGCTCTAGAGCACGACCGGTTAACTGTCACGATCGATGGCAAGTTCCAATTGAGTCGAGATTTCTTTGATCAGAAATCAACTAAGGGATTCTTGGACAGAATTCCCAGACATATGTTGGAAGACATGATTGCGGCATGGATTGGAAAAAGGACAGGTAAAAAACTTGGCTCACAGCGCCACGATGAGAGATGCTGAATTCATTTTCCGAACGTTCGTTCTTTCGAGGCATTCTCTCCTTACTTTTCACCGACCTCCGATTCCGCTTAACTATACTGAAGACGCCAAGTGCCTAAACCGTCTCATTTTAAGCCGCCCGACCCTCTCAGCTTGGCTTAGGCCTTTCACCTGAAAACGTCCGATAGCTTGAGGCCACTTCTCACGCTTGAATGTCTCCCGCATTGCCTAAGGGGACCGTGATGAGATAGGTCGGATCCAGTTTTCCGTTTTTTGCAATTACCCGCTTTCCTGAACCCAGATTATACTCTTCGGCCCTCAACTTGACGGACCATTGGACTTCCTCCAGTCCATTACAGTTTCGATAACAAATCCAATGACAAGGAGTCTCTACCCTTCTGCTCAAAGATTCGGATCGATTCATCAAGTAAAGAGTGATCGAAATCAGTGAGCGCATAGTTACCACGATTATCTGATATTTCAGGAATCATCTCTTTCAGACCCTCGTTGACTAATAGATACAGTCGGCCTTCGCCTTCGGTTTTAGCTTCACTCAACATTTCTAACGCATGCGCAAACGCTGACGCTGCTAACGTGATCTTATGTGGCCTGCTGCCAAATTTTCCGCCAAAAACATCTGGTCGTTGATCCCATACATCATCGACCAAGCGAGTAGCCAGAAGTTTATGGTTTTTGAGACCAGCCATTTCATGAAGCTTTGCCGGCTGGTCTCCTAGAATATTCTGTACAACGACGGCCGCGCTGGCTTTGGCTGCTGTGTTTTTGACACCGCTCAAAAGACCCATTTATCTCAACCTCTTTTATTGCTTATACTTCAATGGCTTGCGATTCAACCACATTGCTACACTTTCATCAATTCGTTCAAAAAATCCATGACGTGGCTTTCTTAATCTGTAGAACAAAAGGCAGCACAATCCACCAAGCATGAAGCAAATGGACGACTTGAACCCGGCGGATGGCGGGTGCAACCAGCCCCAAAACTGTAAAATCTACTGACAACAAAAACATCCGATCCTTACAGGCCATCTATGAGTCCCTCTTCCAGCTCTGAAAAATACCCGATCTCCATGCTGAAATCGGTAGTTGCGTCCAAGTAAATCCCTTGATAGCCATCTTCACTGAGAATCCTAGGTATCGAGCCGTCATAGACGAATGACTCGGAAAAGTCATCACCCAGCGAAAAGGGTTTCATGCCTATAAACCAACAAGAGCCATAGCGAGTATGATCCCAGTCGCTGCAAGACCCACAGCTGTTAAAGCCCAGGCAGGTTGAATAACGAACCTCATTCACTGAGCCAGAAAAATCCGCCTCGATAAATGCGCCGAGTGAGGACGAGGGATAAATAGTACTGAATAGGAGAGGTCAAAAACAGAGAGCACATTAATTGCTCGGCGGAAGATGCCTGGGGCTTCTGGCGTCATATCGATTCCTTTCTTTTTGGCGCCTGATCATGACGACAAGGCCCATTATGACCTTTAGGTGATTGATTTTAATTACTAAATCTTCACATGCTTTTTTTGATGTAACGACAGCCGACACCTCCCTAAACGCGTCCGCCTCCTCAGAAGCTTTTCCAGGCGTTAGCCTTTCTCTGGGTCTACGGTTTCATCATTGCCTCTAATCAAGGCCTCCTAAAGCTAGCACCCGACGACCTTCTCCTAACGATGTATTCGGCGAATTTTTACACTTTTTATTTGCCAATTATGTATTTCTCTATTAAATTTATAATGTGCCTGGTTGCCGGAAACACTTTTTTTGGAGAACCTATATGAACGCGAATAACTTGGAAGATCTGAAAACTTTTGCGCGAGACTACATACAAAGCGAAATACAAGATTTGCTCAATATCGTGCTGGGCGGTGATCGCAGCAGGCTGGCTCTAGACTTAGAAAACCACGAGACCAAGGGTCTCGAGGGCCGCGCAAGGACTCGATTTGAGCTCGAACTGCTGTTAGAGAGGTGTTACGACTTTGCTTACAACGCAGTACAGAGCGGCGATGACAAAGCAGACGAAGAAGCTCTGGACGCTTTTTATAGCATCAATTTGATAGATGTGGCGGTGGATCCATCCAATACAGACTCGATGGCAATAATTGGAACGCTGCTTGAAGCACACCAGGCTCGCATGACACTTGAGTTCCCAATTTCCGATGAAGATCGGCTCACGCGTGAGCAGGTTTCTTCGCTGAGCGGCTTTGCAGTCGAGACGATTAGGCTAGCTGGGTTCGCAGAGGGTGATGATTTACTGCCTCAGCAACGGCCAGGAGTTGCAAAAGCTGCTGACGTAAAACGATGGTTAAAGCACAAAGGCCGCTATCAAGAGTTTACGCGAGTGTCACCACAAATTCTGAAGCCGAAAGAGCCAGCCCAAGACGAGAAGGAGCTCGCAAGCCAAATTCGATTACAGACCTATCGACACGTCGAAAAAGCCGCTCAGATCTTCGGTCTCCTTCCATCTGAGTTAGACCAATCCGCCTTTGAGGCGTTCTTCAAGAACAAGCGATTTGATCCAGAGAGCCTAGATTGGGTCACACCCGATAACGCTAAATTACTCAGTAAGCATCTGATGATCGATGCGAGATGGTTGTTTGAAAACCTAGACCGACTTGCCTCACAGGCACGCCGGGAGCAGTTGCTCGCAGAGATGGAGGGCGAAGAGACAGACGACTCTCTACCCCGAGCACCGAGCGAAACGGTGGTGACTCCGGAATTAATCCGCCGGGTACTGAGGGGTCACGATGAGATTCAGCGACATCCCGCCGAAAAGAAGCCGAATGTGAAACTGGACGGCTATAGGGTTTCAGGCGGTCACGCTTTTGCTCATGAACACAATGGAAAAAGCCAGTTCTTCTGGGTGCCGGAATCTCTGCCTGTATCAGAAGATGCAGTGCGCAAGCACTATCCGGCTGTTGGTAGCTCGAAGCCAATGGCGAGGCATAGCGGCCTATCCAAGTTCTCGGAGTTGGCACGGACAAAGGTAAAGAAAGTGCACGTGAAAACGCCAGAGGTGCTTAACGAAGTGGTTGAAGCACTGCTTAGAACACACACGGCCCAATAAACTGCCTTAATAGACGCTGACCTCAGTAAAGGAGAGCGAAATGGACGGTTTGCCTAAGCATGGAAGAGTCGAATGCCGAAGGTGCTTTTCGGGATGTGGCCCTCAGTTTGACGTGACGAAAGAGCAAAACGACAACTGGCGGATTACCTCGAACCCCTTGTCTTGGGGTAGTGCAGAACCCGAGGTTGTCGTCCTGGGGTTTTCCAAAGGACCTACTCAGGCAGGAGCGCTAGCAAATACGCCACACGACGAAATTGCATATAAAGGCAGCCGACTTAACGTTGGAAAAATCTTGGCCCATGTCGGGCTAGTACCGCAAGTTGGAGATAACCAGCTGAAGCAAATCGTGGACCAGATGATGGCGGACGATGGCGGCCGGTTTCATTTTGGATCGCTGATCCGCTGCACTGTTGAGCGATTTGACCACAAGGCTCAAGACTGGAAAGGCAGCGGTGGTGGAATGCTGGATAAATTCGTCGGGACGGACTTTGGCCAGAGGATAGCAAAGAACTGCGCGACTGAATTCCTGACCCATTTACCCGATAGGACCAAGCTTATTGTGATGTTTGGTTTGGGCACAAAGCAAAACTATGTGACGGAAGCGTTCAAGCTGTTCGAACGGGTGCGACCGGGCCCTTGGCATTGGATCAACGAGGTGGCCTACAGCGACTCAATAATCACTGTCGTTCATGTGGAGCACTTTGCCTCGCAGGGAGCGCTCATTCCCAATTGGCTGGGTAAGAACTCACATGAGCGATCAAAGTTCGGAATGATGGCGAGGTCTGCGGTGAAGGATGCGCTGAGCTAAACCGTATGCGGCGAAAAGTCGGTCATCATAGCCGCTGTTCGTGGAAAAAGACGTTGGATGATAGGGCTAAATACCATGGATAAACGACTCACTACACCGGATTCGATGGAAGTGCTGCCCATGTCATGCGGGATTTCAGACGAGACGGCCAGGATAAAGGCAAGCCGTCTGATGAACAAGCTAACGCAGTACAACGATGCAGACAATTGGTTCAAAGGGGTTCGTTCACTGGGTTTTCATGAGGACGCATCGAACACAAAAAGATGGAGAGCTATCCTGCGTCTACCGATCGTACAAAGGGATCTGATCGGTTTCTGGTTCGACCGAAAAAAACAAAAAATGGAACGCCCCGATCCCAAACGAACCAATACCGTTTTGCTGGTGAAGCTTTATGCAGACGAGCTCATCAGGAGGACGGCCTATGGTCAGAAACACAGTGAAGGTCGAGGTCTATACTTGGGCGGCACCGGATTCGAGCGCTCAGCTATTCTGCATCCAGAACGCGACCAATCACGAGAGTCGATGCAAGAATCGACGGTTATTTTTATGAAGATAACCTTCCATTCACTTCAGCGGCTATTCCAAAGGGGCTACGGTCTATCCGACGATGGAGAGGTTAGTTACAAACGGTTGTTAACGTGTCTATATGAAGTTTGGCTGGAAGGGGAAATTATGTTCAGACAAACCTCAAATGAAAAGCAAGTGGCCGTGCCCTATAAAGGACTCAGATTTATTTTGGCAAGGAAGAGCTCTGTCAACAATGATGCTCCACTGGACCTGATCACTGTCTTACCGCCCCTAAAATAAATGAACATATCGAAGCTTTCGAGTTAGCTCAGAGAGCGCCCTTGTTTAGGGCCAATTTTCATACCTTTTCCGGAACTCCTGACCCCCACCACTCTTAGCGTTGCCCTTCTGGAAGTAGTGGGCTAATGTTTTAGTGAATTTTTATCGAAATGGCTGTCATCTAACTCACTGAAGGAAATGAAATAATGTTGATTCTGGCAAATGGGTTCCGGTCAGGACGGATGGGCTTAAGAAGGAGAAGCTAAGTGGGAAGGCTAGAAGATTGGAAGGGAAGAGCGTCTGGTTATCTCAAGGACGCTGGTAAGAGGACAGAAGAGTTCGCTGATAGAGCTGCTCAGCTAAAAACTGAATATGATGAGACAAAAAGGAAGAAATTGGAGGCCTGGATCTACAGGAAGGAGGCAGAACTAAAAAAACTTGAAAAGGATTTGATTAGTAGGGATAAGATTTTAAGGGAAAAAGAAAGGAAGTTTTCAAAAATAAATATTAACAGACGTCTTGGATTTATTGCATTAACCACGGTTATCGTTTTTTTTGGGATAGCTTCATATAAGTTTTCATTGATTGATCATGATCAGCCAGTTGCCAAGCCACTATCAGAAAACACTCAGTATCAAAGTGGTACTGAAATTGAGACACCTCCTAGAAAAGAGTCGAAGCCGTATAAAAGCCAAGAAAAGCCACTCACAAGCAGGGAAAAGGCTATATACGATATGGTGCAGGATTTAAAATCGATGAGTCCTGGCTTTGATGTCGGAAATTATTGTCTCGCAAAGGAAAGATCTGGACATGTTACTTTCGATGAGTGCTTAGGCGTGGCCATGTCCGCGGCGGCAAATCAAATGTCTGATCATTGATGAAATCAATAGTTATCTCGCCCTGTATTTCAAACTGAATTTATACTCTGGCGCAGTGAGTTAAACCCGATTCAGAGCCAAGGAAGGAGGCACCGACGGTCCGCCGCTGATCATTCTGTGAGCATATCGTGCTTCCATCGCATGAGGGTGGCAAGCGCTCAAGCCACAAAGGATCAGGTCGTGTTTACAAACTTATAGGGCCTGTTTCCGCAAAAGAATCCCTCATAACAAAACATTGCGGGCACCAAAAGAGTGATATCCGCTAGCACGAGGGAAGAGATACAGCGGCGCTCATGTTCAAACAACCGCTTCCGCTTCAACACTCTTCAACATCGTACATAGATCAGCCATTGCTGGTTGTGTAAAAAGTAGATTCTGGATAATGGAGGGCTCAAACGCAACATTATTCTCGGTACACGCCGACCTCAGCCTGCGGATAAATGCCAAATCCACCTCTTTCATATGGTCATATTCGGACCTTAGTTTCAGCAAACGACTATGTTGTTGAGTGTCGTCAATCAGCTCAAACATCTGAGCCTTATACAGCAGGGTAATAGCCTTTCGAATATCTGCTGCTGTAACGTCCTTTCGCACTGATGCAATGCGTACTATTAGCTCCTCGATCATGTCCTGCTTTTCTAGGGGAGGTAAGTCTTCAAGCGTCTCACCTACAAGACCAAGCAACTCTCGAGGTACAGTGACCCATTTTTTCTTGCGTAGCAGAGCTTGATAACTCTCCCGACTTCCAGGCTTTAAACCAGCGCTAGGCTGACGGGGGCTATCTGTCGTCACCAGCTCAGCCAACCAAATAGTATTGCTGCCAGGCGAAATTTTAAGGGCAACTGTATCTATGGCCTTCAAAAACGTGGAAAAAGAGCCGAAACCCATGTCCTTCTCACTGAATGCGCTATTGACGTTGAGGACACCTTGTTTCAGTACATTTAGCGGTAGGGGTTCTGTACTTGAAGCCAAGATGGATTCTACGATCTCAGCTGCATCGTCGAACTCAAGCTCTCTCGTGTTGGTTGAGACAGGGTCTGTGTGGATGAAGCGAGAGCATGACGATTTCACACTTTCACTCAAGGGGGAACGAGGGCCAACCCCGATTACTTCCTTTCCCATTTCCCTGAGGCGACGGAATAGTGGTGAGAAGTCAGAGTCTCCGGTTGCCAGCACAAACCAATCAACATCAGTTAGCCGCAACGCATGCTCCATGACATCAACAGTAAGCTGGATATCAGCCGAGTTCTTACCACTAACGGGATGAAAGCTGTGGATTAGTTCGAATCCTAGTCGATTCAAAGGAGCCTGGAAATTGGAGATACCTGGCTTACTCCAAACTCCATAGGCGCGTCTGACAATCACCTGACCAATAGCACTGATATCTGCCATCAACCGCTCAGTGCCATCGTCCTTCACCCACTGTGTCAGATTTTCAACGTCGATGAAAACCGCAATTTTGGACTTTTCCAAATAACTTCTCCATGTCCCTAGCAGTACCTATCGGGTTCTACCCCGTTTCCACTGAAGGCTTTAAATCCAGCTCCTTTTTAAGAGCGGCCGTAGTGACGGGGTCGAACCCCTTGCAGCCAGAGCGCTATCATTGAATCGCAACTAATTCTTCGCAGCGTTTCAGACGATTCTCGATACTCCCATCAAGACTGCTTAGCACAAATTTAGATTGCTCGATTTTGATAGCGCCCAGAAGATCAGTTTTATCAATAAGGTAGCTGATCAAGGCCATCGATATCGCTGTCAAGGAGCCAACGACAACTGATGTAACAAGCGTTGCGATTGGGGCAAGTGCAGGTACGCTCAGAACAAATTTTTCAACCACCTCCTCTAGCGCAACGCCCGCAATGACTATGCCGCCTGCGGCAAACAGCTTGGTGGCTTCATGCATGCTTTCAAGGAAGCTCATGTTTGGTGGCGGTAAAAGAATAAGTTTCAGAGCCTTGAGCAGCGAGAAAACGCCTTCTCTAATCATGCGAACAAAACGCTTCGACGTTGTGATGAAGACATTTACTAGGGTTGTTACAAGGTTTGAAATGAAGCCTGAAATGAATCCACCTGAAAACCCTTCAATCATGTCCTTCCATTTGCTCGCGCACTTTCTTCCAATGCGCTCTACTCGAATTCTGATGTCTTGCATCAGAGTTTCGCCTTCGAGGCCTTGGTTAAATGACTGCTTTATCTCAATGAACGAACTGGATAGAAACTCAACAAGCAGTAACCCGATGGCTTGCTGGACACCCACTTTCGCGCCTTCATCTATTCCGGTCTTAATGGTATTCGAAGCAAACTTCTTGCTTGTGTAGTATTTTTTATTGATCTTCGCGTTATACTCCTTCCTGGCGGCTTGGTCTATCTGACGCATACGATCCGCATCAACTTCCTCATGAACCCTGAATCTTTCAAGCTCTCGGCTTTCTTTCGCGGAAAGCTCTTTCTTTGCAGAAAGCTCCTCAATACGCGCCTTCCGCTCAGGAGCTGTTCGTTCAAGTTTGGTCAGGAACTCGTCAGTTGTTAATGCCCACTTTGCACTCGAATTATTGATGTGTTCCGATGTAGAGTTCAGATTAGATTTTGAATTTGCAGCAGTTGGACCATCTACTTCGGCCAACACACGACCGGCATCGTCGTGTACCTCCTTTGCCGAGATGGTATGGTCGAGGTTTCTCTTTTTGTTCTGTTCCAGAGTCTTGCCTGTATAGGAATCCCTGAGCGTTCCATTTTTCTGTGATTTGGTGTCTTGAGCGTTCTTTGCTCTATAGCCTTGGTGTCTGTGGTAAGTGTACGAATCATAATCACCGCGGTCATCATAGCTTCTCCGCTCCCCGTCGGAGGCATACACCCCCTCACGGGCGTTGTGAATCGTATCGACATTTCCGCCCGTCTTGTCATAAGCACTTAATATTTTGCCAAGGCCAAATGGCCCAGCAATTGATGCGATAACTTCTTTTTTCAGAGAACCTAAGACCTCGTCAAGCCTTTGTTGATGGAAGGAAGTTCGAAGATCAGATAGCAGACGATCGACTTCTACCGGGTCAGCCTTATGGGGAAAAGCGAACTCGGTCGAGTATTGGTAGCGATTCAATTTCGCTGGATCAACGCCTTGGTTCAGAAGTCTATTTACGTGTACTTGATCGACCACGCCATAACCAAGAGGCCTATCAGTGACTTTGTCGACTATGTCTTTGCGTTTTCTGTACCGTTCGGCTCTGGAGCTCATAGAGTATATTCCTTATGCAGCCTTCAACTGATTCCATGCTTGGGCAAAGGCCTTTTCCTCTTCCTTTACCCCATCTACTTGCATCACGAACTGAATGACTTCGTCATATAGATCGATCGGTACACCTGACGCTTTGGCTAATTGGAATGCCTCTCTGATCGTAGGCGGATTGTTGTAAATCTCCTCGATCTTAACTTTTACCGCGTCAGGGATATTCTGCGCTTGCATCCCACGCACGAACTCAGCGATCTCCAGCCTCTCGGTTTCCGAGAAATCCCCATCGCAAAATGCGCAAGCTACCGCTACGGCCTCCAAAGCAATGATCCCTCTAAAATAGGCGTCGTTTTCTTTCATAGCCTGACCGACTTTGACTAAGCTCTTTTCAAGCGCTGCCAATCGGACGTCGTATTCAGCTTTCGACTTTTCATGACGCTCACGTTCAGAGCGTCTTTCACGTTCTTCTTTGCTCGACATGGCTTTACCTGCCGCAGCGCCTGCCAATCCAGCGCCACTAGCGGCTGCAATAGTGCCTGCTCCTGAAAGAGATGCTCCCAGTGTTGCTGCGCCCAATAGCGAACCACCCCCGGTGAAAGGCGCAGCCGCTACAGCTCCCACGCCAATAGCAACGCCGGCTAATACTTTTCCCCACATAAAGGTTTCCTATTTTCAGCTATTCATAATGGACGAGATCGAACCATTTCCGATGACCTGATTGTGGGGGGATTGCTCCGACCCGCTCAGTTCATTGTTCTACCATCTGGGCAGTGCGATGCGTATTAAGTAAAATTTTTGCATACCGCATATCTCTATCTGTAGTCAGATTAGACGCAAACGGACGCAAAGCATGTAACTTATAGTTGTCGTATTGATACATTCTTTTGCATCTTGTCGCTGCTGCTGAGTTGAGCTCATGAAACTTTACTTTCGCGCCAGTTTCGGACGGAAAGCCGAGACGGGCTTGCCCAGTTCGACTTGCGTCAGGGCTAATGCGATAAACGGCATCGTTCCTTGATATAAGCTCCTGCTCACGACTCTACCTAGCCGGATTGCCTTACTTTGAACCGGCCGAATTTGCATGAAAGTGGCGGAAAGGTTTTCCAGGACGACGGGATTCCCCGGGCATTTTTGAGAGCCTCACTTCATGGGAATATCTTGCGAAATACCAACGGGCAGACAACTCTAATCAGCGGTGCAACTGAAAAAGGATGTTTACAACTGTTTCTTGTTGCTCTCCGTTTGCGCCTCTGGAGGCCGAAGAATTCTAATTACGCATGCACAGATTTTAGGGGATGGTTACACCGGTCCACGCTTGGCGCCTTCGGTTTGACCCATAGAACGTTAAAACTGGCCGGGCTCGCACACCGTGTAAGGCTTTGTAGTAGGGCAGGAGTGGTTCAGATAACAATAATGGATTGACTGGATCGAGAATGAATTGTATGTTCCAAGGTGGTATAATGACTGCGTTAACGGTCGGAAGAAGAAGAGGAATGGCCATGAACCTACAGAAACCTGGCGACACAGGCACGATATAATAACAGAGACTGAGGCCGGCGAAGGCCGCCCTCAGCTGTGTTTACGATCATCTTTACGTCTATTTTTACCAGTTTTCAGGATATCTTCCCAGTCATCCTTGATCTCTTCTTTCCATGCACTTGGTATAGAGCTATCCTTTAGTAAGGTCTCCAGTTTCTCCCTCGCACTCTCCTTGTCAAAATATAGATCACAATATCTTAGTGCCCAAAGTCGGGATTCCACAACGTCCCACCATTTCAGGTCCTCCACGGTCCGATTTCGCTCAGATGTCTCTACAAAAAGTGAAGATTCATTCGCAAGCCGCACGGCCTGTTTTGCGATGCGTTCATGGTCCATGTGTTTATGATCATTTTCGCGCCAGGCCTCAACCAGGCATTTTCTTTCAGCCGCATAGTAGGCTGCGTTGGTAAGGGCCAAGGCTCTTAGGCCGAGAATTTTTTTAGCCTTATCAACATCAACACTATCCGTTTTTATTTTACTTAGGGTGTTTGAAGCCAATTCCGCTTGCTGGGCAGCATGAGAAATAGACACATTGCTTGTCTCGGGAGCCAACTCTTTAGTGTCACGAAACGTTTGGTAGTAGGCATAACTAAGACTGATAAGGCTTCTTGCCTCGCTCTCTAAAATCTTATCGCGCAAATGGTCTTCCAGCTTTTTACTGAGGCGCTGGTATATAAAAAGCCCCATGAGAGTAGCGGAGATCGTAAAGATGGTCAGAAAAATTATAATAAGCGAAACTAGATCGCTCTTCCCCGTGTTCTCTGCCTGAGTGATCATCGAAACAAGCTCTTCCATATCCATTTCCGCCGGATGTCCGTACGCGGCCACGGATAAAACCAAAAGGCCAACGATGAGAATCAGCCTCTCTTTAGCCGATGCTTTTTTCATTATTCTGTCCCAACCTCATGACCCCAAAAGTACAATTTCGAGTAAAGTCTAGGACAGAAAATCAACAGACGCTAAAGTAACCAGCGCGGGTTAGGTGTGGTTCGTTTTTTAGAACTTTCTCTACCATTTATCGAGTTCGTGAGTCTGCTTACGCTGTGTAACCATCCCCTACGCTCGGTGCATGCGTAATTAGAATTCTCCGATCTACAATGGGACAAAGGGAGAGCAACAATAAACACTCATTCGTCACCTAACTTTTAATCCGAGAGGTAACGCAATTAAAGCTTTATCTACCTTCTTTTTGGTGCTAAATC